>ERZ1370068.7219-contig-615_pt1 | contig 652659 bp, 812 predicted proteins | sample MGYA00561227_ERZ1370068 | MGnify/ENA primary metagenome ERZ1370068 (study PRJEB38410, sample SAMEA6850437) | metagenome | study: Metagenomic assessment of the ecological functions of the soil: analysis of the soil microbiota associated with the...
GGCGATGACAAGCCCGTCTCCAGAATCTGTCAATAAACAATTCGTCCGGAATTCCGTGCGCGACGCCAACGATACAGACACCACACATCTGACAACACAACAATATATAATTAGGAAGGTCCAATACCCAAGCTGCCACGGAGGTCTCGTCTCGACGCCCGGGTCCTAACAAAAGTGAGTTCGGGGAGAAAGGTGCTGGATCGGGTCGGCGCAGCGTTGCGCCATGTCCTTTTGGGAAAGTGACTTATGTGGGCGTGTCCGTGAGGCCTGGCGCTCGGAATGAGGATGGGTCGATACTGTTGCCTCCTGAATTCCTGAACCCCGGACACACGCGAAGTCTTGACTCAGACACCAAGTAAATTGAAAAGTCACAAAAGACGCTTCGCGGCACGCGAGGTGCAGGGCGCCGCTGTCGCGAATTGTGAGTTGGGTGGCTAGCGCCGGCGCCGCACGCGGCTAGGATCGGGCGCCGTGGGGCAAGTGACGCGGGACTCGCTCGCGCCCGGCTTCACCACAAATCGGAGACAGTCCCATGGTGTCGATACTTCGACGACAGAAAGGTGTGTTCGTCGTGGCGTGCCTCGCGGCGATCGTATTCTTGGTGAAAGTGCTCGTGCCCTCGCCGGCGAAAGCAGCGACGGGCGGGGATGAGAAGGCACTCGCCAAAGCCAACCATGCGCGCGGCGACGAGAAGTCGTTCGCGAAGACCGGAGGCGGTGAGGGTGACACCAAGAATGTCGTCCCCGACACCAACCTTCAGGTGATGATGCTTCGGATGTCGCTATCCCCGAGGCGATGGCGGCGGCGGGGCTTTCGTCGGGAAACGTGACGTCGCTCGTGACCGGCGTGAAGAGCTACATGGCCAACAATCCAACCGCGATGAGTGATGCCGACGCGAGCTTCGCCACGGCCAAGACCAATGCCGACCGGCTCGAGCGCCTTGTGAAGAGTGGTCTCGGATCGCAGGGGGATGTGAACTCGTGCGCCACAGCGCAGCAAACGCTCGCCACGGCGACAACCGCCCGGCAAGCAATCCTCGATGGCCTCTTCACCACGTCGATCCAGAATCTCTCGGAAGCGCAGCGCACGGCGCTCACCAACATTCGGGCGAACGCTTCCTGGAAGCTCTCGCCGGAATACTTGGTCACGAACCGCAGCGAGGCGAGCTGGGTCCAGCTCCGCGACGCCCTCTCGACGAAGAAGATCGCGGCCAATCTCCACGAGGATCTCGACTCCCCAACCCAACAATACTTGACGGGAATCGAGGCCGACACGGCGATTGCGGTCGCGAAGACGGCGCTTGCTACAGGACTCGGCTCCGTCACCTCGGCTTGGAACACCGGGACGGCGCAGCAGTAGGTTCCGTGGCGCGCCTGTGTCGTCGTCTCCGATTTCGGCTCGAGCGTGGGGATTCTTCCTCGGCTGGGTCGTCGCCGTAGCCCCGGGGCTTCTCCTTAATGCAATTGCACCCCGGAGGGCCCTCCCCCAGGACGCGGCGGCGACCCAGCTCTCGGAGCAGATCGACTTGCCGCGGCTCGTCGATCTCGTGGCGAAGCGCCTCAAGCTCAACATCCAGTACGACGCTTCCCAGCTGAAGGGTCAGCTCACGTTGCGACTGGGCTCCGCGATCTCCGATGAGGATCTGTGGGCATTGACGAATCGGCTGCTCTCCCAAGCGGGGTTCACGAGCGTCCAACTCCCCGGCGAAGAGAACCTCTCGATCGTGAAACTTGGGGATGCGCCTTCGCTGGCGCGGATCGAGTCCGATCCCACCAAAGCGCGCGCGGGATTCGTGCGGTTCGTCCGGCCGCTTCGATACAAAAGCGCGAAAGAGATCCAAGAGTCGGTCGGCCTCGTCATCACCAAGGGCACCGGTGTCGCGGCGCCGATGGCGGGCGGGAAGTCGCTGCTGCTGGCCGACCTCAAGCCACAGATCCTCCAGGCGCTCGCCGTGATCGACGCGCTCGATGCGCCGTCGCCCAGCGCGCTCGAAGAGGTCGAGGTACACCAACAAAAGGCGACCGAGATCACGACGTTCGTCGAGAAGCTCCTCACCACACAAACGCAGGTCGGGGCCGACACGCACGTCGGAAAGCTCATACCGGCCTCCGACGAGAAACGGATCTTCCTCGTGTGCCCCGAGTCCGAGAAGGCGTACTGGCGCGGCCTCATCGCGCAGCTCGACCACGCGGAAGCCACACAAACGGCGACCTACAGGCCCAAGAACTTTGGGCTTCGCGAAGTCGTGCGGCTCCTTGAAGACGCGGTGCGCGGCCCCACCTCGCCCATGGATCCGTGGCGAGTCGTCGTGGACGAGCTCACGGGGTCGCTTCTCATCACAGCGACTCCGGCGCAACACAAAGAAATCGCCGCCCTCGTGGAACGCCTCGATGCCAAGGAAGCGCGAAGCCACCGGACGATGCGCACGTTTGCCATCGTGAATCGATCGGTCGCGGAAGTGGTCGAAGTGCTGCAGAAGCTCATCGAAGGGGAGTGCTCGAGGGGCGGGTCAATACGGCGGCGACGGTGCAGGCAACACAAACGCTTCCGGCGTCCTATCCCAGCAATATGCAGGCGCCACCCGCGCAGCCGGCCGCGGCGAGTCCATCGCCCGGCACTTCCCAGGATCGGCGCCTCTCACCCTCACAGCCGATCTCGCAACCAACTCCATCCTCGCGCTCGGCGAATCGCGCCTCGTCGATCAACTCGAGCGCCTCTTGCCAACGATCGATGTCCGCGAGCCGCAGGTGATGCTCGAAACGTTGGTGTTGAGTGTGAACGACTCCGACACGCTCAATCTTGGGATCGAGCTCCAGGCGCTCGCGCACGACGGCGACACGCAAGCCGCGCTCGCGTCATTGTTTGGCTTGGGATCGCCCTCGCCGACGCTGGGATCGATCCCGCCGCCGACGGGGACAGGCTTCTCGGGCGTTGTGCTGAATCCTGGACAATGGAGTGGCGTGCTTCGCGCCCTCGAGACCCTCCAGCACGGGCGCACCCTCACCGTTCCCAAGATTCTCGTCCACAACCACCAGCAAGCGCGGCTCGACTCGGTCCTTCAGCAGCCCTACGCGAGCACGAACGCATCGACCACCGTAGCGACGACCTCCTACGGCGGCTCTCTCGACGCGGGGACGATCCTCACCGTGAAACCCCACCTAACCGAGGCCGACCAACTCCAACTCGAGTACACGGTGTCGCTGAGCTCTTTTGTGGGAACGGCCCAAGAGAACCTCCCGCCTCCTCGCCAACAAAGCTCGATTCAAAGCCACGTCACGATTCCCGATGGCTACACGGTCGTCGTCGGCGGCCTCGAAATCACAACCGACACCGAGGCGCGCACGCAGATCCCCATCCTCGGCGACATCCCGATCCTTGGGTATTTCTTCAAGAGCACGATCACGACGAAGAGCAAGACGCGATTCTTTGTGTTCATTCGGCCGAGCGTGATGCGTGACGCCCGCTTCGAAGATCTGCGGTTTCTAAGTGACAGGGCATTGCGGGACGCCGACCTCCCCGAAAACGGTCCCGTCGTCGAGCCGAGGCTGCTTCGATGAGTGGGATTGCCGAAGCCGCGCCGAGCGCCGAGTTCCTCCGCCTCATCCCGCGAGACTTCGCTCGAGCCCATCTGTTGCTTTCGCGTGGGCGCATGGACGGCGTCGAATATCTGTGGGTGTCTGAAGCGACATCGCCGGCCGCGATTTGGAACGCATCCGTGCGACTTGGTGTGCGCGTCGAAACCGAGGTCCACGACGGCGAAACGATCGCGCGCGAGATCGACGAAGCCTATGGGGTCGCACGCGAACCCAACGAAGACGCAGCGTCGCAACCCCAAGAATCTCTCGAAGCCCTCTTGGATGAAGCGAACCGTGACCTTCTCACGACCCAGGGCAAGGCGCCCGTCGTGAAGCTCGTGGATGCTCTTTTGCTGGAAGCGCTTCAGCGGGGCGCCAGCGACCTCCACATCCAGCCCATGGAGGAGAAGACCCTCGTGCGGCTCCGAGTCGATGGCGCGCTCCACACCGTGCGCGAGCTCACGAGTGCCATCACGAGTGCGGTCCTCTCGCGCGTCAAAGTCATGGGCCGGATGGACATCGCGGAGAAGCGCCTGGCGCAGGATGGCCGCGCCACGGTGAATGTTGGAGATCGGGCCGCGGATCTTCGGATTTCGACGTTTCCCACCAATCGCGGCGAGCGCCTCGTCATGCGCCTCCTCGATCCCGGACGCCAACTATGCGACCTTGGCTCGATGGGGATGCCGAGCGCCCTTTGCCAACGATATCTCCGCGCAGCAAACCGCGCCGACGGACTCGTGCTCGTGACCGGCCCCACCGGCTCCGGGAAGACGACGACCCTCTACTCAACGCTCAAAGAAGTGGCTTCCGCCGACCTCAACGTCATGACGATCGAGGATCCGATCGAATACGACCTCGGCGCGGCGGGACTCTCAGTGTCCCAATCCCAAGTATCGGCGCGCAAGGGAGTGACGTTTGCCCTCGGGCTCCGCCACATCCTGCGCCAGGATCCCGACGTGGTGCTGGTGGGTGAGATTCGGGACGGCGAGACGGCGCGCATGGCGATCCAGTCGAGCCTCACGGGCCACCTGGTCTTCTCCACGCTCCACACCAACGATGCGGCGAGCGCTGTGACTCGCATGATCGACCTCGGTGTCGAGCCGTTTTTGTTGGCGGCGTCGTTATCGGCTGTGTTGGCCCAGCGGCTCGTCCGAAAGCGACACCTTCCATGCGAAGGTAAGGGTGCGAAGCGTGCCTCGGCTCCGGATACTTGGGAAGGACGGGGGTGTACGAGCTGCTCGTCGTGGACGAGGAGATGCGCCGCCTCATCGCGCGGAACGAGCCATTGGCCGCGCTGCGCGACTGCGCCCGGAAAGGTGGTCTTCGGACACTTCGGGAAGAAGGCGATCGCCTGGTCGCCGAGGGTGTGACCGACCTCGTTGAAGTCGAACGCGTGATCGAGGCCACGCCATGAGCCTCTGGCGCTACCGGGCGCTTCCGATCGCGGGCGGCGCATCCCCACAGATCGGCGAAGTCGCCGGCGAGTCGGCGGCGGAAGTGCGCGCGGCGCTGCGGCGCGTGGGGCTCCAAGTGCTCGAGCTTCGGCCTGCGGCGCCGCGGATCCCACGAATCCAATCTGATTCTTGGCATCGCTACCTGCGGCGCCGTCGCGTCGCCCAGCGCGCCGAGCTCTACGACAGCATGGCGACCATGATCGAGTCGGGGACGCCGCTCGTCTCGGCCCTCGACACGATCGTCCAAAGCGAGAAGCGCCTTCGCGGTCGGAAGCGATCGATGCTCCTACTCGTGCGCGAGTCCGTGCGGTCAGGGAGCACGCTCGCTTCCGCCCTCGAAGCCCACAAAGAATGGTTTGCTCCCGATGAGGTCGCGATCGTCGCGGCGGGCGAGCACGGGGAAATCTGGCGGCCGTCCTGCGATCGCTGTCGTCGCGCAACGAACGAAGCGGCGAGCTGCGCACTGAAGCTCGTGGCGGCGCTCTCCTATCCCGCGATCGTCGCATGTGTGGGAATGGGCGCGTTTCTCTTCCTCAGCAACAAGACGCTCCCCGAGCTGTGCACGATCCTTCGCGACTCGAAGGTCGAGGTCCCGGCGCTCACGGCAGCGGTCATGGGGGCGGGTCAGTTCACACTGAAGCGGGGCGGATGGTTGGTGTTGGCGGCGATCGCATGTGGCGTCGGAGTCGTATTCTTGGGAAAGGCGCTCGCCTCTCGCGGAGTGAGAGTGCCATCCTCGCGTGGCCGCCTCAGCCCCGCTGTCTTCCAAACAATCGCCCTCGCGCGGATCTCGCTTGCCCTCTCGGACTTGCTGCGCGCGGGCGTGCCACTCGTCGAAGCCCTTCGCACTCTCGGTCCCACCGCCGTGAATCGTGGGTTTCGGGGCGCGCTCACCGCGGCCGCCGACCGGGTGGAGCGTGGGGCGCCACTAGCCGAATCGCTCACGAACGATCGCTACTTCGATGCGGAGTTCCGCCGCTTGGTCGAGATCGGCGAGGAGTCGGGGAGCTCGATAGCGTGCTCGAAAAGGTGGGATTTCGACGCGAACGCAAGGCGCAGCGACAGATCGAGCGCCTCGCCTCGTGGGTTGAGCCCGCCTCGATCCTTGTGCTCGCGTCTTTGATTGGGGTCGTGGCGATGGCGGCCATCCTCCCGATCGTCCGCCTCCAGGAGATCCTTTGATGCGACACACCATCCAACGGCGGCGATCCGAACGCGGCATGACGCTGGTCGAAATCCTGGCCGTCGTGATTATTCTTGGGTTGCTCGCGGGGACCCTCGCCGTCGGCTTCTCGGGATCCTTTGGAAAGGCGAAGCACGAACTCGCGAAGACCGCGATGGGCCAAATCATCCAGAAGCTCGAAACGTACCGGATCGAGAAGGGCACCTGGCCGCCGGTTGAGTTGGGACTGAAGGCGCTCTCCGACGGCGCGGCGACTCCCAACGACTCGTTCTACTCTGGAGAAGGGCAAGCTCCTCGATCCCTGGAAGCGGGACTTTACTTGGTGATCCCGGGGCCGGGCGATCACCCCTACGAGATCGTGAGCTACGGCGCCGATGGCCAGCCGGGCGGGACGGGAGAGAACGCCGACCTGTCGTCGATCGATCTGGGAGCGGAGAAGAAGTGAGCGCGGTGTGCAATCCCAGCTATCGCGAGGGCGGCTTCACCCTCCTCGAAGTGTTGGCGGTCGTCGTGATCTTGGCAATGGCAACCGGTGTGCTCGCGACGCACTTCGCGGTGCCGACAGAGCGGGCGAAGCAAGAGGCCACGATTGCGGCGGTCCTCGACCTCGATGCGCGCGCGCGATTGCTGGGGAAGTCGGCAGGGGGAGCGGCGCTGGGGCTCGATGAGGAGAGGGTTGTTCTCGCAGCTCGCGGCCAACTCGTCGCGGAAGTGACGCTCGATCCCAACCTCGAGCTGCGACTGCGGTCGAAGAGTGGCAACGCCAAGATTGTGTTCGATGGTGCCGGGCGCACCGAGAGCTACCGCATCGAATGGACGGATGGCGGCATCGTGCGTTCTATCCGGATCTGTGGCGATACGGGCTGGCACGATGAGGAGAGTCGCCCATGAAACGAGAAGCTGGCCTCACCCTCCTCGAGGTCGTCCTCGCGATTTCGCTTTAAGTGGACTCGTCGTGGCGGCGACCCCGCTGCTTCTATCGGCGCGGCGCGCGGCGAAGCTGCCAACATTGGAGCGAGGCGTCTTCGATCTCTCGAAACTCGCCGACTCCGCCCTCGCCGATCCCAAGAAAGCGGGCCTCGCGCTCAATGCCAACGAAACACAGATGGCGTGGCCGGAACACCCGGAGCTGGGGCCGATTCACGTCAAGCGATCAAAGGCCGCTGCCCCCGATCGAGCGTGGATTAGCTTCGAGTGGCGGGGAATCGTGGTATCGCGATATGTCCCGATCGCGAAGGAGGCCGCCAAATGAGACGCGACCATGGAATGACTCTCCTCGAAGTCACTCTGGCGCTGAGCCTCACCTCCGCACTTTTCGTGGCATCGGGCTTCTGGCTCCAGGAGACCGCATCGACGAAAGGCGCGAACCGTGCCGATCCTACGATTCGAGGCGTCGGCGTCTGCGCTCTTGGAACGAATCCAGGATGCGATCCTCGTCGCCGATGCCACCGATCCGCGAAAGCCAAGAATCCAAGTTGCGGGGAGCGAGCTCGCGATCACGACGCGCCTCGCCGGACCGGATGGTGGTCCCGTGGTTCTGCGGTTCCGATTCGAGGCATCGAGGGCGGCAATCGTCCTGCGCACCGAGCCCACGGTGGGAGCACCTCGCGAAGAGACGTGCCTCGGCAGAGTCTTGGTCTGGAAGACCGAGCTCGATCCGAAGAAGGCGATTCTTAGCATCGAGATGCAATCGAAGGACGGTGTGGTGCTTCGAAGGAGGCTCAGCCTTCCGTGAGTCGATCCCAACAATCCTCTCGTGGGGCAGCGCTGCTGTTTGTCGTCGTGACGCTCGTGATCGCGTGACAACCGCCGCGGCCACACTCGCCCGCATCGCGACGACGGCGGGCTCGGAGGCGCCTCCTAGCGAAGCAGACCGAGATGGCAAACGATCTGCTTGCGCAAGCCGAGGCTCCGATCCAACGATTCCTCAGCGAGATGGCACCGTCGCTCGTTCTGCCTCCAGACGCCACGGAGCCCCGCGCTGAAGTCCTCGCCGATACTACTGGCAAGTCGCGGGGATTCGATTCGAGATGACGATCACGGCCTTCGATCGGTGTGGCATGGTGCCACTCGCCGCTGCGCGCGATGTGTGGTTGCTTCGAGGGACACTGCCGCCCGACGTCCGCCGCGCCGTGGATAGGATCGACCCTGAACGTTGGGATTCCTGGCCTCGATCAGATGTGTGGTCTCGAGTGTGCGAGTCCCATCTTTCCGACGGCGAAGGAGGCGTGCCTGCGTTGGGGGCGCTCGTCGCCATGCATTCGACGGGCCGGGATCAACGCAGCGACGGGACCGATCCCGGTTCTCGACGCCGCGCTTCGCTTGTCCCAGAAGGGTAGGCTCGACGCGATCGTCGCCGCCCGATCGAAGAAGCAAATGCCAACCATGACGCTCATCGCCTCGGCGCCGATGCCCGAGAAGGGGAAAGTCGAAGTCGTCTCGGGAAGCGATGGTTGGGGATTCCGAGTAGACATCGTCGCCGGATCGATCCGACGCTCGTGGTGGCTCGTCTATCAACTAATCGGCCCCTCGTGGAGGAGGACTCAGCGCCTTGCGATCCCGTAGCGATCCCCTCCGACGCGTGCAACGCCAACAAAGGCGGCGTGGGCCGTGGGCTCGCTCGTGGTCGCCGCATGTGGATGGTTCGCATTGGGGCCCGCTATCGACGGCTGAAGTTGGCTTCGGCGCCAAGATGGCCAGGGATGCGCCCGCCGTCACGCCGCCCGCGCCCGATCTCTTCGATGCGAAGGCGTTCGACGTGGCGCTCTGGAATCCCACCGAATCCCGAAAGTTGGCATCGGGATTCGCGACCGGCGCTGCCTCTCGCCCCGCCACGCGCGTACAGCTCGTCGGAATCACCGAAGAGAAGGGCGTGCTCCGCGCCGCGCTCTACGACCCCGATAGTGATCGACTGTGGATCGTTGGGAATGGGGAGTCGATTCCGGGGCAGCGGGTCCAGTCTCTCACCGCGAGCGGAGATCACGCTCGTCGGAAACGTGGGCACGACCCGCCTCGCACTTCGGAGCAGACAAGCCGTGATCGCGAGCGACGATCGCCACGTTGCGTTCCCGCCCGAGCGTGTTTTATTGGGCCTCTGCTCGACGCATCGAAGGTGGCCGGCAGCCGCCGGGCGCGCGAGGAGGCGCTCTCCTACCTATTCGAGGCGCAGTTGCCCGAGCCCTTGAAGCCGTCCATGCGGTCTACCACGACGTTGCGGGAATGGGCAGATGCTCGCGTGCGGGATCCCGCAAGGAAGTGCTTCGAAACGAAGTCGCGCCCGCTGTCGTGACGCTCTACTCCGCAAACGATCCCACATTCCTCGGCGTCGAGGTCGATCTGGCGGCGCTCAATGTGCTTGTCGGTGAGTTCACGCCGGAAGTCTGTGCGCGACGTCGGCGCCGCCTTTTGTGGCAAGCGACGGGCCTAGCGACGGCGTGCGTTGCGCTCCTGGTCGTGGGACTCGAGCGTCGTTGCGCAGTTTACGAATCGCAACAAGACGAAGCCGGTGCCGCGACTTCCCAACTTTATGAAAGAGCGCTCGGATACAAGTCGACTGGCGCCACGCTCCCTCCCGCGCTCCAACTCAGGCCGAGCTCCGCGTGCTTCGGAAAGACGCGGGTCGAGTCACCCTCCACCGCACCCTTGCGCGACGCCGCCCTCGCGCTTTCCCAACTTTGCGCGCTCTGGCCTCGCGACGCGCACGCCGAGGTGGATTCGCTTCAAGTCACCGTATCGTCGCTTCACGTCCAGGGCGAAGTGCCCGCCAACGAAGACGCCCAGGCACTCGCGAGCGCGCTTGCCAACATTCCAGGTTTTCGAGCCGAGATCCCAAGCGTCCATGGAAGCGAAGCGGGCGTGCGATTCACTCTCCAATGGACCGCCGACGCGAAGGCGGGCGCGCGATGACCCTCGATCCCAAAAATTGCGGCGGCGTGCGTGTTCGCGGCGTCCCTACTCGCGGTCACAATCAGCGCCAAGCGATTCCAGAATGCCAGGAAGCGGGCGGCAGCTGCCCTCGAAGCCAAAGAATCGGTCGAGCGCGACGCCGCGGCGATCCTCGCCCTTCGCCAACAAAAGGCCCGCGTCGAGCTCCCGCGAGCGACCTCAGCAGGACGTCATCGCCCAAGTCAACGCGGTGCTTGCCGACGCCGGAATCCCGAGCGATCGCTTCCAGGGGCTTGAGGCGCGAAGGGACGAGGCTGTGGGAGACGCGACCTCGGCCACGCGCACGCGCCGCCAATCGTTGCGCTTGACGCTCGATCGGATCTCGCCCGCCGACCTCGGCGCTTTTGGGAAGTGGCGTGCCGCGCAACCCGCCTGGACCGTCTCGCGCGTCGAACTCCTCCACGAAAGGAAGGACGCCGCCGACTCGAACCGCTTCACAGTCCACCTATTGTTGGCATCGACCTACATCCCCGATGGATTCCCGGGAGGCGCCCGATGAACCGAGTTGCATTATTCGTGGTGTTGACGGCCCTCCCCGCGTGTGCCGCCCCCAAGCCCACGGCCTACTCCGCGCCGAGCCAACAGGGACCGCGACTCCCCCCACGCGCTCGAGCTATCGCGCGAGGCGGCAGACCCGTTGCCAACGATCCCGAGAAAGCCGAAGCCACGCTTCGCGACGCCCTCTCGGTCGATCTGTTCTGCGGCCCAGCCCACAACAATCTTTGGCGTTCTGTACTCTGAAGCAAGGCAAACTATACGAAGCCGCCAAACGAGCTCGAATGGGCCCGAAAACTCCTCCCCGGCACGCCCGAGCCCAGAATGAATCTTGCTATTGTGCTCGAAAGTGCCGGCCACACCGACGAGGCGCTCAAAGCTTACAAAACCGCGCTCGAAGTCGCCCCCCGAGCACATCCCAACCATCCAGGCGCTGGCGCGGATCGAGGCCCGGGGAGGCGTGCGCAACGAAGACCACATAAAAGCGCCCGAGGCCATCTCGCTCCGTGGCGAGACCGACGAGTGGAGAACGTGGGCGAGGGAGGAGGGCGAGGTTTCGCGCACCTAGCAAGTAGTGAATGCGCGCCGGGTGCGTTGCGTACGAGCGGGCGAAGTGAGCGGGGGTGCCTCGCGGCCGTGGCGTCCCACTAACGCTCAACACGAATGGACTCCGTGTCCATCTTGCATTTGTCGAACGGACACGGAGTCCATGTTGCTTTTGTCGAACGGACACGGAGTCCATCTTGCGCTTTTGTCGAACGGACACTGTGTCCGTCTTGCTCAATGATTAGTGCCGAAAAACAAAGCCCCCGGTTCCCCGCCGTGAGGCGAAGGACCAGGGGCCGGCGGAACGACTCGAGTCGCTCCGACTTTCGTGGCATCTACGCCGCGAACCGCGCGAGGTACCGCATGACCTCTTGACCGCGTCCTGCGTCCTTGCAGTCGCACGGTCAATCGGAACGGCCGCTCATAGTTGCCAGTCGCGCTGAGGCGCACGAAAGCCCGCACTCCTCAGGGACGACCGACTCACCATGCGCATCCGAGAGAGCACACCGGGAAGTGCAGCCATCGTCGCCATGGAATCGACCCGCAGGGTCTTTACACCCGCTCGCTGGATGAGCAGCGAACGGGCGTTCGGATCCGAGATCTTTGCCATCGCGACCGCGTGACGGAGGGCAAACTTCCCCTCCCGAAACGCGGCCCTCACATCGTCCGGCGCCGCAAAGGACATCGGAGCATCGGTTGAGCTGCCGTTGCGTGAGCTTCAGCAGCGCACAGATCTCCTCCATCGTCTTGCCGAACTCATCACGCAGCTTCAGCACAGCGATGGCCTCTCGGTCGAGTCGAGCGTCTTGCGCGCCAGGTTTTCCGCGAACGAGACCTCGAGGGCCTGATCGTCGGAAGTGCCGGCGGGCAAAACACTGACCTTCACGGGAATCGCCTTCGGATCATTACCTTCGTCCGCGCAAGGAACGACAGCGCCGTGTGGCGCCGGAATCCACTCACGAGCTGAAAGGCATCACCAACTTTCCGGACGACGAGGGATGGAGCAGGCCCTCCGAGTCGATCGACTCGGCGAGCGAGCGAATCCCCGCATCGGCCCGAAAGCTTCCGGCGGAACCGGAACGGGCTCCCGGCCGCGTCGATCGACGCGAGCGGGATCGTCCAGCTCTGCAGGTGGGTGTCGGTCGAGGGGTCGGGGACTCGCACCGGCTCCACCCGCGGCGGGCGCAGGGGTCGCGGGTTTAGCCGCGACTCCACGTCGGCCGCCGGCGGCGGCGAGGCCGCGACCGAAATCGGCGCGACCTCGACGACGACCGGCGCGGCTTGCGCCGCGGGCGTTTCTTGGGGACCGGCGCGGGCGCGGGCAGCAAAACCGGCGGCGTCACTGCCGCCGGCGTCGCCGCCGCTCCCGGATCCATCGTTTCCATTGGGAAGAACATTAACATTCACAGTCTTGTCATTGTCTAACGCAGTCATCGAAGCACCTTCTGCGGGCAAAGCCCGCGTTAGGGTATTGTTGGAGGCGCCGGCCGGGGACCCCGGCCAAACCGCGCCTCCATGGAGTTAGGAGCACGACAGAGCCAACTGTCCGGCGATAAAGTTTTTCGCCGGACATTCGCCTCTGTCGTGCTCCTTTAAAGGGAAGAAGGCCATGTGCGTGCCGACTCTCCCTCGAACCCAACTATCGCGCGGAGGACCAATGCCGACTCCCGAGCCCGAGGCTGCCTCGATTCGCCGCGAGAGCGCGTGGGCGCGCCTCGTCGAGCGGCGCTGGGAAGCGCTCGTCGTCGCGCGCCGCGCGGCGGCTCGATCGCGCGCAGGCGGAGGACGTGGTGCAAGACGTCTTCGTGGCGGCGGTGGTGATTGCGGGTGGGCCCGGAGCCCTGCTTGGCTCGATGCGTGGCTCGCGGCGCGGGTCGATCGCGCGTGCGACGTGCGGCGCAATCGCGCGGCGCGATGCGCAGGGCGGGTCGTGCCGCTCGAAGCGGGCGACGCGGCGAATCCCAACGATCGCGGCGGCTTCGCCCGGCATCCCAACTTTCAACATGCCAACGATCCCAAGACGAACGATGGCGCCGGCGCCGGGTCCATCCTCGGAGCGGACGACGTGGGCGCGTTTGTCCGAGCAGAGCTCGCTCGGCTCGACGCGCCCGTGCGCGCGGCGATGGAGCGGCGCTGGCTCGTGGGGCGGAGCGTGCGGGAAGTCGCGCGCGAACTCGGCGTTTCGGAAGTCGGCGGTCGAGGAACGCCTGGCGCGCGGGATGCGCGCGATGCGCGCGCGCCTCGGGGCCCTCGGGCGGGAGATGGAGCGATGAATCCCAACAATGTGAAATGTGGTGAAATGAAAGCTTGGTTCGACGCGCTCGCGGAGAACCGGCCCGGAGACGCTGGCGCGGCCGGAGCTCGAGTCGCACTTGACCGAGTGCGAGGATTGCTGCGAAGAGGTCGAGTCGCGGCGCGACGTGGTGCGCCTGCTGCGGCGCGCGGCCGTGGCGGGAAAGGCGGGCGCGGTGCCGCGGCCGGGGCCTGACGCGAGCGCGGCGGAGCACGCGGCGTACTCGCGGTACCGAATGCGCGAGACGATCGCGATGGTGGAGCGCGCGGCGGGGGACGGGAGGAGGGCGCGGCTGCCGACGGCGGCGATGGCATCGATGCCGGCGATGGCAGCGATACCGGCAATGCCAATGACGGCAGAGCCCACACCAAGAAAAGCGCGCTCCGAATGCCAACGTTCGCCATCATGGGTCTCGCCGCCGCGGCGGTCGTGGCCGCCGGAATGTTGGTATGGGGCGGCGGCGAGCGGCGCGTCGCCCCGCCGAGCGCGGAGCGTCTCGCGGAGGGGCCGGTGCGAATCGAGGTGCCGGCCGGGGGCGGATGGAACTCCAGCTGCCGGGCATGCGCCTCGAAGTGAGCGGCCCCGCGACGCTCGAGGCGCGCCTCTGGGAGAGCGCCGCCGCGCTCGCGGCGCTCGAGCCCGGGCTCGCCGGGCGCGTGCCGTCGGGCGACGGGCCCATCCTCGACATTGCCACGATGCAGGGCACGGCAGTCGTGTCGACGTCGCGCGGCTCGGCGCGGCTCGAGCCCGGCCAGCGCGCGCTCGTGCGCAACGGAGCGGCGCCGAGCCTCGTCGCGGCAGAGGCCCCTTCCCGGATTCCCAACAATAACGCAGCGCCGGCCTCGCGCCGGGAGTCGGTAGCCGATCCCAATAAAAAGACAGCGAGCCTCGCCGGCCGAGTCGAGGCACCCGCCGATGCCGGCGTCGTGACCGTCGAGATCTACGACGTCGTCGCCGCCGCGCGCGCCGCGGCCGATCGCGCGCGACCTGCCCGGGCCGGCGCGGCGGATCGCCGTCGACGCGACGGGCGCGTTTGCGATCGACGACCTCGAGCCGGGGTCTGGGGCCGTCGTGCCCGTGTCGTCGGGCCCGACGGTCCCGGCCAACGGCCATATGTGCGTTTGGCGATGAGGCGAAGGCGCGCCTCGCGGAAGCGAGAGTGGGCGGAGCACCCGTCGATGCGAGCATTCTCGAGGCGGGCGGAATGCACACAATTGTGTTGCGCCTCCTCGCCGCGGGCACCGTGCGCGGCGTCGTCCGCGACGCGGCGGGGGCGCCGGTTGCGAATGCGCGGGTCCGAATCGAACCGCGCGCGCAAGGGAGTCCAATCTCCCGCGCGCCGAGCGCGCGACGACGGCCGCTGACGGGAGCTTCGAATGCATTGGAATAGTTGGGATGTTTGCCATCGCGGTCTCGACCGACGACGGCCGCGCCGCCTTCACGGAGGGCTCGGTCGAGGCGGGCGCCTCCGAGTCGGTCGAGATCAAACCTCGCCCCGTGGCGCGCACCCGCGGGCGGGTAGTCGCGCGCACGGGCGCGCCCGTGCTGGGAGCGCGCGTCCGCGCGGCTCGGTCGGGCGAGCCCAACTATGTGTTTCGCGGGCTGCCGTTGACATTCGGCGAAGCGATCACCGGCGCCGACGGTGCGTTCCAATCCCCGAGGCGCCTCGACGCCGGAGAGTGGGTGCTCCTCGCCGACGCCGAGGGCTTCGCGCGCGGAGTGTCCGCGCCGTTTCACTCCGGCGCCGACGCTGACCGCGCGATCGAGATCGTCCTGGACCTGGCGCGCACGCTCGAGGTGCGGGTGGGCGACGCGGCGGGCGCCCCGGTGCCGGGCGCGGTCTTGACGCTTGCGGCGGTCCATCGGCCCGGCGAGCCGATACCAACATTGTTCGACGAACCCATCGCGCGCGCGACGAGCGACGCGAGCGGCGTCGCGCGATTCTGGGTTTGGCCGAGGGCGAATACCAATTATCGGCGCGCGCGGCGGGATTCCGCGCGGCGGAAGGCGCGTGAATGTGGCGGCCGGATCGGAGCGCCTCGATCTCGCGCTCGAGCGCGGCGCGAGCGTTGTGCGTGGGCGTGTGCGGCTCCGTGGCGCGGGTCCGTCAAGCGGAATTGTGGCGACGAGCGCGCTCCGCGTCGACGTTCGCACGGACGTCGATTTGTGGCGTTTCGCGAGCGATCCGCGGGCGCTTCCCGCGGGAATCGATCCGCTCGCGGTCGCGGCGCCGGTGGCGTGGAACCGCACCGACGGCACCTTCGAGTCGACACTCGCCGAAGGAGTGCACTCGGCGTGGATCGCGCTCGTCGTCGCGGGGCGCGTCGAGGACGCAACACTCGCGACCGACGCAGCCGACATCGAGCTCGCGGCCGATCTCGCGGCGATCGAGCGCGCGGCGGGCGCCATCGCCTTGACCGTCCGAGACGCGGCGACCGGCGCCGCGATTGCCGATGCTAACTGTGCGCTTTGCGGACTCGGGGGCGTGCGCCTCGGCCTCGTGCGGCGCGACCCGGGTCGCCTCGTTTTCGGTCCGCTCCGCTCGGGCGTCTACGACGTGACCGTCTCCGCGCCGGGTTACTCGCCCGCGACTCGCACGCAGATCGTTGTGACCGCGCGACGTACCGCGGACTTGTCGGTCTCGCTCGAGCTCGGGAAACGCTGAGGCGGCGGGAGGAGAGACCGCGCGCGATGGCTCGAGGTCCGCACGATCTGCCCGCGAACATCCCGACCCGCCGGCTTGCCCGGATGCGCCGTTCTGGCTATTCTGTACAAAATGCGAAAACGATCCACTTCCGCGAAGACACCCCGCGAAGGCTTCCTCAACACCACCGAAGTCCGCAAGCGACTTTCCGATACGTTGAATCGCGTGCGCTACGCGGGCGAGCGAGTCATCCTCCGTCGCCATCGATCCGATCTCGCCGCTATCGTCTCGATGGAGGATCTCCAACTGTTACGTGCTCTGGAGGACCGGATCGACCTCGACGCCGCGAAGCAGGCGCTCAAGGAAGCGCGCCGCTACAGCCTCGCCGAAGTCAAGAAAGCGCTGGGGCTCTAGTTCGCACGGGAAACTTCCGAATCCTCTATCAGATCGAGGACGCAGTCTTGGTCGTCGTCGTCGTCATGGTTGGGGATCGGAAGGAAATCTATCGTTGGCTTTCTTGAAAAGGCCGAGTCGGCACACTCTCGAGAGAGTCGTAAGCGCGCTCGCGCAGGCGGGGGAGCGGTCGCGCATCCCCGCTGAGTCATCGACAAATCGCGAAACTTGTCAGTCCCGCGCGTCGAGCGCGGCGGCGGTGAGCGCCGGTTCGCCAGCTTTCGCCATTTGGAATAATCCAACCACAATCCGACGTTCTGTTGGATCGAGCGCTTGGTGACGACCTCGAGCCACGCCCCCTGCGCGATCTCGGCGCGCACGCCGGTTTCGGTGGCGAACGCGGCGATCGTTTGGATCCACGCCTGCGGCGTGTCGCCGGCCACGACCGCGGTCTCGCCGTGGCGGATCGTTGGGGATGCGGCGGCGCAGGAGACAACGCACGCCACGTGGCAGGTGGCGAAATCGAGCCACGCGCGCTCGCCCGCGGCGCCCGCCTCGGGGACGATCGCGAAATCGATCGGCGCGTTCGCGAGCGCGCGGACGTGCTCGCGATGCGAGGCCGCGCTGTGGCCGCCGCCGAGGATGGAAACGTGGTGTTGGAACGCCACGGGGATCGGGCCCCACCAGCGGATCGCGGCTTGGCCGCTCGTCTTGTCGAAGGAGGCGGCGAGCGCCTCCAGGATCTCGAGCGATCGTTGGGATTCGTTCCCCGGGCTCACGTAGCCGACGGTGAGCGGCGCGTTGGGGGCGGTGGGGGCGGCGGCGGGGCGCCAGGGCCAGTAGACGAGGTCGGAGACATCGGGGACCAACGCCACCTTTCCGCGCGCCGCGGAAACTTGGGATTCGAGGGCGTCGCGGGTTTCGGCGTGGCCGACGATGACCTGGGGCCGCGCGCTCCACCCACGACTCGAAGGCCTCGGCGGCGGCGCCCGACGGATCGTTGGCGATCGGATCGAGGGTGTCGACGTCGAGGACGACGGGGTGCGCGCGGCGCCATGCTGAGCGAGCCAGGCGCCCGCCTCGCCCGCCTTGGCCGCGAACTCGGCGGTCACGAGCAGGCAGTCGGAAGTCTTCGCGATCCCAACATTCGCCGTGGCGTTCCCGAAGGCGAAACGCACCTTTCCGGCGGAGGCGAGCGCGCGGAGCGGCGCCGTCACGCGGCGGACGACCCGCCCGCTCGAAAGCGGCACGCTTCCGCGAAGACGCCGATCGTTGGGATGCGGCGATCGTTGGGATTGGAGCCCTGGCCGCGGGGCGTGCGCGGCGCGCGGGGAGAACGCCAACTTTCTCGGTGAGCTCCACGAGGAGGCGCGCCAGCTCGGGCTCGCCGGGGCAGAGCTCGGTGGCGCGGCGGAGCGCGCGGAGCCCGTCCTGCGCGTGGCCGAGGAGGACCAGCTCGGTTCGAGGCTTCCACGAGCGACGCCGGATCCTCGCAGCGGGCGATCGCGGTGGTCCAGGCCGTGCGCGATTCCTCGGCGCGGCGATGGCGCCCGAGAAAGCGGGCCAGGGTGAATCCCAACTTTCCGGCCGGGTCGGCGCGGCGCGTGCCCTCGCGGAGAGCGGCCTCGGCGGCGAGGCGGGTCGCCCATGGATTCGTGGTGTTGGGCGAGGGCGAGGCAGGCGTCGCCGTTGTCGTCGGGGTTGGAGGCGAGGGTCTCCAGCGAGGCGCCCCGCGGCGCGATCGTTGTGTTGGGCCGAGAGGCGGTCGGCGGCGGCGACGAAGCGCGCGGCGAGCTTGCGATCGAAGGCGAGCGCCTCCTCCATCGCGACCGACGCGGCGTCGACGAGCCCTTTCCCAAAGAAGCGGTTCGCCTGGTCGACGAGGAGGAGCGAGAGCGCCTCGGCGCGGTCGGCGTCGGTGACTCCGGCGCGGCGGGTCTGCATGTCGACCGTGCCGCTCACGATGAACGAGCCGATACAGCGAATCCCAACGATCGGCTTTCTTGTCGAGGCGGTATTCTTGGGAAACGACCGCGTGGGCCGACTTGGCGACGCGCGCGTGGAGCTCCGGCTCGCGGATCATCCGCTCGAGCGCGGCGACCCACGCTTCCGTGGTGTTCTCCACCAGCAGGCCGAGTGTGGCCGTCGAGGATCGAGGTCTCGTAGGGGACGACCTTGGAGAAGGTCCCCGGGATCCCAACAAAGCGTACTCGAGCCACTTGAGGTTGCTCTTGGCGTGGTTGAAGGAGACGGCCGTGAGGCGGCGCGATCGCCACGTCGACGCCGCAGGCGCGGAGATCGGCCGCGTGCTTCTGAATGTTGGGCTCGGGCCCGCGCGCGAGCGCTGCCCCCTCGAGCGATGCCAACGATTCGGGGATGTAGCCCCAGCAGCGGAACACCACCTTTCCGCGATACTTGCGGAGCACCGTACTCGATCGCCGGCGCCGCGATGGCGAGGTCGTCGCCGTGGGTGGCGGTGCCCATCCATCCGATCACGAGCGGGCCGATCGGGAGGACCTTCGCCTTCGGCGCCTCGTAACCCCACAATTCCGGATCGAGACAGTTGGGAAGGACGTGGGTCTTCGGCGCCGCACCCGGCTCGAGCGCCGCCAGCTCCTCGGCGAGGCGCGGCGTGGAGGCGGTCACGAAGTCGGCCGCGCGGAGGATCTGCCCGAAATCGAGCACCAGCGACGCACAGTGGAGATGGTTGGGATTGGTCGCAGGGACTTGTGTCAGCGAGGTCGTCGATCTCGAACACCACGGGGATCCCCAGGCATTTCGCCGCGCCGACGATCGAATCGGATAGTTTGCGATTGGCGAACTCGCGGTGGATCACGATCAGACTCGGTGGCCAGCAGCCGCTCGATGTCGAGGACGGGATCGTCCTGCAGACGAAATAAAGTTGGGCTTTGCCCTTCCGCTCGAGGGTCTGGAGGGGCTCAGGAGGCGCAGCCGCACCACCGCAGTACTTGGCCGGCTCATTCGAGAACACCGCCACCCGGATCGGCCGCACGAGCTTCTTGAAGAGGATCGCCTGCTCGGTGACAAAGGTGGGTTTGCGGTGGAGCGTCGTGGGAAGAAGCCCTGCTCGGCGAAGAGCGAAAGCCAATATTCGCGCGCGTGCATCATTGGAAGTGCGACGCCTCCTTGAAATCGCTCGGCGACGACGGGGAAGAGCACCTGCTCGGTGCAGCCGCAAATGTTGGCAACCGCGCGCTTCGCCTCCCTCCTCGTCCATGTGCTCCGCCACCTCGATGAAGGTGACGAGGTCGAAGCGCTCCCGGATGGGCTCCGTGGCGAGCGCCTCGCGGCAGTAGGGGCGCGCCGCCTCCGATACTTGGGAAATCGCATACTTGCTGATGTCGGTGCCGAAGGCCTCGACGCCGAAGCGCCGCAGATGCTCCAGTCAAGAATCCCCTTGGCGCACCCACATCGAGCGTGCGCTTGGGCTTGTAGCGATCGACTGATCTCCTCCGCCACCGTCCGGAAATGGGTCCGCCACACCGCGTGCTCCTGGTCGTAGGGGAGCTCGCCGCAATAGATGGTCGTAGTAATTCTTGTCGTAGGAGAAGTCGCGCGGGGAGGATTGTCCGGTCATGGAAAGTTGGGAGTTTGGGAGATGGGCGCTGACATATCGCGCCCGCACCGGCGCGATCGATCGCGCCGTTATTTGACGAGGCCGTGGGCCACGAGCTCGGCGTCGGCACTTGTCGAAGGTGTCGACGGCGCTCTGCAGAGCGGACCCACTCGACGAGCTCGTGGATGCCGTCTTCGAGGGCGACCTTCGGCGCGTAGCCGAGCGCGTGCCGAATCTTGGTGATGTCGGCGGAAGCAGTGGCGGATGTCGCCTCCGCGGAACTGGTGCGCAATCTTGGGAATGATCGTGCTCCCGAGCTCGCCCATCAAAAGCCCCGCGATTTTCGCGACCGACGACGCGCGCCCCGTGCCCACATTGAACACGTTAGTAAGTTGGCTTCGGGCTTGTCCATGGCGAGGAGGTTCGCCTGGACGATGTCGCTCACGTGGACGAAGTCGCGCGACTGCTCGCCGTCCTCGTAGATGACCGGCGCTTTCCGCACACAAAAGGCGTCCCGAGAAGATCGCGAGCACGCCGGTGTAGGGATTCGAGAGCGCCTGGCGCGAGCCATAGATGTTGAAATAGCGGAGGGCAACCGTCGGAATGCCATACGCGCGCCCGACCGTAAGGAACATTTCCTCGTGGTCGCGCTTGGTGATCGCATAGATGGAAGTCGGCTGGAGCGGCTTCACCTCCGAGCAGGGGATCGAGCGCCGCCGCGTCGCTGCAGCTGGAGCAGCGGAGCTCCCAGTCTGGCGTTTCATCTGTTCGGCGCCGCGCAGCTCGGGCGACACGATCCCACAATTCCGGCAGCGATAGCTCCCTCGCCGTAGATCGACATCGACGAGGCGACCACCACCTTCTCGACGGAATGCTGGGAAGTGGCGAGGCGCCTCCAGCAGCGTCGCGCCGCCGAGCGTGTTGTGCTCCGTGTAGTGCCGGATCTGATACATCGACTGGCCGACGCCGACCACCGCCGCCTGGTGGAACACCACCTGGATCCGCGCGAGCGCGCGCTTCACCGCGTCGAGGTCGCGCACGTCGCCCTTCGCGAGCTCGCAATCCGCGCGAAAGATAGTTGGGGAACCGCGCCGTCGAGGTGGACCTGCGGAGTGAGATTGTCGAGGACGCGGACCGTCGTGTCCGCGGCGCAGGAGTGCATCGACGAGGTGGGAGCCGACGAAACCGGCGCCGCCGGTGACGAGGACGCGCATGGAAACTCTCGGAAAGTGGGGGAAAGGGAGCGGAGCGCGGCGCGGGTGGGGGCCCGGCGCCGACTCATTCTCCGTTTCGTCGCCACCGCGCGCTTCCCTTGAGCGGCGGGGCGAGGCGCCGTCAGCCCCTTCCCTTCGAGCTCCGCCGGAGCCTCTCCTCCAGATCCGGATAGGGTTGGTAGACGACGCTTTTCCCCGCCTTCGCCGTGACGAGCAGCCCGCGCGCGACGAGTTCGTTGAGGTCGGTGCGCGCGGTCTGCCGCGTGACTTGGTGGCTGTTGGCGTGGGCCGTGACGAGATAGTTGGCGTCCGGGATTCGAGAGAGATTGGTCCGGCCAATCATTGGCTAACTCAAGCAAAATTAGCCAGCTGACCGGCGGCGATTGGCTAATGCGCCACCGATTAGCCAGTGCCTGATCGCGTCCGCGTGACTTTTCTCAAGCCCCGCGGACGATCAGGATCGTTGCCGCGCGCGCGCGCCGCGTGGAAGGCGAGCCATTGCGCCGGCGCGATCGCGACGATCGGTGAAAGCCACTCATCGACGCGCGGCACCCGCTGAGCGTCGCGCCGCGCGGCCCCAACAATAGGACTTCCGCGCCGGCGGCGGATAGTTGGCGAGCGAGGCGGCGGCGCAGCTTCGGCGCTGGCTGCGGTGCCGGGCGGATTCACCACAATTGCGGTGAGCCGCCCCGACTGCGCGAGCGCGATCGGCCCATGCTGAAAATCGGCCGACGACACCGCCTCCGCCTGGATCCACGCCAGCTCCTTCAGCTTGAGGGCGATCTCGTGGGATGTGGCGTGGTGGATTCCGCGTGCGAGGACCACCGCGCGCGTCGTCGCGCAGCGAACCCCTGCGCCGCTTCCGCCGCGGCCGCCTCGCCCGCGAGCGCCCTCGCAAGAAAGTTGGGAATCGCCGCCAGGCGCGCGAGCGCGCCGTTTTGTTGGCTTCGATCGAGGCCGCGAGGCAGGCGAGCGCGGCGAGCTCGGTCGTGTAGGTCTTCGTCGCCGCGATGCTCCGCTCGGGCCCCGTGGAGCGGGATCACCTCGTGCGCCGCGCGGGCGAGCGGGGCTCGCCGCGTCGTTCACGATCGCGATCGTGAACGCCCCGCGCGCCGCGCCGCCGCGAGGGTTTCCACCACGTCGGGGAGCGCCCCGACTGGGAGATCCCGATCGCGAGCGCGCCGCGCGCTTTGGTTGGGGTTCGGTAGAGCGTCACGAGGGAGGGGGCGGCGAGCGCGGTGGATAGTTGGCATCGGATCCCGAGCGCGTATTGTGCGTAGCGCGCCGCGTTGTCCGAGCTGCCGCGCGCGGCGATCAGCGCGAACGCGGGGCGCCGCCGCGCGATCGCACGACCCAGCGCGCCGATCCGCCCCCTTCGCGCTCGAGGAGCCGCGCCACCGCCGCCGGCTGCTCGAGGATCTCGCGGCGCAGCAACGAAGGGTCGGGGGTCGGGCTCGTTTCCATCGCGCCGGCATCGTACGGTGTGCGCCATGACGGTTCGAAGCGATCCCCTTTTGTGGGTGTCGACGGCGGCGGCACCAAGACTCGGGCGGTGCTCGTCGACGCGCAGCTCCAAATCCTGGGGCGCGGCGAAGGGGGCCGTCGAACGCGTCGACCCAGCCGCTCGCGCGCGTCGAGAAATCGATCCGCGACGCCGTGGAGGGCTCGCTCCTCGAGACCGGATCCCAACTATCGCAGGTGGCGGGGGCGGCGCTCGGCTTGGCCGGGGTCGAGGCGGCGGAGCCGCGGGCGCGCGCTCGAAATGTTGGGAACGATCTTCGGCGCAACCCAACGATCGCTCACGACCGACGGGCGCGCGGCGCTCGCCGGCGCCACCGACGATCCGCTCCGCGGCGCGGGGTCATCCTCATGGCGGGCACCGGCGCCATCGCCCACGGCCGCAACCAGAGCGGCGACGAGGCGCGCGCGAGCGGCATGGGCTGGATCACTGGGGATGAGGGGTCGGGGTATTGGATGGCGCGGCGCGGCCTCGAGGCGGTGGCGCGCGAGATGGACGGCGCGGCGCGGCCACCGCGATCCGGCGGCTCCTGCGCGAGAAAGCCAACATTGTGAGCGAGTCGGACCTGATCGCCGCGGTCTACCGCTCGGGGGTGCTGCCGGCGGGGTGGCGGCTTTCTATCCTTGGGTTGTGGAGGCGGCGCGCGGCGGCGACCGGGTTGCCAATCAAATCGTCGGCGACGCGGCCGAGGAGCTCCGCCCTCGCGGCGATCACGGTGATCAAGACTCTTGGGCTCGCCAATGCCAGCTTTCCGGTGGCGGTGTCGGGCGGCGCGCTCGAGGCCGGGGGCTTTTGTTGCCGTTGGTCACCAAGCAAATCGCGCGCGCGGCAATGGGGGCGCGGATCGGCCCGCCGCAGCATCTCCCCGAGGTCGGCGCCGGCGCGGATCGCGATCGCCGAATACCAACTAAGAGAAAAGCCATGAATACCCTCGACCTCCTGGGCCAGATCCACGCGGCCGACCGGGGCGTCCTCGACGCGGTGCGCGGCGCGATCCCCGCCGTCGCGAAGGCGGCCGACGCCATCGCGGCGCGGATCGGCGGCGGGGGCGCGTCTGTTATGTGGGAGCCGGGACCAGCGGACGGCCTCGGCGCGCTCGACGCCTCGGAGCTTCCGCCCACTTTCGGAATCGACGGAAAGTTGGTGACCGCGATCCTCGCCGGCGGGCGCGAGGCGATCTTCGAAGCCAAGGAAGACGCCGAGGACGACCGCGCGCACGGGGCGCGCGAGATCGAGCGCGCCGGGGTGAATGCCAAGGATGCGATCGTTGGGATCGCGGCGAGCGGGGCCACCCCTTCGTCGCGGCCGCGCTCGAGGAGGCAAAGCGGCGCGGCGCCCTCACCGCTTGTGTGGTGTGCGCCGACGGCTCGCCCATCGCCGCGATCGTTGGGTTTCCGATCGTCGCGCCGACGGGCGCCGAGGTCGTCGCCGGCTCCACGCGGATGAAGGCCGGCACCGCCACGAAGCTCCTCCTCAACATGCTCTCGACGGCCAGTATTCGCGCAGCGGGGGCTCGTCTACCACGGCGAGATGGTCGCGATGCGCCCCACGAACGAAAGCTGCGCCGGCGGGCGGAGCGGATCGTGCGGGATATTCTTGGGGTCGGCGACGCGCGCGCGAAGGAGCTATTGTTGGTGTCTGGCTGGGAGCTGCCGGTGGCGCTCGTCGCCGGAAAGTGGGGATTGGCGCCGGCGGCGGCGCGGGAGCGGATCGCGGGCGCCGGCGGAAATGTGGCGATGGCGTTGGAGGAGAAAGGGGGACAGTCCTAAGTATCCGAGACCCTAATTATCCACGACCCTAATTATCCACGACCCTAATGATCCGCGCCGGGCGCGATCGTGTCCGGCGCGGCCGTCCTACCGGATCACTGAATCGTGATTCGGAGTCCGCGCGAGGAGCTGAGGCCGTAGGGGAGAAGCCCTACAATCCGGCGCGGGCCACGCCGAGATCACCTGCGCGAAGTACACCGCCCCTTGGAGCTGCGGTTGGTTGGGGATCGGCAGCGCCGCCGATGCCGCGCCGACCGCGTCGCTCTGGATGTCCACGCCCATCCAGAACGTCGCCGCGAACGGGTCCACGTGGAAGAGGATCCCGAGGCCCAGCGGATCGAAGCCTCGCCGCGTTCGCCGCGTCGGCGATGAGCAGGAGCTCGAGCGCCGACGGCGCGCCGTACTTCGAGCTCGCCGCGAAGCCCGCGTTCCCAACTTTCGGCGCGGAGCTTCCGAAGAGCGTCTGCGCCCCGCGCACCCCGGCGTCCCCGTGCCATAGTTGGTGAGTCCGGGCGTGACGGTTTGATTGGGATAGAGGACCACCCCCCTGGGAGCCCGCCACGAGGTCGATCTTCCCTCGCCGTGGAAGTCGCCGGCCGCGACGGCCGTCGCCACCGCATGGAGCGGCGTCGGCGCGCCGAAGGACATCCCACCTTTCCCAAGGTAGAGCAGCAGCGAAGGCACCCCGAACTCCGCGACGGCCAGGTCTTTCTTGCCATCGCCATTGAAGTCCGCTGTCGCCGTGTCGTAGCAAGGGCCCGGCGTTCCGAGCACCACGAGCGGCGGCGCGAAGAGCCCCGGCGTCGCGCCGACGAGGAACGTGACGAACGAATAGCAACTCGTCGCGACGTCGAGGCGCCCGTCACCGTCCACGTCGTCGACGCGAAAGCTCATCGGGTAGACCCCAACATAAAACGATTGCGGGGCACCGAAGCTCCCAAAGGCCATTGCCGAGGCGCACCACGAGCAACCCGGTCGCGTAATGGCTCACGAGGAGGTCGAGATTGCCATCCAAATCCAAGTCCGCGAAACGCACACATCGCGGGAATCCGCTCCCGGACGGCATCGGCGCCGCCGGCGCGAGACACGCCCGCGCCATTGTTGGTGAGGAGCACGACCTCGTCGGGATTCTGCCTCGTCACCGCGAGATCGGGGAAGCCGTCATTGTTGGTATCACCGGCCGCGATCGAGGTCAGCGAACCGATCATCGGGTAGGTTCCCAACGAAGCGAACGCGCCGCTCGCCGGGGTTTGGCGGAACACGGAGACTTCGAAGCCGGACGGTCCGCTGCTCGTCGCGTCCGCGGTGGCGAAGTCCACGAATCCATCGGCGTCGACGTCGAGCGGAGTGAGGGCCGCCAGCGGCCCCGACCCTCCGATCGCGACGGATTGGGAGAACGTGAGGCCGCCGTGGCCGTCGCCGACATAGGTGGCAATGCTGCTGTAGGGGAGTCCGACGTTCGCGACGATGACATCCGCTTTCCCATCGCCTGGAGATCCACGACCGAGATCGCGCCCCACCCACGGGAATGGCGCTCGGCGCCGCGATCGCGCCGCCGCCGATGCCACGAAAGAGCCCGATGCCGTTGCACCCCATCCCTGCCGTGACGAGATCCGCGATTCCGTCGCCCGTGAGGTCGGCGATGCCGTAGTCGGAGCCGCCGAGGGTGCCGCTATAGTTGGAATGCGGCGCGAAGGCCCCGCCGCCGATTCCCAAGAATACGGAAGTTCCGCCCAGGCTCGTGACACGAGGTCGGGGATTCCGTCGGCGTTCAAGTCGCCCGCGCCGACCGACGTCACTTTGGAATTCGGGAGGATGTTCACGGGCGCGCCGAAGCCCGCCGGAGCATTGTTGGGGATGACATCGAGGGAGCCGAGTCCCCCGGCCGCCAAATCCACTTTTCCGTCGGCGTTCCAATCGACCGCCGTCATTCCGAGGAGGTATGCGCCCGGCGTGAGCGCGATCGGGACCGGCGGCTGGAAGCTCGCCGGGTGGCCGCCCCATTTCATGAGGGCGATCGAAGCGGCCTGGTCGGCGCCGACCGCGAGATCGAGGTCGCCGTCGCCCGTCGAAATCGGCGAGCCTCAGGAACTTCGGGTGCAGGGTCGCCGCGACGGTCAATCGTAGCGTGAGCCCGCCCGCTCCATTCCCAATCAACGTCGAGATCGAGCCGAGTTTATAGTTGGCGACCACGCCGTCGAGCTTGCCGTCGCCGTCGAGATCGCCGAGCGCGATCCCGGCGGGGAGAATTCAAGCCGTTCAGATATACGTGGTGAACGTTTCCGAACATGCCACCCGCCATCCCCATCCAAATCGTGAGGGTGTTCGACGCCGAGTTCGAGCTCACGATGTCGAGGAGGCCGTCGCCGTCGAGGTCGCCCGCCGCGAGGAATTGTGGCTTCGAGGGGTTCGTCGTCCCGACGACATAGCTGGTGATCGTGAAGTGGCCGCCCCCGTTTGCGATCGCGACGGTGATCGTATTCCCCCGAGTTCGCCGCCGCGACATCGGTCGCGCCGTCGCCGTTGAAGTCGGCGAGGACGAGGGCGCTCGGCAGCGAGCCCGTGGGGATCAGCTCCCCGGGAAAGGTGGGCGGCGCCTGTGCCGCGGCCGCGCCGCCGATGAATCCCAACAATAGACAACCCAACCCCGTGCGCTGGAGCATGCGACACCTCGCGAGAACGGGCCGCGGAAGCGCGGAGGAGGGTGGCCCGAAGGGGAAGATTCGAGCCGCGGGGGCGTTTGGTGTCAAGGGCAGTGAAGACATTCCTCGTTTTCGAAACGAGACGGGGCTGCCACGGCTTGCTCCGAGAAGCGCGACGGAAATCACGAATGCCCCCATGAACCCGGCGTCAACGTTTCGCGCCGCGAGCGCAGAATCTCCCGGGCCCGCTGACAATCGCCCCCATGCGCCTCGAAGCCCTCATCTGTTGCGTCGGCGCCGCGGCCGGTCGCCGGTATCGCGCCCAGCGCGATGCCACAAAACTCTTCGGCCCTCTCATCCCCGCGCAGCTCGGCTATCGCGTGCGGGTCGTGGATTTCAACCACGACGGGCTCCTCGACGCCGCGGGCACGCACAACATCGGGACCGACGCCGTCGTTTCGTTGGGAAACGGGGCCGGGGGCGTCCTCACCACGAATACCGCTCCCAACGTACCAATACCCATTCTGCGTCGCGCTCGGCGACGTGAACGGCGACGGCCATCCCGACGTCCTGATCGCCCACGGCGGCGCCGATCTGTTTCTTGGTGAGCACCTCGGCGACGGCGCGGGTGGCTTTGGCCCGCTCGCCAGCATTCCGCTCCCGACCCCATACAAAGATTCCATCGAGCTCGCCGACCTCGACCTCGACGGCACGCCCGATTTGTTGGTATCGAGTTATGTGGCAAACCACGTCATGGTGTTGCGCGGCGATGGCGCCGGCGGCTTCGGGAGCGCCGTCGCGTACCCGATGGGCACCCGCTCGCTCGGCTGCGCCGCCGCCGACCTGAACGCCGATGGCCTCCCCGACATCGCCTGTGTCAACGAGAACTCCGGCGACCTCACGATCCGCTACGGCACGGGGGCGGCGCGTTCGGGCATGTCGTGAGCGTCCGGTCGGCGTCGCGCCGGAGAATCTTGCCATCGAGGATTTCGATCTCGATGGCCTGCTCGATGTCGCCGTTGCCAGGCGACGACGCCGCGCGTCGCGGTCTTCGCGCAGGCGGGGGCGGCTGGGTTCCCACCTATGCGGCCGGCTTGAGCGGCAGCGCGTACGGGGTCGCGGCCGGAGACTTTACATTGGATGGGCTCCCGACCTCGCCGTGTGCGGGAACGGATATGTGGCGGCGATCGCGAACGGAAAGTTGGGATTCGGCGCGCCGTAGATCCTTGGCATCGGCGTGGGCTCGAGCGGGGTTGCGATCTGTGACATCGACCACGACGGCAGGCCCGATCTCGTGTGCGACGTCGGCGTCTTCCTGAATCAGATGGCGCCGACGGCGGGGTCGCGCTCGCGGGGGTCGGCACGCCGGGCTGCTTCGGGCGGCTCGGGATGGGGGCGGGGGCGGCGATCCCTCGATCGGCAATGGGCACTTCAGCCTCCACTGCACCGGCGCGCCGCGCGCGCTCGGACTCGGGATCGTCACGAACGCGGTCGCCCCGCCGGCGCCGATCCCTTCGGCCTCGGGATCATTCTTTACAACGACCTCGCCGCCTCGAGCGATTCGTTGGTGTTCGATTTCGCGAGCGACGCGTCGGGCGTGGGCGGCGCCGCGGCGCCGATCCCCAACGATCCGGCGCTCGCCGGCGCGATCTATTATTGCCAAACGCTCTGGATCGAGAGCGCGGCGGCGGGGCTCGCGTGCGGGGCGGGGGACTTCGGGATCGTGACGTCGGAGTACCTGACGATCCAGATTGAGTGAAAGCGGGACATTCTGGTTTTCCGAAGCTCATGGATGCGTGCGACGGCGCCCCGATTCGTCACGATTCGCAATTTGCGAGCGCGAAAGCAATTAGGAATGTCCCCTTTCACTTGCCATCCCTCGTCGGCACGATCCCACAATTCTCGACCATCAGGATGATCGCGCGCTCGGGGGCGCGTGTGCGGTGGAGGAGGCCGCGCGGCACGACGAAGCCCTGACGCGGCCCGAGCTCCACCGTGTTCCCCTCGAGATCGATGAAGAGCCGCCCCTCCACCACATAGAAGAATTCGTCGTCGGCCTCGTGGCGATGCCAATGATATTCGCCGCGGACGACCCCCATCCGCACCACCGAATCATTGACCTTGCACAAAGTTTGGTTGAACCAGGGGTGGGTGGTCGAGTCGGCGACCCGCTGGACATCGACCACCTCGAGCGGCCCGTGGAGGACGTCGAGGCGCGTCTCGTAGGGGTAGGGGGCGGGGAGGGCATGGGGAAAATGGTAGCGCGCGCGCAGCGCCGCGACCATGCCCAGCGGCCGCCGCCCGAGCACAATCCGCCCGCCCACCGATTAGAGTCGTGCGCCATGGCGCTCACCCGGACGCCGCCCCGCCCCCGTCTGCGCGGAACGTTGGTCTTCGCGGCCGCGCTCACGATTGCGCTCGTGGTCTGCTCGGCGCTCGCAGCGCGACGCAACCGATCGAGCGAGCTGCCGCTGCCGTGGGACGGCGCCGTATTCGTGTCGAACGCGCTGCGGATCCGCGGCGCGATGGACGAGCGCGGCGTCGCCGGCTTCGCCGATTCTTGGGTTCACGTGTCGCCGACGCACGCGCCGCTCGGTGCCGGCCCTCTCGGCGATCGCCACCGTGATACTTGGGGAATCGCGCGAGGCGGTCGAGGCGGTGATGCCGATCTTTGTCTTCGTGTACGTGCTCTCGGTGGCGCGCTGCGGCGAACTATTGCTCGCCGGGAAAGTTGGGAATCCACGCGCGGCGGCGTGGATCGCGGCCTTCCTCGCGGCGACCTTCCCGATCGCGATCTGGCAATCGCGCACCTATCTCTTCGAGTTCCCGCTGGCGGCGCTCGGCGCGGCGACGATCTGGTGCGCGCTCGCGACGCGCGGCTTCACGGATCGTTGGCGTTGCGTGATTCTTGGCATCGTGGCGGGGCTCGCTGCGCTCTCGCGCGCCGGCGGATTCGTGGCGATCGTGGGGCCGGCGGCCGTGCTGTTCATCGCGGCGCTCCGCCGCGGGCCGTGGCGCACCGTCGCGCTGAACGCCCTCCTCGCCGCCGCCGTGGCCGCCGCGCTGGCGGCCACGTGGTACATTCCCAACTTTCGCGCGCTCAGCGAATACATCTACAGCGTCACCTACGGCGACCGCGCCAACATCTTCGCCGCGGGGGCCACTCGCTCTCGCTCGCCAACCTGTGGGCGACGCTCGTGGCGACGGTGATCGAGGGGCCCGGCGTGCCGGCGCTCGCGATCGGATGTGTGGCATTCGCCGCGGCGCACCCGTGGCGGCGCGGCGCGCCGCTCCGCCCATTGTTGGGATCGCTCGCGATCGCGTTCGGCGTGAGCTTCGGAATCTTGGCATTCGGCTCCCAGCGCGCGGGGGCGGCGCTCGTGCTGCCGATCCTCGCGATCGCGGCGCTCGGGCTCGCCGCGTGCGTGTTCGGAGTCGCGGGCGCGCGCGCGCGCGCGGTGCTCGCCGCATTGTTGGTATCGACCGGCGCGCACCACCTCGGCGAGCTGACCCTCGGATTCGATCCCGACCCCGCCGCGAAGAGTGGGCTCGGGCCGTTCGGCCCGGCGTTCCCGCTCTGGAATCACCAAGACATGCTCTCGCGCATCGTTGGGGAATCGTGGCGCGAGCGGCGTTGGAGCGGCTGGCTCGACGCGGTCGCCGATCGCCTCGCGAGCGCGCCGCTCGGCAGGCGCCCGATCATCCAGGTCCTCAGCCAAAACCCCTATTTCAGCCCCGGCAACCTCGAGCTCGCGGGGCTCCTGCGCCACGAGGATTGGTGGGTTTTGTCGGTGCCGCTCAATCCCGGGGAACCGTTCGACAAGGGGCGCGACGAGATCGAGAAATCGGTGCTCTACGCCGACGCGTTCGTGATGCGCCGCCGTCCGCGGAAGGACGAAGGGGTCTTCGATCAGATGGTGCGCGTCGCCGTGGATCCGATCGTCGGCTCGGCGGCCGCGGGCTTCACGCCGCTCGGCGAGCCGATCCCATTCATCGAGGGGGAGACGCTGCAGGTCTACAGGCGCCGCCCCGACCTCACGTGGCGCGTCACGACCACCGACTACCCGATCCGCGCGGGGGCCCGATTCGTGAATCCCAACAATCCCGCGAATGCCAACATTCACCTCCCGCGGCGCGCGCTTCGACGCCGCCGCGGGGCATCGTTGGGTGGAGCTCCAGCTCGAGCTCGAGCCCGGGGTGGCGGAGCTGCCGATGGTGTTCGTCGACATCCTCGATCGCGACCGGCGCGCGGTCGCCTCGCAAAGGATCCGAAAGTTGTCCTTCGAGCGCGACCACGCGCGGCCGGCGGACAAGAGCGTGGCGATCGCGCGATTCTGCCTGAGCCGCTCGGTGCCGGCCGATCTCGCGGCGAAGGGCTATTTGCTCAGTGTGTCGATGGGGACGAGTCGGGGGAACCGATGGGGGTCGAGAGCCCGCTCCAGCTCGACGGGTCGGGGAAGCGGGTCGTGTTTCTCGAGGTGGCGGGGGCGGTGAGGTAGCGGAGGGGGGCGAAACCCAACGATATTTTTTGCGCACATCTCTTGGCACCCCCGTACGGCGCGGCGTCGTCCTCTCACAGGAGGTACCCGATGAGTACGAAGACTTTCCCCGGAGTCATCGGAATGTGTCTGAGCCTCGGCCTCGCTCGCTGGTCCTCCAGCCGGGCGCCGACCGCGGCAAAGCCAACGATGACGAAGCTGATCGCTGCGTTGGACACCTGCAAGCTGACCCTGGAGACCGGCATCCGGCAGGCCGCATCCAAGTCACCCGAGGCCGCGATCTCCGCCAAGTTCGAGCTCGAGGAGAAGGGGGATCTCTCCCTCTCGGTCTACACCGCGGAGAAAGGACTCGCGGTCGATGCCGAGCACAACGTCCTCAAGGAGCTGAGCGGAGGTCGGAATCCGATAAGTGGGCCCCGCAATCGGAGACGTTCAAAGACGTCGAGCACGTCGCGCGATCCTCCGAGCAGCTCACGATCATGGCCCTCTCAAGATGTCGCTCATGGACGTGATCCAGAAGGCACAAAGAACCAGGCCGGCACCGTCTACTCCGTGACGCCGCGCGTGCGCGACCGCAAGGCCGTATTCGTGGTGATGGTCGCGGACAAGCGGAAGCCGGTGGAGCTCGTCTACGACGCGACGACCGGGGCGCAGGTCAAGAAATGACGCCCGCCGGCGCGCGGGGGGAATGGCAGCATTCGCCCGGCGCGCGGGCCGGAGCATTTGTGGACGATCCGCGGGAGCGACGGCGCCAGCCTCCTGCTTAGCGAATCCTGGAGGCAGTCTCGGGGCGGTGGCGCGACTCGACGGCGAAATATTGCGTCCTTCCGTCGTCAATCGAGCCCGGGGAAGTCGTTGCGCGAAAGGACTTCAGGCTCGAGCGTCACTGCCGCGATGCGCGGCCCCTCGAGCCGGAAGCGACCGCGGCGTCCGCGGCCTCGAACGTGGCGCGATCCGAGTCGCTCGCCGCTGTTTCGCGCGCGACGACGTCCGGCAAGCCGCCACCCGCGCCTTGACACCCGCAATACCCAGCTCCGGACAATCGTCGCGTTCATCCTCTGGAGGCGCACCCCGTTGTCGGAGGAATCCCAACAATACGAGTTGGAGAAACCGCGGCCGCTGCCGCGTGCGCGGCCTCGCGCGAGGCCCACGCGCCCGCTCTCCGACGCGCGGATCGACGAGCTGGGCAAGCGGCTCGTGTGGCTCGCGGGGCACGAAGGGGATCCCGACGAGGTGGCGCGCCTCGCGGGCGCGATGCAGGCCACGCTGCTCGAGCGCACCACGCGGCGGCTTCGCGAGGAGGGCTATCCGCTGCCGGAATACTTGGTGGCCGGCCAGGCGCTCGAGCTCACGATTCTCGAAGGCCAACGAAAACCAACGACCGCGTTCACACAATTACTCGGCGGCCAGCTCGATGTGGCGATCGAGTACGTCCGGCTCGCGGGGATGTTCGTGGATCGATGGATACTTGGGAAGCAGGGGGCGACGACGCTCCAGCAGGCGAGGTTCGCGGCCGTGGTGGAAGCGTGCATCGGGAGGCCCATTCGAGAGAGGAGGGTTTTCTATCGTTGGCTCAAGGATGGGCTCGAGCCCGCGGAAGTCGCGCGCGATCTGCGCGTGCCCGAGGGCGAGGTGCGCGCCGTCATCGTGAGCATCGTGCGCGAGGCGCGCCCGCAGATCAGGAATGGCTGCATAGTTGGCAACCCGTCGCGGCGAAGCCCCGCCGCAGGAGGCGACGAACATGAGTGGGATTCGAGGCGCGGTCCCTTGGCCGATCGAAACGCTTGGCTGGATCGCGATGGAAGCCGACGGCGAGACGGCCGAGATTCTTGCCGACGCGCGAAAGCTCGCGCGCAGCTCGGGCGCGATTCCGGGCGACGCCTTCGAGCGCGCCTACGGGCGCGCTCGAAAGGAGACGGTGATCACGCTGGCGATTGATCTGGGGCGGGCGCTGATGAATGAGAGCAGTCAGCAACCTGAATGGATCTATTCGAGCGTCACCCGCTGTCGTCCTCCGAAGTCCGATCCAGAATCGCAACGTTGCAATCGGTAGGTGCCACCCAGCAAGCGAGACAGCTGGGCATCGCCATTCGACAAGACCATCATTCGTTGGGCGCACGCCGCGCTAGCTCTGAGATGGCTATTCGCCTCGCGATGGACCTCGAGGGGCCAGGCGGTCGTGCCGAGATGTGCCTCCCCCTGTTGAGATTTTCCGAACGTCGGTATTCGGAGGCGGCCACTCGCTGGAGAGAGTTGGGCAAGTCCGCTCACACTGACCGATGGCGTCGAATGGCAAGGATCTCGGAAATTCAGGCAATGGTTTCGGCCGGTGATATCGCGAGCGCGCTGAATTCAGATCTCGAGTTTGCGGAAATTCGTGATCGCGACCTTCAATCAATCCTCGCGATCAATCGATTGACCGTTGCGGGCCACTCGGGAAATGCTGTTCTCGTCGATTGCGCTGCGACTCACGTTCGCGCAACGATCGGAGGGACATCTCTTGAGGACTTCGCAAGGTCTCGCGCGAAGTGTTTGCTCGAGTGGATCCGTCACCAACGTCGTGCCTCATCGCGAGATTGTGACGACGCTCGAAAATCTCGTGGCAAAGCGAAGAGAATGGTAATCTACAAGAGTTCTTCAATGCCGACTCACCCAGGACACCAAGTCTCCGATCTCGCGCCCGCGCACGGCCGCCAGCATGCATGCTAACGCCAGCCGAAGCGCGACGACGCAATATTCTCACCATTTTTGTTGGTATCTCCATTCTATTGTTAGCTTTCCTGCCCACTAGCTTTGCGGCGACTCGTGGGGGTGGTGCAGCGGGTGGTGTCGTAGTCATTCCTGGACTCGCCACAGGCCGACCCACTCTGCCGGCGCAAGGCACTTCAACTCACCAGCCGCCGCCGAGTGATCATGGTCACCCGAATCGATAGCTAGCGGCGACGTGCAGTCGAACCGATGACCTAGGCAATCGCCAATGCACTCCCGCGCTCAAGTATTCATGTGGTTGATCGCGGCGATCGCGCTCGTGGTATTGGTGGTATTCGTGTCAACGTGGTTTTCGTGGGGAGCGGGTACAAGCGGTGGCCAACAGCCGGAATCTGCAAATTCATCGAGTGAGTTGGGTGGGCCGACATCGCGCGGAGCTGCGCAAAGCGAGTCGAGATCTGCGCCGGGTCGCGAAGCATTGAGCTCAAGTGACGACTCACGGCATTGGCGCGGGCGAGTGACGAGCTCCAGCGGCGTTCCAGTTGCAGATGCCGCAATATTTGTCATTGGCTCGGGAAACAAACAAAGTCCAAGGGCTATTTTCGATGATATCGAAGCCGTAGCAAATGAATTGGCTCGATCGGCCGACGATGGTAGCGTCGACGTGCCACTGCTGGACGAGTCGCGCTGGATCGTTGCGTTTGATCAACAATCTGGATGGGGGTGGACTGGGATTGACAGTGGCAAATCGTTGGTAGTGCGCACCGCGCAACCCGCCCGCCTCCATGTCACCGATGGCCACGGCCGCCCGCAGCCGGCGCTCGATGTCAAGATTCGCCGATTGCCGTTCACGCTCGCTCGGGGATGGACGTCGAGCTGCTCGATGCGGCGCCGTTTCCGCGGAACTACTACCGAGTCGAGGAGCACCGCGGGACGACCGACGCGAACGGATACTTTGCTTTTCGTCCGGCGTCGGAGGGTACTACCGCTGCGAGGTGCGCAATGGCACCGAGCCGGCGGTCGTGTGTGCGATCCTTTTCTACGAGGGCTTGACCGAGGATCTCTACCACGACGCCTACGTGACGCTGGAAGGGCAGCTCCTCGCGGACTCGACGAAGCAGCCGATCCCCAATGCCAAGATTCTGCTGGTCGACGAGGATCGCACCTCGAAGCCGTGGACCGAAGCGGTGCGCACCAACGAAGACGGGCACTTCGCGCTGAAGACACCGGCCGGCCATTTCCGCGGCTTGCGCGCGATGGCGACGGCCCCCAACTATGCGAAGACGTTCGCCGCGATCCCCGCGCCCGACGCGAGCGGCATTTCCACGATCACGATTCGCATGAAAGAGGCCGCCGAGATCACGGGTCTCGTCACGGATCCCGATCAGAAGCCGCTCGACGACGCGAGCCTTTATCTTTACATCGACCCCGGCGAAGTCGTCGTGGACTTCGCGACTTCGGGGCCGAATGGATCGTTTGCGTTCCCCGCCGTCGCGCGCGATACCAAGTATCGGATCCGCGCCCACAAATCGGGCTATGGGCCGGGGGCGGTTCGCCTCGAAGCGGCGGGTCCGCTCGCCAAGCCAATCATCCTGGCTCCGGGGGACGATTCAGATTGTACTATCGGGCGCGCTCCCCGAGATCCCCTCCACGACCGAGGCGGCCCTGTATCTCCGCTACGATGGCGACGGCGGTCCGAAGCGGAGCAGTTGGATCTACTACACGCAGCCCCTGCGCGAGCGCGAGTTCGACCTGCGAACGAGCGCCCCCGGGCTCCACTCACTCATGGTATCGATACCCGGGCGCGCGTCGCCGGAGATCTCCGGGATCGATGTGCCCTCGCGCGGAGTGGCCCGAGTCGAGGTCCACCTCGAGCCCGGAATCCCACTCAAAGGGCGCGTCGTTGCCAAGAAAAGCGGCTTGCCGATCGAAGGGGCGCAGGTCGTGGCCCTCGGCAAGCGCCGCCCCGACGGCTCCTTCGGCGACATGCAACAGCGCTCCGCGGCGTCGGCGACCGACGGATCCTTTGCGTTGGATGGGAATCCGTCGGGCGAGTGGGATTATTGGGTTCAGAAGGAGGGATTCGTGGGGCGGCTCCTCACCCTCGTGATTCCCAAGGAAGGGATCCTCGACGCGGGGGCCGTGGCGCTGGTCGGCCCGTCGCGCGTCGAGGGAAATGTGGTGATGGATGCGCCGCTCGCCTCCGGTGTGCGGGTTCATTTGTTGGATCCGACGGGCGGCCGCTGGCGCAACGACGTGGCGGCCGACGGCACCTATGAGTTCCACGGCCTCATCCGCGGCGAGTACACCCTCAGCCTCGAGGATCCGGATGGCTCGCTCTCGGGCGCCGCGACCTTCGAGATCGGCGACGACGAGCTGAAGCGCCTCGACCTCCACTACGGCGCGGCCCAACTCGACGGCACGGTCACGCGCGCCGGGCTGCCCGCCGCGGGCGCCTGGACCGTCACGGCCTACGACGGCGCCGGCGCGCTCGCGATCGCGCGAACCCAACTATCGGCGGGGGCGCCTTCCGCTTCGCTGGCCTCCCCGAGGGGCGTGCCAGCTCGCGCTCGAGAGCGCCGGCGCGTCGGGGATTGCCAACTATGCGCGGAGCGTCGCGCTGAAGCGCGGCAAGAACTCGGTCGCGATCGAGCTCCCCGCGAGCGGGATCGAGGTGAACGTCGAGGACTCGGGGCGCAAGCCGGTCGCGAACGCGGTCGTCTATTTGGACTTCGTCGCGTCGGCGGCCTCACTGCCGCGGCGCGCCGGCATCACCAACGAAGAGGGGCGGCTGCGAATCGAGTGCGTCGCGGCGGGGAGGCGCGCGTCGCGCTCGCGGCGGCGGGCTTCGAAGACGTGCCCCCACGCGCGTCACGGTTCCCAACAATACATTTACAACACAACGATTCACCCTACGCAAAGAATCGGCGCTCGGCGTGCGGGTGGTCGACGCCGCGGGGCACGGCGTGGCCGGAGCCGAAGTGTTGGCGCGCCGCGCCGGCGCCCCCGATTTCCTGGCGCACTGGGTCTCGGCCGACGCCGCCGGGCGCGCGGTGCGCGCGGGGCTCGGCGCGGGTGAGGTCGAGGCGATCGCGCGCGGGGGCGATGGTTGGTTTCCCAATCGCCGCGTCGTGAAGCTTGCGAGCGAGAAAGCGGCCGAGGTGGCGATCCCACTTTTCGCGACCGGCGCGCTCAAGGTGCGCGTCCTCGATGCCAACGGCGCCGCGCGCGCCGGCGTCGTGCCGCGGCTCGAATGCCAAGAATCGAAGCAGAGCGGCTCGCCCGACGACTGGCTTGGTTGGGGTTGGATCGCCGCGATGCCGGCAACCGATGCGTCGGGGATCGCCGCGATTCCGCTGCTCCCCGCCGTGCGATTCTTGGTATCGGCCCCTGGCGCCGCGCCGGTTCCCGCTGAGGTGAAGCCCGGCGAGACCGTCGAGGTCGTGCTGCTGGTCGACTGACTCGACGCCAAGAATCGCCCCGGTGTAGACTCCCGCGCCCCGGGGGCGCCCGCGATCCGCCCCCGGCCAACACCAATGAAAAAACCCGCATCTTCCTCGGCTCGTCGGGCAAGCAGGAGAAGCTGCTGGCGACGCTCACGCGCGGCCTCGAGCCCGTCGCGCAGGTGGAGCCCTGGACCACCTCCTTCAACCCCGGCACCACCACGCTCGAGCGCCTCCTCGAGCTCGCCCACGAGGTGGACTTCGCCGCGTTCGCTTTCGCGCGCGACGACTGGACGAGCGCCAACGCGTCGGCCCCGCCCGCCGCCGAATCGGGGCAGGCCGCGCCGCGCGATAATGTGGTATTCGAGGCGGGGCTCTTTGGTGGGATTCTTGGCATGCGCCGCACCTTCATCCTCCACGCGAACGGCGCCTAGCAGGTCGCTGAAAAAGTCATTCGGCCCAGGCGCGGATCTTCTCGGCAATCTCATCGTTGGCGCGTCCTCGGCGTAGCTCTTCGCTACGCCTCGGACCCGCCGCCTCGATCTTGCCAAGAATCTCTCGCGCCTGGGCACGAAGCACTCTTTCAGCGACCTGCTCGCTCCCGAGCGATCTCCTCGGCCTCACCTGCGTGCGCTACGACGAGTCGATGACGGCAGCGGAGATGCGGAGCATCAATACCAAGATTCGCACCGCGATCGAGTGCGAGGGCGCTGCGCGCGCATCGAGGGGCTTTGGTGGCAATACTCGCTCACCGAGCGCAGCCAAAAGGAGCCCTCGGCCGTGAGCCTGCTCCGGATCGCGCGCGATCGCCGCGGCGCGCTCGAGGTCGTCGGCCGCTCATGGCAAGAAAACGGCGCCCTCTCGGCGCGCTACTGGAGCGAGGCGGCGAAGGAGAAGGCCGACTCGTCGGGCATTTTTATTATTGGAAAGGGGAGCGCCCGCTCGACCCCAACGCGCCGCAGCTCGACGGCACCGGCGAAATCCGCCTCGAGTCGGCCGATCGCGCGAGTGGCTACTTCACGACCCGATCCGACGCGCGCCCCGAAATGCACTGAGCGGACGGCGGGCATCTATGTGCGCGCGGAAGCGGAAGACATGAATATTCTCGACGGGGTCGACGACCGGCGGCGCGCGGAGCTGCTCGCGGAGCGGCTGAAAAGCTGGAAGGCGATCACGGCGACGTGAGGGCGCGGGCGCGGAGGCGGGCGGCGCGGCGGCCGCTCGCACAAATAAATAGAATGCCCCCATGGCTACTCCGACCCCGCAGACCCAGCCGCAAGTCGTTCCTTATCTTTACTATGCCGATGCCGCGGCCGCGCTCGAGTGGCTGGCGAAGGCGTTTGGATTCCGCGAGATGAATCGAATGGCGGGGGCCGATGGCAAGGTGGCGCACGCGGCGATGTCGCTCGACGACGGCGGCCTGATCATGCTCGGCTGTCCCGGCCCCAACTATCGCAATCCCAAAAATCTGGGCGCGAAGACCCAGAGCCTCTATATCCACGTGCGCGACGTCGACGCGCATTTCGCCCGCGCGCGCAAGGCGGGGGCGCGGATCCTGGAAGAGCCCAAAGACCAAGAATACGGGCAGCGGCGCTACGGCGCTGAGGATCCCGAGGGGCACGCGTGGTACTTCGCGGCGGCGATCGGGTGAAACGGCTACGGCTGAACCGTCAGCGCGAGCCCCGTCGAGCTCACCAACGATAGCACCGCGTGGCTGCAGGCCTGGCCGTCGGCGGCGGCCTCCACCCAGAACGACTGGGCGAAATATTGCTTTCCGACGAGCGACGGATCGTTGGGAATCGGGAGCGGCGCGAAGGCGGCGCCGCCGGCGTCGCCAAAGATGTCGAAGGGGATGACCTGGCTCGCCGCCGTGAAATCCACGTGGAACTTCACGCCGAGGAAGAATAGGAACGTGCCCCCGAATCTTGGCTATCGGTGATGATCCCGAGGCCGAGCGACGCGATGCCGAGCGACCCGGGGCCGGTCGATCCGTGGGGGACGTTCGAGCAGATCACGGCGAATCCCGCGAAGCCAACTTTCGGCGAGCCGTTCGCGGTCATTGCCAACTTTCCGGCGCAGCCCGACGTGCCGCTGCCGTAGGCGGCCGCGCCCGCGGGCGGCGCCCCTGGTGGAGGAGGATCGCCACTTCGCTCGAGATGCCGATCGCCGTGGCGAGGTCGAGGCGGCCGTCGCCGTCGAGGTCGGCGATCGCGATCGAGCTCGGCGCCACGCCGACGCTGAAGCTCGACCGCGGCGCGAACGAGCCGACGCCGGTTCCCAACAATAGGGAGAGGTCGCCGCTGCCGTTCACGGTGGCGAGGTCGGGGAAGCCGTCGCCGTCGAGGTCGGCGATCGCGACCGCCTGCGGCTGGAGGCTCGCCGCGAAGTGCGCCGGCGGGGCGAAGGCGCCGCCCCCAATCCCAACGATACCGACAGGTCGTCGGAATCGTGGTTGGCGGTGACGATGTCCGCCCGGCCGTCGAAGTTGAGGTCGCCGACGGCGATCGAGACCGGCGCGCTCCCGCCTCCGGCGCTCGAGGCGGGGGCGAAGCGCGCCGCCGCCGATTCCCAATAATAGGGTGACGTCGTTGGAGGCGGAGTTGGCGGTCGCGAGGTCGGCGATACCGTCGCCGTTGAGATCGCCGATGGCCAAGCTCACGGGCGACAGCCCAACCCCAGGATCGCCGGCGCCGCGAGCGCCCCGAGCCATTTCCCAACCATAGCGACACCCGATTGTTGGGAGCGCCGTCGGCGACGGCCACGTCGGGGACGCCGTCGCCGTTGAGATCGCCGATCGCGATCGCGGCGGGGGACGGATTGGGGAGCGCTGGGCTCGTGAAGTCGGCGTGCGCGGCGAAGGCCCCTCCCCCAATCCCAACAATACGGAGACCGCGTTCCCGGGGAACTGGCTCGCCGTGACGAGGTCGGGGATGCCGTCGGCGTTGAGATCGCCGATCGCGACGCAGGTGGGCTGGGCGGCCGTGGCCTTCGCCGCGGGGGCGCGAACGCCACCGCCCCCAATCCCAACGATCCGGTTCCCAACAATACGGAGACGCTCGAGGCGGTGAGGTTCACGGTGACGAGGTCGGGGCGCCCGTCGCTGTCGAGATCGCCGGCCACCACGGCGCGCGGGATGGCCCCCACGGCCGCGCGGGCGCCCACCGCGAACGCGCCGCTGCCCGTCGCGAGCGCCACGGTGATGGTGTCGGTGCTCAGGTTGGAGGTCACGAGGTCGGGCTTGCCGTCGCCGTTGAGATCGCCCGCCGCGATCGCGCTCGGCGACAGGCCGACGGCGAAGAACGTCGTTGGGCCGAAGCCCCCGGCGCCGTCGCCGAAGAGCAACGAAACATTGCTGGTGCCGGAGTTCGCGGTGGCCGCGTCGAGCTTGCCGTCGCCGTCGAGGTCGGCGACCACGAGCGAGCGGGGAGCTCCCCAACGAAAAAGGCCTTGGCCGCGCCGAACGCGCCGCCGCCGCTTCCCAACAATACGGACACGGCGCCGCCGGGATTCCCGTTCGCAGGCGATGAGGTCAGGGGCGCCGTCGCCGTTCAGGTCGCCGAGCGCGATCACGTGGGCGCTCGACCCGGTGGCGTTGCCCATCCCGTGCCGAAGGTCCCGTTGCCGTTTCCCAACAAAACGATCACGCTCTTCGGCGATGGGGCGCCGACGACGATGTCGGCCTTGCCGTCGCCGCTCACGTCTCCGATCGCGGCCGAGTAGGCCGTGAATCCCGAGGCGAGCGGCACCGGCGCGGCGAAACCGCCGGCGCCATTTCCCAGCAATACTTTCACGCCGCCGCTGCCGGGGACGATCCCGGCGAGCGAGGTGACGACGAGGTCGGCCGTGCCGTTGGCGTCGAGGTCGCCGATCGCGATCGACGACGGGCTCCCGCCGACCGCGAGGCTCGCGGGGGCGCAAAGACGCCGCCGCCATTTCCCAAGAATACGGATAGGGTGCCGTCGGTGTTCGCCGTGACGAGATCGGGCACCCCGTCGCCGTTGAAATCGCCGGCGGCGAGAAAGGTGGGATTGGCCGGCAGGGGAGGCGCGCCGGCGGGCCGAACGAGCCCGCGCCATTTCCCAACAATACGGTCACGCCGATGGAGCCATCGTCGGCGGTCGCGACGTCGGGGTGGCCGTCGCCGTCGAAGTCGGCGACCACGGCCCAGACGGGGCCGGAGCCGGTCGAGAACTCGGCGGCGGGGAAGGGGGCGATTGCGCGGCGGCCGCAGCCGCGAAACCAAGAAAGCGATTCCCGAGAGGAACGAATGGATGGAGTCGGCGCGCATAGTCGGATTGCCTCGGACATCCGACGAGGCGCGGCCAGGCGGGATTCCGGCGGGCATGTCCTCCCCGATGGCGATTCGTGGCTCACACCGTCCGACGCGGTGGCCGGACCGTGGTCGACTGCGGCCGCCTCGAGAGTCGTCCTGGAGCCGGCCCGAGTTGATTCGGCGCGCGAGCCGGCGAAAACAAATATAAAGAATTCCTGTTCGGTTTGGCGCTGTGCTCGATCCAGGTTCTTTTATTGGTGTTCGCGGAGCCGCCGGGTGAAATGTCCAGCTATTTTATTGATATTCCGCGCCGGGGCACGTAGAACCGCCTCACTTGCGCCCCTATTTCAGCTCCGCGCGCAAGAGGGAGATAGTCATGGCTCTGAACACAACTTGCGGTCGCCTCACGCCCATTGCAGGACTGGCGTTGATTGCGGCATATGTCGTCATTTTCGCCAGCCCTGCTCACACGAAGCCCATCAAGCAAACGCCGCCGGTCGTGCCGCCGGCGATCCAGGTGCCGGCGGGGAACAAACTGTTCCTCGTGGTCCACGCCACCGGAACCCAAAATTACACATGCAACGGCTCGGGCGCCTGGGGCCCCGCGACCCCGCGGCCAATCTTTACAATAAACATGGCAAACAGGTCGGTACCCACTTCGCCGGCCCCACGTGGAAATACAACGATGGCAGCTCGGTCCTCGGCGCGAAGGTCGCCGGTGTCACGGCCACACCCGGCTCGATCGATTGGCTCCTCATCAAGGAAGTGTCGACGACGACCGGCGCCGACGGCGGCGACAAGCTGACCGATGTTACTTATGTCCAGCGGCTCAACACCTCGGGCGGGCTTGCCCCGGCCGGCGCGTGCGTCACCGCCACGACGGCCAGCATTGCCTACTCGGCCGATTACTACTTTTACCGCGCGGCCGACGGCGACGACGACGACGACCGCTAAGACAACAACTAAGAAAACGTAAGTCAGCGGGGACATTCCTCAGTATCCGGAGATCCGTCTCCGGGATTGAGGAAGGTCCCCGTTTCGCTGACCGATCACTTGACCCACGCTTGACCCATCGCGACGAGCGCCTCGCCGCCGCCGCTCACAACGCCCGCATGAACGCCACCAAATCCTTCTTTTCTTGGGGATTGAGCTTCGTGCCCAGGATGAGGTTGAAGAACTCCACCGTGTCGTCCAAGGTCAACAATCGGTCGTCGTGGAGATACGGCGGCGAGTCCTTGATCCCGCGCAGGGGAAAAGTCTTGATCGGCCCGTCGCTCGATGCCATCAATCCGTTGATCAGGACATCGTTGTAGAAGCGCTCGGTGCGCAGGTTGTGCATGAGGTTGTCGGTGTAGTAGGGTGCGGGGTGGCAGTTGCCGCATTGCGCCTTCCCGAAGAAAAGCTCCTGGCCGCGTAGCTCGCTTTCGTTGGCTTTCGTTGGATCGAGCTTCCCAAGTATGTTGAGCTTCGGCGCCGGCGGGAAGTCGAGGAGATCCTGCACCTCCGCCATGAAATGGACTTGGCTCCCGCGCTCGAGGATGTTCACACCCTTCTTCTGCGCCTGGACGGGATCGCCATCGAAGTAGGCGGCGCGCTGCTCGAACTCCGTGAAGTCCTCCACGCTCTTCATCGCCCGCTGCGAGCCGAAGAGCCGCTGGATGTTCACGCCGCGGAGCGACGGCGTGTCGATCCGATGCCGATGCTCGTTGGGGCGGATGTCGCCGACCGTGTGGGTCGCCGCGTTGGTGTGGCCGTTTGCGTGGCAATCGAAACAGGCGACTCCCTGGTTCGCCGTGAGCGCGCGCCGGTCTTCCGTGCCATTGAACTGCGCCTGCGGGAAGGGCGTTACCAACAATCGCATTCCCTCCAGTTGCTTGGGATTGAGGATGTCCTTGAAGAGATCGTTGAAGTTCGCGAGCGTGACGAGCTGCCCGCGCGACACATCCCCCAAATCCGGGCGCGTCGTGAGATAGATGGGAGCCGGGAACTCCGGGAGGAGATGCTGCAGGAAATCGAAGTCGAGGTCGAAGCGGGTGAGATCGCGCCCGGTCTGTTTCTTGGTCTCGTCGATGAGCGGCTGCGGAAACAACATTCCGCCCGCCTCCTGGTGCGGATGGGGAGCGGCAGGAATCCGGCCGGCCAGAGTTTCTTGGCTTTGATCTCCTCGGGTGTCATCGCCGCAAGCTTGTCCCAGGTCGCGTCGGCCGGGAGCTTCGCGCGCACACCCTCTTGGATGGGTTTCCCTTCGACATCGTGGCCCCCGCGGCGGGGTGATCGGCGAGGTCGTAGCGATCGGCCAGGCAGCGTTTGGTGGCGTTTTGCGAAAGTTGGCTTTTCCTGTTGGAGGCGCTTCACGAGCGTCGGGAAATCCTCGTCGATGCAGACCATCGTGGCGGCGCTGCACGCGAGCAGCGCCACGGCCGCCGCGGCCTGGATCGTTGGCATCCGGAAGAGTGGCATGCGGAATCGTTGGGTTTCGATGGGAGATTTCATGGGGAGTCCTCGGTCTACGGATAGGGGCGTCCGCCGAAATAGGGGCGCGGGCAACGCCGGGACGGGAAAACCAGATCGCCGCCATTTTCCGGCTCCCCGGGCTTGGGGGCTCCCTTTCTCGGCGCGACCGCCCTCGCGCTACGGGCCCTCCAACTGCGGGCCTCCAAGCCGATGAAGGACTCGCACCGTTCCACCATGCGAGTCCATTCCGCGCTGGCTTGGCTTGTCGTCGCGCGCTTCGTCGTGTCCCCGCTCCAGGATCCGAGCGGCGACACGACGCGGCCGGCGTCGCGCCCCGACTCCGCCCTCGCTGCGCCGGAGTCGGCCCCGGCGAGGCGCGCCGCGCCGACCGAGAGCGCGAAGCCCGCATCGCGACCCGCCCCGTCTCCCGCCGCGCGCCCGCATCGCCCGAGTCGCGCGCCGCGGCTCCCGTGGAGTCGCCCTCCGCGACGAACAGCAAGATTCCGCGCTCGCGCCTAACCCAACTATGCGATCGCGCGGACACCGATCCCACCTATGCGTGCGGCGGGCTCGAAGGGGCCGTCACGGCCCTCGGAAAGCCGGCGATCGCCGAGCTCGGCGAGGCGCTCCGCGCGCGCGCGGCGACGGCGGCCGGTCCTCCGCTCGCCCGCGCCCTCGGCAAGCTCGCGGGGAGAAGGCCATTCCCACCTTGGGCGAGATCGCCCGCTCGCGCGAAACCGACGCGCGCGTCGCCGCCGCGCGCGGGCTCGAGGTCGTCGTGAGCCGCGGCGCCGTCGACGAATTGTTGCGTCTGCTCGACGACGAGACGGCCGTCGTGGAGCACGCGGCGATGGATGCGCTCGTCGCGATGGAGAAGGCTCCGCTGAAAGTTGGGGTGCGCGGCGCGCTCGAGAAGCGCCTCGCCCTGACCGGCCAACCCAACTCTTCGCGCGCGCGCGCGGCCCGCTGCCTCTCCCGCATCGCCCACCCCGATAGTTTGGGTGCGCTCGCGGCGCGCCTCGACGATCGGAGCGAGGACGTGCGCGCGGCTTGCGCGGAGGCCGTGGGGCACCTCAAGGACGGCGCGCCGGCCGTGGGCCCCAAGCTCGTCGACATGCTCGACGATCCCGACATCGAGGTGCGCCGCCAAGTCATCTTCGCGCTCGGGCGGCTGCGGTTCCGCGAGGCGGCGCCGCCGCTGATCGAGCTCCTCGAGAGCGAAGACCAAGGAATGCAATCGACCGCGCTCTGGGCGCTGCGAGCGATCTCGGGGTATCCCTTCCCCAACTCGGCGGATCGTTGGAAAGAGTGGTGGAAGCACGAATCGGCGCGCGTCGAGTCGAGCCCGAGCGAAGACGGCGACGATCGCTGAGGCGCGCGGCGCCGCGCCGCGGCCTGGAAATCGTTTCCTTGTCGTTGGGATTCGCGGACCGGGATCGGTTGATTCCCATGGGGTTCCATCGGACTCGCGCGGCGTTGTGCCGAGCGGTGCGGCGGACGTGAATCGGAGATGGCAAGAATCGCAAAACGCAATCGCGCGACGCGCACCGCCGCGAAAGTCGGCTTCACGATGGTGGAGGCGCTGATCGCGATCTCGGTCATCGTGGCGGCGCTGCTGACGACCATCGGCGCGATGTCCTCGTCGATGCGCGCGTCGCGCACGGTCGACGAGCGCGAGGCCGCGGTCCGCGCGGTCGCGGCCAAGGTCGCCGAGATCGAGGCCGCCGACTTCGCCGCGCTCTTTGCCAACTATGATCCCGACCCCAACGATGATCCGCTGGGCCCCGGGACGGCGCCCGGCGCGACCTTCGACATCCCCAACTTCAAGGCGCAGGACGGCTCCGCCTCGCCCGTGGGCTCGATCGTCCTCCCCATGATCGGCGGGCAGCTCCGCGAGGACGCCGACATGCCCGAGCTCGGGATGCCGCGCGATCTCAACGGCGACGGCAAGATCGACGCCCTCGACCACAAATCCGATTACCAACTATTGCCGATCCTGGTGCGCGCCTCGTGGCACGGCATCGACGGCGACGCCTCGATCACGATCGAGAAGCTCCTCTCCGCCAAGTGAAACCCCAATGATCCGCATCGCACGATCCACTCCGCCGCGGCCGCTCGCTCCGGCGCCACGCTCCCGGAAATCCTGGTCGCGAGCGCCATCGCCGCCTCGATCACCGGCGTGAGCCTCGGAGTCCTGAAGACCGGGCGCGACACCTTCCAAGTCGGCGCGATCTCCGCGTCCGCGCGCGCGCAAGCCACGGCCACCCTCGACGCGCTCGCGAGGCCGCCTCGAGGAGTGCGGCGTGACCACCGCCTCGATAGCACCTGCCGACGCCAACGGCGGCCCTATCTCACCGCGCAGCGCTGCACGGGCGTCGTCGGCACCACGATCCAGTGGGGACCGCCGATCACGTTTTGTTACATGACGGCCTCGAAGGCCGCGAGCGCTCCACTTCGGGGGCGGAAAAGTGGCAATCGGTCCGGGAGAGTTGGTGTTGGAGTCGGGCCCCGAGAAGAACGTCTTGGGCTCGAGCCTCGCCAAGGATGGCTTCTCCGCGACCCTCTCCGGGTCGGTCGCCACGATCCAGATCACCATCGAAAAAGCGGTGCCGGGGCACACCCCGATCAGGGTCACCGCGGAACGCAAGATTCATCTCAGCAACTGAGAAGCACTCGCCAAGGAGGATCCATGACTCGCTCGAATACCAATCAACGCGGCACCGCGCTCATCTCCGCCGTGTCTCTCGCGGTGGTCGCATCGGGAGCTCTGCCTCGCGATGATGACGACCGTCACCTCGCGCGCGGCGCTCGCGCGCCGGAGCAAGGACGGAATGGTCTCCATGGAGATCTACCTAACTCGGGCTTGAGCCTCTCGCGCGCCGAGCACCTCGCCGCGAAGGATCTCGACGGCAACAGGATCGGCAACACCGAAGGCAACATTTCGGGGGGTGATTACAAGGTCGAGTCGACGAAGCTCGACAACACCCACTATCGCCTCGTGGGCACCGGCGTGTACGGACTCGAGCGGCGCACGGTCGAATCGATCATCGAGATCAACGTCATCAATGCCAATCCGTTCTCCTATGCCATCTTTGGGCAGGATTGGGTGACGGTCAACGGCGGCAGCAAGGGCGACGCGTACGACTCCAGCAAAGGCAGCTATGCGTCGCAGGCCGTGAACAAAGACAAATATGGGAACACGATCGCCATGTGGGGTTGCGATGTCTCCTCGAACGGGCCGATCACGGTGAGCGGCACGGGCACCACGATCGATGGCAACGTGCAGCCCGGCGTCGGCGATTCCACGAGCGTCAACGGCGGCGCGAAGGTCGACGGCTCGACCGCGCCGCTCGACAAGGACATGGACCTTCCGCCGATCGACACCGATGTCGTCTACAACTCCGACGGCACCGTGAAGGCGGGCCTCAAAAACTACTCGAGCTGGACGAAGTCGGGGAACGCCTCGGTCGACTCCGGCGGAAATGTGGTGATCGGGAATGGCGGGAAGCTCACGATCCCCGATGGCACCTATTGGGTGAACTCGATCAAGATCACCAACAATGGCACGCTCGCCGTGTCGGGGAAGGTGACTCTCTACGTCGCGCACAAGGTCGACGGCACGGGAGGCAGCATCCTGAACGAATCGGGGATCCCGGGAAATCTTCTGATCCTCGGCCTCGGCGATGAGTCCAAGAATCCGAGCGATTCGATCAGCATCTCGGCGAAGAACGGACTCTACGCGGCGATCTACGCGCCGAAAGAAGGGCTCACGGTGCAGGGCGGCGGCAGCTTCTACGGCGCGGTCGTCGGCAAGAGCGTGAAGGACACCGGCGGCAGCGCGTTCCACTTCGACGAGGCGCTGAAGAACCTCATCGGCGGCGTGAAGGGAAAGAATACGGTGAAGCAGATCTCCTGGCGCCGGATTGCCAACGATCAGGCCCCGTAGAAAGGCGTCAGATCTTCCAATACCAGCCCCGGCGCGACAGCGCGCCGGCGGCGCCGAGGATCGCGACGAGGAAGGCCGCGGCGTAAATGTGGGATCGGAGCGTCGGATCGCCGATCCAGGATAGTTGGCGATAGAGGAGACCCTGGAGGCTCACCGCCTCGGCGCCATGGCCGATCCGGATCCGCGCGAGGAGGATCGCGACCGCGGTCGAGAGGACGAACGCGAAAAGTGGGTTTCGCCCCAATGCGAGGCACCACCCCAAGGGGCGGCGCCAGCCGCGCACCTCGGTCGCGTAGGCCGCAAGCCCGAGGAACGCGCTCGCGAAGCCCGCCGTGAGGACCGCGAAGCTCGGGGTCCAGAGCTTCTTATTGATGGGAATCGCGGCGTCGAGGGCGAGGCCGGCGGTGATTCCCAAGATTCCGGCGGCAACGAGCAGCCCGGCGCGCCGAGCGAGGGGCGCGGCGCGCGGAGCGCCATCCCGGCGAGCGCCCCGAGAAGCGCGGTGGCGAGCGCCGAGAGGGTCGATACGATCCCCTCGGGATCGGTGTCCTCGCGCGTGTAGAGGTGCCCCGCGAGGAACGAGTCGTCGACGAGCTTTTGAATGTTGTCTTCGGGGGTGAGCGGAAATCCGCGGCCCGCCAGCAGGTAGCCGTGGAATCCCAACAAAAGCGCGATCACCACGAATAGGGCCGCGGGGCGCCGCACCTCGATGAGGATCCAGGCCGTGAGGGTCGCCACCACGCCGATCCGCGGCAGGACTCCGGGGATCCTCGAGTATCGGAATTGTTGCGCGAGGTGGGTCCACCAGCCGTGGAGCGCCCCCGACGGATCGTGGGCGAAGTCCCCTTGGAGGAGCTTCACGAGGCCGAATGGAAACAATGCGAGCGCCCAGCCGAGCGCGACCAGGATCGCGCCGCGCGCCGCGGCGTGGAATCCCAAGTTTCCCGGCGAGGCGCCCGCCGCGCGCCGCCGCTCCACCGAGTAGACCGCGGAGCTCCCCAACGCGAAGAGGAAAGTTGGGAAGATGAGGTCGGTCGGCGTCCAGCCGTGCCAATCGGCGTGGGCGAACGGCGGCGCGACGTGCGCCCAATCCCCCGGATTGTTGACGAAGATCATCGCGGCGACCGCGGCCCCGCGGACGATCGATCGCCGCGCTCCGCTCCGCCGATTGTTGGGGTTCAGCGGCGCCCACGCGCCGCACCGCGGGATTTGCCCAGCGGGAACATTCCGAACGAGAGCGCGAGGCTCGGCGCGCGCCCGAGCGCGAAGACCGAATGCCACGCCACGTCGTCGGGGCCGTGGGAGGGAGGAGGATCACGTCCCCCGCGCGCACGTGATAAAGTGGGATTGGGCCACGAGCTCGCGGACGAGCCCCTTCGAGCGGCCGAGCTCGCGCTCGAGCGCGGCGTCGCCGTGGCCGTCGAGGGCGCGGAGCAGCGATGCGGGCGCGCGCCGCAGCCGCTTTCCCAACAAAGGGCGAGGTCGCGCTTGCGGAGCGCGAGCCATCCGGTCTCCCCGATAGTTGGGCATACGCGACGCCGAGCTGGCGCGGCTCCCCGTCGTGGTGGAAGACCGCGCCGCCGCCGGGGGCGTTCGAGTAGAGGATCCGCTCGGAGAAGCGCACCGGGCCCCCACGAGGCGCCGCACGAGGCGCACGAGCGGGGATTCTTGGTGATCGCCCCGCACTCGGGAAAGGTGGCTTCGGCGAAGGCGTCGGAGGCGACCGCGCGGCGCGGGCTCCGCTGCCAATCGCGCAGCCACTCGGAGCCGAAGGAGAATCGGATTCGCAGCGAGCGGTCGCGGAGGATCGAGGGCGACCCAGCTCAGCTTCGCGTGGAGATCGCGGGCGCCGAGCCGGTCGTTGGCATCGGCGTGGAACTTCTCGATCTCGCGCGGATCGTTGGTGTCGACGCTCACCCCCGCCGCGGTGAACCGGCGCGCCCCGGCGAGGCGCGCGGCCATCGCGGCGCGGAAGCCCCCGCGCGCGCCCGCTCGAAGAGGACCAGCGTGCGCGCGATCGCCGCGCGGTGGATTCCCAAATATCGGGCGCAGCCCCCGCGCAGGACGATCGGGCTCGCCGCGGCGAAGCGCGCCTCGATCTCGCGCGGCGCCGGAGTCTCCGGGTGCCGATCGACCGCCGCGCCGAATCGCACCCCCGACGCACGAGGATGCAAGCCCCCCGCGGCGGCGAATCTTGGTGTTCGCCATCGGTTTTCAGCGATCGGCGAGGCCGGCGAACGCGCGCTCCACGATCGCCCTCTGCTCTTCGGCGTGGACGCGCGCCGAGCCGGTGGCTGGCTCGGGCTCGCGGCGCGCGATACCAACGATATCAACCGCTTCGGTCCGGCGATCGCGCGGATGTGGGGAGGATGAACCGCGCCGCCCCCATGTTCTCGGCCTCCTCCTGGACCCAAACGATGTCGGCATGGCCGAAGGCGGCGAATCGCTCGCGCAGCTCCTCGACCGGCACCGGCGCCAGCCGCTCGAGGCGGAGGATCGCCACATTTCCGAGCGCGGCGCGGTCGCGCTCCGCGGCGAGGTCGTAGTACACCTTTCCGGAGCACAACAATACGCGCCGGCAGGGCTCGGCCGCCGGATCGTTGGGATTGCGGCGCGGATCGTCGAGAGCGGCTCGAAGCGATCACGCGCGAAATCCTCGATGGGGAGGAGGCCTCGGGGGCGCGGAGCAGGCTCTTCGGCGACATCACGATGAGCGGCTTGCGGCGCGGATCGAGCGCCTGGCCGCGGAGCAGATGGAACCACTGCGCCGCGGTCGTGGCGTTCGCCACGCTGAATGTTGTCTTTGGCGGCGAGCTGGAGGAAGCGCTCGAGCCGCGCGCTCGAGTGCTCGGGCCCCTGGCCGTCGTATCCGTGGGGAAGCAACAGCACGAGCCCGCACTCGCTGACCCCACTTCTCCTCGCCGGCGGCGATGAACTGGTCGATCTGACCTGCGCGCCGTTCACGAAGTCGCCGAACTGCGCTTCCCACAGATTGAGGGCGCCGGGGCGACAGACGTCGTAGCCGTACTCGAAGCCGAGGACCGCCGCCTCCGAGAGCAAACTATCCACGACCTCGTAGCGAGCCTGCCCCGAGCGGCGCCCCGCGCCGGCGAGCGCGTTGAGCGGCACGTGGCGATTCCCCGAATGCCAATCATGGAGGACCGTGTGGCGGTGGCTGAAGGTCCCGCGCGCGCTGTCCTCCCCGAGAGGCGCACCGGGATCCCCGATGCCAACAATGTGGCGTAGGCGAGCGACTCGGCGAAGCCGAAGTCGGCGGGGGCCGACCCTCGGCCATCGTGCGCCAGCGGCGCAGCAGGCGGTCGATCTTCGGCGTGCGGCGTGAAGTCCTGGGGAGGGCGCAGAGCGCGGCACCGAGCTCGCGCAGACGCGGCGCGTCGGCGGGGACTCGGCGCCCCGCGCGCCCGCGCGCGAAAGTTGGGCTCTCGAAAGTTGGGCTCGAGAAAGACTTGACTGCGGGCGCCACGCCCTCGCGCGCACCGTGTCGCGCGCCGCCTCGAGCCGCGCCGTGTATTCTTGGTCGAAGGCGAGCGCCCGCGCCTCGCTCACCACTTCTCGGCGGAGGCACTCCCTGGAAGAGCGAGCGCACCGTCGGGTGCGCGCTCGATCGCCTGCGCCATGAGCGGCTGCGTGAAGCTCGGCTCGTCTCCCTCGTTGTGGCCGTGGCGGCGGTAGCAAACCAAATCGATCACCACGTCGTGGCCGAAGGTTCGTTGGTATTCGATGGCAAGCTTTGCGATGCGCAGCACTGCGATCGGATCGTCGCCGTTCACGTGGAAGACCGGCGCGTCGATCATCTTCGCCACGTCGCTGCAGTACAGCGACGAGCGCGCGTCCGACGGATTGGTGGTGTAGCCGATCTGATTGTTGACGACGACGTGGATCGTGCCGCCGGTCGTGAATCCGGCGAGCCTGCGACAGTTCCCAACGTTTCGGGGACGATCCCCTGGCCGGCGAAGGCCGCGTCGCCGTGGATGAGCACGGGGAGGACTTTCTTGCGTTCCGTGTCGCCGAGCGCGTCCTGCTTCGCGCGCGCCATCCCCTCGACGACCGGATTCACCGCCTCGAGGTGGCTCGGGTTGGCGGCCACCGTGACCGCGAGCTCACGGTCGTTTGGTTGGGATCGGTGGATCCCCTCGAAACCCAAATGATACTTGACATCGCCCGGCGCCGGGCCGCCGTCGCTCGGGTTGTCCTCGAACTCGGCGAAGATCCGCTCGAGCGGCATCCCAACTAAATTGGCGAGCACGTTGAGCCGCCCGCGGTGCGCCATCCCGATCACCGCCTCCTCGACCCCCGCCTCCGCCGCGCGCCCGAAGATGAGATCGAGCAGCGGAATCAGCGCCTCGCCCCCTTCCAAGCTGAAGCGCTTCTTTCCCACATATCGCGTGTGGAGGTAGCGCTCGAAGTCTTCGGCCTCGATGAGCTTCCGCAGGACTTGCCAAGTTTCCTCGGCCCCCGGCAGCCCCGCGTTCGTCGCGTCCTCGACTCGCTCGAGGAGCCAGGCGCGCTGGGTCGAGTCGAGGAGGTGCATCACCTCGATTCCCACGGTTCCGCCGTAGAAATCCTGGAGCATGTCGAGGATCTCGCGGAGCGACGCCGTCTGCTTCCCACCTATACCGGAGGCGAAGAACTCGCGGTCGAGGTCCCAGATCGTGAAGCCGTAGTGCTCGAGGTCGAGCTCGGGGTGCTGGAACGGCGCGCGCGCCATCGCGAGCGGATCGAGGTCCGAGAGGAGATGCCCATAGTTGCGAAACGCCTGGACGAGCTGCGCCACGCGCGCCGACCGCTCGAGCGCGTTCTTCATGTGATCGATCGCGACGAAAGGCAACTTTCGGTCGCGCGAGATCCGGAATGGGCGGCGCCGAACGCGCAGGATCTCGAAGATCGAATCGTAGAATTGGTGTTCGCCCGCGAGCAGCTCGTGGACCGATGCCAAATATGCGCCCGACTCGGCCCCTGGATCACGCGGTGGTCGTACGTGCTCGTGATCGTGATCACCTTCGAGACCGCGAAGGCCGCCTTCGTCTCCTCCGACATCGAGACCGACTCGGCGGCGTACTCGATGGCGCCGGTCGCGAGGATCGCCCCCTGCCCCTTCAGGAGGCGCGGCACCGATGCCACAGTTCCGAGAGTTCCCGGATTGGTGAGGGTGATCGTCGTCCCCTGGAAATCGGCCGGTCCCAACTTTCCGGCGCGCGCGGCCGATCACGTCGTCGATCGCCTCGATGAACTCGAGGAACGTGAGATGATTGGCATTCTTGACATTGGGGACCACCAGCGTCCGCCCGCCGCCTGGGCGCGGCAGGTCGACCGCCAACCCAAGATTGACCCCGGCCGGGATCCGCTTGTGCGGCGCGCCGTCGATTTCCTCGAAGGCGGCGTTCAGCGCGGGGTGCTCGTCGAGGGCGCGCATGAGCGCCCACGAGATCAGGTGTGTATAGGTGAGCTTCGGCCGCCCGCGCCGCTCGAGGTGCCGATTGAGGACGCGGCGATTCTCCTCGAGTGCTTTCGTTGGGATCGTGCGGACGGTCGTTGCCGTCGGCACCTCGCGGCTCGCCTCCATGTTCTCGACGATTCGCGCCGCGACTCCGCGGAGCGCCTCGACCCTCTCGCCCGCCGGCGCAGGTTCCTTGGGCTTCGCAGCGGGCGCCGTTTCCTTGAGTTTCGCGCTCCCCTCCGTTTCCTTGGGAACGGCCAACGGAGTTTCGTTGGCGTTCGCCTCGGCCGGCACGCCGCCGGCGGCTCCGGCCGCCCCTCCTTCGAATTGTGGGGAACTGTTCGCGCCGTTCGATTCGTGAAATTCCCTCGATCCGATTCGAGGCGAAGGTCGCCTCCAACTGGCTGCGCTCGTCGGCGGTGAGCGACGCGAAGAATCGGGACCACTCCACATCGATGGAGCCCGGGTCGCCGCGGAAGTCGTCGTACAGGGTCTCGACGTACGCGGCATTCACGCCGGCCAGGAGATGGGTCAGGAGTTCGTGGCGGTCGGTCACGGGAGACGGATCATTGGCGTCCGCGCGATTCGGACGGTCCGAGGGAATCCTCCATTATGGACTCTCCGCCCACTCCTTCGCACGGTTCGAGGCGCGCTGCGTAAGATGCGCCGATGGATCTCGGCAGCCTCGAGCGCGCGGTCGGCGAAGACCCCAAGAATCCGCAGGCGCGGCTCGCGCTCGGCGAGGCGCTGCTGGCCGCGGGCCGCCCCGACGACGCCCTCGATCATCTGCGCAAGGCCATGGGGCTACGGCGCGACTACCTCGAGGCGTACTTGGCGCTCGGGCGGGCGCTCTTGGCCGAGGGTGAGCATGTGGCAGCGATCGCGACGCTCGAAGGGGGCGCGAGATGGCCCGCCAGGGGGGCATGTCGACTGGGTGCCGCGCTTCGATGAGCTCCTGGCCGGGCTCGGCCCCGTGAAGCGGAAGGGGGCGCCCCGCTCGACGAGGCGGCTTTCGATGAGCTGGCGCGCGGGGAGCTCACGGCGATCGCCAAGCGCCTCGCCGCCCTCGGGCGCGATGTCGCGATCCAGCACACGCCGACGGTCCTCGTCTTCCACACGAAGAGCCGCGCGAAGATGGGGCTCAGCGTCCAGAAAGGGGCGCGCGAGATCTGGTCTTCCTCGGTGCTCGGCGAGATCCGCTTTCGTTACATCCCGAGCTCGACCCATTGGCGAGCCGCGGAGGGGCAGGAGCTGCGCGCGATCGTCTCGGAGTTCCTGACGCGCGAGCTGGGCGAGCCGGTCTCGATCGAGCCGTGATCGCGGCCGCGGGATTATTGTTGGTGTTCGCGGCGGCCGGCTCGGGGAGACGGTCCTCCTCGACGGCAAGGCGATGGAGGCGGCGAAGCTCCCCGACACAGTGCCGAAGGGTGTGCGCGAGGCGGCCCTGCGCCTCGAGCCGTGGGGAGAGAAACACAAGATTCGGATCCACGTCTCCGAGAAGGAGCCGATCCTGCTGGCGGTCCCCGTGGGCTTCGCGAACGCCACCCCGATGCTCCAGGAGCTGAAGGCGTCGCGCGACGACTACCTCCAGCGCTTCGCGGCGCCGCTCCCCGCCGACGACGTCTTCGAGGTCGTCTACGTGGAGTCCAAGGATGCGTACACGGCCTACGTCGACGACCTCGTGGCTCGCCAAGAATATCTGAAGGGGTGGGCGGCCGGCGCGAAGGAGACCGCGGGCTTTTGGTTGCATCGGCCGCTCGCCGCCGCCTACTACCGCAACACCAAGGATCCGAAGGAGAAGTCGGCCGAGTTCAACGTGCGCAACCAGCTGGTCCACCAGTTCGGCCACCTGCTCGCGAACTCGACCCTCGGCCGCCAGCCCTACTGGATCCAGGAGGCGATCGCCTGGAGCCTCGAGCAGGCGCGCGAGAACACCATCTATGCCTTTTGCCACAGGAGCGGGTTCGTCTTCAGAAAGGAGCACGGCGGCTGGCCCAAGCTCGGCAAGGGATATGTGGCATCCAACGGCGCGGCCTCGCTCGACAAGATCTTCGCCATGGACCGCAACGGCGAGATCCCCAAGGAAGTGGGGGCGGGGGCCATGGCGCTCGCCGACCAGCTGGCCTCCAAGCACAAGGAGGCGTTCGCCAAGTATCTCGCGGCGCTCCGCGCCGACTTCGACGCCAAGAATGGCGATACCAACTATAAAATCGCCCTCGACAAGCAGAAGGAGATGTTCACGGCCGCCTTCGGCGCCGGGGCGCTGAAGTCGATCCCGGCCGAGCTCCATTGAGGCAGCCCTGCCGGGCGCCCCTCCGGGCCTCCCCGGGGGCGTTCCAGCCCGCCTCAAGCGCGCCCGCCGCGCCTTCCGAGAAACGGTATTCCTCCGCGTCGCCGGCGAGGCGCCCGCGCGAGGAGTCCGCGCGCAACCCCATCCTCGATGAGCACTTCCCAAGGCGCCCCGACGGAGACCCCACCCCGGATCGAACCGTCGTGGACCCGTAATCTCGAGTCGATTCCGACCCTCCCGACGGTGGCCGGGCGCCTCATCGAGATGGCGCTCTCGGAGTCGACCTCCACGGAGCGAGCTCGGGGAGGTCCTCTCCAAGGACCCGGGGCTCACGGCGAAGCTCCTGCGGGTCGTGAACTCCGCCTCCTACGGGATGCGCAACGAGGTCAAAGGGGTGAGCCACGCGGTCTCGATCATGGGGCGGCAGGCGCTCCGGTCGCTCGTGCTCGGGATCTCGATCTTCGAGACGGCGCGCGGCCAGAAGGAGGCCGACAACAAGCCGCGCGAGGTCCTCTGGCGCCACGCGGTCGCCACGGCCGCGGCGGCCCAGATCATCGCGGAGGCGGTGGGGCGGGTGAACGGCGAGGAGGCCTACATCGCCGGGCCTCATGCACGACATCGGAAAGGTGGCATTGGAGCTCCTCAAACCCCAAGAATACCGGCGCGCGATCGCCGAGGTCGCGCCGCCGCGCGCGGGCGAGTGCCGCGACGCCGAGACGCGCCACTGCGGCGTCGACCACACCGCCGTCGGCGAGATGCTGGCGGAGCGCTGGTCGCTGCCGGCCGGGATCCGCGCGGCGATCCGCTATCACCACGATTCGGGGGCGATGGCCTCGGTGCCGACCCCAATCAAACGAATAGTGGCGATCGTGAAGGCGGCCGACGTGGTCTCCACGCGCTGCGGCTACGGCTCCTCGGAGGACGTGAATCCCCTGACGTGGATCGCGTGACGCAGGAGCTCCTCGCGCGGCTCAACGAGGAATCGGTCCTCAAGCGGGTGAAGGAGGAGGTGCGCAAGTGCGCGCAGGTCTTCCGCTACGACGAGAAGGTCGACCCGGAAGTGTGGCAAAGCCGCCTCTACGCCGCGAACGGCGAGCTGTCGAAGGCGCTCGGGAGCCTCGGCGAAACCCACAGAATCCAGCAGCGCTGCACGGAGCTCATCCTCCGCATCCAGACATTGTTGGGATCCAAGGACACGATCGAGGCGGTGCTGGCCGAGCTGGTCCGGAGCATGGGGTTCGACCGCGCGTCGTTCCTGGAAGTCTCCGAGGACGGGCGCCAGGCGATTCCCACGGAAATCGTGACGGCCGACGGGCGCGGCTCGCGCCTCGAGGGGCAGGCGCTTCCGATCGACGACCCGGCGGCCATTCCCAAGGATCACCCGGTTGCATTCGGGCGCGGCGAGGGGCACACGCAGGATCGTTGGGTTTCGTTCTTCACGGTCGCATCGATCGTCGTGTCGCCGGTGGTCGAGGAGGGGCGCGTGCGCTACCTGCTGGCGACCGACCGCGGCCCCAAGCCCGCCGCCGAGACCCTCGCGACCGACCTCCTCGTTCACCAACTATTCGCGCCGGCCTTCGGGCTCCTCCTTCAGAACGACCGCCTCTTCAAGCAGGCGCAGTACCTCTCGGTGACCGACGTCCTCACCGGGGTCTCGAATCGCCGCGCACTGATGGACACGATCGAGTCGGTCTCGCGCGAGGCGGTGGAAAGCCACCAAACTTTTTGTGTGGCGATGCTCGATCTCGACGAGTTCAAGAAACTGAACGACGAGTGCGGCCACCAGGCCGGCGACGAAGTCCTGCACGCGGTCGCGCAGACGATTCGCACGGTCTGCCGCGGCGACGACGTGGTGGGGCGGTACGGCGGCGAGGAGTTTTGCTTGGTGTTGCCCGAGACCTCGCTCGAGGAGGGGGCCGAGGTGTCCGAGAGGGTCCGCGCCGCCGTGGAGCAGCTCGGCCGCGCGCAGGCCCCGCGCTTCCGCAATCGCGTCGCCACCGTTTCCGTGGGATTGGCGGCGCTGCGCTTCGGCGGCGAAGACCACGAATCGCTCCTCGCGCGCGCCGACGCGGCGCTCTATCGAGCCAAACAATCGGGGCGCAACCGCGTCCACGTGGATTCCGAGGGAGCGGCGGCGCGATGACCGAACCCCAACGATCCGACGACGCCGAGGAGCGCGACCGCCCGCGGGTCTCGCTCTGCGTGATCGCGCGCGACGAGGAGCGCGACCTCGGCGATTGTTTGCGTTCCGCGCGCGCCGCCGTCGACGAGATCGTGGTGGTCGACACCGGCTCGCGCGACAAGACCAAGGATGTGGCGCGCGCCCACGACGCCGCGCGTGGTCGAGTTTCCTTGGCAAGACGATTTCGCCGCCGCGCGCAACGTGGCGCTCGAGCACGCCACCGGCGACTGGATCCTGGTCCTCGACTGCGACGAGCGGCTCGCGTCGGGCGCCGCGCTCGCGATCCGCGACGCGGTCCGCGAGCGCAACGCCACAGCCTATCGTTTGGAAGTGGTGAGCGAGGTCGGCCAGTCGCTCCCGCAGCGCGTTTGGTTGGTGAGGCTCTACCGCCGCCACCCGGACATCCGTTACGTTCGCCGGATCCACGAGACCGTGAACGAGGCGATCGTGGATCTCTGCCGCAAGAGCGGAACGCAAATCTTCGACCTCCCGTCGTGATCCAACATTGGGGATACGCGCCGAAGCGATTCATGTCGCTCCACAAGCGCGAGCGCAACCTCCGCCTCCACAAGCTCACCGTCGAGGACCGCCCTGCCGATCCCTATGCTTGGTATCGCTACGGCGACGAGCTGCGCGCCGTCGACGTGGCGCAGGCGCGCGCGGCGCTCGAGCGCGCATGGGCCCTATTGGTGGCAATGCCCGCGGCCGAGCGGCGAACGCAAAGTCTACGCCCCCGAGGTGCCGGCGCTGCTGGCGCTCCTCGAGCTCGACGCGGGGCATCCCGAGCCGGCCCTCGCTCTCACCAACGAAGGGGGCGGTCGCCGGGTGGACTCCCAATCTTCACTTCGTGCGCGCGCTCGTCCTCGAGCGCCTCGCCGACCACGCGGGGGCCCTCGCCGAATATCGTTGGCTTCTCGATTTTCATGGCAAACGGACCGAGGCCCCCGTCCAGCCCGGGATCACCGGCTCGACCGCGCGCCTCGGCTGCGCGCGCGCCCTCGAGGCCATGGGGATCTCGCCGGGTCCGAGGCGGCGCTGCGCGGGATCCTCGCGCTCGATCCCAGCATTCCGCGGCGCGCGCGAGCTCGCGCGGATCCTGAACGTCCAGGGGCGCGCCGCCGAGGCGCGCGGCGTGCTCGACGCCTACCTGAAGCGGTCGCCGCACGACGGCGAGGCGTGGGCGCTGTCGGGAAAGTTGGCATTCGAAGGGGCTCCCGAGGCGGCGCTCAAGCGCTTCGAGATCGCGGCGTCGGCCTTCGACGCCCCGGGCTGGGTGCTCCGCGAGCTCGCGATCACGAAAGCGATACTTGGGGATTGGGGGCGCGGTCCAGGCGATGGAGCGGATCCCCGACGCGGAGGAGAAGAGCCAAACGAAAGCGAGGCTCGATGCGCTCTCGCAGTCGCCGGCGCCGCCGGCAGTGGCGTTGCCGTCCGCCGTGCCGTTGCCGTCCGCCGTTCCGTTGCCCGACCCCGCGCCGGCGCCGGCCCCGCGCCGGTGAAGTAGCGGCCTGCTATTTCGGGGCGGCGCACTTCCAACAATTGCTGAATTGCCCTTCCAGCGGCTCGCCGCAGGTGGGGCATTGCCAAGTTTCGTTATTCTTGGGATTCGGCCGCCTGAATTCCTCGATCAGCTTGACGGCCCTCTCCACGTCTTCGGCGCGGTCGACCGAGAGCTCCAGAGTGCACATGTTCCAAGGGACGTCGCCCATGGCCTGGCCGAGGAACTCGTTCTGGATGTGGCAGGGGATGCCGGCCGATCGAAGCAGGCCCTCGACCTCGTAGACCTGGATCCGATCGAGCGAGCCGAAGACGGTCCACATGTCTGGGAGCCTAGCCGAAGGCGCCCGCTCCCGCGACCCACGCGACCTGCTACCCTCGAAATCGAGCGACGAGTCGCCCCCCGAGTCGGACGGGCGATAGCCGCGAATCCCACATTTCCGATCGTTGGCTTCGTCGAGCTCGCGCGCGGCGCGCTCGCGCCCGCGCTCGGAGGCGTCGAGGGCGACCGCCTGGAGCACGCGGATCGCCTCCGCCTCGCGGCGTAGCTCGGGATCGTCGGCCGCGGCGCGCAGCTCCCGAAGACCAAGTCTGGAAGAGCGCGTCGAGGCGCCGCGACGCGCGCGCCCTCCTCGAGCGAGGCCGTGGCCGCCTCGGGGTCGTCGCGCTCCAGCGCCGCGAGCGCCCGCTCCGTGGCGTCGCGCAGATCGCGCAACGCCGCGAGCGCTTCGTTGGTCTTGGGATCGTTGGGCCCCAATGCAGTAAAACTGTGTCCGTGCGCCACGTCGGTCGCTTCGCTCACTCCGGAGTCGGAAGCGGTGCCTCGACGTTCTCGTCGCGGATCGAGTCCCACGCTTCCTGGAGCTTGGTGAGGACCTGGATCGCGTGCTCGATTCCCTGAGGATCGCCCTTGAGGCACGACGGGGTGAGGGTGCGCTGGGTCCACTCGTAGAGGCGCTCGAGATCGCGCGCCACGTCGCCGCCGTTTTCGTGGTCGATCGAGAGGTGGAGCTCGGCGATCAAATCTTGGGCTTTGTTCACGGCGCGGACGAAGCCGGCGCGATCGCGCGCCTGGAGCTTCACGAGCGCGCTCTTGAGCGAGTCGATGGCGCCGGCGTAGACCAGGCGGACCAGCTTCAGGCGGGGGATCGAGGCGGCTTCCGATTCGAGATAGACGGTTGTCGGATCGTTGGGCATGGGATTCTCCGGGGGAGCGGGACGACGAAATGTGGGAAACGCGGCGGGCTACTGGCCCATGCTGCCGAACTTCGCGAAGAGCGCCGATTGTTGGGCTTTGAGCTGGGACATGGCCGATTCGAACGCGGTATACTTGGCTTTGAGCGACGCGGTGAACTTCGCGACGTGATCCTCCCCGTCGTCGATCGTCTTCTGGAGCGACGCGATCTGGGAGGAGATATTCTTGGATTTCGCCGCGAGGAAGCCGTCGTAGGAGACGCCGTTCACGGGGTCGGTGCCGCCGCTCGTGGCAAAGGTGGCGAAGTCGCGGAACTCGAGCGCGAGCCCCTTGTCGGCGCCGCCGCCGTCGGTGTCGGCGAACAGATCGAGCACCTGCGCCCACGCCGGTCGAGAGCTTCTCGGTGATCTTCGCGTCGTCCATTGCGAGCGTGCCGTCGTCGTCGAACTTGATGCCGAGCATCGAGAGGGTGTTGGTCGCCTCGTTGGAGGTGTACTCGAGCCCCCTTGAGCGCGATCGACGATAGTTGGGATCGGATCGAGCCGATCGTGTTGTCGCCGAAGAACGCGCCGGCCACCTTGGTCGCCGAGTCGTAGGTATTGTTGGCGTTGATGAATCCGACGACGTCGTTGTACGCGTCGACGAGATTTCTTTGATCTTGGCCTTCACCGCCGACACGTCGGGGGCGACCGTGAGGGTCACGTCGGCGCCGGTCGCCGTCGTGTTCAGGAGGGTGAAGCTCACCCCCTGGATCACATCGGAGATCGTGTTCGTGTCGCGCTGGATGTCCACGCCGTCGACCTTGAACATCGCGTTCTTCGCGGTCGTGATCGCGTTGAAGTTGAAATCGACCCCCGCATCCTTGGTGAAGGTGAGGGAGTTCGCGGCGCCGGTGTCCTCGCCGCTCACGACGAGGCGATAGTCGGGGTGCCCGATGCGCCGACGTTCACCACAGAAGCGTTCACGCGCGACAACGTTGGTATTGATGAGGTCGCGGACCTCGTCGAGCGTCTTGCCGGTCACGTCGATCGTCGTGCTCGTGCCGGCGTAGGTAACTGTGATATTGCCGGTGTTGGCGAGCGCCGTGTCGGCGTCGGTGATCACGCTCGAGGCCGTGAACGAGGTCGTGGCGCCGGAGGCGAGCTGGGAGACCGCGATCGTGTGCGGTCCGGCCACCGCGCTCGGCGCGGCGGAGGCGTTCACTTTGCCGGCATCGGAGCTCGTGACCGTGAACGCGAGGCCCTGGCCGAGGGTCGATAGTTGGCCTGCGGCGGTGCCGAGCGCCTGGAGCTTCGCGCTGAGGGTCTGCACCAGACCCGAAAGCGACTGCAGCTTCTTTTGTTTGGCGATCGCGAGATCGACCGGCTTGTGCTCGAGGTTGGCGAGCGCGTCGATGAGCGACTGGGTGTCGATGCCGGAGGCGAGTCCCGTGAAGGAGATCCCCGCCGCGTTTCCACCCGAAAGGATGCTGTCCACCATAGTTGTCAAATCACGTCTCGGAGCGGCGCGTGGGCGCTGCTCCGAAGACGGATCCCTGATCTCTTGGATTATCGGCCCCGGTCCGGAGCCGCTTGACCGGCGGCCCCACGACTCGGAAGGGATTACTGGCGCAGCAGACTGAGGGCGAGCTGCGGCTGGACGTTCGCCTGGGCGAGGATCGCCGTGGCGGACTGCTGGAGGATCGTGTTCCGCGTGAGGTCCGCCGACTCGTAGGCGACGTCCACATCACGGATCCGCGACTCCGCGGCCGTCAGGTTCTCGACCGAGATCGCCAAGCTCGAGATCGTCGACTGGAGGCGATTCTGCGCCGCGCCGAAGACGCCGCGCGAGCTGTTCACCGTGTCGATGGCCGTGCCGAGCGTGTTGATGACAGTGTCGATGTCCGACATCGTCGCCGAGTTGATCGAGAGCCCCGTCACGTTCAAGCCCGTCCCGCCGGCCGTCACGTTGGCAAGCGAAGCGGTGAACGTGTCGACGCCCGCGAGCGTGCCGTCGCCGACTTGGAAAGTGATCGTCGAGGTGGAGCCATCGAGCAGCTGCACTCCGCCGAAGTTCGCAGAGTTGGCATTGCGATCGAGAGCCGAGATCAACGATTGGAACTCGTCGTCGAGCGTCGCGCGATCGATCGGCGAGGTGGTGCCGTTGCGCGCCTCCACCGCGAGCTCCTTCATGCGCGAGAGAATATTGCTATCCTCCGCCAGAGCGCCTTCGGCGATCTGCACCAGCGAAATGCCATCGTTGGCATTGCGGATGGCTTGGTTGAGCGACCTGGTCTTGGCGCGGAGGCGCTCGCTGATCGCGAGCCCCGCCGCGTCGTCGGCCGCCGTGGAGATGCGGAGGCCGGAGGACAGGTGGCTATAGTTGCGTTGCAGGCGCGTCGTGACTTCCTGGAGGTTGCGCTGCGCAACGACGGACGAAATGTTGGTATTGACGCGAAGACCCATGAATGCCTCGAATCGCAGAGGGGAAGACTCGAGCAGCCACCTCTGAAAAGTGGCCTCCACGAGCGCCGGGGAGTGGCGCCGCGGATTCCCGAGCGCACGCCGTATCGGCCGGAGGACCGAGGCGACCCGAGCGGCACGCGGCGGAAAAAGTTCCAGGGCCGAAAGGGCGCGTCCCGGGAGCTCCTTTCGAGGCGCCCGGGACGCGCGGATGACTCTTCGCCGGAGGTCTACTGGCGCAAGAGCGCGAGAGCTCCCTGCGGCTGGAGATTCGCCTGCGAGAGGATCGAGATCGCAGCCTGTTGCAGGATCGTGTTGCGCGTCAGGTCGGCGGACTCGAAGGCGACATCCACGTCGCGGATGCGCGACTCGGCCGCCGTCAGGTTCTCCACCGAGATCGAGAGGCTCGAAATCGTCGACTCGAGACGGTTCTGGGCGGCGCCGAAGCGGCCGCGCGCCGAGTTGACCGTGTCGATCGCCGTGTTGAGCGAGGTGATCACCGTGTCGATCGACGACATGCAGGACGTGTTGATCGAGAGCGAGGGAGACGTTCAGTCCGGTCGCACCGGTGCTCACGTCGGCGAGCGACGCGGTAAAGGTGTCCACGCCCGCGGTCGTGCCGTCGCCGACTTGGAAGGTCACCGTCGAGGACGAGCCGTCGAGCAGGTTGTATCCGCCATAGGTCGTCGCGTCGGCGTTGCGGCCGAGCGCGCCGATCAGCGATTGGAACTCATCGTCGAGCGTCGCGCGATCCGAATCGCTCGTGGTGCCGTTGCGAGCTTCGACCGCCAACTCTTTCATGCGCGAAAGAATGTTGCTGTCCTCGCTGAGCGCCCCTTCCGCGGTCTGCGAGAGCGAAATGCCATCGTTGGCATTGCGAATCGCTTGGCCGATCGCGCTGATCTTGCTGCGCAGACGCTCGCTGATCGCGAGGCCCGCCGCGTCGTCGGAGGCGGAGGTGATCCGCAGGCCCGACGCGAGGTGGGCGTAATTCTTCATCAGTCGCGTCGTCACCTCGCTGAGGTTCCGTTGCGCGACAACGGACGAAATGTTGGTATTGACTCGAAGACCCATTTGTGACATTCGCACCGGTCGGTGCGCTCCCGTTTGTTACCCTTTGTCCCCACTTACTTAATCCCACTCAGTTAACCCACACTCTCACCCCGCCCTTGGCAGGTCGGATCGCCGTGGAGCCCTTCGACCTGGGTTATCGGCGGCGCGTGCCGCGGCTGCAGTCGGGATGGCAAGACTCGTGCGAGGCGGTCTCGCTAAGTCGTTTTGCGGCAAGGCCATCGCAGCGTTCGGGCCATTTGTTGGGAAACTTTTTCCTCCCCCGGAATCTTGGGATTCCGCGCGGGCGCCGCGATGCCAACGAAAAACGGGCTGCGGTGTGTGGGTTGATAAATGAAGCTGTGTGGGCTGCAAATGAAAAGGAGACGTGGGAACCACGTCTCCTCTGGGTCATCGAGGCTCGTCGCGGGACGGGAGCCCCGCGGCGAGCTCGTCTTCGATATCAACCGCGCAGGAGGACCAGCGCGTTCTGCGGCTGCAGGTTCGCCTGAGCCAAGATCGACGTGGCGGCCTGTTGCAGGATCGTGTTGCGCGTGAGGTCCGCGGTCTCGAAGGCGACGTCCACGTCGCGGATGCGAGACTCGGCCCCAGTCAGGTTCTCGACGGTGATGTTCAAGCTCGAGATCGTCGTCTCGAGGCGGTTCTGGGCCGCGCCGAAGACGCCGCGCGCCGAGTTGACCGTGTCGATCGCCGTGTTGAGCGTGGTGATAACCGTGTCGATCGACGTCGCGCAGGCCGTGTTGATCGTGAGGCCCGTGACGTTCAGGCCGGTTGCGCCGGTCGTGGCATCCGCGAGCGACGCCGTGAACGTGTCGACTCCCGCCGTCACGCCGTCGCCGACCTGGAACGTGATCGTCGAAGACGTGCCGTCGAGGAGTTGCACTCCGCCGTAGTTCGAGGACGAAGCGTTCCGGTCGAGCGCCGCGACGAGCGATTGGAACTCATCGTCGAGCGTCGCGCGGTCGGTGAGGCTGGTGGTGCCGTTGCGCGCCTCGACCGCGAGCTCCTTCATGCGCGAGAGAATGTTGCTGTCCTCGCTGAGGGCCCCTTCCGCCGTCTGGACGAGCGAAATGCCATCGTTGGCATTGCGGGTCGCCTGTTGGAGGGAGCGGACCTTCGCGCGCAGGCGCTCGCTGATCGCGAGACCCGCCGCGTCGTCGGCCGCGGAGGTAATCCGGAGGCCGGAGGCGAGGTGGCTGTAGTTCTTTTGCAAACGAACGGTGACCTCACCGAGGTTCCGCTGCGCGACGACGGACGAAATGTTGGTATTGACTCGAAGCCCCATTTGATCTCCTCATGTAGGGAAAAGGTCGGAAAAGCCCGGTCGAACCCAACGAACTGGCGCTCCTTCGTTTGCCAATTATCGGGATTCCTCGCGGAATCGATCCGAGCTACCGGGATTCTCGGCCGATGCGCCCCGCGCTTGAGCGGAACGCCGCCGCCGTGCAATGCCAAGGAAGGGATTTCCGGGGCCCCCGGCGAACGTCAAGATTTTCCGGTGAGCGAGAAGCGGCGCAGCCGCTCGGCGCAGTGGGCGCGCGCGGCGCGGAGGTCGGGATCGCCGGGCGCCTCGCGCAAGAGCGCGTCGAGCTGGAGGAGCGCGCTCGAATAGCAACCTTCCCGCGCAAAGCACATCGCGCGGAGGTAGCGATTCACGGCGAAGTTCCCCCGCGATCCGCGAGATCACCTGCTGGCGCAGGCCGAGCTCGCGCTGGAGCCGCGCTCCGATGATCTCGAAGGCCGCCGACGCGGTCCCGCCGTCCGAGTCGGCGACCGTGACCCGCCCCGCGGCGTTCTCCGGACCGAGGCTGTCGTTCACGATCGTTGGCATCGAGATCGTTAGGTTTCCCGCCTCGCCGGGGCCGACGTCGCGCGGAATCTTGCCTTCGATCTCGAGGCGCGCGCGATAGGTGCGTTTCTCGGCGCCGGGGCGGCCGTCCTCGACGACGACCGGCAGGAACTCGGACAAGATCCGCCCCTGGGGAACGAGAATCCCAAGATTCGCGGCGGGGGGCTCGGGCGTGTCGGGAGGAAAGGTGTAGAGGATCGCCGAGAGCGAGGAGGGCTCGCGCATCCGCACGTAGCGCTCGATCAGCCGATTCGCCTCGCCGAACTTTCGCGCCGAAATGGCGCCGATGATCTCGCCGAAGTCGGGGACCGGCTCGAGCCAGCGCGGGCCGAGCCAGGCGAGCGTGCCCACGAACGCGACGGCGGTCAGGGCGAGGAGCGCGCGGGCGAGCCTGGGGGCATTCGCCATGACTCTGCCGCGCCCGCGATCAAAAGAAAGCTTCGTTTGGCCCATGGGGGATGCCGAAAAGCTTTCCACATGTCCGCGCCTCCCCATGCGCGAATCCTCGTCGCCGACGACGATCCGGCCGTCGTCGACTCGGTGGCGGCGCTCCTCGGAGCCGAGGGGCACGTCGTGCTCCGCGCCTCCAACGAGGCGACCACGCTCGCGGCCATATCCCAACAATCGCCCGACGTGGCGCTCCTCGACCTGAGAATGCCGGGGCGTGCGACAGTCGACTGGCTTTGGGAAGTGGCGAAGCTCGACCCCGATCTGCCGGTCGTGATCGTGAGCGGCTACGGGACGATCGAGCTCGCGGTCGCGGCGATGCGCGCCGGGGCCTACGACTTCGTCGAAAAGCCGATGCGCCGCGACGTATTGTTGGCAGTGCTGCGCCGCTCCCTCGAGCACCGGCGGATGCGCCGCGAGATCGCAAGACTGCAGGAGGCTCTCGAGTCGAACGCCGCCGAGACTTTACTTGGGAACAGCCCGGCGATGGTGCGGCTGCGCGAGGACCTCGCGCGGATCGCGGCCAGCCCGCTCACGACCGCGCTCATTCTTGGTGAAAGCGGCACGGGGAAGGAGCTGGTCGCGCGCGCCCTCCACGATGCCACGAAAAGGAAAGATGGGCGCGCGCCTTGGGTCGCGGTCAACTGCGCGGCCTTCGCCCACTCGCTCCTCGAGGCCGAGTTGTTCGGTTACGAGAAAGGTGCGTTCACGGGGGCCGACCCCGCCGGCCGCGCCGGGCTCTTCGAGCAGGCCTCCGGCGGCACCCTCTTCCTCGACGAGGTGGCCGAGATGGGAGCCCCCGCGCAGGCGAAATTGTTGCGTGTGCTCGAGGAGCGGACCGTGCGCCGGATTGGTGGCAATGGCGATCGGCGGGTCGAGCTGCGCGTCCTCGCGGCGACCAACCGCGACCTCTCGGGTGAAACCCAACAATCCCATTTTCGCCGCGACCTCTACTATCGCCTCGCGGTCGTGACCCTCCGCGTGCCGCCGCTGCGCGAGCGGGGCGACGATCGGATCCTGCTGGCGGGGGCTTTCCTCGAGCAGACCCGCGCGCGCCTCGGCCGGAGAATCGTGGGTTTCGCGCCGGGGGCCGAGAAGGCGATTTGTGGTCATGCCTGGCCCGGCAACGTGCGCGAGCTGCGAAACGCCGTCGAGCGCGCTTGCATCGTGGCCCGCGCCACGCACATCACCGCCGAAGACTTGGGATTCACGGGGCGGCGGGTCGCCGCGCCGCGCGAGGTGCGCCCGCTCGCCGACGTGGAGCGCGAGCTCATCGAGGCGGCGCTCGGCGAGGCCCACGGCTGCGTGACGACCGCCGCGCGATTGTTGGGAATCCACCGCACGACGCTCCACCGCAAGCTCGAGGCGCTCCGCCAAGGGACGGCGGAGGCCGCCGTCGCCGGGTGAACCGGCGGGCTATAGCCCGCCCCTACCGCATGATCGCCGTGGCGTCGGGATGTGGCGGCCGGCTATAGCCGGCCGCTACTTCGCCGGCGGGTTTCGACTCGGTCGCGCTCGACTCCGCCGCACTCGGCTTGGCGGCGCTGTCGGAGACCGGAATCTTGGTCTGATCGGCCTCCTCGATCTCGCGGCAAACCCCAAGAAAAGCGGAGAAGTCGGATGTGGGCACCGTGCCCGCGCCGAGGACGAGCTTGCGATCGATGTCGAGGGCGCCCCCGTCTTCCTTGATCTTGAGGTCGTACTTGACCGAGTGGCTTTCCTTGGCAACGGAGGCCGGGATCGCGCCGAATCGCTGCGTTTTGTTGGGGATGATCCGCAGCTTCTCGTGGAGGATTTGGTTGCCGGCGAAATGGAGGGGAGCTTTCGCTTCGAGCGCCCCGAGAGCATCTTGAAGAGGGCCTGGGGTTGGAGGAGGACCGGGGTCTCGAGCGTGCCCGAGCCCTCGCGTAGAAAGTTGGCAATCGTTCCCTCGATGTGGATCTTGAACGGCGCCGCGTTGTCGTCCAAAGTTGGGAAGTCGAACTTCTCGAGCTCGATTCCCGTGGCGATCCCGTTGGAGATCTGCGCGGCGATGGTCTTCCGCACGTCGGCCGTGAAGTTCTTGATCCGCTCGCGCGCGTTCCAGGCCTGCACGTTGTGGAACGTCATGTCGATCGTGACGCGCGCCGCCTGCCCCGTGCCGAGCTCGACGACCGTCGAGAGATCGAGCGCGGTCGACTCGTCGTCGGGAAGTGTGGGGAGCGTCTCGATCCGCGATTCCTTGTCGGAGGTCACGAAGATTTCCGAGGCCGACACCGCGGAAGGGAGCGCGCCGAAAGGTTGCAATCGCGCCCCACGTCGATCCACATCGGCGCGCCCCTCGCGAGGCGCGATCCGCAGCATCGGGTGGCGATATCGTTGGGGATCGAGGAAATAGGCCTGGGGCTCGTCGTCGCCCGCCTTCGGGACGCCGCGCGCCATCGCCACGTCGAAGGGGACCCCTTCGGCCTCGAGGAGCGCGCCGAAGAGGGCGAAGGGATTCCCACGTTTCTCCAGGAGGCTGCGGGTCGCCGAGCCGCCGCCGCGCTCGATCAGCGTATCGTTGGTGAACGCGTAGAGCGCCGCGGCCTTCTCGCGGTCGGTCTTCGCCCCCGCCTTCGCCACCGCGTCGCGCGCCGCTTTCTTGATCTCCTCGGTGACCTCCATCGAACGCAACAATTGGGCGCGATAGGAGCGATTGAGATCATTGACTTCGGCCGACACCCCCGCGCGCACCCATGGCAAGAATACCTCGGGGTTGGGCTGGAGCGATTCGGGGAGGATTCTTGGGCTGTTGGTCTTCGTCATCACGTGGACGACCTCCTGGTCGGTCTCCACGATCTCGTGCTCGCCGTCGAAGTTCTTCTCGACGAGCCGCATCTCGGAGCCCTTGGGGAGGGCCAAGACGTATTGCGAGATGACGTAGGGCGTATCTTGGCTTTGAATTGAAGCGCCCGCGCATCGGGCGCTCGCCGGGGGTGGCGGCGTCGTGGACGCGCGAGCGGGTCACCACAAAATCGCCCGGCTTGATGTTGGGAAGCGCGTAGTCGCCCTTGGCGGGGGTGGGCTCGTCGATGGTGCCATCGGGGTGGACGACCTTGATCTCCATCAGCTCGCCCTGGAATTGTGCGCTTCCATGCTTCTCGACCCCCTGCTGATCGTTGATCCGGTGGACCGAGGTGATCTCGAGCTCGGATGTGCCGTCGGGGAGGACCCGCTCCGCCTGGAAATCGACCACGAGGACGTCGTTGGCGCGCTCGTGCTCTTTGGTGGGTTTGTACTCGGCGATCGCCTTCTCGACGTTCGGCCGATACTTGGCAAAGAACTCGTCGCCCGCGAAGCGCCCCTCGATCTCGCGCATCCAGCTCCGGACCACCTCGCTCCCGGGCTCCAGAGCGAGCACCTCGGAGTAGGTTTTCTTGGCATTCTCGTCGCGGCCGAGCGCGCGCTCCATCTGCGCCACGTCGAGCTGGAGCTCGGCGTCGCGGGGACGCGCGCCGCGAGATCCTGGCGAATCTCGAGCGCCTCCTCGGCGCGGCCAAGGCACTCGAGCGTGCTGGCGAGCGCCTCGCGATCCTCGGGGCGGCGATACCAACGAACCCACCTTTCCCACTCGGAGAGCGCCCGCGCCCCTCGGCGTTCAAACACCACAATTCCGCCCGCCGCGACGAGACGCCGCGGTGGCTCGCGTCGATCGCGGCGGCCGCGTCGAGCTCCTTGCGTTCGCGCGCCGTGTCGCCCGAGTTGCGCGCCTCGCGCGCGAGCTCCGCGTGGAGATCGGACTTGCGCGGCGCCTTCGCGGCCGCGTCCTCGAGCGCCTTGCGCCGCTCCGCTTGCCAATTCAACTTCCCAAAGATGTTCATCCGCGACATCGGGACGAGCGCGCATTTGGGGTTGGCTTTCGCTGCGGCGTCGAGCGCCGTGAGCGCCTCCTCCATCCGGTCGTCGCGAGCCAACAATTCCGCGCGCAGGAGGAGCGACGGCACATGATTGGGATCGAGCGCGATGGCGCGGTCCACCGACTCGCGCGCGCGATTCTTGATTTCCACATCGGGGAGGTAGCCCGCCCCCATGAATCCCTCGGCGAGCGCATAGGCGAGCTCGGGGCGTTTCTCATCGAGCTCGGAGGCGGCGCGGAGGTCGGCGAGCGCCTCGGAGGGGCGCTCCCCGAACGCCTCGACGAGGCCGCGCAACGCAAGAATATCGGCGCGCGCCGCGGGGTCGAGCTTCGAGTCGGCCAGGAGCTTTCCCAACTTTTTGTCGAGCGTCTCGAACGGCGGGGAGCGGCCCCGCCCTCGGGCTTCGGCGCGATCTCGTGGTCGACGAGCTGCCCCTCCTCCTCGAGCCCTTCGATGGGATTGCCGTTGCCATCGATGAGCGACATCGACGCCCAGGTGGCGCCGCGGCCCTCGAGCTTCAGAAGGCAACGATTCCACCCGGCCCGCAGGAGCACGGGGATCGGCTCGATCGGGCGGCGCATCTCGTTCGCGAGGTCGAGGCGCGCCACCTCCTCGCCGTTCCACCAGACCGCGGTCGAGCCCGGCGTGGCCAATGCCAAGTATGCGGGGCGGGCGCGGTCGGAGCGGATTTGTGCGTTCAGGTAGCGCACGCCGCCGGGGGATCGGAGAGGACCGAGAAATCCAAATGCGACTCGAAGCCGCGCCGCGCGATCGGTTGCCACTCGAGCGTGCGGGAGTAGCCGAGCCCCTCGGCCTTGGCGCGGAGCGGGAGACCCTTCTCGGGGGCATAGGGGACCGAGAGGGCGTCGGGCACCGCGTCGCCGAAGGGGCCGATGGCGGCGGCTTTCGCGATGAACTGTGGCATCTGGTCGCCGCTCCGCAGGAGGGTCGCCTCGTCGCCGCGGCGCATCGCGAGCTCGACGCGCATCGCGCCGAGCCTTTCTTGAGCTTGGCCCCGGCGCGCGGATCCTCGGCGATCTTCGCGGCGCGCTCGAGGATCGCGGTGCGATCGGCGGCGCGATCGAGCATCCCCGCCGCGCGCGTCACGAAGAACATCGCGAACGGCGACGCCGGGTCTTCCCCAACTTTATCGAGGAGGGCGAGGGCCGCCTTGTCGTAGTCGGCGGACGCGAAGCCCGGAGGGAGAGGGCGAGCTTGGCCGCCTCGCGCGCGCTCTCGACGGTGGGGGCGCGCCCCGCCTCGGCCGCCCCCTGCGCGCGGAGCGGCGGCGCCGCCGCTCCGAACGCCACGATCCCAACGAAAAAACGAGTCTCGAGTTTCGATTCATAATTAGGTTTGGCGTCGAATTACTGCGGGCCGAATTGCTGCTGGCAGAATTACTGCGCGGCCTTCAGGACGATCTCGCGGTCCTGGCTCTCGTCGAGCTCGCGCGCGAACTGGCGGAACGCCCCGTACTCGTCGGGGGTCACGCGCGGAATCTTGGTGTTCGACTTCGAGTGGACGGTGATCTCGCGGCCGTTTTGTTGGGTTGTGACCGCGAAGCCGCCGAACGGCGAGTCCTTCGACTCGTCGGCGGGGACCGAGCGGGTCGTGAGCGCCTCGGGGATCGAGTAGACGATCGTCACGTCGTCAGCCTCCGGCGTTCCCAACAATAGATCGTAGAGGCGTTTCGGCTCGTCCGCGTTGGCCAGGAGCTTGCGCTTCACGAGCGTCATCGGGAGCGCCAGATCATTGCCTTTGATTTCGCGAGCTTCTCGACCTCGATCGTGGCGCGCACCTCGACCGGCACATCGAGATTGGTGAGATCGCTCGTGGTGAGCTCGGAGACCTTCGTGCGCCCCAGGTGCGGCGACAGGAAGCGCTCGAGGTTCTCCTTCTGCGCCCCCTGCTCGCTGCCGTAGATCTCGCGCATCCGGACGTCATAGTTGCCTTTGGGGCGCATCACCAACGTTCCCTTGGCCGAGCCGTCGGGCTGGAGGGCCAAACGCAACTCCACCGCGTCGAGGTTCGCGCCCGCGGCCGGGTAGCCCACGTCCATGAGAAGCGGTTTGCCATCTTTCACGACGACGACGCGCGCGCCGTGGTCCATGTCGGGGAGCACTCCCATCGGGTGGCTGCGCGCGGTGCCGTCGAGGAACATCGGGGCCACGCCGTCGCCGTCGGGAACCCAAGCTATGCAGTGATTGAACAATCCCACCATGGGGAGAGACATGTCCTCTTTCGGGCGGCGATCGTCGGCGAAGATCAGCACCGGATAGGCCTCGATCCCGGCGGCGTTCAGCATCGTTTTGATGAGGATCGCTTTATCTTTACAATCGCCGTAGCGGCGGTCGAAGATCGTGGAGGCGTTGTAGGGGCGATATCCAGTGCACCCGAACTCCCACGCGTTGTAGCGGACGTCGGTCACGACGAAGTCATAGATGGCGCGCATCTTCTCCTCGCGCGTCGTCTTGCCCTTGAGGAGCTCGGCCACCTTGTCGCGGATCGCGGGGCTCGATTGGCATTCCTTCTCGATGAGGTTCCACCACCACGCCGTGAAGTCCTCCCATTTTCCATAGGTGGAGACCGACACGCTCGGCGAGTACTCGATCGGATCGGGCATCGACGACTCGATCTGTAGCTTCTTCAGGCCGTCGAGCGCGAAGCGATAGGTCGATGTGTTGGATTCGGTATCCTTGGTGATCTTCGGCTCGGGGGCGCCGTTGCGTTTGGAGAAATGCAACTCGCGGTCGGACGGCGCGACGTAGATCTGCTCCGAGTGGCGCGTCGCGGCCATCCCGAGCCCGTGGAATAGGTGGCGAACGCCGAAATAGTTGCCGAAGATCCCCACGCGCACCGTGTCGATGCGCGCCTCGACGTCGATCGTGTCGCCGACCGCCAAAGGTGGGAACTTGACCCACGACGATCCCGGGGGCGCCGGCGCATCGTCGATCTTCCCATCTTTCCGGATGACGCGCGCGGCGGATGCGCACCATCTCGTCGCCGCCGTCGTGCTGGACGCCATAGGTGTCGAGCCGCTTCGCCCCCTCTTCGTTGAGGACCGTCGCGACGACGTGCTCGTATCGTTGGGTTGTGCCGTCGGGGTTCAGCTTGTAGGCGACCTGGTTGAGCAGCACCTCGTAGGGCTCATCGGTGGCCGCGACGCTCGGCGGCGCGTCCTTCAGGAACGCCACCGCGTCGATTCGGAACGGATCCTCGAAGGGCTTCACGTTCGAGCGGAGGAACTCCAAGTATCGGCGGCTGACCCGATCCTTGGGATCGAGCCGCACGGCCTCCTCGAGCGAGAGCACCGCCGCCTCGTTGTCGGAGAAGAGCGCCATCGCGTTCGCCAGGCGAGCGTGGATCTTCGAGTCCTCGGGGCAGATCGCGAGCGCCTGCGCGAACGCCGCGCGCGCCTCGTCCTTCTTCCCCAATCCCACGAATAGCCGCGCGCGCTCCAGCGGAATCCAAGTATCGAACGGCTGGAGTCGCGACGCCTCGTCGAGCATGGCGAGGACCTCGTCGACGCGCCCCTGTTGTAACAATAACGCGCGAAGCGTGCTCCCCGTGCCGTCGGCGAAGCGGCTCGCGTCGACCGCGGCGCGCAGATGGCGCTCGGCGTCGTTGCCGCGATCGCGCTGGTAGTCGGCCGATCCCAACTTTCCTGGAGCGGCGCATAGTTGGCGCCCCCGCGAGCTTCCCGACTCGCGCTCGAGGCGCTCCGCCTCGCGCGGGAGACCCAGGGCCGCGAGCCGCTCGGCGCGCATCGTGCGGAGCGCGAGCGAGTCGGGGGCCACCTTCAGCGCGCGGTCGAGCCAGAGCTTGGCCGACTCCGCGATCGGAAGAACGTTGGTGTAGTGCTCGGCGAGCTCGAGGCAGGCCGGCACGTTCTCGGGGTCGAGCTCGTAGGCCTTCTCGAGCGCGCGCCGCGACGGGTTCAGCTCCCGCTCCTCGGCCACCTGCGTTTCTTGGCGAAGCGCGTGGGCGAGCAATACTTGGTAAATCGCATTCTTGGGTTCGAGCTCGGCGGCGAGCTTCGCCGGCTCGCGATCCGAGTGGTCGGTGTCGTCCTCCGCGCGCCGCTCGCGCAGAAATGTGGCAAACCGGTACGCCGCCGCCGCCCGCTCGGCCTGGTCCTCGGGGGCGGCCACCGCGCGCGACTCGGCGCCCGCGGCCGAGGTCGGATCCTCGGGGAGGCGGAGCCCCGCTTTCTTGGCGAAGTACTCGATCGCGCCGCGCGCCGGAGTCATCGGCTCGAGCGTGCCGCCGAGATCCCCAACCATCGGCGAGCCCCGCTTCGGATCGCACTCGAGATCGGTGACGGGGTGCCGTCGAGGCGCGTCACGCGGCAGGCGAATCGCCAGCCGCGCTCCTGGTGCAGACCTTTGCCAACAACTCGTGCGTCCCCGCCGCCAGGTTCGCCACCACCGCGTTCTGATCGAAGTGCGCCGAGCGCCGAACGTTGGCTTCGAGCAGGAGCTTCCCATCGATCCAGAATCGCACCGCCTCCGCGCTCGAGATCCAGAACACCAACGTTTCCGAGCGGGGGCGCGGATCGTGGTGCGCAAGTAGGCGAGCGCCTGCTCGCTCGGGCGACAGATCGACCCGAGCTCGATCATCCCCATCGGCGGATTCTTGACCGGGAGCGGACGCCAACGAACGTCGCGCTCCTTGCCGCGCGCGACGAGGTCGGCCGCGTAGCCCTTCTCCGGCTCGTCGGCGCGCGAGTAGCCGCCGCCGCGCTCGTTGTCGAAGGGGCCGATGACCGTCCAATCCCCAAGAAAACCGAGCTCGCCGGTGATTTGTTGATTCGCGAGACGTCGCCGCTCTGGAGCGCGCACTCGGCGCGGAGCCGCAGGAGGCGCGCCGCGAGCAGCGGCGGGAGCTTCGTCCGATCGATGCCATCGATCGCTTTCCCAACTTTCGTGTAGGACGTCGTGACGCGCGCGAGACGCTGGACCAGCGCCGCGACGAACTCCGCGTGGGCGGACGAGCGCGTGCGGTCGGCATCATTGAGCGAGCGGCCCGCCTCGGCGGAGAACTCCTCGAGGCGCTTCAGGCCGAGGTCGAGCGCGCCGAGCGAATCGCCGCGCGCTTCCAGGCGCAAGATGTCGTTCTCAGCCGCGTATTGCTGTTTCTCGGTGAGCCCCTCCGGCGCTCCCGCGGTAGTCCGCGGCGCCGCCGATGCCAACAAAGCCAGAACACCAACGAAGAATCGTCCGAGCACGCGAGACTCCACAAAAATGGAGGGAAGGCGGGATTCGAAAGCGCGAAGCCTACTCGCTGCGGCCGCGAATCGCATTCGCGGCCCGCGCCGGGGCACCGCGCTGAGATCGCGTGGATACGAATCCGAGGGCGAAAGGCGAGGGCGGAACGTAGCCGCGCCCCTTTTGGGGCAATATCACAAATCGGGCGCTCCCGGGGCCGCCGCACGAGCGAGGTGCGCTAGCGGGTGGGGCGGGCTTGAAGTCGTCGGCGCAGCCGCGCCCCCGACTTCCCGCCGAAGGTCTTCATGTCGCCGAAGGTGAACGGGGCGCCGCTCGGGCGCGACTCGGTCGACTTCCCCACCGCCGCATCCGGCCTCGCGGGTCGCGACGCGGCCGCTCCTCGTTGAAGCGCAGCACCGCGCCGTAGTCCAGCAGCCTGCGGACGTGCTTGTCGAACTCCGCGAAGTCCACCATGCCGTCGCCGTTTGCGTCGTAGACGAGGAACTCCCGCCGATCGACTCCGAGCCCCGCGCGGATCTCACGAAACGACAACCAATGGTTGCCATCGCGATCGAATGCGTCGAAGGCGGCCTTCACCCGCTCGGGGATGTAGGGCTGGGGAACGCGCGCTCCCGGTTTGTTGGGAGGCGCGTTCGCGCCAGGCCCCTGACCCTGAGCGTGCGTCGCCTGGCCGGAGCGCCGCGGCGGCGAGCACCAGGATCAGTTGGCAAGCAATCGGGAGGGAGCGCATCGAAGTGTGGCTTCGGCACGCGTGCGCGCCGAACTCAACCGCCACCGTGCCATCCACGGTTCGCGGCGCGTATTGTTGGTGTCGCCCCCGCCCGCCCAGCGAGCAGAGACCTGCTAGATCAGCTCGTCGCGCGTGAGCGCAATGAACGCGTCGGCCGCTTCGCGAATCGGCTCGGCGACCGCCTCTGGGAATCCCAGCAATTCGGCGCGGCAGCCCTGGGCGCGAAGCGCCGGGAGCAGATTCATGACTTCCGCGTCATTGCTGGCGATCACGACGGAATCGACCCGGTTGGCGAGTCGAGCCGCCTCGATGGCGAGCGAACCGCCCGCATCGGCGCGCCGGAATCCCTCGCCCGCCATTTCGATTCGGCGGATTTCGAAGCCGGTCGAACGGAGGTGATTGAGGAACGCCGCGTCGGACGCGTCGCGCTCGGCGAGGAATGCGATCGCGCGAACTGCACCGCGCCCGCGAAGCGCCGCGGACAGGACCTTCGTGTACGAAAGGACCCGGCCGAAGAGCTTCTTCGAGGTGCGCTGGAGGCTCGGAACATCCGCCAGGATGGCGACGCGCTGGACCGCGAACGGGGACCCGCTCGTCGGCACCGCGCTACCCACGCTCGAAACCGAGCGCGACCCACCCTCGCCGTACGCGGACGGCGCCATCGGCGCCCCGGTGTACGACCGCTGGAGTTGGGCCCGGAGATCCTCGATCTCGCGGCGAAGGGTTCCGACATCGCCGCCGCCGCCGCCGCTGCCGACGCCGCTGCTGCCGACACCGCTGCCGACGCCGCCGTAGCCGCCGCCTGGGCGGTAGCCGCCCGCCGGAGGCGCACCCGCGGGGACTCCCATTCCGGGGCGCCGCCGGGCGACTCGATCAGAGTCCCCGCGCCACCCTCGTCATAGGAAGGTCCGGGGATCGGCCGGCCGAACGCCGGCTTGCCGGCGAAATCGCCGCCGAAGCCGGATCCCGCCTCCTGCGGAGGTCGGTGCATGTCGCCGCGATCGCGGTCACGCCCGCCTCGGCGGCCTCGGTCGCGTCCGCGGCCGCCGCGATCACCACCGCGGCCACCGCGATCTCCGCCACCACCCTCGCGCCGCCCACCACCGGGCCGGCGGCCGCGCTTGTCGTCCATGTTCTCGATCGGAGGGATCTCCGCGCCGTGGACGCGATCGTCGAGGGCTTCGACGCCGCGGTTGTCCATGGATTCTTGGCGTTGTCGGCGAAGGGCCGCGGCCTTCGCGTCGTAGCTGTCGTCGATCGGGACGACTCCGCCGAATAGGCCGCCGTCGTCGGGGGCCGGCTCGAAGCTCGGGGCTCCTTCGTGGGGAGCGTTTTCGTGGGAAACCGGCATCGGTTCAGAGCTCGGGGCCTCGTGGGCTTCGGATTCCGTCGGCTCGGGTTGCGCTTTGCGCGCGGAAGGGGGCTTGGGATCGTCGTCGAATATTCCGGCGCCGAAGCCCCCGGGGGCATGTCCATCGTCAGTGCTTGCTCAATGAGAAAGGGAGAATTGTTGCTTTGTTTCGCCGCGCCGCGAAAACGCTCGCCTCGCGAGCTCGGAAAATCCAGTTCCGCAATCGCTGGCAACGGAGAAAACGGCGCCGATGATAGGCGCCCCCTGCGCTCGATCCAAGTGAACCGAAGTGCATTGGAGCTGATGCATCGCCAACGAACGTGCGCCGCGGCGCGCTCGCCCCTCGAGATCTTGGCACCGTTGGCGCTCGCGATCGTGGGGATGGCTGGATGTCGATCGGCCTATGGCGTCGATCCGGTGACGCAGCCCGATCTCGCCGCGAAAACCCCGGCCTTTGGAATGTCGTGCTGACGGGGGCGCGCTCGGCCTGGGGAGTTCGAGCGCTATCACGTCGAGTACGACGGCACGCATGCGTGGGTGCTCGCGAGCCAGAATGTGAGGGGGCGCGGCTACCGCCAGTGGCAGCGCCCGCTCACCCTCGCCGAGTACTCGTCATTCGTGAAGTCGGCCCTCGCGCTCGATCCGTTCGGCTGGGCCGACCACTCGGCCCCGAGCTACGGCGCCTACGAAACGATGCGCATCTTCTTCCAGGCTGGGGACCGTGGGCGGAGCGTGGTGCTCGAGGGGCCGAGCTTGGAGGACATCGTCTTCCTCGATCGCTTCCGGTTGCTCGCGGGGAGCCCCCGCGGCGACCGGCGTCGCCGCGACGAAGTGACGCGGATCGCTCCGAAACGCTCCCGTGGCCGCGCGAAAGATACTTGGTGAGCCGATCGCGGCCGAGCTGAAGGGGAAGCCTCCGCGGCGGCCGCGCGGATACTTGGGAATCGCGGGAGAGCGCCGGCGCTCGCCGTCGTGGCGTCGGCCGACGAGTCGGCGCGGATCTACGCCGCGCGCCTCGCGAAGGACGCGGCGACCATGTGGGATCGAGGCGCGGGTCTCCGAGCTCGGCCCCGGGGCCGACACGAACGCGGCGCTCGCCCTCATCCGCCGGCTCGCGGCCGACCCCGCGATCGACGCGATCCTTCTGCAGACGCCGCTTCCCAAGAATGTCGACGGCGATGCGGCCGCGGCGGCGATCCCGATCGAGAAGGACGTCGACGGCGCATCGTTGGCATCCATCGGCGCGGCCTCGCTCGGGCGGAAAGTTGGGTTCTATCCGGCGACGGCGGCCGCCGTCCTCGAGATCGCGCGCCGCAGCGGCGCCCGGATCGAGGGGGCGCGGGCGGTCGTGATCGGCCGGAGCGCGGTCGTGGGCGCCCGGCGGCCCTCGGATTGTTGGCGATGAACGCGACCGTCACGATCGCCCACTCGAAGACCCGCGATCTCGCGGCGCTCGCGCGCGAGGCCGACATCCTCGTGGCGGCCGTGGGGAAGGCGGCGCTCGTGGCCCCGACTGGGTTCGCCCCGGATCGTTGGTGATCGACGTGGGGATCCACCGGATCGCCGACGCGGCGGCGGCGAAGGCCCTCCTCGGCCACGACGCGGCGCGTTGGCAAGCCTTCGAAACCAAAGGATCGGCGATAGTTGGGGATTGCCATCCGCGCGTCGAGGAGACCGCGGGGGCGTGGACTCCGGTCCCGGGCGGCGTGGGGCCCGTCACCTCCGCGATCCTCCTGAAGCACGTCGTCGACGCGGCGGCGGCGAATCGATAGGTTCGCTCGCCCGCGCCGGCCTCCGTGACCAACTACGCCTTCCTCATCGATCAGCGAAAGTGCATCGGTTGCCACGCTTGCACGACGGCCTGCAAGTCCGAGAACCACGTGCCTGTCGGGAAATTCCGTACGTGGGTCAAATATGTGGAGAAGGGGACCTTCCCCGCCGTGCGTCGCCATTTCGCGGTTCTCCGATGTAACCATTGCTCGAACGCGCCGTGCGTCACGATCTGCCCGGTGAACGCGCTCGAGAAACGCAAGGATGGGATCGTCGATCTCGACCGCGACGCGTGCATCGGCTGCAAAGGTTGCATGCAGGCCTGCCCCTACGATGCCATCTATCTGAACGAGGACACGGGGGCCGCCGAGAAATGCCACTTTTGCGCGCACCGCGTCGAGAAGCAGCTGGAGCCCGCGTGCGTCGTCGTGTGCCCCGAGCGGGCGATCGTCGCGGGGATCTCGACGACGAGAAGAGCGAGATCCGCCAGCTCATCGCGACGCAGCCCGTGACCGTGCGGAAGGCCGAGCAGGGGACGGGGCCGAAGCTCTTCTACATCGACGCCGACAGCAGCGTTCTCCAGCCGACCGAGGCGCGGCAGGATACCACTTATATGTGGTCGGAGCGCGCGTCCGCGGCGCCCGAGGGCTCGAACTTCGACGAGGAGAACACGACGCGCGTCGCCTACGACGTGGCGCACCCGGCGCCGTGGGGCTGGAGAGTCGGCGCCTATCTGTGGACGAAGGCGATCGCGGCCGGGATCGCGATGCTCTCCCCTTCACGGCGAAACTTGGCATCGCGGGGGCCGGGTTGTTCGGCTTCAGCGGCCGCTACGGTCCGGAAATCCTATCGTTGGTGTTCCTCGGGATCACGATGTTCCTCCTCATCGAGGACCTGGCGCGCCCGATGAAGTTCTACACGATCCTCACCCGCCCAGATTGGAAGTCGTGGCTCGTGCGCGGCGGCGTGATCCTCGGCGCGTTCGGCGGCGGGCTCGCGGCGATCCTCGGATGCCAACTATTGGGGCTCGACTCGATCGCCGGCGCGCTTCGTTGGGTTTCGGCCGGCCTCGGCGCCGCGGCCGCCGGCTACTCGGGCTTCCTCTTCGCGCAGGCCGAGGGGCGCGATTTCTGGCAGAGCCCGCTCCGTGCGCCGCACCTCGTGGTGGAGGCGATCGTGGCCGGGTCGGCGGCGCTCCTGCTCGCCGGCGCCGACGCGGCGGCCCAGAACGTATTGTTGGGTTCCCTCGCGGTGCACGGCCTCTTCCTCGCGGCCGACCTCGCGACCTCCCACGGCGGGAAGGACGCCGAGCGGGCGAAGCACCTCCTCATCTCCGGCGTCTTCGCGACCCAATTCTGGTCCTGCGTATTCTTGGGAATCGTGGTGCCGGCGGCGCTCCTGATCCTCCAGCTCGGCGACATCGCCGCGGCTTTCGCGGGGATCCTCGCACTGGGCGGGATCCTGCTCTACGGCCTTTTGTGGGTTCGGGTCGGGCAGGCGGTGCCGCTCTCGTAACTGCCACTTTCGTGACTCGGGCGGCCGCCGCCCGGCGAGGCGCGATTATCGTTGGCGTTCGGCCGGGGCGCTCTTCGGCGCGTCGGCGCGCTTGGGTCCGCGCAACTCCGAGGTCGGCACCGCGCGCGCCTTCGCGAGCGGGTCGACGAGCCACCTCGGGCCGCAGACCTCCGAGAAGAAGAGGTAGGGGGCGTTTTCCTTGAGCCAGCCAGGCGTCACGGTCGCGGCCATCGTGTGGCCGTCCGGTCCTTCGATTCCCACATATCTCCCGAGGAGCCGCTGCGCGCGGGCGGCCGCCTCCGCGTCGGCCGACGCGAGGTCCTCGGCCAGTTTCGCGAGAAACTTGGGATCGTCGTAGCCGATGCCGAGCGCCTTCGCGTCGACGTCGACCTCGAGGCGCCCGTCGGTTCCCGCATGGAGGAAGGGGCGCTGCTCCGCGAACCAAGCTTTGCGCTCGGCCGCGTTTTTCTTGGCAAGCGCCTCCTTGAGCGGCGGCGCGATCATGTCGAGGCCCCACTCGAGCTCGACGCCGTCCTCACCCAAGTATTTCGCCGCCGAACCGCGGAGCGCCGAGCGCGCTCCGGGGAGGAAGGGGGAGCGATACCAACCAATCGGCCGGTCCTCGGTGAACCTCGAGATGTAAACGATCGAGTTCACCAACATTGCCTGTCCCGCTTCGTTGAGCTCGGCCGGCGAGGGCTCGAAGCCGAAATGGAGGAAGTTCCCCTCGCGCCACAGCCCCGCGTGCGACGGAAGCTTGGTATTCACGCCGCCGCAGAAGTACTCGACCTCGGGGGCGCCGGCGTGGAGCGCGGCGGCGGTGCACCAGCCCGGCATCCCGAGCTGGACCCCGGTTTCGCGATCGGGAGGACGTCGACCTTCGGCTCCGTGAGCGTGTCCTTCCATGCCTCGGGGGTCGGGATCGAAGTCGTTTTCTTGGTATCGATCGCGAGCGGCGTCCGGAAGATCTCGTGCTCGCGTAGCCCGTACGCGAGTGGCTCGAGGCAAGTTCAGCCGGCGCCCCCTTGAGCCCCCAGACGCACGAGAGCATCAGCCCGGCGCTTCCCAACAATACGGTCGGCTTCTTCCACGCGGCGCGCTCGCCGATCGGCGAGGTCTTCGGCGGGAAGAGCTCCTCGCGGCGCGAGGCGTTGTCGGCGGTGATCGGCGTCTGCGGCCAATCGAGGACCACGACGTCGCAGCTCTCCGTTTTCTTGGGATCGAACGCGCCGCGGTCCGCCACGTCGACCGCGGCGAAACGCTGGCCGAAGAACTCGCGAAACGCGGCCGCACGCGGAGATTTGGAGTCGCCGATGTAAAGGATCCGCTGCGGGAGCCGGTCCGCCCCCGGGGCGGCGTCTGCTCCCTCGCAGGCGCGTGCCCGCGCAACTCCCGAGAATGCCGCGAGCGGCATGACGGCGAGCGATGCAGTGGCGAACGCGATCCAGGTCCAGGGGAGACTCGCATGCGAGCGCCGAGGATACGCACCCCGCGCGGCGCGCGCATCGTCTTTCGTGGGCTTCGAGGAGGGGCGCCGTTACGATGCGGGGCCATGCCCGATTGGTCGAGCCCATGACCGTGACACCGCTCGAGTCGTTTCCGCCGCGCGAGCGCTGGGACGACTGGGTCGAGTGGGATCCGGAGGCGTGGCCGCGGAAGGTCGAGCGGCGCTACATGCTGGTGCCCACGACCTGCTTCAACTGCGAGGCCGCCTGCGGATTGGTGGCATACATCGACAAGAAAACGCTGCAGATCCAAAAGCTCGAGGGGAATCCGTTCCATCCCGGCTCGCGCGGGCGGAATTGTGCGAAAGGGCCGGCGACGATCAATCAGGTCCACGATCCCAATCGGATCCTCTATCCCATGAAACGCTCGGGGGCGCGCGGGAGCGGCAAGTTCGAGCGCACGACCTGGGACGAGGCGCTCGACACGATCGCGGCGCGGATCCGCGCGGCGCTCGTCGAGAATCGGCGCACCGAAGTGATGTATCACGTCGGCCGCCCCGGCCACGACGGCTATATGGAGCGGATCCTGCAAAGTTGGGGAGTGGATGGCCACAATTCCCACACCAACGTTTGCTCGGCCGGCGCGCGCCTCGGCTACGCGCTGTGGCAAGGGGCCGATCGCCCCTCCCCGACCACGCGAACGCGCGATTCATATTGTTGCTGTCATCGCACCTGGAGACCGGGCATTACTTCAATCCGCACGCCCAGCGGATCATCGAGGGGAAGATGCGCGGCGCGAAGATCTGTAGCGTCGATATCCGGCTCTCGAACACGGCCTCGATGTCCCACTATTGGCTCGCCCCTATCCGGGGACCGAGTCGGCCCTATTGTTGGGAATGGCCGCCGTGATCATCGATGAGGGGCTCGTCGACAGGGAGTTCGTGCGCCGCTGGACGAACTGGGAGGAAATGTTGGAAGCGGTCGATCCCGCGCGCGGGACGGGCGCCGCGGGCGGCGCCGCGCGACCTTCGACCGGGTGCTGCCGGTGCTGCGCGCGCGGATTCCCAAGGATGCGCTCGCCTGGGCCGAGGCCGAGACGGGCGTGCCGCGCGACAAAATCGCAGAAGTGGCGCGCGAGATCAGGCGCGCCGGATCCGCGTTTGCTTCCCACGTATGGCGGAACACGGCCGCCGGGAACTTGGGAGGTTGGCAAGTCTCGCGCTGCCTCGAGCTCCTCTCCGTATTGGTGGGAGCCGTCGGCACGAAAGGGGGGACGCTCCCCAATACCTGGAACAAGTTCGTCCCCGCGCCGTTCATGCGCCCAGGTCCCCAGAGCGTCTGGAGCGAATTGTTGTTTCCGCGCGAATACCCATTTTCCCACTACGAGATGAGCTACCTCCTGCCGCACCTTCTGCGGGAGGGGCGCGGGAAGCTCTCCACCTATTTCACGCGCGTCTACAACCCGGTCTGGACCAATCCCGACGGCACGGCGTGGATGGAGATGCTCACCAACGAAGCGATGATTGGGCTTCACGCCGCGCTCACGCCCACCTGGAGCGAGACGGCGATGTTCGCCGACTACGTGCTCCCGATGGGGCACGGCCCCGAGCGCCACGACATCCAATCCCAGGAAACGCAGTCGGGGAAATGGCTCGGCTTCCGCCAGCCCGTGCTGCGGGTCGCGCGCGAGCGGATGGGCGAGACCTTCGAGCACACCTATCAGGCGAACCCCGGCGAAGTGTGGGAAGAGGACGAGTTCTGGATGAACTTGTCGTGGCGCGTCGACCCCGACGGAAAGTTGGGAGTCCGGAAGTTCTTCGAGTCCCCTATCGGCCGGGGCAGCGGGTCACGGTCGACGAATATTATCGTTGGATCTTCGAGAACTCGGTGCCGGGGCTCCCCGCGGAAGCGCGGAAAGTTGGGCTTTCGCCGATGGACTACATGCGCCGCCACGGCGCCTTCCTCGTCGAGGGTGAGAACTACGAGGGCTTCGCGAAGCCGCTCGACGCATCGTTGGCATCGTCGGCCGCGGCCGACGCGAAATCGGGAGTCCTCTCGAAAGATGGGAAAGCGGTGGGGTCGTCGTCGACGGGACCCCTTGTGTGGGATTCCCGACGCCATCGCGCAAGCTCGAGATCTACTCGCGCACGATGGCCGAGTGGGGCTGGCCCGAGTACGCGATGCCCTCCTATATCGAATCGCACGTGAGCGAGAAGGGGATGGACCGCTCGAAGGGGAGTATCCGCTCATTCCCACCTTTCGGCTCCCGACCCTGATCCACACCCGCTCGGGGAACGCGAAATGGCTCTACGAGCTCTCGAACACCAACCCACTGTGGGTCCACCCCATCGACGCGAAAAGTTGGGATTGAAGACCGGCTCGCTCGTGCGGGTCACGACGCGGATCGGCCACTTCGTCAACAAAGTTTGGGTCACCGAGGGGATGCGCCCAGGAGTCGTGGCCTGCTCGCACCACCTAGGGCGCTGGCGCACGAGCGATGAGAACGGCACCGATCGTTGGTCGAGCGCGCTCGTGACCCTCGATCGGACCGGCGGCGCGTTCAAGGTGCGGCGCGTGAAAGGCATCGCGCCGTTCAAGAGCTCCGATCCCGACAGCTCGCGCGTCTGGTGGGTCGACGGCGGAGTCCACCAAAACCTAACTTTCCCAGTCCAGCCCGACCCGCTCTCCGGGATGCATTGTTGGCATCAGAAAGTCACCGTGGAGAAGGCGCGCGCCGGCGACCAGTACGGCGACGTCGAGGTGGATCCCAAGAAATCGCAGGAAGTGTTCCGCGAGTGGCTCGCGATGACCCGCCCCGCCAAACCGGGCGGGCTTCGCAGGCCGCTTCTGGCTCAATCGCCCCTTTAGGCCGAAGGAAGAGGCATTCCGGCTCCCGCCGGAGTGACGACGACATGCTGAAGCAAACGATATTTCTGACTGCACTCAAACACACGATTGTTTTGTTGGGTTTCTTGGCCCTGGGTCTCTCGGCCGGCGAGGACAGGGTCCCGAAGCCGGGCGACGCGGTGGACCCGTTCAAGGCGACCGACGCCGACGGCAAGCCCGTCGATCCGTTCGCGCCGGGGGCGAAGGCGGTGGTCCTCGCCTTCACGAGCATCCATTGCCCCGTTGCCACGGTTCAGACGCCGCGCCTCGCCGAGCTCGAGTCGAAGTACAAGGACAAGGGGTCCGCTTTTTCTTGGTGAATCCCAATCCCAAGGAAACGGCGGAGGAGGCGGCGAAGGGGGCGAAGGACGCCGGGATCGCCTTCCCCGTCCTCCCCGATCCCAAGCAAGAGATCGCCTCGCGCCTCGGGGTGGAGCGCACCACCGAAATCTTGGTGTTCGATCCGGCGCGCAAGATCCGCTACCGCGGAGCGGTCGATGACCAATATTCCGTGGGGAACCGCAAGCCGGCGCCGCAGCGCCACTACCTCGCCGAGGCGCTCGACGCGGTCCTCGCCGGGAAGCCCGTCATCGCCGCGCAGACCAAGGTCCAGGGTTGCCTCATCGGCAAGGAAAGCCCGCGGCGGCGGCCGCCGCCCGCGGCGCTTCCCACCTATCACAAGGACGTGGCGCCGATCCTCCGCAAGCACTGCGGCGAGTGCCACCGCGCCGGCGAGATCGGCCCGTTCGCGCTCCAGACCTACGACGACGCCGAAGGGGTCTCGCGGATGATTGGGGAAGTCATCGAGCAGGGGCGGATGCCCCTGGCACGCCGATCCCAAATATGGCAAGTGGTCGAACGAGCGGCGCCTCACCGACGCCGAGAAGTCCACCATGCTTCGTTGGGTTCGCGGCGGCGCCCCGAGGGGCGAAGCCGGCCAAGGCCGAGCCGGCCGCCGAGGCGGTCGACCGCGATCGTTGGCATATCGGCACTCCCGACCTGATCGTGAAGGCGACCAAATACAGCATCCCGGCGCAGGGGACGATCGACTACCGCTACGTCACGATCCCGACGGGGCTCAAGGAGGATCGTTGGGTTGCGAAGGCGGAGGTCCACGCGGGGGCGCGCGGCGCGGTCCACCATATCTTGGTGTTCTGCAAGTATCCCGAGAATCGCAAGAGCGAGGAGCCGGCGATCGACGGCGGCCTCGAGGCCGGATACTTTGCTTCGCTCGTGCCGGGAGAGCGCCCCAACGAATGGCCGGCCGACGCGGGGAAGCTCCTCCCGGCCGGCTCGAGCCTGATGTTCCAGATGCACTACACGGCGAACGGCACCCCGACCGAGGACGTGTCGGAGATCGGCTTCGTCTTCCACAAGACGCCTCCCAAGAAAACCGTGAAGACGCGCGGCATCACGCAGCGCAAGCTCCAGATCGATCCCAACGAAGCCGACGCCGAGTTCACCTCCGCGTGGCGCGTGCCGGGGACATCAAGGTGCTCTCGTTCATGCCCCATATGCATTTCCGTGGGAAGTCGTTCGTCTACGAGCTGTCGCGCGACCGCAAACCCAAGGAAACGCTCCTCGCGGTCCCACGCTACGATTTCACTTGGCAAGCCAGCTATCGCTGCGTCGAGCCGCTCAAGATCGAGAAGAACTCCACGATCCGATGTGTGGCGAGCTACGACAACTCGGCGGCGAACCCCGCGAACCCCAACCCCAATATTGCCGTGAAATGGGGGAGCAGTCGTGGGACGAGATGCTCATCGGCTACGTCGACTACGTGGAGGAGTGACCGCCGCGCGCCCCGCGGCGCGCGGTTTTTCTGGCGCTTCCGGCGACGCCCCGACGTAGAGTCCGCCCGCGTGGGGGCGGCGGCGCGCCGTCCCAAGACACCCCATTCTTGGTCTTCGAGGTTTCCATGTTGCTAAGAGTCCTTCTGGCGGGCGTCCTCGGTGGAATCGCAATGTTCATGTGGGGATTCGTCGCCCACACGGTCCTTCCCCTTTACAACGATGTGAGCAAGGTCGCGGTCAAAGAGGACGCGATGCTCGACTCGCTGAAGTCGTATCTGAAGGAGCCCGGCCTCTACATGGTCCCCGGGATGGACATGAGCAAGACAATGACCGAGGAGGAGAAGGCGGCGTTCACCAAGAAATGGCAGACCGAAGGGCACGCGCTCATTTGTTACAGCGCTCCGACGGGTGAGGATCCCATTTCGGTGAAGACGCTGGCGCCCCAGTTCCTCGCGTGTGTGATCACCGCGTTCCTCCTTGCGCTTGTTTTGTGGAAAGGGGCCGGCGACGCGAGTTTCCTCGCCAAGATTTGGATGTCGACGCTCATTGGTGTGATCGCGAGCGTCGCGATCGACGGATCGTTTGTCATTTGGCACGGCTTCCCGCAGGGATACTTGGTCGCGTCGATCCTCGACCACGCGGCGTCGTTCTTCCTCGCGGGGGCGGTCGCGGCTTTCGTGATGCGCCCCGCGAAGACACTCTTGATGCGCCCGTCGAAAGCCGGCCACATTTCGACGCGCCCCTGAACCGAATCCGGCGGGCGTGGCAATGTATGGGTAGCGAAGCCCATGGATTCCACGCCCGCCGATCCCGAGTCGCTCCTCCGTCACGGCGACTTCGTCCGCGCGCTCGCGCGCGGGCTTTGTAGGATGAGTCGTCGGCCGACGACGTGGCGCAGGATGTGTGGCTTGCGGCGCAGCGCGCGGGGGGCGACGCGGGCGCGCGCCTGGCTCGCGGGAATCACCAAGAATATCTCGCGCGATTGGTGGCGTTCGCGCGGGAGGCGGCGCGCGCGGGAGGAGTGGGCGGCGCGCCCCGAGCGTTTGCCCTCGGCGGCCGACCTCGTGGAGCGCGAGGCGATCCGGCGGCGGGTGGTCGAGGCGGTCCTCGCCCTCGAGGAGCCCTACCAGCAGATCGTATTGTTGCGTTACTCGAGGATCTGCCGCCGCGCGAGATCGCGCGGAAACTTGGGATTCCCGTGGAGACGGCGCGGACGCGCACGAAGCGGGCGCTCGAGCGGCTGCGCGCCGCGCTCGACGCGGAGTTCGGCGGCGAGCGGCGCGGCTGGAGCGTGCTCCTCTTTCCGATGGCGGGGGCGGCGGCGGGCGAGGGGCGGCGAAAGTTGGGATCGGAGCCGTGGCCCTATTGTTGGCGGCGATCGCGGGGTGGTGGATCTTCGGCGCGGCGGGGAGCTCGCCCGGAGGCGCGGCGCCAGGCGCGCCGCGCGCGGCATGGCGACCGCCGAACCCCAACAAAAAGAAAGCGCGCGCGGCAGCCGAGAGCGCGCCCTCCCAATCCCAAGGATCGGCGTCACGCGAGGCGGCGCCCGAAGCCAAGAAAACGGCGATCACGGGTCGCGTCGAGGATCCCGCCGGCCGGCCGGTCGTGGGGCGCTCGTCGCGGGTTTCCCGGCGACGCGCGCGGCCACGGTCAACCCCGACGCCGGGAGCATTCCCAACGAAGAGGTCTTTGTCACGCGGAGCGACGGCGACGGCCGCTTCGCTCTCCCATTCGATGGGAAGTCGGTCCTGATGACGCTCTATGCGGAGGCGAGCGGTTTCGCAGCCGCCTGCGTGCCGTTCGCGCGCCTGGGAGCCGAGGTCACGATTCGCCTCGAGCCCGGCGCGGCGATGCAGGGGTGCGTCTACGATTACCAAGAAAACCGATCGCCGGCGCGCGCGTCCGCTGGCGCGCCCTCATCTCGGGGTCGCGCGGTCGCGCGAGGCCACGACCGACGCGGAAGGCAAGTATCGGATCGATGGGCTTCCTTCGCGGCGGAGCCTGCCGCAGGAGGCGCTCCAGCACGACTCGGTCGTCGTCGAGGCGCGCGGCTACGCGCCCGTCATTTCCCACTATGGCATCGACCTCGATCGGGCGGGGGAGTGCCCCGCCGCGACTTCTACCTCGGTCGCGGCGGCATTTTGTTAGGAATCGGTCGTCGACGGCGACAGCGGGCAGCCGATCCCCAACATTCCGGTCGTCCTCTGGTCGGTCCAAGGGGGCAACAATGCCCAACCGAAGCTCGGCGTCTTTCCCAAGAATCCATTCAACCCCGTCGTCCTCGGCGAGGCGAAGAGCGACGCCGCGGGAGCTTTCCGATTCGAGAACCTGCCAGTGTGGGGGACGCAATGGGTCATGTTCCAGTAACGCCAATCCCAACGAATCGACCCTCGGATTCGTGGGAGCGCACCGCGCGGCTACGCCCCGGCGCTGCGGAAGTCCTCCTCCCCACGGAAGGGCAAACCCAACGATCGGTGATCCGCCTCTGGCCCGGCGCCACGATCCGCGGAAAGGTGGTGAATGCAAAGGCCCAACCCGTGGCCGGGATTCGCCTCGGCGCGTCGTCGCAGGCGACCGCGTGCGGCCGACACGCTATTGGTGGGCGCCGTGGGAATCGCCGCGGAGCAGGGGGAGGAAGAACCGACGAGAGCGGCGCGTATTCTTTGGAATTGGCGGCTCGCCGCGCGAGCGACACCAAGATAACGATTCGCGCGAGCGGCGATTGGCCTCTCGATGAGGCGCAGACAGGCGAGATCGCGCTCTCGTTGCGCGCCGGCGAAGCGATCACGCGCCCCGATCTCGTGGTCGCCGACTCGGGGCGCCGCTCGGCGCGGATCCTCGTGCGCGATGCCGCCGGCGCGCCGATTCCGGGGGCGCTCGTCTCGCGCGACGCGTTCGATGCCGGCCAGGCGGTCGCGACCGATTCCCAAGGATACGCGATACTTGGCTTTCCTGGGGCGAATCCGGGCGAAGCGAATGCGCCGACCCGTGCCTGGGCGCACGCCGAGGGTTTCGCTCTCGCGTCCAGTAACGAATTCACTCCGTCGGCGGAATCACCGCCGGAAGTGGTGATCCGCCTCACGCCGGGCTTCGCGATCGGCGGGCGAATCGTCCGCGCCGATGGATCCCCGCGCGCAATGTCACCATTCAGCTCGCGAAGGCCTCGGTCGCGATCGACGACGTGATGGGGGATTGGGACGAGCGCAACGACGGGCCGCCGCTTCCCAACGATACGTTCGTTGGGGTCACCCGCTCGCTCCCGGACGGATCCTTTACGTTGAGCGGCGTGGCGGAAGGCACCTATCACGTCGTCGCGACCGACGCCGATCTGGTGTACCGGCCCGGGATCCGCCGGCGCGACTCCCAGGCGGCCGCCGCGAACGTGCCCGCGGGGACGTCCGATCTCCTCCCTTCAGATGCCAACATTGCCAGCCGACGCCGCCGAGAAGAAGTCCACGCTCACGCTCGAGGTGCAGGTGCGCGACGAGCAGACGGGGGGTCCCGCGTATCGTTGCGATGTCCGGGCGATTCGTGGGGAGCGACGGCTCGAGTCGACGCTCTCCATTCGCGCCGGGTCGTTACAGGATCGTTGATGTCGAGCCGGGCGAATGGATCGTGCGCGTCTACGCTGCCGGACTGCGCGACGGCCGAGAAAAGGTGGTGATCGAGGCCGGGCAGCGCGCCGCCGTCCCTCGAGATCACCGTGTGAATAGTGGGATCGTCCTCGAGGGGACGCTGCGCGACGCGGATGGCGCTGTCTTGCGTAAGGGGCGAGTCTACCTCAGCCCGGAGGTGGGGATCGGCGCGGGAGGGGCGCTCGACGCCGATGGCCGATATGTGGTGAAGGGAATCCAACCCAACATTTCCTACCGCGTGACCGCGACGGCCACATTGACAGCGACATCGGGAGCGGCGAGGGGGACCTTGTGTGGTATCACCTCGGCGGCAGCGGAGAGATGGTGTTTCCGCCCGGTGAGCGCGTCGGTCATCGCGCGATCTCGTCGTCGTCCGCGCGTCGGGGCCTCGTCGTTCGCGATTCATTGCCCGCGCCTCCCCGATGGAGCCTATTCGCCCGAGGTCGTATCCGACGAGCAAAAGGCCAACTCCGCCGCCTCCAAGCTCCAGGTCTTCGACGCCGCGGGAAAGTTGGTGAGGAGCGTCCAGCCGCTTCAGCAGCGGCGGCCTCGAGACCGTCCTCCCGATTGCCACCTATCGCGTGCGCGTCGAGGTGGCTGGCGCGCAACCCCAAGAAAGACGATCGCGCTCGACCCCGCGCGCCTCTCGAACACGATCGAGCTCACGATCCCATAGATGCTCGCTGGCCCGCTCAGCGCCAGTGCCGCGCGGCCAAAGACCACAAAGGCCCATCCCCGCGATCGCGAGCGCGAAGGCGCGGACCAGCTCGGCCGGATCGTGCCCGCGATCGACGAGCCACGCCGCCAGTAGCGGGCAGACGCACGCGGTGAGCGTGTGGAGCGCCATCTCGAGGGCGAAGGCGCGCCCGCGGACGCGATCGGGGGCGGTGCGCTGGACGAGCACCGTGGCGCCGATCCAAACCATCGAGCCGCCGGCGTGGGCCGCCGAGATGCATAACAATGCGATTACGGGCGCCGGCTGGCCGCCGAAACACCAATCAAAGAGCGCGGCGGCGGCGAAGCCCCAGGTGATCGAGGCGCGGATCGCGCGGTCGCTCTCGCCCAGAACGCGCCGCGCGATCGCCGGGCCGAAGGCCGTGCCGAGGCCGCGCGCCGCGTAGAGCATCCCGAAGCCGGCCGAGGCCGCCGCCGTTCCCAACAATCGGTCGCCGAACTCGGTGAGCAACAATAGCTGCGCCGCGCTCACCCCCAGGCGCACTTCGTGAGAACCAGCGGCACGAGCGCGGGATTGCGCCGCATCTCCGCGAAGAGCTCGCCGAAGTCGGCGAAGGCGGGACCCTTTTGTGGGATTCGGGGGCGGCGGCCGCGCGCGGGAGCGGGAGCGAGCGGACGAGGAAGAGCGACACCACGAATGAGAGCGAGTCGATGATGAAGCACTCCGAGACGCCGAACTGGTCGACCGCGAGGCCCCCAGCGCCGAGCCCACCACCAATCCCAAAGACCAAGAAAGCCCGTCGAGGGTCCCGGCCGAGGACAGATCCTCCAATCGCACGAGCGACGGCATGCTCGCCGACGAGGCCGGCCGGAAGAATACCGTGACCGAGTGCTGGAATGCCACCCATCCGAGGATCCATGCCACGAATCCGCCGCCGTGGAGGCCGAGCGCGGCTGGCAACAAAAGGCGAGAGCGCCCGCGGCCCGGAGCGCGTCGCAGGTGATCATCACGATCCGCCGCGGGATCCGGTCGGCCACCGAGCCGGCGATCGATCCCAAGAATAGGTTCGGCGCGAGCTGGGTCGCGAGCAGCGCGCCGATGGCGAGGCGGCCGCCGGTCTCGGATTTCACGAGCTGGACGAGCGCCACGAGCGTGAACCAATCCCCACAGAAGGAGATCAGCTGCGCGAGCCAGAGGCGCCGATAGGCGGGATTGTTGGCGAGGAGGGCGAAGACTCCCGTGCGCGCGCCGGCCTCGGGCTGCGTCATCGCGGCCTCCCGCGTCGCCGTCCCACGCGCGCCCGCGGAAGGCACGCACAAGCGAGGAGCCAAACGATCCCCCGAGCCGTAGGTCGCGGTCGTGACCAAGAATAGTTGGCTAGGAGCCAGGCCGAAACGATCCAACAAATAGCCGCCGGCCAGCAGAGAGATCGCCACGGTCGCCGTGAGGTTGCCGATGTCGATCGCGACCGCGCGCCCCGTGATCCGGTCGGGGCAGGCGCGCTGGAGGAGCGACACGGAGAAGGTCCACACGATCGAGCCGCCGGCGGTGGCGAGCCCGGCGCAGAGCGCCTTCAGGCCGAGGGTGGGCGCGGCGATCGCTCCCGAGAAGATCACCGCTTCGCACAGAAACGCGATCCCGATCGCGAGGCGCATTTTCTTGGGATCGCCGCGGACGAAGAAGTTGCCGATCGGCGGGCCGAGGAAGGTGCCGAGGCCGACGGCCAGGAAATACTTGGAGAAGCTGTCGGCGGTGGAGACCCCGAACTCACGCGGGCCGATGCAGCGCGAAGGCGAGGTCGTTCATCCCCACGAATCCCAACACCAACTTTGGGAGGAGCATGGCGCCGGTAGTGGGATGCGAACCCAAGTATCGGATCGCCTCGAGGAAGCCCCCTGGCCGCCGGCGCCGCCTTGCGCCGCGGCGACGCGCCCGCCGCGCACGGTCGCGAGGATCGCGACTCCGCCGACGAAGGTGAGCGAGTCGGCCAGCACCGCCGTGTCGCGCCCGAAGCCCTGCACGAGGAGCCCGCCCAGCCCCGAGCCCAATGCCAAGCATATCGACCAGGTCGTCTGCGTGAGGGCGTTGGCCGATGCCAACTCTTCCGGCGGGCCACGGCGGCGATGAGCGCCGAGCGCGACGCCTCGAAGACCCCCGCGAGGCCGAGGTGGACGATCACCACTCCGCACAGGACCGACGAGCGCCATCCCCGACGGCGGCGCGCGGAAAACCCACAAATAGAGGAGCACCACGGCGGCGGCGAGCCCGTCGACGCACATCATCACCGCGCGGCGCGGAGGCGGTCGGCGAGGACGCCGGCGAGCGGCCCCACGAAAAAGTAGGGAACGATCATCAGCGCCTGGATCGCCGCGATCCGGATCGCGTCGCCTTGCCCGTCGTTCGCCACATAGCTGGTGACGGCGATGCGCGTGAGCCAGTCGCCCGTCTCGGAGACGATCTGCGCGCACCAGATCCGCCGGACGTCCGCGTTGCGCCGCACGACCTCCAGGATCGAAACGTGGGAAGGCGCCGCCGCGGCGCCGCTCCCCGCGAGGTCGTTCACCGGTCCGCCTCGCGCGCGAGCTTCCGCAGCGCCTCGAGCGCCGTCGTGCGATTCTTGGTCTTGAACTCGATCGTGATCTTGGCGAGGTCGCGCCGCAGCCGCCCCGAGCCCGCGTGGTCGCTCCCCGACTCGCGCAGGTCGGCGAGCCACCTCACACGCTCGGATAGTTGGGTGAACTCGCGCTCTTCGTCGGTCGCGGGGCGCGAGGCGGTTTCGTTGGGATTCACCTGGGGAGACGCCGTTTCGTTGGGGTTCGCGGCGCGCGACTCGGCGGAGGGGAGGGGCCGCATGCGATTGCGCGGCAACGTTGGGCTCGAAGCCAGGAAAGGACTCGGGACGCGAGGCCGGGCGCGACGCCGGCCTCGACGCGGGGCGCGACAGCGCCCTCCGCGAGATGGCCCCATCCTCGGGAATCTCGATCTTGTGCTTCGGCGTGCGCGCGCGGAGATCGGCGAGCTGGCGCTGGCGCTCCTGCTCGGCGGCGACGGCCTGCTGCGCTTCATGGAGCGCCGTGTTCGCGTCGCCGAGCTCCTTCGGATCGTTGGACTTCTCGGCGACCTCCAGGCGCGCGGCGGCGCGCCGCAGCTCCCCTCGAGGCGCGATAGTTGGGTTTCTTTCGGATAGTCCCGGGGCCCGCTCGCGGCCGCGTCGGCCTTCCGCTGGTTGCGCTCGGCGAGCTCCTGATCCTGGATCCGGCGGATCTGCTCCTCGAGATCGGCCCCCTGCGACGCGCACGCGCCGAGCGCCAATGCCAAGAATAGTGCCGCCGCGCGCGCGAGCTTCATGGCCGCGCCCCCGCGGCGCGGCGCCACGCGGCGCGGGTCGACGACGTCGCTCGCTCCCGAAAGCAACAGATCGGCGGCGAGCTCCGCGATCCGCGGCGACATCGTGACGCCGTGCCCTCCGAGCCCGGCCACCCAAAGAGCCCCGGAAGAGTGGGATCCTCGCCGATCATCATCTCGTGGTCGGCGGTGACGGTGCGCAGGCAAGCCCAAGAATAGGCGATCGCGGCCTTGAGGCGGCGGGGATCAGCTCGCGGGCGCAGTCGCGCGCGCGCGCGACCCATTTCGGATCCACGCTCTCGTCGCAATCCTCCCGCGGCACCTCGTCGCACGGCGACCACAACAATCCGCCGTGGTCCTCGCGGAAGTAGAAGCCGCGGCCGTCATCCCAAGTAAACGGATGGTTGGGATCGGCGCCGAACGGCTCGGTCGCGAGCATGGTGCGGCGGCAGGGGGATCATGGCGAGGGATCGGCGGCGCCGCGCGCGACCCTGTTCGCCCAACCGCCCGCCGCGTTCACCACGGTCTCGGCGCGGATCTCGCCAAAGTTGGTATCCACGCCGACGCAGCGCCCCGACTCGACGAGGAGCCGGCGCACCGTGATCCCACATTTCAGGCGCGCGCCGCGCCGCGCCGCCGCGTCGAGGTAGCCGTGGAGGAGCTCCACGATGTCGATCCGCCCGTCGCCCGGAGTCCACTGCGCCGCGTCGAAGGCGCGCTCGTCGAGGAGACGGCTCGCGCCGGGCCGCCTCGCGCGGCGCGATCTCCTCGAACTCGAGACCACATTTCCGCTGGAGCGATTGCTCGCGCTCGACCCGCGCCCGTTCCTCCTCACGGAACAACATCAACGATCCGCACGATTGCCAACGAAGATCGCGGCCGAAATCCTCGGGGGCGGCGCATCCAACGCGCCGCCTCGAGCGAGAGGACGCAGTCGGTCTCGGTCTTCAAGTTTCGGCGGACGAGCGACGCGTTGCGCCCCGAGGCGTGCGCGCCCGCGAAGCGCTCGCGCTCCAATACCAACACATCGCGGGCGCCCGCGCGGGGTGAGGCCGTAGGCCGTGGCCGCTCCGGCGACGCCCGCGCCAATGATCACGACGCTCGCGCGTTCCATGGGGCCGGAAGGATACGCCTTCGGACGCGCCGTTTCTCACCCGGCGAGGGCCTCAGGCCGCGCAGCCGCCTCCTGCAGGACATGGCGCATCCGCCGCCGGCGGTGGGGGCGCCGCCGGAGCGGCGGCCGCGAAGGCGCGGCGGTTCCAGGGGAGCTTCCCCAACAATAGCGCCATGCCGCAGAAGCCGGTCAGCCCCGAGAACGTGAGGCCGGCGCCGATGAAGAGCGCGATTCCCACGAATCCGGGGGCGGCGGCGAGGGCCAGGATGCTCCCCAACAATACGAGGAGCCCCGCCACGAGGCGCACCTGCCGCTCGAGGCGGCCAGACTCCGGGGCACGTCCCTCGGTCTCGACGCCACATTTTCGCCACGCGTCGAGGCCCCCTCGAGGACGAGGACTCCGGCGCGGTCGCGGAGCGCCGGCGCCGCGAGGGCGGAGCGGGTCCCGGTCGCGCAGACGATCACGATCGGCGCGCCCGCGGGGACCGCGGCGAGCGAGGATCCCAACTTTTCGAGCGGCACGTTGAGCGAGCCGTGGAGGCGCGAGCCCTCGTGCTCGGCGGGCGAGCGCACGTCGAGCAGCGTCAGGCGTTCGCCGGCTTCGAGCCGCTGCTTCAGCGCCGCTGCGCCGATGCGGCCGACGCCCGCAGGGGCGCCGGTTTTGTTGGCTTCGAGCACGAGACGCATGTTCGCGGGCTCCTCGGGGCGCGAGGCGGCGAAGCGAGCCACGAAGGCCCGCTCGTCGCGCTCCCCGAAGAGTGGGTTCCCGGCCCGCTCGTCGGCGATCGTCGTGTGGGTCCGGCCGCGGTAGTCGTGCCCCGGGTACACGGTGGTTTCGTTGGGAGGGGCGCGGAGCGCCTCGAACGACCGATATAGTTGGGAAGGGCTCCCTCCGATGAAATCGCAGCGCCCCGAGCCGCCGATGAGGAGCGAGTCGCCCGTGAAGAGGGCGCCGTCGGTGCGGAAGCTCAACGAATCGGAGGTGTGTCCCGGAGTGGCGAGGACCGCGATCTCGAAGGCGCCGAGCGCGATTCGGTCGCCGTCGTGGAGGCGGCGGGTGGCCACGAGCGAGTCGGAGCCCTCCGACATCGCCACCTCGGCGCCGGTCTCGCGCCCCAAGCGCGCGGCGCCCGACAGATGGTCGGCATGGGTGTGGGTCTCGAGGACGTGACGCAACACCAACGATCCTCGCGCAGGCGGGCGAGGAGCGTGTCGACTTGGTCGAGGCGCGGATCGATGACCGCCGCCTCGCGCGACGCGGGATCGAAGAGCAGATAGGAGAGGCAGCCGTCGGCGCGGTACTGCTCGACGACGGGCCGGGCCGCCGCGCGGGGCGCCGTGGGTTGGGAAGATGCCGCGAAGGGCGAGGGGGCGTTCGTCATGGGGACCTCGGAGCGCGACTATGTAACCATATACTCATATAATCGTCAAGTTGACCTCGACGCCGGAGCGGGTATCCTCATCGGCCATGAAACGCCCCCTCACCGACGCCCTCCTCGACCGCATCGCCGAGCGCTTCCGCGCCTTGGCGGAGCCGGCGCGGCTTCGCATCCTGCGCCGTCTCTTGAAGGGGAAGCGGCCGTCGGCGAGCTCGCCCGCTCGGCCAAGCTCTCGCAGGCGAACACGAGCAAGCACCTGGCGTTGCTCCTGGCGGCGCGGTTCGTGGCGCGGCGCGCCGACGGGACCTCCGCCGTCTACCGGATCGACGACCCGTCGATCGCCAAAATGTGCGAAGTGGCCTGCGACGGATTCGCGGCGAAGGTCGCCGCCGACGCCAAGACCATGAAGCCCCGCTGAGAGCGGGGAGTGGCGTCAGGCGAGGCGCGCGAGGAGCGGCGCCCTCGGCGATCGCGCGCAGGCGCGCGAGGAGCGCGGTCGGGTCGGGCTCGCGGAGCCACGCTGCGCCGGTCGCTTCCCAACAAATCGCCGGCGGTCCAGAAATGGAGGAGCTGCTTCACCCGCGCCGCGGCCCCGGCGGCCGTGAAGCCGCTCCGCCCGTGGAGCTCCTCGGCGTATGCCAACAAAAAGCGCGCGGCCTCGGATTTCCCAACTTTCCGGCCGGTGAAGATCCACGGGTCGCCGAGCGCGGCGCGCCCCACCATCGCGTAGGCGCAGCCGGTCTCGCGGCGGATCCGCTCCAGGTCGGCATGCACCCGGATCCCTCCATTGCCACAGATCGGAATCGTGGTGACGGCGACGGCGCGCGCGATCCTCCGCCAATCGACCGATTCTGGTATCCCTCCTCGCGCGTGCGGCCGTGGACCGTCAGCATTGCGGCGCCCCCTGCTCGGCGGCGCGGGCGAGATCCTCGAGGAGGAGATCGTCGGAGAAGCCGGCGCGGATCTTTGCCGTGGTGGGGTCGCCCCTGTCGCGCGCGACACGGCCGCCACGATCCGCTCGATCGCGGCCGGCTCCCGCAGCAGCGCCGGAGCCGGCGCAGGTGCGGAGCGTCCCCGGCGTCGGGCAGCCGAAGTTCAAGTCCACGAGCGGGGCTCCCACCTCGACGGCGCGCCTCGCGCTCTCCGCGAGGAGGTCGGGATCGGACCCCATCATTTGGACTCCGACCGGCGCGCGCGAAACGGCGCTCACCCAGGTGCTCGCGGATCCGCCCCCCTTCGCCGCGTGGCCGACGACCGCAAGGAACTCGGTGAAGGCGCCGCCGAGCGCGTCGGCCGGATTGCGCTCGAGGACGAGCCGACGAAAGCACGGCTCCGTCACGCCCTCCATTGGGGCGAGCAGCCAAGGCGAAGTGAACGGGAGCGATTTCAACGCGCCGTGGAGTCTCGCGATTTGGCTACGATTCGCAACGATCCGAGCCGCCCGCGCGCAGGGCCGCGACCCCCACTTTCTGGTGCGCGGGCGACGCACGGACGATCCCCACACCATGAAACTTGCCCATCGCGCCGCCCCGGCGCTCCGCTTCGCGCTCGCCGCGCCCTCGTTCTCCAATCTCGCTATTTGTGGGATTGCGTTTCCGCAGGGGCCGCGTCCAAGCCCGCCGCGTCCAAGCCCGCCGCGTCCAAGCCCGCAGCCTCTAAGCCCGCTGCGGCCGCCCCGAGACCGACGACGAGGCGATCGCGCTCGCGGACCGCCTGGAGAAAATCGTCGAGGAGACGCGCGGCCTCAAGTTCAAGCATCCCGTCAAGAAGGGTGTGTGATGACAAGGAAAGGCTCGCCAAGTTTCTCGAGCAGCAGATGAAGAAGGAGAACGCGGAGGCCCAGTATTCTTGGCAAGAGAAGGCGTGGAAGATCCTCGGCCTCATCCCGCCGTCGATGGACGTGAAGGGCGAGATGAAGGAGCTGCTCCTCGAGCAGATCGGCGGCTTCTACGACCCCGACACCAAGGAGCTGAAGGTGATGCGCGGCTTCGGGGGCTCATCGGCGAGGTCCTCATGGCGCACGAATTGTGTCATGCGCTCGAAGACCAACATTTCGATCTCAATCAGATCGACGAGCGCAACAAGGAGCAGACCCCCGACGACGACGACCGCCAGTTCGCCGCCCACTCGGTGATGGAGGGCTCGGCGACGATCCCTCATGCAGAAGGTCATGATGAAGCGGATGGAGGAAGGCAACCTATCGCCGAACGACGTGATGGGCGGGCTCGACATGTCGAATCCCGCCTTCAGCGGCGAGAAGGCGCGCAAGGCCCCGAAGATCCTCGTGAAGCCGCTCATGGAGATGTACATGAGCGGCGCCTCGTTCCTCGGGCGCGACGGCGGAATGTTGGGAATGATGAATGCGAAGGAAAAGGACATCGACTACGCGTTCAAGCACATCCCGCTCTCCTCCGAGCAGATCCTCCATCCCAAGAAATACTGGAATCCCACGAATAGCGATCTCCCCATCGTCGTCACGATCCCCGACGTCGCCCCCGACCTCGGCAAGGGTTGGAAGCGCCTCGGCGGGAACGTCTTCGGCGAGATCGGCGTGGCGATCCTCACGATGCCGAAGCCCGAGCCGGAGCCCGAGCCCGAGCCCGGCGAGGAGCCGAATCCCATCGCGGAAGCGATGAAGATGCTGAGAGAGAAGAAGACCACCAAAGAGTCGCGCGGCTGGGGGGCGACCGCTACGAGCTCTACGGCGGCCCGCTCGACGGCGTTTTGTTGGTATGGGTCTCGGCGTGGGACAACGGAGGCCGATGCCAAGGAAATGGAGGAGTGGCTGAAGGGCGCGCTCGCCTCGGGCGCCATCGGCGCCAAGAAGCTCGACACCACGATCCAGCGGACGGAGACCGAGGGGCTCCATCGGGTCGACCTCATCTCGACCTCGGAGGCGTCGCTCATGCCCGTGGCGTTGAAGGCGCTGAAGAACGTCAAGTTTCAGGCGCTCACCGCGGACGCGATGACGGTCGATCCGCCGAAGTCGCGCCCTGCGAAGGACGGGCGGCGCCGAGAGCGCCCCGCGAAGAAAGACACCAAGAAAAACGCCAAAGAAGATTAGTTGCGTCGTACCGAATGAAGCCAATCCCACGGACCTTTCGGCGGCCGGGCTGCGTTCGCGCCCGCCGTCGTTTTGTTGGGATTTGCGGCGTGCGCGGCGCCGCGGCACGTGGCGGTGGCGCCCGCCACGCTCCCGCGGCATCCGGCCCGGCGGCCGCCGGCCTCGCTGGCAACGCACCCGCGGTCGCCCAGTCGCAGCCCGCGCTACGCAGCGATCTCGCGCCGCCGAGCGCCGAGCTCGAGGATTTGGCGGAGCGCCTCTCCAAGAAAGTCGAGGAGGCGCGCAATCTTCATTTCGCGGCACCGGTGAAGAAAGGAGTCCTCGACGAGGAGGGGCTCCGCGAGCAGCTCGACCGCGAGTTCGAAGAGGACGTGAAGCCCGATGAGCTCGAGGCCAAGGAGATCGCCTTCGAGCTCATGGGACTCATCCCCGCGGGGAGCGACCTCACCCAGCTCGAGCGGGGATTGTTGCTTTCGGGATTGGGGGCTTCTACGACGCGAAGCGAAAGCAACTTTTCCTCCTCGAGTCGACGGCCGGGAGCCCCGAGGCCGCCACCGCCCTCGCGCACAGAATTGTGTCATGCGCTCGATGACCAGCATTTCGACCTGGAGAGCCTCGACGACCAGCTCGAGGAGGCCGCGCCGCACAACGACGATCGCGCCTTCGCGCTCGGCGCGCTGACCGAGGGCTCGGCCACGGCGATCGAGTTCGCGCTGGGGCTCGACCCGGAGATGGCCGATGAGGGCTCGCGCGTCGAAGCGGACGCGATGGGGGGCGATGAGGGGGACAGCGAGATGGAGGCCGAGGCCGACGACGAGGCCGCGGCCGCGGAGGACATGGGCGCCGTCGAGGAGGATCCCACCTTTCCGGAGATCCTGATTCGCCCGTTGATGGAGCAGTACATCGGCGGCCACCGATTCTTGGCAAAGGAGACCTGGCCATTCCTCCCGCGCGGTCGACACCGACTCGATCGACGCGGCCTTCGCGAATCCGCCCCTCTCCTCCGAGCAGATCCTCCATCCGGAGAAATATTGGGATCCGGCGCGGCGCGACGATCCCAGGAAATCATCCTCCCCGATCTCACGAAGTCGCTCGGCGCGGGCTGGCGGAAAGTTGGGGAAAACGTCCTCGGCGAGCTCGGCGTCGCGATCCTCACCACGCCGTCGCCGTCGGAGGAGCGCGACGATTCGCCGCGATTCGCACCGACGATCCCCGAGGCGCTGCGCCAATCGACCCCGGAGGCGGAGGGTTGGGGGGCGATCGTCGTCGTCGTCTACCGCGGCCCCGGCGACGCCAAGCTCGTTGTGTGGGCTTCGGTGTGGGATTCGGAGGACGACGCCCAGGAAATGATGATTGGTCTTCGCGCGCCCCGAAGGGGGTCTCGCTCGCTCGGAAGATGCGGGCCGATCGCCTCGTGGCGGTCTTCGCGACCGGAGTCGCGGATGAAGTGCCAGCTCAAGACCCCTGCCAACGATGCCCTCTTGGGAATCCATTGCGCGCCCCGAAGCCCATCCATAGCAAACACCAATGAAACCCGCGGCTGCGATCCACCGCACCAATGGCACCGCCCACGCGGCGCGGCCGGCGGCGGACCGTTCATTGGGCGACCGCCCCTTCGGCGGTGGGAGGCGCGCGCCTTCGCGGCGATCGACGTCGGCAGCAACGCGATTCGTTTACAAACTGTCACAGTTCGGCCGGGGGCGCGATCGTCGAGCTCGAGTCGCTGCGCGAGCCGGTGCGGCTCGGCCATCAGCGTGTTCATGACGGGGCACCTCGAGGCCGACGGAGATGGATCGCGCCGTGTCGGTGCTCGCGGCCTTCCGCGCGACGATGGATCGCCACCGAGTGGCCGCCTATCGCGCGGTCGCCACCAGCGCGGTGCGCGAGGCGCAGAACCGGGACCTCTTCGTGAATCGCGTCGCCACGGCGACGCAGCTCGATCTCGAGGTGGTGTCGGGGGCGGAGGAGGCGCGATTGTTGGCAATCGCCGTCCAGCGCGGCGTCGAGCTGGGAAAGCGGAGCGCGCTGCTGGTCGACATCGGCGGCGGGAGCGTCGAGATGGCGGTCGTCCAGAAGGGGCAGACTTTGCTTTCGCAAAGCCACAGATTGGGGGCGGTTCGTTTGTATGAGCTCTTCTGCGAGGGCTCGCGCTCGGCGGATGAGAAGGGGGCCCTCCTCGAGGAGTACCTCGACCGGATGCTGAAGGACGCGATGCGCGAGATTCGCAAGATTCGACCCGAGGTGCTCCTGGCGGTCGGTGGCAACGCCGAGACCCTCGCGCGGATCGCCGGCGAGGAAGACGACGACGGCGCCCGCGGGCCTCGAGGTGTCCGATTCGGCGGTGGCCGAGGTCACCGAGCGATTGTTGGCATTGACGCCGGCCGAGCGGGCGCGGAAGTACGACCTGCGCCCCGATCGCGTCGACACGATCGTGCCGGCCGCAACGCTCCTCAACTTTCTGCTGCGGCGCCTCGATCTCCGGGGCTTCCGCTCGCCGCGAGTGGGGATCCGCGAGGGGATCCTCGCCGAGCTGGTCGACCAGGCGGTCGGCCGCGCCGATCCCAAGAAAGAGGAGCGCGGCGGTCCTCGCGGAGGCCGAGCGCCTCGGCGAACATTACCATTACGACGCGCCGCACGCGCTCAAGGTGCGCGAGCTCGCATTCGCGATCTTCGACGCGCTCCCGCGCCGAGCACCGCCTCGACGCGCGCGACCGCGTATTGTTGGGAATCGCCGCCACGCTCCACGACATCGGCGAATTCGTGGGGTACGCCCATCACCACAAACATGGCTTCTACCTGATCTCGAACGCGGAGCTCGGCGGCCCTCGGCGGAGGAGATGCGGCTCGTGGCGGTCGCGGTGCGTTTCCACCGGCGCGCACACCCGAGCGAGCGCCATCCCGAGTTCGCGATGCTCCCGCGCGAGGATCGCCGGCGGATCTCGCGGGTCGCGGCGATCCTCCGCGTGGCCGACGCGCTCGACCGCGAGCACCGGCAAAAGGTGGCATCGATCTCGGTGGCCTGCCGCAAGCGCGAGCTTTGCCGCATCCGCGCGTGCGCGGGGACTTCGCGCTCGAGCGCTGGGCCCTCGCCAACAAAGCGGAGCTCTTCAAGGAAGCATTCGGAATGGGCGTGTCGCTCGATGCCAACGAAACGAAGCGCGAGGCGCGCCGGGGGCGAGCGTGAGCCCTGGAAACACTGCGAGGCCCCGGAAACACCGCGAGCCCCGGAACGAACGCGGCGCCGGCGGTCTCCGGGCCCGCCTGCTATCTCAATCGGGAGCTCGCGTGGATCGAGGTTCAATCGGCGCGTGCTGGAGGAGGCGGCCGATGACAGCAATCCGCTCCTCGAGCGGGTGAAGTTTCTCGCGATCACCTGCTCGAATCTGGATGAGTTCTTCGAGATCCGCGTGGCGGGTCTGCGGCGGCAGGTCGAGGTGGGGATCGAGGAGCCCTCCCCCGACAGGATCAGCCCGGCGCGCCAGCTCGAGGAGGTCTCGGCCCAATGCCACCAATTCCTCCATGACCAATATTCGGTGTGGCGGGAGCTCCGGCCGGCGCTCGGGCCGCGGGGATCCGGATCCTCTATGCGGAGGATCCTCGCCGGAGCAGAAGGCGTGGACCGCCAAGTATTTCGACGACGTGTCGGGCGCCGTCCTCACGCCGCTCGCCATAGATCCGGCGCACCCATTCCCTGATTGGTGTCGAAGTCGCTCAATCTCGCCGTGTCGCTCCGCGGCGCGGGAGGCGCAGGCCGGCGTCGCGCTTCGCGATCGTGCAGATTCCGCGCGTGCTGCCGCGGCTTCGTGCGCCTCCCGCAGGCGGGGAATCCCACGATTACATCCTCAGAAAGAGTTGGTGAGGGCGAATCTCGAGCGGCTCTTCCCGGGGATACAGGTGGTGGGGAGCTATCCATTCCGCGTGACGCGCAACGCCGACATCGAGGTGACCGAAGACGAGGCGGGCGATTTGTTACAAACGATCGAGAACAAGCTGCGGCGGCGGGCGCGCCGAGCCGGTGCGGCTGGCAGTGTCCTCGAAGATGCCTCCCGGGGTCGCCGAGCGCCTCCTCAACAATTGGTCTTCGGAAGAAGACCTCCATCGCCGACGGCCCGGTGAACCTGAGCCGGATGATGGGATTGGTGGATTTGGAGGATCGCCACGATTTGAAGTGGCCGGCGCATGTGCCCGCGAGCGCCGTCGAGTTCACGGGGCCCGAAGCAGACCTTCGAGCGGCTTCGCCAGGGGGATGTGTTGGTTCACCATCCCTTCGAATCGTTCGATTCAATTGTGGATTTCCTCGAGTCGGCGGCGGAGGACCCGGCGGTGCTTGCCATCAAAATGACGCTCTACCGCACGGGCGCCGATTCGCCGGTCATCCGCGCGCTGATGGCGGCGGCGGAGGCGGGAAAGCAGGTGACCGCGCTCGTGGAGCTGACCGCGCGATTCGATGAAGAGAACAATATTCGTTGGGCGCGCGCGCTGGAGCAGCAGGGGGTCCACGTCGTGTATGGGATCCCGGGGCTCAAGACGCACTGCAAAGTCATCTTGGTGGTGAGGCGCGAGCAGCAGGGGAGTGCGGCGCTACTGCCACCTCGGCACGGGCAACTACAACCCCAACACCGCGCGGATCTACACCGATCTCGGATTGTTTACATCCGATCCCGACATCGGCCACGACGTGGCCGATCTGTTCAATCACCTGACCGGCTACGCGCAGCCGGCGAACATGCGCCGATTGTTGGTGGCGCCGTTCGGGCTCCATCAGGGGATCGTGGATCGGATCCGCGCCGCGACCGCGGTCGCGCGGGCAGGAAGCCCGCGCGGATCCTTGGGAAGATGAACGCGCTCGTCGACAAGGATGTGATCGACGCGCTCTACGCGGCGAGCTGCGCCGGGGTGAAGGTCGATCTGATCGTGCGCGGTATTTGTTGCCTGCGCCCCGGGATGGCGGGGCTCAGCGAGAACATCACCGTTCGCTCGATCGTCGGGCGCTTCCTCGAGCACAGTCGAATCTTTGTTTTCGAGAGCGAGGGGAAGCAGGAGGTGTGGCTCGGGAGCGCCGACTGGATGCCAAGAAACTTCTTTGGCCGGGTCGAGGCCCTCTTCCCCGTGCTCGACGCGGCGCACAAATCGCGGATCGTCGACGAGATCCTCGGCACCTATCTGCGCGACGATCTCCAGTCGCGGCTCCTCCAGCCCGACGGCACGTGGGTGCGGGCGAAACCCCGGCCGGTACCGACGGGCGGCGCTCGCAGCTCAGATGGTGCGTGCCTCGCGCGCGCGCGCGGCGGAGCGCCCCGCGGCCGTCGCGGCCGAGAAGACCAAGATTCGCAAGGTCGCGCGCCCCGCCGGCGTGACCGAGCAGAAGACTAACTAAATAGGCGCGCATGCGCGCTCACTCGCGTCGGATGTCGCCCGTGAGCGCGAGGACGAGACCGCTGATGAGGATCGCGGCGCCGGCGGCGAAGAGGCCGAGCTCGTCGGCAGCTCGCCGAAGAATGGGATCGCGAGCAACGTGGCGAGGACCGGCTCGCCGAGGACCGCCACGTTCACGATCGTGGCGGGCATGTGGCGGAGTGCATAGTTGGCGGCGCCGTGCCCGAGGAGATGGGGGACGAGCGCGAGGAGAGTGAAATACATGAGCGGCCGCGCGCCGAGCCCCTGCCACGCGGGATTCTTGGCATAGCCGCCGTGGAGCCACGGCTCGCCGAGGGCGAGACTCCCCGAAGGAGCGCCGCCGCCGCGGTGCCCGTTCACCCATACCAAGTATCCGCCGAGCGGAATCTCGCGGCGCACGGCGCGCCCGCCAAATAGTAACAAGCGGCGAAGAAGCCGCTCGGCCAGCGCGAAGAGATCCCCTTGGACGGCGCGGGCGCTCAGCGCCGCGTCGGGGTGGTGAGGTCTCCGTAGCAAACCATCGACGTCTCCCAAGATTCCCAGCGCGATCCCACATAAAACGCGGCGCGTGGGGCGCTCGCCGAAGCGCGAGACTCGAGGCCGGCCGCGAGGAGGGGCTGGGTCGAGCAGAGGACCGTGGATGCGGCCACCGTCGTGAGCTCGAGCGATGGGACCCAGGCGGAGAAGTGGGCGGCGAGGAGGAGCCCCGCGCCGAGCGCCATGAGCGTCCCTTTCTGTGGGATCGCACCGACTCCGCCGCGCTCCGCGCGAAGAATGGCAACAAAAGCGCGGTTGCGATCGCGACCCGGAATCCGGCGGCCAGGAGCGGCGGCGCAGCCAGAGGCGGAACAGGATCGACGACCAGCCGATCGCGAGCACGAAGCTCAACAATGCGAGGCGCGGGGGATCACTTCGCGGGGAGCGCGGGGGCGACGGGGTCGGGCGGGGCCGCGGGGAAGCGCTGGACGAGCGTCACCCCGCGAGGATGAGGAGCGTGGAGGCGGCGATCGCGGGCTGGATCGGCTCCGAGAGGAAGAGCCACGCGAGCGCCACGGTCGCCACGGGCTGGAGGTTCGCGAAGATCGCCACTTGTGTGGGATCCAGGACCTGGAGCGCGTAGAGCCAGAGCGAATAGCACAAAACCGTCGTGATGAGCGCCGTGTAGGCGATCGCCCCGAAATCCGCGGCGGTCAGGACGGATAGTTGGGTTTGGAGCGCGATCGGGATGGCGGCCGGAAGCCACAGGATCGTCCCCGTGAGGAGCGGAGAGGACGAGGGTCGCGCGCGCGCCGAACTCGGCGACGAGCGGACGCGACCGCACCGTGTAGAGCGCCCAGCAGACCACGGCGCCCAGCAGCATCAGGTCGCCGAGGGGCTCGGGGCCGCTGAGCGAGCCACGCTGGATCCATACCAACGACGCGCCGATGAGCGCGAGCGAAAGACCAACGATCCGCGGGGCGCTGGCGCGGGCGCGCCCCGCGAGGCGCTTCGAGGAGGAACACGAAGACCGGCGTGAGCGCGTAGAGGAGCGCCGCGTGCGCCGCGGGAGCGCGCGAGGCCCCTTCGAAGAAGAGGCCGACGTTGAGCGGGACCGCGAGGATTCCCAACCAAAGGAATTCGCCCGCCCGCCGCCGCAGGATCCCGAGCGCCCCCGGGATCCACGGGAGCATTCCCAACAAAACGAGGCCGGCCATGACGAAGCGGCCGGTCATCAGCTCGAAGCCGCCGAGGCGGCCGGGTGAGGACCGGCGTCCCCAGGACTCCCTTCACGACGAGGAAGGTCCCGGCGGAGAGGAGCGTTTGCGCGAGGAGCGCGATTCGGGCAGCCGAGCGCGCGGGGGGCGCCGCCGCCGCTCATCGGCGGCGCGGACGCGCGGGGCGCAGGTCGGCGAGGAGCTCGCGCCGGAGCTCGGCCGCGACCTCGACGCGGCAGGGATTCGCCGGGTGCGCGCACTCGATCTCGACGGGGGACTTCGGATCGCGGAGCGCCGCGCGGGCGGCCGCCCCGAGCTCGAACACCAAGTATTGGACGGCGGCGATCCGCCCCTTGGAATATTGGTCTTCGTCGAAAGTTGGGAAGCAGCGCTCGCCGCCGGCGCGAAGCCTGAATTGCCCCTTCTTCGGCAGACCCGCGAACCGGGCGAGCGCCTCCTTCATGTGGTGGAGCCGGGAATCTCGATGAAGAGCGTCGCCGAAAGGGCGCCGGCGGGGGGATGAGCTCGTTGTAGGTGTCGATCTCGTGGCGGATCGCGCGCGCCTTCACGATGCGCTCGGCGCGGAGCATCTCCTGGATCTGGTACCAGACGGTGTCGTGGTTCTCGAACACCAACGATAGATGGGGAGCGAGGATGAGCCGCCGCCGCCCCTTCAGCGCGAGGATCCGCTTGCGGACCCCGGCGCGGCGGGATTCGTAGGTCTCGAGCGGGAGGATGTCCGACCGGGTGACCCGCTTCACGTCGTCCTTTTGTTGGGATCGAGGCCGTACGCCTCGGCGAGGAGCTCGGCGGGGTGGCGCACGGGGCGGCCGGTCGCCTGCTCGATCTGGATCGCGGCGAGGGGACAATCGCTCGCGCAGGAGGCCCCTCGACTGCTTCCATTCCGGAGAAGCAACTCTTCCCGTAACGCAACGAATCCTCGAAGTGCTCGGACTTCATCGACCAGGTGCCGTCGTGTCCCGAGCAGGAGCGGACCGGCTCGACCTCGGCCCCCGCCTTCGCCAGCAGTTGCTCCATCGGCTGGCCGATCTTCTGGGCGCGGAGGTGGCAGGGAACGTGGTAGGCCACTTTCCCAACTTTGTTCCGGAAGTCGGTCTTGAGCTCGCCCTTGCGATCGACCTCGCGGAGGAACTCGCCCGAGGTCGCGGGCCGCCGACGAAACAATCTTGGCATCGGTGGTGCCCAGGAGGAGCGGATAGTCCTCCTTGATGAACATCGAGCAGGTCGGATTGTTGACGACGATCGGCTCGCCCGCCTTCGCGAGGCCGACGAGGTTGCGGACGTTCTCGGCCGCGTGGGCGCTCGCGCCGTCGACGTCGCCGTTCGCCCACTTGGGCATGCCGCAGCAGATCCCGGTCGTGGGGCGCACCTCGTATCCTTGGTGTTCGAGGACCGCGGTCGCCGCCTTCCCGATGTGGGGGCGTTGTAGTCGACGAAGCAGGTCGCGAAGTACGTCAGGCGGCGTGGGGATCGTTGGGAATCGCCCGAGCGCGGGGCGGATGATTGGGATCGCAAGCCGCGGCGCTTCGCCCAGGTGGAGTAGCGGGTCACGGCGAACTTCGGGAGCTTCTTCTTGGGAGAGATCCCAAGGAAACGGCCGAGGATCGCGCGGTGGGCGGCGTTTTCGTTGGCGAAATTGGCGATCGCCGCGATCGGCCCCGGGACGAGCTTGGCGACGCCGTCAGGATCCCCAAGGATCCGATCGCGCGCCGTAAGCCCTTCCTTGCGCACCCGCTGCGCGAGCGAGCGCTGCATGAGGCGCGGGAAGTCGAGCTGGAAGGCGTGGTGCTGGTCGGGCGTGTAGGGGCAGCGCTCGTAGCAAACTTTACATTGGAAGCATTCGTCGACGACCCGATCGACCTCGGCGCCGCTCGCCTTCGAGAGGTCGTCGCCGTGGCGCTCGGCCGATTCGAAGATCGCGGGGAACGAGCCGCACAGGTTGAAGCAGAGGCGGCAGCCGTTGCAGACGTCGAGGATCTTGTCCATCGACGCGCGCAGATCCGTGGGATCCCAGAAGCGCGGATTCTTGGGATCGTATTCGTGGGGTTGCATCGGAGGAGGGGAGGCCGCGGGCGCGGCCTCCCCGTGGCGGTGCCGCGCTTACTTGGGCATTCCGTCGAGGAGCTTCTGGAACTTGCCGGCGTGCGACTTCTCGGCGCGCGCGAGCACCTCGAACCAGTCGGCGATCTCGGCGAATCCTCGTCGCGCGCGGTCTTCGCCATCCCGGGGTACATCGTCGTGTATTCGTAGGTTTCGCCGGCGACGGCCGACTTCAAGTTTTTGTTGGTGTTGCCGATCGGCTCGCCGGTGGCGGGATCGCCCACCTGCTTCAGGAAGTCGAGGTGGCCGTGGGCGTGGCCGGTCTCGCCTTCCGCCGTGTCGCGGAAGTTGCCGGCGACCTCCGGGTGTCCCTCCACGTCGGCATTCTTCGCGAAGTAGAGGTAGCGGCGGTTCGCCATCGACTCGCCGCCGAACGCCTCCTTGAGGTTGTCGTGGGTCTTGGTGCCTTTGAGTTGCTTCGACATGGGATCGACCTTTCTTGGGGTTGGTGGTTTCGTTGGGGTTGGGAGATCGTTACGGGAGTTGGTTCGGGGGACGCTCAGCGGGCCTTGCCCTTCGGAGGGGCGCAGGCGGAGCAGAGGCCGGTGATCTGGACGGTCACCGCCTCGGCGCGGAAGCCCTTCAGCGAGCTCGGGGGCTCCACGGCGTCGAGATCGGCGTCGTAGAGATCGGTGGTCTTGCGGCACTTCGAGCAGACCAGGTGGTGGTGCCGCTCCATGTTGCCGTCGTACCGTTTGTTGTCATTGCGCACCGCGATCTCCTGGACGACGCCGAGCTCCGCGAGCGCCTCGAGCACCTTGTAGACGGTTGCCAACGATAGCGACGGCATCGTCGGGCGCACGCGCTGATACAACATTTCCGGCGTGGGGTGGTCGGTCGCCTCGAGGAGCGCCCGGTAGATCGCGACCCGCTGCGGCGTGACGTTCAGCCCCGCCGCGCGGCAGCGGCTGAGCATCGTGTCGACCATCTGGCCGAGGACGGCGGGCTGGCGGTTCATTTCGGAGAAAGATTATCGAAAAAGAGTGACTCGTCAAGGCCGAGGGCGGCGCGGCCGCGCGGGTCGGCGAGCGCGGAGGCCGCCGGAGCATCGCAAACGATCCGCCCCTCGGCGAGGACGATCGCGCGATCGGCCAGCTCGCGCGCCGCCTCGTGATCGTGGGTGAGGAGGATGAGGCCGCCGCGAAATCGAGCGAGCGTGCCCACCACGCGCCGGCGCGCGCGGGCGTCGAGGTTCGCGGTCGGCTCGTCGAGGACCAGCGCCTCGGGGCGGAGCGCGAGGGCGGTCGCGATCGCGGCGAGGCGGCGCTCGCCGCTCGAGAGGCGGCGCGGCGAGCGCTCCTCGAAACCGGCGAGGCCGACCGCCGCGAGCGCCTCGCGCACGCGCGCGGCGACCTCGGGCTCCGCGAGGCCGGCGTTGCGCGGCCCGAACGCCACGTCGTCGCCGAGGGTCTCGAGGAAGAGCTGGTCTCCAGGGTCTTCGAAGACGAATCCCACCTTTCGGCGGAGCTCCGCGAGCCCCGCCGGCACGACCGCGTGGCCGAGGACCGACGCCGACCCGCGAAATGCTAAGAATCCCGCGATGGCGAGGAAGAGCGAAGACTTGCCGGCGCCGTTCGCGCCGAGGACCGCGAGCCGCTCGGACGGGCCGCGCGATACCAACGAAAGGCCGCGCAGCGCCGCCGTGCCGTCGGGATAGTTGGCTTCGATGCCGCGGAGCTCGAGGAGGGGGCGCTCACCGGATCAGGGAAGCCACAGAAGCGAGAGGAGCGCGGCGCACCCCGCGGCGGCGATCAGCGCGTCGCGCGCGGCGAGCGGGCCGAGCGGGCGCCCGGGGAGTTTCCCAACGAAACCGCGCGCCGCGAGCGCGCGATCGAGCCGGGCGCCGCGATCGAGGGCGCGGCCGAAGGCGAGGGCGAGCCCGCCGCGCGCCGCGAGAAACGCAAGATTCCCGCGCGGTGACGCCCCGCGCGCTTCGGCGGCCCGCCGGGCGCGGGCGAGCTCGTCGAAGGCGAGGCCGATCTGTTGGGTTACGAGCGTCGCGTTCGTGATCGCCCCTCGGGCACTCCGGCCGAGCGGAGCGCCGCGCGCGCGTCGCCGGGGGCGGTCGAGGCGGCGAAGAGCGCGACGGCGCCGCCGGCGCACGCGGCCGCGAGAAGCAATCCCAACGATAGAACCACCCCTTCGCTCGTGATCGCGAGCCCGCCGCCGAGGCTCCAGAGCGCGTGGCCGGGGCGCAGGAGCGCGAAGGAGGCGATCGGGAGCGCGGCGGCGGCGGCGATCGCGAGCGTGCGCTTCACCAACGAAAGGCGAAGCGCCCCCGCGAGCCAGAGCGCCACGGCGGCGGTCGCCTCCACGGCGAGGAGCCCGGCGAACCGATCGATCCGATGCTTCTCGAGGAGCGCGGAGGTGAGCACCGCCGCCGCGGCCAGCGCGAGCCGCGCGCGCGGGTCGAGCGGAATCTTGGGTTGTCCGCTCACTTGGACCTCGATCGGGCGCGCGCGAGGATCGCCAACACCAACAATGCGCAGACGAGGGCGCCCCCGCTGATGCCAAGAATAATGCGAGCGAGGCGGGGGTTCGGCCGGGGGCCGTCCATCGCGAGCCCGAGGCGCCGCGCGGACGACTCCAGCCCGTCGGGGGCGCGCGACGAGAGGAACTGCGAGGCCGCGACGACGGCCGTGATCGCGGCGGCGGCGATCCACGTGCGCGCGGCGACCCGGCGGCGCGCCGGCGCGGCGGCGGGCGAATCCCAACGAAGTGCGCGCGGCGTGAGCACGCGAACGAGCGACGCCGTGATCAGCGCCTCGCCGAGCGCGATCCAGACATGGACACCGAGCATCGCCGCCAGGAACGGGGCGACGGGGACCGAGCCCGAGAGGCCGACCTCGGCGGCGCAGAGAGATGCGCCCGCGAGAACACCAACGAAAGCGCCAATCCCCGCGCCGGCGCGGCGCCGCGCTCGCCGAAGAGGCGCCCCCGGCCTCGGCGATCCCGAATCCCAACAAAACCGGGACGATCCCGCCGTTCCAAATGTTGGCTCCGAGCGCGGCGATCCCGCCGTCCTGAAAGAGGATCGCCTGCGTCGCGTAGACCGACGCCATCGCGACGATCGCGCGCGCGGGTCCCAACAATACGGCGAGGAGCGTTCCGCCGAGGAGGTGCCCCGACGCGCCCCCGGGATCGGAAACTGGAACGCCTGCGCCGCGAAGACGAAGGCCGCGAGAACCGCGGGGGCGGCGGCGGGGGCGGCGACACCGCGCGGCGCGGCGAGGCGCCGAGCTCGCGCCGAAGCTCCGAGGACGGCCGTCGATGTCAGGGCCGCGAGCGGCGCCCAAACGGCGGGGGCGAGGATTCCGTCGGGCAGGTGCACAGCCGAGCGATCCTAACTATCCGCCGTACTTCCATGGAGTGTCGGCGAGGATGAGCGGCGCGCCGGGTCGGAGCTCGGCCGCCTCGACGACCTCGCCGAGGATCACGGCATGATCGCCATGGGAAGCACCGCCGGCCGAAGCACCGCCGGCCGAAGCACCGCTGGCCGAATCATCGCCCGCCGCCGGCACGACGCGGCAGTCGAGGTAGCCGAGGGCGGCCGCGAGGACGGGGCTCCCCGTCGCGGGCGAAGGGGCGAATGCAAACTCCCCGAAGCTCTGGTTCTCGGCGCGCGGAGGCTGGAAGAACCTCTCGGCCATCGCGCGCGCATCCTTGGGAATGAAGTTCACCACGAATGCGCGATTCTTGGTGATCGCCGCGAAGGCGTGGCTGTCGCGCCGCACGGCCATCATCACGAGCGGTGGCTTGAACGACGCCTGCGTGAGCCACGTGGAGGTGAATCCGTGGGCGTCGTTCCCCGCGCCGGTCGTTACCACATAAAGACCATGGGGGATCGCGCGGAGGAGAGCTTTCTTGGCATTCTCGTTCATCGCGGGTCGGCGGGCGCGGTCAGCGGTCGCGGCCGTTGCCCTTCGGCGGCCCCGCCGAAAGGTTGGAAACCCCCTTCAGCGCCTTCATGACCTCCTCGATGTGGACCTCGGGCTTCACCGTCGGAAAGATGGCTTTGAGGAGCCCCTGCTTGTCGACGATGAACGTGGCCCGAATGCCGTAGCCTTCCTTGCGAAGGACGCCGTAGGCGTGCGAGACGGTCTTCGTGATGTCCGATAGCAACAAAAAGTTGAGCTTGTTCTCGGTCTCGAACTTTCGATGGGTGTACACGTCGTCGATGCTGACGCCGATCACCTCCGAGTTCGCCGACTTGAGGCGATCCATGGCGTCGCGAAACATCCGCGCCTCGGCGGCGTCGTCGGCGCTGATGTCCTGCGAATAGAAGAAGAGGACGACCTGCTTCTGCCCCGCGAAATCGGCCAGGCTGATGTGCCGGCCGTCGGTGCACTTCAATGTGAATGCGGGGGCGCGATCGCCAACTTTGAGCGTGATGGTCAAGGAGTGTGTCTCGTGCGGCGAACGCCGCGGGAACCCGGATTTTGGGGCGACGAGGATCGGGCCCGCGCCCAATTCTTTCAAGGGCGGGGAGTCAAAACGTGTCGCGAGTGGCAATCGCCCCTGCGATGAGGAGCGCCGAAGCGACGAATGCCAGGGCGCGGATGCCGCGGAGGAGCGCGTGGGAGCGGAGCGTGGCCATGCCGTCGACCGCGGCGCCCGGGCCCGGCTCGCGCAGCGCGCGATCGCGCGCCCGCTCGAAGGGCGTCAGCGCCGTGAGACCAATCCCAAGAATAATGAACGCGGCGGCGTCGGCCGCGAAGCCGAGCCAGTTCTCGATCCTTTGATTTGCATCGCCGCGGCGGCGAGTGCCAGCAGCGCGGCCGATCCCAACATCACGCGCGAGAGCCGCCGGAAGAGCCGCCCCGCGTGCACCGCCGGCACGAGGCGGAAGCAGGCGGGGGCCACGGTGAGCGCGAACATCAATCCCAGCGCGGCCGCGGCCGCCTCGCACGCCACATCGGCGGAATCGAAGCGCGAGGCGGCGAGCACGTTACGACTGGGTCGTCACTTCCACGTCGCCGCGAATCTTGACTTGGCAGCTGAGGCGCCAGCCGATCAGCTCGCGGTGATCGATGATCTGGAAGATCGCGCCGCGCGCTCGCGGCAGCTCGGCGTGAGTCTTCGGCGAAACGTTGGTTTCCGGCTGAATCTTGACTTTTGCAAGTCTTGCAGTCGCCGCGCCCATGGCAGATTGAGGAGCCTCGACGGCCCGCGATAGGGGCTCACATCGTTGGCAAGCATCGTCGCTCGAAGATTCGCCCCATTCTCGACATCGATGGTCTTCTTCTCGCGGACGAAGGTAACTTTGGGCATGGGGGTCGGCGATCGCGGGGGCGTGAAGGTAAGAAAAGAAAAGGCCGCCCCAAGGGGGCGGCCTCTGAAGTCGCGGGGAGCCGTTAGTTGTTCGGCTTCACTTCCTCTTTCTTCTCGGTACTGGCCGGCGGCCGGGCATTCCTTCGCTTCCTGCTCGCAACAATCGGCCTTCTTCGCTTCGCAGCAGGACTTCTTCGCCGGGGTGGCCGACGCATTCACATCCGCCGATTTCTCGCAGCAGGTCGAATCGGTCTTGCCGTTCGCCGCGGTGGCGTTTGTATTGGCTGTCTGGGAGTTCTTTGCAGCCGATTCCGACCGCGAGGACGGCGCCGGCGATGAAAAGCGTGATCGAACGGATGGTCATTTGGGTTTTCCTCCGGGGGTAAGCGGACGCGAGGATACGGGGAACGCTGGGGCGCCACCACAGCGAACTTCAGAGCGAACTTTGGCACGAGCCCCAAGAACCGTCCGCCCGCCGCGTCCGCTTCCCACAGCCGAGCGGTGCGGATCCGCCGGCGCGACGGCGGCGGCGGAGTGGAGGATCGGGTCGTCGTGGAGGAGCCGCTCGAGATTCGCGTGCTCGGGCGGCCGATCGCGGTCGTGATGCGGACTCCGGGGAGGACTTGGACCTCGTCGCCGGATTCTTGGTAACGGAGGGGATCGCGCAGGCCGACGACATCTCGGCCGTGGCGCCCTGCATCGACGCGAAGGGGAGCCCGCGCCGAACGCGGTCAACGCGTCGCTCGTCGAGGGGCGCCGCTCGACTTCGAGAAGCTGCGGCGGAATCTGTATGCATCGTCGTCCTGCGGGATATGTGGGAAAGCCACGCTCGACCAGGTGGAGGTGCTGGCGCCGCCGGTCGAGAGCTCGATCCGCGTGGGCGGCGACGCGCTCATGGCGCTCCCCGCGCGAGCCCGCGCGTTCCAAGCCACCTTTCTGGAGACGGGTGGGCTCCACTCCGCGTGCCTGTTCGACGCCGAGGGGAATCCCATCCTTTCGCGCGAGGACGTGGGGCGGCACAACGCGGTCGACAAGGTGATCGGCGCGCGCGTGCGCGAGGGGCGATATCCGCTCGAGGACACCGTATTGTTGGTGAGCGGGCGCGCCGGTTTCGAGATCCTACAAAAAGCGCGAGTCGCGCGGATCCCCGTCGTGGCGGCCGTCGGCGCCCCCTCCTCGCTCGCGATCGAGTGCGCCGAGCGCGGGAAGATGACATTGGTGGGATTCCTCCGCGACGGAGGATTCAACGTCTACTGCGGGGGGAGCGGATCGAGGGATAGCAGGCATCGGGTCAGTCCTTGTGGATCGCCTCGACCCCCGCGCGCACCGGGAGCGGGCGCGGCGACGCGACGCGCCGCGTGTTCCACTCAGCCTGGTATTTTTGGTGTTTCTCATCGTTGGGATAGCGATCGGCGGCGGCGTAGGGGTAGCCGGACATCCCGTGGAAGGGGAGGGGGCGCCACGGTCGTGGGCTCGAAAGTGTTGGGATCCATGTCCTTCGCCCATCCCGAGGAATCCAACAAAAAGGTGCGGACCATCCCCTCGGCGAGCGGGGGCGCGCCGGCCGCGTCGAATGCGATCGAGACCTCGTCGCCGTGGTGGAACACCACGTATTCGTCGTCGGCCTCGCCAAGGAGCGGCAGGACGTCGCCGTAGCGCGTGTAGTCTCCCACGTGGAGGTCGTAGATGGCCTCGGGGGTGGCGTTCGCATAGTTGGGCTCGCTCGGCCACTTCCCCTCGACGAGATCCCACTTCGCGCTGCCGCGCCAGTGGAGATCGGCCGACTTCGGCGCGAGCTCGGTGACCCGCAGGGCGAACGGTTTTGTGGGTTCGCGCGCGTCGTCGTCGTCGAGCGACACGAACGCCCGATCCCAATTGAGGCTCGATGTTGGTGACGACGCGGACGACGTGCTCGCCGGGGCGGAGCTTACCCGTGAGGTCGACGCACATCGTCTTCTGCATCCCCGCCGGGAAGCCCGCGTCTTCGACGACCGTTCGCCACGGTTCGCTCGCCGCGGGATTGGCGCTCTTCACGTCGATGCGCGGCGGCGTGAAACGAATCCCAGCAAAGCGATGGCGCGGTTGATCGATGAGTTGGTCCACGCGAACCAGCCGGTGAGGAATAGGCGGATGGTCTTGCTCCCTCGAGGTCGCCGAGATCGAGCTCGAGGGAGTGCTCGTTGCTCATTCCTTGGTATCCGATCCGCTCGGGGGCGGACGAAGCGGCGGTCCTCCGAAAGCAACAATTCCGTGACGTCGCGGCCGTCGGAGTTGCGCGCCGATCGGACGGGGCGCTCCTTCGCGACGCGCAGGATCCGCTTGTCGGGGAAAGGTGGGAAGCAGAAACGCTCGTCGGGGTAGATCGAAGTCCCCGCCGGGTGATCGACGCAGAGCAGCCGCACGCGGTCCAGATACGTGACTTCGCGCATCTCCTCGGTGAAGCGGATCTCGAACATCCCATCTTTCGGCGCCAGCTGGTCGGAGCGGATGCGCATCCACTCGCGGTCCTGCGGCGGAACCCAAAGATTCGGCGCCGCGTAGAGGCCGAGCGGGGTCGCGCCGAGGGCGTCTGTCACGAAGGTGAACTTCGAGCCATCCCAAGAATAAACGAATGGGCACGAGCCCTCGCGGCCGCGCTTCTCGAGTGCATACGAATAGCGGCCGGTCGCGACGTCGCCCTGGGCCTCGTCGATGCCGTTGGTCCACTTCAGGAAAAGGCCGTCGACCCGGGGACGCGGCCCCACGGCCACCAACAATGGGAGAGTCCACGCCTCACGCCGCACCCGGAGCCCGCCGGCGCGCTGCCTCCACCTTCGTGCCGATGCCGGCGCGATTGGTCTTCGTGCCGCGGAAGGTGACGGCGACCGCGCGCGCGTTCTCCGATCCCACATTTCGGTAGGCGACCGCCGGTTTTCCTTGGCGTCCGACGACGAGGTCGAGGTCGTAGTCCCCGTCGAGGTCGGCCGCCGCGATCGAGGTCGGAGTCCCGCTGAAGCCGCCGGGGAAGAGGCGGGGCGCCACGTCGACGAACGCGCCGCCCCCTGATGGCGGAGGACCGAAACCAAATTATCGGAGAACGCAACGATATCGAGAGAGCCCCGGTTCTCGAGGTCGACCAGCGCGATCCTTGGGTTCGGAGTTGGGCTCGCTTCAAGGGGGCGGGGGCGGAAGCCGCCGGGGCCGGCCGCGCAGAGCGTGATTCCGCTGACATCGGCCAGCACCACGTCGGGGAGGCCGTCGCCGTCCACGTCGCCCACGGCGCCGTCGAGGGCACCCGGGAGTTCGGAGGTCTTCGCGAACTGGAAACCGCGGCGATTCATGAATACCAACGATTTCGATTTCCCAACGATGCAGACGTCCGTGTCGTTGTGGTCGTCGAAGTCGGCGAGGAGAATCCGGACGGGGGCCTCGCCGGCGCCCGCGACGATCCCGGCGCCGTCGGCCAGCTCCGTGTATCGCGGGACGAAGGTGAGATTCTCCGCCGGGGTCTCGGCGGGGGCCGCGCTCGGCTCCGAATCGTTGCGATAGAACCGCACGCGGGAGCCGGCGGCGGCGCGCTCGATCACCAACAAATCGAGATCGCCGTCGGTGTCGAAGTCGGCGACCGCGAGATCGGCGATCGCGCCGAGGTCGGTCGGGAGACCCTCGATATTCTTGCGTTCGTAGCCGTCCGCGGGTCTCGGGCCGCGGGCGCGGAGCCACACGACCCCTTTGTCCGTGCCGACGATGGCATCGATGTAGTGATCGCCGTCGAGGTCGCCGACGGCGCCGCACTGGGCGTCGAGCGCGTCGGGGGCTTTTTCATTGGCATTGGCGAGCTTTGCGCCCTCGAACCTCCAGAACGCCGGAGCCCCATTGTTGGGAAACGCGACGAGCGCCGCGCGCGCGACCACCGCCTCGTCGGCCGGTTTCGCCAACGATCCGGGCACCTCCGCCGGGTCGCCGCGCAGGATCGGCAATGCCAACGAAATCGCCGCCGGCGCCTCGATCGCCTCGAATCGCGCCGCCCCCTCGACGGGCGCGATGGATCCCGACGCCGACGCCGCCACGAGCTCCGGATAGGCGGGATCGTAGACGGCGTCGGGATCCCACTGGGCGCGCTGCTTGCCGATCGACTCCTGGAGATTTCTGTGGGTTTCGAAGATCCGGGCGATCTCCCCTCTTTTGTTGGGATCGTTCTGCCGCGCGATCGCCTGGCCGAGCGCGTAGTAGGCGTTGGGATGGTCGGGATCGAGCGCGACGGCGCGCCGCAGCGACTGCTCCGCGTCGACGTACTTCTCCGCTTTGGATTGGAGGGTTCCCAGGTGGTAGCGAATCGCAGAGCTGCGGTCCTCGAGCTTCAGATAGGCGGCTCCCGCGTCGGTGAGTTTTTGTTGCCAATCGGAAGCCGGGTCAGCCGCCTCGAGCTTCCCGCGCCGCGCCGCGGCCATCGCCGCGTGGAAGTGGGCCGCGGCGAGGTCGGGGCGCTTCGCGCGCACGTCGTCGAGGAGGCGCGTCGCCTCGTCGAGGAGCGGCTTCGCCTTCGCCGTCCAGTCTTCCAGTGCGGCGCCGGCGGGGGCGGTCTCCGTCGAGGTGAACTTTTTCTCGTCGTATTGGCGAAGCAAACAAATCGCGAGATTCAGCTCGTCGGTCGGCGAATCGGGTGCGAGACGCGCGCATTCGCGCGACTCGTCGACCGCGCGGAGCACCTCGTCGCGGTGGCGCGGCTCCTCGAGGCGTGAATTGATGTAATGGACCGACGCGAGGACGCGGCGCCGATCGAGCCCCGACGCGGATCCCTTTCCTTGGGATTGGTCTTGGGACTGTTTTCCTTGGGATTCGCCGTTGTTACCGGAGCAACTCGCGAGCGCGACGGCGACGAGGAGCGCGATCGGGGCCAAAACAAACGAACCCGCGGAGTTGCCATGCCGGCGTTCTACCGCAGGTTCGCTCGTCTTCGTAGGGCGGCCGTCGCTTTCGGCGCCCGGGGCCCTCGGCTATCAAGCGCCCTCGGTCAGAGACACCGCCGGTTCAGAAACGAATGTCCCGGACGTTATCGGCCCGGAAATCGACCGAGATCTCTTTGGTGACATTGATGATCCGGCCAGTCCCCTTGATGTCATTGAAGAGGATCGCGCCGTCGATCATGCGGCCGTCGCGCAGGTAGAGCTCGACATGGTCCGCCGTGCGCGCCGTGGCGAGCAGCTCGTAGGCCTGCTCGGGTGTGAGATTGCGAAGCTTGGGCTTGCGCGCGACGGGCTGGTGAGCCCGGGGCGCGGCCTTCTCCATGAGCCCCGCGCCGTCGTCGGAGCGGAGCGAGTCCGCGGACGAGCGAGCGTGGATGACCGAGGGGTCCGTCGAATGCTTGATGATGTCGTCGGTTTTCACTGGTTTGTGGGTCCTGGGAGATCGTTTTCTTGGGATTCAGGCGGCGATCACGAAGCGGAGCCGCCCAAGACTGCACCCGCGCTCTTCAGGGCGCGAGTCGCGGAAGATTTGTGGGATTGGGATTCTGCCGGCGTGCGCCGCGCGGATGTCCTCGGCCGCGAGCGAACGCAACAATATCGAAGACCACGTTTCGTAGTTCGCCCCCGACGCCGCTTCCTCGCAGAGTTGCGACCAAGGGAGCCAGTCGCCGACCATGTGGTCTTTCTCGCGAATTGTGGTTTCGGGCGAGACTCCGATGCCATAGACGACGCCGAAGTGCACCGAGCCGACCGAAGTGGAATCATCGTTGATGACTCCGAGCGGAACCGCGGGAGGCGCCGATTTGCCAACGAAGCGAAGATCCACTCCTCGGAGAGCTCGCGGAGGACGCCCTGATCGAGAATCGACATCTCCCGAGTCGCGCGTTCGACTCCGCCACCGTCGGCGGCATCGTCGGCGGCATCGTCGATGGGATTCACATGTCCCCCGATCCCGATGGATAGTTTGTCATGGAGTCGCTGCTCACCTTGCTTGCGGAGACGCCGAAGTCGGAGGGCTCGACCCTCCGTCTATTCTTGAGCCGCCCGTTTTTGTGGCATCCAAGACTACGCAATAGGGGATGACTTGTTTGATCGACGAGTCGAGCTCCGCGTGCCGGCGCTCCACAAAAGCCCCTCCCGCGGATGGTCGCGAGATAGCTGGCCTCGAGGCGCCTCGGGTCGAGTCGCTGGAAACCCTGGGGGCAGTCCAACTCGAAAAGATCGCGGCGACGAACGACGTAGACAAACTCCATGGTGCGCAACAGGTGGCCAGTATCGGGGTGGGCCGGGGTCCCCTGGAGTCGCAAAACCCCCATATGTTGGGGACTGGCGGCGGAATGCTAACGAGAGATTGGGGTTTTTCGACTTGAAAAATGAAAGGGAGGAAGCCGCCGGATCGGCCCAGATCGAGCCGGGAAAACTGCTGGGAGTGGCGCTGTAAGCCGAGTTCTGTCGGGCGCCGAAGCGCCCGTGGTGATCATCGATCTAGGCGAACTCTTACGGGTTCACTCGAACGACCTACCCGAGAGTGAAATGGCGCGAGCAGCGCCTCCTCTCCTATTTGGTCTTTCTCCGAGTGGGGTTTGCCATGCCAGACGTGTCGCCACGTCTGCGGTGAGCTCTTACCTCGCCGTTTCACCCTTACCTGCGGGCCCGGACGCCCGCCGAAGCGAGACGTCGCGAATCCTCAGGCGGTTTGTTTTCTGTGGCACTTTCCCGGCTCTTGCGAACGGTGGCCGTTAGCCACCACCCTGCTCTGTGGAGCTCGGACTTTCCTCCTAAGCGGGAGACGTGGGATCCGGCTTTCGCCGAAACCCGCGCCCGGACCGTCAGGCGATCACCCGCGCCACTCCCAGCAAGGGGCGAAGAGTATCCGCGGAACCGGCGCTCTCGGCAAGGTGAGCGCCCTCGGCGAGGTCTCCGCAACCCCTCTCGGGGCGAATGCTGGCAGGTCGCTGAACAAGTCATTCGGCCCAGCCGCAGACCTTGTTGTCGAGCTCATCGTTGGCGTCTCCTCGGCGTAGATTTTGGCTACGCCTCGGACTCGCCGCCTCGATCTTGCCAACAATCTCTCGCGGCTGGTCTCGAAGCACTTTTTCAGCGACCTGCTAGGATGCGAAACCGCCGCGTCCGCGCACTCCGAATCCAAGTCGAATCCCATGCTGAGAGTTTGGATTGTTGGTTTTCTCCTAGGGTTTTGTTTCCTTTCGACCGCCCGCGCCGACGGCGTCGACGACGCGGCGAAGGCGCTGAAGGACGCGATCCTGAAGGACGACGCCGCCGCCGAGGGCTCCGCCGTGAAGCAGCTCGTCGACCTCGGAGATCCGCGCGGTCTGCCGGCCCTCCACGGCGCCCTCATCGACATGCTTCCGCAGCTCCATAAGTGGCAAACGGAGCTCGCGACCTTGGAGCTCGAGTACGAACGCAAGAAAGAGAAGCTCGACCGGCTGCGCGCCGGGGCGGCGACCGACGAGGACAAGAAGTCGGATGCCAAGAAAGCCGAGCTCGGCCTGAAGGAGTGGGTCGAAAAGACGCTCGAGCCGATGCGCAAGCGGGTCGGCAAGTATCGCGAGGCGCGCGATGTCGTCACGAAGGGCTCGGCCGATCTCATCGCGAAGCTCGCGCCCGATAAGCGGAAGTCGGAGTCGGATCGACTCGCGAAGCTCGTCCAGGCGGCCGATCATACTTGGGAAGATCGGGTCGCGGCGATGGAGTGCATCGCGCTCGTCGGCGATCCCGCGGTGTTCTCCACGATTTGGAAAGTTGGGAACGAGGCGCGCAAGGAGCGCAAGAAGCTCCTCGCCGAGCTGCCGGAGAAGGAGCAGCGATTCGAAACCGAGCACCTCCGATTCCTCACGCAGGTCGAGAAGCAGGGGAACCGCTACGCCGTGGGGCAGAAGGATCTCCTCGACAAGGCCGAGCGCGAAGTGAAGGAGCTCCAGGAGAAGATCTTCGCGCAGACCCAACTCATGGACGCCTCGGTGCGGCTCGTGCCCGTGGCGATCAACAGCCTCGCGGCCGCAAGCCAACAAAAAGCGATCAGCGAATCAACTGGGATCGCCAAAGGTAACGATCCGATGGCGCGCCTCGCCGCCATCGAGGCCCTCGGCGGCGTGCCCGACCCGGGCGTTCGCAACGGCGCTGCGCGCGCTCCTCTCCGGCGGCGATCCGGGGACGCGCGTCGCCGCGCTTGGCGCGGTGATGCGCCAACGCGACGAAGGCGCCGTCGACACGATCCTCGAGAAGTGCATGAAGGACGAGGAGTGGTCGGTGCGGGCCTCCGCGATCCAGGCTCTCGCCAAGATTCGAACCGCGAAGTCGATTCCCAACTTAATCGCGGCGTACGAGAACGAGGTCGGCCGGCTCCGCGACGACGCGCAGGACGCGCTCGAGTCGCTCACGGGCCAATCCTTCGGCTCGCCGGCGGCGTGGAAATCCTGGTGGGAGAAGAACCAATCGTTCACTCCCCCGAATCCCAACCATCGCGCAAGCGCGGGCCACGCACCGGCGAGACCGGCGTCGCGTTCGCCGGGATCCAGAGCGCGAGCAAGAATATTTGCTTCGTCGTCGACGTGAGCGGCTCGATGAATTACGGCCTCGAGGCCGAGGCGCCGCCCAACGAAGGCAAGCCAACGCGCTTCGCCCTCCTGAAGAAGGAGTTGGAGTCGGCGATCGAGCACATGCCCGAAGGGGGAAGTTCTCGATCATCACGTTCTCGACCGCGGCGACCCGCTGGCAGCCCCAGGCGCTGCCGGTGAATCCGCAAAATAAACAAAAGGCGCTCGAGTTCGTCCGCAAGGAAATGGTGGCGAACGGCGGAACCAACATTTACGCGGCGCTGAAGGAGGCCTTCGACATCGCCGGGATCGGCGCGACCGACAAGTACTACCGGCCGGCCATCGACACGATCTTCTTCCTGACCGACGGCACCCTCGCCCGACACCGAGATCACGGATCCGGAGCGATTGTTGGCATTTGTCCGCGAGCGGAACAAGCTCGGAAAGTTGACATTCCACGTGGTCTGCCTCGGCGAGGCCGACGCCACCTTCCTCCGGCGCCTCGCGGAGGAGAACCACGGCGAGTTCGCGAAGCCATGATCGAGCCGGTCGTCACCTATCTCGAGCGCGGAGACAACGAGGCGCAGACCGCCTCCCTCGGAAAATTGCAACATTTGCAGCCGCGTCTCTGGGCGCGCGAGTACGGCTCGCAAGGCGAGCCGCGCGGCGCGCTCGCGGTGATGCATGACCACGGCGAGCATGGCGGCCGCTACACGAAGTACTCGCGGTGCGATTCGCCGAAGGGGGATGGGGGTCTCGGTCTTCGACTTCCGGAGCCACGGCGACTCCGATGGCGAGCGGACCGGAGTCTTCAAGTCCGCCGACGATCCGCTCGAGGATCTCGATCTCGCGCTGACGCACGTCGCGATCCTCATGCCCGAGGCGCCGCGCGTCGCCGTCGGCACGGGGCTCGGCGGTGTCGTGGCGATGGCCTACGCGGCGCGGCGCCCCGACCAACTATCCGCATTCGTGGCGTTCAACCCCGACCTTCGCACGGGCGCCGCCTACAAGAAGCCGCGCGGATTATTGGCATCGATCCTCGGCGGAGGAATGTTGGGAATCGATCCCAAGGATCGCTTCCGCGATGCGCGGCGGGCCGAGGAGTTCGCCAAGGAGACGAAGATCACCAACAAACGGGACGCGAAGACCGAGGGGGCGATCGACGGCTCCGCGCCGCGGTGCTCCAGTCGGCGGCCTCGTGGCGAGTGCCCGGAATCGTGGTGATCTCCAAGGGGGACCGGATCGCCGACTCCCAGGCCACGCGGGATTTCTGTGGGAAAGCAGGCGCGGCGGTGAAGCTCGTCGAGGTCGACCTCGGCCACTCGGTCGTCCACGACGACGAGTCGGAGAAGGCACTCGCCCCCGTGTTCGAATACCTGGAGCGCTTCCAACGCGGCGCGAATCGGATTCCGAGTCTGTAGTGCGGGTGTGGGGTGGGGTGGGTGTGGGGGTGGGGTGGGTCGGCGCTCTGCTGCGCATCGCGGCCGCTCCGATAGTTACCATCGCGCCCTGCGCAGAAGCCGCGCCGACCCACTCCACCGCCACACCCCACCCATCCACCGCTCGATCTAGACGATTCTTGGGGATGCTCGGGGCCTGCGCGAGCGCCGGAGGGTGGGTGGGTCCCGGGGCTCAGACATGTGCGCCGATGGAACCCCAAGGAATCGGAGCGCCGCGGGCGCGACAAGAGGTCGCGCCCGCGGCGAAGAATTACCAACTAAAGTTGTCGCGTCCATGCGGCGCACAAACTCGCCCGGGACCCACCCACCCCCGTCGCGCGCGCAGTCATGACTGGATCCTAACGATCCGGTCATGCGTGAACGAAGGTGGGGTGGGGTAGGTCGGCGCGGCTTCTGCGCAGGGCGGGATGGAAACAATCGGATCCTTTGTGATGCGCAGCAGAGCGCCGGCCTGCCCCACCCCATCCCAGCCCCTACCCACCCCCGGTCGCGCTCGAGAGATACGATCGCAGGATCACGACAGCGGCGACCTCGTCGACGTGGGCTTTTCTTTGCTTTCCGCGCAGGCCCCCTTGGGTGAGGAGGTGGGTCGCCTCGCGTGTCGTGAGGCGTTCGTCCCAGGTCGCCACGTCGACGTGGGGAGCCGCCGGCGCAGCTCCTCGCACAATGCCAAGACTCGGCGCGAGCGCTCGCTCGCGTGGCCGGCCATGTGGAGCGGAAGACCAACAATGACCGTCGTGGCGCTCCGCTCATCGACCGCGTCGACGATCCGCTCGAGGAGGACCTCGCGGTCGCTCGTTTCGACGACGCCGATCGGCACCGCCGCGATCCGCAATGCGTCGCAGGCCGCGAGCCCCGAGCGCTTCTCGCCGAAGTCGACCGCCACCACGGCGCCCCGCGGCGCGCGTGGAGAGCGCCGGGGCCCGCGAACACCGCGTCGTCCGGAAGGCCGGTGTCGCCCGGGGTGGCGGTTTCGTCAGAGGAGGTCGTCACGATTCTCCCGAGATAGTTGGTCTACGAGCTGCTTCACGTTCTCCGCGTGCCCGCGTTTGCAGATGAGCGTCGCGTCCGGAGTGTGGACGACGATCAAGTCCTCCACGCCGACGAGCGCGATCGCGTGGGGACCGAAGCTGTGGACGAGGCAATGGGAGCTCGCGAGCGAGGTCACCGTCGAGCCGTCGGGTGCCACGATCCGGTGGCCGCTTTCGTTGGGTTTCAGGAGATCGTCGAGCGCATCCCACGAGCCGACGTCGCTCCAGCGATAGCCGATCTCGATGAGGCGCACGTCGTGCGCGCGCTCGAGGACTCCGATGTCGATCGAGACCGGCGGAATCTTGGCATACGCGGCGGCGAGCTTCGCGGCCGCGGCGTCGCCGAGGATCCGCGGATCCTGGGATCGAGGGCGCGCACCACGCCGTCGATCGCCTCGCCGATCTCCGACTCGTACTCGCGGACCGCGTCGTGGATGCGTTTCGCCTTCCAAACGAAGATGCCGCTGTTCCAAAGATACTCGCCGGTGGCGAGGAACTCGGCGGCGGTCGCGGCGTTGGGCTTCTCCCGGAAACCCAAGACTTTTCGAACGGGGATCCCGCGCGACTCGTGGAGCTCCTCGCCGCGGTGGATGTAGCCGTAGCCGGTCGCGGGATAGGTGGGTTTGATCCCGAACACCATCAATCCGCCGTGTTTCTCGACGCTCTCGCACGCCGCGAGGATCGACTTCGTGAACTCGCTTTGGGGGCGGATGTCGTGGTCGGCGGGCATCATCACGAGCGTCGCGTCGGGATCGCGCGCGCCGATCACCGCGGCCGCGAGCGCCACGCACGCGGTCGTATTCTTGGCTTGCGGCTCGGCGAGGATCTGCGCCGCCGGCACGCCGGGGATGGCAGCCCGGATCCCCTCGGCCTGATCGCGGTGCGTCACCACCCAGATCCTTTCGTTGGGAATCGCCCCCGCGACGCGCGCCACGGTCTCGGCGACCATCGGCCCACCCCCGTGATCGGCAGGAGTTGCTTCGGACGCTTCCTCCGGCTGAGCGGCCAGAACCGGGTCCCGGAGCCGCCCGCCATCACGACGCCATGGATCATGGTCTTCGCCTTCTTTCGTTGGGATGTGCGTTTTCGTTGGGATCTAGAATCTCTCCCCGAGGTCCACCGGCGGCTCGGGAGCGATCACTTGTCTCTTGAGGTTACTCTTGGAAGAGAACGGGACGTTGACTTTATGTTGGGCTTTGTCGATCGTCCCGAAGACGCTCACGTCGATGAACCGGTCCTGCAGGAAAGTGAGCAATCCCCCGAGCGTCGCGATCGTGATGATGATGCCCTTGGGGCGCGGAAGGAACGTCAGATTGAGGCGCCCGTCGAGGCTCACCCAACCGTCGCCCTTCAGATCGAGCGGCTCGCTCTTCAGATCGAGGCGTTGGAATCGCGCGAGCCCTTTGTCGACCCGGAACTCGCCCACCATGTCGTTGAAGACGGGCTTCGTCTTCAGTTGCAATCCGTCGTAGACCGCCTTGAAGCCCGGGACCTCGAAGAGCGTCCCGTCCTCGACGCGGAGCACCCCATTCCCTTGAAGCCGCGCAGGTCGGCCCCCTTGCCGCCGAGGGTGAGCCCCATCCGCATCGTGCCGCGCACGTCGCCGCTCTTGAGCGGGAGGCGCGCGAAGACTTGCGCGAGATCGCCGTTCAGCAGGAGCGCCGATAGTTTCCATTCGGGCACCTCGCCGCCGACGTCCAAGGAAAGAGGGGTTCTCCCTTCACGCGCGGGCGGAGCTCGCCCCCACGATCGACGCCGTGGCGTCGCCGATCAGGATGTCGCTGCGAGTGAAATCGATCGCCCCGCTAAAGTTGGTAACGGGGAAATACAACATATCACAGCTCGCCTGGCGCGCCGTCGCGCGGAGCGAGAACCCTGACTCGTCGTAGGTCATCTGTTGGATTTCGACGGGCCCGCGCATGTTGCGGATGAGCTTGCTCTTCAGGACGGAGCCTCCGCGCAGCTCGATCTCGCCGCTTCCGGCGAGCGAGGCCGGCGCGTCGTCGGGGACCGTGAGAGTCCAACGAAATGATTTCGCCGAAGCGAGGATCGCGACGCCGTACTCGTCGATCCACGCGCGCATGTCGGGGCGGGCGCGCCCGAACGCATCCATGACATCGACGGGATCATCGCTCGAGACGCGCCCCGAGATCTGGAGGGGAGGCGCGTGTCGCCCGGCGTAATCTTGAAGTCTGCAAATGTTCAGCTCGGTGCCGTTGAGCGTGCCACGCAACAAATCGCCGCGCACCGATCCGCCGCTGTCGACGGCGAGCCGCCCGCGGAAGTGGGCGAGGTTCCCGGGAACCCCGGGGCCACTCAGGGCCGCGTCGCGGAGCTCTCCTTCGATCGAGGTCACGTCGACCAATTGTGTCTTTCGCACGGCGAGCGTCGCGTCGAAGGCGCCGCCGAAGGAGTAGGGGGCGAGCGCCTCGGCGGCCTTCGCCGACACGCTCGACACCACCTTTCGCAACAAAACTCCCTGGAAGGGGAGATCGACGCCGAAGGCCACGAGGTCGAGCGAGTCGTCGCCGGTGATCGCCTGCCGCTCGAGCGTTCCGAACGCGACGACCGGCTTCCCGAAATACTTGGCGCGCACCGTGTCGAAGTGTGTCCGCACGAACGCGTCTTCCTTGGCGAGCGGCTGGCTGAAGACGCGCACCGACGCGACCACGTCCTCGAGCTCGATGCCAAGTTTCGGAACCCTGCGAATCACCCCCGACTCGCTCTGGAGCACGAGCGCCATCTCCAAATTGTGGTATGGCGAATTCTTCCGGGCGCTCCCCAACATAATCGAAGTCCACGCGCGCCGTCGGCTGGAGGTCGGCGAAGATGGTGGCGACCTCGGGGGCGGTGGCCATGAAGTAATCACCAATTTTCGGATCCAGCTCAGATTGCCGCCCCGCCACGTGGACCCGCAGGCCGCTGCGCTCCGCCTCCGCGCCGCCGAAACCCGCCACCCCTTCGACGACCCCCTCCGCGCGAATCTTGCCGCCGCGCGAGGTCCCCTCGAACGCAAAACTGGCTTGCCCGCCGTCGAACACGACCGCCCCCGCCAGGCCATCGACGGGGATCGGAATCTCGTGGAACGCGCCGTTCACGGTGCCGCGAGATTCGACGCGGACGACGACGTCGGCGTGGGACTTTCCTTGGGGTCGTGTCGCCGCCACGTCGAAACGCAACTTTCCGCGGAGATCGAAATGATCCATCGCCGCCAATCCGTCGTGGAGCCCGACCGGGTGCCACGCGGCGTCGCGCTGGAGCCGAAGATACAAATCCTTGTTCGTTGGGATTCCGCGGAGCGCGTCCATGAGATCGGGGTCGATCGCGATGTCCTCCCCGAGACGTCGATGTTGAGCCCGACGAGGCCGGAGCCCGTGACCTCGCCGCGGCACGCGACGCGCCCGGTGCCGAGCCGCCCGTGGATCCCGGTCAGGTAGATGCGCCCGGGGCGGATCGAGATCCGCCCCGACAGATCCGAGAGGCGGTAGGGGAAGGTCGCGTCGAGCTCACCTTTACGATCGGCGAACCCAAGAAAAGTCACCGCGAGGTCCGATGACAAGTCCACGTCGCACGCGATCATCGGATCCGCGTCCTTGTCCACTTTGGTGAATGCCAACGTTACGTCGACGGGTCCCTCGGGATAGAGCCCCTTGTAGACATCGGCGACGTTGCTCGCGACCGCATCGATGAGCTGCCCCATGTGGGGGCCGAGGATGAGCTGGCGCACGTGGCAACCCAAACGCATGTCCGGTGAGCTCGCCCGTCTCGATCCGAAAGTTGGCTTCGCCGAGCATGTCCACTTTGGCGCTTCCAAAGATTTTCCCTCGAGCCATGCGCGCAGGCTGCCGTCGGGATCGAGCCGAGCCGCGAGCTTGAAATCGGTGGGATTCACGCCGCGCAGATCGATCGAGTTCCCAGCGATGTCGATCCGCGGCGCCGTGACCGAGAGGCCGCTCCCTCGACCTGCGCCTCGATGCGCGTCGGCGAGCGGAAGTCGTCGCGCACGATATGTGCGTACATGGATAGTTTGCCTGTGGGCTCGAGGGCATTTCGCCACTTGAGGACCACCGGATCGAGATCGATGCGCGGCGCCTCGGCGAGATCGACGGGGGTCGGTCTCGGCGCTCACTTCGAGGCGGCCGGTGCGCGTGTTGGCGCTCCCGCCGACGCGCACCTTGCCGTGGAGCGGAGTCCGGAGGCTCCCGGCGATTTGCAACTCTTCCTCGCCCGCGACGCGGGCGACCGCGTCGAGCTCGGTGAAACGCAACAATCCGACGGGGCGATCGCGAGGTCGACCGTGCCCCCTTGACCACGATCGTTGGCAAACGCCCCGACGCCGCCTTCGGATCGGTCGTGCGCAGGATGGGGCGCAGGAACGAGGAGAAGTGGACCTTCGGATGGTCGACGACTACGCGCGCGATCCGCAGCCCCCTTGCCAACTAAATGCCGGCTCGATGCGGACGCGCGGGATCTCGACGTCGGGATGGTTGGGATCGTCGCCGATCCGGACGTTCGAGAGGATGATCGACGCGGACGCGGCCTCGATCCACGCCTCCTCGACCGTGACCTCCTGCGTCACGAGCTTGGCGATCTCGTCGCGCGCGCGGGCCGCGAGCGGGCGCGACGGCGTGATCGAGAATCGGAGCGTCACCCCGAATGCCAACAAAAACGCGACGATCGCGAGGATCATCGTGAGGCGGGACTTGCGTCGGGTGCGCTTTTGTTGCGTCGCGCGACTGGAGGCGGATGCCACGCCCGCTCGATCGCTCAGACGATGGCGAGCGACTCGCGGGCCGTGCCGCGAGGCTCCTCCATCGAGCGCCCGTCGACGTGACCCACGGGCTCACGCCGCAGGCGCGTTCCCACGGCGCACGTGATCTCGAGCGGTATCGTGTCGAGCGAGGCCGCGATCTCCTCGACGGGCATCGAGCTGTTCCCATCTTTCCCGAAGAAGGTCACCGTATCCCCAACTTTCGCGCCGGGGACGCTCGTGATATCGATCATCGCGTAGTCCATCGTGATGCGGCCAATGATGGGAACCCGATTGCCCTGGAGGATCACGCAGCCCTTGCCGCGCAGCCGCCATGGGAGGCCATCGTAGTAGCCGATCGGTAGCGTGGCGACTCGGGTCTTGCAGGGGCTTTCCACTCTTGGCCGTACGAGATCGTCGTGCCGCGCGGGACATCCTTGAGGAAGACGATCTGCGCGCGGAGCGACATCACCGGTTTTAGTTGGGAAGCGTTGGGGAGGGCGCTCGACAGGATGCCGTAGGCGGCGATCCCCGGGCGCACGATGTCGCCGCGCGGCGTGAGCGCCGTGAAGAGAGCGGCGCTGTTGGCGAGGGTGGACCCGGACCTCGCCGGGCCCCGAGCCGAAGCGGATGCCCCGCGTGCGCGCGTGTGCCAGGAAACGCTCGAAGCGGGCCACCTGCTCGTGGGTGACCTGTGGAGTGCACCCTCGGGGCGCGCGAGGTGCGTCATCACACCGACGAGCTCGAGCTCGGGTGCGGCGGCGAGGATCGCATCGAGCACCTTCGGCGCGCCTCGATCGGAAGGCCGAGGCGCCCCATTCCGGTGTCGACGTTCAAATGGACGCGCGGCTTGTGCTTCAGGCGATGCCCAAGTCTTCGAACGAGCGATCGCAAGCTCTTCACGCGATCGGTGGCATGGATCCCAATCTCCACGCCGGCCTCGAGGCAACGCTCCAATCCCGATTCGATCACGGTGCCGAGCACCAAGACTCGGAGTCCGATTCCTTGGTCTCGCAGCGCTAGTGCCTCGGATGTGTCGCGAACCCCAAACGATCGAATGCCACAACTCTGGGCGGCGGTCGCGACGAGCTTCATGCCATGGCCGTAGGCATCGGCCTTCACGACGAGCATCACGTCGGTTGCTGTGCCCGCCGCTTTGCGGATCACGGAAAGGTTGTGTTGCAACGCGGCGAGATCGATTTCAGCCCAGGCGCGTTCCGAGATCATGGCGCGGCGCACTTACCGATTTTGTTGGCGTTGCAAACCAACAACTCTCGGCGCGCGCGGGCGCGTTCACGGACGCGATCGGAGGCGCTCTTCGGCGGCCGACGCGCGCAGATAGAGCGGCACGGCGCGCTCGAGCGGCGTCGCGCCGGCGAGGTCGAGCGCGAGCAACGTGGCGGCGCTCGGCTCGCTGCGTAGCACCGCGGCCCCCGCGGGGAGGAATGGCGCCGCAACCTCGGGGCGGTCGCTCACCAAGCAAATCCCGCCCGATGCGAGCGCCGCGATCTCGTTGCCATGGCGAATCTCGGGCGCGCGCAGCTCCCTGGGCACGCGTTCCCCGCGCGCATAGATGGCAACGGCGAAGTCACCGCGCAGCGCGTCGAGGAGCACGAGGACGCGGTCCCGGGCGCGCGTTCGAGGGCGCGGGCCGCGATCGCGAGCGTGGACGGGAACGCCGCGAGGCTCGCGCCGGCGGCGAACGCCAAGGTTCGCGCGGCGGCGGCGCCGATGCGGAGCGCGGTGTACGAGCCGGGGCCGACCCCCACGACCACTCTCCGGAGCTTCCGCGCGCTCGCGCCCCGCGCGCGCCAGGAGGGCATCGATGCGCAATACCAACAATCGGCCGACGTCGGGGCGGTCCCCCTCGATGCGGTCCTCGATGGTTGGCATTCCGTCGGCCGCGATCGCGAGCGAGGCGGGGACCCCGCTCGTCTCGATCGCCAGCGTGAACGATCCCACCTATCCGAGGACTTCGCGGATCGCCTGGGCGATGGCGAACGCGTGCTGTTCGGCGACCTCGCGCCGCGGCGCTTCCACCATGACTCGCGCGAGCGGCTCGGTGCCCGAGTAGCGCAGCACGATTCGCCCCTCCGATCCCAACGATCGCTCGGCCTCCTGTTGGGCGCGGATCACGGGGGAAACGACTCGAGCGGATCCTTGCGTTTCACGGGAACATTGATGAGGACCTGCTCGGAGCGCGCGAAAGCTGCCAAATCGGAGAGGCGGCGGCCCGTCCGCCGCATCAGCTCGAGGACGCGGAGCGCGGTGAAGAGGCCGTCGCCCACATATTCGTTGTCTTTGCCGAAGATGACATGGCCCGAGGGCTCCGCGCCCAGCGCCAAGCCGCGCTCTTTCAATCGCGCGACGACGTTGCGATCGCCGACCGGCACCATGTCGACCGAAATCCCGAGGCGCTTCAGGTGCGCATGGAGACCAAGATTGCTCATCACCGTGACCGCGATCGCCGCGTGCGGGAGTTTGCCGCGCGCGAGGAGTCGGGGGCGCAGGCGCAGAGGACTCCGTCGCCGTCGACGACCGCCCCGACTCGTCGACGAACATCGAGCGGTCGCCGTCGCCGTCGAGCGCCAGCGCCGAGCGCGCAGCGCTCCGCCACGACGAGATCGGCCAGCCGCTGCGGGTGGAGGGCCCCGATGCCATCGTTGATATTGCTGTCATCGGGTGAGGTGCCGATCTCGAAGACCTCGGCGCCGAGAAGTTTGAAGAGCTCGGGCCCCAGTTGCGAGCCGCCGCCGTTCGCCCCATCGAACGCGAAACGCATTCCACACCAATGCGTCGGGGGCGATGGCCGAGCGCTCGACGAGTCCCCCAAATAAATGTCCGGTCGAAGCGCGGATCCCGGGCGACGCTGGCCGAAGGAAGCGGGCTCGGCCGCCGAGTGCGTCGAGGCGACGGCCGCCTCGATCGCGCGCTCGTCGCGGTCCGCCAACTTTTCGCCGCCGGTCCCGAAGATCTTGATGCCGTTGTCGTGCGCGGGATTGTGGGATGCGCTGATCATCACAGCGCCCGCGGCCTCGAGCTCCCGCACGAGGGTCGCGAGCCCGGGTGTGGTCATCAATCCCGCCTCCTGGAAGTCGACCCCGGCCGCGGCGAGCCTGGCGCCGACGGCGGCCACGAGGCAATCGGCCGACCCGCGCCCATCGTGTCCCAACAATACGAAGGGGCGGGATGCCGCGCGGTCGCCGCGCGGCGCGCGGACGATCAGCTCGCCGAACGCGCGCCCGATCTTCGCCACGATTTCCGGCGTGAGCGGAGCGACCCGCGCGGCCGCGGATGCCATCGGTTCCGAAGAGTTGCTTCACGTTGGGTTTTGTTGGGATTCCGCGCGCGGTGCCCCCGCGGCGGCGCGCAACCACGGTAAGGGCGTCGATCGGCCGGTTTCACGCGGGTGGACGCGGAGAATGGCGGCGCCGGCCGCGGCCGCGAGCGCCACGCAGGCGAGCGCGTTGCGTCGTCGCGTTCTTCGGCGGGCGCCCCGAGGAGCTCACCAAGAAACGATTTGCGCGAAGCGACCCACGACGATCGGATGGCCGAGGCTCCGGAATCTGCCGAGGCGCCCCAGGATTTCTAACTATGCGCGGCGGTCTTGGCGAATCCGAGGCCCGGGTCGACGAGGATCCGATCGGCGGCGATCCCCGCGCGCCGCGCGCTCGATCCGGTCGGCCAGCTCGTCGAAGACCTCCGCGACGACGTCGTCATAGCTGGCGAGGGACTGCATGGTCCGCGCATCCCGCGCCGATGCCCGATGACGACGGGAACGCCAAGTTTCGCGACGGTGTCCGCCATGGCGGGATCGGCCGCGAGGCCGGATACGTCGTTCACGACGGCGGCCCCAGCCTCCACGGCGCGCGCGGCGACCGGCGCCTCTGAGCGTGTCGACAGACAGGATGGCTTCGGGGTCCGCCGATCGGATGGCGACCATGGCCGGGCAAGCGCGCCAACTCCTCGTCGGGCGATACTTGGGAAGCGGCGGGGCGTGTGCCTCGGCTCCGAGATCGACGATCTTCGCCCCTGGATCGCTGGGATGTGGGCCGCCTTCGCCGCGGCTTGCGGCGTGGAGCGCGTCGCCGCCGTCGGAGAACGAATCGGGGTGATGTTCACGATCCCCATGATGCAGGGAGCTCGAGCGCGCGGCCGCCCGAGAGCGCGAGGCTTCGCGGCGATCGTTGGGAATGGCGAATCGCGGTCAGCGCTGCGAGGGCGGTGGCGCGCGCCGGCCCTCGCGCGCGGCCGCCGCGCCTCGAAGGCCCACACGGGCCCGATGACTAGCACGCGCGCGCGTCCTCCCGCTCGGAGCGGTCCGCCGCGCGCAGTCCGAACGCGGGGAGGGCGCGGCGCGCCGCCGCGGATAGCTGGGAAAGGGCGACGACCGCTGCGCCCTCGCGATCTCGCCGACTCCGGCGATAACTTGGCAATCGGAGGACCCGCGCGCCGAGCTGCGCTTCGCGCGGCGGATCGACCATCGCGGATTTCGCCTGGGGATCAGGCCGGGGCGAGGCCCGCGTCGGGGAGCGCCGACGGTCCGACGCTCGGACGCAGCTCGGGACGGGGCTTTGGCCGCGGGAGGAGCCGCGGCGCGCCGCCGGCACGGGGGCCGAACCGACTCGATCGTCCTGCCCATCGAGCAGCGCCTTCAGCTCGGCGCCCGTGATCGTCTCGTATTGCAGGTGAGCGCGCGCGAGACCCGCTCGAGATCGTCGCGGTGACCCTCGAGGACCTGCTCTCGTGCGCACGTACGCGCGCGTCGCAAACTTTCCGAACCTCTTCGTCGATCTCGCGCGCCGTCGCCTCGCTGTGGAATCGGCCGGCGCCGATCTCTGTGCCGAGGAACTCGCTGCCGCTCCGCTCCACATATCGCAGGGGCCCAACTTTCGAAGAGAAGCCCCACTCGCACACCATCATTCGGGCGAGCTCGGTGGCGCGCGCGATATCGTTGGCGGCGCCGGCCGAGATGTCATCCCCAAGAATCTCTTCCGCGACGCGCCCGCCGTATGCCACAGATAGCGTGGCCTCGGCGCGCTTCTTGGAGAAATCCAAACGATCCTTCTCCGGGAGATACATGGTGGCGCCGAGCGCCATCCCGCGCGGAATGATGGTGATCTTGTGGACAGGCTCGGAGCCCTGGATGAGGCCGCCGCGACGGCGTGACCCGCCTCGTGGCGAGCGATCACGAGCCGATCTTCCTCGGCGACGACGCGGCTCCGCTTCTGGCGCCCGAAGCGCACCTTGTCGCGCGCTCCTCGAGGTCTTCCTGCGCGACCGCGTCGCGCTTCTTGAGGACGGCGGTGATCGCGGCTTCATTGACGAGCGCCGCGAGATCGGCCCCCGAGAACATCGGGGTCGCGCGCGCGAGGACCGTGAGGTCGGTCTCGTTGGAGAGCTTCACGCGGCGCGCGTGGACTCTGGAGGATCTCCTCGCGCCCCTTCACGTCCGGCAGATCGATCACCACCTCGCGATCGAAACGCCCGGGGCGCAGGAGCGCCGGATCCAGCACATCGGGGCGGTTGGTCGACGCGATGACAATGATCCCTTCGTTGGTATCGAAGCCGTCCATCTCGACGAGGATGGCGTTGAGGGTCTGCTCGCGCTCGTCGTGCCCGCCCGTGAATCCGCTGCCGCGCTTGCGCCCGACCGCGTCGATCTCGTCGAGGAAGATGATGCAGGGCGCGTTTTCTTTGGCTTGCTTGAAGAGGTCGCGCACGCGGCGAGGCGCCGACGCCGACGAACATCTCCACGAAGTCGGAGCCCGAGATCGAGAAGAAGGGGACGTCCGCCTCGCCGGCGATGGCCTTTGCCAACAATGTCTTTCCGGTGCCCGGGGGCCGACCAGGAGGATGCCGCGCGGGATCCGTCCGCCGAGGCGCGCGAATCGCTGGGGATTCTTCAGGAACTCGATGATCTCCTTCACCTCATCCTTGGCTTCGTCGATCCCCGCGACGTCGTCGAAGGTGACGTTCGTGCGGTTTTCCTTGGTATAGAGGACGGCGCGGCTGCGCCCGAACCCAAGAATCCCGCCGCCCGCGCCGGACGATCGCATCTGGCGAAAGAAGAAGAACCAGAACACCACCAAAATCAGGATCCACGGCCCGAAGAGGGTGAGTAGCGTGGGATGAGGGAGTTCGGCGCGATCGCATTCACGCCGCCCGCCACCGTGAAATTCTTGATCTCGACACGCTGGTCGCGGAGCGTGCTCAGGAGGGCGGTCAGGTCGGCCGGCGTATTCTTGGGTTTGTCGGGATCGGTGGAGTCGCCGACGACCTCGACGTACTTCTCGCCGTCGTGGTCCACGAGATCGACGAAGAGCCGCGTCGATTTGTTGTTTTCCTCGGACTTGTCGAGGACGAACGCCTCGAGGGCGACGACCGATTTCTTGTCCATCCCCTCTCGCACCGCCGCGGGGGCCCAGGGGCTCGACTTGTCGAGCGGGCGAACCCACTTTTGCAACGCGAGGAGCTTGTCCCTTCGCCTCGGGATAGTAGAGGTGGAAGCGTTTTTGTGGGTTTCGGTCGGCGAAGCTCAAGAGTCCGCCGGCCGGCTGGCTGCTGGGCGCGTTCGCGCGCGGAGCCTGTGCCTTGGGATCGGTGCGGAGCACGCCCTTCACCTCACCGTCGGGATCGAAGGTGAACTCCTGCACCTGACCGGTGATCAACCGCTCGTAGAATTGCCCGACCGTAAGCTTCTCGTCCTCGCCGCTCGCCGCGTATTTGTTGAAGAGCGAGAACACCACGAATAGGAGGAAGATCAGGATGATGACGAACGAGCCCATGGGCCGCCCGCGTCCGCGTTTCGTGGTTTCTGTCTCTCGTCGGGATTTCATTCGTTGGGATCCTCGCTAAGGCCGCGGCGTTGGTTCGAGGCTGCCGCGATCGCGGTGGCGAGGGTTTGGGTTTCTATTCGGCGTAGAATGCCAAAAACAACAACCGAAAAGTTGAAGTCCGGGCTGTAAGTCTTCGACCCATTCTTCCAGTAGTGCCCGCGGAAGCGTCGGCGTCCACCAAAACGGGGGACTCGCGCGAGGCGCCGAGCCGGCGAATGCGCAGGTCCGCTAGCGGCGCAACGGAGCCGTGGCAGCTCGCCCGCTCGGAACGATCGCCCCCCTCCGAGCGTTCGGAGAGTCCGAGGAGCACCTTCCAGGCGAGCTCTTCGATGGTGTTGGCGACCGCGGTCGCTCGATTCTCATTGAGGGAAGCGGTGAATTCGGCCAAGTCGCTGCCGCCCACGCGCGCGAGCACCCGACCGGTCCGGGTATCCACGAGCTCCGCTTCGACGGCGATCGTGGAGGAGCCCTCGAGAATCCCGGACTGCTCGCGACCGACGAGGACCGGGTAATCGACCCGCAGGATTTTCCCGCGGATGAAGGCATCGGCCGCTTCGGAGGACCCTACGAGGCGGACGTCCGACTCCTCGAGGATGTGCTCGCGGATCTGCTCGGTCATCTGGAACTCGATGCCGCGCTCGTACGACTCATTGCCGAAGACCTGGACGGTGATGTTGCGCACCGACGGGGAAAGCGCAGCCCCGTCGTGTAGCACGACTGCAGGCCTGCGAGCGCCGCGCCGCACGCGGCAATCCCAACGATCCGTGCGAGCTTGGAAATGTGGGGTGTCATGGGGCGGTCGGCGCGCTCTCCGCGGGCTTCGGCGGGGTCTCGCTCTTGCTCGCGCGCGCGAGCTCGTCGACGCGCCGCTCCGCCTCGACCGTGTACTTGGCCGCCGGATAGTTGGTGATCGCGAGCTCGTAGTGGAGGAGGGCGCCGAAGTGCTGGCCGATGATCCGGTAGAACTCGCCGATCAAGTATTCGCTCTCGGCGAGTTTTTCTTCACATTCGCGCAACGCAATTCTGGCTTCCTCCCGGCGCGCCCCCTCGGCTCTCGTGGCGAGGTAGACCTGGAGTTCCTGGCGCGCCTTGAAGAGATCGTTCTGATCGAGGTCGGCGCGGCGCACGCCACGCAGCCGCGCAATGGCGATGCGGTACTCGGCCTGGTCGCGCCACACGCTGAATTTCGTAACCATTCAGGATCTTTTCGTAGGCTTCGATCGCCCCTGATAGTCGCCGATCTCATACTTGTACTCGGCGATCTGGCGGAGGGCCTCGTCGGCGCGGGAGCTCGCGCTGAACTTCTCGACGAAGAATTGGAGCACGAGGACGCCGTCGTCGGCGTCTCGAAAGATCCCAAGCCCAAGAAAAGAGTAACGGCTCTGGATCAGTTGCGTCCCGATCGCGTAGACGCTGTCCTGGAGATTCTTGTAGTAATAGCTGGTGACGCGGTAGTGCTCCTCGAACTGCTTGAAGTCCGTGAACGCGCGCCAGAGCTTGCCGCTCACCCGCTCCGCGTCGGCCGTCCGGAACTCGACCCCCTCCTTGTTATAGTTGGCAAACTTGGTCTTGAGGTATTCGAGCTTGTTGAGCGCCGCCGCGCCATTGCCGTCGCCGATGTCGACTCCCGCGTCGGCGAAGAGCTCGTCGGGAGTCTTCTGCGCGTAGGGGTAGGTGCGGCACGCGGCGAGACAGGCGGCGATCGCCGCGGCGGCCAGGATCGGGGATCTCAATGCCACAAAAACTCGAGCGAGGGTCGCGCCTTGGGGAGATAATCCAAATGAAACTTCAGGAAGCGGTCGAGGAATGAGCGCACGTCTCGGAGGGCTTTCGGCTGCGGGCCCGGGTCGCCGCCGCCGGCCGCAAGCGCCCGCGCGAGCGAGCGCGCCTCCCGCGAGAACAAAACGCTGTCGGTCCAACGCGGCCGGCAAGCCTCGCATACGAGACCTCCCGCACGAACGGAAATGCCGAGTGCCCCCGCGGCTGAAGCGAGGTCTTTCCCGCAGCCGGCGCAGCGCTCGAAGGCCGGCTGCAGCCCGAGGTCTTCGAGGAAGCCGAGCTCGAACGCCACCAGCGCGCTCGCGAGCTCGGCGTTCGAGCGAATCCGTTCGCTGTCGAGCTCCTCGAGCCAATCTTGGAATCGGGCGAATAGCTGGGGTTGGGGTGCCTCGGCCAAGACCGCATCGATGAGCTCGGCGCTGTAGAGGGCGACCGCGAGCTCGGCGAGCCGTCCGCGGAGGCGCCGATGGCTCGTCACGAATCGGAACTCGCCCGGCAGCGACATCGCCGATTCTTTGCGCGTGAGGATCTCGATCTCGACGCGGTCCAGGAGATCGAGCGATCCGAAGTATGGGCTCTTCGGGCGAAACGCACCTTTGACGAGCATCGGCACGCGCCCGCGGGTCGCCGTGAAGAGGTGGATGACGAGGCTCGAATCTCCGAATGGGATTCGCCGCAGCACGATCGCCTCGTCGAGAGTTGTGGGATGCACAGTGGCGTTACGGTTTCAGGTGCTGGGTCAGTTTGAAGTAGGCACGGAAGTGGACGGGTAATCGAGGCAGATGGGAATGAAGTGAGGGATGCCGAGAGTTGTTAGATGGTGATGTAAAGTGGGAGGAAATCTCGAAGAGAGAGGGCGCCTTTTAGGGGGCATTATGTCCACACTCCACGCGCCCGCTCCTGGCAAACTCCATCTATTGCGCCCGCTATCGCTCGCCTCCGCTGGGAAGGCGAGCTGGTACGAAATTCTCCGCTCAAGGATTCGACGGTGGATCGGGCGCACGCTGACACGCGTTGGGGCGCCTGGAGCGATCCGCAACATTGAAATCTTCGACGAGCTGACACACCAACGTGTCGAGGTGAGCGTAAGTGGGAGCTACACGCGCATCCGAGTAAATGGACGCGATTTCTACTTCGATCGAATCACGGGCCGATACGACGGGGCCGGAAGCGCGACGACCTAGCCGACCTTTGTTGGCAATCGGATCGTATTCGAGAATGAGCTGCTTCTCGCGAGCATCAATCTCGGAGGCAAGGCGAATCTCGCCGAGCCACGAAACGGGACTGTTCCGAAGAATGGCAGGATTATCGCCATAGAGGTGAGCAAGCATGCGCTCGCGCATGTCCGTGGACTTGCCAACATAAATCACGGCAGTCGCGCTCACGATGCCATAGACTCCGACCGTGCCGGGCGGAATCGCTTCGATGACCTGGCGGGTGAATGGACTGGTAGTCATATGGGCAAAAGGCATGAAAAAATCTCCTTCGGAATCGAGTCCGAAACTGGACTCGGAGAGTTCCGAAGGCGATACTCTAGAAATGCCCAAGCGCCCAAGTAAAGAACCCGATCCCAATGAGCTGGCGAAGGGGATCGTCGAGAAGATCGCCAACCCCGAAACTCCGTCGTTGGTAGAACCGGAGCGAAAGAAGGATCCGGCCGCCGTGAAACTCGGGCGCCGGGGAGGAAAGAAGGGGGGAGGTCCGCGCCAATATCCTGACTCCCGAGGAGCGACGCGAGATCGCGCTGCATGCGGTTCGCACCCGTTGGGCGAAGGCTGGAAAGGCGCCCAAGGAACCTACTCCCGAATCGTTGAGTCCGGCCGAGTCCCCGAGTCAACTTCCGGAGACTTCTATGGAAATGCCGTATTCGATGTTCAGTGGAACGCTCAATTTTGGTGGCGTTGAGCTGGATTGTCACATCCTGAACGACGGTCGGCGCGTTTTCAGTCAACGAGCCATTGTGAAGGCGATTAGTGGCGGCCGCACGAGTGGCGACTTGAAGGCATACATAGACGCTAACCCCTTGCTGGATAAGGGTCGCGTCGCGGCCGACGCCATTCGTTTTAGAATCCCAAAAACCCAACTCCAGCAATCGGAGCGGAAGCAACTCTCCTCATCGAGATCTGCGATGCCTACTTGCAGGCGCGCACTCAAGACAAGCTAAAACCCAATCAGCTCGATCTAGCCAAGCAGGCCGAGATCATTCTGCGCGCATGCGCCAAAGTTGGGATCATCGCACTTATCGATGAGGCAACGGGATACCAGAAGATTCGAGCCAAGAATGCCCTTCAACTCAAACTCCAAGCTTTCATTGCCGACGACATGTAGGAGTGGGCAAGGATGTTCCCAGAGACGTTTTGGTTGAGATTGGCTCGATTAGAAGGGGTTCACTACTCACCACGCTCTCGCCCACTTCGTTGGGGAAAGTACGTCATGAGCTTTGTCTATGACGCAATCGATTCGGATGTGGGAGAGGAGCTTCGAAAAAGAATCCGAATCCCCACTATCTGAAAAATCACCATCAATGGTTGAAGGACTTTGGACGGCAGAAAGTCAACGATCACCTTCACCAATGCATCGGAGTCATGAAGACTTGCCGCGACATGGCCAACTTCCGAGTCAAATTTGCCAGAGTCTTCAAGAACACCCCTCTTCAAACCAACTTCGACGACATTGACTGGAAGGTCTAGGAAAAGGCCTTGACGAATACTTGAGCGCTCAAGTAACTTGGGCGCCATGAATCGCCTATCCCAAGAAGATCGCGTCCGGGTCATCTCTTCCCTCGTCGAGGGAAACAGCATCCGCGCCACCGTGCGCATGACGGGTGTCGCCAAGAACACCGTCGCCAACCTCCTCGTCGATCTCGGGCACGCTTGCGAGCGCTTCCACGATGCCCGCGTGCGCGCCCTGCCTACCGAGCGCGTCCAGTGCGACGAGATTTGGGCGTACGTGGGGATGAAGGAAAAGAACGTCCCGCGTGACCGCAAGGGCATCCTCGGTTTCGGCGACACGTGGACATGGACGGGCATCGATGCCGACTCCAAGCTCATGATCTCGTGGCTCGTCGGGGACCGAAGCGGAGACACGGGCGCCCTCTTCATGATGGACCTGGCCAGCCGTCTCAAGAATCGGGTTCAGCTTTCGAGCGATCAGAACACTCCCTACGCCCCGATCGTGGAAATGGCCTTTGGCGGGGATGTGGACTACGCGCAGATTCGGAAGATCTATGGCCCCGAGAAGGGAGAGGCGCGCCGCTACTCGCCTCCCGTGTGCCTTGGGTGCGAGCGCAAGACCATCAGCGGGAACCCCGACAAAGCGGCCATTTCGACGAGCTTTGTTGAACGCCAAAACTTGACGATGCGCATGAGCATGCGGCGCTTCACGCGGCTAACCAACGGGTTCAGCAAGAAGCTCGAAAACCTCGTGTGCGCGGTCAGCCTCCACTTCGTCCACTGACAATTTCTGCCGACCCCACATTTCCCTAAAGGGCAAAACGCCTGCGATGGTGTGCGGACTCGCCGACCACGTGTGGTCGCTCTAGTGAACTCGATTCTTTGCTTGACTGAAACTGACCCACTACCCGGTTTCACCACAATACAGGTTCCCGATTCGTAACAGAGCGCCCACGCGTGGGACAAAGAGTTGGGATTTCGCGGCGGCACGACAGGTGCCTTGCGCCCCGCCATGAGTGCGATTGCCAAACGATGGTTCGAGCCGGCGCCGAGCGGCTCGGTTCTGAAGGGGCGGTTTGGATCGGAGGAGTCGGCGGGTCCCGTCCTCTTCCAAGATGCGAGAAGCAGCGAGCTCATGAGGCGATTTCAGACCCAGCGCGACGAGGAGACGTTCGCCGAGTTGTATCGAGCCAACATTCCGCGGATCGAGCGAATCATGCAATCGTGCTTGCGATTCGGCGCTCGCGACCTCGACTCCGAAGAGATCACCCAAGAGGTTTTCGTGAGCGTCTTCCGTTCGGCGCATCGTTTTCGGTTCGAACGGGAGTGCTCGTTCCGGCTGTGGAGCGCGCAGATCGCTCGGAACGCGGTTCGGCATGCGCTGCGCCAGAGGCGCGAGCGCAAGTCGCGCGAGAGCGGCGCGATCCTCGAGGTGCTCGCCGCCCGCCCGAGCCGCCCCGAGGAAGGGGAAGTGTGGCATGCGGGGCAATCGGCCCTCCCAGCCCTGCTTGCGCGCTGTGGACCGGCCTCGAGACCCTCGGAGTGCGCGATCGCGATGTGTTGCTTGCGGCCGATGCGGGCGGCGAATCCTACGGATCGATCGGCGCGCGTCTCGGCCTGAGGCGCGCGACCGTGAGAATGGTGGTGTTCCGCGCGCGCCGGCGGCTGTTCGCGAAGATGGAGACGTCGCTGTTCGCCCCCGGGAGCGATACGGCGAAAGCCAAGCTCCGGTAATCTTCGCGGCGTGAGCGCGCCGCCCCCGCAACGATCGATCTCCTGATTCGCGGGGCCTCGGCCGTGGCGACCTGTGCTCCCGGCGCGGTTGCGCCGAAGCGCTCCGGCGCGCGGAGCCGACCTCGGAAATGTGGGATCGATCGCAGGGGGCGCGGTGGCGATCGATGGCGGCGCGATCGTTGCCGTCGGCGAGGCGCGGGAGATCGAGAAGCGATATGTGGGAAAGGAGACGATCGACGCGCGAGGCGGCGTCGTGATCCCCGGGCTCGTGGATCCCCACACCCATCCGGTGTTCGTTCAGGCCCGCGTGGGGACGTCGAGCGGCGGATGCGCGGCGAGACCTACCAACAGATCGCGGCGGCCGGAGGGGGAATCTTGTCATCGGTGCGCGGAGTGCGAGAAGCGAGCGACGAGGAGCTCGAGGTGCTCGTGCGTCTTCGGCTCGAGCGATTCCTCGACATGGGGACGACCACCGTGGAGGCGAAAAGTGGGTATGGGCTCACCGCCAAGGACGAGCTGCGCTCGCTGCGCGCGATCGCGAAAGGGGCGGCGGCGCTGCCGATGACGGTCGTGGCGACGCTGCTCGCGGCGCACGCGCTCCCGCAAGAGTGGCGTTCCGATCGGCGGCGATGGTTGGCAATTGTACGCGAGGAGATCGCCCCCGCCGCGGCCGCGGAGAAGCTTCGCGACATTCCACGACGTTTTCGTGGACGAGGGATTCTTTACATCGGAGGAGGCGCGCGAGCTGCTCGCGGCGTCCCGATCGTTGGGTTTGCGCCCCAAGCTCCACGCCGACGAGCTCAAGGGCACGGGCGCCTCGGAGCTCGCGGTCGAGCTCGGCGCCGCATCGGCCGATCATCTCGACCATATCTCGCGCGCCGGAGTGGAGCGGCTTGCGGCTTCCGACACGATCGCGGTTCTACTGCCGGGCGTTTCCCACTTCTTGCGCTCGGCCCACGACGCGCCGGCGAGGGCGCTCGTGGATGCCGGCGCGGCGGTCGCGCTCGCCACCGATTTCAACCCGGGGACCTGTCTCACGGTCTCGATGTTCGAAATCATGCACTTGGCCGCGATGCGGATGGGGCTCACCGCCGAAGAGGCGCTCGTGGCGTCGACGCGCAACGCCGCGTTCGCCCTCGGCCTCGGTGGGAAAGTTGGGTTTCTCGCCCCGGGGCGCGCGCCGACGTCGTCGTGTGCGACGTGCGCGACGCCCGCGACCTCGCGTATGCCTTCGGGCGCCCCCGTCGCGTACGTGGTGTGCGGCGGGCGGGTGGTGAGGCGTCCGTCGGCGGCGAGGCCCACGTTTCTCTAGGATGGGGCCTCTAGCATGGGGCTCCGCGAATCCCACCCATCCTGTCGACCCCAACTAACCAAACGGCCCGAGCCATTCCAACGATCCTGCCGATGCCAACGATCCAGCCCCTCGTCGAGTGTGTTCCCAACTTTTCCGAAGGACGGGACGCCGCCGCGGTCGCCGCCCTCGCGCGCGCCGCCGAGGGCGAGGGTGTCGTGATCCTCGATCACGAGATGGACGCGAGCCACAATCGTTGCGTCCTCACGTTCGCGGGCTCGCCGCAGAAAGTTGGGAATGCGGCGGTCGCGTGCGCCAAGCTGGCCGTCGCCACGATCGACCTCAATCGCCACGCGGGGAGCACCCGAGGATGGGGGCGGTCGACGTGATCCCGTTCGTTCCGGTCGCCGAGTTCACGATCGAGGCGGCCGTGGCGCTTCTCGCGCGAGGTCGGGCGCCGCCTCGGCGAGGAGGTCGGGATTCCCATCTATCTCTACGCCGAGTCGGCGACCCGCCCCGAGCGGCGCGCGCTCCCCGACATTCGCAAGGGGAGTTCGAGGGACTCCGCTCGAAGATCGGCTCGGATCCCAACTATGTCCCCGACTTCGGCCCGAACTGGATCCACCCGACCGCGGGCTGCACCGCGGTCGGCGCCCGGTTCTTCCTCATTGCATACAATATCCAGCTCGACACGGCCGACGTCGACGCGGCCCAGGCGATCGCGAAGGCGATCCGCGAGCGCGACGGCGGGTTGCCGCGGGTCCAGGCGAAGGGCTTCGAGGTCGAGGTGGCCGGCCGCAAGCTCGCCCAGGTCTCGATGAATCTCCTCGACTATCGCAAGACTTCGATCGCGCGCGTCTTCGAGGAAGTCGAGCGGCTCGCCGCGGCGCGGAAACTTGGCATCGTCGACAGCGAGCTCGTGGGGCTCGTGCCCGCGCGGCGCTCGACGACGCGACCGCCAAGAGAGTGAAGCTTCGCGGCTACGATGCCAAGAAACAGATCCTCGAGGAAGTCTTGGCATCGCGGCGCGCGACCGCACCGCGACACCGCCGTGAGACTCCTCGCCGCCGCCGTCGTCGCCGCGACCTCGCGGGGCCGGGGCGCTCGCGGGCGCGCGCCGCAGGGGCCCCAAACCCAACCATCGGGAGAAAAGGGGGATGCCAACGATGCAAGTTCGAGGCGACCCTCCCCTGCCCCAAGCATCCCAAGAATGCGGCGAAGCAGGAGGAGGGGGCGATCTTCTGCTCGGTCGCCGCCGCCTGTCCGCTGTGCGAGGGGATCTTCCGGGTCGATTGCCCCGATTGCCACGGCGCCGGGCAAACCGAGCTCGAAGCGAAACGAGCCGAGGTGGAGCGGCTGATCGAGAAGGAAAAGGCCTTCGAGAAGGAGATGGGGGTTACCCGCGCTCGCGCGCGATCACCAAGCATCTGGAGCTGACCTTCGACGTCGAGAGCCTGACCGTCGACCGCAAGCAGCTCGGTCAGCACGAGCTGCTCCACCTCTACGCCGACCGGATCGAGAAGCTCCTCTCGAGCTTCAACGAGATCCTCGGCACGCGCGAGTCCGATCACAAGTCTCCGCGATACTTGGTGATGATCTGGCGCAATCCACTCGATCAGCGCGAGGCGGCGGGGCGCTACGCCGAAGGGAAACGGCGCCGGCGTGAAGCTGCTCGGCGCGCGCGGAGTCTTTACATTGCTCCGCGACAAGAATCAGCAGCCGCAGGACGACGACCTCCATCGCTCGGTCGTCCACAACATGACCCACCTATTCCTCGCCGATCTCTTCGACGCGACCTGGCTCGGCAACATGAAGGCCGCCTGGGTCGACGAGGGGCTCGCCCACTGGTTCGAGGACCGCGGCTTCGGGCAGTGCACCAACTTTTGTTACCAAGAGCAGAACACGCTCGTCGGCTTCAAAGGTGGGAAGTGGCGGCAGCCGGTGCGCAGCATGGCCGAGAGCGGCAAGATGCCGTCGTTCGCGGAGACTTCCCAAAAGATGTCGAACCAGCTCACGCCCCAAGAGCACGCGCTCGCGTTCTCCTATGTCGACTTCCTCCTCGCGCGCGACGCGAAAGCATTCCCAAAATTGGTATCGGCGCTCCAGAAGAAGAAGCCGACGCGCGAGGCGATCGAGGTCTACGGCCTCACGATGATGACCTTCGAGACCGAATGGAAGAAATGGGTGCTCGAGAGCTATGCCAAGCGCTGAGCGCCGCCGAGCGGATCAGTGCAGATAGGTGTCGAAGAAGTCGACGAGCTTCTTGCGCAGATCCAGATTGTTGACATCGACGAGGAACTCGCGCGTCGCGTTCGGCGCGATGTACAGTTCCTTGGGTTCGACCGCGCGCTTGTACATCGTTTGGATCGACTCGGGGGCGCCTGGAGGTCGTTCGCGGCGCCGAAGATGAACACCGGGCAGGGCGCGAGCTTGGCGATCATGTCGACCGGACGCACCGCCGCGGGATTGGCGCCGATGCGCATTTGTAGGAATTCGAGGTAGAGGAATCCGGGCCCCTTCACGCCGAGGCCCGAGAGCTGGCGGAAACGATAGTCGCAGGCATCCTCGATCGACATGTCGGGAGCGAAGAGCGCGACCCCGCCGAGCTCACGGACCGTGTCACACGCGAGGATCGTTGCGCTCGCGCCCGTGCCGACGCCAACGATTCCGATCCGCTTCGACCCAATTGCTTCTGTTCCTGGAGGAACTTCACCGACGCGATCACATCCAAAGATTCTTTGCTTCCCATCGATTGCAGCGCGCCGTCGCTCAGGCCGCACGCGCGCATATCCATGAGGAGGACCGAGTATCCGGAGAGCATGAGGAGGCGCGCCGCCGGAATGCAGTCGGTCCGCGGTGCAGCTGTGGCCGTGGAAGAACGCCACCACCGGCGCGGAGTCGGACACCTCCGAATACCAACCGCGCAGCACCGTTCCGTCCGACGCGCGAATCGTCACATCTTGTGTGGCAAAGCCGACGCGCGAGTTGTCCGAGCCTGCGCTCGGGCGGTAGGGCGACGTCGAGATCCACGCGATGCCGGCGCTGGCGAGCGCGTAGATCGCGAGTGCCGCGAAGAAGATTTTCAGATACTTGGCAAGCGTAGGGTTCATTCGACTCACTTCCCGCGGGGACCCGTGCCGATACGGCAGCAGGAGTTGCGAACCCCGCAATCACTTCCATGACGACCGTCAGCGATCGACGAAGGCAGCCCCGCCTCGAAACTTCGATCCCCGCACAGATGCGGTTCCTCGTTCCAAATCTCGAGACTCAGGCGGCAAACGTGAGCGCCGACGGTGTCTATTTCGTCGCGAAGGGACCCCTAACCGTAGAGGTCGTCCTCATGGTGGCGGGGAAACGGCTGACCGGCCTGGGTCACCTGGTCCGCGTCGAGAGCAAGACCGCCAACCACACCGAGCTCGGGATCGCCGTCCGCCTCGATAGCCCGATCCTCACCGCGGATGGGAAGCCGCTGACGGGTCCGCTAGCGCAGGACGGGTCCGAGAACGGCCCCGGGAAAGAGTCCAAGTAGGACCACGGCGGCGGCCGCCCCGCGAGCGCGAGCCACGCGGTGATCGGCGCGCGACCCTGGGGCGGAGCGCCGAGACGCTCCTCCTCGCTCGCCATGTAGCAGGTGCCGACGATCCGCAGGTAGTACGCCACGCCGATGACCGAGAGCACGATCCCAACGATCGAGATCCCAATCAAATCGGCGCGGATCGCGGCGACGAACACGAAATACTTGGCAAAGAATCCGGCGGTCGGCGGGATGCCCGCGAGCGACAGCAGGAAGAAGGTCAACAATCCGGCGGCCAGCGGCTGGCGGCGCGCCAGGCCGCGGAAATCCTCGATCGAGGAGAAGCGCTCGCCGCCGCGCTCGAGCACGGCGAGGACGCCGAAGGCGCCGAGGACGGACGCGCCGTAGCCCGCGAGATAGAAGACCGCCGCCTCGCGCGTGGCCCGCGCCAGATCGACCGCGAGCGGGCCGGCCGACGCGGCGAGCCCCGCCGCCAATGCCAACAATAGGGTGCCGGCGTGGGCGACCGACGAGTACGCGAGGATCCGCTTGACGCGGTCCTGGAGGAGCGCTCCCAAGTTTCCGGCGGCGATCGAGAGGATCGCCAGCACGGCGAAGATCACCCAGGCCTTCGCGGGGAGCATCGGCAATACCAACAAAAGCCCCATCGTCGCCGCGATCTTCGTGGACGCCGACATGAGCGCAGTGACCGGGGTCGCCGCCCTTCGTAGGCATCGGGGGTCCAGAAGTGGAAGGGGGCCGCCGAGATCTTGAAGAGGAGACCCGCCGCCACGAGCGCCGTCCCCGTCGCCGCCGCGCCGGAGCGGGCGGCGGCGCCGCGGAGCGCCGCCACGTCGAGCGTGTGCTCGCCGGCGTACACCAACGATAGGCCGTAGGCGATGAAGCCGGCCGCGAACGCGCCGAGGAGGAAGTACTTCACCGCCGCCTCGATGGAGGCCTCGCGCTTGCGGCGCAATCCCACCAATGCGTAGAGCGGGATCGAGAGGAGCTCGATCCCCAAGAATACGAGGATCAGGCTCTTGGCGCCGGCCACGAGGCCGATCCCCGCGGGAACCAACACCAACAATAGGACGAGCTCGGCGGGGAACTCCTCCTCGTCGGGGCGCAGGTAGCCGTGCGCGAGCGCGATCGACGCGAGGGCGAAGGCCGAGGCGGCCGCCGTGAGGACGGCCCCCGCGCCGTCGAGCGCGAAGATCTCGGAGCCGAAGCCTGGTGCCCCGACGGCGCCGCCGAGCGCGGTCGCGATCGAACCGACGAGGCCGGCGACCCCAAGAATCGTGGCGAAGGCGCGGACCCGAAAGACGGCTTCCATGGCCATGCCGAGGATCGAGCCCGCGATCGGGAACGCGACGGGGGCGACTCGCAGGAGGCTGTCGTTCACTTCGTGCTCTCCTTCGCCACGGCGACCTTCTCCACGATCGCGGTGCCCATGGCGACTTTCTTACCTTGCTCGATCCGCCGCACGAGGTCGTTCACCGCCGCTTCCGTGGGTTTCACGAAGAAGCTCGGCTGGACTCCGATCCAAACGATCGGGATGAGGAGGAGGGCGATCGCCGCGGCCTCGCGCCCCGTCACGTCGGATAGTTGGTGATTCTCGCGGCGCGTCGTGGGCCCGAGCAGGACGCGGCGGAGCATCGAGAGCATGTAGACGGCGCCGAGAATCGTCCCGAGCGCCGCGACCGCGCAAAGCCAAGGATCGAAATCGAAGGCCCCCTTCAGGCAGAGGAACTCGCCGACGAATCCGTTCAGCCCCGGGAGGCCGATCGAGGAGAGCGACGCCACGGTCAGCACGATCGCGAAGATCGGCACGACTCCGGCGATCCCGCCGTATTCTTGGATTTCGCGCACGTGGCGCCGCTCGTACGAGCAATCCCACCAATAGGAAGAGGAGCCCGGAGGAGAGCCCGTGATTCACCATCTGGAGGATGCTGCCGCGCAGGCCGGCGCCGTTCAGCGCGAAGAGGCCGACGGCGATCACACCCATGTGCGCCACGGACGAGTAGGCGATGAGCTTCTTCATGTCGCGCTGGCCGTAGGCCAGCAGCGAACCGTACACGACGGCCGCGGCGCCGAGCCCCACGAGCCACGGCGCGAGCGTCACGGCGGCCGCGGGGAAGATGCCGATTCCCAATCGGTAGGAATCCGTAGGTTCCCAACTTTAGGAGGACCCCCGCCAGCACGATCGAGCCCGCCGTCGGCGCCTCGACGTGCGCGTCGGGAAGCCAAGTATGGAAGGGGAGCATCGGCACCTTGATCGCGAAGGCGAGCGCGAAGGCGCTGAAGCAAAGGATCTGCGTGCGCAGCGGCAGCTCCTTCGTGGCGAGCTCCTGGAGGTCGAAGGTCCCGGTCGTGTACGCGAGGTAGAGGAGCGCCACGAGCATCACCAACGATCCGGCGAGCGTGTAGAGGAAGAATTTCACCGTCGCGTAGATCCGGCGCGGCCCTCCCCAGATCCCAATGATGAAATAGAGGGGATGAGGCTCAGCTCCCAGAACACATAGAAGACGAGCAGATCGCGCGCGAGGAAGACACCAACGATCCCAGCGAACATCGAGGAGCGCCCACACCAGGAATTCCCGCTCGCGCTCGTGGATGTGGCCGATCGCGGAGAGGAGCACCACCGGGCCGAGCAGGCCGGTGAGCGCGACGAGCAGGATCGAGAGGCCGTCGACGCCGAAGTGGAGGCGCACGGGGATCGCCGTTCCGCCGGAGCCTGGGAGCGCGAACCAATCCATCTTCCAGACGAGCTGGGCATAGGGGATCGCCGAGTCGAACGCACCGAACGCGAGGAACGCGAGCCCCGCCTCGACGAGCGCCACCACGATCGCGATGGAGAAGAGCTTCCGCTTGTCGCGCAGCGGCAGGAATACCAACAATAGGGCACCCAGCAGCGGCACAGCCACCAGCAGCGGCGAGAGCACGTCGAGGAGGGCGATCATGGGGGCGTTCCTCATCGCAGCCACCACACGGCGGCCGCGAGCCCGGCCGCCCCGCGCCGAACCAGAGCGAGTACGACTGGAGCCGGCCGTCGGCGGCGGCGCGGACTCCCGATGCCAACTTTCTGCAGAGGCCGGCGACGCCGTTCACGAGCCCGTCGATCACGAGGGCGTCGAAGATCGCCGCGAGGGCGCCGAGCGCGCGGAGCGGGCGCACGATCGCCGCGTCGTAGATCTCGTCGACAAACCAACGATTCGTGAGGAGCCGGTACTCGGCCGGGTGGCGCTTGGCGAGCGCCTCGCCGCGCGCGAGCCCGCCGCCGTAGACCCAGCGCGCGCCGAGGATCCCAAGGATCGAGATTGCGCCCGACACCAACAAAAGGAGCTTCTCGGCGCTCTCGCTCAGGATCCCCATCTCGGAGGCGGGGAGTTCCGCTCGATCACGGGCTCGATCCAGCGCTCGAGCGGCTGCCAATGCACGAGCGGGAGCCCCAGCCCGGCGGCCGCCACGGTCGCGATTGCGAGGACCACGAGCGGCATCGTCATCACGCCGGGGCTCGGGTGGGGGTGCTCGTGCGTGCGCGGCTCCCCTCGAATGCCAAGAATACGAGGCGGAAGGTGTAGAAGGCCGTCAGCAGCGCCGTCGCCGCGGCGACGATGTAAAGAATCGTGTTGAGGACCGGGTTCCCGAAGACCGCGCGCCCGGTGATGATCCCGGCGAAGATCTCGTCCTTCGAGAAGAAGCCCGAAAGCAAAGGAAAGCCCGCGAGCGCGGCGGCGCCCGACGAGCATCGTGCGATAGACGGTCGGCAGCGCGCGCTTGAGGCCCCCATCTTGAACAGATCCTGCTCGTGGTGGAGCGCGAGGATCACGGCCCCCGATCCCAAGAATAGAAGCGCCTTGAAGAACGCGTGGGTCACCAGGTGGTAGAGGCTCGCCGAGTGAGGCGCCCACGCCGGCCGCGAGGAACAGATAGCCGAGCTGCGAGATCGTCGAGTACGCGAGGACTTTCTTGATATCGCGCAGCCACGAGGCCCATCGTCGCCGCGAAGAGCGCGGTCGCGGCGCCGACGCACGCGACCACCGACGAGGCCACCACCGACGCGTCGAAGATCGGGTGGGCGCGGATCACCACATAAACGCCGGCGGTCACCATCGTGGCCGCGTGGATGAGCGCCGAGACGGGGGTGGGGCCCGCCATCGCGTCGGGAAGCCACACATAGAGGGGGATCTGGGCCGACTTGCCGCACGCGCCGACGAACACCAACAATCCGAGCGTGGTGATCTGCCAGGTCTCGAGCGAGCCCGAGAGGATCTTCTGGTTGATCCCCTCGAACTCGAACGTGCCGCACCAGGCGGCCGCGGCGAACATCGCGAGGAGGAAGCCCAAGTCTCCCACGCGATTCACCACGAAAGCCTTCTGCCCCGCCTCCGCGTTCTTCATGTCGGTGTGCCAGAAGCCAATCAAAAGATAGGAGCAGAGCCCCACCCCTTCCCACCCGATGAAGAGGACCGGCATCGAATCGCCGAGCACCAACAAAAGCATCGCGGCGATGAAGAGGTTCAGATAGGTGAAGAAGCGCGCGAAGCCCGGATCCCCCTTCATGTATCCGGTCGCGTAGAGGTGGATCAGCGAGCCCACCCCGTGACCACCAGGCACATCACGGCCGAGAGGGGATCGAAGCGAAGACCAAAATTGATGTCGGGGCCGCCGGTGGGGATCCAGCCGGCCGAAACCCAACTCAAGACGCGCCCCTTCTCGGGGAGGTGGGCGAGGTCGAGCAGCCCGAAGAGCGACACCACGAATGCGCCGACGACCGCGAGGGTCGCGATCGCGCCGACGACACCCTCGTTCGCGCGCACGCCGGGGTGTCGCGCCGCGCCCGCGCCGACTGGACGTGGATCAGCCCGCAGAGCGCGGCGCCCGCCAACGGAAAGATGGGAATGAGGGAGATCGTCGTCACGGGATACCAGCTATCCGTGGAGCTCGTTCGCGGCGTCGAGCTCGGTCGTCTTCTTCAGGCGGAAGAACGCGAAGACGAGCGCCAGTCCCACTGGCGGCCTCGGCCGCGGCCACGAGGATCACGAAGATCGCATAGGACGACGCTTCGTTGGCATTGACGCCGCCGCGTGCCGACGCGAGAAAAGTGAGGTTCGCAGCGTTGAGCATCAGCTCCACGCTCAGGAGGACGACGATGGCGTTGCGCCGGATCGTGAAACCCAACACTCCCAGCGCGAAGAGCGCCGCCGCCAGCACGTAGACCGGGGGTCCGAAGAAGCTCATGCCACCCCTCCCGTGACCGCGGTATTCTTGGGATTCGCATCGGAGGCGAGCGGCTCATTCGCGCCAACGGCGCGCGGCGTTTCCGCCGGCACGCCGTCGGGGATCGCCGGGGCCGGCTGCCCGCCCACGAGCGGCCGCGGATCGAAGGCGTGCTGCCGCGCGAAGTCGCCCGGTGTGGCGACCCGCGGATCGCGCCTCGCGAGGACGACGACCCCAACCATCGCCGCGAGCAGGATCACGCCGGTGATCTCGAACGCGAGGACGAGCGGCCCGTCGAACAATAGTTGGGAAACGCCGGCGACCGACTCGCGGACCGGCGCGATCCCGCGCTGCGCGGCGAGGCGCGCGGCCACCGCGCCCGGCGCCGTCTCCGAGCCGAGCTCGATCCCAAGGATCGCCAATCTCACGAATACCGCGAGCGCCACGACCGCGCCGATCCCGGTCCGCGCCGAGAGGGGCGTGCGCGCGAGCGTGGACACGCCGAGGAGCATGATCACGAAGAGGAACAGCACCATGATCGCGCCGGCGTAGACGAGGACCTGGATCGCGGCGAGGAAGGGGAATCCCAACAAAAGATAGACGCCCGAGAGGCAGAAGAAGGCCAGCACGAGGTTCATCGCCGCCACGACCGCGTCGCGCCGGAGCACGACCCCGAGCGACGCCGCGATCGCGGCTCCGCCGAGGACGTATCCGAGGACGTCGGCGAATGTCATCGCGTCGTCTTCGCCTGCGAGGGGCGCTCGCCGGCCTTTCTGTGGGATCGGTCTTCGGCACCGAGGTTGGGACCGGGGCCCGGCGAGCCCCGCGGGATTCGACTTCGGATCGTTGGGATTGGGGGCCCCTTCCAACGGTTGTAGATCGCGTTGCTGAACTCGATCCGCGGCTTGAGCCGCGCGATCGGACGCAACAATTGCTCTTTGTTGAGGACGTGCTCCGCGCGCGTGGGGCCGGCGAGCTCGAGCTCGTCGCTCATGTAGATCGCCTCCTTCGGGCAGACCTCCTCGCAGAACCCACACAAAATGCAGCGGAGCATGTCGATCTTGATTCCTTGGGCTCTCTCTCGATGAAGCTCTCGGTCGCGCCGCCGTGGATCGTGATCGCGTAGGCCGGGCAGACGAACTCGCAGAGCCCGCATGCCACACATCGCACGGTGCCGTTGTCGTTCTGCACGAGGCGAGGCTGCCCGCGCGTGGCGGAAGTCCGCGGGATCGGCTCCTCGGGATAGAGGCGCACGATCCGCTTGCGGAACATCACGCGGAACGTGAGGCGCAGCCCGCCCACCAAAGGCCAATAAAGGCGCTCGGCGAAGCGGAGGGTTTTCTCGACGACGTGCATGGTTGGGGTCGGTGGGATCGTTGGGTTTGGGCTCGCTGCGATCTCAGCGGCGCTTGCGTTGGGATGGCGGTGCCGTGCTCATTTGTAGAAGACGACGACGGCCCCCGTCACGGCGAAGTTCACGATCGCGAGCGGCACGAGCTTCTTCCAGCCGAGATCCATGAGCTGGTCGTAGCGGAAGCGGGGAGCGACCATCGAACCCACAAATAGAAGAACAGGAAGAATCCGGCCTTCAACGAGAACGCAATGATCGAGAGCCACCACGGTGTGCTGTCGATCGGCAGGAGCGGCACGAGGGGCCCGCCGAGGAAGAGCGTTGCCACCATCCCCGACATGGCGATCATCGCGCTGTACTCACCAATGAAAAAGAGCGAGAACTTCCAGCCCGAGTACTCGGTGTGGAATCCGCCCACGAGCTCGGGCTCGCACTCGGCGAAATCGAACGGATGCCGATTCGTCTCGGCGAACATCGCGATCAGGAAGATGAGGAATGCGACCGGCTGATACGCAATATTCCAGCCGTGCTTCGCTTGATGGAGGACGATGTCGTGGAGCGAGAGGCTGCCGCTCACGAGCACCGCGGAAGCCATCGCGAGGGTGAGCGCGAGCTCGTACGACAGCATCTGCGCGCCGCTGCGAATGCTGCCGAGCAGGCTGAACTTGCTGTTGCTCGACCACCCCGCGAGGATCACGCCGTAGACGCCCAGCGATCCCACCGCGAGGAAATAGATGACTCCGGTCGGGATGTCGGCCACGACGAGCGGGCGCTCGACACCAAGAAAGGAATTGTGACATCGCCCAATCCGAAGGGGATCACGGCGAATGTCATGAACGCCGGCACGGCAGCCAAGATCGGCGCCAGGCGGAAGAAGAGCGGGTGCGCCCCTCGGGCATCGAGTCCTCCTTGAAGAGGAACTCTGATGCCGTCGGCCGCGGCCTGCAGCAGGCCGAACGGGCCGACCCGATTGGGGCCGTAGCGATACTGCATGAACGCCGAGACGCGCCGCTCCGCCATCGACATGAGGCCGGCCACCGCCATCGTCCCGCCGAACGCAAGGATCGTGATGACTGTCATCGCGCCGAGCTCGAGCCACAGGTTCATCCGTGGGAACCTCCGGCGGCGGCGGACTCGGCGGCGCTCTTTGTTTGCTTCCGTGGCCGGACTCGAGGACCGCGGCCTTGAGCCTTTCCAACAGATCCCGGTCGGGAATCGCCCCAGGCGGGAGCGAGACCGCGGCGCGCAGCGCTGCGGGGCGCCCTTGCTATTGGTGAACGTGCCCGACTTCTCGAACGCGTTCGCTGCGGGAAGGCACATGTGGATTCCGGCGCGATCGACGCGGCGCCGCTCGACGACGATCGTTGGGAACTTCGGATCGTCGAGGAGTGCGCCGGCATTGCCACCCATCTCGAGGAGGTCGACGATCCACTCGCCCGCAAGCAGGCAGGCCTTGGCCGGCGCGCTCCCTCGCGCAGCGCCGATGCAGCCCCGGGATGAGCGGCTCGAAGCCGAGGTCGACGAGCCCCTGCGATTCGGGCAGGGGTCGCCGGTATGTAACAATCTCGTCGGAGGGGCCGATCTCCGGGAGTACGACGCGCGGCTTCGCGCCGACGGTCTTTGCGAGGTCGAGGAGCGCCTTCCCTCTTCGTTGGTGAGGAACGGCGAGGCGATCACCAACATTCCTTCGCCCGCGTTCGCCTTGAGCCACTTTCCCGCCTCGCCGACGCCGACGGCGTAGCTCGTCTCGGCGAACTCGCCGTCGCGCCGCTGGAGCGGCACCGAGAGGCGCCCCGCCCGATCGTTGGTATCGTCGTAGGCGAATCGGCCGACGTCGCACATCCAGTAGCCGTTGGCGTTCGCGTTGAAGCGCGGGCGGATCCGCTTCACCTCGCCGCGGAAGGTCTCCACGTGGGTGTTGCATCCGCGCGAGCAGAACGAGCAGACCGACGGCACGGCGGTGAGCTGCCACGCGCGCGCCTGGAATCGGAACTTCTTGAGGGTGAGCGCGCCGACGGGGCAGATGTCGGCGAGGACCCCTGATAGTTGCCATGGAGCGGCGTGTCGCCCCCTTCGATCGTTGGCATCGTCGCGATGACATCATTGGGGCCGCGCTGGACGACGCCGAGCTGCGGATCGCCGAGGACCGTTCCTTGGAATCGCACGCAGCGGGTGCAGAGAATGCAGCGCTCCTCGTCGAAGAGGATCACGTCGCCCAGGTCCACGCGCTTGCGCAGCGCGCGCCGCTCCTCGTGGGAGCGCGAGCGCCCCTGGCCGGCGTCGAATGCGAAGTTCTGGAGAGTGCACTCGCCCGCTTTGTCACAAATCGGGCAATCGAGCGGGTGGTTCTTCAGGAGGAACTCGAGGACCATCCGGCGCGCCTGGTCGGCGGACTCGCTCGCCGTGAACACCAACATTCCCTCCTCGCACATCGTGCGGCAGGAGATGGCGAGCCGGCGCGGCATCTTGCCGGGGCCCTGCACCTCGACTTGGCACACGCGGCAGCTCCCTCGATCCCGATCCCGGGGTGATAGCAATAATGGGGGAGGGTGTTGCCGATCGAGCGGACGGCCTCGAAGACGGTGGTCTTGTCGGGGACCTCGACCGCCTTGCCGTCGATTGTGACTTTCGTCATCCGTCATTCACCCCGCGCGGCTTGCGCGCCGGCGACCCGATACCTTCCGGCGTCGGGGTTCTCGATCCCATGGAGCGTGAGGACGTCGGTGTGGACCGTCGCGGCCTTGCGGAGCTGCATCTCGTCGTGGCGCCCGTCGGCGTGGGTCTCCATCGGGGGATTCCCAAATATGCAGCGCTTCGCCGCGATGTGCTCCTCGAACTCGCGGCGGAAATGTTGGATTGCGACTGGACCGGGATCGCCGCCGCGTCGGAGAGGGCGCAGATCGTGCGGGCGCGCATCCCCTCGGCGACCGCGAGCATGGTGTTCACGTCGTCGGGCTCGCCGAGGCCGTTCTCGATCCGCCCGCAGATCTGGTCGAGCCAGGCGCACCCCCTCGCGGCACTGGGTGCACTGGCCGCAGGTCTCGTGATGATAAAATTGGCAAAGGATCTTGGTCGCGCGGACGATGCAGCGCGACTCGTCGAACACCACGATTCCGGCGGTGCCGATGAAGGACCCGATCGCCTTCAGGCTGTCGTGGTCCAAACGCAACGTTTCAACGACGTCGGCCGGGAGGAATCCCGACGAAGAGCCCCCGGAATGATGGCTTTGAGGCGGCCGCCGTTCCAAACGCCGCCGGCGTGCTTCGAGAGGATCTCTTGGACCGGCATCCCGAGCGGCAGCTCGAAGACGCCGGGGACTCCACGTCGCCCGAGACCCCGACGAGGATGTTCCCCGTCGAGGCGGGCGTTCCCAACTTTTTGAACCAGTCGGCTCCGCGCGCGACGATGTACGGAATGTTGGTGAGCGTCTCGATGTTGTTCACGGTCGTGGGCATTCCCCACAATCCGTTGTTCGCCGGGAAGGGGGCTTCGGGCGTGGCTGGCCCCGCTTCCCCTCGAGCGACTCCATGAGCGCCGTCTCTTCCCCACAAATGTAGGCGCCCGCGCCGACGTGGGTGTACACCAACAAAGGCACGTCCTTGCCGAGCCCCTGCGCCGGAATCGTGGCGCCGATGATCCCCGCGGCGCGCGCCTCGGCGATCGCGCGATCGAGCGCGACCTTGCTCGCTTTGTACTCGCCGCGAATGTAGACATAGGCGGCCGCCGCGCGGATCGCGTAGGCCGATATCAAGATTCCCTCGAGGACCGAGTGTGGATCGCGCTCCATGAGGATCCGATCCTTGCAAGTGCCCGGCTCCGACTCGTCGGCATTGACCGCCAAGTATCGCGGCCGCGGGTCGTCGGGCTTTGGCATGAAGGTCCACTTCATGCCGGTCGGGAAGCCGGCGCCGCCGCGCCCGCGCAGCCCCGAGTCCTTCACGATCGCGGTGACCTCCTCGGGGGTCATCGTCAGCGCCTTCTGGAGGGCGCGGTAGCCCCCTTTCCCACATATTCGGGGAGGCTGCCGCGGTAGCCCGGCGATTCGATGCGCGATAGTAGGTATTTCTCGGCCACGGGTTTTCGTTGGGAATTACTTCAGCGAGTCGATGATCCCCGTCGCTTTCGCCGGGGTCAGGTTTTCGTGGTATTGGCCACCGATCTCCATCACGGGGGCGGCGGTGCAGCCGCCGAGGCACTCGGCGAGCTTGAGGGTCACGCGGCCGTCCTCGGTCGTCTCCTCGGGGCCGATCCCGAAGCGCTCCCTGATCTTCGCGATCACGTCGGGGGCGCCGCGCAGATCGCACGCGATGTTGCGGCAAACCCACACCACATTTCGCCCGACGGGCTTCCGGTGGAACATCGGGTAGAAGCTCGCCGTTTCCCACACTTGGATCGGGGCGAGCCCGAGGTAGGCGGCCACGTGCTCGATCGTCTCGATCGAAAGCCAACCTTTCTCGTCCTGCGCGTGGTGGAGGATCGGGATGAGCGCCGCGCGCGGCATGGATTCCGCGGATTGCCGCGGGTATTGCTTCACCAGCGCCTCGAACTTGGCGATCGTTTCCTTGGTGAAGTAGGCGCGCGGATCCTTCTTCGCGGCGGGGGCGCCGCTTTCTTGGGAATCGGGAGACTGGAGCTCATCGATCGCACTCCCCCAGCACGAAGTCGAGGCTCCCGATGATCGCGACGAGGTCCGAGAGGAGCCTCCCGCGCGACATGGGGCGAAGCGCCTGCATGTTGATGAACGAGGGGCTGCGGATCCCGACGCGATGGGGGTGCGCTCACCCTTCGATACCACGAAAAAGCCGAGCTCCCCTTGGCCGCCTCGGTGGCGGAGTAGATCTCGCCGATGGGGAGGCGCATGTCGGTCACCACTTTGAATTGGTATATGAGCTCCTCCATCGAATCGAGGACGCGCGCGCGGAGGCAGGACGTAGCGCCGATCATTTGCCAAGATTTCGCCCCCTTGCAGCTCGCCGTCGAGGCGATCGCACGCCTGCTCGAGGATGCGCCGCGACTCGCGCATCTCCTGGACTCTCACCAAGTATCGGTCGAAGGCGTCTCCCTCGTGGCCGATCGGGATCTCGAAATCGTAGTGCTCGTATCCGTCGTACGGCTCGTCGCGGCGCAGATCGCGCGCAATGCCGCAGCCGCGCAGGTTGGGGCCGGTGAGACCGAGCGAGATCGCCTGCTCGGCCGTGATCTTGCCGACCCCTTTGTTGCGGTCGTACCAGATCCGGTTCCCCGTGAGCATCTGCTCGTACTCGTCGACCGACTTCCCGAAGCCGCGGGCGAACTCGCGGATCTCGGAAGTGAGTTTTTGTGGCATATCGTAGAGCGTTCCGCCGAACCGGATCGGTGTGGGATTGGTGCGATGCCCACTATAGAGATCGAGGAGATCGAAGATCCGCTCGCGATCCTTGAAGCAGTGGAAGAACATCGTGACCGCGCCGAGGTCGATCCCCGTGGTTCCCAAGTAAATCAGATGGGCGGTGAGGCGCGAGAGTTCGTTGAGGACGACGCGGATCGCCTGCGCTCGCGCCGGCACCTCGATGCCGGCCAGCCGCTCGATCGCGATCGAGAAACCGATGTTGTTCTGGATCGGAGCCAAGTAATCGAGGCGATCCGTGAACGGAAACCAACGATGGTAGCCGAGGTGCTCGGCCTCCTTTTCTTTGCCTCGGTGGAGATACCCAACGATCGGATCCATGTCGACGATCGTTTCGCCGTCGAGAGTGATCAACAATCGCAGCACGCCGTGGGTCGCCGGGTGCTGGGGACCATAGTTGAGAGTCATGAGATCGCCGTGGGCGGTCTCCTCCGTCGGCGTGAACTCGAAGAGGCGCGTCTCGACGCTCATCGCCCGTTCCCCGCGCCGCGCCCTTCGCCATAGGCCGCGTTTCGCGCCGCTTCCCACTCGCGATACAAACGATCGGGCTGGATCCCTTCGATCGGGAAATCCTTGCGAAGGGGATGGTGGCCGTATTCCTCGGGCATGAGGATCCGCTTCAGCTCGGGGTGCCCCTCGAAGCGGATCCCAAACATGTCGTAGACCTCGCGCTCCATCCAGTTCGCGCCGCTGTGGAGCGACACGATGCTGCGGACCCGCGCGTCGGCTTCAGCAATCTTGGTATGCACCTTCAAACGCCACGAATACTTCGTCGACGCGAGGAAATACACCAATCGAAATCGCGGCTCCTCGGGGAGCTCGTCGGTGGCCGTGAGGTAGCTCAGCTGGTCGAAGGCGAGGGCGGGATCGTCGCGGAGCGCCTCGATCGTCGGCGACACCTCGCCGCGGCGGACCTCCATCGACGGCATGTCGCGCCCCTCGGACACGGACAAATCCCAACTTTCGTAGCGCCCGCCCGGGCCGAACGCGAGCGTCAGCGCCGAATGGCAACGTTCCATCCGCTCGCGCGGCGACGGCTTCGCCGATGGGCGCCCCTGCGCCGCGGAATCGCTCGCTCCTTGGGGCGTGGATTCTTGGCGATTCATCTCCGGGCGGCCGCGATGGGTCCCTGCGGATTCATGGGCATTTCCCGCTTCGGGCCCTTGGACCAAACGCGCTCGCGCTCGATCCGTTTTTGTAGCTTGAGGATCGCGTCGATGACCGCCTCGGGGCGCGGCGGGCAGCCCGGCACGTACATGTCGACGGGAAACAACAAATCCACCCCCTGCACGACCGCATAGTTGCGATACATGCCGCCCGAGCTCGCGCACACGCCCATCGCGATCACCCACTTGGGCTCGGGCATCTGGTCGTAGATCGTGCGCGCGGCCTGGGCCATTTTCCAGGTCAACGTTCCCGCCACGATCATCAGATCGCATTGGCGCGGCGAGAATCGCATCGCCTCGGCGCCGAAGCGCGCGAGGTCGAACTTGGGCCCGACCATCGCCATCATTTCGATCGCGCAGCAGGAGAGGCCGAGCGGCATCGGCCAGAGGGAGTTCTTCCGCCCCAGTTCACGATCTCGTCGAGGCGCGTCGCGAGGAATCCGTCGCCCGAGGCTTGGTTGGCAAGCTCTATCTTTGCCATGGTCCGGGGAGCACCCTCAACGATCCCACTCGAGGGCATTCTTGCGAATCACATAGAGGAGCCCGACGCCGAGAACGATCAGGAAGCCCGCCATCGCGGCGAATCCATTGGCGCCGAGCGCGCGCGCGTTGGCGGCCCAAGGCAACAAAAACGCCGTCTCCACGTCGAAGAGAATGAATAGGAGCGCGACCAGGTAGTAGTGAACCGAGAATCGCGCCCGCGCCCCGCCGCGGATCGGCATGCCGCACTCGTACGTCGTTGACTTGCCGATTCCCGCCCGCCGCCTCCCAAGGAGCTCGTTCAGGAGAATTGTGACGACGCAGAAACCCGCGGCCAGCACGAAGAGGATCAGGATGGGGACGTACGCCGACATGGTTGGCCGAGATACCCGGGGGAGCGGACGAGCGCGACGCGGAGTTGGCGACCACGCGCTCGCCGCCGAATCGAATTCCGACCCGCGAATCCGGTGGGCGAAAAGTGTAGGGAGATGGGGGTCCGGATCAATGCGCAAAAGTGACCCCAAAGGCATTGCTGTCATTCGCGCGGGCGCGATCGGCGACACCCTAGTTCTCTTCCCGTTGCTGGCCGCGCTGCGCGTGCGCGCCACCGCGGCGCGCGGATCATTTCGTTGGGGAGGACCGAGGTCTTCGATCTCGCCGTCGAAGAGGGGCTCTGCGATGCGGCCTTCTCCCCCGATTCGGCCGCGATCTGGAAGCTCCGCACCCCCGATCTCGCGGTGACGCGCGAGGAGGTCTCCATTTTCGATGGGATTGGGACCGTCCTCGACTTCGACGGTGGGGAACTTTCGAAGGAGCGCCTGGAATTTCTTGGTATCGAGCGTTGGAGAACATTTCGCCCGATTCCCCCGACGATTTCGCGGCGCCCGCCGCGAGGTTCTATCTGGAGCAGGCGGGGCTCGCGGGCTTTCCCCACTTTGTCATGTCGTCGAGTGCAGCGTCGCGACCGGCCGGGCGGGCCGCCGCCGTCGCAATCGTCCCAGGGGCCGGGTCCCCACGAAAACGGGCGCCGGCTCGCTGGTTCGCCGCGATCTCGCGCCTCGCGCGGCGGCGGGGATGACGGTCGCACTCGTGTCCGGCGAGGCCGACGCCGAGGCGATCCGTGAGTTCGAGGCCGCGGACGGAGTCGCCGACGTGCGCCTCGCCTCGCTCCCGCTCGCCGAGCTCCGCCGGCGTCTCGCCGAGTGCGGCTGCTTCGTCGCCAATGACAGCGGCATCGCGCACCTCGCCGCTTGGGTGGGATTGCCGGGAATCGTGGGATTCGTGTCGACCGATCCGCGCGTCTGGGCGCCGCCGGCGCCGGGGTCATTCCTACTTATCCGCAGCGCGGCGGTATTCGCCGCGGTTCTCGCGCGCGAGCTCGGTGAGGAGCTGGGCCCCCGCGCTGTCCTCGGGGCCGACGAAGATCGTGTGGACCTGGACCCGAAGCGCTTGATTGAGATCGTTGACCGCCTGGAGGATCGGCCCGGGCTCGACGATCGCGCCCGCGGTGGGCTCGCCGTCGGTCAGCAGAAAGATGGTATCGGCGTCGCGCCCCGCGTCGGCGCCGCGCACGCCGGCGAAACCGAGCGCCTGCTCGAGCGCGTCCCAGAGCGCGGTTCCGCCCAAGGCCTTCAGCGAAGCCACAAATCGCTCGGCGGCCTTTTTGTTGTCTTTGCTGGCGGCGACGAGCTTGGGGAACGCGCACCGCACATGGGAGGAGAACGCAATGATCTGGAAGTGGTCCTCTTCGCCGAGATTCTTGATGACGCGCAGGAGCTCGGTCTTCACCCGCTCGAGCTTCGTCCACTCGGCGGACTTGTCGCCCCCGGCCCCGCCTTGGTGCCGGGATTCGGTGGCGCGCCGTAGGGCTGGCTCATCGAGCCGGAGACGTCGATCACGAACACGAGCCGGTCGCTCTTGATGGCGATCGTGAAATAGTTGGATTCGGCGAGTGTGCGCGGCCGGCCCGCCGCATGGTCCCCGATCTGGAACGTCCGCTGGTTGGCTTCCCACCATTTCTGCCAGCGAACCGGATCGCGCGCCGGAATCTCGACGCTCGTGATCTTGAGCAGCGCGTCGCCCGCGCGCTCGAGGACCCGCTTGCGCCCCTCGTGGCGCACGAGGCGTGCCTGCTCGGATACCAACAATCCAATCAAGGGCGGGATCGACTCGCGAGCGGGAAACTCCTCCAGGAGGTCGATCGCGCGGTCGCGCACGCGCCAGTCGTCGTCCTCGAGGCGCAGCCGCACCGGCGCAAGGAACTCTTCGCGCGACGGCGCGTCCTTCTTGCGCGTGAGGATCTCGAAGGCCACATCGAGGGCGCGCAGTCGAATGTCCCCCTCGCCGTCGGCGAGCCATCGCGACATCAACGATGTGCGCACGTCGCCCGTCGACGCCGCCGCGGCGATCGCCGCGGCGCGCACCTCGGGGGCCGGATCCGTGGTGGCCGAGTAGAGCGCGAGGATTTGAGTGGGATCCTTGATGAGGCCGAGCGCGGCCGCGGCGGCGACTCGTTTGCCGGCGCTCGTGTGCCCGCGGTCGAGGAGGACCTCCTTTCCCAAGTATTCGGCCACGTCGTGATCGCGAATCTTGGCAATGGCGCGGAGCGCCTCCTCGCGCACGCGAGCGGGCGCGCTCGCGCCGTGGCGCGCGAGCTCCTCGGAGGGATCCTCACAAAAACGATACGACGCGAGGTCGAGGAGGCGGTCGGCGCCGATGCGGCTCTTCGAGCGAACGCACTCCTCGAGCGCGCGTCGGAACGGGCTCTCCGGGGCGAAGCTGTCGAGCTCGGAGCCCGACGGCGCCTTCCCGGATTGCAGCATGAAGAGGACTCGGCCGTCCCGATAGCGGCGGAACCAATCGTCGAAATGCCCGAATCGCGGGCCGTTTTGTTGGGGAGCGCGCGCGCGGGCGGCCATCCCCATCGAATGCAACGCGATTGTTGGGATTCCCGGCTTCCATTGCTGGGGTTCCCAACTCGGCGAGACGGCTCCGAGACAGAGCCAGACCGCCGAAGCGAGGATCGTGCTTGGCGTCACGCGTGTGGATGAAGATTCCCTACGCGGCGGGATTGCGCAACCATCAAAGTTTGCCGGGTGGGGAGCGCGCTTCGACGGCTCGGTCCGGCGAACGTGTGGCGACGGGCCCGTCGCCGGTCGCCGGTCACCTCGCCCTGCGGTTGCGAAGCCGCTCGGAAGCGGCCGCCGCGCGCGGGCGGCGCGACCGCTCAGTTGCGATACCACGCAAAAATATAGATGGCAATCGACGTGGCGAGCGCGAGCAACGCCCACGCGACGAATCTCCCCTTTCTGATCTTGTGGCGAAAGAAAACCATTCCCAACCAAAGCCCGGGAGCGCAGCCGAGCGCGGCGGCGGTGAGGAGGTTCGCCTCGGGGATCCTACGTTTGCCGTGGATCGCCATGAACTTGTCGATGCCGACCGCCACGAAGACGGCGAGATTCACCAGGATGACGATTCGCGTGAGCACCGCGAAAACGAAAGGAAACTATCGGCGCCGACGCACCGAGAATCCCTGGGGGCGAAGACTCCCGCATGGGACAGCACCGCTTCCGAATAGCGTCTTCACCGTCTCGCCCCAGGCCGGAGGAGTGAGTCCCCCGGAAGCTCGCCGCGCGGAATCGGTTTTGCAGGTGGCGCTCCACGGCGCGCAACGACTCGAGCTCGTGGTAGGCCACGAGCGTGGTCGCGCGGCCGACCGCGTCCGCGCGCCCGGTGCGCCCGACGCGATGGATGTAATCATTGGGATCGGATGGAACGTCATAATTGACGACGTGGGCGATCCCCTCGATGTCGAGGCCGCGCCCCGCCACATCGGTGGCGATGAGGATCCGCACGTGCTCGTTCTGGGACTCGGTGAGGGCGCGCATCCGCGCCGTCTGCGCGAGGTCGCCGTGGAGCGCGGCCGCGGGGATCCCCGCCTGGCGCACGGCCCGATGTAAAGAATCCGCCTCGGCCTTGGTCGGCGTGAATACCAAGCAAGTGCCGGTCTCCTCGCGGAGCAATGCCAACAAACACGGGAGCTTCTGCTCCATGGAGACGAAGAGCACCTGCTGATCGGTGCCCGCCGCGGTCGCCGTTGGCGCACCGACCTCGAGCGGCAGCGGCTGATTCATGTGCTGCGCGGCCAGATTGGCGACTTCCATGGGAATCGTCGCGGAGAAGAGCATCGTTTGGCGGCGCGCGGGGAGCACGTCGAGGATCCGGCGCACCTGCGGCATGAACCCGAGGTCGAGCATGCGGTCGGCTTCGTCGAGCACCAGCACCGCGACGCGCGACAGATCGAGCGTGCGCTGGCGGATGTGATCACAAATACGGCCGGGTGTGCCCACAACGACATTGGGCGGAGTGCGCAGCACTTTGAAATCGTTGCGCAGCGGGATTCCACCGACGAACACGCCGGTCGTGATCCCAACTTTCGCGCCGAATTGTTCCATCACGCCGCGGATCTGGAGCGCCAGCTCGCGCGTTGGGGCAAGCACGATGACGCGGGTGCCGAGTCGCGCGTTCGGCGCGGCGCGGTGGAGGCGCTCCAATATTGGGAGCGTGAACGCGAGCGTCTTCCCTGTGCCGGTGGGCGCGCGCGCCATCAAGTCGCGCCCCATCATTGCAGGGCCGATCGACTTGGCTTGAATGGGAGTGGGCGTCGTGAAGCCCACTTCATCCAACGCCCGGAGCAACGGCTCCGATAGTTGGAAATCGTGAAAGCGGATTGGCGCGGAATCCAGAGGCGAGCTCAATAACAAGACTGTAGCAACCTCATCGCCTGAAAGACCACGCGCCGGCGTGTGCCGGCGCGTGGTTGATCCTTAGGAATGGCGTTTTCCTGCTTACGAGCGGTAGTCGCCGCGGTGCTCTTCGCGCCGCCCGCCGCCGCCGCCACCGCCGCCGCTGCGACGGAATCCGCCGCCGCCGCCGCCGCCGCCCTCGGCTCCGCCGGGGCCGCCGCGCTGGAAGCCCGGACGATCCTGCGCCTCATTGACGCGCATGGGACGGCCTCCCATGTTCGCGCCGTTGAGAGCCGCGGCCGCATCGGTCGCTTCCTGGTCGCTCCCCATCGTCACGAATGCGAACCCACGGGATCGCCCCGTGAACCGGTCCTGCATGATTTGGACGTCCGTAACACGACGCCCACCCTCACCGAAAACACGGCGAAGATCCTCTTCGGTTGCGTTGAAGGGGATATTGCCAACGTAAAGTTTCGAGCCCATCGAGATTCAATTCCTTGCTGTGCGGAGTCGGGCTTTTGTTACCTCGACCCGCGGAGACGCTTCTGAGTCAATTCACGCTGAGGAACGACAGCGCACAAACTCTCCAGCGTGAAGGAGTCGGGGCGCTCCCCGAACACTGATCCCCAATTTCTCAACTGCCTCGTTCCATGAGAACGCGCGAAGAAAGGTACCTGGGAACGAGTCCGAGTAGCGCGCGACGATACCCGGACCCGGGGTCGGCTGGAAGGATGCCTTCGAGATTTTTGTGGAATCTCGCCGCGCCGGCCGCCAAAGGTGGGGCGTGAGCAAGGCTTTGCGAATGCCGGCGATTCGTGTGGCGATGATGCCGAAGGACACGAACGCACTCGGCACCATTTTCGGCGGTGTCATCCTGTCGCACCTCGACGTTGCGGGGGCGATCGAGGCCCGGAAGCACGCCCCGGCGCGGATTTTCGTGACTGTTGCCATGAATCGGGTGACTTTCGAGGCGCCTGTGTACGTCGGCGACCTGGTCTCCTTCTACACAGACACCGTGCGGGTGGGGCGCACGAGCGTGACGGTTCGATGCCAAGTGGAAGCCGAGCGCCTGCGTGAGCCGGGGGTGCGTGTGCGCGTGATGGATTCCGAAATCGTTTACGTTGCGGTCGACGAGAATCGGAGGCCGGTCGAGCTGGCCCCCGGAGCATGACGGCGAAACCCACGATTCCGCCGCTCCCCTACGCGATCGACCACGTCGCGATCGCCGTCGCGAATCTCGACGAGGCGATCGCGCAATACGAGCGCATGCTCGGCGTGCGCGTCGCGCATCGCGAGACCATCGAGGAGCAGGGAGTGCGCGAGGCGCTCCTCGACGTGGGTGGCTCGTTCGTGCAATTGTTGGAACCGATTTCCCAAGATTCGCCCGTCGCCAAGTTTCTCGGGAAGCGGGGCCGGGGCTCCATCACGTCGCGTATCGGGTCCCCAATCTCATCGAGGCGATCGCCCGCTTGAAGGAGTCGGGCTCGCGGATGATCGACGAGGCGCCGCGGCGCGGCTCGCGAAACACCAAGATTGCTTTCGTGCACCCGGCGTCGATGGGTGGGGTGCTGGTCGAGCTCGTGGAGCTTTAGCGACCAAGAGGCTCGAGCTTTAGCGACCAAGAGGCTCGAGCTCTAGCGACGCGGAGGCCGGGGCTCTAGCGCGTGAGCGGCAGGTCCTCGCGATCCTCGAGGACCCCTTCGGCGCTCCCGAGCTGGTAGCTCCAGCCGATCCCCTCGGGGAATGTTTGGTGTCGCGGGACGATGATCGCCCCCTTGATGCACACCTGCTCGCAGAGCTTGCAAGACACGCACTTCTTCTCGTCGACCACCGCGATCCGGTTCACCGTGCCGTCGTAGTCTTCGAGGTGGATGCAGTCGAAGGGGCACACGTCGACGCAGAACTCACAGCCCGAGCAGAGCTCCTCGATCACCTGTGCCTTCGGCACTTCCTTGGGTTTCAGATAGGTGATGATCGAATCGGATTGCCCAAGGATCGCATCGAACGGGCAATAGGTTCCGCACACCGAGCAGTTGATGCATAGGTGGGGATCGATGTAGTGGCGATTCTTGGAGACGCCGGTGATGGCGTTCGTCGGGCAAACACGCTCGCAGATCGTGCATCCGGTGCAAGCCTCCGTGATGAAGTGCGCGGTCCAAACGAACTCATCGCGAATCTTGGCATCGTGGAAGACGGCGACCTCGAGCACGCGATGCGCGTCGTAGTGCGACTTGAATCCGACCACCGGCTCCTCGAAATCGAGGCGGATCGAGAAGCGGTCGGGAAACGCCGACGACATATTGCAAAGCAAACGAACCTTGGGATCGACGACCCAACCCCGAACGTAAAGAGTGCGCCCGCCGACCACGACCTGCTGCGCGTAGTCGGGCATGTCGGGGAGATCCCAAAACGGAAACGATCGCGAGTCGGAGGCACGATCGCCGGCAGCTCGACCCGCACGATCGTGTACCCCTCGTGCTTCGCCGTGGCGAACTGGCGGCCGTAGCGCCGCTCGCGCTCCTCGGGGAGTCCTCGAGCGATTCTTGCACTCGCGCCCACTCGAGCTCCCAGCCGGGGACCTCCTTCGGGATTCCTCCCTCGGGCTCATCGGGGGAGGCAGCTCACCCGTGAACACGATCGCGTTCGTGGGGCAAACCTCGACGACTTTTCGCGCGTTGTACTTGTCGATCGGGTGCCCCGGCGTCGCATGGGCCTTCGTGTCGTCTCCCATGTAGAAGACTTCCGGGAACTCCTTGCAGCACGCATCGCAGGCGATGCACTTCGGAGGATCGACGTAGAACTCAGGCATGTTTGGGAATCAGCGATGGCGCGGCGCCGCGGGCGCGAGGATGGATCGAGAGACTATCGGCTCCCTCGCGATTTGGATCAAGAAAGGAGGAGCGGGGCGGGCATCGGTGCCCGGCGCTGAGCCTCATCACGCCTCATCCATTCCCAGGCGCGCTTTCGCTTCGGCGCTCAACATCGTTGGATTCCATTGGGGTTGCCAAACGATCTCAATATTGGTCTTGGTGACTCCCGGAATCTGCCCCACTCGCGCGAGGACGTCGCGCTGGATCATCTGCCCCATCGGGCATCCTTGGGATGTGAGTGTCATCTTGATGTTGACCGCGGAGGGGTCCTCGGCGGCGAAATCGATGTTGTAGACGAGACCCATCTCCCAGATGTCGACGGGGCGCCCCTCGCGATCCATCACTTCGGGGTCGGAGACGAGCTTCAGCTTTTCGATGACTTGGTCTTTCGTGACGGGCATGACACATCCTTGGTCGGCCCCGCCGAAGAATGCAAGTCCGGACCCATGGGCCGCGCGGGCCGCGAGGCGTGGCTCAGTCGTGCGCCTCGAGCCAGCTCGCCCCCATCCCGAGGTCGACCTTGAGGGGCACCGAGATCTCGATCGCACCCTCCATCGACGCGCGCGTGAGCTCGGCGGCGCGCTCGACGCGATCGTTGGGAACCTCCACGACGAGCTCGTCATGGACTTGGAGGATCATTCCGCCGCCGATTCCCTCCGATGCCAACTTTCCGTCGAGATCGATCATCGCCCGTTTGATGATGTCCGCGGCCGAGCCCTGGATCGGTGTGTTCACGGCGATGTTCTCGGCGTTCGCGCGCACCCGCGGCTCGTCGCTCTGGAGCTCGGGGATCGCGCGCTTGCGTCCGGCGAGAGTCTCCGCGAATCCCAACTTTTCGGCCTTCGCGAGCGTGTCGTCGAGAAACTTGCGAACGCGCGGGAGCCGCTCGAAGTAGGCCTCGATGAATTTCTTGGCTTCGGGGACCGACATCCCCGTCTCGCGCGCGAGCCGCTGCGGGCCCATGCCATAGATGATCCCGAAATTGATGGCTTTGGCGCGGGAGCGGAGCTCGCCCGTCACCAATCCCGGGGCGACGCCGAACACCACCGATGCGGTGCGGCGGTGGATGTCCTCGCCGCGCGCGAACGCATCCTTCAGGACCGGATCGCCGCTCAGGTGCGCCACGAGGCGCAGCTCGATTTGTGAGTAATCGGCGGAAATCAGCGTGAATCCCTTCTCGGGGACGAAGGCGCGCCGGATCTCCTTCCCGAGCGCCGTGCGGATCGGGATGTTCTGTAAGTTGGGATTGTCCGAGGAGAGGCGCCCCGTCGCGGCGACCGTTTGGCGAAATGTGGTATGCACGCGCCCGGTGTTCGGGTTCACGAGCCCGGGGAGCGTCTCGAGATAGGTATTCCTGAGCTTCGCCACCTGGCGGAACTCCAGCACCTTCGCCGCGATCGGCGCCACGGGGGCGAGCTCCTCGAGGACGTCGGCGTCGGTCGAGTAGCCGGTCTTGGTCTTGCGCGCGTTGCGCCGCCCCACCGCCTCGTGGAGGCGCATCCGCTCGAAGAGGATCACCCCAGCTCCTTGGTCGACTGGATTTGGAACGGCGCGCCCGCGAGCGCGTGGATCTCCTTCTCGAGGCGCTCCTCCTCGGCCGCGAGCGTCTTCGATAGTTGGCGAAGGAGGTCGACGTCGATCTTCACGCCGCGCCGCTCCATGTCGGTGAGGACCGGAACCAGCGGCATCTCGAGCTCCTCGAATAGTTGGCGTGTGCCCGTCGTCTCGAGCTCGGCCGCGAGCGGCTCCACGAGGCGCAGGGTCACGTCGGCGTCCTCGCACGCGTACTCCGCCACCTTCTCGACCGGCACGAGGTCCATCGTGATCTCGTTCTTCCCGGTCCCGATCAGCGCTTGTGTGGGAATCTTCTGGAGGTCGAAGTAGCGGAGCGCGAGCGCGTCGAGGTTGTGTTGCCTTCCCGTGGGGGCCACGCAGTAGCTCGCGACCATCGTGTCAAACCGGATCGGCGCCACGCGGATTCCCAAGTTTCCGAGGATCAGCGAATCATACTTGGCATTCTGCCCGACTTTCTCGATTCTTGGGTTCTCGAGGAGCGGCTTGAGGCGCGCCGCGATCTCGGCCGCGCCGCCGGGGAGGACGGGGGTCGGCGAGCAGCGGCACATAGAAGGCCGCGCGCGGCGCGCACGAGAGGGAGATCCCCACCGCCTTCGCGCGCATCGCGTCGAGCCCCGTCGTCTCGGTGTCGACCGAGATGCGTTTGGCGGCGCCGAGCTCCTTCAGCATCTCCTCGAACGCCGCCGCGTCGCGAACGCAACGATAATCGCGCCCCGACTCGGTCACGCCGCGAGGCTCGGCGGGGAGCGTCTGGATCAGATTGTTGAACTGCAGCTCCTCGAAGAGCTTGCGGAGCGCCGTCGCGTCGATCTTGTGGACATGGAGCTCGTCGATCGTCGGCAAATCGGGAAGATTGGTATCGAGGGTCACCAACTTTTTCGCAAGGCGCACGGCGCCGGCGTGCTCCTTCACGGCGGAACGCAACTTTTCGCGCTCGATCTCGCCGGCGCGCGCGAGGACCTCCTCCGCGGTGCCGAACCGCTTCACGAGCTCGGCCGCCGTCTTCTCGCCGACCCCACGGATCCCCGGCACGTTGTCCGAGGCGTCTCCCATGAGCGCGAGGTAATCGACGATCCGCTCCGGCGGCACGCCGAACTTCTCCTCGACCCCCTTGGGATCGAGGATCTGGGCGAGGGAGTCGGGGCGCGAGAGGACGAACATCTTCACGCGCGGACCCACCAACTGGGCGAAGTCCTTGTCCCCGTTACCAAGAATACGTCGAGCCCCTCCTTCGCGCCGCGCACGGCGAAGGTCGCCAGGAGGTCGTCGGCCTCGACCCCGTCGCGCTTCACCACGAATGCGCCGTAGGCCTCCGCGATCCGCTCGATCCATGGGAACTGCGCCACCATCTCCTCGGGGGCCTTCTCGCGCGTCGCTTTATAGGTGGGAAGCTCGCGGTGCCGCTCGGTCTCGCCCCCGCATCGAACGCCACCACCAACAAATCGGGCTTCTCCTTCTCGAGGAGCGAGCGGAGTGTGTTGGTGAAGCCGAAGGTCGGCCGCCGTCGGCTGCCCCGCGGCGTTGGTGAGGCCCACGCGGGCGAGCGCGAAGTGGGAGCGGTAGGCGAGCGCGGTGCCGTCGACGAGGAAGAGGCGGCGCGCGGAGTGGGAAGGGGTCACCCCAAGATTCTGCGGTCGCCGTCGGCGAAAGCGCGCGAGGACGCGTCGCGAATCCCGCGGCGCCGATCGGATATCCTCGCGGCATGGCCAAGCCCACGAGCGAGGGCGCGGGGCGCTGCGCGCGCTCCCAAGATCGACGAGCTGCTCACGCTCGCGGAGCGCGGCGGCGAGTTCACCAACGTTCCGCGGACCGCACTGCGCGCGGCGGCGCGGCGGGTGGTCGCGAAGCTCCGCGAGCGGATCCAAGACGGGAACATCGATGGCGCCCCGGCCCCCGACGTCGAGCTGATGGGATTCCTGCGCGACGAGGTCGACGACGCGCGCGAGCTCTCCCTCGCGCGTGTCGTGAACGCGACCGGCGTGATCCTCCACACGGGGCTCGGCCGCGCGCCGCTCGCCGAGGCGGCCGTGCGCGCCATCGTGTCCGCTTCCCAATCATGCGCGCTCGAGATCGAGAAGGAGAGCGGCGAGCGGGGGCAGCGCGACTCCGTCGTTTCCCAACTATTGACCGAGCTCACAGGCGCTGGGGACGCGACGGTCGTCAACAATAACGCGGCGGCGACCCTCCTCGCGGTGAACACCTTCGCCCGCGGGCTGAAGGTGATCGTCTCGCGCGGGGAGCTCGTGGAGATCGGCGGGAGCTATCGGATGCCGTCGGTGATCCGCCGCGGCGGCGCGAAGCTCGTGGAGGTGGGGACCACCAATCGCACGCGAATCCAAGATTATCGCGACGCGATCACGGACAAGACCGGGCTCATCATGAAGGTCCACACGTCCAACTATCGGATTCGTGGGTTCACGGAGGAGGCGACCCTCGAGGAGCTGGTGAAGCTCGGTCACGACAAGGACATCCCGGTCGTCCACGACCTCGGGAGCGGATTGTTGGGAAGCGAGCTGGCGCCGCGCGCTCGAGGGAGAGCCGACGGTGGCCGAGTCGATCGCGGCGGGCCCCGACCTCGTCCTGTTCAGCGGCGACAAGCTCCTCGGCGGGCCGCAATCGGGAATCCTGATCGGCAAGAAAAAAGCGGTCGAGGCGATTCGCAAGAATCCCATGTATCGGGCGATGCGTCTCGACAAGCTGATCCTCGCGGCCCTCGAGGCGACGCTTCGTTGCCATGTGGAAGGGGATGCCGCGGCGACGATCCCAACGATCGAGCGCCTCAACCTCGCGGCGCCGGCGCTGCGCGCGCGCCGAGGCGCTGCGCACGAAAATTGGGAAGTCCGGGGCGCCGCTCGAGGCCGCGGTCGTGGAGTCCACGTCCGAGGCGGGGAGCGGCAGCGCCCCACGATTCCTCTCCAGACATTTTGTGTGGGTTTGTCCCACGCTGGGTTCGCGGCGGCCGAGCTTGCGCGGCGTCTTCGGCTCTCGCGACCCTCGGTCTTCGCGCGCGTGCGCGACGACCGCGTTCTCCTCGACCCGCGCACTCTGGGCCCCGGCGACGACGAAAGAGTCGTCGAGGCGATTCGCCATGCCTTCGGATCGGAAAGTTGAGGAATCGATCTCCGCGATGGAGCGAAAGCGGCTGACGGCCTACGCGGCTTGCGCGGGTTGAGCCGCCAAGCTCCCACCGGCGGAGCTCGCGCAGGTCCTGCGCGCGGTCGAAATCCCAAGAAACGAAAAGTTGGTGATCGGGCCCGAGAAGTTCTCGGACGCGGGGATCTTTCGTGTCCGCGACGACCTCTCCCTCGTGCTCACCGTGGACTTCTTTCCGCCGGTGGTCGACGACCCGGAGATGTACGGCGCCATCGCCGCGGCGAACGCGCTCTCGGATTGTTATGCAATGGGGGAAGCCGCTGGCGGTCCTGTGCGTCGCCGGGTTCCCGAGCGAGCTTCCCAAGAAACGGTCACGGCGATCTTCCGCGGCGGCTTCGGGAAGGTGAAGGAGGCGGGTGCGGTCGTGGCCGGCGGGCACACGGTGCGCCACAGCGAGCCGATGTTCGGTTTCGCCGTCACGGGTGAGGTGCATCCCAACGATATGATCACCAACGAGAGGGCCCGCCCGGGCGATCTGTTGTATCTGACGAAGCCGCTCGGCTGCGGCTCGATCACGACGGGGATCAAGAAGGACAAGACCCGCCCCGAGTGGGCGCGCGCCGCGATGGAGTCGATGGCGGCGCTCAACGCGGGGCGGCCGCCGCGGCGGTCGAGGCGCGGGCGAACGCGGCGACCGACATCACCGGCTTCGGATTGTTGGGACACGCGGCGAACGTGGCGCGCGCTTCGGGGGTGACCCTCGTCTTCGAGGCGGGAAAGTTGCCATTCCTCCCGGGGCGCTCGAGCTCGCGCGCGAAGGGTGATGTCGGGGGTCGGGGCGCAACCGGCTCGCCCTCGGCGCCGATGCCGAAACCGGCGCCGGGATCGCCCACGAGATCGTGAGCTGCGTGTTCGACGCGGAGACGAGCGGTGGATTGTTGGTATCGATCGATCCGGCGCGCGCGGTCGCGCTCGAGGCGGCGCTCGCGAAACGCAAGATTCCGGTCCACCGCGTGGGGCGGGTGGAAGCCAAGGGGGCGCGGTCGTTCGTTTGGTTTAGCAGGTCGCGCGCGTCGTCAGCGCCGGCGGCTTCGTTGGTGTTCGGAGCCGCGAAACTCCGCGCGGTTCGCGTCGAACTCGGGGGTGGCATCGCGGCGACGCGCCGCTCGCGCTCCGGCTCGTCGACCTCGAGGCGGCGGCACTCCGCGCGGACGATCGCGAGCCCCTGCGCGCGCGCCACGATCTCGCGGAGCGTGCGCCCGGCGGGGGCGTCGGGCCACGCTCCGTCGATCTCTCGCCACTGAAAAAGCTCCGGGACGACCCGCCGCGCGTACTCCGCGTAGGCGGGATTGTCGGTCTGGAACACCAACAATCCCCCGACTCGAGCGCGCGATGGATCGCCCCCAGGATCGCAGGTACCAGCTGGCGCCGCTCCCTTTTGTTGGCATCGTAGTATGGTTGGGGATGGTAGAGGTGGACCTCGGCCAGGCTCCCGGGCGCGCAGCGCTCCGCGATGAACTCCGACGCGTCGCCCCACGCGAACTGCAATTGGTGAGTCCGCGCTGGCCGGCGCGCAGGCTTGCGAGACGCACCGCCTGCGGCACGAGCTCGATGCCGAGGTGGTCGACTCCGCGGCGCGCGAGAGCGGAGGCGATCAGGTAGCGCCCGTTTCCGCAGCCAAGGTCCACGACGCGCGGCGCCTCGCGCCGATAATTGGCATTCCAGTCGAAGATCGCGCCGCGCGCGCCAGCGGCGCGCGCGTGCGGGTCCACCTTTCCTTGGGAAGCACCCGCCCGGGAAGTCGGGGCCCGCGTCGGAATCGCGGCGGAGCAGAGTCACGGGCGCGCGCCGGAAATGTTGCTAACCGAGCTCCTGCTTCGAGCGCGGCTGATCCGCCGACACTTGCCCGATCGCGATGTCGGCGACGTAATAATTCTCGCCGCGCATCGGCGACCCCGACATCCGGCGGAGCATCGCGATCTGCCCCACGTGCGTGAGCGCGTCGGCGACGGGCCCCTGGAAGATCCGCTCGAGCGGCGCGGGGATCGGCGCGTCGGAAGCCAAACGATCATCGAGCGCCTTCAGCGACGCGTGGAAGCGGGCCACGTCCTCCTCCCAACCTCTTGCCTTCACCATTCGCCACTGCTCCTTCCCCTCGGTGATCGTGAGCGCCCAATCCAATAAATCGCCCATGTGCGCGAGGATCTGCCCCGGCGTTCGCCCGGCCCCAGAATAGTTGGCAAACTCCGCCGGCGCTCCCCGCACCGCCTTCCCGCCCCGGTACGCCAGAGTCGCCAAGCTGTGCCTCAGCATCGTCACGCGCCGGATCGTTGGTCTTCGTCATGGCGCGCCCCGATCCTACCGAGCCCGCAGACTGGCGAGCGAGTCTGCCCTAACTCGCAGCGTCATCCCGATTGTTGGGATCCCGAGCGAACAGTCGGGCCTAATCAGCTCGTCCAGGCCTGTTCGCCTGGGCTCCCCCTGAGGGGAAGGCGTCGGAGATCGTTGCGCATCGCGCAACGATCTCCGCGCTGAGGGGATATGACTGGCGGGAGTGCATGGGAATCGAACCCACCAACCCCGCTCGTGGCAGGGCTCAACGGCTTTGAAGGCCGCACGAGACACCAGCCTCGATCCACTCCCAAGCTGGCGGGCCGACGATACCAAGGGGCGTGCCGCGGCGGCTACCCCAACCTTCGCAACGCCGGGGCGATCGGCGCCATTGCCACCCGAAGAAATGGGGGAAGCGCCGCGAGCCAGCCCATCGCGATGCCGAGGGGAATCGCGCCCGCCGCGAGCCACCAGGGAATGCGGAAGCCCGCCAAGAATCCTCCCCCATGGCGGCGACCCACGGCCCCTCGAAGCTGAATAGCAACTTTGCGCCGAAGCCGCCGAGGAGCGCGGCGAGGCCGCAGAGCGCCGTCACCTCCGCCAACAATAGGGCGAGGACGAGCCCCGGCGTGAATCCCAACGATTTGAGGACCGCGATCTCGTGGGCCCGCTCGCGCGCCGTCATCGCGAGGGTGTTCGCCGCCACGCAGAGCATCGCGAACGCGCAGGCGAGCGCGATCGATCGCAACAAAAGTGGACGTTGCCGAGCATCGCCACGGATTGCCCATGGAAAGCCTTCTCCGTCTCGGTGACGGTCGGCGCCTCGCTGTTGAAGAAGAGGCCATCGATCGCGGCGGCGACCCTCGGCACGTCGTCGGGCGCGTTGCAAATCACATTGAAGAACGTGACCTGGCGCGGGTTCCCCATGAGCTCTTCCAAGTATTCGCGGTGGAAATAGAAAGTTTGGTTCTCGGGCCCGTCGTAGCAGGAGCGGAGCGTCACCTCCACGTCGGGGAAGCCGATCCCCGTGAACGTGATTCGATCCCCAAGTTTCCAGCCGAGCTTCCGATAGAGGGCGATCCCCGCGCTCGCGCCGCGGCGATCCCCAATGGAACTGACCCGCGAGCTCGGGGCGCCGCGCGCCGGTCGTGGGATCCACCGTGCGGGTCTCCGGGTAGTTCTCGACGATCCGCTCGGGATCGAGCGCAAACTTGGGGAAGAAATTGGTTGGGATGTTCTCTTTGTAAATACCCCAATACATGACCAGGCCGCAGGTCCCTGGACCCCGGCCATGGCGTCGATCCGCGGACCATAGCTCGCCGGGATCGGATCCTTGAACGAGGTGGCGCGCCGCACGATGAGGCGCTTCTCGGAGCCGTCCAATCTTGGCATGTCGTCGAGGTGGCGCAGCAGCCCCTCGAGGACGACCACCAAGAATATCGACGCGGAGATCGAGAGAAGGGTGAGGATCGCGCGGCGCCGGTTCCGCGCGAGATTGTGGCGAACGAAGGGAACGAAGCGGAGCACGGGGCTCGCGCGGCGGCGCGATCCGCTAGATCGCGCGCATCGCCGTCGTGATCGGCTGGCGAGCGGCGCGGATCGCGGGAGGAGCCCCCGATCAATCCCAACGATGCGCCGAAGACGAATCCGCGGACGAGGACCCCGGCGTTCACGCGGAACGCGAAGGTGATCTCGGAAAACGTGGCGAAGTTCGTCGTGCCGGTCGAGACGCCGTTCACCACATAGAGACGAGTCCGCCGGCCGCCCGCCGGCGAGCGCCAGGATCATCGACTCGACCATGAACGACGCAAGGATCGCGCGGCGCCGGAAGCCGATCGCGCGAAGGACGGCGATCTCGCGCCCGCGCGAGGCCACCGCCGCATACATGGTATTCATCACGGCGAAGGCCGCGCCGATCGCCATGAAGATCGCGATGAACTTGCCGATCTCGGCGATCGGGCTCCCGTTCTCGGTCTGCTTTCGGAAGTAGTCGCGCTCCGTGAACGCCTCGAAGGATTTTAGTTGGTTATCGTTGCGCGGGGCGAGGAGGAGGTCGAGACCGGCGCGCGATACCAACGATGTGTCGACGAGGCCGAGCGATTGGAGGGATCGGGGGCCTTCGGCGGCGGCTCGCCCTCCTTCGCCACGACCTGCAGCGCCACATCCTTGGGAATCGCCCCGGAGTCGAGCCAACTCTTCGCCGTGCGCAGGTCGGCCTCGCCCCCTTCGCGCGAACCCACAGGCTGCTCCACGCTTCGCGGAGGAACGCCCCCGCGAGCGTCGGCGCGTCGGCCCAGACTTCCGAGCCGTAGGCGGTGGTGCCCGCGTCGAAGATCCCGACGACGCGCCAATCGCGCTTGCCGAGCGGCAGGCGCGCCCCCATATGACAATTCTCGAATCGATCGGCGATCCCCTTCGCGACGGCGACTTCGGTGAGACCGTCGCCGGGCCATTTCCCTTCCACGAGCTTCACGTAGGGGCGCAGCGATCGGCCGACCGCGGTCGTGCCGCGAATGGCAACATTGCTCGAGCCGTTGTTCTCGAGGCGCTGCAGGTTGAGGAGGACGATGACCTCGGGGAGGCGATCGGTTTGTTGTCTTTGTCGCGCGCGACCGCGTCGAGTGATTCGAGGATCGGAGCGTCGGCGCGCGTGACGGAAGAGTTGGTTTCCGTGAGGGAGGATTTCCGGAGGAACACGATGTTCTGCGGATCCCCGTCTCCTTGAGCGCGGTCGCGAGACCATTGTTGAGCGCGAGGACGGCGCAGAAGACGCCGGTCGGGAGCGCGATCCCGAGAGCTGTCATCGCGGTGCCGACCCAGCGGACGACGAGGTGGCGGAGGTTGTATTTGAGGGGAATCCCAAGCATCGGTGGTCCCTGGAGAGTTCGTTTCGGTTACCAACTATGCGGCGCGGCGGATCGTCGCCGAGATCGGGAGGCTCGAGACGCGCCAGCAGGGAAGAGGGCCGCGACGAGCGTCACCAACGTTCCGATCGCGAGCGCGGAGCCAGCCACGACCGGATTCAGCGTGTACCCGTAGAGGAAGTACGACATGAAGGATAGTTGGCCGAGCCAGTTCACCGCAGGTGCCGCCGCGTAGGCCAAACCCACTCCGATCGCCGATCCCACGAATCCGACGAGCGTCGCCTCGGCGATCAGGAGGCCGAGGACCGACTGGATGGGGAAGCCGATCGCCTTCATCACGCCGATCTCGTACGCGCGCTCGCGCGCCGCCATGGCGGTCGTGTTCGCCGCGACGAGCAGCATCGTGATCGCGACAGCCGTCGTGATCGAGCGGATCAGATAGGTGATGTTCCCCATCATCTTGAGGAAACCCAATTGAAAGGAGCGCTCGGTCTCCGTGAGCGTCTCGAAATCGGAGTTCTCGAACTTCCCATCGATCCGCGAGATCAACGATGGCACCACGTCGGCGTCGGTTGCGCGCACCGACACGACACCGATCAAACCGGGGGAGCCGAGGCTCTCGTCGATGTATTTTTGGTGGTAATAGAGCGTCTGGTTGTCGGTGCCTTCCTTGGCGTGGTAGGCCGCGCGCAGGTTGAGCTCCAGGCTCACCGGATAGATGATTCCCTGGAGCGTGATCGTGTCCCCAATTACCAATGGAACTTCTGGAACAGCTCGCGCGACGCGATCGCGCCCCGGCGATCGGCCTTGAAATCGTCGTAGGGATCGTGGCCATCCTGCGATTGGATTGGTTTCCCGTCTCGAGATCCACGATCTCGGCCTCGGGAATCACTTCGCGGAATGTCTCCGGATCGCAGGATAGTTGGCCGAACATGTACTCCGGCTTGAACTCCTTGTAGATGCCGCCGAACCAAATCATCGGCGTGACGGCGCGCACCCCCTCGAGCGCCTTCACCTTCTCCAGATAGGACTGCGGCAGGCGATCCTGGAGCGAAGTCTTGCGCCGCACGATCACGCGCGTCGCGCTCCCCGTTTTCTTGGCTCGTGCTCATGTGGCGCAGGAGCCCCTCGAGGTCGTCAGCAAGAATACGGAGGCGCCGAGCGACGCCACAGTAAGGATCGTGCGGCGCCGATTGCGCAGCGCGTTCGCGAGGATGAAGCCGGCGCGATTCATGTCAGTGCGCCGCGGCCGCCGTGCGCTGGCCGTGCTCCGCGTCGTGGACGAGCACACCCTTGTCGAGCCGCACGAGGCGCTTCGCCCGCTCGGCCGAATGGGGATCGTGGGTCACCATCAATATGGTTTTGTGGAATTCGCTGTTGAGGCGCGCGAGGAGCGTGAGGACCTCCTCGCCGGATGCGCGGTCGAGGTCGCCGGTCGGCTCGTCGGCGAGCAGAAGCAAAGGATCCGTCACGATCGCGCGCGCGATGGCCACGCGTTGCTCCTGCCCCCGATAGTTGGCGTGGATAGTGGGTCATCCGGTCCTTCAATCCCACGATTGCGAGCGCCGCCTCCACGTGCTCGCGCGCCGCTCCCTGCGGCCGAGCTTCGTCAGCAGGAGCGGCAGCTCCACGTTTTCCGCAGCGGTCAGCACCGGGATCAGGTTGTAGAGCTGGAAGATGAATCCCACGTTTTGGGAGCGCCAGCGCGCGAGCTCCGATTCGGATAGTTGGGAAATGTCGAGCCCCCGATCTCCACCTTTCCGGAGGTCGGCCGGTCGATCCCGGCGATGATGTTGAGGAGCGTCGTCTTCCCCGAGCCGGAGGGGCCCATGAGCGCGCAGAACTCGCCCTTCGCGAGCTCGAACTCGAGGCCGTCGAGGACGTGGATCGTCTGCGCGTCGCCGGCCGAGCCGCGCACGTAGACCTTCTCGAGCCCATGAATCTTGACGAGTGCTTCAGCCATGATCGATCTTCGATAGTTGGGATTGGATGGGCGCTTCGTGTTTCGTTGGTGGTGCGACGGCGCGGCGGCAAGGTACGGCGGCGAGGGAGCGGCGCGCGCCCTCAGCGCAGCCGCACCGCCATGCCGTCTTTCAGCTCGGTGGGGGCGGATACCACGATTTCGTCGCCCTCGGCAAGGCCCGAGCGGATTTCGACTCGGTCGCCCGCGGGCTCGCCCGTCTCGACCGGGCGGCGCTGCAAAGGCGCCGTTGCGCAGCGCGAAGACCACGCTCTGCGATCCGTCGCGTCGGATCGCCGAGACCGGAACCAACAGTTTCGGCGCGGCCTGGCTCGCGCTGGCCTCGCGAAGAAAGATGACTTTGCAACCCATCTCGGGCTTGAGGCGCGCATCCTTGTCGAGGAGCGTGACCTTCGCCGCCACGGTCGCCTTCTGGCGATTCGCCCCGGGCATGAGGAGCCGCACCTCGCCGCGGAGCACTTTGTTGGGAATCGCGTCGACCTGGACTTCCGTGGGCTGCTTGTCGTGGACGCGGCTCAGGTTTGCTTCGTTGATATCGACCTCGGCCTCGAGCGTGTCGAAATCGGCGACCTGGAAGATCGCCCCCGAAGTCACCTGTCCGCTCACGACCCCGGGCGAAACCGACTCGCCCACCTCCGCCTGCTTGAGGAGGATCACGCCGGCGAACGGCGAGGCGAATCTTGGTGTCCTCGATCGCGGACTCGGCGACCTGGATCTCGGAGCGCTTCACCTCGAGGTCGGCCTCCGCGGCCGCGAGATCCTTGCGCATCCAATCGAGGTTTGCCTCGGCGGTCTTCACTTTCTGCTCGGCGGTCGCGAGCGAGGCATTGGAGACGGCGAGCGCGGTCTCGGCGAGCTCGCGATCCTTGCGAACGCCCGCCCCTGCTTTCTCGGCATCTTGGTATCGCTTCAGCTCGCGCGCGTCGCCGTCGCGCCGCGCCTTCGACTCGACGATGCGCGTCTTCGCCTCGACGAGCTCCTGCTCCGCGCGCGTGATCGCGGTCCGGGCCCGCTCGATCATCGCCGTGGCCGCCACGACACCCGCTCTCGCCTGATCCATCCGCGCGTCCACGTCGATGTGGTCGAGGCGAGCGACGATTTGGTTGGCTTCCACGCGATCCCCTCACCAACGAAACGCTCGACCAGCTTTCTTGGGGACTTGGCGCCGAGGATCGCCTTTCGTTGGGCGACGATGTAGCCCGACGCCGTGAGCACCGCGTTCCCTTCGCCGGGGGTCACCATGACCGCGCGCGCGGTCGTGACGATCGGCACGGCGAGCTCGGTCGACCAATACCAATAAAAGCCGCCTGCGGCGCCCCCGCGACGAGGAGGAAGATGACCCAGGGCAGGATCGACCGCCGGCGCAGGACATCGCCTCGCCGCTCGCGCGGGATCTGGAGTCTTTGGAGATCGGCGGAGGCCGTCGATTCGATCGCCATGGATACACGCGAGGCTAGCAGGTCGCAGAAAAAATCATTCGGCCCATGCGCGGATCTTCTCGTCAAGCTCATCGTTGGCGTGTCCTCGGCGTAGCTCTTTGCTACGCCTCGGACCCGCCGCCTCGATCTTGCCAAGAATCTCGCGCGCCTGGGCGCGAAGCACTTTTTCAGCGACCTGCCGGGAATCCGGCGTGCCTCGGCCATGGCGGAGTCGGGGCGCGCCCGGCAACACAGTCTTGGCGCCGCGCTGGCCGAAACTGCACCCTGAGCCCCATGCCCCACACCCGCGCCCGATTCGAAGAGATCGAGGTCCCCGACGCGATGCCGGGGTTCACGATCCGCCGCTACGAGCCGGGGGACGAAGCCAAGATTGTGCCGCTCTTCAACCGCGTGTTCTCGGCCGGGAATCCGGCGTTCGTGCCGCGGACCCTCGAAGATTGGCGTTGGGAGTTCGCCAGCAATCCCGAAGGGATCCAGGTCATGGTGGCGGTCCACGACGACACGGGCGAGATCGCCGGGCATTACGCGGGGATCCCGCGCCGGATGCTGTGCCGCGGAAAGGTGGGAATCGCCGCCGAGAGCGTGGATTCGATGGTCGACCGGCGCTTCCGCGCCGGGCTGCGCCGCCCGGATTATTCGTGGTGATGGCGATTCGTTGGTTTCGGGCGTTCGGCGACGGCGGCAACCTCTTCGCGTACGGCCTTCCCATCATTTCGGCGGGGCGCATCGGAAGCGCGTTCCTCACCTATCAGGTGGTTCACCACCAATTGGCGCTCGAGCGGGCCATGGACGGCGCGCGGCCCTTCGGAGGTCCGGGGGCCCCGCGGTCTCCGAGGTGAGCGACTTCGACGATCGCTTCGACGAGATTGTGGGATCGCGTCGCGGCCGAGCACTCGATCGCCACGATTCGAGACTCGCGATACTTGCGTTGGCGATTCCGCGATCGCCCCGGCTGCCGCTATCGCATCGGCGTCGTGGGGGACTCGAAGGCGCTCGCGGGCTACGCGGTGGCGCGCCGCGCGACCTTCGACGATCGCGACGACGAGATCCTCGTCGATTTCCTTGCGCCGCGCGGCGACCTCGACACGGCGCGCTCGCTCATGCGTTGGGGAGCGGATCGCGCGCGCGAGGACGGCGCGAAGCACCTCACGGCAGCGCTGCCGCCGACCTCGCGCTGGTTCCTCGACCTCCAGCGCCTTGGATTCTTGGTGAAGGGGACCAAGTACGAGTGGTCGGTCGCGTGGGAGAAGCGGCCGCTCGACCCCGCGGTCCTGCGCCGCGAATGGTGGTTCACGCTCGCCGACACGGATCTCGCGTGATGCAATCCCAACGATCCATGGAGACGGCGGCCCCCTACGACCTCACGTTCCGCGAGTACCGCCCCGGCGACGAGGCGGCGATCCTGGATTGTTTCCAAAGGGTCTTCGATGTGGGAACGCCCGAGGCGCGCCCGCGCACGATGGATCATTGGCATTGGCAATATGCCAAGAATCCGACGGCGCTGCGGCGGATCCTCCTAGCGGTCGACGAGCGCGCCGGCGGGCGTGTGGCGGCGCAGTACGCCGGTGTGCCGGTCCGGATGTTCGATCGCGGGGCGACGACGATCGCCACACAAGCCGTCGACTCGATGGTGGATCCGGCCTATCGGCGCGGCCTGAAGCGCCCCGGTCTCTTCGCGACGCTCGGCGCCCGCTGGTACGCGAAGTGGATCCACACCGACGGCGATCGCCTCGCCTACGGAATCCCGGTTCCGCAAAGTTGGCGAATCGGCAACGCGCTCTTGCGCTACGAGATCGTGCGAACGCAACCGATCCTCTTCCGCGAGCCCGACGCGCCGATCCCCGCGGGGCGGGCGTCGGGGTCCGCCGCGTGGAGCAGGCGGGGCCCGAGTTCGACGCGCTCTTCGCCACGCTCGCCCCCGACCTCCGATATGTGGCAATTCGCGACGCGGCCTTCCTGAATTGGCGATTCGTCGAGCATCCCACCTTTCGCTACACGATCCTCGGCGCGTACGAGGGGCCGGCGCTGCGCGGCTATGCGGTCGTCCGCCACGGCGATTGGGTGGTTCCCAACAATACGATCCTGGTCGATTGGTTGGTCGGCGGCGGAGACGTCGACGCGGCGCGGGAGCTGCTGCGCGCCGCGGACGCGCTGCGCGGCGACGCGGGGAGCCCCGCGCTCTCGGTTCTCCTGCCGGATTGCAATCCGTGGTATCGCGACCTCCAGGTGGAAGGATTCCTTGTGGCCCCCTCCGACTACATGACGGTCGTCGTCTCCTCGTCGGCGGCGTACGCACCCCACGTACTCCGGCGAGAGTGGTACCACACGCTGGCGGACTTCGATCTCGCCTGACCGCGAGCACGCGCCGAGCGGGGCGGCGCGGCCGCGGAGGTGAAGGGCGGGCGCGAGTCGCGTAGATTCGTCGCCTGCCATGTACCTCGAATTGGTTTTTGCGGCTTGGACGGCCGTCGCGGGCGGCGGCGGGGACGCGCGCCCGCGCCAGGATCCCCCGCGCCGGACGGGCCGACCTACGTCGTCGAGATCCATGGCGAGCTCAATGTTGCCATTCAGGCGCGCGTCACGCGCGCTCCGCGAGGCGCAGAGCCATCCCGGATCGTTGGTGATCCTCTCGCTCGATACTCCCGGCGGCGAGGTCACGACGATGGGGGAGATCGGCGACGCCGTGCGGAAGGCGAGCCGCGGCGAGAAGGGCGTTCGAACTGTGGCATTCGTCTCCGGCGGGCCGTGGGGGGCGCCTTCTCCGCGGGCTCGTTCCTCGCGCTCGCGTGCGATGCCATCTATATGGCGAAGGGGACCTCGATCGGAGGCGCGCTCCCCGTGGTCCCCGCGATGACGCCGAACGGCTTCGGCCTCGCGGCGGCCGACGATCTCGCCGAGGGGAAGATCACCGCGACGCTCGCGGCGCGCTTTCGCAACTATGCCGAGCAGACCGGGCGCCCCCAGGGGATCGCGGCGGCGTTCGTCGATCCGATGCTCGGCGTATTCTTGGTGAAGCTGCCTTCGGGGGCCGAGCAGGTTCTCGACGCGAAGGAAATCGCGCGGTTGCGCGACCAGAAGCAGACGGTCGAACGCGTGCGCGAGATCCAAGCCAACAATTCCGGGCGCCCCCTGGTGCTGACTTCTGAAGTCGCATTCGAGGTCGGCTTCATCGACGGCCAGGTCGAGAGCCTTGAGCAACTCGTCACGACGCTCGGGCGCGAGCACACGGCGCTCGAGACCCTGGCCTCCAGCTCCGGCGAGCAGTTCGTCAAGTGGATCGACCGCGGCACGCCCATCCTCATATTGTTGGGGATCATCCTGGGCTTCCTGGAAGCCAAGATTCCGGGATTCGGTCTGGCGGGGATCCTCTCCACGCTCTGCTTCGCGCCTCGTCTTCTACGGGCGCTATCTGTTGGGTGCCGCGGAGTGGCTCGAGGCCATCCTCTTTTTGTTGGGGTTGGCGCTCATCGCGGTGGAGCTCTTCGTCGTGCCGGGGACGCTCTATGCGGGGATCCTGGGGGTCCTCATGGCGCTCTCGCTATTCTTATCATTCCAGAGCTTCTTGATCCCGCGCGACGCGATCGACGTGAACGTGCTCGTCCACAACCTCGTGTGGGGCTCGGGGATTTTCCTCGCGGCGGTGGTCTGCATGCTTGGGATCTCGCGATACCTGCCGAAGTCGCCGCTCATGGGGCGGCTCGCGCTCGCGCCGCCGACGGGGGTCGAGGGATCGGCCTCGGGGGCGGCGGCCGAGCGAGCGCTCGTGGGGCGAGTCGCGACGGCGCTCACCGACCTGCGGCCGGTGGGAATCGTGGAAGTCGACGGGCGGCGCGTGGACGCAATGACCGAGGGTTCCTACATTTCGCGCGGAACGGCGGTCCGCGTCACCGAGGTCGATGGGAATCGGGTGGTCGTCGAAGCCGTCGCCAACGGAAACCCCGCGTGAACATCCTCGTCGCCTCCGGCCTCCTGATACTTGGCTTTCTCGCCATCGTCGCGGAGGTTTTCTTTCCATCGCTCGGCGCGCTGTCGGTGCTCGCGGTTCTGGCGCTCGGCGGGGAGTCGCGTTCGCGTTCCGCGAATCGGTGGAGACGGGCTTCTATTTCCTCGGCGCGGCGGTCCTCGGCGGCCTCGGCACCGCGCTCACCGCGTTCAAGCTGTTCCCCAAGACTCCGATCGGCAAGCGCCTCATCGTCGACGGGCCCTCCTTTGCCAATGATGCGGCCGCCACCGATCAGCGAGTCCGCGATTTGTTGGGAAAGGTGGGCCGCGCCGTGTCGATCCTCCGCCCCGCAGGGATCGCGGAGATCGAGGGGCGGCGCGTCGACTGCGTCGCCGACGGGGAGCTCCCTTGCCGCCGGCACTCCGATCACGGTCGTCCGCCTCGAGGGCAATCGCGTCGTCGTGCGCGCGACCCAATCCATCACCTCCACGAAAGGACCCTAATGTTGGTTTTCCCGCAAAGTTGGCATTCAGCCCTTGGATCGAAGCCGCCGCGGCGCTCCCCGCGCTCGCGCCCGAGACCCCTGGCCGATCGTTTGGATGGTCCTCATCGGCTTCGCCGTATTGGTGGGGTTCGTCCTGTTCATCGTCCTCTTCCGATACTTGAATCTCTACGTCCAATGCATCCTGACGGGGGCGAACGTCGGCCTCTTCGAGATGGTGGCGATGAGCCTTCGGAAAGTGAACGTGAACACGATCGTGCGCGCGAAGATCACCGCGATCCAAGCGGGGCTCCGCGACATCACGACGCGCGACCTCGAGGCGCACTTCCTCGCCGGCGGAAATGTGGGAAGAGTGGTGCAGTCGCTCATCAAGGCCACGCGCGCCGACATCAAGCTCAACCTCAAGATGGCGACCGGAATCGATCTCGCGGGGCGCGACGTGGACGAGGCGGTCCGCACGTCGGTGACTCCGAAAGTCATCGATTGCCCGGATCCCAGGAAGAGCGAGTTCATCTCCGCGGTCGCGAAAGATGGCATCGAGCTCAAGGTGAAGGCGCGCGTGACGGTGCGGATGAACATCGCGCGCCTGATCGGCGGCGCGACCGAGGAGACGATCATCGCCCGCGTCGGCGAGGGGATTGTGGCATCGATCGGCTCGCGCGAGTCCTACAAGGACGTCCTCGAGAACCCCGACCACATCAGCAAGACTGTGCTCGCGAAGGGGCTCGACGCGGGGACCGCGTTCGAGATCGTTTCCATCGACATGGCGGACATCGACGTGGGGCAGAACGTGGGCGCGCGCCTCCAGGCCGACCAGGCGGAGGCCGACATGCGGCGCGCGAAGGCCCGCGCCGAGGAGCGGCGCGCCATGGCGGTTGCCCAGGATCAGGAGCAGCGCGCCGAGGTGACTCGCAACCGCGCGCTCGTGACGCTCGCCGAGGCCGAGATCCCGCGCGCGATGGCCGAAGCGCTCAAATCGGGGAATCTTGGTGTCATGGATATGTATCGATTGCGAAACGTCGACGCGGACACCCAGATGCGCGAGACGATCGCGCGCGGGTCGGCTCCGGGGGCGACGCCGCCATCGGGCGAGGCCCCGAAGAAGCCATAATTGGGAAACGCGGCCGTGGACGCCCTCCAGAGACTCATCACCTACGTTCTGAGCCACCCGCAGCTCTTCGTGGTCCTCTTGATCATCGGAGGGCCGATGTTGCGATCGGTGGTGAAGGGGCTCGCGGAGGCGAAGCGCCGCCAAAGAGAAGTCGAGGACCGGCGCGACGGCCGCGCGGTCGATACCAACGATCGGGACGCGCAGGAGATCGAGGAGAAAGAGGAGGAGGAGGTCCGCGAGGACGAGCCGCCCCCGATTTCTGAAACGCAAGAGGAGGAAGCGGAAGTCGTCGCGCGGCCGGCCCCCGAGCCGGTCGTCGTGGCGCCATCCATTCCGATGCTCAGTCCGACCGACGTCGAAGCGGAGCCCCGCCCTCTATTGTTGGGATTGGAGCCCCCGAGTTCGCGGCGACGCCGTCGTTTTCGGACGTCATCGCGGCGCGTCCGGCGCGGGCGCTGCTCGAGGAGGTCGGCCACGGCGCCGAGGCGGGGGCCTTCACATTCCGGATGCCGGCCTCGGAGGACGATTGGCGGACGGCGCTCGTCCTCAGCGAGATCCTGGGGCCGCCGGTCTCGATGCGCCGGATCCTCGCGGCGACCGGCTAGGTTGCCAACAATCCGTCTCGGCGGGCGCGATCCCAACTATGGGACGCCGGCGACTCGAGCTCCAAGCACGGCATCCCAACGATGGGATCCCAACGATGCGTCTCAGCTGAAGAACATCATTTGGAACGTGGTGCCGATGTTGGGCCAGAAATTATTGTAGGTGTCGAGGAACCAACCATACATCTCGTGGAGGCCGCTCCAGAAATCCTTCATCTGGACCCGAGTCCGCTCGCGGATGTACGCGGGGGCGCCCAGGATGTCGTCGTGGTAGAAGGTCGACGCGTCGTCGGAGGTCCACTGGCCGAGCTCGTGGCCCGTCTCCCGCATGTCCCGCATATTGGCTTTCGTTTGATTGGCAAACCACGAGGGCGCGCCGGTGATGTTGTCGGCGGTAATGCTGGCATTGCGCGAGATCTGATAGGAAGCCCACGAAACGGTACCTTGGAGGTCGGCCGTGTTCTTCGCCGTCTGCGCCGAGAACCACTGGGGCGCGCCCGTGATGTCCTCGGAGAAGGCCTTGGAGTCCTGGCCCACCCACGCGCCCATCTGCCGGAGAGTATCCTTGGCATTCGCGGTACAGGAGGCGAGCGCCGCGGCCGCGATCAGGAGGCCACAGAAAGCTCGTCGACGCGCTGGAATCTTGGGATTCATTCGGCGCCTCCGACCGCGGATGGAATCGATCCATTCCTCGGGGGCGGCTCCGCGGCCACTTTACCGTCTTGGATGCGGATCTGTCGCGAGCAGCGGCGCGCGAGCTCGAGGTCGTGGGTGACGAGGCAGAGGGTGGTCTTCAATTCTGGCTTGGAGCCCGAAGAGGAGCTCGAGGATTGCCGAGCCCGTGTCGCTGTCGAGATTGCCCGTGGGCTCGTCGCACAGAAGAAGCGACGGACGCGAGAAGAGCGCGCGCGCGATCGCCACGCGCTGGAGCTCGCCCCCGAAAGTTGACTCGGCCGGTGCTTTGCCCGGGCGCCGAGGCCGACGCGCTCGAGGAGCGCCACCGCGCGCGCCCGCTCGCTCGCGCGTTGACGAATCGATTCGGAGAGGGGCTCGCCGACCCGCGCGGAAAGCAACACATTCTCGAGGGCCGTGAGCTCGCGGATCAAATGATAGAACTGGAAGACGAAGCCGATTTCGCGCCGACGCATCTCGGCGCGCCGCGCGGCGCTCCACTTCGCGACGTCTTGCCCGCGCAAGAGAACCTCGCCCGACGTGGGGGCTCCAGGAGACCAAGGATCTGGAGGAGTGTCGTCTTGCCGGCCCCCGACTTGCCAACGATCGACACGGTCTCCCCGCGGCGAACGCAAGATTCACCCCGCGGAGCACCGAGATCATCCGCGCGCCGAGGCGGAAGTCGTGGCGGACTTCCCTGGCTTCGAGGAGCGCCGGGGCGCTTTGTTGGGATTGTGTCATTCGTAGCGCAACGCGTCGGCGGGATGGAGACGCGACGCGCGAACCGCGGGGATGAGGGACGCGACGATCCCGGCCGCGAGCGTGAGGCCGAGGATCCACACGACTTGCATGGGATCGACTTCGCTGGGGATCGACTTGAGGTAGTAGACGTCGGGATTGAAGATCCGCCGGCCGGAGATCGTTTCGATGAGGCCATCGATCTCGTTCAGCCGGGAGGTCACCGCGAGCGCGAGCGCGACTCCGACCATCTCACCGATCAGCGTCATCGCGACGCCGACATCGACGAAGACGGCGAGGATCTCGCTCGCCGAGGCGCCGAGCGTTGCCAAGATTCCGATATCCTTGGTCTTCTCCGTGACCATCATCGACAAAGTTGCGAAGTGGATGAAGGCCGCGACGATGATGAGGATGAAGAGCACGAATCCCAGGATTCCGCGCTCGTTGTCGACCGCGGCGAGGAGGCCGGCCTTCTGGTCTTCCCAGGTCACGAGCTCGGCGGTGTATGGGATTGTGCTGTTGTCGCGGGGCCTGCCCACGATGAGGCCGGCTGCTTCGAGCTTCTCGCCGATCCGCTGGCGGGCGCCGGCCGCGTCGTTGTAATCCTTCAGGCGAATCGCGATCTCCGTGAAGTCCGTGGCGTTCTCGCCCGTCTCACCAAGAAAATTTTGGATCGCGGGGATCGATACCAATACGGTCCGCGAATCGAACTCCTGTTCCTGCGTGTGGAACATTCCGGCGACGTGAAATTTTTGTTAGCTTGCTTGAGCTCGTCGAGCGTGCTCACGGGGCTGAACGTGCCGAATTCAGGAAGTGTCCTCGATGCAGGCGCAGCTTCGTGGCGAGCGAAACACCAACGATCACCGAGTCCTTTTCGAGGCGCCCCTCGACCTTGTACTTCGGAAACGGATTCTTGGGATCGGCGACCGTTTGATAGACGCCTCGTTCCCTCGCGGTCACGCCGAGATCGTCGGGGCGGAGCGGACCGATCCACTGCTCGAAGCCGCCGACCGTGGCCTCGGCGGCGGGATCGATGCCACGAATCTCGACGATGAACTCCGATCCCTTCCTGGCGAGGGTTGTAGATGTCGAGGACCTCGGGCGGAAACGCCATCGCGGCCCACATGAATCAGGGCGCCGAGCCCGCCACGTCGGGGATCGTGTCGAGGATCTTTTTGTAATCTTGGTATCGCCCCGGCATGGAGCGGTGCCCCTCTTTGCCCTGACTGATCGGGAAGGGGCTGGATCGTGAGATCCGAGAGCGTGCCGCGGATGAGCTTGCGCTGTTCCGAAATGAAACCGTTCATCACTGAAATGACAATGATGAGCGCGGCCACGCCGATGGCGATGCCGAGCGGGGGCACAATGTTGATGAAGCGCGAGATTGCATATCGGGAGGCGAGCGGGATCACGGCCCCGCGTCGCAAGCTCTGCGCGATCGCGAACCCCAATCCGAGGACCGCAATGCCAAGGATCCCCGCGGCCAGCACGATGCCAACGATCTGGAACACGGCCGTGGTCACGCGGGCTTGACCTCGGCAGCGTCATCCTTGGGCTTCGCCGCGACGCGATCCTCGCGAAGAAGCGGGAACAGGACCACCTCGCGAATCGAGATTCTTGCCGGTGAGCAACATGACGGAGTCGATCGATTCCAATCCAGGCCGCCGGCGGGGGCATTCCGTATTCGAGCGCCTGGACATAGTCGACGTCGACCTCGGCGGGGATTCCTCATCCTTGGTATTCACCTGCGCTCGGAAGCGTTCCTCCTGGTCGATCGGATCGTTGAGCTCCGTGAACGCGTTCGCGAGCTCCATCCCCGCGACGAAGAACTCGAAGCGCTCCGCGACCTTGGCGTCGCCCGGCTTTTTCTTGGCAAGCGGACAGATGGGAACGGGGTAGTCGACGATAAATGTGGGTTGGAGCAGAGTGCCTTCCACGCATTCCTCGAAGAGATCGTTCGCGAGCTTCTCGGGAGGCTTGCCCTCGGCCGGAACTCGGAGTTCCTTCGCGCGCCGCCGGCAGAAGCGCGTCGTCGAAGAAGTCGCCACCGACGTGCTGCTGGAAGAGCTCGAGATAGCTCGCGCGGCGATAGGGGGCCGCAGGTCCACGTCGAGGTCGCGGAAACGCACGATTCCCGAAGGCACCAGATCCGTTTGGAGCGTCGTCATGACGGTCTCCACGAGCTCCATCATGTGCCGGTAGTCGGCGAAGGCTCGATACGCCTCGAGCATCGTGAACTCCGGATTGTGGCGAGTGTCGATGCCTTCGTTGCGGAAGACGCGCCCGATCTCGTATACGCGCTCGAGACCGCCCACCAACAAACGTTTGAGGTAGAGCTCCGGGGCGATTCGCGAAGTAGAGTTGGCGTTCGAGCGCGTTGTGATAGGTGACGAATGGTTTCGCCGTGGCGCCTCCGGCAATCGGGTGCAGAGGGGAGTTTCGACCTCCAGATATTGTTGCGAATCGAGGATTCGACGGATCGTCGCGACGATTCGTGCCCGAGTCTCGAAGATCCCTTGAACTCCCTCGTTCGCCCAGAGATCGACGTATCGGCGGCGGAAGCGGAGCTCGGTGTCCTGCAGCCCATGCCACTTTTCCGGGGGCTCGGCAAGCGACTTGGCGAGGACTCGTAGGGAGTCGACGAATATTGTGGGTTCCCCTTGCGGGTCCGACCGGGCCGTCCTGAGGCCTCGATGATGTCGCCATCATCCAGCGTCTCGCGCAACGCGAAGACTTCGGCGGGGGTCCCCTGCCAAACATCGCGAACGTTGCGATCGAGCGCGAGCTGAATCTTGCCTTCGCGGTCTTGGACCACGAGGAAGACCAATTTTCCGAAGTCCCGAGGGGTTCGCAGTCGGCCGGCGACTCGAACGGTTTGATTGGGATCGAGGGGCCCCTGGGGCCAACGCTTCGGCGGCGACACGTGCCGTGCGCGATCCTTGGGGTTCGTCCGCCCGTGCCGGGTACGGATCGGCGCCGCGTTGACGCAGCGAATCGAGCCTTCGTCGGCGGTCGGGATGAATCAGGTCGGTCATGATTGGGGTGGGGAGTATCGGGACGTGATGTATGAAGAGCCACGATTTCCCATCTGCGGAATCCCCGAGTTGAAGTGTTTGCGGAAACTTGGGAATGGGCGTAAGAAGGGGCGAATCGCGGAGTTGGGCAGAAGCGGTAAATTGATGCCCCGCAGGCCCTTAAGGCATTCGAGCGCGGGTGCTCCAGAAGCTTTAGCGGGACCCAAAGGGAACTTGCTCGCCTGAAACCCTCGTCGTAGACTCGAAAAGCTACCCCGCGTTCTCTGAATGTTGGGTGGCGTCCGTCTCCAGCGGCTGACCTCCTGTCGTCTATGTCGATAGGTGGGAATCCGATGGCGGCGGAGCAGGTGTGAACCGCTCCTGCCTCTTTCCCTCACCTCTCCCTTCACCTTCCGGATTCGGAGGCATCACTCGATGCGATTCCGCTACTTGCTTTCCGCTTTGGCACTCACGGCGGGAAGCGCATTCTCCCAGCAGGGAGTTCAAGTCCCTAACGCCATCGGCGTTTGGAACTCGAATGGCTTCATCAATAACGGTTGGTATTACGGCACCTTGTACCCGGCTGGAACGCTCGGGTTCGATGCTTTCCAATCGATTCCCCTGAGCTGACGACCTACTATCGTTCGCAGTTCGCAGGTGGCACGCGCCAACTGTCCTTCCGTGGATTTGAGATGCAAATCTTCTACGGATTCTTTGGCGTTCAAGTTGCCTACAACAGCCCGCACATCCAGATTCGGGATGCGGTGCAAAAACGTGCTCGTCGGGACGACTGTTCGTTGGCTCCCGGGCCCGAACCTGTATGCCGACTTCGGGTCGATTCCCAACCTGATTCCCGGCGGGCTTCCCCCGTTCCGAGAGTTGTGTTCGGAGCTGACCTTGGCGTGGGCAACGCAGCGTTGGTTCCCGCGGGCAGCCCGACGGGCGGCGCGCTTACGATGGTTTGGAAAGATTGGCAATCGCAGTACGGCGATGGATTCGACCTGTTCACGACGTCTTCCGCAACGGAGCCGAACGCCGGCACGCCTGCGCAGACGATCAGCTACTCGGGAATCGTGACGCCGACCGGTCCGCTCGTCCTTCCGAACCCGGGTTTCTCTGGTGAGTATTCGTGGACTTGGCTCTTCGAGAACTCGCTGATTCAACCCATTCGTAACTCGAAGCTGATCTCGGCGACGGGTCTCATCCTCGGCGGCGCGGTCAACCCGACGGCGTTCGCGTTCCAGATGGACGACGGTCGCGGTGGTATCAACCCCGGGACTGGCGACGCGATCTCCTACAACGGTAACTCGAAGGAAGGCACTCCGCTTCCGGCACAGCTTGGAACGACGTGGTTCGCTCCGTTCGTGCTGCTCAACGGCTACTTGACCGGTGGCGATCCCCCGCGGAGCCTTGGCTCACGGGTGCGTTCGCGGCCGACAACACGCCGGTTCGCAAGTGGACCGATGACTTCTGTGCGATTTCGTTCGCCTGCCCCTCGCCCGGAACGGGCTTGGTGCTGAACCCGGCGAACTCGACGTACGGTATGTGGATGGGCTTGAACCTGCCCACCTTCATCGACATCACGGTGCTGCTCAACAACCTGACGTTTGCTGATATCTCCAGTGGTCCGCTGTGGGCCGGTCCTTCGACGCTCGGGTACAACTCGACGATCAATCCGACTGGTTTGCTTGGGCGTAACTTGATCAGCTTCGTCGGAAGCAACACGTGGACTGCCACTGGCACTCCGATCGTGACGACGTTCGAGCATCGTGGTCTCATCAATCCGCAGGCTGGTTACTCCCCGATCGTGCCGGTTGTCGGTGGCCCCACTGGGACCCTCGGCTTCGGTGTGCACCCGGGTCCGTCGTTCGCCGGCGGATACGTTGGTATCCAGTGCTGGATGCTCTCCACGACTACGAACACCGTCGTCGACGTGACGAACGTCGGCGTGGCGCGTCTGTAATCGCTAACCTTCGCGGCGGCGGATCATCCGCTGCCGCGGAGTCTTGATTCATGATGGGGCCTCCGTCCGACGGAAACGTCGGGCGGAGGTTCTGTCGCTTCTGGAGAATGTTCGGGTGCGGGATCCCAGACATTCGCAGATCGGAAAACGTTCGTGCGCGCTGCATCTCGAGATTTCCAGTGCAACACTTCTCGTGGAACCGCCGTTTACAGACGTACACGAAACGCAAGAAAATCCCGCAGCTCCCGGCTCCCCTCGAGAAACCTCGCCATCACCATGGATCGTAAGACTGCTCTATTTGTGGCAACCATCGGCTCCGTTGCCGTGATCGTTTCGCTCGCGTTGACGGTCACCCTCTGGCCAGAGAAACAAAAGGTCGAGAACAAGTCCAACTCTGGAGCCGGCTCGAGCTCGGCGACCGCGCAAGGCAGCTCCGCGATGGCCACAGCGCAAGCACTCAAGAAGCCAGCCCCGGCATCCGCGCCGAGCTCGCTCGGAATGACCGATCTCTCGGGAGCCAATGTGGCCGGTGCGCCGATCATCAAGCAGGAGATCGGCCAAGCCCTGATTCGCGACCCCGAGACCGGAAAGATGAAGGAAGTGCCGTACACCGCGCAGGTCCTCATCATGACGGGCCCTGACGGCAAGCCGCTCCAGGTGAAGGATGCGAAGGTTCAAGGCTTCGTAGCCGCCACCGAGTCTCCGAATGGCGGCTCCACGCCGCCCGGTGGGCGCCCGCTCGGCGGAACGGCCTCCCGTCCGAAATAACAAGACCACAGCACTCGGGCGCGTCATGCGCCCGCGGATTCGCCCTGTTCGACTCGTCGAATCCCAACTCTTCGCAACACCAGCCAACCGCCGACACGGCCGATGAGCGATCGCTCACGTGCCTGTCGGCGGTTGTGCTATTCGCCGTCCTGATCCAACCCATCCTCGCGTCGTCAACGGTGACGCGCGGGTTCGAGCCGGTGAAGTCTATTGCGCCTCAGCGTGGCCGTGGGAGCGCTCGTCGCGTTTTCGTTGTTTCGAGGAGAAAGTTGGGGTGTGCATTCCGGATGCGGTCGCACCGCCAAAGTTGGGCTTTGGCTCGTTGGTCTTGCGATCGTCGGCGTCACTCTAGGCCTCACATTTCCCGGCGGCGATCGCTGGACAGCGCTCCTCGGCGGCTTGGCTCGGCGGCAGGGTTGGATCACGGAGATCACCGAGTTCGTGGTCCTCATCGCGGCGATGGCCGCCGCGCGCACCGGAATATTGTCCTTGCGCACAATCGTGCGCTATTCGCTCGTGGCCGCCGCGGCTGTCTCGGCTTCCGCAATATGCCAATCGCACTGGGTCCACTTCCTCGATCCCACACGTTGGAGCCACGAGGTTTTCAATCGCGTTGCCGGAACCCTGGGAACGCCGAGTCAGCTCGAAACCTACATTGCCATTGTAATTCCGCTGACGCTCGGATTTGGATTCGATGCAACGCGCCGCCGAGAGTCGGGCTCGGCGATCGCCGCTGCCGCGATCCTCGTGCTCGAGATCGTGGCGCTCGTGTTCGCCAGGGGCGGTCGGGCACGATGGGCGCGATTGTTGGCATTTTCGTAATCATTGCGCTTTATCCCGCCGCATCGACTCGAGTGCGCGCTCTCCGCAACGCCATCTATTTCATTTTGCTCGCTTCGTGCATTTTCGTGGCGGGCCTCAATATCAAGGAAGCCCGCTGCGCGCATGCTCGCCGAGGGCAACGGGCCATTCCAACATCTCTTCGAGAGGCTCGCCCAGATCACCAACTTCGAGTCGGGTGGCGGCCGCGTGCGCGCCCTTCTCGCCGATGCCACGGAAAGAGTTTGGCTTCGAGACCCGCCGCGTGGATCGTGGGGTTTGGCCCCGACCTCGCTTGGGACGCGCTGGCGCCTTTCGATAGCCCGGAGCGCGAAGCGATCGAGGGGTTCGGCACGGCGCAGGATCGCCCCCACCAGTTCGTCGCCGAGAAGCTGATGGCAGGGGCTGCCTTATGCGATCGCTTGGGTCGGAATCCTTTGTTTGGCGGCTGTGGTCGCGATCGCTCGAGTCGGGCTCGTTCGCAATCCCGCGAGGATGGCGGTAGCGACAATCGCTTCTTCTGCGATCGCGTTCCTCGCAACGGCGACCATCGGCGGGAAGCCCGGCTTTGCGCCGGCCGCCGCGGCGCTTGCGCCGGCAGCACTATTGTTGGCGTGGGCGTTCGTCGCGTCGTTGACCGGGCACGCCAATACGAAGAGTCCATCGCGCGCGAACTCTGGCGATGGAATCCTCATGATTTCGGTATTTGCGGCTTTCGTTTCGCACATGGTCGCTGGGAGCTTCGGCGTGTCGATGGCCCCTGAGCGGACACTCGTTTGGGCCCTTGCGGGATTCCTCTTCGGCGGATTCGATGGCGAACGCCGGGCGCAATCCAATAGTTGGGATTCTGTGGCGGGGTCCGCCAAGTTCTCCGGCGCAATCCTGGGTACCGCCCTTTGCGCTGTGCTTCCTTTCTATGCATACCACGTATTTCGCTGGGAATCGCTCCAGCCGGTCTACGCGGCCGCGATCGTTCCGATCACGATACTTGGATTTGGAGCCGTCCTTACTCGTCAACCCAGGCTGGCCTACATCCGCGAGTTCGCCTCCGTGACGTTCGTTGGAATCGGGATCCTCGGCGCGTGCGTCTGGAGGACCGGCCAGCCCGGCGATCCTCCCCAAGAGCATCACGGGCCGATGTCACTGTTCACGCCATTGATCATTCTTTGGATCGTGATCGTCTTCGTGTTCGTTGGGATTCAGTCGCGGGTCTCGCAGCAGTCGCCGATCGTTGGTGATTCGCGCGATCGTTGGTCGGATGTGCGTCCGATCGCCGCGGCATTTCTGTTATGTCTAACGGTTACCTACGCTTGGGTCTCCGGTGAGGAGCTGCGGAGCGACACGACGATGTTTGCCGCCATCCAGCTCAACGAACGGGCTGGGGCCTCGAAATGTCCGCCAAAGCCATGGCGCGCGAACGGTCGGAGGAGAAGCAGCGTGCTCTCGACGACGCTGTGCGAATCAATGGAATCGCGCTCCGCCTCGTGAAGGAGGCCAAAGCGATCGGTGCGCCACTCGGACTTCTTGGATGCCCAAGCCCCCACGAACGCGTCATCGAAAAAGAGAGGCCTTAGGCATTGCGGGCCGCTATCCGGGATCGCCATCGACGGCGCTGTCACAAGTGGCTATTCCAAAACGATTTACGATTGGTGGAGGCTAGGGGATTCGAACCCTGACCTCGACAATGCCATTGTCGCGCTCTACCAACTGAGCTAAGCCCCCGACGCTCGGGCGGCGGTATCCTAGTAAGGGTCGTCGGGCAGGTGAAGCGCACACGCTTCGAATTCCGCGCGCCACTGTTCAAGAAGTCGCTGGAAAGCCGAAACAGAATCGGTACGACTATACGTCCAAGGAACGGCGACAGGCCAATCCCACAAGTGAATACTCCCGGTCCCATCCTCCCCGCAACGATCGAGCGCCCGTCGGCGGTCGTCGTTGTTCGAGATTCGGCGATCGATCCGGGCTCGGTCGTTCTCGAGGCGCGCCATCGTCGGGCGGAGATCGCCGCGGCGCTCTACGGGATCCGGCGTCGCAATCGCATCGCGGCCGTTGGCCTAGGAATGTCGCTTTTGTTGGCATGTGGCAGCCTCGGTGTCCTGTGGTTTCTCCGGGCGAACGAATCGGAAGACGCATATGTGACATTCCGGAGCCCAATCGTCGTGAAGTTCGAGCCGAAGAAGAGTGTCACGGGAAGTGGCACTCTCGGGAACGGTTCGCTGGCGAATGGCCCGAGCGGCAACGGTGGCCCGGCGAACAGCGGATCGCCGCAAAAGCCGGCGGATGCGCCGGCCGACGGAATCACCAAGTAAGCGACACCGAGTCCGCAATACCAAGTAAGCGGCGGCGAGTCGTGTCTTGGCGGCGGCCTTTCTCGCGGAAATCCCCTAGCGCTCGGCGCGATCGAGGCGCTCGCCTCGATCGTGGCATTGATTCGCCTGGCTCGTCATCGGTGGGCAGCAAGAGATCTCGAGGCGCCCGAGATGCGTGACGCCGCGCCTCCATCGCCTGCACCGAGTGTCTCGATCCTCATTCCAGCTCGCAACGAGGACGAGACGCTCGAGCGTTGCATTCGTGCTGCCCTCGCACAGAACTATCCCAACTTTGAGCTCGTCGTCTGCGACGACGACTCCACGGACGCGACGCCACGAATCCTCGAGCGGCTGGCGCACGAAGACGCTCGCCTTCGGGTCGTAACGCGGCGCGGGCCGCCGCCCGCCGGTTGGGTCGGCAAGAATTTCGCGCTCGCGACCGCGGCGCGCGTGGCCATCGGCGAGTGGATTCTTTGCGTCGACGCGGATTGCGTGACCTCGAACGGCGCGCTTCGGGCCGCGATCCTTCGAGCCGAGTTCCCGACAGATGGTGTCCGCCGATCGTTGGTATCGGCGCTTCCGATGATCGAGTGTCCGGACTTCGCGAATCGCCTCATGATGCCAACATTCGGCTTCTGGCTCTCTCTCGCGATGCCGCTCCATCTCGTCAACGATCCCGCTCGTCGCGAGGCGATCGCCGCGGGCGGCTTCCTTCTCTTGCGCCGCGACGCCCTGGAGGCGATCGGCGGCTACGAGCGCCTCGCGCCGCACATCGTCGAAGACGCGCTGACAGCGCGCCTCGTGAAGGCTTCCGGGCGCAGGATCGAAGTCTTCATTGGCCGCGGTTCGGTCACGACGCGGATGTACGAGGGTTGGCGCGATTTGTGGGAAGGCATCACCAAGAATGCATTCGCGGGCACGGACTTTCGTCCGGCGATCGCCATGACGGGTGTCCTCGCGATCGTTGGGTTCGGCGTCCTCCCCGCCGCGTGGACGGCCGCGGGACTCGTCCTCGGCGCGCTCCATGGCTTCGGCTCATCGGACACGCTCACGCTCGGATTGTTTGGATTTGCGACTCTCGTCCTGATCGGGCTCCACGTCGCGATCGCCGCCGAGTGCAAGATTCCGCGGATCGTTGCGATCGCAGCTCCGCTCGGTCACCTCATATTCGCGGCCGCCCTCGCATGGTCGACCTTTCGCGGTGCCTATGGAGGGGCGTTTCGTGGAAAGGGCGCCAGTACTACGGGGCGGGGAAAGATGTGCCGTCGGACAAGCTGTTGACCTGACGCCCGACGAATCCAAGCGCGATCGTCGCAACGAGGAACGCAACCGCGATTCCCAGCAACGTCCGGGCGAGCCCCGCTGTGTCCGCGACCGCGCCTACGATTGGAAACGCCGACGCAAATGACGCGCGCCCGAGCAGAGAGAGGCACGACAGGGTCGTCGCCCTCCTTGACGACGGGACTCGGTGATTCACGAAGGAAGCCACCACAGGAAAGTGCACTCCAAAGGGCACCTGCTGGAGGACGAACCACCCGAGCACCGACCCGACCGCGGTGCTGAATCCCAAACCAGCGAACGAGGCCGCCAATACCAACGATAGAAGAATGAGCAGGCCACCCTCGCCGAAGCTCTCGGCCAGTCGCGGTGCGAATCGGGTCGACACGGCCGCAACCACGTTCAAGAGCGCGTAGATCGTCCCGACGGCGAGCGGCGCCGTGAGCCCCGCTCGCTCGAGTCCAGGTGTGTAGAGGTGGAATGCCATCCGCAACTCGACGAAGAGGAGCGCGAACACCGCCGCAACCCAACGAAGATCGGTTCGCGACCAGAGGTCTCGCACGCTTGCGCGCAGAAGCGCGAAGACCGACGCCCCCGAATGGGAATCGCCGGATCGCGGCGGCTCGGCGATCGCGATTGCGAGCGGCAATGCCACGCATGAAAACCCGGCCGACGCCCAGGCCGTCGCCTCCATACCGAAGGTCGCGCCGAGCCATCCTCCTACCAAGAATGCGAACGATGAGCCGCACAGGCGCGAGATCGTGGCTCGCGTCTCGAATCGCAGGTATTCGCGCTCTCGCCCGAGTGCGAGGAGCGAGTCGTAGAGAATCGCAGCGGTCGTTCCGGAGAGCATCGCTTGCCCGAGCCCCAGCAGAATCTGGGCGCATGCGAACGCCGCGAAATCCCGGGCGTTGGCGAACGCCACAAAACCTGCGGCCTGTGAGATCACCGCGAGGATGAGCACCACCTTTCGGCCGAGGCGATCCGCCAGGAGCCCGGTCGGTACCTCCGCGACGAGCGTCGCGCAGTAGTACACCGACTGGAGCGACGCGTACTCCTTCAGGTCGAATCCGCGGGCCGAGACGAGAAACCACAAAAACGGGATCACGGCGTAGCCGAACGCCGCCGCCTGGTAGAGCGGCACAAGCCAAAGATTGCGCGCTGCGGCGCCCGCCGCGGGCGCCGCGCCTTCGGCGGGTGGGCGCGGGGGCGCGGAGCTGGCCATGGGGCCGGGCGATCGTAGCGTCCGGGCGCGCTTCGTTTTGCCGAATCCGTTCCGTAGGATCCGCGCGCCGTGGCCGACGATTGCATTTTCTGCAAGATTCTCGACGGGAAGCTCCCGTCGAAACGCATCGCCGAGAGTCCGTCATGCGTCGCGATCGAAGACAAGTTTCCGCAGGCGCCCGTCCATGCACTCGTGATCCCGCGCAAGCATGTGGCCTCGCTCCACGATGCTAACGATGAAGACCAGGCTCTCCTTGGGGAAATGTTACTATTGGCGCGAAAAGTTGCGATTGCGAAGGGTGTGCACGAGAGGGGGTATCGCGTGATCACCAACATTGGATCCGATGGCGGGCAGGCCGTCGCCCACATCCACCTCCACGTCCTCGGCGGGAAGCGCCTCGGCCCCAAGCTCGTGTCGGAGGGCTGATCGTTGGGATCGCCCCAGCAGCCGGAGGAAACATCGCACACGGTCCGGGCGATCGTGTGCGGCGACCTCGAGCTGGCCAAGCGCTTCGTGGCGGCGCTCGAGGCCGTCATGGTCCCGAGCGAGGCGCGGGTGCGCGAAGATGGGCGCGGAATCCTGGCCGTGCCGGAGGAGTTCGCCGATCGCGCGTGGAACGCGCTCTCCTCGTTGCCACAAATCGAAGTCGCCGAAGATCAGGGCGAATTGTGGCTTCGTGTCAGCACGAAGGCGATCCAACCGAAGATCACCGACCATCCGGCGCTCTATGAGAGCGCCGAAGATCTGCTGCGCCGCGGCTCGCGTGCGATCGACGACCTCGACCACTGCCTCGCGAACGGCAACGGCTTCGTCACCCGCCTTGCGTGGCGCCAGATGGATCGCCTCGGCGAGGCCTCGAGGCCGCTCCACGAGAAGGTCATCCTTCGCACGGTTCGCCAGGGCGACGCGCCTGGCACGCGCGCCTGCATGGACAGCTATCGGGGCGCGTCCGAGAAGAACGGGCGCGGCCTCCCCGAGGGTCTCGCGGAGATTGCGGCGCTCGCGCGCGACGCCAATCCCGCGACTCGGCGCGCCGCGGTCCTGGTCGCCGCGTTCTTCCCGCACGCGTCGGTCGTGCCGATCCTCGCCGACGCGCTCCTCGACGACGACCCGATGGTCGCGATCGAGGCCGACGACGCCTTCCTCGAGTGGGGGCCGACGACGAGGGCTTCGACCCCGAGCTCGATACCAACGAAAAGCGGGCAATCGTCGAGCGTCGCCGGCGCTTCGATCCCAAGAATACCTAGCCAAACAATACTGCAGCGACACCCCACCCATGGACCGATTTCGGATTCGCGGCGGACTGAAGCTCCGCGGCGCCGTCGACGTGAGCGGAAGCAAGAATTCCACGCTTCCGATTCTGTGCGCTTCTCTGCTCACCACCGATACGCTCACGCTCCGCCGCGTGCCGCGCCTGCGCGACATCGACAATCTCCTGAAGATCCTCGAGGTCCTCGGCGTGCGCTCCGATCGCCGCCGCGACGTGCACCCTCTTCGCCCGCACCGAGGACGAACGCAAGAATATCGCCCCCTATGAGTTGGTGTCGACGATGCGCGGCTCGTTCACGGTGCTGGGGCCGCTGCTCGCGCGCCGGCGCGAGGCGCGCGTCTCGCTCCCCGGGGGCTGCGTCATCGGGGTGCGCCCCGTCGACATCCACCTCAAGGGGCTCCGCGCCCTCGGCGCCGATATCCGCCTCGAGGACGGATATGTGGTGGCCGCCGCGCCCGGCGGCCTCCGCGGCGCGCGAATATACTTGGGATCGGCGAACGGTTCGACGGTCCTCGGCACCGCCAACGTTTTGATGGGGGCGTCCTCGCCAAGGGGATCACCGTCATCGAATCCGCGGCATGCGAGCCCGAGATCGAGGATTTGTGCCGTTGTCTCGTGGCGATGGGGGCGCGGATCGATGGGATCGGATCCCCAACATTGGAGATTCGCGGAGTCGAGGAGCTCCACGGCGCGACCCATGAGGTGATCGCCGATCGCATCGAGGCCGGCACGTTCGTGCTCGCGGGGTCGCCGCGGGCTCCGAGGTCGAGGTGCGCGACGCGCGCCCCCAGGATCTGGGCGCCCTCTTCGATCGCCTCGGCGAGGCGGGCGCGCGGATCGAGATCGTTGGGAATCACATCCGTTGCCATGGCGGTGCCACGCTGCGCGCGACCGACGTCACCACCTATCCGCACCCGGGTTTTCCCACCGATCTCCAGGCCCAATGGATGACCGTGATGTCCGTGGCCGACGGCGTGAGCATGATCACCGAGCGGATCTTCCAAGACCGCTACCTCCACGCCGCCGAGCTCATGCGCATGGGAGCGCAGATCCGGCGCGACGGCCCCGCGTGCGTCGTGCGCGGAGTCGACGCGCTCTCGGGCGCGCCGGTCATGGCGAGCGATCTTCGCGCGTCGGCCGCGCTGCTGATCGCGGGGCTCGTCGCGCGCGGTGAAACCACCATTCGCCGCGTCTACCACATCGATCGCGGCTACGAGGAGATCGAGAAGAAGCTCGCGAAGATTGGCGCGGATATCGTTCGAGAAGAAGACAGAGGGGCCGCAGGCGAGGCGTCCGCCGAAAGCTAAGATTACTTCTCCACGTATTTGCCGCCGGTCGCCTTCGCGATCTCGCGGAGCTGCGATCGATACCACTCGGCGGTGGCGGCGGACCACGCCGGATCGCTCACGTGGACCGTGTGGATCACCAACTTTCGGAGCGGATTGATCCGGCGGATGTGGTCGACCACGCGATTGTAGTGCACATAGAGGCCATCCTCCGGCTCGCCGTCGGACATCAAGTAAACCGTGTCGATGTCGGGGTCGGCGATCACCGCCTGGAGCGCTCCCCAAATATCCTTGGAGCCCAGCAGCGGCTGCGACTTCAAGTATCCGATCGCCGACGCGATTGCCTTCTCGTTCGTCTCCTTCGATTTCTTCTCCCACGCGCTCACATTGTTGGCATACGAGAGGACGTTGAACCGCGTGCCCGAAGGGAGCGATTGGAGCGTTCGCCCTAGCTCTTCGAGGACCTCGTCCATCTTCGTGCCCTTCCCCGACGGCGCCTTGTTCGCCATCGACGCGCCGCGATCGATGAGGAAGACCACGTGATCGCTGTCGATCGGCAAACCAAAGAATACGCCGGTCTCGCCCGAGGCCGGCGCCGACGCGGGCTTGCTCGCAGGGTCCTTGAACTCGAACGTGTCGCCCTTGGCGTCCCACCACATTTGCCAGGCGCGCTTGCCGCTGAAGTGCTCGCCCGTGAGCGCGCCGAGCTCACGCTCCGCGGTCTTGGCAATGATCCGCCGCCCATCGCCCGTGAGGGCCACGAGCGCGCCGATCGAATCCTTGGTCTTGATCTTGGCGAGATTCTCGGCCGCTTGGAGTCGCACGCGCCAATCGGCGTCCGCGATCGCCGCCTTCGACTTCGCGAATGCCTCGTCGGGCGCCACCTCCGGCAGAATGCCAAGAATCGCCGCGCGGGCCCCCGCGTCGCGATCGGGCGCCGCGGCCGTCAGGATCTTCCCCAGATTCTTGGGATCCGAGAGAACCCAACCAAACGTCGCGTACACGCGCACGGCCGGATCGGCGTGCGATTTGAGCGGCGAGAGGCGATTCCCCGCCGATTTCGGGTGGATCCGCGCGAGGGCCCGCGCCGCCGAGAGCTTCACCTCCGTCGAGGAGTCGCCGAGCCCTTGGATCAGGGGTTCGAGGCGCGACTTCCCCATACGCGCCGAGGAGGTCGCAACACCAGGCACGCACCATCTCATCGCGCGAGGTCGTGGCCGCCTGCTCGATCACCGCCATCGCATAGGGATTCGTGAATCTTCTCGAGGTGCTCGAACGCCAGGTCGCGGAAGTGCGGCCATTGGCCGCCGAGCTTCTTCAGAAGCAGCTCCGCTGCCTCGGCGTTGTTGGCCGCGACGCAGCGCCGCGCCCCTTCGTTGAAGTTCCCCTCGGTCGGACCTTCGAGGAGTTTCTTGGCCTCGGCGAGCTCATCGCCCCCGAGCGAGATCAGCGCGAGGGCGGGGGCCCATAGGAAGTTTGCGAGTCCGTTTCCCACTCGCGGATCCTACCGGACGGGGGCGGCCAAGGCTTCCGGACGTCCGCCAAAGCTGCTAGCCTCTTCGCCCTTTTCTCGGCCACGGCGCCTCCCCGGCTCCGTGCGCGCGCCCGCGTGTTCGAAACCCTCACCGCCTCCCTCTCCAGGGCATTCAAGACCCTCACCAAGAACGATCGCCTCACCGAGGGGAACGTCGAGGAAGGGCTGCGGCTCGTGCGCCAGGCGCTCCTCGAGGCCGATGTCAACTTTGCGGTCGCGCGGCAATTGTGTCAAACGGTCCAGCAGCGCGCGATCGGCGAGAAGGTCCTCGAGACGGTCACCCCCGCGCAGCAGTTCATCGCCATCTTTCACGACGAGCTCAGAAAGATACTTGGTGATGCGACGGCGACGCTCCCGATGGCATCGAATCCGCCCACGGTGTGGCTCATGGCGGGGCTCCAGGGCTCGGGCAAGACCACCACGTGCGCAAAGTTGGCGATGTGGGCGCGCAAGCAAGGTAAGAAACCGATGCTCGCCGCGCTCGATATCCAGCGCCCGGCCGCCATCGAGCAGCTGAAAACGTTGGGAAAGCAACTCGACATCCCGGTCTACGCCGAGGAGGGGGCGCCCGTCGGGCATCGGCGAACGCGCGGTCCAGGCGGCCGAGCGCGGCCTCCTCGACCTCGTGATCCTCGACACCGCGGGGCGCCTTCACGTCGACGACGCGTTGATGACCGAGGTCGCCGAGGTGAAGACGCGCACCAAGCCCCACGCCGTATTGTTGGTGGTCGACTCGATGACCGGGCAGGACGCGGTCGCGTCGGCGAAGGCCTTCGACTCGCGCCTCGCGATCACCGGCACGATCCTAACGAAACTCGACGGCGACACGCGCGGCGGCGCCGCCCTCTCGATCGTTCAAGTCACCGGCAAGCCGATTCTTTTCGTTGGTGTCGGCGAGAAGGCTTCCGATCTCGAGACCTTCCATCCCGACCGGATGGCCTCGCGGATCCTTGGCATGGGCGACGTGGTCTCCCTCGTGGAGCAGGCCCAGCAGGCCTTCAGCGAGGACGAAGTCGAAGAGACCGCCTCCAAGCTCCTCTCCGGCAAGTTCGACCTCGACGACGTCTACGCGAACCTCCAGCGGATGAAGCGGATGGGACCGCTCAAGAAAGTCATGGGGATGCTCCCCGGGATGGGGGAGATGCAAGGGATGGTCGACAAAGTCGACGAGAAGGACATGCGCCGCAAGGAAGCCATCTTTCTTTCGATGACATCCTGGGAGCGCAAGCATCCCGACTCCATCGATCTCGGGCGAAAGCAAAGAATCGCCCGGGGAAGCGGAAACCAAGTATCCGCCGTGAACGAACTGCTCCGCAGCTACGACCAGATGCGCAAGCAGATGAAACAGATCTCCAAGCTCATGCACATGTCTCCGAAGGAGCGAAACCGCGCCCTCAAGGACTTCCAGCGCGCCGACGGTCGGCGCGGTGGTTTCCCCGGTCGCGGATAGCCCTCCGGAGTCGATTCCCGATACCACAAATCTTTTCCCAACGAACGGAGCTCGATCCTTGGCAGTTGTCCTTCGATGTCAGCGTCGCGGCCGCACGAATCGGCCGTTTTTCCGGGTCGTCGCGGCCGATGAACGGGCCAAGAACGACGGCCGCGTTGTCGAGGTGCTCGGCTTTACGATCCGATCGCCAAGCCCGACAAGCGTCTCTCCCTCGACGCCGCACGATGCCAATATTGGGTCGGCGTCGGCGCCCAGATCACCGATACGGTTCGCAGCCTCCTCAAGGAGGTCGGCGTCCAGTTCCCCATTCCCAAGAAACGCGAGCGCAACCGCCCGAAAGGCAAGAAAGGGGTCGGCGGCGCCACCCGCAAGCCCGCACGCTTCAAGAAGAAGGTCGGACGGCTGAAGCGGGCTGCAGCCAAGTCGGCAGCAGCAACGGCGGCCGCAGCGACGGCGGCCGCAGCGACGTCGGCCGCAGCGACATCGCCCGCAGCCGCGGCTGCGCAAGCGACTCCGCCTGCCGAGGGCGAGGCGCCCAAGAGCTGAGCTCGCACACCATCGAACCAATCCCCAACGAACGGAGCATCACCCCTCCATGACCCATCGGGCGAATCCCAATGAAGTGCTCTCACTCCTCCACAAGCACTTCAAGAAATACCGCGATTTCAAGAATGTCCCGATCCTGGAGCGACTGGTCCTTCTGATCGTCGGCCGCGAAGTTTCCTCCGCGGGCGCCGACGCGTGTCTCGAGTGCCTGAAGAAGGACTTCGTCGATTGGAACGAGGTCCGCCTCGCGCGGGTCGACGACATGAAATCCTGCATGGCCGAGCTCGGCGCGCCCGACGCGGATCTGCGCGGGCTGAAGCTCCGCGAAATGTTGGGAAAGGTCTTCACCGAGCGGCACATGCTCGACGCAGAGTTCATCCGCGATGAGGAGCGGGAGAAGCGCACGGCGTTCCTCGCGGGGCTCCCCGGGCTCGACTATGCGCAGTGCCAAGCGCTCGAGGCGTCGCTGCTGGCGGAACGCGAAGATGTCCCGTTCTCCAGCCAGATCCAGCGTGTCACACAGCGCCTCGGCTGGCTTCCGAAGGGGAAGGACATCTCCATCGCCAAAGCCAAGAAAACGCTCGCGGACATCGCCGACGGCGACACGGTGAACCTCGTCTACGGCCTCGTGCGCATCGCGGAGGATCATTGTCATCCGCGGAATCCCGATTGCCCGCGCTGTCCGCTCCACAGCGTCTGCCCCACCGCGAAGAGCCTCAAGGATGCGGCCGGGAAGCGCGAGAGCGAAGAGTAGGAAGCGGGGCGGCCTCCCGGGCGCGCCCCTTTGGTTGGCATCGAGCTCGCCCCGCCGGCGATCCCTCCTCCGCGAGCACGGCTACCGGTTTCGTTGGGTTCGCCCGGGGGTCGACGAGACGGTGCCCGGGCACCTCGCCGCGGATCGCGCCGCGCTCGCGATCGCGCGCCGCAAGGCCGAGCAGGTGGCGCGATCGTTGGGTTCGCGCGCGCCCGGCGTCGTTCTCGCCGCCGACACGATCGTCGCCGCCGGTAACCGACTCCTCGGCAAAGCCAACAATCCGGACGAGGCGCGCCGCACCCTCGCCCTCCTATCGGGAACCACCCATCGCGTCGTCACCGGCGTGTGCCTGATCGAAATCCCAACGATGCGCCGCGCCCTCTTCCGCGTCGTCACCCGCGTCACGATGCGCCGCTGGACCGGCCGCGAGATCGCCAACTATGTGCGATCGGGCGAATGGAGAGGAAAGGCCGGCGCCTACGCGATCCAGGAGAGCGCCGACCGATTCGTCACGCGGATCGCGGGCTCGTTCACCAACGTCGTCGGCCTCCCCATGGAGCGCGTCGCGCGCGAGCTTCGAAAGTTGGGAATCAGCGCGGAGCCTCGCCGAGCACGAGGTAGAGCCATCGATCGGAACTCGGAATCTCGCTCGGTATCGACTCGGGCGCGACGCCCGCGTTGATGTTGGCGGCCTCGAAGCGGAGCAGGTAGCGCGCGACGGGGCGCTGCGCCCCATCGATCGTGGCGACCAGCCGAAAGGTCTCCTTCCCGTCGCCCCCGGCCGGTGCGAGCAGATCCTCCGCGCGCACTTCGCACGGCGTCGTCCCCAAAGACTTGCCATCGATCGAGAGGACCGCGCCGCTCGGCGTCGTGAACACCATGAGCGCCTTCACGAGCGAGTTCACATGGACTCCCGGCGGCCCCGGCTCGGCGGTCCCCATCGGAAGCGGCAAGTAGCGGAGAGCGGCCGCGCGCCCGCGGATCCGCTTCGAGTCGCCGTCGTCGTCGCCGCACGAGGACAACGCGCCGGCGAGTGCGAGCGCGATCGGGAGCAAAGGCAGCTTTCTCACCCCCAAGAATACAAACCAACGGCGCCGGTGCCCCCAACTCCGCCCTTTTCGAAGAGCGAGCGCGCTTATACACTCGCCCCCAATTTCCCGCCCGGAGCCATGAAACCCACCGGTCATCCGAATTACATCCCGTGCACCGTCGTCTGCGGTTGCGGAAGCACCTTCGAGACGCGATCGACGGTCGCCCGCATCGCCGTCGATATTTGTTCGAGCTGCCATCCTTTCTACACGGGCCTTCAAAAGTTCGTCGACACGGCCGGCCGCATCGAGACCTTCCGGAAGAAGTACGAGAAGTTCGGCAAGCAAGCGGCCGCGAAGAAGTAACGTCGCCACATGGCTGCGCGGCGTTGAACTCGACGCCGTTCGCGGGCCGGCCGCGCTCGCCGCGCAACTCCGCGCGCTCCGCACCAACGAAACGCGCATGACGCGCGCGAAACCATGTCCCTTCCTCCCGCCGCGATCAAGAAGCTCGAAGACCTGGAGAAGCGCGTCCAGGAGCTGTCGGGCAAGCTCGCCGATCCCGACATCGCGGTCGATCCCAACAAAACGCGGGTGATTGCCAAGGAAAGGGGGCGCTCGAGCGCACCGTCGGCCCTTTCCAAGAGTGGCGTTCGCTGTCCACGCGCCTCGATGAGGCGCGAGCGCTCGTCGCCGATCCCGAGATGACGGCGCTCGCCACCGAGGAGATCGCGCGCCTCGAACCCCAAGTATCCGCAATGGAGGGAAGCTCCTCGATCGATTGTTGGTCGACGATCTCATCGGCGATCCGGACCGCGCGATCGTCGAGATCCGCGCGCAGGCACGGGGGCGACGAGGCCGCGCTCTTCGCCATGGATCTCTTCCAGATGTACCGGCGCTTCATCGAAACCCAAGGATGGAAGATCGAGGTCCTCGACCAGAGCGACACGGGGCTCGGCGGCCTGCGCGAAGTGGTCGTGAGCGTGAGCGGCCCCGATGCGTTTCGGCGGCTGCGATTCGAGTCAGGGGTCACCGCGTCCAGCGCGTGCCGACCACCGAAACCCAAGGAAGGATCCACACGAGCGCGGCGACGGTCGCCGTCCTCCCGAGGTCGAGGAGCTCGATGTCCAGATCAACCCCGACGATCTCGTCGTCGACACGATGCGCGCCGGCGGCCCTGGCGGCCAGAAAGTCAACAAAACCGAATCGGCCGTGCGCATCACCCACACGCCGTCGGGAATCGTGGTGAAATGCCAAGATAACAAGAGCCAGCACCGCAACCGCGCGACGGCGCTGCGCATCCTGCGCGCGCGCCTCGCGGAGCACGAGGAGCGCGAGCGAGATCGCAAACGCGCCGCCGAGCGTAAGAGCCAGATCGGCTCGGGCGACCGCAACGAAAGGATCCGAACCTACAATTTCCCGCAGTCGCGCGTGACCGACCATCGGATCGGCCTCACTCTTTACAATCTCCCCGATGTGATGCAGGGAAGTTGGGAGAGATCGTCGACGCGCTCTCGGCGGCCGACCTCCAGGATCGCCTGAAGCGACTGTGAGCCCCGCGGACCCCTCGCCGCGCGCCGCCGAGACGCCCGACGCGGCGCCCTCGCGCTGATGGAGGTCCTGCGCCGCTCGACGGAATATTTGCGTTCGCGCGGCTGCGACTCGCCGCGGCTCGAGGCGGGATTGTTGCTTTCGAAGGGGCTCGGCGTCGCGCGCCTCGATCTCTATCTCCTGTAATCGACCGCCCCATGCTCACCGCCGAGCTGGAGGCATGCCGCGAGCTCATCCGGCGGCGCGGCGCGCGCGAGCCGCTCGCGTACATCCTCGGAACCAAGAATTCCGCTCGCTCGCGTTCGAAGTGAATCGCGACGTGTTCGTGCCGCGCCCCGAGACCGAGACCCTCGTCGAGGCGGCGCTCGCCTTCCTCGGCGAATCCCAACGAAACGCGCCGGCCTTCGCCGACATCGGCACGGGGAGCGGTTGTCTCGCGGTCTCGCTCGCGCACACGATCCCAACGATGTCGGTGGTGGCGACCGATCGATCGGAGGGGGCGCTCGCGGTCGCGCGGCGCAACGCCGCGCGCCACGGCGTCGAACCGCGAGTCCGTTTCGTGCGGTGCAACCAGCTCGACGCTCTCGCCGCGGACGCGCCCCTCGACGGGGTCGTTTGCAATCCGCCATATGTGTTGCCTTCGGAGGAGCGCTCGCTCCCCCGAGCTCGGCTTCGAGCCGCGCGAGGCGCTCTTCGCGCCGCGCGGCGGCGTGGGAGCGGTCTTCGAGTCGATCGCCGCCGCCGCGAAGCAACATTTGCGCGAAGGGGAGCCCTCTTCGTCGAGATCGGCGAGGGGCAGGGGATCTCGCCGAGGCCGCCTTCCGAAAGTTGGGATTGGGCTCGATTGCGCGGCGCCGCGACCTCGCCGGGACCGACCGCGTCGTGTCCGCGCGGCGCTGCTAGGCGCCGCGCCAGACTTGGCTGTGCGGCGCTGCTAGGCGCCGCGCCAGACTTGGCTGTGCGGCGCTGCTAGGCGCCGCGCCAAACTTGGCGACGCGGCGCTCTTAGGCCTTCGCGAGGCGCCCCGACACGAATCGCGCGATCTCCTCGCGGTCGTCGTCGCCGATCGCCGTGAAGAAGATCGCCACGTCGTAGTCGCCGGACGCGTCTTTCTCGCAGCGCACGACCGCGCCGTCGGCGCGAGATCATGAGGCTTCGCACCCCCGGGATCGCCACGTCCACGCGCAGGACGGTCATCTCGGGGAACGGAATCTTGCTCAGGAACGCGATCCCCGAGCGCGACACGTCGCGCACGCGCGCGGCCACGCGCCGATCCTTGGCTTCGATCGTGATCGGGAACTCGACCCGGGCGCGCGGGTGGGCGCGGCGCTCGGGGCCGCCATAGTTGGCTTTCCGCGGGGACGGATTCGTGGGATTCATGGTGTCGTACGAGTTGGGATCGGTGGGGCGAATGACTTTTTCAGCGGCCCGCTAGAACGGCACGTCGCCGCCGGCGCCGAGCGACGCTTCGTCGTCGGCGGGGCCTGCGGGCTCCGCCTGCGGCTCGCCGCGCGAGCCCGATTCCGACCTGCCGCGCGCGCCGCTCCGCGCGCCGTCGCCGCGCGACGAGACGAGATTGCCAATCTTCCGCCGTGACCGATAGTTTGGTTCGCTTCTGGCCCGAGGTCTTGTCTTGCCATTCCTCGAAGGTGAGGCGCCCCTCGATGAACACCGGGTCGCCCTTCTTCAGATACTTGGCAAGCGCGTCGCCGCGCTGCTCCCACACGGTCACGTCGACGAAGGTCGTCTCCTCGCGCATCTCGCCGGACTGACTCTTGAACTTGCGATTCGTGGCGAGGCCGAGCTTGTACACCGATTGGCCGCCGGGCGTCTGACGAATCTCGGGGTCGCGCGTGATATTCCCAATCAGGAGGACTTTGTTGAGGGATGCCATGGTTGGTTTTTGGGGGGCGGAAATCTACCAGGAAGGCGCGCGCCGACCCACGCGGAAAGCCCTCCGCGTCAGCGCCGTCGCGCGATCATGACGCCCCCGGCGCCTCGATCTCCGCGCCGGAATCGCGGTAGGCCTGGAGGTTCATCGTGTCGCCCTCGATCCGAAGCCGCACGAAGTGGAAGTAGCTCGCCGCCATTGCGAAGTCCCCGGGGAGGAATGGCTTCAGGTCGTCGCCGCCGCCGCCGGAGGTGATCTGCACCATTCCGTCGACGACCTGCGAGCGCTCATACCAATGATTGTGCCCGTTGAACACCACCGAAACGCCGCCGTCGGCGCACTCCTTCCAGAGCGCCTCCGATAGTTGGCGTTGCCGTTCGGAGATCGCCGCGCGGCGCTACCGGGCTCGACTCGCGCAGCGGCACGTGGCACAACGCAACTTTCCACGGGCGCGTCGCTCTCTTCAGATCCTCGCGCAGCCAGTTTCGTTGGGGTTCGAGGAGGTCGAAGTCCTCTTCGTTGGAGTCGAGGACCGCGACGTGGAGAGGCCCGTACTCGAACGAGTAATACTTGCCTTCCGAGAGCGGCGGGTGCGCCGCTTCGCCGAAGACCTCGAGGAACGGCGCTCCCCCGCGGTCTTCAAATCGTGGTTTCCGATCGCCGCGGCGATGGGGGTCGTCGCGATGAGCGGTGCATGGGGCGAAAGAAGGCGCGCACGTAGTTCTCGCGCTCGCCGTCGGGATACACCACATCTCCCGCGTGGAGGATGAGCTGGGGACGCGCCTCCGACATCCCGTGGACGATCACCTCCGGGCGATGCTTCGCCCCCTCGTGCGGCGTGTATCCCCACAATTCCGCGAGGCGCGCCGGATAGCCGCCGCTGTCGCCCACCACCGCGAACGTGAACGGTGCCGCCCCCTCCGGCTCGGTCGGAAACGCAAGTCTTCCCCCTCGACCGGCGCGCCGTCGGCGAGGACCTGGATCTGTGCGATTCCATTCTTGGGAAGCGACGTGAGGTCCACCCGGTGGATCCGCGTGGGCTCCCGCTCCTCGGCGTGGGGCGAGTCCGGGAGAGCGGCACCACGCTCCATCGGCAGGGCTCCCGCGTGATCCCACGAATCGAGATCCGCCCCGGCCCAGGGTTCGCGAGATAGGGGCCCGCCACATAGGCCTTGTCGCGCTCCGCCCCATAGAGGAGGAGCGCCCCCAGGAGCAGGGCCGCTGCCAAAAGCCCGCGGGAGCGTCGATTGGAAAGAATTGCCATCGCTCGTACGCCCCACAGGATGACCACGGGCGCGCGCAACTCAGGTTGGCTCCCCCATATCCGATGGAGGGGACCGAAGGTTCTCGGAGGGAAACGAAGAAGGTTGCCGTGATCAACGTCCGCGAAGTCATCGAAACACACTCGCAGTCCACGACTCTGCGAGCTCGAAGCGAAGGGGCGCTCGAAAGTGCGCGTCATCAATGCTTCGGAGATCGCCAAACTCGTCGAAGATTCGGTTCGCCAAGCGATGGCGAACGCGAAGGGCGACGAGGGCGTTCAGCAGCTCATCGAGAAGTCGAAGACCGAGTTTCGCGAGATCAAGCGCCAGCGCGACGAAGAGCACGCGGCGCGCGAGGGAGGAAGCTCCAGCTCGAGAAAGCCCGCAAGGAGCTCCTCGACCTTCACCAACAAATCGAGGACATGCGCGCGAAAGGTGGGGATGCCCCCAAGCGCGCCGCCGACCTCGAGACGGCGCTCTCCTCGGAGCGCAAGCGCTCGGAAGAGATGCGCGCGCTCGTCGACGCGATCACCAAGGAACGGGATCTGGCCCGCGAATCGGAGATTCGCGCCCTCAGAGGCCGCGAAAGCCGTGAACGCGACGATTCCCACGAATAGCCAAGGCGACGTCCTGGCGAAGCTCGCCGATCAGGTCGCCAAGCTCGGAGAGAGGCTCGAGAAAGGTCCCCAGGGTGTGCATCCCGCGGCGCCGATGCCCGCGTCGGATCTCGGCGCGCTCCAGCAGCGCCTCGACGCGATGACCAACGGCATCGCCGAGCGCCTCGAGAAGTTCGGCCGCTCGGTCGGCGTGTCGTCCGCGGTCGATGCCCCCGATGTCAAGCTCGACGCGATCTTCAATCAGAACGAGAAGCTCGAGAACAACCTCGGGACCGTCGAAGCCAAGAAACAAAAGGGCACGGGGATCGGCGGCGCGCTCGATCGCATGAAGAAGATGCGCATGGGCTCCCGCCGGCGCCGCCCCCAAGGACGCCAACAAGGACGAAGGCAAACAATAGCCGCCGTCGCAATCACGCACACCGATCCAGGATCCAAACAAGGAACAACTTTTAGCGAGGCCCGCCGAGCGGGGAGCAAAAGTGGCTAATCGAGACGACATGTCGATGCAACAGCAAGGAAAAGCAACGCCCGACGAGGTCGCGACCGCGCGATTGTTGGGAAAGGGGCTGGACGTGGGGACCGCCAACCTCGTCGCGGCCAACCAAAACCCCGACGGCAGCATCACCGTGACCCTCGAGCGCAACGCGTTCCTCGACGTGAACGCCGACGTTTACTCGAAGGCGATGCCTCACGAAGCTCAAGGTGCCGTACGTGATGCGCGGGGATCGGATGATCGTCCTCGGCCAGGCGTCCTTCGAGGCTCGCCACACGTCTTCGGCCGCGAGACGCGCCGCCCGATGAAGGACGGCCTCATCTCGCCGAACGAGGTCGATGGCCTGCCGATGATCCGCCTGATCATCGAGAAGATTCTCCGGGATGCCGAGCCAGCCGGGAGAGAATTGCTACTTCTCCGTGCCGGCGCCGTCGATCGACCGGGACAACAACATCATCTATCACCAGGGGCTCTTCGAGAATGTTGCGTTCGATGGGCTACACCGCGAAAGCCATCAATGAAGGGCACGCGGTGGTCTTCTCCGAGCTGTCCGAGAGCGAGTTCAGTGGCATCGGCCTCAGCTTCGGCGGCGGAATGGTGAACATCTGCGTTTGCTAGCAAGACGATTCCGGCGCTCTCGTTCTCCGTCGGGCGCAGCGGCGACTGGGATCGATCGCAACGTGGCCGACGCGCTTGGCGTCCGGCGCTCGCGCGCGACCTACCTGGAAGGAGCGCGGCGTGGATCTGTGCGCTCCGAAGGGGCGCGAGGAGGAGGCGATCGGGATCTTCTATCGCAACCTCATCCAGTACGTCCTCACGAACATCAAGGCGCGCTTCGAGAACACGGCGAACATGCCACAATTCAATGAGGCGGTTCCGATCGTTTGCTCCGGCGGCATCGGCGCTGCCGAAGAACTTCACGACGGTGTTCCAAGAGGAGTTCAGGAAAATGCAGTTCCCGATCCCGCTGTGTCGACGATCTCGCTCGCGAGCGAGCCGCTGAACTCGGTGGCGAAGGGCTGCTTGGTGGCCGCCGCTCTCGGCGACGGCGCGTGATCCGCCGCGGACGCGAGTCCGCGGATTGGTGGAAAGGGCGCGAGCGATCGCGCCCTTTTCGTTTCGTGGTATCCTCCGGCGCGTGCGGATCCGAGTCCTTCTCTTCGCTTCGCTGCGCGAGCGCGCCGGCACGGGTGAGGTGCGCCTGGAGGTTCCCGAGGGCGCGAGCGTCGGGGCGGCGCGCGCCGCGCTCGAGGAGCGCTTCGGGGCTCCTGCGCGAGTCGCGCGCGGCGGTCGCGGTGAATGGCACCTATGTGCGCGGGGATGAGGCGGCGCTCCGCGACGAAGACGAGGTGGCATTCCTGCCGCCCGTGAGCGGGGGATGAGTGGCATGTCCGGCGTCGCGGCGCTCACGTTCACCCTCACCCCCGATCCCATCGATCCGGGAAGGGTGGGAAAGCGGAGGTCGCCGTCTCGGCCGACGGCGCCGTCGGTCACATTCGTGGGAATCGTGCGGGTGGATTCGCGCGGCCGGCGGAGTCGAGCGCCTCGAGTACGAGGCCTACGGCTCGATGGCCGCGAGCGAGATGGCCAAGATTCTCGCCGAGATGCGCGAGCGCTTCGGCGTCGAGCGGGCGCGCGTCGTCCATCGAGTCGGGAAATGTGGGATCGGCGAGCCGTCGGTCGTAATCGTGGTCGCGGCGCCGCACCGCGCCGCGGCATTCGACGCGTGCCGCCACTGCATCGACGAGCTCGCGAAGCGGGTGCCGATTTGGAAGCGCGAGAGTGTACGAAGGGGGCGGAGTGGATCGGCGACCGCTCGTGAAGACCAATCCCAAGAATCCCGATCGTCCGCAGCCGAAGCTCGACGTGGCGGTCCTCGCCGTCTCGCCCTTCGCGCAGGATTAGCGGCATCCTGAAGGACCCGCAGACCGGCGACGCGGTCGTCGTCGACCCCGGCGACGACCTCGACGGCAGCGATCGCGCTCGCCAAAGCGCGCGGCGCCGAAGCTCGTTGCTCATCGTGGCGACCCACGGGCGCGTCGACCGCGTGGGGCGCGCCGGCGAGCTCCGCGCGAAACTTGGGATCTCGATCTGGGGGCCGCAGGAGGAGGACCGCTTCTGGATCGAGCAGCTCACCACGCAGGGGCGATGTTCGGCCTCGGGCACTTCACGCCGTTCGAGGCCCGATCGTTGGCTTCACGACGGCGACACGATCGAGTTCGGAAATGTGGTATTGAGGTGGCTCACTGCCCCGGCCACACCCCCGGCGACGTGGTCCTGATCCATCGCCCCTCGAAGCTCGTGGTCGCCAACGATGTCCTCTTCGCCGGCTCGATCGGCCGCACCGATTTCCCGCGCGGCGACCACGCGACGCTCATCCGCTCGATCCGCGAGAAGCTCCTCACGCTCCCCGACGACTTCGTGATTCCTCCCGGGCATGGTCCGCTCGCCACGATCAGGGAGGAGCGGGCGACCAATCCCTTCCTCAACTGAGGCGGCGGCGGCGTGCCCGAGCGCGCGATTCCACGCGACCTGCGGCGCCGATATTCTTGGGAGTGATGGAACGCGAAACTCTCGAAGTCGACGTCCTCTACGTCGGCGCCGGCGCGGCCTCGCTCACGAGCGCCATCGCCCTCAAGCGGAAGCTCAAGGCGGCCGGGAAGGAGGCCACGATCCTCGTCCTCGAGAAAGCGGAGGAGATCGGCAATCACCAACTATCGGGGGCGGTGATGGATCTGCGCGCGCTGCGCGAGCTCGACCCCGACTTCGACGCCCACGGATTCCCGTCCGAGTGCGAGGTGACCACCGACGAGCTCCGCTTCTTCACCAAGAATGGGGCGATGCCGCTGCGAGGAGTGCTCCTCCCGCCGCCGTTTCGCAATCATGGGAATCGGATCGTCTCCGTCTACCAGGTGGTCCCGCTGGCTGAAGGATCAGGCCGAGAAGGAAGGGGTCGACGTTGTACCCCGGCTTCCCGGCCGACGAGCGCCTCGAGGAGAACGGAAAAGTGGTCGGCGTGCGGATCTGCGACGTGGGGATCGCGAAGGACGGATCCCACAAATCGACCTACGCGCCCGGCATGGACGTCCGCGCCAAGGTCACGATCTTCGGCGAGGGCCGCGCGGCTCGCTCGTGAAAAAGTTGGTATCGGCGCACAAGCTCGACGCCGGCAAGAATCCGATGACCTACGGCACCGGCTTCAAGGAGATCTGGGAGATCGGCCTCGACATGAAGGGGAGGTGATCCACACTTTCGGATTCCCGCTCCTCGAAGGGGGCAATACGGCGGCGGCTGGATCTACGGGCTTCCCAACAAAAACTCTCGATCGGATTCGTGGTGGGGATCAATTATGGCGATCCGCGCTTCGATCCCCACGCGGCGTTTAACCGCTGGAAGCTCCACCCGTTCGTGAAGGGGCTGCTGGAGGGGCACGCTCGTGCGCTACGGCGCGAAGACCGTCCCGTACGGCGGATACTCCGCGATGCCGAAAATGTGGGGAGACGGATTCCTGATCATCGGCGACGCCGCCGGATTCTTGAACTCGGCGCGCCTGAAGGGATCCACCTCGCGATGAAGAGCGGCCTGCTCGCGGCCGACGCGCTCTTCGACGCGATCACCAGGGATCGCTTCGACGACGCGACCCTCGAGCTCTATCACCAACTATTCAAGAAGTCGTGGGCGCGCGACGAGCTCTTTGCTCTCCGCAACTTCCACCAGAGCTTCGACGGGAACTTTTGGTGGGGTTTCCTCAAGGCGGGATTCATCACCCTCTCGAACGGCGTGCTCTTCGGCGGGCGCGCGACCGCGCACGCCGACCACGAGCACTACCGGCGGCTGCGCGCCGGCGAGGATAGCCAGGTCGCCTCCAATGCCCTCGCCTTCGATGACAAGATTACTTTCGACAAGCTGAAGGGCGCCTATTTCTCGGGGACGATCCACGAGGAGGACCAGCCCTCCCACCTGAAGATCCTCGATCCCAGCATTTGCGTCACCCGCTGCGCCGCCGAGTACGGGAACCCCTGCCAAAGATTCTGCCCCGTTTTCGTGTATTGAGTGGGATCGCTGAGAAGGGGCGGGTCAACATCAACGCGAGCAACTGCGTTCACTGCAAAGACCTGCGACATCGCCGAATCCCTGCCAAATCATCGATTGGACCGTCCCCGAAGGCGGCGGGGCCGAAGTACGTCGAAATGTAGGAATCGATGGGCCGCTCTCGCCCTGCTGACCGTCTTCGCTCTCTCGGGCGCGGCAGGGCTCCTCTACGGAGGTGGTGCTGGACTCGCCAACTATCGCTATTGTTGGGAGTGACCGCGGCGCATCGGTCAGCACGGTGCTGGCGGTTTTCATGGCGGGTCTCGGGATCGGGAGCGCCTTCGCGCACCGTTTGTTGGGAAGCCGCGAAGCGGGCGGTCGCGGGCCCGGAGGTCGGAACCCAATTTTGTTCTACGCGGCCTGCGAGTTCGGGATCGGGGCGTGGGGGGCGCTCACGCCGTGTAGCTGCTCGGCCTGTGCGCGCCGATTTATGTGGGATTGCGCCCCGCGCTGGGGGCAGGGGTCGGCCTCACGCTCGCGCGGAGCGCCATCGCGGGAGTGGTGCTCCTCCCCGCCACGATCCTCATGGGGGCCACCCTCCCCGCTCTCGCGCGCGCCGCAGACCGCCTCCGGCTCGCGCGCGGGGCCGGGATCGGCGCCCTCTACGCGATCAACACGCTCGGTGCCGTCGCGGGCACCCTCGCCGCCGCGTTCTTCACGATCGAATGGTTGGGAATGCGCGGCACGATCGCGCTCGCCGCCGCGATCAATGGATTGAGTGGGAATCGCGGCCGCGGCGATCTCGTTTCGTTGGCGTTCGGTGGCCGCGCCGGGCGGGGCGGCGCCGGCGGCGCCAGGCGCCGAGCCGGAGCCGTTCCCCGATTCTTGGCGTGGCACCGCGCTGCGCGTGACCTGCCTCTCGGGGCTCGCGGCGCTCGCGTGCGAGGGGCTCTGGACCCGATACTTGGTATACGCCGGTCGGCGACAACCCGGCCTACGCGTTCGCCGAGATGCTGGCGGTCTTTTTTGTTGGGATTGGCCGCGGGGAGCGCCACCATGGCGCCGCTCGCCGACCGCTTCCACAATCCCATGGCCGCGCTCGCGGCGCTCAGGCGCTGCTGGCGGCCGCGTGCGTCGCGAGCGCCAGGCGCCCTCGACTCGCCCGGCCGCGGCGGCGGGCCTCGGCGGCGGCTACTCGGGACACGAGGGGGGCCAGCTGGGGATCGTTCCTCGTTCACCGGATTGTTGGCGAGCGGAAAGGTGGTGTTCGTGCCGACCCTCCTCTTCAGCGCCACCTTTCGCGCTGGTCGCGCGGATCGTGACTCGCGCCCCCGCGACATCCGACCGCGACGTGGGGCGCGCCCTCGCTTGGAATACCTCGGGTGCGATCGCCGGCGCGCTGCTCTCGGGGTTCGTGATCCTGCCAACCTTGGGATTCGCCAAGGGGATGGTGGCGGTCGGCCTCGTGAACCTCGCCGCCGCGGCCCACGCCCGCGGCGCGCCGCCGCGCGGGCGCCGGGCTTCGGCGGGGGGCGCGCCGAATCTTGGTGTTGAGGCTCCGTCGCGGCCGTGGCGTTATTCTTGGGATCGACGGCCTTCGCGATCGCGCGCGACGGCGCGGCCGCCCGCGCCCTCACCCGCAACAGCACGCGCGACAAGCTCGTGTTCTACGAGGACGGCCCGGTCTCTTCCGTGGGAATTACCGAAGATACAAAAACCGGATTTCGCCTCCTCTATGTCGGCGGCGACGCGCAGGCGAGCACCGACCCCGAGGATGATCCACCTCCGATTGTTGGGACACCTCCCGCGCTCCTCCATCCCAATCCCAAGTCTGGCCTCGTCATTTGCTTCGGCGCCGGCGTGACCCTCGGCTCGCTCGCGAGCCACCCGTTCAGACCCTCGAGGTGTGTGAGCTCTCGCCGTCCGTGCTGCGGGCGAACCGCGCCGGCTTCTTCGACGATGGCAATCGCGGCGTGATCCACGATCCGCGCCTGCGGATCACACTCGACGACGGCCGCAACCATCTCCTCGCCACCGATCGCACCTATGACGTCATCACCACAGATCCCATCGATCCCGACGACGCGGGGGTGACGAGCCTCTATTCGAAGGAGTTCTATGAGCTCGAGGCGAAGAGGCTGAATCCGGGGGCGTGGCGTGCCAATGGATCACAACCCAATATTCGCTTTCGAGGTCCTGAAGAGCCTGATCGAGTCGTTCCGCCAGGTCTTCCCCGATTGTTTCCTCGTCGACGCGGCGTTCACCACGGTTCTGGTGGGGCGCAAGCCCGGCGGCGCGCCGATTCCTTCGAGCGGCTCGAGCGCGCCTTCCGCGATCCGCGCGTCGCGGCTTCGCTCGGAGATGTGGGAATCGACGGCCCCAACGATTTGTTGGCATTGGTCCTCGCGGGCCCGCGCGAGCTCGAGGATTTCTGCCGCGGCGCGGCGCTCCAACACGGACGACCGCCCGATCGCCGAGGTGGTGGCTCCCCGCAGCGAGTATGGCAACGATGCCGATTGGTGGCTTCGCAAGGAACGCGTTCTCCAATCGATGCGCGGCCTCGATCGCTCGCGCTGGATCGCCGACTGGACACCACAAAAGAGGAGGCGCTACGGCTCACCTTCGACGCGATCCAGCGGGCGATGGCGTCGCGCCTCTTCTCGCGCATGAAGTGGGAGGATCGGGTGGCGGGGGCGCGCGCCGTCCTGGAATCGCTGGCGCCGCCGGCGCCGCGGATCAACGATCTGATGGCCGCCTTCGATCGTTGCGATTTGCGGCGCGGCGAGAGCGATCCCGAGTTCGAGTCGGCGATCGAGGCGGGAATCGGGGCGCTCACCAACAAAAACACGGATGCCGTGGCGCCCTCGACGCGCGCGCGAACTTCCGAGGCGGCGCTCGCGCGCCGCCCCGCCTCGTGCCGCGCATTGTTGGGATTGGCGGTGGCTTCGGCGCAGGCGGGGATCCGGCCGCCGCCATCGACCGCGCCGCCGAGCTGCTCCGGTGGGCGCGCTACGCCGACGACTACCTCGGGCCCTTCTGCGAGGCGCAGATGGATGTCCTGGTCGGCTGGGCCGATGAGCCGGAGCAGGGGGCCCGCCGCGCGCGCCGCCCTCACGCGCCTGACCGATGCCAAGATTTCCTATGCCCCCTCGGCGTGGGCCGATTGGTGGCAAAGCCAGCGGAGGCGCGTGCGCCTCGACGGCGAGATGGGGCGCTACGTCGCGCGCGGCGAGCCCGGGGGCCGTGAGTCGCAGTTGAGCGCCGGGAAAAAGGGGCGAGCCCCTTTTCCTGGCCTCGCGGTTCGGTTGAATGCGCGGCCCCCTCCGCCACCAAGTCCTCGCCGATACCGCATGAAGATCCACACCGCCGATCGCTTCGCTCCCCACGACAGCTCCCCCTTCCTCGTGATAGTTGGGTTCGAGGGGGACAAGCCCGAGATCCCCGCCGGGGTCACGGTTCCCGAGGGGCGATCCGCGATTTCAAAGGGCGGTTCCGCCAGGTGCTCGTGGCCTATCCGACCGGGAAAGCCGGCGTCGAGCGGGTGGCTTTCGTTGGGATCGGGAAGAAAGAGAAGGTGACCGCCGAGGAGGTCCGCCGCGTCGCCGCCCTTTGTTACAATTCCGCAAAGGACCGCGGCGCCGAGTCGCTCTGGCTCTCGATTCCCAAGAATCTCGCGGAGAAGCTCGGCGACGAGCCGGTGGGGCGCGCGCTCGCCGAGGGCTTCGTCCTCGGTGCCTACAAATACGACCGCCTCAAGTCCAGAAAGCCGACGACGGCGCCAAGGTCCCCGAGAAGATCACGATCCTTGGGAAAGGACACGACTTCGAGCTCGGGGTCGAGCGGGGCGTGCGCAACGGCACCGCCGCGAACTTCGCGCGCGAACTTCGAGGATGCGCCCGCCAACTATGCGACGCCAAGCGTGCTGGCCAGCGCCGCGAAGAAGCTCTCCTCGCCGCGCGTGAGCGTGCGGATCCTCGAGGAGAGCGACATGAAAAAGTTGGGAATGGGGGCGATCCTCGGCGTGGCGCAGGGCTCGGAGGAGCCGGCCAAGCTCATCTCGCTCCACTACAAACCCAAGAAAAAGGCGAAGGAGACGATCGCCCTCGTGGGCAAGGGGCTCACCTTCGACTCGGGCGGCATCTCGATCAAGCCGTCGGCCGCCATGGACGAGATGAAATATGACATGTGCGGCGGCGGCGCGGTGCTCGGCACGTTCCACGCGCTGCGCGAGCTCGACCTGCCGCTCGAGATCATTGGGATCGTCCCCTCCACGGAAAACCTGCCGAGCGGCACCTCCTACAAGCCGGGCGACGTGGTGCGCGCGTGCAATGGCACCACGATCGAAGTCCTCAACACCGACGCCGAGGGTCGCCTCATTCTTTGCGATGCGATCGCGTACGTCGAAAAGCAATTCAAGCCCGACATCATCATCGACCTCGCGACCTCACCGGCGCCGTCGTCGTGGCGCTCGGCCACGAGATGACCGGCGCCTTTGCCAACGATGAGGGCTCCACCGCGCGATCTGCGACGCGGGTGAGCGCGCCGGCGAGCGCTGCTGGCCGATGCCGATGTGGGATGTGCACCGCGACCAGATGAAAGGTGAGGTCGCCGATCTGAAGAACATCAACTCTCCGAAGGATGGCGGCGGCGCGATCGCGGGGGCGGCGTTCCTCGCCCATTTCGTGACGAAGGCCAAGTGGGCCCACCTCGACATCGCCGGCACGGCGTGGGGCGGGCGCGAGCGCGATTACTTACATGGGTCAGGGGCGTCGGGGTCGGCGTGCGGCTCCTGCTACAGTTCCTCCACGACCGCGCGACCCTGGATTAGCAGTCGATCGATATCTCAACAATGCCCGCGACCCTCCTCGGATCCCACGTTTCCGTCGCCGGCGGGCTCCACGAGGGGCGCGGCGCCTCGGCGAGCTCGCCGAGTACGGCGCGAACGCGATGCAGGTCTTCACCAAGAATAGCAATCAGTGGGCGGAGAAGCCCGTCACGCCCGAGCAGGCGGCGCTCTTCCGCGAGGCGCGCAAGGCCAACGGCGTGAAATATTGCGTTTCCCACGATAGCTACCTGATCAATCTGGCGGCCGAGGGGAGCTCGCCAAGAAATCGTACGCGTCGTTCGTCGGCGAGATCCGCCGATGCCACGAATACGGGATCGGAGATGTGGTGTTCCATCCGGGGGCGCACGTGGGCGCGGGGGTCGACGCCGGCTCTGAAGCGGGTCGCCAAGGCGATGACCCGCGCCCTCGCCGGAGACCGCCGATACCAACGTTCGCCTCCTCATCGAGATCACGGCCGGCCAGGGGACCTGCCTCTGCGCGCTTCGAGGAAGTGCGCGATTTGTTGGCATTGTGCGGCGGCGCGAGCGCGCGCTTCGGCACCTGCTTCGACACCTGCCACGCGCACGCCGCCGGCTACGACCTCTCGACCGAGGAAGGGGCGGCGCGCGCCTTCGACGAGTTCGACCGCGTCGTCGGCGCGAAAACCTTAGGATTGTTCCATCTGAACGATGCCAAGAAACCGTGCGGCTCGCGCGCCGACCGTCACGAGCACATCGGCCAAGGCACGATCGGGCTCGCGGGGTTCCGGGTGCTCGCGGCCGACAAGCGCTTCAAAGAAAGTGCCCAAGGTCCTCGAGACGGAGAAAGGGGAGAATCCCAAGACTGGCCGCGACTACGAAGCGGAGAATCTGGAGAGGCTGCGCCGAATCGGAATGTGAGAAGTGTCAGATCCCATTATCCAAAAAGTCACAAGAAGAGATCGGTACCAACTTCCCCTCCGCCGTATCCTGCCCCCCATGCGCCGACCCCGACTCCTCCCGTTCCTCGCCGCCCTCCCACTCTTCCTCGGCGGCTGCCTCTTCACCCACATTCGCACGCCGCTCGACACTGACCTCCATGAAACGCGCCTCGGCGATAAAGTTGGTGAAGCGTCGGCGCGGAGTATTCTTTGGCTCGTGGCCTGGGGCGACGCGGGCTCGCGCGCCGCGGCGATGAATGGTGGGATCACGGTGCTCCGCCAGATGGACGTGGAGTATCTCGTCGTCCTCTTCGGCGTCTACACGCAGACCACGACAATTATGTATGGGGATTGACATGTATGGAGACTAAGCCCCGGCGGATGGTTGGGATTGGCGCGCGGCGCTACGTGCGGCGCGGCGCGCGCGGCCGCGCTTGGTTTGTTGGCTTTGGCGCCGCTCGCCTGCATGCGCCCCATGGGCCTCATCTACAGCGACGTGACGATGCCGTTCGACCTCAACTTGAACGCGACGCCCATCGGATCGAAGACCGCGTCCATGGACGTCAACATGGTCGAAGTACCCGGTCAGCGAAAGCCTTCAGATCGACTGGGCCAGCAACGCCTACGGCGACATCATGACGAAGTACAAGATTCAGAAGGGTTACTTCGCCGACAAACGCTCGCTCAGCATATTGTTGGGGATATTCGGGCGGGAGACCGTGATCGTGTCGGGGATTAGAAATCTCCAGAACGATTGCGAGGGCGGAACGTCGAAACCCATCGAGACTCGGAACGCAGGATGAAAACCTCGTCGATCTTCGGGATCATCGTGGGGAGTCTCGTGATCGTTGGGGTTGTTGCATTGGCGACATGGCGACCGGCGACCGAGACTTTGGCGGACGAAGTCGCCAGCCAGAATCTCTAGCTCGTCCACGGCGCGTGGCGCCCAATCGCGAGCGTCCACGAGGGTGGCCTCGCCGCACAATGGCCGTCGATATCTTCCTGGTGGCTTTCTATTTCAGAGCTTGTCGAGGGATGAGTGGGATGAGGAATCGATCGCGTCGCATCCCGCTCACTGGGTGAGCGCCCACGGTACCGTGCGCATTGGAGGAATCCCAACGAAAGGCGTGCGCGTTTCGATCGGTTACTTTGGGATCGCATGGACCGACGACTCCGGCGCCTATTCCATCGTCAACCTCTTGCAAGGAAGCGGCGACGCGAGAATTGCCTTCGGGCGAATTCGATTCACGCAGCCGATAGCACTGTCGGAGGGACCCAACGAACGGAACTTCGATATCGCAGTCGGCTCCGTCGAAACGCGGATCCTTCGCAACGGAGTCACGCACGGATCTTTGCGAATCGACGTGGAGATGATTCCCAAGGCGCCGCGCTACCGCGGTTTCAACGACGAGCCATTCACCGTATGCGATCCAATCGAGTGCAACACAGGTGAAGGCATACTCATCGATGGGTTGTGCGATGGGATCTATCGTTTGGTTGTGTCCGACGCAAATGGTGCGATCGCGCCGTCGGCATCCGATGTCTTCGAGATCGCGGAGGGACAGATCACCAAGATTCCGGATATTGAGATTGCCGCCGAGTATTCGATCCGCGTACGAGCCGTGAGCGAATCCGGCGCGCCGATCGGCGCGTCGATCCACATCGCGAGGGCAGATTCCGGACGCAAGCCCGCGTATCCCTGGTGGTGGACGATCGACCACCAAGACGGGGTTCTGATCGGCCCCTACGCCAAAGGTAGGTACCTCGTGAAGTGCAAGCCCGACGATCCCAACAAAAGGCCATCAGCGACCCTCATCGACGTTGTGGGCTCATCGCAGCCGCAGCTGTTCACCTTCATCGAAGGTCACGACGACACCGTGAAGTAACGGCGCCTTGCGCCTCGGAGCCGGAGTCCGGTTGAATCACATTCGGCCCGCGCGCCGTCTGGACCGGCGCCCATGTCCGCCATGCCTCCCACGCAGCTCGAAGCGCTTCTCCAGCACGCCGATTGGGTGCGGGATCTCGCGCGCCACCTCGTCCGCGATTCGCACGCGGCCGAGGATTTGGCGCAGAGCGCGTGGGTGGCGGCGCTCGAGCATCCGCCCGACGCGGCGCGCCCCGCGAAGCGATGGTTCGCCAAGATTCTCCGGAATCTTGCCATCGACCGCGGACGCGCCGACGCGCGGCGGCGCGAGCGGGAGCGGCGCGTCGCGCGGGAGGAAGCCCAACTATCCGCCGACGAGCTCGCCCACCGCCTCGCGACCCACCGCGCGCTCGTCGACGCCGTCGCCGCGCTCGAGGAACCCCAACGAAGCGCCGTGTTGCTGCGGTACTTCGAGGGGCTCCCGCCGCGCGAGGTGGCGCGCCGCCAGGGGTTCCCGTCGCGACGGCGCGCACGCGCCTCGCGCGGGCCCTCGACCGGCTGCGCGCGGAGCTCGATCGCCGCCACGGCGGCCGGCGGACCTGGGCCGCGGCGCTGGCGCCCCTCGCGGCGCCCTGGCCCGCGCTCCCCTGGGCCGCCGTCGGAGTCGCCGCCATGAAAGGAAAGTTGGCAATCGGATTGTTGGCCATCGCGTGCGCCGTGGGCGCCTGGATGGTCTTTACCAACGAAACGAATCGTGGGATCGCGCCCGCCGACCGCCCGACCGAAGTCGCGCCGATGGCGAAGGCGGCGGCGCCTGCCGCGGCGGCCGGGCCCGGCCCGCGCTGCCGTCGAGAGCGCCCCCAAGGAATCCCAATCATCCGCGGTCGCCACGAATCCCGCCCCGGCGAAGCTCGCCGGCCGCGTCCTCGACGCCGAGTCGGCGCGCCGTCGCCGGCGCGGAGCTCCTATTCTTTGGATCGCGTTCGGCGGGGGAGGGGACGCCGCCATCCCCAACGATCCTCGGCGAGAGCGATTCCGATGGAAACTTTACGTTCGTCCATCCGCTGACGCGCGGGAGCGTCGCCGTCCGCAGCGAGCGCTGGGTCACGATCCTCTCGGCGGAGGTCGACGAGCGCCCCTCGGACTTCCCATCGATCGTCGTAGTGGCGCCGCGGATCGAGCTCGCGGGGATCGTCCGCGATCACGAAGGACGCCCCGTCGACCGCGCGCAGGTGTCCGTGGTCGGCGTCGCAACGGATCCGCGCCAATCTTCGGGCAATCTTGGATTCCTCGCGCGACGAGGCGTTCGGGGCGACCACCGGATCGCGACGGGCACTTCGAGCTGAAGAGCGCGCCGGCGCTCCCGCGCGGACAGCTCGCCGAGACGGACGCGCGGCCACCGACGCGAGCGGCCTGATCGCCCTTCCCCAACAATCGGCCTTCGACCTCGTTCATCATCGCTCGACCCGCCGAGCGCCGCGGTGAGCGCGCTCCGCGGCCGCGTATTGTTGGCATCGGGCGATCCCGCGCCGAAAGCCCAAATATCGGCGGGCGGCATGGGTGCCGTCGGCGGGTGATGACGGGCGCTTCGAGCTCGGGATGGGGAGCAGAGCCCGCGGCTGAAGTCGTCGCCGCGCTGAAGGGTTCGCTGCCCGGCGCGCTCAGCGCGTCGAGGTCGGCGATGGTTGGGAATCGCCGCGCGTGGCCCGCAGGACGTCACGCTGCGCCTCGGCGGCAAGGCCCTCGAGATCGTTGGGATCGTCGTGGGATCGGGCGGGCGCGCCATTCCGAAGGCCAGTGTGTGGATCGACAACCCCACGCGATTCGGGTCGATCCGCATCGACTGGCGCGATCGCAGTCGGGCCCGCAGCTCCTCGAGAACGTCGCGTCGGGGCGCGACCGGAATGCCAGTTTCACTGGGCCGACGCCGGCGGGTGCTTCAAGATCGTTGGCCTCGAGCGGCGCAACTATCGCGTGCGCGCGCTCGACCCCGCGACCCTCGCCGTCTCGCCGCCGCTCGAGATCGAGGCGGGTGGAGCCGAGGTGACGATCACGATCCCCGAATCCCAACTTTACGAGCACGTGGCGGGGCAGGTGGTCGAGCGCGACGGGAAACCGGTCGCCGGCAGTCTGGATCGGCGCCGCGCGCGAGACGTATGTTGGGGAAGGGATTCGTGGGATCGGATCGGTGCCGCGCGATCACGACCGGCGCCGACGGCCGCTTCGAATTCCGCCGCGTGGCGCGCGAGGGGCTCTACCTCTGCGCTCCACGGCGAGAAGATCTCGCCGCGCGACTACAAGGGCCCCTTCGGCGAGAATCCCAACGATCTGAAGATCGTCGTGCCGCTGCGTTGCCATTTCCAGATCGAGCTCGCCGATCCCAACGAAGCGCAGGAGTTCAAGTTCTTCGACGAGACGGGCGCGCGCCTCGACATCGTCATGATGGTCGACGGCGGCACCGCCCAGATGGAGCGCGGCTGGCTCGCGAACGGCAAATCGCAAACTTTCTCCGTCGACGGACCGCCACAACGTTGGTGTTGTACAAAAGGTGAGAAGGAGGTCCGCCGCGCCCCCGTGACTCTCGCGCGGCGAGCTCACCGTCATCCGGCCATAGTGGAGGCGGCGCCCGGATTCGAACCGGGGAATAACTGATTTGCAATCAGTCGCCTTGGGCCACTTGGCTACGCCGCCGAAGGGCGCGAACGCTACCGGAGGGCGGCTTTGCTCGCAAGGAATCGCGGCGATACCTTGCCGCTCCCGAGCGTGGCGGAACTGGCAGACGCAGGGATTTAAAATCCCCCGACCTCAACAGTCATGAGGGTTCGACTCCCTCCGCTCGGACCAATTGTTCGATTCGCGCCCCGCGCGAATCCCCACTAAGAGCCGACCCAAACGAAATCAGGGTTTCTTGAACAAACGATCGAAGGCCTCGCGCGTCCGCCGCTTTTTCTGGTCGTCCTCGACGACCGCCAGCTCGCGCAGATCGAACTCCTCGCAAAGATTCTTGGCGTCGGCCGCGCGCGGCGGCTCCGCCGAGAGCTCTTACACCAATTCCAGGCGCGCGACGGATCGTACAGCCGGCAGTTCTGGCAGCAGTGGAGCGGCGCGGCACGCTTGGGGCAATTCTCGTCGAACCCGGGTGTGCCCGGCTTCGTCCACGGAGTCCCGCATTGATGGCAGCCTTTCACGACACGTCGCTCGATTGGGAAAGCGAAGCCTACTCGCCCTGGGGCAGACCCACAATCGCGGCGGCGGCGCTCGCACTCCTCGGATTGGGGACGGCCGCCGTCCTCCTGTCGGTTCCCCCGGCGCGCCCGACGGCGCTCGCGGTGGCGGTGGCCGCGCTCTCGGCGCCGCTCGGCGCGGCGCTCGGCTCCCTGCCGCGCGGCGCCGGCGGAGCGCCGCCCTCTGCGCCATAGTTGGGATCGGCCTCGAGGCGCTTTTTCTTGGTGTTCTGGGCGACGCCGCGCGCGCGCTGCCGCTGGGCGCGCTGGCGCTGGCGCTGATCCTGGCGGGGGCCGGGGTCGCGCGCTTCGCCGCGCGCCGCGGCTTCGCCTCGCTCGCGCCGGTGATGATCGGCGCGGTCACGTCCCTCCTGTGCGTCACCCCCTTCGTGCTGGCGAACGAGAACGCCTCGATGGCCCAGCTCGAGTGGGCGCGGCGGCTCTTCCTCCTGGGGCCCCTCTCCCACGCGGCGGGCGCCGTCGACGCCGACCTCCTGCGTAACGGGCACCTCTATTCGATTTCCGCGCTCGGGTCTTCGTTGCCGCTTGGATATCCTCCCCGTGGCTCCAGGGCGCGTTCCTAGGCGCCGTCGGCCTCGCGCTCCATTTCCTCACGCGAGCCCCCGCCGCCGCGGCGCGCCCGCCGAGATCCGCTAGAACGACCCCAGGAAGCGCGATTCCCAACTATTTTCGAAATGAAGAAGCGCATCTACGCCAACTTTCCGCCGAGCGTCATCAAGGATCCGATCCTGAGCCAGACGATGCCGCAGAAGTTCAACGTGAAGACCAACATTCGCGGCGCGTCGATCTCCGATGAGATCGCGCTCGTCTACGTCGACGTGGAGGGGAGGAGAACGCGGTGAAGGCGTCGATCGAATACCTCAAATCGCGCGGCGTGACCGTGAAAGAGGTGGACCCGAACGCGCCGATCGAGCGCCCGCCGCAGCTCGGCGACACGTAACGCTGGGCCGCCGCATGGCCACGTTCACGCTCGAAGCGCCATTTCCTCCCCGCGGAGATCAGCCGAAGGCGATCGACACCCTGTCGGCGGGGATCGAGGCCGGGGTGAAGCAGCAGGGGCTGCTCGGGGTCACAGGCTCCGGGAAGACCTTCACGATGGCGCACACCATCGCGCGCTGCGGATTGCCGACGTTGATCTTGGCTCCCAACAAGACGCTCGCCGCCCAGCTCTTCGGGGAGTTCCAGGTCCTCTTTCCCAAGAATGCGGTCGAGTACTTCGTCAGCTACTACGATTATTACCAACCGGAGGCGTACCTCCCAAGCTCCGACACGTTCATCGAGAAGGACGCCTCGCGCAACGAGCACATCGAGCTGATGCGCAACTCGGCCACCCGCTCGCTGATGGATCGCAGCGACGTGATCATCGTGGCGTCGATCTCCTGTATTTATGGTTTGGGATCGCCGAGCAACTATCGCGATCTCGCCTTCGAGCTGAGCGCGGGCGAACACCACGAAAGGGACGGGTTGCTTCGGCGCTTCGCGCAGCTCCAGTACTCGCGCAATCACAGCGATTTCCGGCGCGGCACGTTCCGCGCGCGCGGCGACGTGATCGAGGTGTTTCCCAGCTATGAGGAGAATGTGGCGATCCGGATCGAGCTGTTCGGCGACGACATCGACCGGATCCAGGAGGTGAATCCGCTCACGGGGGAGGTGCTGGGGCGCCGCGACTCGATCACCATCTATCCGTCGTCGCAGTACGTGACCCCGGCCGACCGGATGAAGCTCGCGGTCACCGCGATCGAGGACGAGCTCGCCCATCGCTACGACGATCTCCAGGCCGCGGGGAAGTTCCTCGAAGCCCAACGATTGCAGCAGCGCACCGCTTCGACTTGGAAATGATGCGCGAGACCGGGATGTGCCCCGGGATCGAGAACTACTCGAGGCATCTCGACGGGCGCGCGGCGGGGCAGCCGCCGTCCACCCTCATCCACTATTTTCCGGAGAAGTGGCTGATGATCGTCGACGAGAGCCACGTCACCATTCCCCAAGCATCGGGGATGTACCGCGGCGATCGCTCGCGCAAGGAAACGTTGGTGGAGTACGGGTTTCGTTTGCCTTGCGCCCTCGACAACCGGCCGCTCAAGTTCACCGAGTTCGAGGAAATGTTGGATCGGGTCGTGTACGTCTCGGCGACGCTCGGCCCCTATGAGCTCGAGCACACGCGCGGGCGGGTCGCCGAGCAGATCGTGCGCCCCACGGGGCTCCTCGATCCCGAGATCACGGTGAAGCCGGCGCGCAACCAGGTCGACGATTTAGTTGGGGAGCTCCGCAAGACAGTCGCCGACGGCGACCGCGTGCTGGTGACGACGCTCACCAAGCGCTTCTCCGAGGAGCTGAGCGAGTACCTGGAGGATCTCGGAGTCCGCGTGAAATATTTACATTCCGACATCGATACTCTCGAGCGCACCGCGATCCTGCGCGACCTGCGCCTGGGGTCTTCGACGTATTGGTGGGAATCAACCTCCTGCGCGAGGGCTCGACCTCCCCGAGGTGGCGCTCGTCGCGGTGCTCGACGCCGACAAGGAGGGATACTTGCGTTCGGCCACGGCGCTCGTCCAGACCTGCGGCCGCGCGGCGCGCAACATCCGCGGCCGGGTCATCCTCTACGGCGACGTGATGACCGACTCGATGAACAAGGCGATCAGCGAGACGCGCCGCCGCCGCGCGATCCAGGAGGAATACAACAAAAGGCACGGCATCATCCCCGAGAGCATTCGCAAGGAGGTGCGCGACCTCCTCACGATCGAAGACCTCGACTACGCCGGCGTCCCCGACGTGCCGGGGGCGCGGCAAGCGGAAAGAAAGGTGGGAAGAAGGGGCCGCCGCGGACGCCAAGAAAACCGCTCTCCACGGCGAGGCGCTCACCGTCGAGATCGCCCGCCTGCGCGCCAAGATGGCCGAAGCGTCGGCCTCGCTGCGCTTCGAGGAGGCGGCTAGCCTCCGCGACGAGGTCTTCCGCCTCGAAGCGCAAGAATTGCGGCAATGAGCGCGGTCGCGGCGCTCACTCCCAAACCCCAACGAAAGGCCGGCGGGTCGTAGACGAGCTCGATCGAGCGGTCGGCGGGGGTGACCGCCACGGCCACCACCCCGCCCCCGACTTGCGGTCGCGCAGCATCGTTGGGATGTGGCGCTCGACGGGGCGCCCGTCGGCGGCGCGCCACCCGGCGTCGTAGTTCTGATTCAGGACGAGGTGCCCCGCTTCCTTGGCATCCACGCGGATCGTGACGCGATTCGGAGACCAACGATCGATCGCGGCCTCCCCGGCGCGCGCCGTCGAGGTACGCCTCGCCACGATAGTTGGGATCGAAGCTCGGGATCACCTGCTCGAAGCGCTGCGCCGGGTCCGAGCACTCCATGGCCGATTCGTTGGCTTCGAGGACGCCGACGTTGGAGACGAACGCGGGGAGGAGCCCCGTGGCGCTGATCGTGCGCGGGTTCGGCGGGCGCGAGCCGTCGAGGATCCCGCCGTCGTCATAGTTGGGAGCGCCGAGCATTTGGCGGAAATCGCGGCCCCCGTATGTTGGGATCGGCGGGATCGGGAAGGCCCAGCTCCAGATCCCCCGTTCACCCACAAGAGATCGGCGAGGACGACCCCAACGATCGTGAGCGCGATCGGGCGGGCGAAACGGGCGGCGCCGCCGCGCGCGAGGAGGCGCACCAGAGCGTCGAGGCCGAACCCCGCGAACAATGCCAAGAATAGAACGACGCCGATCCGGAAGCGCTGGGCGACGCGCATCGAGCTCAGGACCGGGAGCTCGTGGATCGCGCTCCAGAGGCTGACCGGGATCCGGTTGCCGAAGCAGAGCCACACGCCGAGGAGGAGCGCCACGGCCCAGGGCCAGCGGCGCCGCGCATCGGCGGCGATCCCGGCCAATGCCAAGATTCCAGCGACGACCCCGATGTACATGAAGTTCTCGTCGTAGCCGTAGACCATCCCGCGCCAAACCCCTGGTCTTGGAGGTATGCCTCGCGCCCGCTCGCCCCCTGGTGGCGCGCGAACAGCGAAAACAGGAGCCCCGCCGCGCTGTAGCCCGATTGGTCCTCCATCCGCCGCGGGTGGGCACGCATGAACGCGAGCGAGGGAGGAGCTTCACCGCCGCGAAGCCCAACCCCAACAATGTGAGGAGCGCCAGCGCCGCGAGCGGGCGCGCGCTCCGCGCCTGGATCGCCGCGAGCGCCGCCACGATCCCAAGAAAAACCCCGCGATGACCAGCACGTACGCGCCGCCGCCGAAGAGGATCAGCGCCAGCGCGAGGCCGCCGAGCCAAGCCCAGCGAAGATCCTCGACCGCTTTCCAGAATCCCAAGAATAGGAGCGGCACGTAGGCGATCGTGAGGCTCCAGGTCATCCCGAACGCGACCGGATACACGGCGAGCCCGCCGAACGCGTAGACCCCGGCCGCGAGCGCGCTCGCCGCGCGCGAGGATCCCAACTTTCGCGCCAGCAGCCAGGTGAAGACGAACGCCGCCGCGCAGTGGAGCGCGATGTCGATCTTCACGCCGTGGATCACGCCGAATGCGAGGACGAGCGGAAAGGTGGGCGACAGGATCCGCGACTGCGGGTTGCCGAGGTCGGGGAGGCCGCCCGGATTGTAGGGATTCCAGAGCGGCGTCTCGCCGTAATGGAGGATCGTGCGCCGCGGCACCGCGTGGAAGAAGAGGTGCTGATCCCAATCGGAGATTCCCCAATTATCGGGATCGACCGCGAGCGGCCGGCAGAAGAGCGCCGCGAGGAGGAGCGCCGCCGCCGGCACGAGCCAGGCTTCGATTCGTGGGATTCGGGGTGCGTCCATGCGGCGCGCGCGGGGCGCAGACAATGCCTGATCGGAGGCGCGCAAGAAAGGGCGAGCGGCGGGCGAAACAAATCGGCGCGCGGTCCCGTAGGTCGCGCGGCTCCCCGCTTTCCTTGGGGTTGCCAGAGGAAAGCCATGCTCTCGACAGAATTCTTGCCTTCGAATCCTGGTCCTCGTGACGGCGGCGCTCGCTCTCCCCGCGGAGCCGCAGAACCCGGTTGCCGCCGACGACCTCGGCGACGTGACGGTGGTCCTCCCGCAGCGCCGGCCGGTGCCGCTCACGGCGGCCGCCTCGGTGAACGGCCTCCAGATGGGATGGGTGGGGGCGCGCATCGCGATCCACGAGCGGGTCGCGAGCACCAGATTGTTGCTCTCGCTCACCAATCCGGGGCGATGGTGCGCGAGGCGATCCTCGTGATCCCGGTGCCGGCGGGGGTCACGATCAAGGGCTTCGGCTACGAGGTCACCAACGATCAAGGCAACAATCCGACTCCGGCCGGCGCCGAGAAGCCCACGGCGAAGCTCATGCTCGCCGACGACGCGCGGCGCACCTACGAGTCGATCGTGCGCCGCTCGCGCGATCCGGGGCTCCTCGAGTTCGCCAACTATACGCTGATTCGCTCGAGCGTCTTCCCCGTGCCGGCCGGCGCCCAGCTCCGCGTGAAAGCCAGCTATGAGCAGCTCCTCGACAAAGATGGGGATCGCATCGATTACTTCCTGCCGCGGAGCGAGACCGTGGATCCCTCGGCGGCCCCCTGGACGATCACGGCCACGATCGTGGCCTCGAAGGGGATCCAAACGATCTACTCGCCGAGCCACCGCCTCAAGACCACGGAGATCTCCGAGCAGGGGACGCTCGTCGAGATCGATCCCGACGACCGCAACGAGGCGGGCCCATTCCAACTATCCTACGTGCCGAAGTCCGACGGGATGGGGGCGTCGTTCATCTCGTGCGCCGAGCCGAAGGTGGGGGCGGATACTTTTTATTGCTTTCCGGGATCCCCGACGAGCTGGAGAAAGGCAAGAAAGCCGAGACGCTGCGCGAGGTGATCGTGGTGATCGATCGCTCGGGGAGCATGGCGGGGAGAAGATGGAGCAGGCGCGCGAGGCGGCGCGCGAGATCGTGGAGGCGCTGCGGCCGGGCGAGGCGTTCAACATCCTCGACTACGCGAGCGACGTGGCGGCCTTCGCCCCCGCCCCCGTCATCAAGAATGACAAGACGATCGCGCAGGCGCGCGATTACCTCAAATCGATGAATCCCGGCGGCGGAACCAACCTATCCGGCGCGCTCGAGGAGGCGATGCGGGAGCCCGCGACCCCGACATGCTCCCATTGGTGGTATTCCTCACCGACGGGATCCCAAGCGTGGGGAAGACCGGCGAGGTCGAGATCCGCGAGGCGACCGCGAAAGCCAACATTGCGCACCGGCGGATCTTCGGCGTCGGCGTCGGCAACGACGTGAACGCGCCGCTCCTGGACTCCATCGCGAGCGCTTCGCGCGGCTCGAGCCTCTTCGTGCATCCCCAAGAAAGGTCGAGGTGAAGGTCGGCCAGCTCTTCAAGAAGCTCGCGGCGCCGATTCTCATGAAGCCGAAGCTCGAGGTGGTCGACGAGGCGGGGCCCCCGCCGTGGCGCGCGTCCGCGATCTGCTGCCGGGGAGCTCCCCGATCTGTACGCGGGGACCAGGTGGTCGTCCTCGGCCAGTACATCGGCGCCGACCCGATCCGCTTCCGCCTCAGCGGCGAGGCGCGCGGGAAGACGCGCCGCTTCGATTTCCTCTTCGAGCCCAACAAAACGCAACGCCAAGAATCCTACGTGGCGCGCCTCTGGGCCGGGCGGAAGGTCTCGACGCTCGTCGACGAGCTCCGCCAAGCCGGCGCGAAAGGTGGGAAAGCTCTTCCCACCGATCCGAAGACCAAGGAAATGGTCGACGAGATCCTGGCCCTCTCGACCCGCTTCGGGATCATGTCGGAGTACACGTCGTTCTTCGCGAACGAGCCCGTGGACCTCTCGCAGAAGGATCTCCTCCACGCGCGGCTTCGCAAGATTCTGGCGGACCGCGCGCAGGGGGAGCGCACGAGGAGCGGCGCCGTGGCGCAGGCGGTGAACATCAATCGCGCGCGCCAGCGAGGCGCAGGTGGCGCGCGGCGGGCGATTCCTCGACGGCAACCTCAAGGAGATCCGCCTCGCCAACATTCAGCAGCGCAACGACAAGTCGCTCTTCCGGCGCGGAGTCACCTGGGTCGATTCCCAAGTATTCGAGCAGGCGTCGGGAAAGTCGGCCGCCGATCCCCGACCGCGTCATCGACTTCGGGACCCCGAGTACTTCGAGCTCGCGCGCCGGCTCGCCGACGAGAAGCGCTCCGGAGTCCTCGCCGTGAATGGGCAGTTATTGTTACTTCTCGACGGCAAGCGAATCTTGGTGAAGGGGCCGGCGTGAGCGGCGGGCAGGTCGCTGGAAAAGTGCTTCGCGCCCAGGCGCGAGAGATTCTTGGCAAGATCGAGGCGGCGGGTCCGAGGCGTAGCCAAAAGCTACGCCGAGGACACGCCAACGATGAGATTGCCGAGAAGATCCGCGCCTGGGCCGAATGACTTTTTCAGCGACCTGCTAGCGACCCGCGAGCTTCACGTCGACCACGTTGCTCATCGTGGTCTGCTTCCAACCCTCCGAGCCCCGCTCCACCACGGCAACGGCTTGGAGCGGGGCGTCCACGAGGCGCAGACACCTGCAGGGATCTCGGCGAGCACGCGCCCCGTGACCGTCGGCGATGCCACGAATCCGTCCGTGTTCGATCCCAAGATTCCTTCGAGGTCGATCGGAAGCGCAAGATTCCGCCAGACGCAGCTCCCCGGATGCCCGACGAGGATCGTAAAGCGCTCGTCGGTGCGCCCCACACCTGAGAACGCGAGCCCCGCTCCCACGGTCGGGATCTGGTGGATCGAGGGCTGCGCGAGCTTCGCCTGGCGGAGGTAGACGATCGGATCCTCGTCGGCCAGCCCGCGCACTGCCCCCGACTTCTTCAGCGCCGCGGCGACCACCCGCGCCTCGAGCTCGTAGCCCAGCGGCGTCGGATGGGTGTCGAGGAACACCAACGATCCGCGGATGAAGTTGGCGTAGTCGAGGCCGGGGCGTGGATCGTTGGGGTTGGTGGTCGCTGTGATCGCGCGATGGAATACGGCGGCGCAGTCGGCCACGAGCGCCCCCTGCTCCCCTCGAGCGCGAGCGCCAGATCGCGGAGCTTGGAGAAGGGCTCGTCGATCCCGCCGAGCAGATAGGTGGCAATGACGAGGCGCGCCCCCGCGGCGCGGCAGCGCTCGGCCATCCGCACGTAGTCGTGGCGCAGGCGCGGCGCGATCGTCTCGAATTGTTGCGTTCCCCTTCCCAAACGATCTGGAATGCTTGGGGCGTGCCGCCGCGGTCCTCGATCGTGCTGATCGCCGAGCGGGAGTCGGTGCGCACCTGCGCCGAGGCGATCTCCTGGCCGTTGGGGCCGAGGCGCAGCGCCGCTCCCTGCTGGAGCTTCCGATTGTTGGCTTTGCAGTTGAATGCGAAGAGTCGGCCGAGCTTCGTGAGGCGCAGGTCGTCGAAAAGTGGGATCCCTCGCCCGGCGCCACTTGCATCAGGTTGTTGAAGCCGCAGCGCGCGACCACCGCCGCGGGGTGGAGATCGAGCGCGCGCTCGAGCTGGTCCAAGACCACCCACGACGGCGCCCCCGGAATCCCAAGATTGATGGTCTTGACGCCGATGCCGCCGTTGCGCTTCGAGAAGCGCTCGAACACCTTGGGGAGCGTCTCGTTTTCCTCGACGTAGACGCCGTATATGTGGGAATCACCGATGAAGGCGACCAGCGGGCGGCCATCGGGGGCGAGATCCCCTGGCGTTTGCGGAGCGCGAGCGTCTCGAAATAGTTGGCAACCCGAAGCGCGCCCTCGGCGAAGACGAGCGCGGCCAACACCCCGGCCACGACGGCAAGGAACCGCTTCAGCCATCGGCGCGGGACGCGGGGGCGGGGCACGGGGGTGCGCCGCGATTATCCCCCGATCAAGCGAAGCCGATACCCCGGCGGCCCCCTTCGGATACGCTCCGGGTTTCATGATTTCGCTCACGAACGTCACAAAGCGCTTCGGAAAGCAGGTGCTTTTCGTCGACGCCGCGTTCCAACTGAACGCCGGCGAGAAAGTTGGTCTCGTCGGTCCCAACGGCGCGGGCAAGTCCACCATTTTCCGCCTCATCGACGGCGAGGAGACCCCCGACGAGGGCACCGTCCAGGTTCCCAAGAAAATCACGATTGGTTACTTCCGCCAGGAGACCCACGACATGGCTGGGCGCACCGTCCTCGAGGAGGCGATCGCGGGGAGCGGCCGCCTCGGCGATCTCCACCACGAGCTCGCCGCCCTCGAGCACGCGATGTCCGATCCCGAGCGCGCCGATGAGATGGAAACGATCCTCGAGCGCTTCGGCGAGGTCCAGGGCGAATACCAACAATTGGGGGATACGAGATCGAGGCGCGCGCCCGCGAGGTCCTCCACGGCCTCGGCTTCGAGGACCGTCAAGTCGACGGCGACGTCGGCGCCCTCTCGGGGGCTGGAAGATGCGCGTTTCGATGGCGAAGGTCTTACTTGGGAAGTTCGACGTCCTCCTGCTCGACGAACCCACCAATCACCTCGACATCGAGTCGATTCTTTGGCTCGAGCAGTCCTGCGCGCCACCAAGTCGGCGCTCCTGATGACCTGCCACGACCGCGATTTCATGAATCGCGTCGTCTCGCGGATCGTTGACATCGACGCCGGAGAGTTGGTGTCGTACACCGGCGACTACGATTATTTCGAGCGCGAGCAGAAGCAGCGCGCCGACCAGCAGGCGGCCGCCTACACGCGCCAGCAGGCGATGCTCGCCAAGGAGCAGCGCTTCATCGATCGCTTCGAGAAGCACGCGGCCAAGGCGGCGCAGGTCCAGAGCCGGATCAAGAAGCTCGACAAGATCGAGAAGCTCGAGCTTCCCAAGAAAAGGGTCGTCGTGCCGTTCGAATTCCGCAAGCCCGCGCGCTCCGGCGACGACGTCTTGAAGATCGTTGGCATCAGCAAGCGCTACGGCGACCGGGTGATCTACGACCACTTCGACTTCGAGGTCCAGCGCGGCGAACGTTGGTGTGTGATGGGCGTGAACGGCGCCGGCAAGACCACGCTCCTCAAGATGGTGGCCGGCGTGATCCAGCCCGACTCCGGCACCGTCCGCCTCGGCGCGAGCCTAAAGTTGGGATACTTCGCCCAACAATCGCTCGAGCTCCTCGACCCCGCGTTCACCGTCTGGGAGCAATTCGAGCACGACTTCCCCTCGAGACCATCGGCGCGCGGCGCAGCATTCTCGGCGCCTTCGAGTTCTCGGGCGACGACGTCGAGAAGCCGATCAAGATCCTCTCCGGCGGCGAGAAGTCGCGCCTCGTCCTCGCGCGGATGCTCTTCGATCCGCCGAATTTCTTGGTATTGGACGAACCCACCAATCACCTCGACCTCTTCACCAAGGAAATGTTGGTGAAGACCCTCGCCGATTTCGAAGGCACGATGCTCTTCGTCTCCCACGACCGCACTTTCCTGCGCGGCCTCGCGAACCGCGTCCTCGACCTGAGCGGCGAGACCACAATTGGCAGCAACAACAAGGGAACCCCCACCGGAAAGCCAACGATCTTCCCCGACTCCTACGCCGAGTGGGTCCGCCACACCGGGAGGGAGGCGCCAGGGATGCACTCGTAGGGGGTGGGCACGGGTGGGGGTGGTGGGTCGGCGCTCTGCTGCGCATCACGAAGGCGCCGATTGTTACCATCCCGCCCTGCGCAGAAGCCGCGCCGACCCACCACCCCCACCCGTGCCCGCGCCCTGCGAAGTGCATCGCTGCTGCCGCCCTAACAGGCCAGATCCCAACAATCCGGGGGTGGGTGGGTCCCGGGGCTCAGACATGTGCGCCGATGGAACCCCAAGGAAATGGGCGCGCCGCCGTAGCGGCGAAGAATTACCAACCGAAGTTGTTGCGTCCATGCGGCGCGCAAACTCGCCGGGGACACACCTACCCCCGGCGCTCGCGCACGTATCACTGGATCCTAACAATCCGCGGTGGGCTGGCGGCAGCTGTCGCATCGCTGGCTGAATTTGACGATCATCAGCCGCGTTTCGCGGGGACACCGCCCCGAAAGTTGGGTTCGCGCTTCAGGTTGAGCGTCATTTCGGATTTCCACACGTTCGCGCATTCGCTGAGCTCCTCTGGTTTTGAATCCTTGGCGAGGCGCGGGTTGGGTCTGCGCGGGTGGAAATGTTGCGGCGAGCGTGATGGGGAGCGTGGGGTGGGAGGGTCGGCGCGGCTTCTGCGCAGGGCGGGAGGGTGACAATCGGATCCTTGGTGATGCGCAGCAGAGCGCCGACCCTCCCACCCCCACGCTCCCCTTCCGCCCACTCCCCGAAACATTTCCACCCGCGCCGACGTAACCTGCGACTCCGCTCCCGCATGGGACCAAGCGACGAAGAACTCGTCCGGCAATACCAATCTGGCGACGACGGCGCCTTCGCGGTGCTCGTCGATCGCTACGCATCGTCGGCAGTGCGCTTCGCCGCCCATCTCGTGCGGGGAGTCCACGAGGGCGAGGACGTGGCCCAGGACGCCTTCCTGAAGCTCGTGCCGCTCTTGCGCGCCGGCGGGTTCGATCCGTCGCGGGGGCGCTTCGCTCCCTTCTTCTTCCGCATGCTCCGAAATCTCGCCATCGACCGGATCCGCGCTCGCGTGCCGAGCCTCGGCCTCGAGGCCGACCCGCCGACGGCCGCTGACGCGGCGCCGGGTGCGTCGCTCGAGCTCGCGGAGCGGCGCGACCGCGTGCGCGCGCTGGTGGCGCGCCTCCCCGAGAGCGAGCGGACGGCGATCGTCCTCCGGGAGTACGAGGGGCTTTCTTACAAGGAAATCGCGGCGGCGTTGGACACGCCGCTCGACACCGTGAAGACGTGGATCTTTCGCGCCCGGCGCCGCATCCAGGACGCCTGGCTCGCACTGGAGGTTGATCGTGACCCGTTGTGAAGCATTGGGCGCCGAACTGTCGGCGTATTTGGATGGCGAGTGCGAGGGCCAGGCCGCGGCCCGGGTGCGCGAGCATCTGGAGGAATGCGCCGACTGCCGCAACACGGCGGTTTTGTGGCGTTCGCTCGGCGAGCGGATGCGCGAGGACGACGCAACGCCGGCGGAATTCCCAACGATCCAGGGGCCGTCGCGGCGGCGATCGCGGCGCGGGGGCGTGGCGCCGCCTCCGGAGCTCGCGGGCCCGACGCGCGCTGCTGCCGGGGGCGCCCGCGCACCGCGCGGAAAGTTGGGATTCCTCGCGGCGGCCGCGGTGCTCGTGACGGCGGGGATCGTTTGGGTGGCATTCCTGCGGCGCGACGACGCGCACCGCTTGGCCGAGCTCGAGGGGCGCGACCGGGTGGCGGTTGTGACGCAGCTGAATGCGAGCGAGGCGCTGCGCCTCGAGATCGCGGCGATCCGGCTCAAGGCACGCGCCGCCGGCCTCTCGGCCGAGGAGCTGGCGCGCCTCGAGGCCGATGCCAAGAATCTTTCGAGGCGGCGCGCACGATCGACGCTCGCGTCGGCGCGGTGCAGACGCGGCTCGAGCGCGGCGGATTGTTGGCGATGGAATGGCCCGTCGCCGGAGGAGCGAATCGTGGCAACCTGCGCTGACCGCCTCACGCGCCTCCTGTGGCTCGGCGCGACGCTGCCGCTCTTCGTGTGCGGCCCGCAGTCGGCGCCGGCCTCGGGGCCCGACCTCCTGAAATCGGAGGCGCGGCTTCGCCAACTATCCACCGAGATCGAGGCGGCGGCCGCCGACACCAACAAACCGGCCGCGGAGCGCGTGGGCGAGCTGGCGCGGCTCGGGCGCGAGATGGCCGGGATCGCGGTCGCCGTTTCCCAACAATCGGCGGTCCATGCGATCCGCGCCGAGGAATCGTTGCGTTTGGACCTCCAGAAGGCCGAGGGCGAGGCCGCGGCGGCGCAGGACGCCCTGCGCGAGCGGGCGGAGGAACTGGCGCGCCGGCTGGGCGACCTCGTGGCGAAGGCGCGAGCCAACCCCAATCCCAACGAAGCGTCGGCCGAGCTCGACGCGGGGCTTGCCGCGGCGCGCGATCAGTGGCATTCGGCGGCGGCCTCCGCGTCCGAGGCGCTCGGAAGCTCGACGCGCTGCGGGTGGACGCCGTCGCCAAGCACACCGACAGCAAGCGGCTCGCGACACGGATCGCGCGCGACGCGATCAGCCGCCTCCAGCGGGCGCGACCGGTCATCGCGAAGACGGACGTCGCGCTCGCCGACCACCTCGAGCCCCTCTTCGCCGAGGCCGAGGCCAAAGGAAATGTGGCATTCGAGCGCGGGCGGCTCGCGCAGGAGCGCGCCCTCCAGCAGCTCGGCGGCGCGCTCGCGCAGCGCACCGAGGCGCTCACCCAAGCCCAACTAAAGCTCGACGAGGGGGTCGCCGCGATCGTGGCCGCGCGCGCCGGCGGCGCGGAAAGTTGGGAAAAGCGGATCCAACAGTGGCTGGCCGAGTCGGCCGAGGCGCTGAAGCAACTCGCCGCGGGGAACCGGGTCGCGCTCGAGTCGCGCGCCGACGCGATCCGCCGCTTCTGGGCCCAGGCCGACCCCGAGGCGCGCGCCCGGGTCCTCGACCCCGCGGACCGCGAGCGGATGCTCCGGGATCGCTCGGCCGACCACGAGGAGCTCCAGCGCACCGCCGAGGAGCTCGAGGCGCTGAATCGCCGCCTCGCGGAGCTTCGCGCCCGCGCACGGGTGGATTGAAAACCGCGGGGAGCGGATACTCCGGGCCCCCAAGTCCCGGAGCCCCCATGCGGCGAATTCTTTCGGTCCTCGTCCCAGCGTTTTTGTGGCTTGGCGCCTGCGCGTCGGCTCCCGACTCCGGCGTGAAGAGAAGTGACACGCAGAAATCGGAGGCGGGGGCGCCGCGCCCGATGCCAACAAAGAGAAAGAAGAGGCGGCCGCCAAGCACGCGCAGCTCGAGCGCGACCTGGCGCTCGCCGACAAGCGCCTCGAGAAGACCAAGCTCGAGATGCAACATTTCGAGGAGTCCTCGCGCGACGCGCTCGCCCGAGCGGAGCAGGAGGTCGATCTCTCGACGATGGCGCTCAAGCAGTTCACCGACTTCGAAATGAAGATCAAGCTCGACCGCTCGCAACACCGTCTCCAGATGACCAAGGATGGTCTCGAGGAAGCCAAGGAAGAGATGGCGCAGTTGGAAATGATGTACAAAGAGCAGGACCTCGCCGACAAGACGCGCGAAATCGTGCTCCGCCGCGGCAAGCGGCGCGTGGAGCGCGCCGAGGCGGGGCTCGCGATCGAGATGCGCGATCAGGAGCAGCTCGCCACACAAACGCTCCCGCTCGAGGAGAAGCGCCTCAAGATGGATCTCGAAAGCAAACAAAAGGCGCTGGCGCAGACGCGCCGGACGACGGAGGAGGCCCTCGCCGACAAGAAGATTGCATTGATGTCGTGCGAGTTCGACGTGACCAAGATCAAGTCCGAGATCGAGAAGACCGAGAAGTCCGAGAAGACCAAGAAAACCCCGTAGGCGGAGCCCCATGGCACTTGCCGCATATTGTTGGGTTTTGCTCCAGGCCGCCTCCACGCCTGCGGGGAGCCGCGCGGCGCCGCGGCGACCCCGGGCGATGTCACGATCCAGGCGATCCAGCGCGGGACCGCCTACCTCCTCCAATCGCAGAACAAGGACGGCTCCTGGGGCGGGCCGCAGAACGCGGCGCACGAGTTCTGGTCGAATCCCGAAACCCACCGATCGTGGCAGGTGGGGACGACCGGGCTCTGCTGCATGACCCTCATGGATCAGTGGCAATCGGGGGCGGGCCCCGAGGCCGAGATCGCCGCGGCGGTGAAGCGCGCCCTCGACTACCTCAGCGGGAACACCGACCTGAAGCGCCCCTCCGACTGGGACACCGACAATACTTGGGGATACATCTACGGCCTCCAAGCGACATCGCGGGCGAGCGCGTTCCCAAAGTTGGCGAAGGCGCCGGAGCGGGATAGTTGGCGTTCGGCGGCGGAGCAATTCGCCAAGCAGCTCAAACGCTACCAATCGCCGAACGGCGGCTGGGGCTACTACGCCGACGACACCGCGAGCTGGCGCTCCGAGTGGGCCACGTCGTTCATGACGGCGGTCTCCGTGCTCGCGCACCTCGAGGCGAAGAAAGCTGGGATTCCCTTCGATCCGGAGGTCCTGGCGAAGGCGGTGAAGGCGGTGGAGCGCTGCAAGCTCCCCAATGGTGCCTACTCCTACGACGTCATGGCGACCCCGCGCACCTTCAGCTCGGAGACGATCAACGACGTGAAGGGCTCGCTCGGGCGGATCCAGGTGTGCAATCTTGCGTTGCGGCGGGCGGGGGTCGCGATCTCCGACGCGGATCTGAGGACCGGCCTGGACGAGTTCTTCGAATACCACAAATCCTCGACGTGGCGCGGATGAAGCCGATCCCGCACGAGGCCTACTATCAGAACGCCGGCTATTTCTATTTCTTCGGCCACTACTACGCGGCGGGGGTGATCGAGGAGCTTCCCAAGAAAGACCGCGCCCCCTACGCCGAGAAGCTCCGTCGCGAGGTCGTGAAATGCCAAGAAAAGGACGGGTCGATGTGGGATTTCTACCTGTCGAGCTTCCACCGGCCGTGGGGGACGTCGTTCGGCGTGATGGCGCTCGCCTCGACGCTCGCCGCGACGCGAGGATGAGGACGCGCCGCGCCCGCGGTTCGCGCTCGCCGGCGTTCGCGCTGCGGCGCTGCTCGTCTTCCTTGGGATCGCGGCGGCGGCGCCCCAGTCGAAGGGGTCCGCGAGCCGACCCGGCGCCGATGCCAACTTTCCGAAAGTTTGGATCGACGGGACCGATCCCAAGGAACCGCCGTTCCAGATCCACGAGGCCGCCCCTGGGCTCCGCATCCTGCGCCAGTCGATGCGCACCAACTTCGAGGCCCCCTTCCTCTACCTGATCCTTGGGAACGAGAAGGCGCTGCTGGTCGACTCGGGGGCGGGGAACGTCGACGTGGCCGGCGCCGTCCTGCCGCTCGTCGAGAAGTGGGCGGCGGAACACCACAAAAGGCGATGCCGCTCGTCGTCGCCCACAGCCACGGCCACGGCGACCACGTGGCCGGCGACGCCGCGCTCGCCAAGCACGAGGGGGTCACGGTCGTCGGGCGCTCCTCCGAGGACGTGAAGCGATTCTTTGGTTTGGCGAAGTGGCCCGAGGGGCGCGCCGAAGCTCGATCTCGGCGGGCGGATCCTCGATGTCTTTCCGATCCCGGGGCACCAGGAGGCGTCGATCGCCATCTATGACCGGGCCACGCATTGCCTGCTGACCGGCGATACGTTGTATCCGGGGCGGCTCTACGTGGAGGACTTTCCCACCTATCGGGCGAGCGTGGCGCGCCTCGCCGAGTTCGCGAAGGCGAATCCGGTCTCGTGGGTCCTCGGCGCCCACATCGAGATGACCACGACTCCGGGCAAGGACTTCTCGGGGCGCTCGATCGAGCATCCGGGCGAGCACCCGCTCCAGTTGGCCCCCGCCGCGCTTTCGTTGCTATCGGCCGAGGTCGAGGCGATGAAGGACGATCCCAAGAAAAAGGTCCTCGACGACTTCATCATCTATCCGTTGCCGCGCCGCGGGAAGTGACCGCGGCGCGGCCCTACAGCCAGCGGCGCGGCCCTACAGCCAGCGGCGCGGCCCTACAGCCAGCGGATCCGGCATTCGCTCAGGCGGCGCCGCGGGAAGGTCGCGAGGAAGGTGGGATTCCGAAAGGTAGGAATTCGGCCGCCAGCTCGTGGAGGCGCGCGTCGAGCGCGGAGTCGAGCTCGGCGGCGCGGTCGCCGAAGTCGAAGCGATCGATCCCCTCGCGCTGGCAGCGCGCGTCGAGCTCGCCGCGCGCGATCCCTTGGAAGAGCCAGTCGTCGAGGCAGCGTTTCTTGGTGAGGCGGAGCGACTCGGCGACGTCCCATCGTTGGGTTTCCTTTCCCAACAAGATCATGGCGCCGTGGGCGAGGGCGCCGGCGATGGCGGATTGCGGGGTCCCGCCGGCGGCGAAGGCGGCGAGGCCGCCGAGCGTATCCTGGGAATGGCCGCCATGCAGCGACGCGTCGGCCCCGCGCGCGTGCCCGCAGTCGGCGAGGATGGCGGACTTCCCTTTTCGGATCGCTTCGGTGAGCCACGCGATGAACTCCTCCAGCGGGGGCCCCGGCGCCGGCGCAGGCTGGCGCGCGAGATCGACCGCGTACGCAAGCGGCGCCTGGGCGAAGAGGTCGAGGTCGCGGTTTTGGTTGTCGATCACGAATCCCAAGAATCGGAGCGCCTCGTGGAAGCGATCGCGGAATGGTTGGGAATCGCCGGGGGCGGCGCGGTCGAGGCTCGGCGCGTCGGCGAGGACGACGCGCAGCCGATAGATGGGAGCCGTCGGCTCGAGCAGCGCGGAGGCGACCAGCATCGCGGCGGCGCCGTCGGCCCCGGCGAGGAAGTGGGCGTGGAGCCCCTTCGTATCGCGCCGCAGCGCCTCCACCTCCTCGGCGCGCGGCCCTTGCGCACCGACGTCGTCGTAGGCGAAGGCCACCGCGGCGACGACGTCGAGCCGCAGCCAATCGGTGAGCCGCCGCTGGATCCCAATATTCCGCTCGCGCGCGGAGTCGTGGGATTCGAGCGTTTCGTTGGGAAGGCGCGCGAGGATCGTTTGCTTCTCGATCGACTCGGCGGCGTTGAGCGCGCGACCGCGGAGCGCGTTCCAGCGGGCGAGATCGTCGCGTCGCGCGAGATCGGCCTCGCGCCGGCAGGGAAACGAATCGGGGGTGACGATGGAAAGAATGGTGGTCTTCTCGCCGAAGCCGCGCAGCGCGGTTCGAGACGCGCGCGAGCCGGTCGCCCGCCTCCGCCGCGCCGAGCGTGGGCTCGGTCGCGAAATCGGCGCCGCCGTGGACGAGGAGATCGGCCGACACGACGAGCGCGTCGGCGCGCGACGCCTCGCTCGCGAGGAAGGCCAGGAGTGGCGCCGGGTCGGCCGGCGCGCGGCCGTCGCCCAGCAGGCGCTCCGGCGGCACCACCACCTCGTGCCCCGCGATCGACGCGAGCGCGCGCGGCAGCTCCGCATTGTTGGGAAGCCCATCGGGAGGTAGGAGGAGGACCCGCACGGAACCCAACGATCGCGATTCGAGGATAGTTGGGAAAGTCTCAGCGCGGGATCGGGATCCAGCGCACGTCGGCTGCTGGACGCGACGCGGCCCCGGCTCGGCCGGATGGACGGTCACGAGCGAGAATCCGTGGGTGTTCACCCCCGAGAACGCGTCGCCGAGGTCGTCGAGCCGCTCCACCTTCGCCTGGCGCCCGTCGTCGAAATGCATCCCGCTCGCCCAATCGGGGGCGTTGTGCGATTGCAGGCGGAAGAAGAATCCACCCAGCTCGTAGCCGAGCCCCGACCAATCGGCGTCGCTCGGCTGCTCGGGGAACACGGCGTTGCCGTTGGGATGGACCCACTCCGACTCCACGGGGACGTCGTCGTGTCCGAAGAATAGGTGGAAATGCGCGCGCTCGGAATCTTGGTGTTCGAGAAGCGGTCGACCGTCGGCGGAGCCCTCCAGGTTGCGATTGATGATGTCGATCAGCCCCTTCGCGTTGTAGCAATCGGTGTCCCACGCCAGTGCTGCGCATCCAGCGCTCCTGGAAATTCTCCCCGTAGGTCCACGAGCGGATGGCCCCCGTGGCGATCGGCGAGAGGATTGGAATCCAAAGATTCGTGTAGAGCGCGGAGGAGGTTCCCAGGTATCCGAAGGTGATCTCCGTCATCGGGGAGGTCACGTCGTTGTAGTGGCCGAAGTCCTTCTCCACGTATCCGTTCTTGGAGGCGATTCCGGCGCGCGGGTCGTGGTGCATGAAGACGAAGCTCGTGCCCTCGGCGGGGGCAGCCCGCGCGCCGCGCGATCCAGTTGCGAGAAATGCTGGAGCGACGCCTCGACCCACGCGAGCGTCGTGTCCTGGACGCCGCCCCCAATTGCTGGCGAGCGCGCCGACCTGATCGCGCGCGAACTGCTCGAGGTCGAAGCTGTTCACCGCGACGAACGCGCTGCCGCGATAGTGGAATGCCAAGTTTCGGGGACCGAGCTCGAGCGACCAATCGATGAGCCCGTCGTAGAACGGCGGCGAGATCCGCCAGATCTTGACGAGCACGGGGAGGTCGTCGGAGACGTTCACGAGCGGATCCCCAAGGAAACCGATGAGAGGGATCCACTGGAGGATGCGCCCGGTGAAGAGCGTGAGCTGGTTCAGGATGCCGCCGTAGTTCACGAATCCGTCGTGGTTCCCCGGCACCACGAAGATCGGATGGCGGCTCTTGCGGATCATCTCGCGCAGCTCGGGGAACTCGCCTTTATGTGGGGTCGTCGAGTGCTCGGCGTAGGGGCTCGTGGGGAGGAGAGCCCGAGCGAGTCGCCGAGCGCCGCCGTGGGGAGCTGCTGAGACCCTTGCCGTCGCCGAAGTCGCCGACGATGACGACGAACTTCGCCCCCGCGCCTCCCGGGCCGCCGCGGCAAAGATGGCATTCGGATCCTTGGTGATCCCGCCGGGGATCCGCGTCTCGTCGATGATCGCGAGGAATTGTTGCAAGCACGACGCGTCGGTGTCGTACTGGAGATCCGCGCCGACGATGAACGAGAAATCGCGATTCTTGGGATTCGGCTCGTCGAGGAAGACGGGCGCCGGGGAGGGATCGTCCGCGAGGAACTTCCCGATCACCATCTGGAGATCGCGGATGCGCCGGAGCGCCTCGTCCGCGACTTCACCACCTTTTCGGATCGTTGGGTCGTCGGCCTCGTCGGCGATTCGATCGATCCGGTCGGCGATGGGGGCGAGCGCCTCTTCGAACCACGCATAGTTGCGGACGAAGGCCCGGATCGCGTTCGCCGCGGCGCGCATCTCGGGTCCCGATTTGCGGAAGCTCGCCATCCGCTCGGGGAGAGGCGCTCCCCGCCTGGTATTCGCGCCCGATGCTCTCGAGGACCTTGTACGCGCCGACCCAGTTCCCACCGCGAAGGGCCGTGAGGGATTGGGAATTGGGGCGCCGGGAGCGAACTCTCGAACGGGATCCTTGGGAAGAGGCGGAGGTCGAAGATCTCGCCGTTCACGGGGCGTCCCGTTTCCTTGGCTTTGCGTTCCCAACGATCGGCGAGCGCCGAAGCGGGGAGCTCGAACGCGAAATCGACGGCGTCGGGGCGGCCGAGGGGAAGGTGAAAGGGCCCGGCGAAATAGCGATCGGTGCCGCCGCCGATCGTCACGCCTCGCGGCTCGATCCAGCGGGCCTTCCCGTCGTCGAGCGCGATCTCCGAATCCCAACGATCGCCGCGCGGCACGAGCGCCACGTGGAATCGCTCCTTCATCATGTTGTAAAGATTCGTATAGGTGGTATCGAACGGCGACTTCCGGATCGTGCGAATGCCAGCCGAGAGGGCGCTCCCGAACAGCACGGAATAGGGGTCCGACTCCTTCAACGCCGCGCGGTTGAGGAGCACGGGGACGAGCCACGCGGGCTCCCGCGCGGCTCCGTCCGCGGCGACCGGCGCGGTCGAGCATTCGGCGATATGTGGGAATGTGATCCGCGGATAGAGGAACAGCGGCTGGCGGCGCTCCGGATAGTTGAATGGCAAGAGTCCGGTCTTCGTCCCGATCTCGTCGGCGGCGAGCGCCACGTAGGCGTCGAGCAGGCGGCGCGACGCGAGGACGTCGGCGGCGGGGGCCGAGGCGGTGCCCGCGTCGCGGTTGAGGTCGGCCTCGATCTCGCGGATCCCCCTGGAGCTTCTCGGAGGACTCGCGCGCCGAGGAGGTGGGGCCGAGAGGAAACCCGACGAGCGCGTACCGCTCGCCGGCGCAAGCGATGGCAATCAAAGGCGCCGCGGCGGCGAGCCAGCGGCGGGTCCCGTGTTCCATGGAGGGCGAATCCTAACAGGCCGCTGAAAAGTCATTCGGCCCATGCGCGGATCTCGTTGTCAATCTCTTCGTTGGTGTGTCCTCGGCGTGGCTCTTGGCTACGCCTCGGCCTCACCGCCTCGATCTCGAAGTGGTTTCCCAAGTCTCTCGGGCTGCGCGCGGCGCGCGCGCGACGGTTGGGCCGACGCCGGGCGCCGGGCCGAGGGCGGGCGCGCTCCGCGGCGCCCCGGATAGACTCGCCTCCCGCGCGGTCGCGCGGGCGAGGTGATCCGGACGATGCCCACAAAAGCGTGAAGGCGAGCCTCGAAGTCGATCTACGACGTGCACCGGGGGTCGCGATGGTGGCGAAGTGGGTGGCCAGATTACCACAAAAGACGGGGCGGTCGGTCGAGGAGTGGTCGAAGCTGATCCTAACGAAAGGGCCCAAGGGCACGGCGGCGCGTCGCGACTGGCTCAAGAAGGATCACGGTCTCGGCACGAACAACGCATGGTGGCTCGTGGATCGCGCCGAGGGGCGCAACGTCGGCGAGGAGAAGCCCGAGGTGTATTTGGCACAAGCGGCGCAGTACGTCCGGGAGATGTACTCCGGAGGAAAGTTGGGGTTTGCGCCCGATCCACGACGCGCTCTTCCAGCTCGCGCGCGGGCTCGGCAAGGACATCAAGATTTTGCCCCTGTAAGACGATCGTTCCCATCTATCGCAATCATGTCATCGCCGAGATCAAGCCGTCGACCCGCACGCGAATCGATCTCGGCTTCGCGCTCGGCGACCTGAAGGCGACGGGGCGGCTCATCGACACGGGTGGCTTTGCCAAGAAAGACCGGATCACCCATCGAATCCCGATCGGTGCGGTCGGCTAGGCCGATGCCGAAGTGAAACGCTGGTTTAAGGTCGCGTACGACCGCGACAAGTAAGTTGCGAAGCGACGGGTCCTCAGCGAGGGATCGGGATCCGGCGCACGTCGATCGACGGTTTCGAGGGGCGCGAGGCGGGTTGGCTGTCGGGCCCGGGCAGGTGAACCGTGACGAGCGAAAAGCCGGTGTGTTCACGTTCGAGAACGCATCGCCGATGTCGTCGAGCCGCACGACGGTCGCCTGGCGGCCATCGTCGGCAGTATCGTCCTTGCCCAGTCCGGAGCGGTCTCGGACTGCAGCCGGAAGAACATTCCTCCGGCGAGGTGACCCAAACTATCCCAAGCGGCGTCGCTCGGTTGGTCGGGGAATACTGCGTTTCCGTTGGAATGCACCCAGGGTGCCTTCACCGGCACGTCGTCGTGGCCGAAGAATAGGTGGGAAATCCGGGCGGACGGGTAGGAGGCGCCGGAGCTCGCATTCAAGATGTCCGGCGCGCCGTCGAGGTTGCGGTTGATCGCATCGAGCAAGCCCTCGGCGTTGTAACAACTCGAATCCCACGCATTCTCCCGCATCCAGCGCTCCTGGAAATTCTCGCCGTGCGTCGCCGCGCGGAGCGCGCCCGTCGCGATGCGGGCGTGAGGATCGGAATCCAGATCTGCGTATAGACCGCGGAGGAGGTTCCCGAGCATCCGAACGTGAGCTCGTTCACCGGGGCGGTCACGTCGTTGTAGTGGCCAAAATCCTTCTCCACATATCCGTTCTTCGACGCGATCCCCGCGCGCGGGTCGTGATGCAAGAATAGGAAGCTCGTTCCGCTGGCCGCGTCGAGGGCCGCGCGCCACGCGGTCGAGCCTGGCGAAGTACCGCAGCGATGCGTCCGCCCACACGAGCGACGATTCCTGGAGCCCGCCCCCAGTTGTTCGCGAGGGCGGCCACTTGGTCGCGCGCGAACTGGTTCAGATCGAAGCTGTTCAATGCGACGAAACCGAATCCTCGATAGTGGAACGCCAAGTTTCGAGGGCCGAGCTCGAGCGACCAATCGACGAGCCCGTCGTAGAACGGCGGCGAGATCCGCCAGATCTTCACGAGAATGGGCAGGTCGTCGGAAACCGAAACCAAAGGATCTCCCAAGAATCCGATAAGTGGGATTGCCTGCAGGGCGCGCCCGATGAAGAGCGTGACTTGGTTGAGAACACCACCGTAGTTCACGAATCCATCGTGATTCCCGGGCACCACGAAGAATGGATGCTTGCTGCGATGCAACATTTCCCGCAGCTCCGGGAACTCGCCCCGGCGCGGGTCGTCGCGTGCTCCGTGTAGGGGCTTGTCGGTGTGCCGAGTCCGAGGGCGTCGCTGATCGGCGCCGCCGGCGAGGTGCTGAGCCCCATGCCGTCTCCGAAGTCGCCCACGATCACGACAGACTTCGCGGCGCCCACGCGCTCGGACGGTTTCTGGGATTGCGTTGGGGGCGCTCTCCGGAGCGCCGTCTCCGATGGGCTCCTCGTCGACCATCGCGAGGATTGATTGCAAGCACGACGCATCCGTGTCGTAGTGGAGGTCGGCTCCGACGATGAACGAAAACGATCGATCCTTGGGATTGGGCTCATCGAGGAATACGGGGGCGGGGACGGATCGTCTTTCAGGAACTTGCCGATCGCCATCTCGAGATCGCGGATCCGAAGCAATATTTCGGAGTCGGGATCGGTCGCCGCGACGGCGTCGGCGAGGAGGTCGAGCCGCCGGGCGATCGGCGCGAGCCCGTCTCGAAACCAAGAAAGCTTGTTTCCCATCTCCCGGATCCCGGCTCCGAGCGCGCGGGCTTCGCCGCTGATCGCCAAGATCTCCAACCGGGCCTGCGGGTCTCCCTTGGCGAGCCGTGCGTCGATCCCCTCGAGCACCTTGTACGCGTCGATCCAGCGGCCCGCGCGGAGAAAGCCAACGATCCGTCCCCAATTCTCCTCCGGGAGCACGGTCTCGATGGGGATTCTTGGGAAGATCCGCAGATCGAAGATCTCACCTTCGACAGGGCGCCCTGTTTCCTTTTGTTTACGTTCCCAGCGCGGAGCGACCGAGGAAACGGGCAGCTCGAAGACGAGATCGATGGCATCGGGCCTTCCGAGGGGGAGCTTGAACGGGTGCTCGAAGATCGGGTGCCCCTTCCCACCTATAACCACCTCCGCGGCGAGATCCACCGCGCTCTGCCGTCGTCGAGCGCGATCTCGGTCTCGAGCGCCTCGCCGCGCGGCACGAGGGCCACGTGAAATGTGGCTTGCATCCGGACGTAGACATCTTCGTAGTCGCCCGAGATCTCGGGCTTGTCGACCGCGCGCACTCCGGCGGCGAGAGCGCTCCCGAGCAGGCTCGCGTAGGCCTCGATCTTCCCGAGCGCGGCGCGGTTGGCGAGGGCGGGCACGACCCAAGAATACTCCTGCCCGTCGCTCCTCGCCGGACGCGGTGCGCACGGCCTCCGCGATATGTGGGAAGGTGATCCGCGGGTACATGAAGAGCGGTTGGCGCTGCCCGGATAATTGAAAGGTAAGAATCCGGTCTGCACCCCGATCTCGTCGGCCGCAAGCGCAAGATACGTGTCGAGGAGCCGGCGCGACGCGATCGTTTGTGATATCGGCCGACGGGGCCGCGGGCCGCGACGCGGCCCCGGCGCCCGATCGCTGGGCCGGTTCGCGGTCGAGCGCCGCCTCGATTTCCTGGATGCCGATCTGGAGCCGGTCCGCGGCCTCCTGCGCGGTAGCGGCATGGCCGATTGAAACCCAACTAAATCCTGCCTCCTTCCGGCGCACGCGGCCGTCGCGGCCAACAGGAGCGAGCCGGCGTGGAGGGCGGTTCGCACGGAGACGTCAGCGGATCGACGAGTTGCGCCAGCCGAGGGAGTGGGCGAGCCCCACCTCGGCGATCTCGGTCACGTCGTCGAAGTCGCGCATGTCGTCCTTGTCGATGCCGAGGCCGTGGAAGGACACCAACATATTCTCGTCGTCGTCGCCGTGGACATTGCCACACCAACGAAACACGAGCGCGATATCGCCGCGGTGCCAACAGGCGCCGATCGGCGACTTCGTCGTGGTCCACTCGTCGTAGAAGCGGCGCAGGCGCCAGCCGTCGTCTTGATTGGGATCGCCGATCGTGATCGCCTCGAAGAAGCAACCATTCGCATCGTTGGGATACCACCCGACACCAATGAAATGGAGTCGCCCCTTGGGGCCGAGCTCCTTCCCCGATTCGAAGACGAGCACGGGGCGCGAGTGCCCCACCCATCCGCTCTTCTCGCCGCCGACGATCCGCATCGACGCCTCCTCGAACCCCCGGCGGCGCCGCGCTTCATCCACGATGCGCGCCACTGCCGCTTTTCTTGGTTTCCCTCTTTCTTGACGATCGCGTGGCCGACGATGAGCTGGCCGTTCGTCGGGTCTTCGACCGCCGACGGCGCGATCACGCTCGCGAGCCCAACGATATCGCGCGGCGCACCGAAGGCCCCCGCGGCATCGCGCTCGACCGCCCGCACCGGCTGATCGGGGCCGCGCCAGAGAATACAAACGATCTTCCCGCCCCACGTCGCGGCGCTCACCTCGCAGCCCGCGCTGTCGGGGAGGATCGAGGGGCGCCGCGGCGAGCGCGGCCAGGTCATTCCCACTCAAAGCCGCGATCCCAGCTTTCGTCGGCACGAGGACCGTGAGCCGCTCCCCTCGGAGGTTGCCCAGGGATCGCCCGTCGGCTCCACCTGCGGGAGCACCGTCGGCGCCCCGGCTTCCACTCCTCGGTGCAATCCAAACCATAGAGCTTCTTCTCGCGGTTCACGCCGAACACGAATAGTTGGTCTTTGTGGCTCGCGAGCGACGGCGCGAAAATCGTCTTCCCGGCCGGATGCCGCTCGCCCCCGACGCGCCGTAGGTATCGGTGATGTCGGCGCGCACGGTTCCCGGGTCGAAGGTGCCGTTGCGATTCCAATCGACGAAGGTCCCGTCGTTGTCCGCTTTGAGGCGGAAGCGGTAGGGCCCCTTCTCGAGGAACTTCATCTTTTCGTAGGGAAGCGCCACCCGCTCCGGGAGATGCTCCTCGTTCAATACCAACGATGCGAGCTCCCCGCGCTGTAGTGGATTTGGTTGTAATCGTCGTTGAACCCGTAGCTGTACGCGTAGTTCATCAACGATCCGTACGTCGGGCAGAGGCCGGGAGCGGCCCCCGCGTGGCCGAGGCCGACCTGGTGGCCGAACTCGTGGAGAAATGTGGCATAGAGCGCCCCCTCGCCGCATCCCCCATATCGCCGAGCTCGCTCGACTGCCCGCCGCCGCCGGGGCCGATCGTGATGTAGTGGGCGATCCCGCGCGCCGGCAGCGGCAGGTTCTCGTTGCCGAGCTCCCACCAGGGGCGCTGCGCCGCCGCGCTCGCGAGCGGACCGAGCCAGATCGGGATCAGATGCATTCCCGTGGTGCCGTCGGGATTTTGTTGGGAAGCGAAGCCCAATATTTCACGGCGCGCGCGATCTCCGAGGCGGAGCCGCCGCCGTTGGTCACGTCGTTGCGCTGGAGGTACACGACGCAATCCTTATGAGTGGGGAGGCGCCTAGGGCCGGCAGGTCGATCCCACCCTCCCCTTCACTTCCCAACCATCCAGGAGGCCGTCGTGGTCGGTGTCGGCGTCGAGCGGATCGGTCTTGAGGGCGGCCTCGGTGGCGTTGTCGAGCCCGTCGCCGTCGGGGTCGGGGTCGCCGTCGGTGTACGCGAGATACAACAAAAAGATCGCGCCCCACGCGCCACGCGTCGTCGTAGCGCAACACCAACAAATCGTCGCGGTGGTCTCCCTGGAAGTCCCCCGAGACGACGCGCGCGCGGCGGCAGCTCGCGCAGCAGCGGCACGTCGACGGGGTGCTCGGGATCGCTCGACATCACCAACTTTCCATTGGCGATCTCGTCGGGGAGACCGTCGCCGTCGAAGTCGCCGCGCGGCTGGGTGTCGCCTTCGCGCCAAAGTAACATTTCGGCGGGGGCGCCGGGCGCGAGGCGGGGAGCTGGCCGCCGGCCGCGTCTCCGCCTCCGCGCCGGCCCCCTGCTGGGAGGCCGAGCTCGGCGCGAGTGGCGGTGGCGCGATCAGCTCGACCCGCGGCGCGCCACCCTCGACCCACTGCACCAGGACGCGAACCCCATCTTTCCGGACGAAGATCAGCTCGGCCGCCTTCCCGGGGAGGGGCGCCGGCGGATCTCCTTGAACGGCGCGATCGCCATCGCCTCGGGGATCGGGACCCCCGTCGCCGGCGCTCCAAACTTTCCATTCCGAATGTTGCGCGCGAACTCGATCCCACCTTTCGCGCGCGGGTCGATCGCGACGAGGTCGCCGAGGCCGTCACCGTCGATGTCGATGATGAGCGCCATCCGGGCGTCGTCGGGCCAACCCGAGGCCACGAGCCTCCCCTTCGCGAACTTCACCGGCTTCGGCACGGCGGGCGCCGCTGCGGGAGATACTGCGGGCGCCGTGGCGGGGGCGGGGGCGCGTTTCCTTGGGCGATCCACAATCCCAACAATAGGGCGAAGCTCAGTAGTCATGGTTCCGTTGCTCAACAGTGGTGTCCGGCGAAGGCAGGATTCCCGCAGTGGGAGCAGATGGTGTTCATCGAGTCGATGCCAAGTTTCGTGCGCGTGTCGAGGAGCTTCTGCACCTGCTCGGGGAGAGCTCTTTCACCCCGCCGAGGGTCCGCGCGTAGTAGAGGATCTCGGCGGTGTGCTCGATCACCTCGAGCTTGCGGAACGCATCCATCAGATTGAGTCCCATCGTGAGGGCGCCGTGCCTCTCGAGCATCACCACATCGGAGCAGCGGATCACTCCACGGATCGACTCGGGGAGCTCCTGCGTCCAGGGGTGCCGTAGGGGGCCGTCGGAATGCTGCCGATCGTGACCACCACCTCGGGAATGACACACATATCGAGCGAGAGCCCGGCGAGCGTGAATGCCACCGCATGCTTGGGATGGGCGTGGCAGATCGCGTTCATCTCGGGGCGCTCCTTGAACGCGGCAAAGATGCATCGACACCTCGGTCGACGGCCGCGCGCTCCCCGATACCAACTTTCCGTCGAAGTCGATGTGGGCGATCTGCGCCGGCTCGAGGAAGGCGCTCGGCTGCCCCGCCGGCGTGATGAGGATCTCCCGCTCGCGCAGCCGCACGGAAAAGTTGCCATCGACATTGGTGATGAAGCCCTTGTCGTAGGCCATCCGCGCGATCTGGCAGACCGCGCCGCGGAGCGCCCCCTCGTCCTCGCTCCAGCTCATCGCGAGTCCGCCGCGCGGAAGACCAACTTTCCGCCGATCTCGATCTCGTCGATGAACCCAACGATCGTGGATTTCACGGGCGCCACCGGATCAGCCGAAGAGATCGCGCGCGCTCGAGCCCTCGTCGAGGACCAGCACGCGGTCGCCGATCCCCGCGCGCGCGCGGTCGACCGCCACGAGCGCCCGCCCCTTCGCGCGTCCCGCCGCGTCGAGCGGCTGGACCCATGGCAACGTTCTGCCGGCGTAGAACGGATGCTGGATCGGCGCGACGACGGTCCCGATCACCTCCGCGATCTTCATCGGCCCCCTCGGCGAATCTTGCGGAATGGGGCGCCCGAGCTTCGTCGCCACCTCTTCCACATGCCCAACGATCGTCGCGTCGACCGGCACGAATCGATTCGCGAGCGCCATCGAGGCCTCGCGCCCGTCCACGAAGAACACCAAGTCTCCGGGGCCCGGTGCGCCGCGTCGCACGCGACGAGCGAGCCCCCCGCGGGCTTCCCGCGGCGTCGAGCGGCTGGATCCACTGGAGCGCCACGCCGCCGAGCCCTTCGACTTTTTGCGTCGCGACGACGCGGCCGATCACGCGGGCGAGGTCCATCCCGCATCCCGTTCCTTCTGGAACACCGGATCGCCCGCCACATCCCAAGAATCGATGATCCCCATGATCACCGCGTCGCACGGGCGCCCCTCGGTTCGTTGGGTTTGCCGCGCGGAGAGCCGGTGCAGTAGAGCACCATCTCGTGGAGCCCGGCGCCCACCGCGTCGACGCACACCATCGTCTCGTCGAGCGGCCGGTTGTCGTGTCCGTGGCGCTGGACGATCAGGAGCTTCATGTCGCGCATTTTCTCGTCCTTTTGGGTCGAGACGACGGAGCCGATCACTTTTCCGATCAACATGGCAAGAATGCGATAGTTGGGATCACGGGCGCGCGCGGATCACCACCCATGTCGAGTCAGGCGCGGCGCGCGCCGCTCACCGCTTCGGATCCGGCCGCGACGCCGTCGCCGCGGGGGATCGAGGTATGTCGTGATGTTCGCATTCTCGAGGAGCTTGCGATAGAACTCGCCGACGAGCTCGCTGCGCACCGCCCGGCGCATCAGTTTCATCTCGGGGGCGGCGCGCTTGTCGTGAACCCACAAAAGCGCGCTCCCTTGGGTGTTGCGGATCGGGCCGAACACCTTCCCCTCAGGTGCATCGGCGGCGAAGACGGCTGCCAAAATCGGCGGCTCGATCCCGGGCTCGGCGCGATGGAGCCAACCGAGATCGCCACCGATCTTTCGGGTCGACGTGTCGGTCGAGTAGATCCCAGCCAAACGCCCGAACTCCGCCGCCGACGTGGCGCGCTCCGGCGATCTGCTTCAGCTCGGAGCTCCACCTCGGGATAGGTCTTCTTGATGAGCGTGTTCGGATCCGACGACGCATGCATCAGGATCCACGACACCTTGCGCGACTCTCCGAAGGCGCCGTCGAATTCTGCCTTTTCGGCCGCGTAGCGCCTGTCGACTTCCTCGTCGGGGTAGGCGGTCTCGCCGATCTTGTAAAGAATCGCCTCGCCGCGCACGCCGCCGTCGTGCTTCAGATCCTCGATTGTGAGCCCCTTCGCCTGGAGGAGCTGATCGAAGGTGATCCCAACCATCTTCGGATTGTTGGCAAACCGCTCGCGGCGGCGGTCGATCGCCGCGTCGATATCCTTGGTATCGGCCTCGAGCCCCATCTCCTTCGCGCGCGCCTCGACGAGGAGGACGCCGATGAGATTGCGGAGCGCGTCGCGGATCTCCGCGCGCGAGAGCTTGAGGCGGATCGTGGCGCCGACCTGCGCGGGGGTGATCGGGTCACCGTTGACCAGCGCGAAGGCGCCCGGCGGGAGCTTCTCGCGGACGATCTTGGCTCCATTCACTTTCTCCGAAAGCCACAATTCCTGTTGCTCGGCGCCGACCGTCTCGCCCGACGGCACCGCCAGGTCGGCACGCACCATTCGCTCGCAGGCGAGCTGCTTGCGATAGATGGCTTCGAAGGTGGACCGCTCCATCCCCTTGAGGCCGAGCTCGTCGTCGAGCGAATGTTTGGTTTGCTCGCGGATCCCCGCGTCGATCTTCTGGATCGCCGCCTGGAGCTCCGAGTCGGGGATGCGAATGTTGCGTTTGAGCGCCTCCTGCTCGAGCACCCGCTCGCGGATCTCGTAGTCGAGCGCGTCCTTGCCGACGGGCTCCTTCGCGTAGCGCGTCGCGATGTACTTCTCGAGCTGGGACATCGTCACGGTGCCGCCGCCATAACGCGCAGCGGTCATTTCGTCGCGCGCCGCCACCATCTCGTCGCCGGCGGTCGCGCCCCGGACGAACACCAACAATAGGAAGAGGGCTCCCGCGGCCAAAGGTGTCAAGCCGGATCGATGTCTTCCATCGCGGTGCGCCCATGGGGGCGCTACCGCATGCGGCACTGCAGAGCGCGACCCGTGACCGTTCGCCGATGCGGCGACCTCGCGAGCGACCGGCTTCCCCCGATGCGCCCGGGAAGAAGAAGCCGCAGGGATTGCTGGGATCGATGAAATCGCGGTCCGCCAGATCGCGCGGATCGATCGGGAAGAAGCGGCAGTTGTCCGGGCGCCGGTCGTGGATCGAGCAGGTCGCCATCGGGCCGGACTCGTCGAGGAATGGGCATTTGAAGAGGAGTTTGCAGCAGGCGGCGCAACGCCCGCAGTCACCCTGGCGCTTGGCCACCTGTTCCTCGACGTAGGCCCGCCGGGATTGTGCAGGTAGAAGCGCCGCACCTTGCCGCCGGCGAGGCGAACCTTCTTCACGAGCCAGCTCGGACTGGCGGTTTTCGGGGTCGTATCGAGCAAAGCGATGGGGAGGCCCTGAACGGGAGCGGATCGTAGGGGCACCCCCAATCGCGAGCATCCGCCAAATTCGGAAAAAACTTCGCCCGATTCGCCGGCCCCGCCGGCGATTGCAATGCTTTCCCCGCCAGGATTCTACCTGGGGAGAAGAACTCCAGATCCGGATCGGGAAGCCATGTCGAAGAAGAAACAAAGTTCGCCGATGAAGCCCGCACTCGCGGCGCTCGCGACCTTTGCGGTCCTTGTGTGGGGTGGTGTCGGCTTGAAAGTGGCGATGCTTCGGGGTGCGACCCGCCAGATGGCGGTTGCTCCGAGCTCGGCCAGTCGGCCCGCCTTCGACCGCAACGCCGAGACGCCCAGGGCCGTCGCCGACGTCAAAAAGTCGATCACCAAGTAAGCGCCGCGGTCACTCGGTCGCGGCGCGCACGCGCTCGCTCGAGCGCTCGAGTCGAAAGTTGGGTTCCCCATCTTTCATCTCGACCCGCACCCGCTGGCTGCGCTTCACCTTCCCATCGAGAACGAGGTTCGCGATGGGATCTTCGATTTGATGGCGAACCACGCGCTTGATCTCACGCGCGCCGAACTCGACCGAGTAGCCGCGGTCGGCGATCCAGCGGTCCACGTCGTTCTCGAAGATCACTTTCACGCCGGTGCGGCGGATCCGCATCGCGACGTCGGCCAGCTGCAGCCCGGCGATCCGCATCGCGTCGTCGGTCGAGAGATCGCGGAACACCACAATTCGTCGAGGCGATTCAGGAACTCCGGGCGGAAGTTCTCCTTGAGCGCGCCGTTGGTGAGCTCGCGGATCGAGCGCGCGTCGAACGAGCGCTTCGCCGTGTTGCCAAAGCCGCAGCGCGAGCTCGCCCGCTCGATCTCCTCGACTCCGACGTTGGATGTCAACAATACGAGCGAGCGGTCGAACTTGACAGTCTTGCCTTTGGAGTCGGTGAGGATTCCGTCGTCGAGGATCTGTAGCAAGAGGTTGCGCACCTTGTCGCTCGCCTTCTCGATCTCGTCGAAGAGCACGACCGCGTCGGGGTGCGGCGGATCGCCTCGGTCAGGAATCCACCCTCGCCATGTCCCACATATCCGGGGGCGCGCCGATGAGCTTGGCCACCTCGTGAGGCAAAGAATACTCGGTGCAGTCAACGCGGATGAAATGTTGGGGTCCGTCGTAGAGATGCTTGGCGATCGCCTTCGCGAGCGCCGTCTTCCCGGTCCCGGTCCTTCCCACGAATAGAAAGCAACCGATCGGGCGATTGGGCTCGGCGAGGCCGACCGCGGCCTTGCGGAGCGCCCGGGTCACGGTGTTGATCGACGCGTCCTGGCCGATGATCAGGCGCCGCAACGACCCGTCGAGGTCGACCACCTTTCGCTGCAGCTCGCGGAGCGTCGCCATCACCTCACAGTCGGCGATCCCCTCGGGCATTCCTTCCCACGCGGCGGCCGGCAGGGCGACCTGATGGATCTCGAGCCGCGGGTTCACATCGATGCAGAGCTGGTAGAGGAGGTCCTCCACGGCCGAGGGGTCGCTCCCGCAGGCGCGGAGCGCCGCCCCTTCACGGAGTTCTCGAGGTCCACGACGCACGCCTCGACGACCCGCTGGCGGTACTCGGAGCGATTGGGGGCGGGCTTCTTCGCGAAGCGTCTTCCCGATGTCGTCCTCCGAGAGGACTCGAATGCGAATGAAGCCGTCGATGAGGTCGAAATATTTGAAAACGACGGTGGAGTCACCTTCTCGCATGAAACACCTCCTCGAAGGCTGGACGGCCCTCGCCTCTGGGTCCTCTTCCAAACGCAGCTTGTTTATCGCCCAAATCGATGGGCTCTTGAGAGCCGCGCGCGCCGAATCCGCAGAAGACTTTTTCTTGGGATCTGGCCCCGCCGATGCGATGCCGATGCGACAAAAGTCCGCGCGGGTGTGCAGTCGAAGAAGTTTTGCTACTAGAGACCTTGCGACGGTGGCAAGCACAGCGCATCGTCACCGTCCGGCAAGCGGCCGAGCATGCCTACCCAAGACGACGTCGAATTTCTCGCGCAGTTGGTGCACCAGGGCCTCCTGACCAAGGAGGCGGCGACGGTCATCTTCCGGGCGAACACTTCGGGGAGCGGCACGGTCGACGAGTGTCTGGTTGCCTTCGGCCACTTCCAGCCCGAGCGGGTGGCGGAGCTCCGGCGAACCCGCGGAATCGAGCTCCCCGAGGTCCCCGGCCACGACGTCTACGAGCGGATCGGCGTCGGCGCCACGGCGGTCGTCTACCGCGCGCGCGACCGCAAGCGCGGCAGCGAAGTGGCGCTCAAGGTCCTCCACCAAAATCTGGTCACCAACGATCTCGCGCGCGAGCGATTCCTCGCCGAGGGAAAGTTGCTGATGGATCTCGAGCACCCGGCGATCGTGAAGGGCTACCGCGTCGCGCACTTCACGCCGCGCGAGGGGGCGATCCCGTTTACTTGCTATCGATGGAATTGGTGAGGGGGAAGACTCTCCTCGAGCACCTGAATGCCAAGAAAACATTCGGCGAGGACGCGGCGCTGGCGATCATCGTCGACGTGGCGAAGGCGCTCGATTATTTGCGTTCGCGCGGGATCGTCCACCGCGACATCAAGCCCGGAAACTTGATGATCGGTGAGGCGGGTGAGGTGAAGCTCATCGATCTCGGCTTCGCGCAGAAACAGGACGAGGCGCGCGCCGCCGACAAGAAGCCGTCGGATTCCACCGTGGGCACGGTTCACTACCTATCGCCGGAGCAGGCGCGCGGCGAGGAGGACCTCGACGTGCGGAGCGACATCTACGCGCTCGGCGTCACACTCTTCCACCTGACCGTGGGCGACCTGCCGTTCCGCGGCGACGCGCCGAGCGAGGTGGTGCGAAAGCACGTCCTCGAAGAGTTGTCATCGCCCGCCCTGAAGAGCCGCGGCATCTCGCCCCATCTCCACTACTTCATCCAGAAGATGATGGCCAAGGAAAGGGAGATCCGATACGAGAGCCCGCAGGCGCTCGTGCGCGACATCGAGAAGACCGTGGCCGGCAAGAAATCGCTCGAATTCAAGCCTCGCCGATAGTTGGTATGACGTTCGAGCTCCCCGTTCTGGCGCCGGGGCCCCAGGAATTCGCCTTCGCCTGCAACCGCTGCGGCAACTGCTGCACGAACGCGAGCGGATATGTGGGTTTCGGACAGCGAGGTGCCGCGCCTCGCGGCCGCGCTGGGAATGGAGGAGCGCGCCTTCGCGCGCCGCCACCTCCGGAAAGTTGGGGATCGCCTCTCTCGTCGAGGAGGGGGCGCTGCTCGCTATTGTTGGGAAAGAACGAGTGCGGCGCCTACGCCGCGCGGCCGGAGCAATGCCGCACCTATCCCTTCTGGCCCGAGATCACGGCGGGCGGCGAGGCCTACGCGGCCGCGAAATCGGTGTGTCCCGGGATCCTCGAGGCGCCCCGCGCGAGGCGCGCCATCGCGCCTACGCGGCGCTCGCCGACTTCTATCGCCGCGCCGACCTCGCGATCGGCGCGCTCCAGCCCCGCTGCGAGATGAGTGGGGAGTGCTGCGATTTCCCGAAGGCCGGCCATCGCCTCTTCGCGACGCTGCTCGAGGTCGACTACGCGGCGGAGAAGGGGCCCGAGGCGCTCGGCACCGCCGGCCATCCGGAGTGGTGCGCGTTCTGGATCGGCCGCCGTTGCACCGCGCGAGAGGTGCGCCCGCTCGCCTGTCGCACGTACTACTGCGACGTGACGACGACCGCGCCCCTCCTCGATCTCCACGAGACGCTCCTCGCCGAGCTGCGCGCCCTCGCGCGCGCGCACGCGTACCCGGAAGGGTACGGTGACTTCGTCGAGCTCCTGCCCGCGAGGCGCGCCGCGATCGAATTGTTGGATCAGCCCGCGGTGCGGCGGCCGAGGTTTCCCAATGATCGCAGGTTCCCAATGATCGCAATCTTGGCATTGTGCTTCCTCCAGGATCCGGCCACGCGTCCCGACGCCGACGCGGCGTCGCGGAAGCTCGCGCTGGAGTGGAACGACAAGGGGATCGCCGCGAAGCAGGCCGGGAAGTCGCAGGACGCGGTCGACGCCTTCAAGAAAGCGCTCGAGTACGATCCCAACGATCCGACGATCGCGCGCAACCTCGGCGCCGCCTGGAACGACGAGGGTGTGCGCCTCCTCGAGAAAGATGGGAATACCGACAAGTCGATCGCGGCGTTCGACGAGGCGCTGAAGCGGATGCCCAACGACGCGACGGTCGCCAAGAACAAGGCCGGCGCCCTCGATCGCCGCGGGCACGCGCGCCTCGAGAAGCGCCAGTTCGATTCGGCGCTCGCGGACTTCAAAGCTGCCATTTCGCTCGATTCCGCCGCGGGGCGCTACCCCACATCCGCCGCGCTCGTCGCCTATACCAAGCGAAGACTTCACCGACGCCGAATACCAATTGAGGCGGTCGTTCGCAGGTTCGAGAAGGAGGTCGACGCGTGGGTATTGTTGGGAGAGACCCGCTACAAGAAAGGAGATCTCCGCCGATCCCTCGAGGCCTTCGAGCGGGCGCTCCCAGCTCGCCCCCGAGCGCCCGGGGCTGCGCGAGCGGGTCGAGCGCGTGCGCAAGGAGGCGTCGGTCGAGGGGGATTTCGTTCCCCAACATTCGGCGCACTTCGAATTCCACTTCCCACCAAAACGCGCCGACATGGCGCAGGCCGCCGACGTCGTCGCTTCGCTCCTCGAGGAGGCCTACTGGAAAGTTGGGAGCTCGCTCGATTGCTATCCCGACGGGATGACCCAGGTCATCTTCTACGAGGTCAAGGATTTCGGCGCGGTCACCAAGGCCGACGAGTGGGTGGGCGCCCTCTACGATGGCAAGATTCGCATCCCGATCCGCGATTTCTCCAAGCAACAGGACAGCCTCCGCAAGACCCTCTTCCACGAATACACCCATCGCGTCGTCCACTCGCTCGCGCACAACCGGGTCCCCACCTGGTTCAACGAGGGGTCGCGCAGATGTCGGAGGAGGGGAGCGTGGCCGACGCCGAGAAGCGCCTCAAGCAGAAGCCCGACAAGCTCCTCGAGGCGGCGCAGCTCAAGGCGGCTTTCGTTGGGAATCCTGACCCCGAGCGGGCGCGGATCGCCTACGACCAATCGCTCCGATTGCCAACTATCTCGTGGAGCAGCGCGGCTGGTCCTCCATCGGCCGCTACCTCAAGGCCCTCGGCGACCCCGAGAAGAAAACCGACGAGCCCAAAGCCTTCGAAGACGAATCCCGCTTCGCCTTCGACGAGCTCTTGAAGCGTTGGCGCCTATCGTTGGGGTTGACTGAGCGTTGATGTGAGAATGGGGGTGGGAGGAGAGTGGGAGCGCGGGTGGGGGTTGAGTGGGGGCGGGGTTGGGTGGGTCGGCGCTCTGCTGCGCATAGCGACCGAGCCATTGTTGCGATCGCACCCCTGCGCAGAAGCCGCGCCGACCCACCCCAACCCCCGCCCCCACTCCCACGCTCGCCCTCGCTCGCACCCCTCACATTCACCCTCACTCCCACACCGATACTCAATCGCCACGATCGGCACCAGCACTCTCTTCGCAACAATCCGAGGCGCGCCAGTGCTCATCATGATAGATAGCTGGGAATGCTTTGGTTGGGGATGGTGATTGTTGGCATGGCGGCGGGCGAGCGTTACAAGCGTGGGGTGGGTGGGTCCCGGGCGAGTTTGCCCGCGGTCCTTGATGTGACGATCGGTGGGACCGCAGCAGCGCCGTGGTCGCGACGGGACGTCGCGACCACGGCGCAATTGTTCCCTGGGGTTCCTTACCGAGAACATGTCTGAGCCCGGGAACCCACTCAGCGCACGCCGCTTCCGTGCTTCCGCGCCGATTGTTGCCACCGCGTGTGGGGGAGGGATGGGGTGGGGTAGGTCGGCGCGGCTTCTGCGCAGGGCGGGATGGTAACTATCGGATCCTTCGGGATGCGCAGCAGAGCGCCGACCTACCCAACCCCATCCCTCCCCTTCTCCCCAACAAAGGCATTCCACACTCGGAGGGCGTAGATGAGCGGCATGTGGTCGACGATGGCGCCGAGGGAGCCGCGGGCGCCGAGGTCGTGGAGGGCGCCCGAGTGGGCGTAGCGCGGGAGAGGGGAGGCGCGGCACGAGGTCGCGCCCGTTCACGATTCGTTGGTGGTCGCGCGCAGTGTTGCGGGCGAAATCGCGATCCCCAACTTTCGGCGCGCCGAAGGTGTAGAGGAGGCGGGAGTTCGGGTGGCGGCGCGGCGGCGAGGGACGCGAGGGCGCCGCCGAGGCTGTGCCCCGTGAAGACGAGGCGGCGTTTTCCTTGGTGTTCGCGAATGTGGCGCTCGAGTTGGCGCCAGGTCTCCTCGTGCTCGAGGGCGCGGAGGAAGCCGCCGTGGACGGAGCCGCCGGCGTCGAACGGCACGAGGCGGGCGCGCAGATTCGTGGCCCAATCGACCCTCTCGCGCGCCTCGGTCCCTCGGAAAGCCACGACGAGCGCGTCGTCGCTCCGCGCGGCGAAGCACTTCGGTCGAGCGGCGCTTCTCGAAGCCGAAGCAGCGCACGTGGCCGAACCCTGCGCGCGATAGTTGGGAAGCGATGGCGTGCGGGTCGCGCACGTACGCGAGGAGGGACATCTCCGCGAGCCACCAGGCCAATCCCAACGATAGCGCGGGGGCGTCGGGGCGGAACTCGACGCGCTCGGCGTCGGCGAAATAGTTGTGATCGATCCCGGCACCTGCGGCGGCCGGAGCCGCAGGAGATCGCGCACGGACTTCGCCGGGGAATCGCTTTGGTGGCAAAGGCCCGCGATTCCCCCGACTCCGCCATCACTTCTTCGTGCCGTCGATGTCGAGCTCGACCGCGTCGCCGTAGCCGAGGCCGTTCAGCCCCTGCTGGACCTTTTGTTTGTCTCCCACCACCAGGATCGCCATTTTGTCGGGATGGAGGTGTTTCTTGGCGAGGGCCTTCAGGTCGTCGACCGTGAGCGCGTCGAGCTGCTTCAGGCGCTTTTGTAGGTAATCGTCGGGGAAGCCATATTTCCCGATGTCGTTGAGGAGCTGCATCCGCGCCATCGTCGACTCATAGCGGAGCGCCAGCCCCTGCGCGAGCGCATTCTTGGCGAACTCGAGCTCCTTGTCGGTGACACCGTCGAGAATCGCGTTGAGCTCCTTCATGAACTCCACGACCGATTCCTTGGTGTATTGGGTGTGGATTCCGCCGGTCGCCGCGAACGGCCCCGGTCGCACGCCCGCCGAGAAGCCGGAGCGCGCGCCGTAGGTGTATCCTTTGCTTTCGCGGAGATTCATGTTGATCCGGCTCGAGAAGGCTCCGCCGAGCACATAGTTGAGAACCGTCAAAGGATAATAATCGGGGTCGGTCACGGCGACGCCGAGGTGGCCGATCGAGACCTCCGATTGCGCGGCCCCCGGCTTGTCGACGAGGAAGAGTGCGACCTTGTCATAGGTGGGAACCGACGGGCGCGCCGCCGCCGCATCCTGGCTTTCGGGCGCGCGCCGCCGACTCCGGCCGAGAGCCCGGCACCCACGCCGCCGTCGCCGGCGGAAACCGGTCCACGCCGCCACGAGCGGCTGGAGGAGATCCTTCACCTGCGCCGCCGACATGTCGGACACCACGGAAACGCGCGCGCCGGCCGGCGTCGCGTTCTGCGTGTAATAGTTGCGAACGTCGTCGATCGTGATCTTCTCGACCGTGTCGCGCCGCCCGATCGCGGGCATGCCCTCGATCGCGGCGTCCCCGAACATGAGGCGTTGCCACACGGCGCTCGAGATCCCACGAATATCATCGCCGCGGGTATCGATCGCGATGAGCCGCTGCTTCTTCAGGCGCGCCAGATCCTTGGCATCGAAGCGCGGCGTGAGCACGACCTGGCGCAGGATCTCGACCGCCGGCTTCAGATTCTTGTTGATCACGCTCAGGTTGAAGGTGATCTCGTCGTCGTCGGAGCCGACGTTGAGCGTGGCGCCGAGCCCCTCGAGGGCGTCGGAGAGCTCCACGGTCGACATCTTTTGCGTTCCCCTCGTTCAGCATCGCGGCCGTGAGGGAGGCCAATCCCAACTTTGTCATGTCCTCCGAGACGCGCCCCGCGGGGACCGCGATCGAGAGGGTCGTGAGGGGGATTTCGTTGTATTTGGCGCCGATCATCTTCACGCCGTTCGCGAGCGTGTCATGCCACACTTCCGGCGCCTTGATCGAGGGGCGATCGCCCGCCGCCGGGCGCTTCGTGCGATCGAAGCCCTTCTCCTGCGCGACCTGCTCGGGGACCCGCCCCGACGCCGCCAGCTCGATCTTCCCGTTGGGGACCACCGACAGGGCGATGTACGGCTTCCCAAGTATCGTAACGCGGAGCGCGCTGGCGACTTGCTTGGGAGTCACCTCGAGGAACTCGCGCAGCTCGGTCGCCGCATGGTTGGGTTCGCCGTAGAACATGTTGTTCACGGTGAGCGAGCTGGTCTTGCTCGCGACGGTCTCCATCCGGCGGATCGAGGCGGCCTCGGCGATCGCCTTGTGGCGATCGAGCGCCTCGGCGGACACGCCGTTGGTCTCGAGACCATGAAGCAGATCCATCACTTTCGCTCGAGGGTGTCGAGGCTCACGCCGGCGGCCGCCGTCATCGTGATCGCGAACTGCCCCGCCACCTCGCTGCTCTCGTTGCGCGCGCTCACGTTGCGCACGAGCGTCTCGTCGATCCGCAGCGCCTTCTCGAGGATCGAGGATTTTCCTTGGGAAAGGACCGAAGCCAACATATCGAGCGCAGGCTCCTCGGCGCTCCCCGCGGGAACTCCCGGCCACACGAGCTGCAACTGTGGCAATTGGACCTTGTCCTCCATGACGAGGCGCTTGCTCTGGGGAGGACCGCCGCGCGCGCCACGGGCTTCACCACCTCGGGGCCGCGCGGGATCGAGCCGAAGTACTTCTTCACGAGCGCGATCGTCTTCTCCGGGTCGATGTCGCCGCCGATCCCGAGGGTCGCATTGTTGGGTCCGTACCAGCGGCGGAAGAAATTGTGCACATCCTCGAGCGAGGCCGCCGAGAGATCCTTCATCGAGCCGATCGTAACCCAACTATACGGATGGTCGGCGGGATAGAGCCCGGCCGCGATCACCCCGAGGATTGCGCGTAGGGCCGATTCTCGTAGTTCTGGCGCCGCTCGTTCTTCACGACGTCGCGCTGGTTGTCGAGTTTTTCTTGGGTCACGGCAGGCAACAAAAAGCCCATCCGGTCCGCCTCGAGCCAGAGCGCGAGCTCCAGGTGATTCGACGGCAGCGTCTCGAAGTAAAGCGTGCGATCGAGATTCGTGGTGCCGTTGAGCGTACCCCCGCCTCGCTCACCATCTTGAAATGTTGGTCATCGCCGACGTGCTGCGAACCCTGGAAGAGCATGTGCTCAAAGAGGTGCGCGAAGCCCGAGCGCCCCGGCTCCTCCCGTCCGCTCCCGACGTGGTACGACACATAAACGCTCACCAGCGGATCCGAGTGATCTTCGTGGAGGATCACTTGGAGGCCGTTGTCGAGGACCACTTTTTGTGGGGAATCTCCCGGCTCTGGCCGAGGGCGGACGAGGCGAGCGCGGAGAAGGAAGAGCGACGACGACGAGTGGGGGTTCGCATGGGATTCAGAGTTTCCCCGCAATACGCGCCGCCGCGCAATGGAGGATCGGAGAAATCCTCCCGGGCGCCCGGCGCGCCCGCGCCGCCGTCTTGCGGCTTGCCCCTATTTCTTCGCGAGGGCGCGCCTTCGCCACGAGATCGAGGAACTCGCGCCGGTAGCCGAAGGGATCACTACCCTTCGCCTCTTCGCCCAGCTCGAGGACCGAGTCGAAGCTCGCCGTTCCTTTGTGATTGGCTGCCGCGCAGGATCATCCGCGAAGGCCGCCACCGCCGCCGAGAACTTGAAATCCTCCGACGCCTTCGCGTAGGCGAGGCCGCGGTCTTTGAGTGGGAATTCCAGGAGCGCGCTCTCTTTACCTTCGGGCTGCTTGTAACGGATCTTCACGGTGAGCATCTCCCCACTATTCGCCGCCTCGGTGAGGCTCAGATCTCTCTCGCGCGGCGCTTTCTGTGTGATTCCCCCTGTTGTTGGTATTTGAGGGGATCCACCGCGGGGAGGCTGTTGTCCATCGCGAGGGCAGGGGCGTTCTTCGGGAGTACCTCGTAGAGAGACCGTGAGAGCTGTGCCCCGCGCCGACATCGCCCGCATCCTTGGCGTCGTTGTTGAAATCTTGGTGAGGTATCTCGCGATTCTCGTAGCCGATCTGGCGGAACGCCTCGACTTCGCTGGGATTGAACTCCACCTGGAGCTTCACATCCTTGGCAATCGTGACGAGCGTGGAGCTCATCTGATCGACGAGGACCTTGCGCGCCTCCTTCAGCGAATCGATGTACGCATAGTTGCCATGCCCCTTGTCGGCGAGGAGCTCCATCCGGTCGTCCTTCAGGTTGTCGCGGCCGACGCCGAGGACCGAAAGGAACACGCCCGACTTGGCCTTCTCTTCGATGAGGCGCGTCGAGATCGGCGTGGATCGGTGATCCCAACATTGAAGTCGCCGTCGGTCATGAGGATCACGCGATTCACGCCACCTTTCAGGAAGTGGCTCGTGGCCTGCTCATAGGCGAGCTGGATCCCCGAGGCGCCGTTGGTCGAGCCGCCGGCCTGGAGCCCGTCGATCGCGGCGAGGATTTTCTTGGGATTCCCCGCGTTCGTCGAGGGGAGAGCCAGGCCCGATTCGCCCGCGTAGGTCACGATCGCGACGTTGTCGTTCTCGGTGAGCTCCTTCACCAACAATCGCATCCCGCTCTTTCAGGAGCGGGAGCCGATCGTCGGGGGCCATCGAGGCCCGACACGTCGACGAGGAACACGAAGTTGCTCGGCTTCCGCGCTTCGCTCGGGGAATCTCCGCCCCTTGATCCCGATGCGGACGAGGCGCGTGCGCGCGTTCCACGGCGTGCCGGCCACTTCGAGGCGCACCGCGAAGGGGGTGTTGTCCTTCGGCGTCGGATCGGTGTAGGTGAAATAGTTGAGGAGCTCCTCCACGCGTACCGCGGCCGGCGGCGGGAGGGTTCCCTCGTTGAGGAAGCGCCGAATGTTGGCATAGCTCGCCGTGTCCACGTCGATCGAGAACGTGGAGAGCGGCTCGTCGGTGACCCGCTTGTAACGATTCTCGATAATCTTGGCATACGACTGGGCGCCGAGCTGCTGGCGCACGCTCATGGCTCCGAACGCGTCCCATGAGAGGCCCTGAACGTCGAGTTCGTTGTCGTTGAGCTCATTCAATCGCACCTGTTTCTGGGCGATTTCATTGCGATCGTCGCCATTCTTGTGTTTCTCGGAGTCTTGGCTGAGCTCCTTGGCCGTCTCGAGCTCTTCGAAACTATCGACTGTCTGCTTCGCGGGGGCGCCGCTTCTCGGCTTTGCCGGCGGCCTTGCGTTCGGACTTGTTGTTGACCTTGGGCGTTGCCGCGGTGGGATTCGCTCCCCCGCCCCTCATCGACTTGATAGCGGAAGACTGGATTGATGCCCGGCGGATTCTTGGGATTCGTGTTGAGGAGACTGGCCTCGGGCGCCTTCTCCAGGCCGCGGACGCTCAGCTCCGACTGGTTTTTCGGCTGAGAAGAGTCCGACGGTCCGCGGTACCGGCCCGCTCCCGCCTTCGCCTTGGGGTCGGCCTGTCCCGTGCCTGTCGCGGGGCCATCCAAATCCAATCGCGAGAGCGATTCTTTGGATTCACCCGGTTTGGTTGCCGCCGGCGTGCCTGGGGTCTGCGGCGCCGCACTCTTCGCCGCCGCCGGCGCCGCCAGGGGCTCGGCGATTTTCTTGGCATCCGAGGAGGCGCCATCCGTGGACAAGCGATCCCTTGTGGCGTCCGCCGATCTCACCAGCAAAACGATCGTCGGCCGACTTCGCCTCCGACTGGATAACGCCGATCGTGGCTTCCGACTCGCCATCTTTCCCTCTGGCGCCTCCCGGCAAGCGTCGCAGCTCCTCGCCCCGATCCGAATCGTTGGGTTTCCCCGAGCTCTCGGGCGCCAAGAAAAACGTGTTCGCATCCGGTTTGGCGGCGGCAGCCTGAGGCTGACTGCCCGCGGTGAGCTTGATGGCGCGCTTCTCGTCGTCGTCGAGGGCGCCCACCCGCCGCACCCCTCACTCTTGGCGTCGTCCTCGAGACCACCTTTCCACGCTCGGCCGGCATCGCGCGCCTCCGCTTCACCGTAGGCCGCCCGCTCGGCGCCCCTCGGCTTCGCCTCGCTCGCCGATCCCAACGATCCTCGCGGGCTCATCGAGACCCGGTCTTGCCACAAAAGCTCACCCCGAGGACGAGCGCCGCCGCGAGCGCTGTGATTCCCAACAATCGCGAGAGGCGGTTCGCCCCGCGCCGCGAGCCGAAACCGGCCGACGCCACTTCGCTCCGCAGGACTCGTCGATCGCGTCTCTCCGCTCCGGGCTGAGCGCGCGCCCGGCGCCGCCGGCCGCCGCCGCGCCCGTTTCGCCCGATTGCTCGCCGCGAAGCCCGCCGGCCAGCTCGCTCGCGAGCTCGCGCGTGAGCTCCGCCGCCGCCGCGCGGGTCTCTTCGACTTCGCGCCGCGCCTCCTCGCTCGTGGCCAAGATGGCTTCGACTTCCGCGCGCTCCGATTCGTCGAGCTCGCCGAGCGCGTAGGCCGTCAGTCTGGGATCGTCAAGGGATTCATGGTGATTGGATAGGTGGTGTTCGTGCCGGAGTGTTCAGGAGAGCGACGGGTTCAGGAAAGGGGAGGGTTGGGTGGCGCGCCCCGCGAATCTCGCGCGCAGACCCTTCAACCCCGTGTGGATCAGAAAGCCAACATTGGAGACCGAGAGCCCCGTGACCTCCGCGATCTGCTTGTAGGAGAGCTCGTGCTGGAAACGCAAACGCAACACTTCGCCCTGGTTCTCGGGGAGGCGCTCGAGCCAACGCAACATTTCGCCGGACGACTCGCGCTTCTCGAGCGCCGCGTGCGGCTGGGGCTCCGCGCCCGCGCGCTCGTTCATGTGGTTTTGTTGGAGAAGGATCATCCGTTTTTCCTTGCGTTTGACGTCCAGCGCCCTCGACCGGCACACGGTGTAGAGCCACTGGACCAGCTTCGGTTCGATGTCGGCGCGGTCCTCGTTGCACTGGGCGCAGGAAAGTCTCCTGAACCACGTCGGCCGCGCGCTCGCGATCCCCAGGATCCGCGCCGCGTATTCGGCGAGCCGCTCGCCGTACCGCTCGAAAGCGGACGGCACGAAACCATCGTTCGACAGCGCGACGCTCATGCGGTTGGGATGGGTCCGGCGCGCCCGTGGGCGGCCGGCATTTCTGCGATGGCCATGGGAATCGGGCGTTGAGACGCGGGACGCAAGGAACGCCTTAGTGGGAAATCCCTTCGGCGTCGCGGCCGGGCCCCTAAGCAAACTTCTTTTCGTCGATCTCCGGCTCGATCCCGGCCTCACGGAGCTGCCGCGCCATCGCGGCCGAGAAGGTTCGATAGTCATCGGCCGTGTAGCGAAGGATCGAATAGCAACCGCCGGCGCGGCGCACCACATCGGCGAGGAAGGGCTCGCGGGCGACGCCGGCGGGGACGTGCGTCACGACGCACTGGACGCTGAAGGTCTCCGCGATCTGGATCACTTCCCACCCCGCCATTCGCAACATCGCGCGCACCTCATCGGGGAGCAAATTGGTTTCTGTGGAGCGGCCGGTGCGCCTTGTCGCGGTAGAGCGCGCGCTCGACTTGCCAACGAAGCCAGCCGACCTCATCGCAAAGATTCCAGACGTCGAAGTAGAAGAGCCCCCGGCTTCAGGACGCGCTTGGCATCGCACAGATAGCTGTACAAGTCCTCCTTGTCGAGGTGGATGAGGACCGCATGGCAATACAACTTATCCACCGAGGCCGATGGCACGCCCTCGAGGTCGTGCCCATTCCCAACGAAAACCGGACGTTGCCGAAGTCGCGGGTGCGATCGCGCGCGATCTCCACCATCCGCGCGGACACATCCAGACCCCACCATTCGCCGACATGGGGGCGATCGGCTTCCCGAGGCGCGCGACCCCGCATCCGATCTCGAAGACGACATCGCTGGGCGTCATGCCGAGGCCGCGGATCAAATAGGGGGCGAGCCGCTCGCCGCTCGCCGTGAGCTCCGACTCATTCTTGCTCTCGTCGACCAGCTCGAACGCATGCTCGCGAACCTGCGCGATCGAATCCCACACGGCTGCGTAGGACTTGGCACCGAGGCCGAGCGGAATGCGGGGCGGGTCGTCGGGCATGGAAGCCAACTTTGCTTGGGTCTCTAGCTTTGCGACGGGAGCCGCCGCTCGAGCGCGTCGACGCGCGACTCGAGCACCGCGATGCGCGCCCGGAGCTCGCTCGACTCGTCCGGGCTTCCGTTGGATATTTGTGGTGTTCGCGTGGCGCTCGCCTCTCCCTCCGCCGGTAGGAACGACGCCTCGGCCGCCACCAGCTTCTTCAGCTCCGCCGGGGATAGAGGCCGTGGGTGTAGCGCACGCCGCGGTGTTGCACCTCGGGGAGAGCCGCACGACGAACGGCGGCGTCGCCGCCTGGGCTTCACCAGGATTTCGGTCAGCGCCGCCAGATCGGCGATGGGGCGCATCCGGCTCGCGCGGATCCGCAGCTCGCCCTCGGTCTGTGGGCCGCGAAGTAACAATCTGCCGATCACCGCCACCTCCACGCTCCGGAGCTCGAAGCGCCGCCCCATCTGCGAGCTGAAGCGCTCCACCCGCCCCGCGAAGCCGGTCGCGTTCCCAACCAGCTCTTTCCCAATCAAAGACTGGAGGGTCGCGTCGACCTGCGGCTCGTCATAGTTGGTGATCGGGTCGCGATTGCTCTTCTGGTTGCATCCCGCGACGAGCGCGTTCAGCGTGAGCGGATACTGGTCGGGGGTCGTGAGCCCTTTCTCGATCAGGACTCCGAGGACGCGCCGTTCGATCGGTGTGAGTTCCATGGGGGCGCATCGTACCGCGCCCCCGGCGCCTGGAAGGCGCGCGCTCACCACACCGATTTGAAGTGCGTCCCCGCAGGAGTCGTGACCGCGGTGGAAGCAAAGATTCCCTTGTCGCCGCCGAAGCCCTTCCCCAGCACTTGGGTCATCGCGGCGAACGCGAGCGGCACCGTCTGGTCGCGCATCGCGCGCATCGCCGACATTCCCGCGATCCGGCTCAGGATATGTTGGATTCCGAGGAACGTGTGGGGTTGGGAGACCGCGTCGCGCCCCATCCGCTCGGCGAAATCGCTCGTGAGATTCGACTTGCCCTCGGTCAGCAGCGCGGCGCGCAGGAGCTGGAGGCTCGTATCGTTGGCAAGCGCGCCGGCGACGAATCCGGCTTCGCCGCCACGTAAATCATCGGAATGGAGTTGTGGTTAACGGTGCGAACGCCGAAGGGATCCACGCTGCCCCATTCGATGCCGGCCGACTTGCCCTCGCGCGCGACCGCCTTGCGGAACCCTCGAGGACCGCGGGTCCATCGGCCATCCCGATCATCCAGGCCGTCGACGGCCCATCGGCGCCGACCGCCGCGCTCGGGCGCGAGAGGAAGACCACCTCGCCCGTGAGCGTCGTCTCGAGCTCCTGGAACAGATCGCGATTCCCAAGCATCCGCTGGAGCGGCGCCGCGGCGGACCCCAAGCGGCCGGATCGAGCGGCGCCCCCATTTTCTTGGCTTGGCGCGCGAGCTTCGTGAGCCCCGGCATCGACACACGCACCGCCATGAACTCCTCGGCGCAAGGCGGAATCCAACGATCGAGGCGGTTCGGCCCAGCGGGGGCTCGAGCACCGATCCCAACAATCCGCGGCCGGAACGGATGTCGATGAAGCCCTCGTCGACGAGGTGGTCTCCCTCCACGTCGATCCGATAGGTGAGCCCGCGAAACCCTGGCCGAGGAAGTCGTCCATCATGAGGCGCAAGGGGTGCTCGCTCGGGAGATCCCTAACGATCCCGCCATGTCGATCGCGAACTCGACGCCGCGCCCCTTCAGCTGCGACTTCAGCGCGTCGGGCAGGGGCGTCGTGAGCGGCGCCGCCGCGTCCAGCGCGTCGAGCGCGCCGAGGACCGCCGCCTCGGGCGATTCTTGGGGATCGTGGGTGGCGTACATGAGCCCCAGCTGCTTTCCTTGGTATTTGCAGAAAGCGAAGCCGCCGAAGTTGAAGGGGCCGCTCGCGAGCCGGGTCTCCTTGCTCGGCCCGTTGCCGCCGACCCGGTCGTAGAAATCCACCGGTGTCCCGCGCCAGGTCGTTTTCTTGAACTTCTCGCTATTCTTGGGGTCGCTCTTCTTGAGCTCCGTGAGGAGGTCGACCGTCTTCGACGAGTAGAAGGCCGCCAGCAGGAATCGCTGCGTCGGAGCGAGGCGAAATGTATGCATCGACCTCGACGGGCCACTCGGCCCCCTTGCCCAGGGCGCGGAAGGCTCCGAGCGCTTCCTCCTGTTCGTTGGGCTTCGTGACGATCGAGGTGCCGAGCGACTTCATCAGCGACAGGACCCGCGGATCCTTGGCGAGCGCGCTCGTGTCGTGAATCCACAATTGGAAGACCCGCATCGTCTGCGGCGTGGCCGCGGTCTGCGCCGGAGCGCGGACGCCGTCGGGCGCCTGCGCGCGCGCGGTGAAGGCAACACCACAAAAAACGAAGCGACTGCAATGCGTGTGATCGATCGCACGGAACTCTCCCCTCCTTCGAGCCCCCAGTATCGGCAGAAGGGGGTGCCCCGATTCAGCGCGCCCCGACGCTGCCCAACTCCTATCGAGCCTTCGCGATCGAGAGCTCGGCCCCGCCGCGCACCTCGATTCCGAAGGCGTCGCGCACCGCGCTCGAAACCAACACATCGCGCGTCGCCCCGTCGGCGGTTTTCTTCCCGCGATCGAGCAGGATCGTGCGCGGAAAGAACTCCCAGACGAGCCGCAGATCGTGGATCGCCGCGACGATCGTCTTCCCCTCGGCGTTGAGCCTGCGAAGGATCTCCACGAGCTCGATCTGGTGGCCGATGTCGAGCGAGCTGGTCGGCTCGTCGAGAACCAATAGTGGGGATCCTTGAGCGAGCGCGCGCGATGAAGACCCGCTGCCGCTCGCCTGCCGAAAGTGTGGGAAGCGCGCGCCGCGCGAGGCGAGCCGATCCCCACCTGTTCCATCGCCGCGTGGACCGCCTCGACGTCGCGCGCGTCGAGCGCGCGCCACGGGCCCACGTGGGGAAGCGCCCCATTGCCACGGCGTCGAAGACCGCGAGATCGAAATCGGTCCACGTGTTCTGGGGGAGGTAGGCGATCTGGCAGGCGATCTCGCCGCGCGGGAGGGAGCCGATCGGCTTTCCCAGCAAAGGACCCGCCCCGCGGTCGGGCGGGTGATCCCACACAAATGGCGCAGGAGGGTGGTCTTCCCGGAGCCGTTGGGGCCGATGAGCGCCACCCGCTCGCCGGGGACGATCGTGACCGATACTTGGGAAAGGATCTCGCGCGCGGGGACCGCGTGGACGAGCCCCTCGGCCTGGAGGAGCGGAGCGGTCATGTGGCCTGCCTCTGGCCGCGGAAGATCAATCCCAACAAAAACGGGACGCCGAGGAAGGCCGTAAGGATTCCGAGGTTCAGCTCGAAGACGAAGGCGCGCGAGAGGAGGCGCGCGCCGAGGTCGCACAACACCAAGAATGCGGCGCCGCCGAGGAAGCAGGCGGGGAGGAGCGTGCGCGCGCGAGAGCCGACCAGCCGCCGCACGGCGTGGGGGATGATGAGCCCCACGAACGCGATCGAGCCGGCCACGCTCACCGCCGCCCCCGCGGCGAGCGCGCAGAGGACGATGAGGGCGAGGCGCGCGCGGGAGACGGGGACTCCCACGGACAGGGCGTGCTCCTCGCCGAGGGTGAGGGTGTCCACGAAGCGGTGGCACACCATCAATCCGGCCGAAGCAAACAATATCGGCGGCGCGGCGAGCTCCACATGGCGCCAGGTGCGCCCCTCCGCGCCGCCGACGAGCCAGAAGAGGATCTGTTTGACTTGGTATTCCTGGGTCGCCGCCAGGACGAGCGACATCCCGGCGGCGGCGAGGGTCCCCACGGCGATCCCAATCAAAAGAAAGGTGGCGTTGGATGGGCGGCCGCCGATGTGGGCGAGGCCGAATACCAGGATCGAGCCGGCGAGCGCCCCCGCGAAGGCGCAGGCGGGGAGCGCGAGGAAGAGCTGGTCGGCCCATCCCAAGTAAATGGAGATCATCGCGCCGAACGCGCCGCCGCCGGTCACGCCGAGGATCCCCGGGTCGGCCATCGGATTCTGAAATGTGGCTTGGAGCGTCGCGCCGACGATCCCGAGTGCCCCGCCGACGAGCGCCAGCAGGCAAACCCGCGGGTAGCGCACGGCGAGGAGTATGTTGCGATCGGTCTCGGGGATGTCGGAGGCGTCGGCGAGGCCGAGCCCCGAGAGCGTGACGCGGAGGATCCGCGCCGGCGAGAGGTCCACGGTGCCGAGCACGCTCGCCAACAATATGGCGACCGCGAGGATCACGAATCCGAAGCGCAGGACCCGCGAGCTCGTCATTTCACGACGGGCTTTCGTTGGGAATCGGCGAAGCACTCCGGGTGGAGCAGCGCGGCGAGGCGCTCGGTCCCATCCACGACCCATTGCGAGAGAGTGGATAGGAGATTCGCGGGCATCCGCACGACCCGCCCCTCCTTCACCGCGCGCAATGTTTGGGATTGCGCCGGCACCTCCTCGAGCGGAGGCACCCCCTCGATCCATTGGCGGTCGTTCAAAAGCAAACAATCGGGATCGTCGGCGAGGACCCGCTCGATCGGCATCTGCCCCATGCCGTTGCGCCCGGCGCGCGCCGCGAGATTCACGCCGCCGGCGCGCTCGATCATCTCGCTGATCGTGGAGCCGGCGCCGGCCGTCCAGCCCCCGCCCAATAATAGACAGTCGGGCGATTCTTGGCGTTCGCGAGGCGGGCGTCGAGTTCGGCGAGGCGGCGATCCATCCGCGCGACCATCTCCTTGGCGCGACCCTCGGCGCCGACGCGCGCTCCGAGCGCCAGGATCCCCGCGCGCACGCCCGCGAACGAGCTCGCGTTCTCGTAGCGGAAGACCGGAATCTTGGCATCGGTGACCTGCCCCACGAAATCGGCGGAATTGTAGGGATTCACGCAGACCAGATCGGGGCGGAGCGAAAGCAACGATTCCACGTTTCCCGGTCACGCGCGCGATCGGCTTCGGGTAGTGATCGGGGACGTTGGAGATCCCGGGGTTGTCCACATAGCGGCTCACCGCCACGACCCGGTCCGCCGGGACGAGCTCCGCCAGCATCTCGTCGGCCGCGAGATTCACCGAGGCGATCCGCGACGCGGCGCGCGAGGCGGCGCCACCCTCGCCGCGCGTGCAGCCCGCGGCGAGAAGCCACAATAAGCAAACCCAACGAAACGCGCGCGCCGCCGCCGCTCAGACCCCTTCGATCCCGATGTACTCCTCGTCCCACCTCTTCAGCGACTCGTCGAGGCTCACCTCGGCCACCCACTTCGCGTACTTCTGGCGGAAGTCGCGGGATTGCTTTGGATGGATGCAGGCCGCCAGGATCTCGAGCGAGTCGACGATCCGCGGCCCCGGGCGATTGAAATATTGGTTTCCATCGCACAGATACACGAGACCGTTGAGCGGCGCATCCCAATCTTCCCAGGGAGATTCTTCCGAAGAGTGGGAATCTCGGCGAGCGTGCGTTCGAGCGGAAAGCCGCAGGGCTTCACGACCACGAGGTCGGGATCGAGCGCCTCAATTGTTGCTTCGTGAGGGTCGGCGCTTTCTGCCCCGATGTGGTGACGAGCGCCTTCGCGGCGCACCGCTCGGCCAAATCGGGCATCCAGGTGCCGCCGATCATGATCGGATCGATCCACTCGATCGTGAGGATGCTCGGCCGGGTGGAGGTGCGCTGGGCGCGATCGGAGACCGCCTTCACGCGCGCGTCCATCGAGGCGAGGAGCGCCTCGCCCGCGGCCTCGCGCCCGAGGGCGGAAGCCACCTTTCGGATGTCGGCCCAAATATCGGCGAGCCGCTCCGGATGGAGGTTCACCACCTTTACGTCTTTCCCAACGATCGACTTGGCCGCCTCCGTGACCTGCGGGAAGCTCACCGCGCAGACGTCACAGATATCCTGGGTCACGATCACGTCGGGGGCGAGGCTCCGGAGCGCGTCGACGTCGAGGTCGTAGACGGCGAGCGCCTGCTTCACCACCTCGCGCACGTCGCGGTCGATCTCGCCGCTCGGCGCGTCGGTGCGAATCTTGGGTTTCGTCAGGACCGGCAGCCCGACGACGTCGGCGGGAAATCGCATTCGTGGGAAACTCCCACGAGCTCGGCGCGCGCCCCGAGCGCACAGATGATCTCGGTCGCGGAGGGGAGGAGGAAACGATCCGTTGGGTCATTGGTGGCTGTTCCATGTGGGGTCCGCGATGCCGCGGGACTTGTTCTCGTAGCGGGCCATCACGAAGAGGGTGTCGGAGAGGCGATTCAGGTAGCGAATCGCGAACGGGCCGATCTTCTCTTTGTTGGCAAGCGTGACGACGCGCCGCTCGGCGCGGCGCGCGATCGCGCGGGCGAGCTGGAGCGCCGCGGCGCCGGGGAGCCGCCGGGCAGAATGAGATTCTCGAGCGGCGCCATCTCCTCGGTCATCCGATCCATCAGTTTCTCGAGCGCCGATACGTGGCGTTCCTCGATCGTTGGGACCGGCCTCTTGGCCTTGTCCTCCTCCAAAACACACAAATCGGAGCCGAGATGGAAGAGCTCGTTCTGGACGACGCGGAGCGCCGCGTCGAGCGTGGGGTGGAGCCCGGCCGCGAGCGCGACGCCGATCGAGGAGTTCAGCTCGTCGACCGTTCCGTAGGCTTCGATGCGCGGCGAATCCTTGGGGACCCGCTGGCCGCCGCCGAGCGCGGTCGTGCCGTCGTCGCCGGTTTTCGTGTAGACCCGCGTGATGCGAGGCATATTTTCGTTGGGATTGGAGATGTGGCGTTCGCGAGGACGCGGATCCCAGCGTTGCCAACGATGGATCGTTGGCATTCGTCGGTGCCCCGGGCCTCGAGGGACGCGATGGAGTGCACTCCCGGGTCGGTCTTCTGGCTCGTGGCGGGGCGCGCGCGCGGCGGTCGGCCTTCGGCCGGAGCCTTGCGTGGTGATCGCCCGCGCGGAGGTTGGCAGTCGGCCAGAGCCTTGCGCGGTGATCGTCTGCGCGCCGCGCGATCCCTTCCAGCCCCCAAGTGTCGGGACCAGTGGATTCGATCGCGTGTCACACCACTCACAGCGGCGGGTCCGCGCCGGATTCGCACCGGCTTCCCGGAACCGCGGGAGATTCGCGAATAGAAAGAGCGACCGGAGTATGCGGCGCCGGGCCTTTCGTTGCCAGCGTGTTGTAGGATGCCGCGCCCGTCACAGTTCCCTTGAGCCGCAACGCCGACGCCCCGGATCGCAGCGCCCCGGCGCGGCGCGCGAAGGCGTTCCGAACGCTCGCGGTTTGTGGGGTTTGCGTCGCGATCGCGTTCCTGGTGTATGCCCCCGCGCTCCGCAACGAGTTCTACAACGACGACGCGTACTTCCTCGGCGATGCGAAGTCGATTGGCAACAATGCGCCGGCGATCCTGGGGCTGAATCCGCTCGGCTACTACCGCCCGGTTTGGTCGGCGTGGGTGTGGGCGCTCTTCCGGATCTTCGGACTCTGGGCGGCCCCTACTTCGCGGCGGGGATCGTCCTCCACGGGGTGATCGGATCGTTGGTGTGGGTGTTGGCGCGGCAGCTCCGGCTGGGTGCCACGGCCGCGTGGATCTCCGCGATCGGATTCTTGGCATTCTATTCCCACTCGGAGGCGACCCTCTGGATGGCAGCCCACAATTCCAGCCTCGCCGCGGGGCTTGCGCTGCTCGCGGTCGTGTTGCATCTGCGCGCAATGGAGCGCGGAGGGATCCTCGCGGCGGCCGGCGCCTCGCTCGCGCTCATGGCCGCCCTCTTCACCAAGGAAACGGCGATCGCGGCGATCGTTTGGATTCCGCTGGCGCAGTGGGCGCGTTTTGGTTGGCGAAGCCTATTCACGCGCGAGTCGCTCGGGCGCTACGCACTCCACGCGGCGGCGGTGGCCGCCTTCTGGTTCGCCGACGAGCGGATTCGCCTCGGCGCGGCGATGGTCCAGGATCCGAGCACGTCGCGGGCGGGGCTCCAGAACGTGCGGGTCTCGCGGATCGTCGGTGCGTTCGGGTTGCTTTTCGAGCCGGCGGGGGTGCTCCCGCGGAGGTCTGCTGGGGACGGGGGCCGCCGCGCTATTCGTGGTATTCGCCGCCGTCGCGGTGCTGCGGCGGGATTTGTGGCGTCAGGCCGTGGCGGCGACGGCCATCGCGCTGGTCGCGCTCGCCCCCACCTCGGCGACCTACCAGCAGATGGGGACGCCGTTTCGTTTGTATTACTTCCCGACGGTCGGCGCCGCGCTTTTGTTGGGGATCCTCTGGAGCTGCCTCGACTCGCCCGCGATCGCCGCCCGCCTCGGCGCGCGGGGGGCGCCTGGTTGCGCGGCGCCGCGATCGTTGGGTTCGCGGGATGGGTGGGATGGTGCGCCGTCGGGATCCGCGCCGTGAACGACGCGTACTACCGCCCCCAATCCCACGCCCAGACCGCCTTCGCGCGCCGGCTCCAACCCTACCTATCCGAGGGGCGCCGCCCGCGCCTCCTCTTCCTCGAGCCGCCGATCAACCAAATCCTACATATCCAGAAATTCCTGAATCTATACCACGACGTCCCCGAGGAGCTGGTGACGCAACACATCCTGAAGCGCGCGGACGCGCAGGGGTGGCTCGACGGGCGGCTCGGCGATCCCGCGGTGACCGCGCTCGAATGGACCGCGGACCGCGGGATCCTGCCGACGAAGACCTTCCCGCGCGCATTTCACATTTCGTGGGAAGGGGCGCTCGGGCGCGACCCGGCGTGGAGCGAGCCCGAGTTCGTGACGGCGTACGAAATCGTGTGGGATTCCCCGGCCGGACGATAGCTTCCTCCGGACTCGACACCTAAAGACCCCATGCCCACCGTCGCACCCCGCGAGGCCGCGCGCCGCATGACCCACGCCGGCGTGGGCGCGCTCTCCCTATTGTTGCGTTGGCTCCCCTGGTGGGGGCGGTCCTCTGCGCGCTGTCTGGGATCGTCCTCAATTTCTTGGTGTTGCCGCGCGTGGCGCCGAAGATCTTCCGCGAGGGGGAGCACGTGTTCGCCGGCGTGCGCGCCTATCCGGTCGCCGTCCTTTTGTTGGTGTTGATCTTCCCGCTGCGGATCGCGGCGGCGGCGTGGGCGATCCTCGCGGTCGGCGACGCGATCGCCGCGCTCGTGGGGCGGCGTTGGGGAGCGTGAAGCTCCCGTGGAATCGCGACAAGAGCCTCCAGGGAATGTTGGCATTCGCCGTTTTCGGCGCGGCGGCGGGGGATGCGTGCTCGCCTTCGTGATGCAGCGGCCCAATCCCACCTTTGGGCTCTTCCCCGAGATCGACGCGTTCCTGCGCAACCTGAGCGGGCCGGCGGCGCTCGAGGTCTACCCGCGCGACGAGCCGGGTCTCGGCGCGATCGCCGCGGCGGCCGGGATCGCGGCGGTGTCGGGGGCCGCGGCGGAAAGTATCCATTCGCGGGTCGATGACAACTTTCGGATCGCGCTCGTCGCGGGGGTGGCGCTCTTCGTGTTGGATCCGCTGAACGGCGCCACGCTGGTCTCGCGAACCTAGTCGATGGATTGGAAAGACGCCGCGATCGGGCTCGCCGCGAACGCGGCGCTCGGCCTCGCCGCATTCGCGGCGCGCGCCGTCGGCAAGTCGGGGCTCGTCGCGGGGACGATCCTCGGCACGCTTCTGTGGGTTCTCGCCGGCTGGCAAAGTTGGTGTTTGCTCGTGGCGTTCTTCATCGTCGGCTCGGGGCTCACCAAGTTTGGCGCGGAGGAGAAGGAGGCGCGCGGGATCGCCGAGGCCGCGGGAGGGCGGCGCGGCGCGCGCAACGCGCTCGCGAAAGTCACACCCGGCCTCCTCTGCGCGGTCCTCGCGCGGCTGCTCGGCGATCCCGACGGCGCCTGGCACACGGCGCTGGCCGCCACTTTCGCGACCGCCGCCGGCGACACGGCGGGCACGGAAGTCGGCAAGGCCATCGGGCGGACTCCGATCCTCCTTACCACCTTTCGGCGGGTCGCCCCCGGCACGATCGGCGCCGTGTCGGTCGAGGGGACCTTGGCGGGAATCGTGGCTTCGGCGGTCCTCGCGGCCCTCGGCGGATTCTTGGGAAGCTACGCGCCGATCGCCCCGGTCACGGGATCGCTCATCGTCGTCGCCGCCGCCTTCGGTGGGAATCTCTTCGAGTCGTGGATCAACGCGGCGCTCGCGGGCCGGCGCAAGCTCGACCACGAGGTCTCGAACTTCCTCCTCTGTGTCGTCGGCGGCGCCATCGCCTTCACACTCGCCCGTTTCTTTGGTTGAATCGCCTTCGAGCATGACCCAGACCGCGACGGCCCCCGCGAAAGCCAATCAAAGCCGGCTGTCGGTCTATTGGCGCTACGCGCGCCCGTTCACGCTGCTGCCGCCATTGTTGGGAATGCTCTCGGGGGCCTGCTCGGCGATCGGTGCCGTGGCGAAGCATCGCGGCATCGATCGCCTCGACCTCCTCGGCGAGGTGTGGCCCTATCTGCTCGTCGGCTCGCTCATGGCGGCGACTCTCAACGCCGCCCTCGAACGTCCTCAACCAATGGACCGATCTCGAGAACGACAAGATCAACAAACCGACGCGGCCGCTGCCCGGCGGGGAGGTCACGGTCGGCGAGACGTTCGTCTACTTCACGATTCTTTACATCGCGTCGGTCACCTCGGCCTATTTCGTGACGCGCGCTCCGCGGGCGCGTGACCGGATTCTTCGCCGAGCACGAGTGCTTCGTGATCGCATCGATCGGCGCTCTCTTCACGCTCATTTATTCTTGCCCTCCGGCGCGGACGAAGCGTTGGGCTTGGCCCGCGCAAATCACGATCGCCATCCCGCGCGGCTGCCTCCTCAAAGTGTGCGGTTGGAGTTGTGTGGGAACGGTCCTCGCCGATCTCGAGCCCTGGTTCATCGGCAGCGTGTTCCTCTTCTTTTTGTTGGGAGCGTCGGCCACCAAGGATTTCTCCGACATGAAGGGAGACGCGGCGGCCGGCTGCCGCACGCTGCCGGTGCGCTATGGCGTGCGGAGCGCGGCGTACCAGATCGCGCCGTTCTTCGTGTTGCCTTGGCTCCTGATCCCGGCGGGATGTACCTGAAGCGTGATTTCCACCAATCCGATGGGCGGGTGGAAAGTTTGCCTTCCTCACGGGGAATCCCAACGTTCTGCTCGGCCTCACGGCGGCGCTCGTCCTCTATGGCAGCTATACGGTGTGGCTCATCCTGCGCGACCCCGAGGCGCTCGCGACGAGCGAGAACCACCCGTCGTGGACCCACATGTATCGAATGATGATGCTCGCGCAGGTGGGATTCGCGGCGGCGTATTTGGTGTAGCGACGGCGCTCGGCGGATAGCCTGGCTCGCGTGACGACTCCGCGCCCGAGCATTGCTCCGTGGCTTCCGATCGCGATCGGCGGCGCGGCGGTGGCGCTCTCGGCGGTCGGATTGTTGGCATTGCGCAGCGAGGCGGCGGTGGCGCGGCTGCGCGCGGGGGAGGCGGCACGCGAGGCGGTGTCGCTCGCGGTCGCGGGGCTCGAGGCCGAGCTCGCGAAGGTGGCGGCCGAGCTCGACGCGCGGATCCCCAATCCCAACGATCGCGCGGCGCTCGTCGCGTTCGGGAAGGATCGCGCCGACGTTTTGTTGGTGTTCGACGTCGGGCCCAACGGCGCCACGCTCGGGCGCGCCGCCGCGCCCGGCTCGGCGCCGGCCTCGCGCCCGATCGACGCGGCGGAGCGCACGCGGGTCGAGGCCTTCCTCGAGGAGGCGGCGTTCCAGGAGCACCAAGCCAAGGATCCGGCGGCGGCCGCGAAGGCCTACACGCGGGCGGCCGAGGGGTCGAGCGACCCGCGCCTGCGCGCGTCGGTATCGTTGGCATCGGCCGCATTCGAGCTCCGGCGCGGGAACTCGGAGGGGCGGCCTCTGCGGCTCGCGCCGCTTCTCGAGGGGGACGCGGCGGCGGTGCGGACCTTCCGCGAGAGGCATTCCGGTGCGGCAGCTCGCGCGCCTCGTGCGCGCGCGCCAATGGAAAGATTCCGGCAAACGAGGCCGCGGCGCGCGAGGAGGGGGATCGTTTGCTTTCGGAGCTCGACGCGGATCCGGCCCCGCGCCGCGCGCGGTCGTCGACGAGGTGGCCGACCTATCGTTGGGTTTGGACGGTCGGATCCGCGAGGCGCGCGGCGCGATCGAAAGGTGGGAAGCGCGCGAGCGGGTCGAGCGGGGTGTCGCGGAGGCGGGCGCGAAAATCCTATCGTTGGGATCGGTGGCGCCCTCGAGGGCGCCATCCTTTGCTGGGATCCGCGCGCGACGGAGTGCGCCGCCGCCGCCGCGCTCGACCCGGCGGCGTTCCTCGCGCGGGCGCTTCCGGCGGCGGCGGCGATCCCACGCGCGGCGGGCTTCCCAATCATCGCGGCGGCGGGGGCGGAGGCGTGGGGGAGGCCGCAGTGCCCGGGACGGGGGCTGCTCCGCGTCGGCCTCCCGCGCGACTTCGATCCCACGGTCGTGAAAGTTGGGGTTCCGCCGTGGGCCTCGGCGGCGCTCGTCGTTTTGCTGGGATCCACGGTGGCCGGCGGCGCCTGGTTCCTCACCCGCGCGTCGCGGCGCGAGGTGGCGGCGGCGCGCGCGAAGTCGGAGTTCCTGGCCGGCGTCACCCACGAGCTCAAGACGCCGCTCACCTCGATCCGCCTCTACGGCGAAATGTTGGAAGAGGGGCGGGTCCCCGACGCGGCGAAACGCCAAGAATACGTCCGGACGATCGGGCGGGAGGCGGAGCGGCTGACCGAGCTGATCGACCGCGTGCTCACCCTCGCGCGCCTCGAGCAGGGGCAGGCGCCGCCGCGCGCTGGGTGTCACGGCCGCCGAGGTGGCGCGCGACGCCGAGGCCGCCTTCCGCCCCGTCGCCGAGAAAGTTGGGATGCGATTCTTGGTGAACGTCGACGCGGGCGACACGCCGCTTTCCGCCGACTCGGCGGCGCTCGTCCAGGCGCTCGTCGATCTCCTCGAGAACGCGCGGAAGTACGCGGCCGCGGGCGGGGTGGTCGAGCTCACCGGGCGCCCCGAGGATTCCCAATATTGTTTCGAGGTGGCGGACCGCGGCCCCGGCCTCCCCGCCGGCGACTCCGAGCGCCTCTTCGCCATGTTCGCCCGCGGCGAGGACGACTCGATCCGCGGAAAGGTGGGATTGGGGATCGGCCTCGCGCTGGCGCGCCGAATCGTCGAGGCGCAGGGGCTCGCTCGCCGCCGGGAATCGGGAAGGGGCGGCGCGGTCTTCCGGATCCGTTTGCCCGTGGCGACCCCATGAAAACCGACCATGCCAAGATTCTCCTCGCCGAGGACGACCCGGCGCTCCGCGCCGGCGTGCGCGACGCGCTCGCCTCGGAGGGGCACCGCGTGGAGGCGCACGGCGACGGCGCGAGCGCCCTCGAAGCGCTCATGAATGGTGGGTTCGACCTCGCGATTCTCGACGTCGTCGATTCCCAAGAAAAGCGGATTCGAGGTGTGCCGCGAGGCGCGGCGGCGCGGCCTCGAGCTGCCGATCGTGTTCCTCACGGTGCGGGCCGACGAGGTCGACCGCGTGCTCGGCCTCGAGCTCGGCGCCGACGACTACGTGACGAAGCCGTTCTCTCGCGCGAGCTGCTGGCGCGCGTCGCGGCGATCCTGCGGCGCACGGGGGCGCGGCCGCGGAAAGTTGGGATCCAAAGTGAGCGTCGGCGCGCGCGAGGTGGATCTCGAGGCGTTCGTCGTGCGCGCCGGCGAGAAGGAGACCAAGCTCGCCCCCAAGGAAGCGGGAATGTTGCGTTTGCTCCTCGAGCACGAGGGGCGCGTCGTGACGCGCGAGCGCTTCCTCGAAGAAGTGTGGGGATCGGCGCTGTTCGTTGGGCCGCGCACCGTCGACACGCACATGGGGCGGCTGCGCGCGAAGCTCGAGGACGATCCGGAGGCGCCGCGGCACCTGCTGACCGCGCACGGCGTCGGCTACCGCCTCGTGCGGTAGTCGCGGCGGGTCGCGGGCGCGCGCCGCGGCCCCCGTTGTGACAATTCGTTCACAAAGATGTGGTGAGCCCGTGGCGACTGGGCGCTTCGGGGTCGCTCCAATGGGCACGTCCTTGGAGGGACGCACGAATGCTCGCGATCCTCATTGCGCTTCTGCCCGCCGTCGTTCATTTCACATCCCAAGAAAGCAAACCCAACGATCCGGCGGCGCTGGTCGAGCGGGCGAAGATCGCGGAGGAGCTGGGCGACGCGCCGAAGGCCGAGCGATTGTTGCGTTTGGCGATGGCGGGCTCCGACCGCGGCGCCGCGGCCGCCGCGCGCGCGCGGCTCGCCAACCTCGAGCGGGTCCTCGGGCGCGGCGAGATCAGGATCCTCAGAGCCGTCCATCCGCGCCCCGACGGCCGCTCGCCGATGGACCGCCGCTTCGCGGACGCGCTCGCCCACTATCTCGAGGGCACGCTCGACGCCGATCAATTCAACGAGGTTCTCGCGCTTGTCGGCGAGTCGGCGTTGTCACAAATCCGCGCGCGGATCGACGACCCTGCGACGAAGCTCGGCTCGGATCGATGCGCTCTTCGGAATGCTGGCGAGGCTCGGCGCGCGGGAGCACGGCCGGAGCCCGAGCCGATCCTGGCACTCCAGGCCTACGCGCGCTCGGACGATCCGCTCATCCGCCGCAAAGCCATCAAAGCGATCACCTCGATCCCCGACCTGCGCTCAGCTGGTCGCGCGCGCTCGCCGCCGACTTTATCAAGAGCAACGAGGCCGACGCGCGCATCGCGGCGATCAAATGGCTCCGAAACTGGCCCGAGGATCATCGCTCCCCACCTATCGCGGCTGCGCGCGCGATCCGGACCCATTGGTCCGGCATAGCTTGTCGTAACCGACTCTGCGGTGCGCCTCTCGCCGGCGGACCGCGAAGTTCTCCTCCAGGATCGCAACGATAGTCGTGTCGGCCGCCAGATCGTGAGCGAGTGTGAGCGCGAACAGTGGCCCAATCCCACCGATACGCTCCTCCGCCTCGCACAGAATCCCAACGAAGAAGTCGCGCAGAACGCGTTCAGGTCCTCGGCAATCGAGGGATCCTGGACGCGAAGGCGCCGGCGGTCCTTCCGACGCTCGAGAAGCTCGTGTCGAGCCCGTCGAGGCGGGTGCGCGAGAACCTCACGTATCACAACTCGCGCCCTGCGAGAGCTCGGCCCGGCGGCGCTTCCGATCGTCCTTGCGATGACGCGACGATCCTGATACGGGGATCGCCAACGAACGCGATCAACTCGTTCGGCCAGATACTGAACCACATACCAACGAAGCCACCTGAGGGACCTGTGCGATCTGCTCGCCCGCGGCCGCTGAAGCGATACGGCATGCGGCTGCAGGACAGCTCTCCGAAACACCACGGCCGACAACTACGCGGACTATCTCGAGGACGCGTCGACGCGGCTCTCCACGAAAGACGAGTTCCCAATGATGGCGCGCCTCCTGACGGATGTCCCTCGACCTCGCCCGATACCACAGGAAACTCGACGCAGAGCATCCTCGCCCAGCGCCACGCCCGAGCATCTTCCGATTGTTGCCGACGCGATGGCGCACGCGTCGGAGCCGCTCATGCGGGCGCAGCTCCTCGACCGGGCCGTCGAGCCTCGGCCTCGCAAACGACGGGTCCTGATCCGGCGCTCGTCTCCGTGCTCCGGAGCGCCCTCACGCAGGAGCAGGACCTGCAGACTCCGGCTTCCGGCGATGCGTGGTATCATGCGTCTCGGGATCCGCGAGCTGCAAAGCGAGCTCCTCGCGGCCATCGACTCGATCGAATCTCGACCAAGATCGATCCGCAGCTCGTGGTCCCCATGTATGCGCGTGCGCCGCGCGAGGCCGATCGCCACATTGTTGCATTTGGCGCGGCGAACTTGGCGGAGAAGGGCATCGACGCAATTCGAGTCCTCGATGATCGTCGAGATCCTCTCGGAAGCGCCTCGCCGTCGAGGATCATCGACGCGTCATCGCGGCTGATGCTGGACGACGAGTTCGTTCGCAACTCATTCTCCCGGAGTGGCGTCAATCTGGGCGTTCGCTCGGCTCTGTGCGGCGCGCTCGCGGAGCTCGAGAAGGGGCGGGGATCGACGCGCTGAAGCGAATGTTGGTGAAGTCGGGCAACGTCGGCGTTCGATCTCGCCGCCGCCGAGGCGCTCGCAACGACCAAGTTTGCCAACGATGCGGTTGCCGAGCTCCTCGTCGAGCGTGCGCGATCGGGGATCCTGATCCGATGGTGAGGATGATTTGCCTCCGCGCGCTCACGTCGCTCCACCAAACCAACGAAAAGATCGGCGAAGGCGCTCGAGCCGCTCCTGCGCGACCCGAGCTCTGACGTGCGCCAGACGCTTCGCCAGCTATCTGATCCAGTGGTCCGATCCGAAGGCGATCGCGCTCTGGCGCACGCTGCTGAAGGACGCCAGACGCGCAAGTGCGGATGCAGGCGTGCGAGGGGCTCGGCCACTTCATGGTCGATGACGCGGTGCCGGAGCTCCTCGAGCTCCTCGCCGATCCGTCGGGGAGGTGCGCGCGAAAGCCAAGGATGTGCTCGAGCGGATCCGCTTCTACAACGAAGAGAAGAAGCGATGGCAAGATTGGAAGCGCGCCGGCGGACAGGATCCGGCCGAGGGAATCCAAAGGTTGGTGAAGATGCTCGATGACAACGATGCGGTGGTGCGGGTCGCTGCGATCCAATCGCTCGCCTCGATGAAAGCCGATGAATCGCTCCCGAAGCTCGTCGACATGATGACGAAGGCGTCGGCGGGGGAGCGCGAGGCGATTGCGAAGGCGATCGCGAAGATCAACGAGTGAAAGTTGGGGAAGGGGACGGGCTCCGCCGCCCGTCCCCGCCGCTCAGCCGATGAGCTTGGCCGCCTGCCGCGCGCTCGCGAAGATCCGCTCCAGCCCCTGGTGCGGTGCGTTCGACGTCTCGCCGACGAGGTAAAGATTGTCGAAGCCGCCGAGCGCGATCGGCGGCCGCGCGCGGGCGCCCGCGAGCGGCGCCGCCGGATCGTCCACGGGGCGCGCGGCGTGCCGCGCGCCGCGATCCGCGCCGTAAAGTTGGGAATGAGCTTCGCGAGCGAGGCCTCGAGCCGCTCGGCGAGCTTCGCGAGCGCAGCGTCGGCCGGCACCTCGCCGAGCGGGAGCCCCACCCGCCCCGCGATTGCGTCGCCGATCCCAACGATCCAGCTCGCCGGCTCCGCGACGAACGCAAAGAAAGGCTCGGCGAGCTTCTCGCGCAGCGAGAATCCCACCGATAGCCCGGGCGCGCCGCCAGCGCTTCCAACAAAAAGCGCTCGTCGCCGGGCAGCCGCAGCCAATCTTGGTCTTGGAGAGAGCGCGCACTTCGGCGCCGCCGATCGCGAGCACGACGCTCGATCCCAAGATTTCCTCGCCGCCGGCGAGCGCCACGCCGCGCACGTGCCCTTCGCCGATGAGCACCCGCTCCACCGCCGCCCCGGTGCGCACCTCGCCCGCCTTGGCGCGCCAGGCCGAAACCCAACTTTCCAGGCTCTCGCCGAAGCCCAACGATCTTCGCCTGGTCGAGCACCACCTCGCGCGCGAGCGCGAAGGCCCCTCGGGTTTCGAGCGGGTCTCGGCGGCAGCTGGGCCGGCGAACGCATTCATCAGCCCCGCCGCGTCGCCCACCACCTGGTCCGCGTCGTAGAAGTGGTCGAGCCGCTCTTCCTTGTGCGTCGACTTCGAGAGGGCGCCGCGCACCGTGAGCCGCGTGCCCCACGAGCCCGCCGCCGAGCGCATCACGAAACCAAACGATCCGGTTCCGAGCGCGCCCCTTTCTCGCCGACGAGCTTGAGGGCGAGCGGCACGCGCGCGAGCGGATCGAGCTGTGCCTCCGCGCGCGCCGCCTCGATCGCCGAGCCCTTCCGATCCACCGCCCACGGCAGATCGAGCCGCACGCCGCCCCGTTCGAATGGCAGCAATCGCCCGCCGACGCTTCCGCTCCGCTCGAGGACCAGGGACTCGGCGCCGCGCGCGTGGAGGAGCGCCGCCGTGGCGAGGCCGGCGAGCCCGCCTCCCACAATTAGAACGGGGTGTTTCGGGGCATTTCACGTCGGGAGTATTGGAGGGGCGCGCAGGTTACCCTTCCGCCCCCATGCCGACGATCCTCCGCCCACTGCGCCGCGGCTGCGCGCTCGCGGCCGCCCTCGCGCTCGTCGCGTGGAGCTGTTCGAGCGGATCGTCGAGCTCGAGCGCGACCCCAATCTCCGCGAAGCTCACACCGGGAAGAGCGCCACGCTCGCCGCCGACCGGATCGCGATCGTGGTGCCGCCGGGGCGGTCGCCGACGACATGATCGTCCAGATCGTGAAAAGCAAGACCGTGATCGCCGCCACGGGGACCCAGATCGGCACGGCCTACTCGACGATTCCCAACGATATCGGTTTCGCGGTGCCGGCCGAAGCCACCTATCACTACCAGGAGCTCACCCTCCCCTCGGGGGCCGACGAGAACAATCTACAGTTGGCATTCCTCGGTCCGAGCGGGCTTCCCACTTATCTTCCGACCACGATCGACTCGACCGCCAAGACCGCGGTCGCGATGATCCCGACGCTCGGCACGATCGCGCTCATCCTCTCGCCCACGCCGGTCGTGATCGTCAACGGCCCGGGAACGTTGGTTTTCCTCCGCGAGGGGGCGGAGTCGCTCCCCGATTTGTGGCAAGCGCTCCCCGACGGCTCGATCCCACAATTGATCCACGCGCACACGCCGGCGAGCGGATCTCCTCGCCGCGCGTCTCGACCGTAGCCGGGATCGCGGCGTTCACCGAAACGGCGAGCGGCGGCATCACCAACAAAGCGTGGATCGTTGGGTTGAACGGCGCGGGCGGCGACCCAGGTCACCCTCGACGGCTCCGACGAGACCGTGGGGACCTCGACGTGGACGGCCTGCGCCTCTACGTGAGCCATCGCGAGCCAGGCGCGCCCTTCGATGACATCGCCGTCTACGCCCTGGTGGCCGGCCCGCCCTTCCCGCGCGCGCTCCTCACGAACACTCCCAACGAATCGGAGTCCAATCCGCGCCTCTCTCCCGATGGCGCAACCCTCCTCTTCCAAGACAGCCAGCTCCATGTGTGGCGCATGGCGCCGGTCGTGGGGAGCGCGGTCAAGAAAGTCGTGACGACCCCGGTCGTGACCTACGCGTGGCGCCCCGACTCCCAGCGGATCGTCGTGCAGCGGCCGCTCTCGACCGGCGGGTCGACCGGCAATCCGCCCCCGGCGGCGGCCTCCTCGAAGCTGAATCCGCTCGCGGTCACGAGCAGCCTCGGCACCGCGTTGAAGGGCTCCGGCGGGGCGCTCGCTCCCACCTATTCGCCCAATGGGAACAACCTCCTCTTCCAGTTCCAGGACGACGATGCCACGGTGCTCGCGCCGACGCTGCGCCAGATTCCACGAAAAGGGGTCACCGGGTCGATACCTTTGGGGGCGCGGCCATTCTGGGCGGCGCCCCGAGCGTTTTTCTTGGTGAAGCGCCGACCAGTGTCCCGTAGCAGCCAAACCAACTTTTCCGCCACCGCATGAGCACCTCGCTGACGATAGGGATCATCTTCGCGATCGCGTCGGTGGTGTGCGTTCTCCTCGATCCGCTCTGGCTGCGCGTCGGCGGCGGATACTGGCGATTCACGCCGATGCTCCGGCGCCTGCGCCTCCGCCGCGGCTGCGCGACCGCGAGCACTTGGAACAATTGCTGACGCGCCTCGGCGCATTGTGGGGTTGCCCGATCGAGTGGCGCCGCAGCGCCCACGGCATCGAGTTCCACGGCCGCGGCCTCGTGAATCAGTGGCTCGGCGCGGGGCGGATCGTCGACCTCGACGGCGAAGGTTGGCTTTCGGTGGAGATCCCGTTCCGCCAGGCGTTTTTGTTGCCTTTCGCCTGCGCGAACGTCCTGCTGATCGGCCCGCTCGGCTGGCCGGTCGCGGCGGGGCTCATGCTTTCGGTGGTGACCGCGTTCCTCGTCCAGCGCACCTTCGCGCAGCGGGTGGAGCTCGTCGCGCGATTGTTGGTGATGAAGCCCGAGGCGCGGAGGCGGTGATGCGGGTCGCTCGAATGCGCGCCGAGCTGCGCGCGCGCGGGCGGACGTGAGAATCCTCGTCACGGGGGCCACCGGATTCTTGGGCGGCGCCGTGGTGAAGCGCCTGCTCGCGAAGGGGCACGAGGTGCGGGCCGTCGTGCGCGACCCCGACTCGGCGGGGATGCGCCTTCCAAGAATGTGGAGCTGCGCCCGGGGACCTGGCGCGCCCCGAGACGGCGCTGGAGGCGCTCCCCGGCTGTGGCGGGCTCATCCACATGGCGGCGCTCGTGAAGCGCAAGGCGCCGAAGGCACAATTCGACGCGGTGAACATCACATCGACCGAAATGTTGCTTTCGGAGGCGGCGCGCGCGGGGATCCCCGCGGTCTACACGTCGTCGTTCTTCGCGCTCGGGCCGAGCGATGGGATCGCCGCGGGGCGAACCCCACAAATGCCCCACTCGTTGGAGAAGCCCCACACCGACTACGAGCGCTCGAAGCGCGAGGCCGACATCCGCCTCGAGGGCTGCGGCGCGCGGGGGCCCGATTGGTGACGTTGTATCCCGGAGTCCTCTACGGGCCGGGGAGGTCACCGAAGCAAATCTCATTGTTGGGATTCTCCGCGATCATTTTCGTGGGAAAGTCCCGGGGCTGCCCGGGGCGGGCGCGCCCGCTGGTGCTACGCCTATGTCGACGACGTGGCCGACGCGCACCTCGCGGCGCTCGAGCAGGGCAAGCCGGGGCGCGGATCGCGCTCCCCGGAGACAACAAAACAGGCCTCGAGTTCTTCGAGGAGGTGGGGCGCCAGACCGGCGTACGCCCGCCGAAACTTGGGATTCCGATCCCGATGGTTTGGGTCGCGGGCGCCCTCGAGGAAATGTTGGCATCGGCGGGGCGGCGCGAGCCCAAGCTCACGCGCGCCGAGGCGCTCACCTATGCCCACGATTGGGCGCTCGACGGGAGCCTCGGCGCCGCCGAGCTGGGCGCCGTTGCGACGCCGGTCGCCGAAGGGCTCCGCCGCACCCTCCGCTGGATGGGGAGCGCGAGCCCGGACTCATCCCAACGAAAGGCTGAACGCGCACAAATGCGAATCTTGGGATCGACGATCGAGGGGCGCCTCGCCGCGCTCGATCGTTGGCGTTGGCGCCTGCCGGCGCTGGCGCTCGCGACGGCCGCCGCCACGGGGGCAGGGCTCGTCCTGCGGATCCCATTTTCTTGCCCTTGGCGCAGGCGATCGTGGCGTGGCCCTTTTTCTCGGCATCGTGCGTCGCGGGGAGCCGCGCCGCGCGGCGGGGGCCGTCCTCGTCTTCGCCCTCTCGGCCGCCGTCGTCGTGACCGCCGCCGTGGCGCTCCGCCCCGCCGCCGGCTTCGAGGACGCGATCTGGAACGGCGCGCGCTACCGCGACGAAATGTTGGCATTCATCCGCTCCGGCGGCGTCGAGGGGGAGGAGGCCACTCCCCACCTATTCATTCCCAAGCATGCGATCCACTTCGCCTTGTTCCTCGTCGCGTGCGCGCTGACCGCCGGCTTCGCCGCGCTCGCGATGGGTGGCGTCCTCCTCAACTACATGAGCTTCTATGTGGGCTCGCTGCTGGCCGAGGCGGCCGCGCACGGCGGGAACGTCGCCCGCACGCTCGTCTTCGCTTGGGCCCCTACGCGATCGTCCGTGTGATCGCCTATGCCTGCGCAGGCTCGGGACTTACGACCTGGCTCCTGGGGCCGGCCGAGGCGCGCGCGGCTGCCCGCCGCGCTCTCGCGCTCGGGGTGGCGCTCGCGGTCGTCGATGTCGTGGCCAAGGCCTTCCTTGCACGTTGGTATGGGGAGACCTTAGGTAGCGCGATCTACCCACGATGAATCCCACACTTGGCGACGACCCCGATCCCCCGGCGACGGCGAGGACATTCCCGAGACCCACGGCGAGCCGGGGTCCTCGAGGTCGACGAGACGGCGCCCCTCACGAAGCCCGAGCTGGTGACGGTCGAGGGGGCGGAGCCGGCCACGGTCTTCGTATTCCCACTCAAACGCGCGGTGCCCTTCCCCGGGCTCGTGATGCCGGTGATGGCGGAGGGGCGCGGGAAGGACATCCTCGAGAAGGCCCACGCGCAGAGCCCACATATCCTTTTGTTGCTTCAGCGCGATGCCAACGAAGAGCCGTTCACCGCGAAGGCCTTCCACGAGATGGGCGTGCTCGCGCGGATCCACAAGATCATCACGCTGCCGACGGGCAACGTCACCGCGATCTGCGGCGGCCTGAAGCGCTGCCGCGTCGAGAAGTTCGCCAAGCTCACCCCCTATCCGATCGCGAAAGTCAGCTATCCGACCGAGTCCAATCCCGGCGGCATGGAGGTGAACGCGCTCGCGCGCAACATCCCACAATTGATCAAGTCGATCTCGCAGAAGGACAGCAACTTCGGCGAGGAGCTCCGCGACGGCCGCGCTCAACCTCGACAATGTCAATCATCTCGCCGACTTCGCGGCGGCCTATTTCGTGCGCGATGTGCCGGCGCGCCAGCGAGTGCTCGAGACCTTGAACGTCCTCGAGCGGCTGCGGCTCGTCCACGAGATCCTGACGCGCGAGAACGAAGTCTTGGCATTGGGAAAGCGCCTCCAGGACGAGATCCGCGACAAGATCGAGAAGCAACAGAAGCAGTTCTTCCTGCGCGAGCAGCTGAAGCTCCTCAAGAAGGAGCTCGGCGAGGAGAAGGACCGCGAGGACCGCGACCGCGACGAGTACGATGCCAAGATTCGCGAAGCCAAGATGCCCGAGGAGGTGGAGAAGAAGGCGCGCGAGGAGCTCGACCGCCTCGCCATCATCCCGCAGGAGGCGAGCGAGTACGCGGTCGTCCGCAACTATCTGGATTGGCTCTGCTCGATCCCGTGGTCGAAGTCGGCGCCGGAGGCGAACGATCCCAACTATGCGGAGCGGATCCTGAACCAGGATCACTACGGCCTGGAGGAGGTCAAGGATCGGATCGTCGAGTTCATCGGCGTCCGGCGGCTGCGCCCCGACAAGCCGGGGCCGATCCTTTGCCTCGTGGGGCCGCCGGGGGTGGGGAAGACGAGCCTCGGCCGCTCGATCGCGCGCGCCACCAAGCGCCCCTTCGTGCGGAGCGCGCTCGGCGGGATGCGAGACGAGGCGGAGATCCGCGGCCATCGGCGCACCTATGTCGGCGCCCTGCCGGGGCGGATCGTCCAGGAACTGAAGAACGCGAAAGTCAACAATCCGGTCTTCCTCCTCGACGAGATCGATAAGTTGGGATCGGATTTTCGCGGCGACCCTTCCAGCGCGCTCCTGGAGGTGCTCGACCCCGAGCAGAACAAGATCTTCCGCGACCACTACCTCGACGTGCCCGTCGACCTCTCGCGAGATCCTCTTCGTCACGACGGCCAACATGCTCGACACGATCCCGCCGGCGCTGCGCGATCGTTTGGAGGTGATCGAGATCCCGGGCTACGTGACCGAGGAGAAAGTTCACATCGCGCGGCGCTATTTGTTACCTCGCCAGCGGGAGGCCCACGGCCTCACGGCCAGGGACCTGGAGCTCCCGGTGAGCACGGTGCGGGCGATCATCGAGGGTACACGCGCGAGGCGGGAGTCCGCTCGCTCGAGAAGCGGATCGAGAAGATCACGCGCCGGCGTGCGCTCGCCAAAGCGCGCGCGCCGCGCCGCGCAAGAAAGTTGGGATCGGTCGTCGCGCCCGAGGACCTCGCGGGATACTTGGGCCCCCCAAGTATCTCGAGGACCGCGACCGCTCGCCGAAATCGCCCGGCGTCGCCGTGGGGCTCGCCTGGACGGGGGTTGGCGGCGACGTTCTCTCGATCGAGGCGACCCGATGGCAAGGAAAGGGAAACCTAACTTTGACCGGTTCGCTCGGCGAGGTGATGACCGAGAGCGCGCGGATCGCGCTCGCCTTCCTCAAGGCCAACTCCGTTTGCTTTGGTTTGAACGTGGAGGATTTCGACAAGTACGACCTCCACATTCACTTTCCCGCCGGCGCGGTTCCCAAGGATGGGCCGTCGGCGGGGATCACGATCGCGACGGCGATCCTCTCCCTCTTCCGCGGCGAGCTCGTGCGAAATCACCTCGCGATGACGGGGAGCTCACCCTCACGGGCGAGGTGCTGCCGATCGGCGGTGTCCGCGAGAAAGTATTGGTGGCAAAACGATTCGGGATTCCGCGCGTCATCCTCCCGGCGCTCAACAAGATGGACGTGGACGAGCTTCCCAAGAAACTGGTCCGCGGGATGGATTTCCGCTACGTGAAGACCTTCGGCGACGTGGTGCCGATCGCGCTCCCAAGATCGTTGGGAATGGAGCCGCGGCGAAAGTTGGGAAGGCCGGCCGCCCGGGCGCGACGAAGTCCAAGTGAGCCGCTCGCCGCATGGCCGCGGGCGCGCGCGCTCATCGGCGCGCCGATCCGGGGATCGCCGGTGCCTCCGCGCTGGCGCTCCTCGCCGCCGGTTGCCGCGCCCCCGCACGCGAGGTCGCGAGCCGCCCCTCCGGGCTTCACCAAGAAAAGAGCGGCCCCTTCGTCCTCGAGAGCGAGATCGCCGATCCCAAGATTCGCGCGGCGGCCGTCGAGACTCTCGCGCGCGCCGCGGAGGTCCTGGAGGCGCTCTATGGCGCGAGGCCCGAGCGAGAGCTCACAATCCGTTTGTATCCTTCGGAGACCGATCGTTGGGTTGCCGAAGGGGTCGACCCGACGGCGCGCGATTACCAACCATTGCCGGCGAGCGCCTCGCGCGCGAGCCTGCGCGCGTCGGTGGCGTTCCCGCGGATCGAAGTGGTGGAGCGGCGCGACGCCCTCCCCGATTTATTGCTTTGCGACTCGACGCGGATTGCGCTCGCCCACGAGGCGGCGCACCTCTGGACCTTTGCCACGATTCCGGGCGAGGAGAATATCCCCGAGTCGATCCACGAGGGGATCGCCGAGTGGGTGGCGGATCAGGTGCAGACGCGGTGGGAGGCTTCCATGGGAATCGATGAGCGGGACTCGGCCGACCCCGTGCGAGCGAAGGAGATCGATGCATTCGAGGGGTACTTCAAACTCCCACGCAGACCCAACGAAACGGAGTATTGTGTCTATCCCCTCGAGTTTGAGAAGGGGCCCTACGGCCGTTGGGTGACGAGCGCGGCGTTCCAGCGCGAGTCCGGCGCCGAGCTCGGCGCGCTCCGGCTCACGCACCCAATCCCAACGATCGCCGAGCTGCTCGACACGACCCCGCGCGCGTCGAAGTCGCCACAGCTCTGGACCGCGGCCGCCTGGTTCCAGGTGAGCGCCCTCACGTCTCTTTCGGAGAACCCAACGAACTTCGTTCGTTGGGTTCGTGCGATGGCGCGCGGCGAGGATCCCAAGAAAACGTACGAGGATATCTTCGGCATCGAGGAGTATCGCCAGTGGATCGAGATGTGCGCTCACCAGCTCGGAGGCGCGCAGCGGCTTTGGTCGGTGGGGCGCGACGTGAGCCAGCTGCGCCCGTCGAGCGCGTTCGGCGTGAGCGCCCTGTTGGCACCGACCCCCGGCAGCGCGACCTGGCTCTTCGATAGTGGGGATTGGGATTGCGAGCGCTTCGAGGCCGACGCGGACGTCCAGATCCTCGGCGGGGGTCGCCCGAATTGTGGCTTGGCTTCGGCTTCGACGACGGACGCAACGGCGTGCGCGCCGTGATCCCGACCTCGGGGAAGGCGACCGTCGAGGGGTCGTCGGCGGCGTTCCAATTATGGCTTCGACGCGAGCCTGTCGGCCGGCGCCGTCCGAAGCGATCGCCCGTTCCACGTGCGCGTCCGGCGCGACAACGACGAGGTCACCTTTTTCGTGGGATTCGCCCCCGTCACGGTGAGGATGCCGCGCGGCTTCGACGCCAAGACCGGGCGGATTGGCGTCGGCGCGCGCGGCGGCGCCTTCACGGTTCGAGACCTGCGGATCACGGTGCTCCCTCCCGAAGCAAATGATCGACCCCTCACTTTCCTAACCCAACAATCCGCGAGCGCCCCCGCGCCGGGCTTCGGCGCTGAGCCCGCACGCCGTCGGCCTCGATCCGGCGGCGGGGCTCGTGATCACCCTCGCATTGTTGGCATTGAACGCATTCTTCGTGACCGCCGAGTTCGCTCTGGTGGCGATCCGCCGCTCGCGCGTCGACGAGCTTGCCAACAAAGGTGCCGGGGCGCGCGCGCTGCGGCGCCTGCTCGCGAACCTCGATCGCACGATCGCCTCCACGCAGGTTGGGATCACGCTGGCGAGCATCGGCCTCGGGATCGTTGGGGAACCGTTCCTGGCGGAAGCGATCGCGACCGCCCTCACATTCCTGCCGACTCCGCTCAGCGTCGCGGTGGCGCACGCGCTGGCAGTCGGCACCGCATTCTTCCTGATCACGCTCGTGACCGTGGTGTTCGGCGAGCTGGTCCCGAAATCGTTGGCATTGCGCTACCCCGAGCGGCTGGCGCTCTTCCTCGTCTGGCCCGTCCGCGCCGTCGGATATGTGCTATCGCCGTTCGTGAGCCTCATCAACGGCCTCAGCCGCTTCGTGATGGAGGCGCTCCGATTGCCGCCGCCGAGATCCCATTCGATCACCCCCGATGAGTTGCGTTTCGTGGTCGAGCAGGCGGAGGCGTCGGGGGTGATGCGCGAGCACGAGGCCGACGTGGTGCGCGGCGCGCTGCGCTTTCCCAACACTCTCGTGCGGCAGGTGATGGTCCATCGCAAGGATGTGGAGGCGATCGAGGCCGGGCTGAAGGGAGACGCCCTCTACAAGGCCGCCTCGCGCACGCGCCACACGCGCATCCCCGTCTACAAAGGGGACCTCGATCGGATCGTTGGGATTCTCCACGTGAAGGAGCTCCTGAAGCACGACTCGGCGACCCTCGAGCTCACCACAATTCTTCGCCAACCGCTTTGGGTGACCGCCGACACGCCGATCCCCGACCTCGTGACCGCGCTCCGGCGCAAGCGCACGCGCCTCGCGCTCGTGACCGACGAGTTCGGCGGATTCTTTGGTTTGGTCACGCTCGAGGACGCGGCCGAGGTGGTCCTCGGCGAGGTGCTCGACGAGCACGAGCAGCCGCGCGCGCCGATTCCCAGCGATCCGCAGGGGCGGCACGTGATGCAGGGACCACGCGATTGTTGGATTTAGCAGGAGGCGCTCGATCACGAGTTCGAGGAGAAGGCGGTGACCGTCGGCGGATTCCTGATGCGCCACCTCGGTCGTCTCCCGGAGGCCGGGGAGAAGATCCCCGTCGAAGGGTTCGAGTTCGAGGTGGAGGGGACGAGCGGCACCCAGATTGGGAAGGTCTTCTGCCGCCCCATTCCGCAGGAGGCCTCGGGCGAGGCCCCGGCGGAAGCACCATGACGCTCGCGTAGAGGTGCTCGTACGATGGGGCCGATTCGCGCCGGGCCGCTCCTTCCGCTTTCCGAGAAAGCCCCCATGTCGACCCCGATCCCCAACGTTCTTTCGCTCATTCTTGCGTTCCTTCCGCCGCCGCGCTCCAGCAGGCGCCCGCGTCGCAGCCGGCCGCTTCCCAACCATCGGGCTCGGCCGGACCCCAACTAACCGAGCCGAGCGACAAGCGCTCGCCGAAGGAGGTCGTGATCAAGAAGGAGTGCGGTGTGCTCGAGGACGTCTTCAAGCATCGCAGCGCCCTCCACTTACCTGAAGAACGACAAGGATGCGCGCGAGGCGATCCTGAAGACCATCGATCCCGAGTCGGCGAACGCGGTGAAATCGTTCCTCGAGCGCGACGAGCGCTTCACGGAGCTCGACTACCACTACGGCGAGAAGATCAAGAATAGCGAGGCGCGGATCCTCCGAGCGGCTGCGGAGCGACAAGTTCCAGGGCGTGGCCGACCTGCTCGAGGCGGTCAAAAGCAAACAATATCCGGCGTCGGTGGCATTCGCGAATTTGATGAACACGGTCGAGCTCAACTTTCGCTACGGCGTGCGGAATAAGTTGGTGAACGACGACGAGATGGTGAAGGATCTGGGGCCCAAGCTCACCGCCGAGGCGCTCCGGATCGAGGGGACCGCCGGCCACTCGATCGAGGAGATCGCGAAGGCCTACTGGAAGGAGACGAAGCCCGATGATTTCCCGGCGAGCTGGTTCGACCCGAGCTCGGAGATCGTCAGCTACGAGTTCGGCGAGATCCCCATTGCCAGAGATTTTCCGCGGGTCGACCTCGCGACCGCCACGAAGGAGCAGCTCACCGCGATCCCGGGGCTCGAGGAGGAGATGGCCGACGCGATCCTCAAGTATCGCAAGCGGAACAATATCGTTAGGGTCGAAGAGTTGCGTTTGGTGGAGGCGATCCCGGCGTACCTGGTCGATCCGCTCGGGTCGGTTTGCACCGTGAATCGCGGCGCACAGCCCGCGAAGACCAAGAAATGGACGGTGATGGTCTTCCTCAACGCCGCCAACAACCTCGAGCCCTTCGGCATCAAGGACATGAACGAGATGGAAATGGTGGGATCGACCCCCGATGTGAACGTCGTGGTCGAGCTGGCGCGATACCAAGGAAAGCAGGCGGTGAAGCCCAATGGCCAGTATCTCCAGCAATCCCTACTCGGAGTTTTCGGGGCAATTTTATATTGGCATGGACAACACGCCGGGGACGCGCCGCTACTACGTGCTGAAGGACTCGGACAAGGCGCGGCTGCGCTCGGTGATGCTCATGAACGTCGGCGAGACCGACGCGGGGCGCCCGAGCCACTTGCCAACTTTGGCAAATGGGCCGTCGAGAACTTCCCCGCCGAGCACTACGCGCTCGTGATCTGGAACCATGGCGCCGGCTGGAGCGGTGTGTCGTACGACGACAACACCCACCATGGCATGGACCTCCCCGAGGTGCGCGAGGCGCTCGAGGGGATCTGTGGGAGTCTCAAACGCCAAAATAAGGAACACATCGACATCCTCGACTTCGACGCCTGCTTGATGGCAACTCTAGAAGTGGGATTCGAGCTGCGGAACACGGTCGACACGCTCGTCGCTTCCCAAGAAGTCGAGCCGGGCGACGGCAATCCCTACACCGATTGGCTGAAGTTCCTTTCCCAATATCCCGAGGCGCCGCCGGCCGCGATCGCGAAATCGTTGGTGGAGGCCTACATCAACTCTTACGCGCCGAACGGCTCGCAGGCGGGGGCGGCGGCGCCGACCGGCGAGGAGCGCTGGAACGGGGGCGCCGAGACCAAGTCCGCGATCCGTCTCTCGAAGATGGTGGAGACCCGCGACGCGGTCGAAGCGGTTGCGAAGATTCTCCAGGGGAAGACCGATTTGCTTGGGGATGTGGCCGAGGACATCCTGAAGGACGCGCGCCGGTACGGGCGTTTGGTTGATATTCAGGATTTCTTCACGAAGGTCGCCGAGCACGAGAAGAGCGACGCGGCGCTGAAGGCCGCCGTGGAGCGGGTCCAGGATCTGATCGGCTATCCCAACGATGGGAAGGACAAGCTGGTGAACGAGGCGGTGATCAGCCGGCGCTCGCCGGGGGCTGTGATCTGGGGCTTCAACGGCTGGGCCACGCCGCCGCGCAACCTGGCGCCCTTCGTGTATCAATCGCGCTTCGCGAAGACGCCGCTCACGGGCCCCGACGAGAAAGGCAACTATGTGGCGAAGCTCAAGTTTCCGCCGATGCTCCGGAACAACAAGACCCAGAAGATGGAGTTCGTGAAGGAGATCAACTATCGCTTCGACGATGACCAAGAAAAGCGGACCCTCAAGGACTTTGAGAACAAGTTCTTCACGACGGAGTTCACCCCGCCTCGGCGATCCTCGCCGAGGGGCACATGATCGGGAACAACCGATCCCACGGCCTTTCGTTGTATTTCCCCGCATACTTGGGATTCGACAAGGAGTACCGGCGCTTGCAGTTCTCCGACGGCTCGACCTGGGCCGCGCTCTGCGAGAAGTTCCTGCTCCGCAAGATCGAGAAGCCCCACGAGGTGGCGCTCCTCGGGCTCAACCACGCGACGAAGGCCGACCGCGAAGCGCTCGGCGCGATCGTCGTGCGCGAGGAGCTCGACAAGAAGCTCCGCAAGCAGGATTGGGCGTCGCCCTACGGCGAGGACCTGAAGAAGCTATCGTTGGGATTCGACTCGATCCGCGACCCGCGCCCCTATGGCTTGATTGGGCGGGGATGTTGGAAGTTTTCAAGGAGGGGATCGTCGTCCTCGACAACCACGTCGGCGGCGAGATCACCGCCGAGGGGCTCGAATCGATGGATCCCAACAATCCGCGGCCGCGCGGGCCGCGCGTCGTCGGCCCCGACGGGCGCAACGCCATGCGCTTCCTGCGCAACGGCGGCCGCCTATTGGTGGGATCGGCCGCGGCGACCCAGACCGTGTGGGACACGCCGTTCTATCGCGACACCCTCGGCCTCGAGTACGTGGAAAAGTGGGATCGCGGCTACGAGTTCACCCTCGAAGGGGCGCCGAACGCCAAGGCCCCGCGGAGGCCACCGCGTCGAAGGACTCCAAGGCCAATCCCAAGTATTCGATCGAGTGCGCCCGCAAGGGCGAGCCGATCACGATCTTCCAGAAGCGCGACGGCGCGGCGGGCGATGGGGTCGAGCCCTTTGCGGCTCTCCCCGATGGGCGTTGGATCGGCGCCAAGATCTCGCGGGTCGATCCCAACACATCCAAACTTTACAAAGCGGTCGTCTTGGGCTTCTACCTCGCCGACGTGAAGGGGGCGGACAACCGCCGCGCGATCCTCAAGGAAGCGCTCACGTTCCTCGGCGCGGACGGCATCCGGAAGGATTCGCCGGCCGCCCCGAGCCCCGAGGCGATTCCCAATCCCAACATTGGCGCGGCGCAGCCCGCCTCCGCCGGAACGGGAACGAAAAGGAAGACAAATAGGGCGCACCCCGCCCCAATCCCGAATCTGACGTGCGAGACGCGGTGGCGCGCCGGCGCCGCGCCGCGGCATCTTGGCCGCCATGAAGACCCTTCCCGAACCCAACGAAATGTTCCGCGCGCTCGTCGAGCGCGATACCAGCTATGACGGGTCGTTCTTCGCGGCCGTGAAGACCACCGGGATCTTCTGCCGCCCCGGGTGCGGCGCGAAGAAGCCGCGCCGCGAGAACGTCGAGTTCTTCGCCGACGCGACGGCGGCCGCGCGGGCCGGCTTCCGCCCCTGCCGGCGCTGCCGTCCGCTCGAGCCGGCGGGCGGCGCCGCCGTGGGTTTCCCAACTATTGGCGCGGATGCGGAGAGAGCCGTCGGCGCGCCTGCGCTCGACCGACCTGCGGAATCTTGGGATCGAGCCGGCGCGCGCCACCCGCTGGTTCCGCTCGCGCTACGGCGTGACGTTCCAGGAATACCAACGAAACCGGACGCTCGGCCGCGCGCTGGTGCGGGTGCGGCGCGGCGAGAGCGTGACGCGCGCCGCCCTCGAGAGCGGCTTCGAGTCGGAGAGCGGCTTCCGCGACGCGTTTACCCGCCTCTTCGGCGCGCCGCCGACGCGCGCCGCGCGCGACGGCGACGTGGTGCGGATCCATTGGATCTCGACGCCCATCGGGAGCCTGCTGGTGGGGGCGCACGCGGGCGGCATCTGTTTTTGTGAGTTCCTCGATCGGCGCGCGCTCCCGCGCCAGATCGAGACGCTGCGGCGTCGCGCGGGGCGCCCCGTCCTGCCGGGGCGCAACGCCCACCTGGAAAGGTTGGAATCGGAGCTTGCCAACTATTTCTCCGGCCGATCGTTGGGATTCACCGCGCCGATCGACGCGCCGGGGACGCCGTTCCAGGAGGCGGTGTGGCGCGAGCTGCGCGCGATCCCCGCCGGCGAGACCCGCAGTTACGCCGACCTCGCGCGCGCACTCGGCCGCCCGGGGCGGTCCGCGCCGTCGCGCGCGCCAATGGTGACAATCGGATCGCGATCCTCATCCCCTGCCATCGGGTCATCGGCAGCGACGGCTCGCTCACCGGCTACGGCGGCGGGCTCTGGCGCAAACAGTGGCTTCTGGAGCACGAGCGAGAGTCGGCGCGCGCGGGGAAACTTAGGCGCCGCATTCGGCGCCGTTTTGTGGCATAAGGGGTCCGTGATCGCGTTCGCTTCCGACCGCTACACCGTGCCGCTCCCGCCGGGGCATCCCTTCCCGATGGGGAAGTACGAGGCCATCCGGACAGGGCTCATCGCCGAGGGGACGCTGGAGGCGACGCGCGTCCTCGACCCGGGGCTCGCCGATCGCGATTCTTTGCTTTGCGCCCACGACGCGGCGTGGGTCGACGCGGTGCTCGCCTGCCGCGTCGGCGCCGAGATGGAGAAGCGGATCGGGATTTCGGTCGATGGCGCCCTCGTGGCGCGGTCGCGCGCGTCGGCCGCCGGCACCCTCGCCGCCGCGCGCCGCGCTGCGCGAAGGGGTGGCGTCGAATCTGGCAGGCGGCACGCACCACGCGGGCGTGCGCGCGGCGCCGGCTTTTGTGTGGTGAACGACCTCGCGATCGCAGCGTTGCGATTGTTGGGAAGCGGCGAGGCTCGTCGCGTCGCGATCGTGGACCTTGACGTCCACCAGGGAGACGGCACGAACGAAATTTGTGTGGAAATCGCGCGATCTTCACGTTCTCCATGCATGGCGAACGCAACTTTCCGCGCGTGAAGGTCCCCGGCAACCTCGACGTGGCGCTCCCCGACGCGACCGGCGACGCCGAGTTCCTCGGAATCTTGGCATCGCGCCTCCCGGAGATCCTCAACGGCTTCGCCCCCGATCTCGTTCTCTTCCAAGCGGGGTCGATCCGCTCCGCGGCGACCGCTTCGGGCGCCTCGCGCTCACGATCGAGGGCTGCGCGCGCGCGACGCGCTCGTCCTGCGCGAATGCCGCGAGCGGGGAATCCCCGTCGCGACCGTGATGGGGGCGGCTACGGGCGCGACCTCGCGCCGACGATCGAAGCCCACAAAAACACCGTGCGCGAGGCGGCGGCCGCGTGGGCCGCGTGGCGCGTTCGCGAAACCCAACTATGCCGATGAATCCCAAGGAAACGCCGCGAGTCGACGAAGCCCTGATCCGCCGGATGCCGAAGGTCCTCCTCCACGAGCACCTCGACGGGGGCTGCGCCCCGCGACGATCGTGGAGCTCGCGCGCGAGTGCCGCTACGGCGGGCTCCCCACCTCCGATCCCAAGGAGCTGGGAGATTGGTCCTGCCGCGGCGCCGACCGAAAATCGCTTCCTTTGTATTTGAGGGTTTCGCCCACACGATCGCCGTGATGCAGACCGCCGAGGCACTCGAGCGGGTGGCATTCGAGGCAGTCGAGGATTGTGCCAAAGATGGGATCGTGTACGCGGAGCTTCGCTTCGCGCCGGTCTTCCACACCGAGAAGGGGCTCGCGCTCGAGCGGGTGATGGAGGCGGTGCTGGCGGGGATGGCGCGGGCGAAGCAGAAAGTTGGGATCGGGTGCGGTCTCATCGTCTGCGGGATGCGCAACCGCGAGGACTCGGCCGAGATGGCGGAGCTGGCGCTCAACTTCCGCGAGCGCGGATGTGTGGGATTCGACTTGGCGGGGAGGAGGCGGGGCACCCGCCGAAGCGCCACCTAGCCGCCTTCGACACGATCCGCCGCGGGAACTTCAATATCACCATTCACGCGGGGAGGCGTTCGGGCGCGAGTCGATCTGGCAGGCGATTCAAATCTGCGGCGCCCACCGCATCGGCCACGCGACGCGCCTGCTGGAGGACATGGTCCTCCACGAAGGCAAAGTCTTGAAGCTCGGGCCGCTCGCGCAGTTCGTCCTCGACCGGCGGATTCCGCTGGAGATTTGCCTTTCGAGCAATGTCCAGACGGGGGCGGTGGCCACGCTGGCGGAGCATCCTTTTGGTGTGTTCTATCGCGAGCACTTCCGCGTCACGCTGAACACCGACAATCGCCTCATGAGCGCCACGACCCTTTCCCAAGAATACGCGCTCGCGGTGAAGCACTTCGGGCTCGACTTCGACGACCTCGAGAAGATCGCCATCAATACGATGAAGAGCGCCTTCATCGGATACGACCCGCGCTGCGAGATCATCTTCGGCGTGATCAAGCCCGGCTTCCGGAAGCTGCGCGAGGAGCTGAAGCTGCCTCCTGCGCGGTCACGATTTGCGTAGGGGTCGGTTGGGGGTGCGGGCTCCATATGTGCAAATCGGTTTCTTTGATTGTGATGCAACGGCCTGCACACAGTCGCCCGCACCCCAACCGACCCCTACGCAACGCGCGGCGGCGCAGGAGGTCGCACCTCTCCAGTTGAATCCGAGGCCCGGGAATGGACTCGCGCCCGGGGGTGTCGATCGCGGGACGTATCCGGAGGCAATCGATGATTCGAGGCGGCGTGATCGTTGGCTTATTGGCGGCGGCGGCAGTCCAGAGCAAACCCCAACAAAAGCCGGAGGCGCCGAAGGAGCCCGACGACATCGCGGACGTGCCGTCGAAGGATTTCCGCTGCGGGAAGAACGAGAAGCAGCGCTATTTCCTGATCGGGCCGCGCAAGGATGTGAAGCCGCCGAAAGATGGCTTCGGGCTATTGGTGGTGATGCCCGGCGGCGACGGCTTGGCGGATTTCCTGGCGTTCGTGAAGCGGATCGCGAAGAACGCGGCCGGCGATGGATACGTGGTGGCCGAGCCGGTGGCGGTGAGGTGGACGAAGAGCCAGGAGATCATCTGGCCCACGAAGAAGAATCCCGCGGCCAAGATGGAGTTCACGACGGAGGAGTTCGTCGACGCGGTGATCGCCGACGCGGCGAAGCAACAAAAGATCGATCCCAAGAAAGTGTATACGCTGAGTTGGTCTTCGAGCGGGCCGGCGGCGTACGCGATCGCGCTGCGCGAGAAGACTCCCGTGCGCGGGTCGTTCATCGCGATGTCGGTGTACAACAAGGGATCTCCTGCCGCCGATCGCCGCGGCGAAGGGGCGCCCGTTCTATTTGCTGCATTCGCCCGACGACGACGTGTACAAGTTCTCGTTCGCCGAGGATGCCAAGAAAGACTTGGAGGGCGCGGGGGCGAAGGTCGCGCTCGAGAAATACGACGGGGGCACGGCTGGCACGGCCCCGTCTTCCCCATGATCAAGAAGGGGATCGAGTGGCTCGAAAAGCAGTGACCCCTACTTAGGCGCCTTCGCCCCGCCCAACTCCTCGAGGAGCGTGAACGGGTGGCTCTTCGCGTCGACCTTGTCGACGACCTTCTCGATCTTCCCGTCGGCGCCGATCACATAGGTGATCCGCGCCGCGTATTGTGCCTTTGGGTCGTCGCAAGCGCCGTAGGCCATTCCCAACGATCGCGTGGTGTCGCAGAGGAGCGGAAAGTTGTAGTCGAACTTCTTCGCGAAGTCCGCGTTCTCCTTCGGTGTATCGAACGACGCGCCGAGGATCTGGACGTTCAACTTGTCGTAGTCGCGGATTCGATCACGGAACCCGCATCCTTCCTTCGTTCAGCCGGGGGTGTCGGCCTTCGGATAGAACCAAAGGATCACACGCTTGCCACGGAACTCGCCGAGCGTGCGTTCCTTGCCAGTGTGGTCGAGGACTTTGAAATCGGGGGCGGGATCACCAACTTTCAGGAGCGGCATCGTGGACCTCGTCGATATGCGAATAGGGGATGCGTATCGTTGGCGCCAGATTCGGGGCGAAAATACGGGGGCGTTTCGTTGGGTTCTACTTCTTGGCTTTGGCGATGTCGTCGAGCACCTGCTGGGCGTGCTCGGCCGGCTTCACCTTGAGATAGATCTGCTCGAGCTTCCCATCTTTCCCGATGAGGAAGCTCACGCGCTGCGGGTAGCCGGCCTTCGCGTCCTTGCACGCGCCGTACGCAAGACCCATCGCGCGGTCGGTGTCGCACAGGAGCGCGAACGGCAAGCTCTGTTTCTTGGCAAAGGCCGCGTTGTCTTCCACGGTGTCGAAGGAGATCCCAAGTATCACGGTCTCGGCTTTCTCGAAGTCGCGGATTCGATCACGGAATCCGCAGGATTCGATCGTTCAGCCGGGGGTATCGGCCTTCGGGTAGAAGTAGAGCATCACGCGCTTCCCCTTGAACTCGGCGAGCGTGCGCAACTTTCCGGTTTGGTCCTTCACGGAGAAAGCGGGCGCCGGGTCGCCGATCGCGAGAGCCTTATGCTCGCCCGCCGGCTTGCTCTCGGAGGATGGGCGCGAGGCGGGTTTCGACTCGGGCTTTCCCTGCGCGGAGGCCGCGGGCGCGGCGAAGAAAGGAGGGCCGCGAAGGAAAGCGCGGGGACCATCCACAGCAGTCGTCGATGCGGGATCATGGCTAGAATCCTAGCCTTCCCCAACAACCAACGCCCATGAGCTTTTTCGAGCGCCTCGTTTCGCAATCCATCGAGATCATCGAGTGGGTCGACGACACGAGCAACACGATCGTCTACCGGTTCCCGGTCTATGCCAAGGAAATCAAGATGGGGGCGAAGCTCACGGTGCGCGAGGGCAGGCGGCCATCTTCGTCAACGAAGGGAAGATCGCAGACGTGTTCCAGCCGGGGATGTACACGCTCACCACACAAAACCTCCCGATCCTCTCGACGCTGCGCGGATGGAAATATGGCTTCGAGAGCCCGTTCAAGGCGGAGGTGTACTTCGTCGCGACGCGCGTCTTCACCGACCTCAAGTGGGGGACGCAGAACCCAATTATGTTGCGCGACCCCGAGCTCGGCGCGGTGCGCCTGCGGAGCTTCGGCACCTTCGCGATGAAAGTCAGCGATCCGGCGTCGCTCCTGCGGCAGCTCGTCGGGACCGACGGCCTCTTCCAGGTCGACGAGGTCCAGAACCAGCTCCGCAATCAGCTCGTCGCGGCCGCATCCCAAACATTGGGAACGGGGAAGATCGCGGCACTCGATCTCATGGGGCGGAGCGCGGAGGTGAATGCCGTCATCGAGAAGAACATCAACGATAATTTGAAGGAGTGGGGGATTCAGGTCACGCGGCTGCTCATCGAGAATGTTTCCTTTCCCCCGAGGTCGAGGCGGCGCTCGATCAGCGCACGAAAATGGGGGTCGTCGGCGACCTCGCGAAATACACACAATCTCCAAACGGCCCAGGCGATCCCCGAGGCGGCGAAGAACCCCGGCGGCGCGGCCGGCGCGGGGTCGGCCTCGGCGCCGGCCTCGCGATGGGGCAACAGATGGCCGCCTCGATGGTGGGAGCGGGGCGGCGGCGGCCGGCAACGCGGATGTCCGCGCGCGCCTCGAGCAGCTGAAGCAACTCTTCGATCAGAAGCTCATCTCCGACGCCGAGTACGAAGCCAAACGAAAGGAGCTGATCGCGAGGCTGTGACGGCCGCCGACGCCGAAAGCAACGATTCGGCGCTCGCGCGACCCTCCGCCCATAGTTGGGAATCCCCTCGCCGTGCCCGAAGACCCCCGGTCGTGAACGCGCCCCCAGTGTTCGCCGCGCCTGCGACGGCCGGCGACGTGGAGCAGAAGCCGCGCCGTTTCCCATGTAAAGGATGTGGCGCGGGGCTCGAGTTCAAGCCGGGCGGAGATTCGATCCGCTGCCCCTATTGTGGGTTCGTCGAGAAGATCCCGCGCACGGCCGATGAGATCGATGAGTTCTCATTCAACGATTACTTGGCGAAGCCCAAGAAAGGGCTCGGGATCGACGGACGCGACGTGCGGTGCGGCCAGTGCGCGGCGATCGTCCATCTCGAGAAGACCACCAAAGCGACGCGATGCCCCTTTGCGGGACCGCGATCGTCGACGAGCTGGGCGACGCGGGCGACGCCGACGTGCGCCCCGAGGCGCTCGCCCCCTTCAAGATCGAACCCAACGAAGCGCAGCGATTATTCTTGGTGTGGTTGAAGGGGCTCTGGTTCGCGCCGTCGATCCTGCGCCAGGAGATCCGCGACTCGAGAGTGCGCGGCACCTATTGCCCGCACTGGACCTTCGATTCCCACACATCGAGCGCCTACCAAGGCGAGCGCGGGGATGCCTACTATGTGACGATGATGGTGCCGGTCACGGTGAGCGGGAAGACCACGCTGCAGTCGCAACAGGTCCGCCACATGCGCTGGAGCTTCGCGTCGGGCAACTACGAGACGTTCTTCGACGACGTGCTGGTGCCGGCGGGGAGCGCGCCGCGCCTCGGCCTCGCCTACCGCTCGAAGGCGCTCGTCCCCTACGATCCCAGCTATCTCTCGGGCTTCGACGCCGAGCGGCCGTCGGTGCCGGTGGAGGCGGGGTGGTCGGTCGCGAAGGCGTGGATGGACAATGCCATCTATCAGGCCTGCTGCGCGCGGATCGGAGGCGATGAGCAGCGGGGGTCCGCGTGAAGACCGCTTTTCGTGGGATCACCTTCAAGATGGTGCTCCTGCCGGTCTACGTCAGCACCTATCGATTCCAAAACAAGGCCTATCGCTTCCAAGTCGACGGCCAGACGGGGAAGGTGATCGGCGATCGCCCTATTCGGTCCTTAAGATTCTGGCATTGGTCCTCGTGATAGCGATCATTCTGGGTCTCGCCGCGCTCGTCGCCGCGCTCGTCTCGAATCATTAGGAATCCTTTTCATTAGCGATTCAGCACAATCGCGATCCAATCCGTGAGGTCCGCCATGCTGCCCATTCTTTTATCGTTGGTATCGTGCGCCGCGATCGCCGCCCCGCAGGGAGAGCCGGGCACGTCGATCACCATCTATAGCAGCGCGCAGCCGGGGGCGATGTCGGTGAACGCCCTGCAGCAGGCGCAGAACCCCTATTCCTACAATCCCTACAACGCCAACATTCCAGGCTACGCGCTCGTGCGGCTCGAGCGCGACGTGGATCTCCCCAAGGATCGGAGCAACATCCAGCTCACCGACGTGGCGGCGCAGATCGACGCGACCACCGTGACCTTCGCCTCGCTCTCCGACCCGGCGGGGACGCGCGTCCTCGAGCAGAGCTTCCAATCTGACGTCGTGAGCATGGCGAAGCTCCTCGAGCGCTACCTCGACAAAAGGTGGGATTCGAGCGCACCGTGGGGCAGACCTCCGTCTCCGAGTCGGGGACCCTCCTCAGCTCGACCGGCGGCTACATCATCCGGAAGGACGACGGCGAGGTGAACGTGCTTGCCAACTATAACAAGCTGATCCTCCCGGAGCTGCCGGGGGCTCATCACGCGCCCCACGCTTTTGTGGGATGTGGCGACCGACAAGCCGGGGAAGCACCGGGCGCGGATCACCTATCAAACGGCGGGGATCACCTGGTGGGCCGATTACAACCTGACCTTTACCGAGGGGAAGGATGCCAATCATGGGATCCTCGACATCGGCGCCTGGGTGAGCATCCTCAATCAATCGGGGGAAGCTACACCGACGCGCGGCTCAAGCTGATCGCTGGGGATGTCCATCGCGCCGAGCCGCCGGGGCGCGCGACAACGCCTACGAGATGGCCGCGCGCAAGAGCGCCGCCGGCGCCGATACGGGCTTCCACGAGAAGTCGTTCTTCGAATACCACCTATACACGCTGGGGCGGCGCACCTCGATCCCCGACCGCTCGACCAAGCAGATCGAGCTGTTCGCGCCGGCGCTCGCCGTCCCGTGCGAGAAGGTGCTCGTCTACTACGGCCTCGCGGCGGGGAACCGCGGCTGGGGGCCGAGCCCTACTTCGATCGCAACTATGGGATCCAAACCAACAAAAAGGTCGACGTCTACTTGCGATTCAAGAATGCCAAGGATGCCGGGCTCGGCATCCCGCTCCCTCGGGGCGGATCCGCGTGAGCAAGATGGATCCCACGGATAAGTCGCTCGAGTTCATCGGCGAGGATGTGATCGACCACACGCCGAAGGACGAGACGGTCCTCGTGCGGATGGGGAGCGCGTTCGACGTCGTGGGGAGCGCCGCCAGGTGGATTTCAAGGTCGACACGTCGCGGAAGACGATGGAGGAGGAGATCGAGATCAAGATCCGAAACCACAAATCGGAGCCGGTCACGGTCCTCGTGAAAGAGAACCTCTACCGCTGGGTCGAGTGGACGATCGCCAAGAAAACGATGGACTTCGAGAAGCTGGACTCGCGGACGATCCAGTTCCCCGTCACGGTCGACAAGGACGGCGAGGCGACCGTCCGTTACACGGTCAAATATACTTGGTAAGAGAGTATACTTGGTGAGCGCGCCGCGGCGCCTCGGCGCTCAATCGCACTCGAGGCAGGTCGCGTCGAAGGGGGTATGGGTGGCTTTCCCCGTCTCGGCGAAGCTCTTCAGGCATTCGCCGATCAAGTAGCGCCACCCCTTCTCCAGCTCCGCGCCGAGCGTGCCTCGGCGACCATCCCCGACACCGATAGGTGGAATCGGAGAATCGTGGTATCCCCCTTCACCTCGAAGCGAAATGTGGTGAGGACGCGCGCGGGGCCGCCGTACTCGGCGAAGAGATCGCCGGAGGTCTGGAGGAGCTCGCCGGTCGAGAGCGTGACCACCGTCGCCCACAAAACCCCCTGACCGTCTCCCCAATCTTCGTAGAGGCGCCCGCCGACGCGCGTCTCGAGCGCGAACGTCTTGGCGTTGGGACTCACGAAGAATGTGCGCGGCCACCACGCAGCGAGATCGTGGGTGAAGGCCTTCCAGACGCGCTCGCGCGGCGCCGCGATCGGAACCTCGAATCGGACTTCGATCGCCCGCAGGCTTTTCTTGGGATTCTCGGTCATCGCTGGATCGTTGGGATCTGCATTGTTGGGATGTGGGCGGGGCGCCCCTGCTCAGCCCGCCCACTCTACACCGAGCCCCGGCGCCGCGGTGGTACGCAAGAATCCGCCTTCGAGGACGAATCCCCCGACACCGGATCGCGCGCGAGATCGAAGCTCCCGTCGAGGTCGAGGTGGCGTGTGGCGGGGAGGCGAAGGCGGCGTGGAGGGCCGCCGCGATCGACACGCGGCTCTCATCCATGCAACCCCACATGAGATCGATCCCCGCGAGCTCGGCGATCCGCGCGATCCCGCGCGCGGGGCCGATGCCGCCGCACTTCATGAGCTTGATATTGAAGATCCCGCACGGCCGTGGCGGCGCCGCGAGCGCGAGGGCGTCGCGCTCGGAAAGCAAACTTTCATCGGCGGCGATCCGGCGGCGCATCGCCTCGGGGAGCGAGGCGAGGGTTTGGGTCTCGGCAGCGGCGACCGGTTGCTCCACGAACTCCAGATCCAAATCTTGGGTTTGCTCGAAGAGGCGCGCCACCTGATCCCAAGTATAGCCTTGATTGGCATCGACGCGGATCCCGACGCCGCGGCCGACCCGCTCGCGGAGCTTGCGCAGCCGCTCCAGGTCGGCGTCGAGGTCGCGGCCAATCTTCACCTTGAGGATGCGAAAGCCGCGCGCGATGTATTCTTGGGCTTCGTCGAGGGCGGAGCCGGTCTCCTGGATGCCGATCGTGATCGACGTCGGGAGCTTCTCGTGCGCGCGCGCCGAGCGCGTCGGCGAGCGGCAATCCCAACCATCGCGCGTGGAGGTCGTGGAGCGCGATGTCGACGGCGGCGCGGGCGGCCGGGGTCGCCGCCATCGGGCGCTCGAGCTCGCGCAGGAGCGCGGGGAGCTGGCGCGCGTCGCGCCCCACGAGCCACGCGAGGCGTTCCTCGGCGAGGGCGGCGCGGCACATCGCCTCGGTCTCGCCCGTCACATGCGCCTCGGGGGAGGCCGAGCCCAATCCCAACAATCCCCTCGGCGCGGATCACCACGAATCCGATCTCGATCGCGTCGATCGTGCGGAACGCGATCGTGTAGGGGCGCGAGAGAGGAATCCGCTCGGCGCGGGTCTCGATCCGCTCGATCCTCATCGCCGCTCCTCCTCGAGGAAGCGGCGGAGCGCGGGGATCGCGCGCTCGAGCCCCTCCTCGAGCGGACGGATCACGGGAATCCCAAGTTTCCGCTCGAGCGCCGCTTGCTCGCGCGCGAGGTCGGCGGTGGAAAGCCCCACGCCGTTCAGTGTGACCGCGAGAGTGCGCGCGCCGTAGGTCGCGATGAGGGCGATCTCCGACTCGATCGTTGGGATCGCGAATCGCCCTTCGTAACCGTCGAACCAGCGGCGCGCCGGCGCGTGCTGGAGGACGACGCCGCGCGCCGCCGCCGAAAGCAACAATTCGGCGCCGCACGGCCCGGAGGGATTCCGGAGCGAGGACTGCCCCTCGACCACGATCAGATCGGGACGCGTCTCGCGATGACAAGAAACGATCGCGTGCTCGAGCTCCCCCGAGACGAAATCGTTGGGAAGCGAATCGAGGATCGTCCCGAAGCGCGCCCCCTGCATCCAACCGGTCTGCCCGGTGTAGACCATCTCGGCGCGGACCCCGGCGCGGTTCGCCGCCTCGACGAGCAGCCGCGCGGTGGTGCGCTTGCCGATCGCGCAATCCATCCCGAGCACCGCGAGGCGCGGCGCCGGAATTGTGGCGATCTCGCCGGTCCAGAAGTGGAGCTCTTTCTTGGGTTTCGCGCGGCGGACGTCGACGACCCGCCCCCCGGTGCGCGCGAGCGCGGCCGCGATCTCCGGATCGTCGCCGGCGAACTCGTGGAGGCCGTTCACCAACGAAAGCCCGAGCGCCGCCGCCTCCAGCAGCAGCGCGCGGATCGTTGGTGTGAGGGCGCCGCCGTGGGTGGCTACGCCGACCACGCACCACTCGATCCTTTGGTTGGGCTTTTGATTGGGCGTTTTGTTGGGAATCGCGAGCGCCTCGGCGAGGCTCGCCACGATCGGAATCCCACGTTTCTTCCCGTCGAGGACCTCCCCGCGTCGCGCCCGGCGCAGGTCGCGTCGAGCACGGCCGCCACCTCGAAGCGCTCGCCGCCGCGCACGAGGCCGTGGGCGGTCTTCCCGTTCGGCGTGCGGAACAGCCCCGGGCAGAGGACGACGGCCGCGCTCTTGCGATCGCTCATTTCGCGGGGCGGATCCGATCGAACGGCACGTTCAGGATCGGGTAGTCGCGCCAATCGTGGTAATCGAAATGCCACCATTCGAACGGGTAGACCTCGAAGCCGTTCGACTCGAGCGCCCGACGTAATAATTCGCGATACCACCTTTGCCGCGAGGTCCCCCGGGTACGCCGGGTAGGAGCGCGGAGAGCCCTCGTCGTACTTCGCCCGTCATCTCGACGGGGTCGCCCGTCGCGAGGTCGTAGAGCGTGATGTCGGCGGCGCAGCCTCGATTGTGGCGAGAGCCATGGTTGGGATCGGCCACGAAGATCTTCTGCGCCTCCGGTGTCGCGTCCCAGAAGACCTTGGTCACCCACCAGGGGCGGTAGCCGTCGTGGATTCGGATTCCGTATCCTTGGCGTTGGAGCGCGTGGTGCGCGTCGACGAGCGACTCGGCCGCCTCCCGCTGCAGGAACGCGCGCGGCTCGGGATAGAGCGGCTCGCCAAGAAAATTATTGTGGGTTGCGTAGCGGATGTCGAGCTGGATCGTGGGATCGAGCCCGCGCACCTCGACGAGGTCGGGATCTTTCTTGGGATCCTCCTCGATCGGCGGCGAGGCGAGCTTGGCGGCAGCGGCGAGCTCGGCGACCGGCGAGACCGGCCGGATCCGCCCCGCCCCGACTCGGCCCCCGGCCGCCTGGGGAACGCGACGTTCGCCGCCGTGAGGCCGGTCACCCGCCCCGCGGCGTCGCGCTCGAACACCAACGTTTCGCCGGAGTAAAGCCCCGCGTCGGGGAAGCGGAAGTGGTCCGGCGACTCCTCCCGGAGCGGATACGACTCGAACCACTCGATCAACGCGTGGAGAACCCCATCTTTCTCGAGGACGAAGAGGGTGTTGTGATCCCAACCATATTCGCCCAGGAGCGGAAGCCAACTTTCGCGCGGCGGCGGCGGCAGGGGATCGGCCGCGCGGCGGAACGTCTGATTCCCAACTTTGAGCTCCTCCGCGACCGGCTCGAAGACCCGGCCGAAGGCGATGCGGTCGTCGACCACGAGGGCTCCCGCCGGCGCGCCGTCGAGCGCGCGGAGCTCCACGCGCCGCACGCTCCCTCGAGGAAGAGGCGCCCGCCCCGCTCGCACAACACCAACGATTCGCCCTCGGCCTCGTAGCGCCCGGCGAAGCGCGCGGGCGCGCTGCGGGTCGAGGGGCGCGTCCGCGGAATCTTGGGATAGGGGCGCTGCCGCGCGAGGCGAGGCCGTACTCGAGCGCCGCGTCGGCGATCCGCCGCGCCACCGAGTTCGCGCAATCCACCGTGATCGCGACGGCGACCGCCAGGTCGTCGTCGGGGAGGATCGCCAGCTCGGTCGCGAAACCATAGATCGCGCCGCCGTGGCCGACGCGCCGACGTCCGTCGAGCTTCGACACCGCGAAGCCGAGGCCGAAGCCGTCTTTGTTGGGATCGTCGGATCGTGGGATCCACATCCCCTCGAGCGTCTCCGGCGCGAGGAGCCGCCCCGCGGGGACTCGCCGCGACGCAACATCACGGTCGCGAAGCGCCCGAGATCGTGGACGCTCGAGAAGAGATTGCCGGCGGGGCGGCCCCATCATCAGCGCCGGCGCCTCGAAGGCCCGCCCCTCGAGAGTCCACATTTCGCCGCGGGCGAGGTTCGCCTGCACCGCCGGAGTGAGCTCGAAGGAGGAATCGGCGAGCTCGAGCGGCGCCAACACGCGCGCCGACACCGACTCGGTGAACGCCCGCGCGTCGGCGAGCTCGAGCGCGCGGCCGACGACGCCGATCCCCGCGTTCGAATACTTGGTGATCGCCCCCGGAGCGTGGACGAGCGCGGTGCGATTCAGGCTCTCGACCGTCGCCGCAAGCGAAGGATTGTTGGTATCGAAATAGTTGCCGACGGGGGCTCGCGGCAGAGCCCCGACCGATGGCACATGAGCTGGCGCAGCGTGATCTCGCCGCCGAAGGGATTCCCCGGCGCAAATCCGGGACGAACCGGGTCACCGGATCGTCGAGGTCGATCTGCTCCTTCTCCACGAGTTGGAGGAGTGCGATGTCGGTGAAGAGCTTCGAGATCGATCCGGCGCGGATGATCGTGTGTGGGGTCGCCGCTTTCTGGCATCGGGATCCGCGAAGCCGAATCCCGCCTCCCAAATGGGGCCGTTGCCATCGACCAATGCCACACAAACCGCGGGAGCGCCTTCTCGCGCATCTGCTCGCGCACGAACGCCGAGAGTTGGTCGGCGAGCGTCACGGCGCCGGGGCGCGGCGTCCCCGGGAGGTCGGTGCGCCCCCGCGGCCCGCCGCGCGAAGGGACCACCGCGCAGGCCGCCGCGCACGCGGTCGCGAGCACGAGCCCGCGGATCGTTGGGATTCGCCTCCGCGCGATGGTCGCCGATCCCATCTTTCCTCAGCGCCCCAGGGCGCGAACGAGGGCGATCGCGTCGCGCACGTCGAGCGAGGCCGCCCCTTCGAAGGCGGTGCCATTCACCCGATAGCTGAAATCGAAGTGGGAGCGGGTCGCCGCGCAGGATCGTTGGGATCGCCTTCTTCTGGAGGCCGTTCGCCATCTCCGCCGATGCGCGCATGAGTCCGCGGAGCTCCACCTGCACCAGGACGTCGGGATCGCTCCCCGCCACCTCGAATCCGCTCTCGAGATTCTTGGGAAGACCTTGGCCGCGCCCGCGGAGCGACTCGAGGACCTGGAGCTGGGCCGACTTCGGAATGTTGACCATGTGCGCCACGGTCGAGCCGATGGCGCAGGCCCGGACCTGATTCCCTTTTCGCCATAGATCATCCCAATCATCCGCTTGATGAGGCCGGCCACCTCCGGATTCTTGAGCCCCTCGAGGTGGAACTTCTCGGGATCGAAGACGAGGCGATAGTTGAGATCTGGGAATCCCTCTTTTTCGTCGAGCGTGAGCCCCTCCACGCCGGCGCCGTTGGTCGCATACTTGGTATCCGCGACGGCCGACTTCCACATCTCGAGGAAACCCTTCGGATCGGGGAATCGAACAGGAAGCAGCTCTCCATCCTCCGGCGACCCGTGCATCGAGAACGCCCCCGCGCCGCCGAAGAAGGGGAGGCAGCGCGCATCCGAGAGGAATAGGGCCGCGTAGGCGATTTGTTGGGGTTCCGGATTCCCAACGAAAAGCGCTCGAAGTCCCGGCGACGCCCAATCCATCGCCGCGCGGACGTCGGTCCCGAGCACGACGTCGACCGAGTGATTCTCGGGGAGCGCCGCGGCGAGCGCCCGCCGCGCGCGCGGGCCGCCTGGGTTTTGTTGGGATCAGCCGGCCGGGGCGCGTCGGAGAGCTTTCCCACGAATCGGGCGCGCGAGGCGGCGCCGAACTGGAAGGCACCGGCGTCGAGGCTCGCGATATTCTTGGCGATCCCCGCCAGCTTCGGCGGCGAACGGCGCGACGGGGCTCGGCGCCTCGGGGCACCGCCTTCGGCGGCGAGGTTACTGCCGCCCGTGAGCGCGAACTCGACGAGGCGATCGATCCCGCGGCGCCCCTCGCCGCCGAGCCGCGCCGCGTCGAAGCGAAGGCACAAATCGCCCGGCGAAAGATTCTGGTGATCGAGTCGGCGGGGCCGCCGGCGCCACGGCGGGGCGCGCCGAGAGCGCCACGTAGCTCCCAGACGGCGTCGCATGCCACGTTTCGTTTCCCCACAGCTTCACCGCCGCCCCCGTGTCCTTCGCGGCGAGGATCACCACCGATCCGAGGCCGCCGCCCGCCTTCGAGCTCGCGAAGACGAGCGCCCCCGGCTTCGTGCGATCGATCATCTGCGGGTCGACTCCGAATGTCTCCTGGAACGACGAATCGAGCTCGACCCGATTCTTGGCATTCTTCGAGTCGCCGGCGACGGCGGAGGCGGCGTCGAAGGAGGTCCAGTAAAGGCAACAAAAGGCATCGCCGGGGACGAGCCGCGCCAGCTCCTCGGGCACCTCGGGGGCGAGGTCGGCGCACTCTTGCCTTTCGAGCAGGAGGGGCGGCGGCGAGCAGCAACGCGATCGCAAGCCCAAGGAAGGGGCGGGGTCCGTTCATCGGCCGGAACGTTACCAAACCCGGAGCGCCGCCGGGAGCGCTCAGCGACCTGCTAGAGGCCGGTGAGCACGATCGCGGGCCAGGGGCGGCGGGCTCGCCGCGCACGAGGTACGCCTCCACGGCGGCGATGAACAGCTCGAGCTCGACCCCGAGGAAATCCCGCCGCGGCGCCACCGCGGCGGCGACCCGCTTCAGCTTCTCGACCGAGAGGCGGGCGAGCTTCTCCCGCCCCACCGAATCCCCATATGGCGCTTGAGGTGCGACGCCCCTGCCTGGATCAGCCCCTGGAGGAAGAGCCCCGTCTCGCCGCTTTTGTTGGTGAGATGCCACAGCCCCTCCCACTCCTCGTGCGCTTCCCAATAATACGCGTGGTTGTAGAGGTCGCAGCCGAAGCGGTACTCCTCGCTCCGCTGCCACTGGGCCGGGTCGAGCGGCGGCGGCGGCGCCTCGGGCTTCCCGGCGCGATAGCTGTGGCCGCGCGGATCGGAGACCGGATGGGGATTCAGCCCCGGCACGAACCGATAGTTGGGAAACGCGCGCCCCGGCGCATAGCGCGGGAGGCCGGCGACGGCCGGGGCGGGCTCGGAGAGGGGCTCACGGCGCGCACGAGCGGAGCACGGGAAGGACCTCCAGCCGCGCGAACACCAACTTTCTTCCGACGGCGAGGACCTTCTCGAGCACCTCCGCCGACGGCGCCGCCTTGCGCATCGGCGGCTCGGCCACCGCCAGCAGGACTTCGTCGGCCCGCACGCTCTTCACGTCGGCGAGCGCCGCCACGATCTCATCCTTGGTCTCGCCCAATCCCAAGCAAATCGTGACGCGCAGTCGCACCGGCTCGAACTCCTCCTTCACGATCCGCAGGACCTCGAGCGACCGCACGTAGTCGGCGCCGGGGAAGAGCTTCGCGTAGAGGCGCGGCGCCGCGGCCACGGCGTGGTGGACCAGCACCGGATTCATCTCGCAATAAATCGCGCCACGCGTTCAGCGCGCCGCCGAAATCACTCACAGTGCAGCTCGATCGCAATGTTGGGAATCGCCGCGCGCATCGCCCGCATGAGCGCGCCGAGGTAGGCCGCGCCGCCGTCGACGAGGTCGTCGCGCGTGGCCGCGAGCAGCGCGACCCGCTTCCGTCCCGACCTCTTCAGCCGCGAAACCCAACGATCCACCGACTCCTGGTCGACGGTAGGCGGAGTGCCCATCGCGATCGGCGGCACGAGCGAGGCGCGCGTCCCCTCGGGCCCCAGCACCACGAGCGCCCCCATGCCGGCCGGCTTGCAGCGCTCGACGAGCGGGCAGCGCGATTCCTCGCAGAAGAGACGTGGGGCGCGGTGTCACACGGATCGGAAGAAGAGGAATCCCACCAATACGAGGATCGGCAGGAGAATCGGCACAGCCCAACGAAACAGATAGCCGAAGAAGCTCGGGCACTTCACGCCGGCCGACTCGACGATCGACTTCACCATGAGGTTGGGGCCGTTGCCAATGTACGTCATCGCGCCGAAGAACACGGCGCCGCAGGCGATCGCCGCGACCGTGACCTCGCCCACCGGGTCGGCGATGTGGAGCGCCACGTCGGCCGGCGAGCCCACGGAGCGCCCCGCCTGGCCGAGGCTCGCCGTGAAGAATGTCAAGTATGTCGGCGCGTTGTCGAGGAAGGCCGAGAGGCTCCCCGTCGCGAAGTAGTAGCTGAGCGGCGAACGCATCCCGAGATCGTTGGCATTTTGATACAGATACTCGAGCGCCGGGAGCATCGTGCCGAAGATCCCTGCGAAGAGGATCGCCACCTCCCTCACCGGGGCGAAGCCGAACTCGTTCTCCTTCAGAATCTTGGGATTTGCTGCGCGGTAGGCCGCCGCCGCGAGCGCCGCCATGCCCACTGCGATGCCAAGTTTCGACCAGGGCTGCATCGCCTGGGCGAAGGGGCGATTCTCGACGAAGGCGAGCGCGATGATCCCGAACAGGAACAGGAAGCCCCGGAAGCCCGCCACCTCGATCTTGATCATCTCCTCGTAGGGGGCGCGGTGGACCCGGCGCGCGTGGAGCGAGTCGATGACCGCGAACGCCAACAAAAGGGCGCCGACAGTCAAAAACCAAGGGAGAAGCAGACGCTCGGCCGTCCAGAAGAATGGGACCCCGAGCAGATATCCCAAGAATAGCGGCGGATCGCCGATCGGCGTGAGCGCGCCCCCACGTTCGACACCAAGAATATGAAGAAGACCAGGTGGTGCGCGCCGAAGTGCCCGCGGTTGATCCGCAGGTAGGGGCGGATGAGGAGCATCGAGGCCCCCGTCGTGCCGAGCAGGCTCGCGAGGATGCTCGCGAGGCCGAGGATCGCCACGTTGACTTGCGTGGATCCCGGCCCCTTCACGTGGAGGAGGATCGCCGACGTGACGACGAAGAGCGAGCCGATGAGCGAGACGAATGCCACATAATCGATCCCCGTCTCGAGGACCTTGTGGTAGCCCGCGCCGCCGGCGTTGCGGAAAAGCAAATAATAGGCGACCACCGCGCCGCCGAGGCCGAGCGCAATCTTGGGATACCCGTGATGCCACAATTTCGGAAAGAGGAGCGGCCCCGTGGCGATCGCGAGGAGGAGCGCCACGAACGGCGCGACCGCCCAGAGCGGCACCGGGTCGCCCCCGCGAATCCCAACGAAAGCGAGCCGAGCCCGGTGGGATTCAAGCCGCGCTCTCGGCGAGGACGATCGCCTGCGCGAGCTCGTCGGTGTGAGTGAGCGTCACAACGAATCGCGCGATGCCGAGGCGGCGCGCGTGCCCTGCCGCGGCGCCGTGGAGTATCAGGGTGGGGGCTTCACCCGGCCGGCGCGCCACCTCGATGTCGACCCACCGCACCCCTTTGCGCCAACCGGTGCCGAGCGCCTTCATGACCGCCTCCTTCGCCGCGAAGCGCGCCGCGAACGACTGCGCGAAGTTCTTGCGCCGCCGGCAATACTTCGATTCGTCCGCAGTGAAGATGCGCCGCTCGAAGCGCTCACCCAATCGCTCGAGGGCACTCTTCATCCGTTTCACTTCCGTGATGTCGGTACCGATTGCTAACGATCACCGCGCGGCGAGTCTGTGCTGGAGGAAAGGCAACTTTCGAGGAAATAACTCGATGGGACCCGCGGGCGCGTCGCGGGCCTCGCGCGGGCGGCGCCCCCGCTGCGCCGACGCTCGGATCGGGCATCGAGTTGCTTGTGCAGCCGCTGAGAAAGTCATCCGGGTTGCGCGCGGATCTCGTCGGCAATCCCTTCGTTGACGCGGCCTCGGCGTAGCTCGTGGCTACGCCTCGGCCCCGTCGCCTCGGTCTTGCCAACGATCTCTCGCGCTCACTCGGAGCACTTTCTCAGCGGCTTGCTAGGATTCCCACTCGGTGTCCTCCACCCTCGAAGCCCGCCTCCTCGACGATCTGAATCCGCGCCAGCGCGAGGCGGTACTCCACGGCGAGGGGCCGCTCCTGATCCTCGCGGGGCCGGCTCGGGGAAGACGCGGGTCATCACGCGCCGGATCGCCCATTTGATTCTCTCCGGGCGGGTCGACCCGATGGAAATCTTGGCGATCACGTTCACCAACAAAGCGGCGCGCGAGATGAAGGACCGGGTGCTGCGCTTCGTTCCGCGCACCGATCTGTGGATATCAACGTTCCACTCGATGGCGGCGAGGATCCTGCGCCGCGAGGCGCAGGCGGTCGGCTACGGCAACGACTTCACCATCTATGACACCTACGATCGCGGCCAGTGCCTGCGCGGCGTCCTGAAGGAGCTCGATCTCGACGAGGAGGTCCACAAGCCGGGTCCCCTCGGCCACCGGATCTCGGATCGCAAGAATCGGGGGCTCGCCCCGGGCGAGGCCGACGTGGAGACGGGGCACGTGGACCCGATCCTCGCGCGGATCGAGAAGGCCTACGCGGCGAAGCTCCTGCAATCGCAGGCGATGGATTTCGACGATCTGCTCCTGAAGCTGCTGGAAGTCCTCGAGACCAAGCCCGAGCTCGCGCGCAAGTACTCGGAGCGCTTCCGCTTCGTGCTGGTCGACGAATACCAAGATACCAACCATCTCCAGTACCGGATCACCGCGGCGTTGGCTGGGAAGCATCGCAATCTTTGCGTCTGCGGCGATCCCGACCAGAGCATCTATGGCTGGCGCGGCGCCGACCTCCGCAACATCCTCGACTTCGAGCGGGAGTTCGCTCCCGTGACGGTCGTGCGGCTCGAAACCAACTATCGCTCGAAGCGCAATATTCTCGACGCGGCGCAGGCGGTGATCGAGCGCAACCAGAAGCGAAAGGCGAAGCGGCTCCTCACCGAGAGCGAGGCGGGCGAAAAGTTGGTGTGGATCGAGGCCGACGACGAGCTCGACGAGGCGCGCACGCTCGCGGGTTGGATCCGCACCCTGACCTCGGGGGCTCCGGATCCCACCATTTCCGCGACATCGCCGTGTTCTACCGCGCCAACTTTCTCCAGCGCGCGGTGGAGCGGGGGCTGCGCGACGCGGGGATTCCCTATCGCGTCGCCGCGGGGCTCGAGTTCTTCGAGCGGCGCGAGATCAAGGATCTCCTTGCCTACCTCCGATTGTTGCGTGAACGGCCGCGACGACGTGTCGTTCGAGCGGATCGTCAACGTCCCCGCGCGCTCGATCGGCGACACCACACTCGAGAAGCTCCGCGCGCGAGGCGGCGCGGCTCGGAGTCCCGCTCCTCGAGGCCGCCTCGCGGCGCGAGGTGCGCGCCGCGATCGGCGGGCGCGCCAAGAATGCGATCGAGGGATTCCTACAGATCATGGATCGTTTGCGTCCGCTCGCAGACGGCCCGGCCGAGCGCGCGCTCACCGAGATCATCCAGGCGACCCGCTACGAGGATCATTGCGGAACGCTCGGCGAGACCGCCGACATCGAGCGGGTCGAGAACGTCCACGAGCTCGTGGTCTCGGCGGCCGAGTACGACGCGCGCGATCCCGACGGCGGCGCGCGCGGATTCTTGGCGGAGGTCTCGCTCGTCTCCGACACCGATCGCCTCGAGGGCGAGGCGGACCACGTCACATTGATGACATTGCATTCGGCGAAGGGGCTCGAGTTCCCCGTCGTGTTCATCGTCGGCGCCGAGGATGGTTTGCTTCCGCACCGCCGCTCGGTCCAGGAGCGGGCGGGCGACGACGGCCTCGAGGAGGAGCGCCGCCTTTTTTATGTGGGATTGACCCGCGCGCGCGAGCGGGTCTTCCTGTCGCGGGCCCGCTACCGGATCGCAGTTCGGCGCGGCGCTCGGGAGCTTCGTTGGGGAAACGATCCCGTCGCGCTTCGTCCTCGAGATCCCCGGCTCCCTCCTGGAGGGGCGCGAGAGCCTGGCCGAGCGTGACGAGGGGCCCGAGGCCGAGGGCTTCGATGTCCAGGTCGCGCCGCGCGGCGCGCATGGCCGCTACGCGGCCGGGGACTTCGTCCGCCACGCCCACTTCGGCGTCGGCAAGATCGTGGAGCTGCGGGGAACCGGGCCCAACGCGCGCGCCGTCGTCTTCTTCCGCGACATCGGCGAGAAGCAGCTCCTCCTGCAATACGCACAATTGGAAAAAGTGACCGGATGAACACCAAGGAAACGGATCCCAAGAAAAACGACGTCTCGCTCGACGAGCTCGCGGCCGAGGCGGCCTCGCGCGGGCGCGACGCGCTCGCCGAGCTCGCCAAGAAAGTGCGGGCGAGCTTCGAGAAGGTCGAGGGGCTCGACCTGCTCCGCACCGCGCTGCGCGCGGCGCCGAAGGCCACCGCCACGGGGAAACGGGGCTCTACGATATCGTTGGGATCTCGGCGCCGATGCGGAAGGTCTACGACCTCATCGAGAAGGTCCTCCCGAGCAGCTATCCGGTCCTGATCCAGGAGAGAGCGGCACGGGAAGGAGCTGGTCGCGCGCGCATTCCACAAATACGGCCCGCGCAAGGACAAGCCCTTCGTGTCGGAGAACTGCGCCGCGATCCCCGAGACGCTGCTCGAGAGCGAGCTCTTCGGCCACAAGAAAGGTGCGTTCACGGGGGCGGTCGCCGATCGCAAGGGGCACTTCGAGGTGGCGAACACGGGGACGATCTTCCTCGACGAGATCGGCGACATGTCGCCGGCGATGCAAACCAAACTATTGCGCGTCCTCCAGGACGGCGAGGTGCGCGCGGTCGGCGGCGACAAGGTGGCCCACGTCGACGTGCGCGTGATCGCGGCGAGCAACAAGGATCTGCGGGAGCTCGTGTCGAAGCGCCTATTCCGCGAAGACCTCTATTTCCGCCTCAACGTGATCACCATCTATCTGCCGCCGCTGCGCGAGCGGAAAGATGACATTCCGCTCCTGGTGCGCCACTTCCTCGCGAAGGTCGCCACCGACAACCGGCGCGGGATCGAGGTCACGGCCGCCGGGCTTAAGGCGATGCAGAAGTATCGTTGGCCCGGGAACGTGCGCGAGCTCGAGAACGAGGTGCGCCGCGGCGTCGCCCTCTGCGACGACGCGATCGACGCGGGCGACCTCTCGCCGGAGGTGCGCGGGGCGTGAGAGCCGGGGCGCCGCGCGGGTTTTGTTGGGTTTCGTATTGTTGGCGTCGGGGGCCTGCTCGAGCCGGCGGGTCTTCATCTACACCCCCGAGGGGCGCCCGGCGCCGGAGCCCGCGTTCGAGGGCGGCGTCGCCGTGCTGGAACTCACCGACGCGCGCGGCAAGCACCCCTCGACCACAACCTGAAATTGTTGGCATTGATCCCGCTCGTGCCGTTCGCCGTCTCGCACCGCGACTACCCCGAGCGCACCTATCTCGACGACTCCGACAACCTGAACGGCTTCGTGCCAACCGTGGATCTCGCGAAGGCGGTCGCGAGCGAGCTCGAGGCGGAGCATGTCTTCACGCGCGCGCGATTCGTCGAGGGGCGCCTCCACGCGGAGCGCTACGAGCTGCGCGGCAAGCTCTTCGATTGCCACGTGGCGGAGGGCTACCTCACCTATGGCATCTCGTTCTTTTCCGTGGTGTTGCATGGCGTGGATTCCCCGAGGGGACCCTGAAATGTGGGATCCACATGGAGCTGGAATTGTTGGATCGCCGGAGCGGAAAGGTGGTGTGGACGAAGGACCTCCAGGGCTCCTCGACGCGCGCGACCTGGATCTACGACTCGGCCGAGGCCGACCACGCCTGCGAAATGTTCGGGATCATCGCGCGCGAGATCATTCCCCTGCGGTGGCCGACCTCCGGGATCACGCGAAACTTGGGAATCGCTCGAGCTCGTCTGGCGGCCGCTTGGCTGCCGGCCGCTCGACTGCCGGCCGCTCGATTACTGGCCGCGATTCGACACGACTCCGTAGCGCCCGATGGCGCGCAAGACATAGATCGGAGTCTTGTCATTCGGTGCCTTTCCCAACGATCCTTTCTTGGGATCGGCCGCGGGGATCGTCTCGAAGAGATCGGTGAGGTCGGCGAGCGCGAGGACCCGCGCCTCGCCCGCGAGCACCGCGGCGAAATCCCGCTCCTTGCGGAAGCGCCCCCGAATGTTGGGATCGTTCCCCGCGGCCCCGAGTCCGAAGGCGAGCTCCCCGGCGAGGCGAAGAGGGTGCCGAGGCGGCCGGTGTAGAAGTCGAGCGCATGGCGATAGCGCCCGTGGTGCGCGACGAGATCCCCCGGCTTCGCGAGCGCCCCGATCTCGCGGGCGAGGCTCGGGATGGCGAGCGCGTCGGCGCGGATCGCGCGCGGCTCGCCGACCACCGTTACGGCGAGCGCCCCCGCCGGCTCGAGCGGCGATAGTTGGGAAGCGGCGGCAGCGTAGGCGCAGGCGAGCGCGGCGGCGCCGATGAGCCCCGCCCGCCTCGGCGCGCCCGCGCGCGAGGAGGAAAGCGCCACCGGCCGTGGCCACGAGCAGCCCCGCGCCGACGATCGCCGCGGCCGGGATCGACAGCGGGAACGGGTCCATGCGGACGAATCCCAACGAAAAGACGATCCCCGCCGACACCAACAATCCGGCCGGCGCGAGGCACCAGGCGAGGATCCTCGAGAAGCGCGGGTCGCCGGTCGCCCGCGAGAACGCCATCGCGAGCGCGAGCGAAAGCCAAGGAAAGGCGGGCAGCACGTAGGGGACCCGCTTCCCCGACAGCAACGAAAACAGGAGCAGGATCCAGAGGGGGATCCCGGTCGCGAGGACCGCGCCGCGGCCCGCCCCCGAGCGAAACCCAACTTTCCAGACGCGCAGCAGCGAGCCGAACGCCACGGCCCCCGCGAGCGCCGCGGCCCCCTGACCCCACAAATAGACCGGCGCGTAGAACCAGAGCGGCTCCCGGTGGAGCGCCTTGTCGTCCTCGTCGGCGCCGAGGCGGCCGAAATGGTGTCGGAGGAAGAACTCGTCGAGAAAGGTGGGTTCGCGGCTCGCGATCGCGATGAACCACGGGGCCGCGATCGCGATCCCAACGATCGCGGGAGGGCGATCCGGCGCGCGGCGCCCGCGAGCCCGCCGCCGAATCCGGCGATGCATGCGGCCGGCAGATAGATGGCAAGCGCCACGATGGGGCTCCGGACGAGCGAGGCGAACGCGACCGCGAGCCCCGCGGCCGCGAGCCGCGCGAGCCGCGCCTTCCCTCGATCGCCTCGATCGCCACGAGCGCGATCGCCACCGTGAGCGCGTCGCTGAAGGGGCCGTCGGTCGAGAAGGTGCGCGCGAAGATCCAGGGGAACGGCATCGTGAGGAACGCGAGGCCGGCGCCGACCGCGAGGCGCGCCCCGCCGATCCGCCGCGCGAGAGCCATCAGCGCGGCGCAGGCCGCGAGCGAGGTGAGCGCGGGCACGAGCCGGAGCGTCCACTCGGCGGGTGTGCCGAGCTCGAGGCCGGCAGCGCCGAGCCACGCAAGAAGCGGCGGCTTCTCGAAATACAACACCCCGGCAAGGCGCGGTGTCGTCCAGTCGCCGCTCGCCACCATTTCGCGCGCGATCTCCGCGTAGCGCGCCTCCTCGGAAAGGAGCCCGGCGCTCCCCAGCCATGCGAGCCGAGTCGCCACCGCGACGGCGAGGAGCAGGAGGGGCAAAGCCCAGCGGCGCAAAGGTCTCGTTTGGTTACAGTGGGGCGCGCGAATCGTACGCCTTTGCCACCCTCCATCTCCCAGTGAAATCGACGAATCCTCCGAGGCGCCGCTGGATCGGCGCCGCCATTATCCTTGGTGTTCTCGTCTCGGCCGCATGCAGCAAGAGTGGGAGCGACACGCTCGACGAGGCGAAGAACGCGCTCGCGGCGGGCGACTACGACGCGGCGAAGCGGCTCGCCTTCGACTCGACCGATCCCAACCGCTACGCGTTCATCAACGATGTCGATACCAAGAAAACGGCGGCGGAGCAGTCGGCCTCGAGCTCAAGTTCGCCGTCGAGCACGCGAAGCAGGAAGGCAAAGTAAAAGACGAAGGCGACCTCGATCGCCTCCTCGCCTCCGCGGGAGACGCGAAGACGAAGTCGGCGGTTCAGAAGGCGCTCGATGGGCTCGACGCGATGTTCCCGTCCGAGGATCCCAAGAAAGAGGCGGAGCGCTCGATGCCGCGCTCGCCGCGCGTCGAGTCGGATCAACCCACCAAAAAGACCCGCGTCGTCGACGAGAAACCCCCGAGGACGGTCTCAAGAAGAAGACATCCCAGCTCGAGATTCGCGCGGAAGTCCGCGAGATCATCAACACCGCGCGCGAGGAGGCCTCGGGGGCGCTATCGCCAGGCGCTCGAGCTCCTTTCGATGGTTTCCGGAGAGTTGGGATCCGACGACCGCACCGCGCTGGCCGAAACCGAAGAGTCCGTACGATCGCAGTCGGCCGCCGCGTTCGAGCGGCGGGTCGACGTGGCGCGCTCGGTGGTCCGGAGCGAGGCGCAGAAGAAGAATTGGGGAATCGGCGCTCGAGACGCTCTACATCCAGCTCGCCGACCACCCGTCGGGGGCCGCGGTGTCGGCGCTTCGCGCGCGGCTCGATCCTTTGCTTCAGGGGATTCACCTCCGAGACCGCGGTCGCGGCGCTCGATCTCGCCGCCGCAGGCGTGCTGGACGCGCCGGCGGATGCTCCGCCGGCGCCGAAACCCAGGAAAACGATTCCCAACAATGGGCCGCGCGAGGCCGGGATCGAGGAGATCCTCTTTCAGGGGGACACGGCGCTCGCGGCGGGGACTACGCGGCCGCGAAGGCCGCCTACCTCGACGCCGCGGCGAAAGCCACGATTCCGGCGCTGAAGAGCGACGCGGCGGGGCGCGCCGAGGAGGCGTCGCGCGCGATGGGATTCATCGAGCGGGTCGGCGTGGCGGTCGCGCAGAACCCGGCGCTCTTCAAGGATTTCGAGGCCGCCGCGGTGCACCGCGGAAATGTGGTATCGGCCGACGGGAACGGGCTCGTCCTCGAGAAGGAGGGGAGCCGCGAGGTGGTCGCGTGGGAGGCGCTCAGCGCCCTGGCATGCGTGCGCTCGTCGGAAAGTTGGGAAAGATCCCGGCCGACGAGAAGCTCGGTGCCGCCATCTTCCTCGCGCGCGCGCGCGGTGAAGGACGCCGATCTGTGCCTCAAGGAGGCGGTCGACGCCGATCCCAACTATCAGGGGGCGGTCGATGGGATCCTCGCGCGCCGGCGCAACATCGATGTGCCCTCCTACGGATTCGTTTGGCACAAAAACCAATGGATGACCTTCAAGGAGCGCGAGGCGCAGAAGCTCGCGGACAGGGTCCAGGCGCTCCTCACGAAAGTCGAGACCTCCTCCAGTGCGGCGGAGCGCACGGCGGCCAGCGAGGAGATCCGACGCCTCGGGATGGAGGCGACCGATTCGCTCGTGCTCGCGCTCCGCGAGCGGCGCGTCGAGCTCGCCGCGCGGCTCAAATCGATGGGATTCGCGAAGAAGCTGGCGCCAATCGCGGCCGAGCGGGAGAAGCTCGACGAGGCGCGCCGCTATGCGCTCGAGCTCATCTTCGACGAGGTCAAGTATTTCTATCCCTACAATCCCCCGAGTGCCCGGCGGAGAAAGCCAAACTATATCCGGAGGTCCAGCGCGAGGTCGACCGCCGCGTGATGGCGATCAAGCGAATTGTGGGATTCGAAGACGGCGGTGCCGCTCGGCTCGGCGCAGTCGACCCTCAGGCTCCTCCACGAGAACGAGGCGCAGCTCCGCGCGATCGGCGTGAACGACATCGCCGCCGACGCCGACGTGGATCCCTACCTCGCGCTCGATCCCAAGGAACCGGAGGTCACGATTCGGAATTGTTGCAAGTCGCCCCAGGAGCGGCGCAACTGGCTCGAGTTCAACCGGAAGATCACGGAGTTCAATGTGAGCACGCAGACGTCGCTCACCAAGGAAGACCGGCGGCTCGTCGATGTCACCAATCAATACCGCGAGATGTTCGGCCGGCGGATGCTGGCGGTGAACGAGAAGATCCTCCAGGCGGCGCGGAAGCACTCGAAGTGGATGGCCGACTCGGGGACCTTCAGCCACTTCTCGTCGCTGCCGGGCTGCGCACGCCGTTCGACCGGATGAAGGCCGAGGGATACACCGCTGGGATCGGCGAGAACATCGCGATGGCGGCGGGCCCCGACGGCGCCTTCCAGGGCTGGGCCCACTCGAGCGGACACCACAGAAACATGCTCTCCGAGTCGCACTCGGAGTTCGGGTGCGTCGGCACTGGACATTATTGGGTTCAGGATTTCGGGGCCGGCCAGGAGTTCCGCGCGAACACCGCCTGGCGGCCGTAAGTTGGGATTGGGGCCGCCGCGCGCGCGTAGCGGCCGCGGCGCGACGCGAGCTTGGGCTCAGGGACGCACGACGAAGTAGTCGATCCCAACCATGTGGGCCGGGATCGCCTTGGGGTTCGCGCCGACGATCGTGACCGACAGCGTGTGCGCCCCGGCGGCGAGGTCGGCGCGCCCCAGCAGGATCTCCCCCGAGGGGGCGACGCCGTTGTTGTATCCGTCGAAGGGCTCGCCGAGCGGCTTGCCATCGATCGCGAATGCCACGATTCCGTAGTCGGCGGCCTTCGTGAGCTGGGCGCGGATGCCAACATTCCCGGCCGCCGCGACCTCGAACGGCAGGTCGAGCCGATCCTTGGGTTTGGCGCCGGTCCACCACAGATGCTCGTCGCGGCTCCACGCCTCGCCGAAGCCGGCCATGTCCTGACCTGGAGCTTGCCCCCGTAATCTTGGCTTTCGCGGCGAGCGATTCCCCTCGATGGCGCCCGCCACTTTGCTCGCGACCGGTGGGATCGGGCGCGCCAGGCGATCCTTGGCTGCGGGGAGCGCCGGCATCGCATCCTTGGCATTCGGCGGCGCGTACCAATAGGCGACGCTCGCGTAGTCCACCTCGGTATTCGCCCAATGCCACACTTCGAGATCGAAGAGGATTCGCTCGTGGAAGGGGATCGCATCGCCGATGTGGAAGCGATTCACCGACGTGAACCCACGATTCGCCGGCCCATCGCAGCGGCTCTGGCTGTGGAACGCCGCGTTGAACGGATGGGGATCGCACCACGCATACCCAAAATAATCCTCGGTCCCCGTGCCGAAGGTGCTCGGGAACTTCTCGCCGTCGACCCACGCGTGCTCGTCTCCCTCTCCCCACCACGCCTTCACCGGATTGCGCACGCTGAGCGAGCATCCCACGAATCGCCCCGGCCCCTCCGCATCGAGGATCACGTAGTCGCTCCGCGGCTGGGTCTTCATCGCGACCGCCTGCCGATACTTGGCATGGAGGCGGAGAGGCGGGGATTCTTGGTCTTCTCGATCGCGCCGCCGAGTGCGAGCTCGAGCCCCTCCTTCCCTTCGTTGGTGACGAGGATCTTGAGCGAGCGGGCGAAGGGGACCGGCAGGCGAAAGTAACCATTCCCATCGCTCCGCACGCCGGCCGGATAGGTGGCATATTGCGTGAAGTCGGGGATGTCGCGAAGAAGTCGCCGAGCGGCGCGTCGACCGACGGGCGCGCCTCGCCGTCCGCGAACATTTGGATCCGCGCGGAGCGGAGCGCCGTGCGGAGATCCTCCGCCTTCGGCTCCGCCCGCAAGTAGCGCAGGACCGCGGGCCCTCGAACGCGAGCTCCATCGCCTCGCCCGGATCGATCTCGCCGCCGTGGCCGAGCTGCTCGAACGACTCGGGAAATCCTCGATGAGCGGATCCTTCCTCAGGATCGCGCGCGCCGCCGCGAGCGCCGTGGACGCCAGGCACTCCTTCGTAAAGGTGGGAACCTCCGTATTCTTGGGAAAGAGCCTCACGTTCACGTGGTAGTAGAACCCGCCTTTCGACGCGGTGATCTTCAAATGCTTTCGCGAACGGGAACGGAATGTAACAGTTCCACCCCGAGGCGTGGACGCCACACAACGGCTCCACGAAGGGCTCCTTCTTCCCGCCGCAGAGCTCCTGGAACGGCACCGTGAATCGCGCCTCCTTCTCGCCGTCGAAGTAGAAACGTAAGTCTCCGTCGGGATTCGCCGACCAGATCCTCACCACGGCGCCCGGCCCGTCCACATCGGCCATCACGTACTCGGTGCGATCCCCAACTTTCTCGGTCCGCAGATACACGCCGCAATCATTGTTACCATACCACGCCTCCGCATTCCCTTTCCTTCTCGCTCGCCCGGTCATAGCTCGAGAACTGGATGCACTTCTCGCCCTGCCCCGGCGGCGTCGCCAACCAATCGAGCTTCACCAAGCCTTCGACCAGCGAATCGAATTCTGACCTTCCCTCCCACCTCCTGCGCCCCAAACACCAACGATCCCACAACCAACCAATTCATCGTGTTCATGTTCGCTCCAATCATCCTTGGGATTCTTCCGGTCTAGATTTTCAGCGCGACGCGGCGCTGAGCGCCGCGCGGGCGGGTTGAGGCCTTGTCGGCGTGCGGGCTGTGTGCGTGGGTGTGGGTGTGGGGGTGGGTCGGCGCGGCTTCTGCGCAGGGCGGGATGGTAACAATCGGCGCCTTCGTGATGCGCAGCAGAGCGCCGACCTACCCCCCACACCCACACCCACGCCCCATCCCTCACACCGCCAAGCCCCCATCCCTCCCTCTCGCCCTCCTCTCCGCCGCGACCTCCGGAGTCGTATCCCACCGCCGGTGGATCCAAACCCACAATCTGGGCCTCTCGCGGATTCGCGCCTCGAAGCGCGCGCTCCACGCGCGCGTGAGCCGCTCGATCTCGGCGCGCTTCTCGGCCCCGGGCTCGGGGAGGATCCCCTCCTCGAATACCAATCGATAGCGATCGCCCTCGGGGATCACGTAGGCGGTGAGGAGCGGAGCTCCGGCCGACACTGCGAGGTGCGCGGGCCCGGTCGCCGTCCAGGCCGGCTTCCCAAGAAACGGCACGAAGATCCCCGAGGCGCGCTTCAGGTCGAAGTCGGGGAGCAATCCCACGATTCCACCGGCATGCAACACCTCGAGCGTCCGCCGCCGCGAACGCAAACTATCGAGGGTCTCAACGCCCGCGCGCGAGCGCATCGACTCGAGCTCGCGCGCGAGGTAGGGATTCGAGGGGTGCGCGCCACGACCGCTCCCACATATCCGAGCGCCACGATCCGCGACGGGAAGAGCTCCCAATTGCCGAAATGTGGGGTCACGACGACCGCGCCCCGCCCCGCCGCGAGCGCGCGGTCGAGGTGGGCGAGGGTCGGGTCGGTGTCGACGAGGCGCGTCGCCGTCGCGGTGCCGTGGTGCCAGTAGTCGGCGAGCTCGGCCAGCATCCGTCCGATCGCGCGCGCGTTGGCGATTCGGATTTCCTTGCGTTTCGCGCTTGGAAGCGTGTCGCCGAATGCGATCCGCAGGTTCCCGCGCGCGAGCCCATCGAACTTGATCGCCCCGCCGAGCCGCGCGAGTTGGGTGCAGAGCGCCACGCGCGCTCGGAACGGGATGATTCCCAGGGAAATCCGCGCCGCGCGGAGCGCCACGAGCTGCCCGAGATGACGAAGGCGTCGCATTCGCCGCATCGGCGCATAACATCCCAACGTGCGGCTCGAACGCCACATTCTCGTGGAGCTGTTTTTCAATTCTCGCCTTTGCTTCGGCGGCGATCTACTTCGTGGCGTCGATCTTCATCGTCATCCAGGTCTTCTTCGCGGGGAACCTCCCGATGCTCTCGGCGGCGACGGTCGCGCCGCTCCTATTGTTGACAAGATCGGAGCTGCTGACCCCTGCGCGTTCCTGCTGGGGGTGGTGTTCACCTACGGGCGCTTCTCGGCCGAGCTCGAATACATGGCGACCCAGGCCTGCGGCATCCATCCGTTCAGGATGCTCGCACCGGTCGTATTCATGGGATTGGCGCTCACGTTCGTTCAGTGGGGGATCCTCTCGTACGTGATGCCAACGATCCTGGTGCGCGCCGACACGATCGTGGATGAGCTGCGCTGCGCGGCTTCGAGCAGATCGAGCCGGGGCGCACCGAGCTCGACGCGAAGGGCTTCTACATGAGTTGGGCGCGGCGCAGCGGGATGGCCTTCGAAGACGTGGTGGTCGACATGAAGGCGCGCGTCTCGGGCGACGGCGGGAACGAGGAGTTGGCGATCGTGCGCGGCCACGCAGAGCGGGTGGAGGTCGTGCTCGAGCCGAGCGTGATCCGCTTTTGGTTGTATGGCCTCCAGACGGGCGACCGCGGATACGCGCCGAGGATCAAGAGGGTCTCGGTCACGATCCCCAAGGACAAGCTGCGCGACTCGTCGACCTTTCGACCCAAGCCCGAGTTCTTCACGAGCGACGTATTGTTGGCATTGGGGATCCGGATGGGACACGTGGCCGAGCAGCTGCGCGGCGCCGAGGAGGGGAGCGTCGAGGCGCGCGGCGCGAAGCGGGCGAGGGACGAGTCGCGCAGGGATCTCTATGCGTTCCAGAGGCGCGCGGCCTGGTCGTTCGCCCCCTATTGTTGGGATTGCTCGGCGCCCCGATCGCGATCTGGATCCGCCGCGGGACGCGCCTCTCGGCGCTGGTCCTGGCCTTCGGCGTCTTTTTGTTGGTGTACTTCCCGCTCGCGAAGATCGGTGGCGACGCCCTCGTCGACGTGGAGTCGATCCCGATCGGCGTGTGCGCGTGGCTCGCGACCGGAGTCTCGGAGTTTTGGTTGGGATCCTGAACTTCCGCCTGGCGCGCCGTTGATCCGGACCCTCGACCGGTACGTCGCGCGCGTCTTCATTGCCTCGTTCTGCGCGGCGATCCTGCTCGCGGCCGGGATGTTCATCCTCACGGACATGCTGAACTCGGTCGACAACGTCCTCGCGGCCGGGGAAAAGTTGCGAAAGGCGGGCGCGCCGCAGCTGGCGGATCACGTGGGGCTGCTGACCCTGCGCTACTACGCCTTCGGGATCGCGGTGCGGTTGCTCCAGTTCACGCCGTTCGTGACATTCTTCGCCGCGGTGTTCACGGCGGCGCGCCTCCATCGCACGAGCGAGACGGTGGCGATCATGGCGTCGGGGACGAGCCTCCACCGCGGATTCGCCGCGGTCTTCGTCGCGGCCACGATGCTCCTCGCCTTCCAATTCACTTTTCGCGAGTCGCTCGTGCCGCCGATGGCGCGTGAGCTCCAGGAGCTCGAGGCGAATCTCATCCACGGAACACCAATATTCGAGGTGGACCACGTGTACGCGGTGGGCGCCGACGGCGCGCGCTGCCGATTTGCCAAGTATCGGCCGCACACGCGCGCGGGCGAGGATCTCCGGATCGACTCGACCGACGGCGGCGCCTACCTGAGCGTCACGGCGAAGTCGGCGCGCTTCCAGCGCGACGAGGATGGGATCGAGCGCTGCCACCTCGCGGAGGGAAAGTTGGTGAGGATCCCGCGCTCGGGCTCGGCGGCGGCGACCACGGTTCCGATCGAAACGATCCCGGCCGGGATCGCGCTGACCTCCTCGGATTGCGAGCTAGCCTGCCGCGCGAACGAGGATCCCATGTATCTCTCGATCGGCGAGCTCGAGACCCTCGCGCGGCGGGTCCCCTCGGTCGCCAAGTTTCAGGTCCTCTTCCACAGCGCGATCACTGGGGCGCTCGCGAACCTCCTCCTCCCTTTGTTGGGATTGCCCTGCGTGCTCCGCGCCGACAAGCGCTCATCGCTCGAAGGCGCCGTGAAAGCCTTCGCCCTCTGCGTCCTCTACTTCGTGGCGACCCTCTTTAGTTACCAATTGGGCGCCGAGCAAGTTCTCGGACCCCTCTTCGCCGCGTGGCTGCCTGTGGTCTTGTTCGGAAGTCTCGGAATAGCGCTCTTCGAATCCATGCGCACCTAACGGGGCGGGGGATGGGTGGGGTGCGGACTCCATATGTGCATAACGGGGTCGGCGATTGTTATGCAACGGCCTGCACACAGTCGTCCGCACCCCACCCATCCCCGCCCATGCGTACGCATGGACTCGAAGAGCGCAATCTCGAGACTCGCGAACAAGACCACAGGCAGCCACGCGGCGAAGAGGGCGCCGTGGGAGCGTTCGCCTCTGCGTCCCTTATTTGGTGGCAACCCGCTTTAGTTACCAATTGGGACCCGAGCCGATCCTTGGGCTCGTCCTCGCGGCGTGACTGGCTGCGCGTCTAGTTCGGGAGCTTTGGAGTCTCGCACTTCGAGACCGTGGCGTGTAGGTGGGGATAGGTGGGGCGGGGGATGGGTGGGGTGCGGACTCCATATGTGCATAACGGGGAATGCGATTGTTATGCAACGGCCTGCACACAGTCGTCCGCACCCCACCCAACCCCCGCCCTTGCGCGCTCGTGAATCTCCTCGTGACATTGTTGGGACTGGCGTCGGTGCTCCGCGCCGACAACCACTCGCCGCGCTAGGGCGCTGGGAATGTCTTCGCGCTCTGGGTCCGCAGTTTCGTGGGGCCCTCTTTAGTTACCAATTGGGATCCGAGCCGATCCTTGGTCTCCTCTCCGGGGCGTCGCAGTCTTTGGTCAAGCTCGGGAGCTTAGGATCGCGCACTTCGAGACCGTGGCGTGTAGGGGTGGGGGATAGGTGGGGTGCGGACGACTGTGTGCAGGCCGTTGCATAACTATCGCCTTCACCGTTGTGCACATATGGAGTCCGCACCCCACCTATCCCCGCCCCTGCGCACCACGATTTCCAAGTGCGCAGCACGGCCAAGGAACGCGGGCTCCGCGCGGCACTCGAGCTCGATGGCCAACAATCGTCGGTAGACGTTGGGATCCTCGAGGGACTTGGCGTGGCGGCGGATGTCGAGGGCGGTCTTCCCAACTAAAGAGAGGCACTCGAGGCCGGCGCGCTCGAAGAGCTTTCGGAGCTCGCCGGGGAGGAAGGCGTGGATCGGGAAGCGCTCGCGCGAGTCGCGCGCGAGCCAGACGGTCGTCCCTTTTGTGGAGCCCTCGAGCGCATCCCAATCTTCCGATTCCAAAGAATGGTCGTAGGCGGCGCAGCGGTTGTCGACCGAGCAGACGGCCACGCCGCCGGGGGCGAGGATCCGCGCGATCTCGCGCGCGCCGCGCGCCGGATCCTTGGTGAACGAGAGCGGATCTCCCTGGGCGATCGCAAGCGCGAAGGCGCCGGTCTCGAGCTCCGCCATGTCGGCCAGGTCGGCGTGGACGAACGCCGCCTCCTTCCCCGGATATTCTGGGAAACGCGCTCGCGCGCGCGGCAGAGCATTTCGTTGGAGAGATCGACGAAGGTGACCCGGTAGCCCGACGCGAGGCAGCGGAGACCCCATTCGCCCGTTCCGCAGCCGAGGTCGGCGATCCGGGCCCCCGCATCGCGCGGAAGGTGGGGGCTTGATCGAGCGCCACGTGAGGTCCCGGTAGAAGCGCCAGTAGGGGCTCTTGTCGTAGACGTCGTCGTAGATCGGCGCGATCCGATCGTGGTAGCGCTCGTTGCGTCCTTTCATGTGGGGGCGCCGATCTTAGCCGCCGGGCGCGCTCCTGGACGCGCCCTCGACGCTGGGGTTTCATGGATGTGGCAATGCAGGTTTTGACTTCGATCGCGACCTGGGCCGCGCTCGCCGCGGGGGGACGGTCCGCCCCCGGTGGTCGTGGCGACGCTGCGCGAGACTCCCACCTATGGCCAGCTGCGCGGACCGGTCGCCTCGCTCCCCGACGTCGACGGCGACGGAGTCGACGAGCTATTGGTGGGAATGCCGGAGGTGGAGTTCGGCGAGATCCAGTACTCGCGCGTGGTGATCCGGTCGGGTGCGCGCGGATCGTTGGTGTACTGGATCGAAGGGAGGCAAGCCAACGATCACTTCGGCGCGAGCGTCGCGTCGGTGGGGACCTCGACGGCGACGGCGTGGCCGACTTCGCGGCCGGCGCTCCCCACACGAACACGGCCCTCCTCGATTCGCCGGGGGCCGCATTCGTGGTGTCCGTCGGCGCCAAGCGGATCCTCCATTCTTGGTATGGCGACGGCGACTCCGACGCGCTCGGCAGCGCGCTCGCGGGTTGCGGCGACGCCGACCTGACGGGATCCCCGACCTCGCGATCGGCGCGCCGCCTCGAGCGCGGGGTCGCCGTTCGGCGGGTCGGTTTGGTTGGTATCCGGCGCCACGGGGCTCTCCTGTGGCGCGTCGACAGCACGAGCATCGGCGAGGCCTTCGGTTCCGCGCTGCTCGCCGCGGGCGACCTCGACGGCGACGGAATCCCCGACCTCGTCGTCGGCTCGCCAAAGTTGGGATTCCTCTCCGAGGGGGGTGGAGATCCGCTCGGGGGCGAATGGGAATCTGTTGCATCTGATCCCGGGCCGGCGCCGCTCGGCCGCTTCGGCTCCTCGCTCGCGGGGCTCGCGGCGCCGGGCGCCGCCAATCTTACGTCGGCGCGCCGGGAGCGCTGAACGGGGCAGGGGAGGCGTCGGGGATCGTATTCGTGGTATCCACGTCCGGCGGATTCTTGGGATCGTACGAGGGGACCGACGACGGAGCCAGACCTGGCGCGTCGCTCGCCACGGGCGACCTGGAGGCCGACGGGCGGGCCGAGGTTCTGATCGGCGCCCCCTTCGCGCACGACGGGAACGACCTCGCCACCGGCGGCGTCACGGTACTTCTCGGGGGCGAATCCCAACGAAAAGCACACCTGGTTTGGGAAGCAAGCGGGGGAGGAGTTCGGGCGCTTCGTGGCGGCCGCGGCGCTCGGCCCCGGGCGGCGCGCCCTCGCGGTCGTGTCCCCAGTTGCCAACTTTCCCGGCTTCTCGGCGGCGGGGCCGTGCGCCTCCTCACTGCATCAGGGCAGGTCGCGCGCGAGTACACCGGCTCGACCGCCGGCATCCAGCTCGGCGCCGCGATGGCGCCGCTCGGCGATCTCGACGGCGACGGCGTGGGGGACTTGGCGATCTCGGCGCCGTTCGCGAGCGCGGGGGTCACTTCGCAATCGGCGACGTCCGGATCGTCTCGGGGGCGTCGGGAAAGGTGGTATCCAAGATCGTTGGGAAGGGCGAGTTCGCGCTCTTCGGCGCGTCGGTCGCGTGCGTCGGCGACATCGACGGCGACGGATTGTTGGAGTTCGTCGTCGGCGCGCCGAACGCGACGACCTCCGGCGGCGCGACGAGCGGCGTCATTTTTCTTTACAACAGCCGCGGCGCGCGCTCGTGCGGACGATCGACGGGGGCCAGTTCGGCGAAATGTGGGGTTGGTCGTCGGCCTCGGCGGGGACGTCGACGGCGATGGCGTCCCCGATCTCGCCGTGGGGCCCCGGCGCCGCGGGCCCATCCCAACTCTACGCGGGAATCGTGCGGATCGTCTCGGGCGCTGACGGCTCGACGATCCGGACCCTCGAGGGACGATCGCGCACGGGCAGTTCGGCTACGCCGTCGCCAACGTCGGCGACGCCGACGGCGACGCGGTCCCAGAGCTGGTGGTCGGCATGCCGAACGGCGTGATCGGCCCCACCGCTTCGCCCGGGTTTGCGACCGCCTTCGACGGAAAGTTGGGAACGCCCCTCTGGACCGCCGCGGGCCCTTCTCCGAATGCCACATTTGGCTGGGCGATCTCCGGCGGCGGCGACACGGTCGGCGACGGGTCGATCTCGATTGCGATCGGCGCCCCCACCGACGGCGACGGATTCGGTTTCGTTGGTGTTCTCGATCTCCGCCTCGGGATCGTGAAGAAGACCTTCCACGGCTCTGGGGCGACCTCGCTCTTCGGGACGGCGGTGTCGCTGCGCGCCGACCTCGACGGCGACGGGCGGGCCGACCTCGTGGTGGGCGCGCCGAGCCTCGATGTGCCGGTCGCGTTCGCCGGCGCCCCGGCGCTCCCGCCGGCCCAGGGGCGGGCGGCATCCTCGTCTACCCGGAGCCGACGCCCCCTCACCCACCTCGACGGCACGATCGACTTCGGGGCGCTCGGGACCGCCCTCGCCGTCCTCGAGAACGGCCCCCTCGCGGGCGGCCTGGCCCTACCGATCGCCGTGGCCGCCCCCATCGAGGAGGCCAACGGCGTGGTCCGTTTCCTCACGATCCCGGGGCGCTGAGGCGCGATGCCATTTTTGCGGGGAAGCAGGACTGGACCTGCGCCGTCGGTTTCGCTCGAATCCCAAGTTCCCCGCGCCGACGCGACCGAGAAACCGCCCTCCCATCCATGCCCAACCGTTCGACCGAATCCGCGGCCGCCAGGAGTGCTGCCGCTAGCAGTGCGCTCCGTTTTCTTGGTCTTCTCACAGCGGGAGCCATCGTTGGACTTCGTCTCCTGCAGCTCGTTCTCCTACGAGCGTGAAGGTGACGAATACATGCGCTCGGCCAAGTTCGTCGAGGCCGAGAAGGCCTACAGGGCCGCGGAAGTACAGCGACCCAATGACAAGGATCTCTCCAAGAAGGCCTTCGATTGTGCCATCGCGGCCAGGCTCCAGGAGGGGCAGAGGCTCCACTTCGCGGGCGAGCTGGTGAAAGCCAACAATGTGTTCCGCGAGGTGGCGGCGCAGGAGCCCGACAATCCCACGATCCAGGAGTGGCTCAAGAAGTCGCAGCGCGCGACGTCTCGCGGAAGCTGACCGAAGTTGGAAAGGATCACCTCGCGGTGCGCGAGTACGACCAGGCGATCCAGGTCTTCAAGAAGGCGCTCGACTTCGATACCAACAATGACGAGGCGGCGCACGCCCTCGATCGCACCGCCAAGATCCTCCAGTGGCGCGCCGAGAAGGGGAGCTCCTCTGGCGCGAAGGGCTCCGCGCGATCCACGAGGGCTACCCGCTCATCGCGGAAAACAACATTCAGAATTCGCTCGAATACACCCCCGATCGCGCCGATGCCTCCGACATGCTTGGGGATCTGAAGCAGACGATCGCCGATCTTCGCCAGCGCCTCGCCCAGAGCCTCGAGGACAAAGGCCAATATTACGCGGCGATGCAACAGTACAAGCTCGCGAAGAACACGGGCTCGACGGCGGACACGCTCGATTCGGCCATCCAGCGCACCACCAACGAAGCGAAGGCCGATGAGTGCGTTCGGAAGTCCGATCTCGCCCTTGCCAAGAAAGACTTCGACTCCGCGCAGAAGTTCCTCGAGGACGCGAAGTCGCTCACGCGCAACGCCGAGAACCTCACGGCGATCGATGCGAAGCTCTTCCAGGTCCGAGAGAAGCGGGTCTATTCGGACTTCACGGCGGCGCTCGTGCTGGAGTTCGAAGGGAAGCTCGAGGACGCGCAGGCGCAGTACGAGGCGGTTGACGCCAAGAGCCCCGGCTACCGCGACACGCGCGAACGGATCGATCGCCTCAAGCGCACGATCCGCGATGCCACCGAAGCGTACAACGAAGGGATGAAGAAGCTCGAAGCGGGGGACTACGACGGCGCCCGCTTGAAGTTCAAGGCCGCGGTCTTCCTCCATCCGTTCCTGAAGGATGCCCGCGACGAGCTCAAGAAAGCCGAGGACAAAGTCAAAGCCAACAAACAGGGCGCAGGCGGCGGCGGGGCGGAGAGCAGCGAGTCGCAGCCCGCGTAGCGCGCGAGTAAAGCCAACTATGCCGCCGCGCGTGCGCTTTCGCGCGCATCATTGGGATTCCGATCGCGATCGATCCCAACGATACGACGACGTACCAAGGCCAGGGCTCCGGGTGCCCGCGCATGACGACGGCGCGGTAGGCGAATACCAACCAAACGGAGACCCCGCCACCACCAGCAGTCGCCCGAGGACGAACGCCGGCGGCGCGGCGTCGGGATCCTCGAGCGAGCCCCCGACGCGACCAGATCGCTTTCTTTGCGTTCGAGCGCGGTGTCGGTGCGATTCATGAGGTCGTGGTTGCGGCGGATCGAGCGGAGCTCGAAGGGAATCGCGAGCAGCGTGAAGCCCAACGCGACGACCATCGCGATCGCGTGGGTCGTGGGGGCGGCGGCGCCGGCGAGCACAGCGCCGAGCACCACCGCGAGCGCCGCAAATGTGGCAAACGGAAAAGTCTTCCCCTTGAGCGAGCGGGTCTCGCGCGCGAGCTCGTCGTCGAGGCCGCGGAGCTCGACCGCCGTCTTCACGGCCTTCCCGGTGCCGAGGAAGTACACAAAAACGGCGCACTGCACAGAGCAGCAGGAGCACACACGCCGAGAGTCCGAGGAGTTGGTGGCTCGATTTCATCCCCTCCGGAGCCGCCGCGGCCCCCGCCGCGCCCGGATTCCCGAGGAGCGCAAGGCCCGTTCCCAGGGCGACGGCCGCCGTCACGAGCGCGGCCACGCACAATCCGAGATAGATGGGAATCATTCTCATGGGACAAAGCGCAACGTGAGTGTTCGGAATATGCTACTAGCCGACGCCATGCTCGAGTACCGCGACCGCCGACCGACCGCCGAACGCTTCTTTGGTCAAGCGTTCCGCCTCCAGAGCGAGGGTCGCTTCGCGGACGCCGAGGATTTCTACCGGCGCTCGATCGCCCTCTATCCGACTTCCGAGGCGTACACGTTTCTCGGTTGGTGCCTTTCGTTTCAAGACCGCCACGAGGAGGCGATTCAACTCTGCAAACGTGGCATCGAGCTCGACCCCGAGTACGGCAATCCCTACAACGACATCGGGGCGTACCTGATCCAACTCGGGCGCGTGGAAGAGGCGATTCCTTGGCTCGAGCGAGCCAAGGCGGCGCGCCGCTACGATTGCCACCATTATCCTTTCTACAATCTCGGCCGCGTGTTCGAGATGCTTGGGAAGTTCGACGAGGCGCTCCGCGAATACCGCGGCGCCATCGATCGCGCGAAGGAACGCAACGTCGAGTATCGCCACGCGATCACGGCGGCGGCGCGCGTCGAGGCGATCCTGAAGCGATCGCGCGCCTGAGCGGGCGCGGGATCGCGCGACGCGATCACGCATCGACGGCGATCTTCTGGTACACGAAGGTCACGATCGCGAGCACGCCGATGAATGCCACGAATTTCAACGTGCGGCGGAGCGTCTCGCGCAGGATCCGCGGCAGGCTCTCCTCGCGGTAGCAGCTCAAGATCAACGAAACGATCGTGCATAAATAGACGAACGCAACGATGTGGGTGAGGAGCGAGCGGTCCACGGGCTAGGTGGATAGTTGGGTTTGCGACGCGGGCTCGCTGGCGCTCGCGCTCGTGGAGGCGGCGCTGCTAGCGGTGGCACTGCCAGCGGTGGCACTGCCAGCGGTGGCACTGCCAGCGGCGGCACTACTGCTGGCGGCGCGCAGGTCGCGCTCAGCCGTCGTGTAGGCGTCGATCATCAAAAGAATATTGAGCAGCCCCGCGACCGTCGTGCAGAGCAGACCCAACTCTCCGAGCGGGATGTCGGAGTGGATCCGCCGCCCGCATTCACGATCCCGACGGCGATCGCCGGTAGGCCGAGCAGGATCTCGCCGCTCCAGAAATATTGGTCTCGCTCGCGCTGGAGGACCGTGCCGTGGGCGAACAGCTCGCCGAGGAGCATCGTGAGGACGAGCGCGCCGCCGGCGAGCCACCCCTTGCCGCGTCTTCCCAACCAAAGGTGGCCGCCCCCGGGAGCAAGAATGCAAACATTGCGGCGATCGCGGGAGACTTCGCGCGGCGCGCGCTCGCCTCGGGCTCCGGGCCCGCGGCGGCCGCCTGGAAACAGATCCAGTGCGCATCGGCCATCGCAAGGGCGTTCAGCACCCCCGCCGTCGCGGTCAGCGAAAAGCCGATGGCGGCCGTCGGCATGAGCGGCATATCGGGAATCCCCTTTCCCAACCAAACCTGCGCCGCCATCGTCTCGAGAAAGTTGACGATCTCGGGGATCGCGGTAGGGATCGACACGTGAACCCCAACGATCGCGAAATCGAGGTGGTTCTGCGAAAGAAGCCCGGGCCCACCAGGGCCATCCCACAAATGTGAGGACCGTGACGACGGCGAACCAGGCGAGCCCGGCGCCGTTGCGACCCGCGTAGAAGTGGCCTCCCCGGTACCAAGAATCCGAGGAAGAGCGCGAGCGAGGGGGCCGGTTTCGATTTCACGGGCCGAGGATGCAACCCGATCGGGAGCGGTTTTCCAACGTTCCCAAGCTCGGAAATCGTGGGAAATCCTTGCCAGTGCGGCGAGCCCCCGGCACCTTGTCGGGCCATGCCGCTCGTCCGCGAGATCCGATTCCGCGTTCGCTACAACGAGACCGACCAGGGGCGCGTCGTCTACCACTCGAATTACTTCCATTACTTCGAGATGGGGCGCACCGAGTTCCTACGCGAGGAAGGGCTGCGATACCGGGACTTGGAGGACTCGGGGAGTTTCCTCGTGGTGACGGAGGCGCATCTCCGGTATCGCGCGGCGGCCCGTTACGACGATGAGATTCGCGTGCGGACCTGGGTCACCCAAGTGAGTCCGGTCACCGTACGTTTCGCGTATGAAGTCATTCGAGAGCCGGGATCCGTCCTACTCGTCGAGGGCGAGACGAAGCTCGCCTGCGTCGGACCCGACTTCCGCCCGAAGCGCCTGCCGCCCGAGGTCGCCGAGAAGCTCCGCGGCGCATCGCAGTAACCTCGGGGGCGCGCCGAGACGGCCGGAGCCCCATTCCCAACGATCCCCTCACCAAGATTCGAACCATGGGATTGAGACTTTTGTTGGCATTGGTTTTCGTTGGCATCGCGGGCGCCGGCCAGGGGCCGCGCCAGGAGAGCCGACCCGGGGGCTCGCGTCGGCGCCGGCCGCCGAGAAGGTCTTCTCGGGGCCGCAGGCCGGTGAGAAGGCGCTGCCGTTCCAACTGGCCGACGTCACGGGTGGGCGCAAGGAGCGCGAGTTCGATCCCACCAAAGAATCGGCCGACGACCCGACGCTCTATTTCTTCTTTCCAGCCGACGTGAACCGGATCATCGCGCGCGCCCTCGTCACGATCTCGGCGGCGTGCGAGCAGGGGAAGCAGCATGGTTTGCGTTCCTATTTCGTCGGGCTCACGCAGAGCCCGCTCACGGCGGACCAGCGGCTGCGCGATGTGTGGAGTTCGCTCAAGCCGGTCGTGCCGGCGAGCCTCTCGATGGAAGGCATCGAGGGGCCCGGGAACTGGGCCCTCAACAAGAAGTGCTACGTGACGGTCGTCCTCGTGAAGAACGGAAAGGTGGCATTCAACTATGCGGCGCTCAGCCCCGCCGACTCCGACTACGAATTGTTACGTTTGGAGCTCTCGAAGCTCCTCGGCGTGAAGATCGACGCGAAGCCGCCGGGGTTCGACCGCGGCGGGATGATGGGGGCGGCGAGGGGCGCGGCGGACGTCCGGACGCGCGCCCGGACGCGCGGCCTGACGGGCGCCCGGCGCGCGAGGCGTCGGAGCCGGCCTCGCGCCGCGCGGGCGACGGCAAGCCGGCCGAGTCGCGCCCGAAGGAGAAACCCAAGGAAGAGCGCGGCGCCGAAAGCCAACGAAAGGATCGCTAGGAGGCGCGGAGGGAATCCCAACGATGGATCGGATGCGGATCATGCCGGCGTGGCGCGCCATATTGCTGGGATCGGCCCTCGCGGCGCCGTTCGCCGCGCTCGCGCTCCCCGACCGCGCTCGCGCAGCCGAGCCCAAGGCGAAGTCCGAGGGGGCGCCCCGATTTCACCCTGCGCGTCCTCCCGCTGATCACCAAGGCCGGATGCAACTCGGGGCAATGTCACGGCGCGTCGGGGGCCAATCGGGCTTCGCCCCTCGCTGCGCGGCTACGACCCCGAGGCCGACTACGACGCCATCGTTCGCGAGCGGGGAGGGCGGCGCGTCGACCGCACCGACGCCGCGCATAGTTTGCTTCTCCGGAAGCCATCGATGCGAATCCCACACAAAGGGGGCGCAAGCTTCCCGAGGGGAGCGAGGCCTACGAGGAAGTTCGCGCGTGGATCGCGGCCGGGGCCCCCGTTCCGCCGCGGATGCGGCCGAGGCCGAGCGGCTCCGGCCGGTGGCGCTGGAGGTCTCCCCGCGCGCACTCGGAAAGTTGGGAGACGCGTTCCAGCTGAAAGTTGGTGTTCGCCTCGTCGGCGGCGAAACGCTCGGGGCGTCCGACGTTTGCCTCTATTCCTCCAACGACGAGTCCATCGCGCGGGTCGACCCGGCGGGGCGCGTCGAGATCGTGGGGAGCGGCGAGACGGCCGTGCTCGTGCGCTATCTGAGCTTGGTCGGTTTCGCGCGCGTGGGGGCGCCGTTCGCGGCCCCTATGAACCCAAGATTCGCTCCGGCGACGGGATCGACCGCTTCATCGACAAGAAACTTGGGGAGATGGGGATCGAGGCGTCGCCAGCCTGCGACGATCCCACCTTTCTGCGGCGCGCGACCCTCGACCTCGCGGGGCGCCTGCCGTCGCCCGAGGAGGCGGTCGCGTTTCCCAACGAAACGGCGGCCGGCAAGCGCGCCGCGCTCGTGGAGCGCCTCGCCGCCTCGCCCGACGCGGTCACCCGCTGCGGGCGCTGGCTCGGCGATCTCTGCCGCGTCCGCGAAGAATCGATGGGCCCCGACGGCGCGCGGACGATGCAACAATTCCTGACCGATGGCTTGACGCGCCGCCGCCCGCTCGACGAGACGCTCCGCGCGCTGCTGACTTCGCAGGGGAGCCGTCCGCGCCGGGCCCCGCGGCGTTCAGCCTCGCCACGCAGGGCGCGAGCGATCAGATGGAATTCGTGACGCGCACATTCTTGGGATATCGATTCCAGTGCGCCCAATGCCATCAGCACCCGTTCGATCGTTGGTCTCGGCAGGATTATTTCGGCGCGGCGGCGTTCTTCGCGCGCGTGCGGCGCGAGAACGGCCGCGTCGTCCTCGCGAAGTTCGGCGAGTTCCCCGATCCCAAGACGGGGCGCGACGCGAAACCCAAGTATCCGGGGGCGGAGTCGCCGCGATCGCCGAGGGGGCCGATCGCCGCGAGGCCTTCGCCGATTGGCTCCTCGACCGCGATTCGTTGCGTTTCGACCGCGCGATCGCGAACCGGATCTGGAAGGAGCTCCTCGGGCGCGGCCTCGTCGAGCCGGTGGACGACCTGCGCGACTCGAATCCCGCCACGCACCCCGAGCTCCTCGACTTCCTCGCGTGCCGCTTCCGCGACGGCGGCCGCGATTTGTTGGGATTCGCCGCGTTCGTCGCGAGCAGCGACGCGTACGCGCGCGCCAGCGCGCCGCGGCCGGGGCCGAGCGCGACGATCGTTATGCATCGCACGCGATCCTGCGTCCGCTGTCGGGGCCCGTTTTGTTGGATGCGATCGCGCAGGTGACCGGCGAGCGCCCCTTCTTCCCCCGCGCGCCCAAGGCGGCGCGCGCGCAGGAGATCCACGACGAGGACGGCGGCGCCTATTCGTTGCGCGCGCTCGGACGCTGCCCGCGCGACGGATCGATCGATCCCTCCTCGCCGCCATCCCCAACGATCTCGATGGCGCTCCACCTCATCCACGGCCCGCTCGCCTCCGAGTGGCTCTCGGCCCCCGGAGGGCGCATCGCCGCGCTCACCAAGAATCCGCAGCCCCCGGGGAAGATCGCCGACCAGCTATTCTTGGTATCGCTCGGACGGCTCCCGAGCGCGGACGAGCGGCGCCGCGCGATCGAGGCCCTCGGCGCCGAGGCCACCCCCGAGCGCGTCGAGGACCTCCTCTGGTCGCTCCTCGCCTCCACCGAATTCTCGATGAATCACTGATGCCCGCAACCATGGATCCCACCTATCTGCCGCGTCGCGAATTCCTGCGCCTGGGTGCGTTCGGCGTCGGCGGGCTCACGCTCGCTCGCGCTCTGGAGCTCCGCGCGCTGAGTCCGCTCCGCTCGAATCCCAACAAACGCCTTCCGTCGGCGATCCTGATCTGGCTCGACGGCGGCGCGAGCCACATCGACACCTTCGACCCGAAGCCCGGCGCCCCCGAGGAGATCCGCGGGAAGGACTGGGGGACGGTGTCGACCCCGATCCCCAACGTTCTCCTCGGGCAGGGGATGGCCGGGATCGCCGCGATCCTGCCGAAATGCGCGCTCATCCGCTCGCTGACCTCCGAGTTCGGCGAGCACGACACGGCGCGCCACCTCATGCTCACGGGATATCCGGTCTCCCAGGCGCTCGAGTATCCCAACTATGGCTCGGTGGTCTCGAGCCGCTCGAAGGATCCCAACTTTCCCCTATCTCGCGATCGGAACGAACGTCGAGCGGACGCGCCAGCTCGGCCCCGGTTTCCTTCCCCAAGAATACGCGCCGTTCCTGATCGAGGGAATCCCGCGCGGCCGGAGTTCGCGGTCCGCGATCTGTTGCCTCCGTCGAAGATGAGCGGCGAGCGGATCGATCGGCGCCGCAAGCTCCTCGAGGCCTTCGACACCTTTCGCCGCGACTACGAGAACCAATCGGCGGTGCGCGCGCGGGAGCGCCTTCGAGCAGGCCTATCGCCTCATCGCCACGCGCGAGTCGCGCGAGGCCTTCGATCTTTCGCGCGAGCCGGCGGCGGTTCGCCAAGAATACGGCGACCACGCGCTCGGCCAGAGCTGCCTCATGGCGCGCCGCCTGGTCGAGGCGGGGGCGCGCCTCGTGACGGTCGTGGACACCGGCTGGGACACGCACGGACGCAACTTCGAGCAGCTCACCCTCCATCGCCTGCCGAAGCTCAACGAAGCGATCCCCGTCCTCATCCGCGACCTCGAGCGGCGCGGCCTCTGGAAAGACACGATCATCCTGGTCATGGGGATTTCGGCCGCACGCCGAAGGTGAATGCCCTCGATGGACGCGACCATTGGCCCCGGGCAGATTGTGCGTTGCTCGCGGGGGTGTGAAAGGTGGGATCGTGGTGGGCGCCACCGACGAGCACGCCGAGCAGGTGGTCGAGCGCCCCGTGACGCCGGCCGATCTCGCCGCCACGCTCTACACATTGTTGGGAATCGATCCGGCGGGGAGCTCCAGACTTCCGACGGCCGCCCCGTCCGCCTCGTGAACAACGGCACGGCGGTGTCGGAGGTCCTCGCGTGATCGGCGCGGCTCGCGGGCCCGCGGGGGCAGTCGCCCTCATTTTGTTGGGATTGGCGCAGTCCGCGCCGGCGGCCGCGCGCGTCGCGAGCCGCCCCGCGCCGCCGATTACGGGGCGCGTCGCGATCACAGCGGGCGCGCAATCCCGCGACTTCACGGCGCAGGGTGATGCGCTCCTCGAGCGCGCCCCGACGGCACCGAAACGCCGCACCGATTCGATGCCATGGAAAAGGTGACCTGCGTCGCCGCCTCGAAGGATGGGACGCGCCTTGTGATCGGCGGCGGCGTGGCGGGGCGCGCGGGGAGCGTCGTCGTGCGCGAGCCCGACGGGCGCTTCGTCGAGGTGAAACGCGAGAAGCCGCTCTTCAACGATCTCGTGAACGCCGTTTGTTGGTCCGACGACAACACCACAATTCTCGCGGGCTCGGCCGACAAGTCGGCGCTCGCACTCGATGCCAAGTCTCTGGACGTGAAGGCGGAGCTCAAGGGTCACACCGGCTCGGTTCTCGCCGTGGCCTCGCGCGGCGAGCTCGCCGTGACCGGCTCGTACGATCGCACGGTTCGCGTCTGGAATCTCCGCACCGGCGAGGATGCTCCGCAATCTCACTCAACATTCGGCCCCGGTGAACGCGCTCGCATTCGAGCCCGAGGGCGTTCGCTTCCTATCGGGCTCCGATGATCGCACGGTCCGCCTGTGGGATGCCAACAATGGGCGGCTGCTCCGGATCGTGCGCGACCACGACGGCCCGGTCCTTTCGCTGGCATGGCGCCCCGAAGGGGCCTTCAGCGGCGCGACCGATGGTTGGGTTCGCAGGCTCGACCTCGAGAACGGCGAAGCCAAAGCCAAGCTCGCGAGCCCCGACCCCAAGGAACACCCGTCCTATTGGATTTATTGCCTTCAGCCGGGTGCCGACGGGACGGTCGGAGCGGGCACCGACGACGGCTGGAAAATCTTTCGCTACAAGCGCTGACCTCGCATCGCCACTCGGCCGACATTTTTCCGGCCGAGTTGAATCCGCACCGAAACCATGCGATATTGGCGCGCCATGCTTCGGCTCACACGGCGGTCAGAATACGGCATCATTGCCATGACCTACCTCGCCCAGCGGCGCGCGATTGCGCGCACTGAGGACGAGGCGGCCGTCTCGGCCCGGGACATCGCGGAGCGCTATCGGATTCCGAAGCGATTGCTGGCCGAGGTGATGAAGGATCTCGTTCACAAGTCGCTCGTTCGATCGGTGCGCGGAGCGTCGGGGGCTACCGGATCTCGACTCCCGCGGAGAAGACCACGGTCCTCAATGTTCTCCAGGCGCTCGAGGGGCCGTTCGAGATGGTTCCATGCGCGAGCGACGCGGTGACCGAAGGGCTCTGTGACCTCCTCTCGTTCTGCCCCATCAAAGGGCCCATCCATCGGATCCACGAGAAGATCAACGATTTCCTCGCGACCGTGACCCTCGCCGACCTCGCGAAAGGTGAGATCGGCGACGGGATCCCTGCGGCCGCGGCTGCGCCCGCCGCGGGCGTCGGCGCCGTCGGAAACACAACTGTAGGTAGCGGCGCCGCCGGAGGGCTCGTCTGAGGCGCGCCCCAAGCCCAACTATATTGCCAACGATGCTGAACGCTCCCCATCTATCTCGACAATCACGCGACCACGCCCGTCGATCCGCGCGTGCTCGACGCCATGCTCCCGTACTTCCGCGAGAAGTTCGGCAACGCCGCGAGCCGCAACCACCCGTTTGGTTGGGAAGCCGAGGAAGGGGTCACGATCGCGCGCGAGCAGTGCGCGTCGATCATCGGCGCCGATCCCAAGGAAATCGTCTTCACGAGCGGGTCGACCGAATCCAACAATATCGCCATCAAGGGCGCGGTCGAGATGCTCCAATCGAAGGGGAAGCACATCATCACGGCGCTGACCGAGCACAAGGCGGTGCTCGATCCCTGCAAGCACCTCGAGGCGCTCGGCTTCGAAGCCACCTATCTGCCGGTCGACAAGCACGCGCGCGTGAGCGCCGAGCAGGTCGCCGCGGCGATCCGCCCACGACACGATCCTCGTCGTCGATCATGTTCGCCAACAATGAGGTCGGGACGATCCACCCGATCGCCGAGATCGGCAAGATTCTGCAAGAGAAGGCGTCGTCTTCCACACCGACGCGACCCAGGCCGTCGGCAAGGTCCCGGTCGATGTGCAATCGATGGGGATCGATCTCCTCTCGGTCTCCGGCCACAAGATCTACGGGCCGAAGGGTTGCGGGTCTCTTTACGTTCGCCGCAAGTCGCCGCGCGTCCGCGTCGCGCCGATCTTCGACGGCGGCGGCCACGAGCGCGGGATGCGCTCCGGCACCCTCAATGTCCCCGGGATCGTTGGGCTTGGCAAAGCGTGCGAGCTCTCGAAGAACGAGATGGCGAAGGACACCGCGCATTGTTTGCGTTTGCGCAAGATTGCTCCAGGATCGCCTCTTCAACGAGCTCGACTTCGTGAGCCTCAACGGCCATCCCGAGCACCGCCTCCCGGGCAACCTCAACGTTTCGTTCGCGTACGTCGAAGGCGAGGCGCTGATGATGGGGATCAAGGATGTGGCGGTCTCCTCGGGGAGCGCCTGCACTTCGGCCAGCCTCGAGCCCTCGCACGTTTTGCGCGCGATGGGCGTCGGCGAAGACTCGGTCCACACGTCGATCCGCTTCGGACTCGGGCGATTCAACACCGAGGAAGAGGTGCGATTCGCCGCAGACCAGACGATCGGCGCCGTCCGCCGCCTGCGCGAGATGTCGCCGCTCTACGAGATGGTGAAGGAAGGGGTCGACCTCTCGACCGTGAAGTGGAGTTCCCACTGATCGCGGAACCGGCAGCATGCACGCGCTGCAACCCCAACGAAACGAACAAACCAAGAATCCCAAGACTCCGAAAACCAAAGACAACTCGAGCAACTCCGATGGCCTACAGCGACAAAGTCGTGGATCACTACAATCACCCGAGGAACGTCGGGTCGTTCGCGAAGGACGACGCGGCGGTCGGCACGGGGTCGTGGGCGCCCCTGAATGCGGCGACGTGATGAAGCTCCAGATCAAGGTCGACGACGCGACGGGCGTCATCGTCGACGCGAAGTTCAAGACTTTCGGCTGCGGCTCCGCGATCGCCTCGTCGTCTCTTGCCACCGAATGGGTGAAGGGGCGCACGGTCGACCAGGCGATGGAGATCAAGAATACGGACATCGTCCAGGAGCTGGCGCTCCCGCCGATCAAGATCCACTGTTCGGTCCTCGCCGAGGACGCGATCAAGGCGGCGGTCGACGACTACAAGAAAAAGAAGAGTGGCAGTGTTGCTAAAGCCACCGCCTCCGGCAAGCCCGCCTGAACACCAACGATCCCAACCCCAACGAAAGAGCGAACATGAGTTTTCTTGGCGATGCCTTCGCGATCCCCGCGGCAAAGAGCGGCGCTGCGTGGTGCCGCCGAGCGTGCGCAGGCGACGCTGCCGCCCGCGGCCGAGCCGCGCTGCCGCCGGCGGGCGATGCAATCCTCCCCGAGGACACGGCCACCCGGTCGACCGACCCCGCGGTCCACGCGGCCTCCGCGAAAGTGATGCTCGCGCCGCCGATCCCCGGAGCGAGCCGGTCGCCAATCCCGAGGCGGCCGCCGCCGCCGATACCAACGAAAGCGTGGTCCAGGTCACCGAGCGCGCCAGCGAAGGAAGTCCACCGGATCGTCGAGGAGCAGAAGCTCCCGGCCGACACGGGGCTCCGCCTCGGCGTCCAAGGCGGTGGCTGCTCGGGTTTCTCCTACAAGCTCGCCTTCGAGACGATGAAGGCGCCGCTCGATTGGGAAGGCGAGTCGTCGGGGGTCAAGATCTACATCGATCCCAAAGAGTTTCCTTTACCTCGCCGGAATCGAGCTCGACTTCCAGGATTCGCTCATGGGGCGCGGATTCGTGTTCAACAATCCGAACGCCAAGAAAACTTGCGGTTGCGGCGAGTCCTTCACGGTGTGAGCGAAGCGCAACGAAGCACGCCGGGCCGCGCCGAGAGCGCGGCGGCGCCCGCCGACCCCGCGGGAGTTCCGGCGCGATGTGTGGACTGCGGAGCGGCGCTGGTGAGCCCGCTCGTTTGCTTGGGATGTCCCGAGCTGCGCCCTCCGGGGCGACTTCGATCATTTCACGCGGCTCGGCCTCGCGCGCGCCTTCGCCATCGATCCCGCCGAGCTCGAACGCAACTATTTGATGCTCGCGCGCGCGCCTCCATCCCGACCAGTTCGCGCGGCGCACCGCGCAGGATCGGCGCTCGCCGAGCGCCTCTCGGCCGAGCTCAACGAGTCGTACAGGCTGCTCCGCGATCCGATCGCGCGCGCCGAATATTTGCTTTCTCTCGAGGGGGGCCGTCGCGAGAGCAAGACAAACGAACGCCGGGCGACTTCCTCGTCGAGATGTTGGAAACCAACGAAAAGATCGAGGAGGCGGGAGGCCGATATGAATCTGGCGGCGCGCGCCGAGCTCGAGCGGCTTCGCGCCGAGCTGCGCCGCCGCAACGACGAGGTCATCGCGGCGCTCCCCGGCGACTTCACGCGCCTCGGCGGCGCCGACCCTGCCGCGCGCGCGAAGTCCTGCGCGGCGTGCGCGAGCGGCTCAACGTGAGCGCCTATCTCCGCGGCCTCCTGACCCAGATCTCCGAATTGTTGCTTCGCTAACGTAGCCCATTCCCAAGAATCCACTTCGCTTCGATGACCGCACCCGCCATCGGGATCGACCTCGGAACCACCAACTCGCTCGCCGCGGTGGTGGGCGCCGACGGCAAGCCCGCCGCCATCCCGGGACCCGACGGCGATCCGATCGTGCCGTCGGTCGTGTCGTTCGCGGAAGGGGGCGGGGTGCTCGTCGGGCGCGCCGCGCGCCGCCGCGCCGTCGAGGATCCCAACAATACGGTCTTCTCGGTGAAGCGCCTCATGGGGAAGGGGATCGAGGACCTGACCGCGGTCGAACGCCAACTATGTCCCCAGGAGTTCGTGCCCGTGGAGGGAAATTGTTGCGTGTGCGCCTGCGCGGCCGCGAGCACACCCCCAGGAGATCTCGGCCATGATCCTGCGCGAGGTGGTCGACCGCGCCGCCGCACGCCTCGGCGAGAAACCCACAAAGGTGGTGATCACGGTCCCCGCCTATTTCGACGAATCGCAGAAGCAGGCCACGATGGCGGCGGGGAAGATCGCGGGGCTGGAGGTCCTGCGCATCCTGAACGAGCCCACCGCCGCATCGTTGGCATATGGCCTCGACGGCCTCCACGACGGCACGATCGCCGTGTACGACCTCGGCGGCGGCACCTTCGACGTGTCGATCCTCAAGATCGAGTCGGGGTCTTCCGCGTGCTCGCCACCAATGGCGACGCGTCGCTCGGCGGCGACGACTTCGATCGCGCGCTCGCCGCGCTCGCGATCGAAGAGTTGCGGTCGCGCGGAACCCAAGAATCGGCGCTCCGCGATCCCAAGATTCTCCAGGGCTGCGCCGCGCGGCCGAGCTCGCCAAGATCGAGCTCACGGCGGCGGAGCGCGCCGAGATGTTCTTCGAGGACGCTTCCCTCGGCATCCGCTACCGCCGCGCGATCACGCGCGCCGAGCTCGAGGCGATCCTGGCGCCGCTCGTGGAGCGCACCCTCGCCCCGTGCCGCCGCGCGCTCCGCCGACGCGGGGCTCGATACCAAGGATGTGAACGAGGTCGTCCTCGTCGGCGGCGCCACCGTACGTGCCGCTCGTGCGCCGGCGCGTGGAGGAGCTCTTCGGCCGGAAACCGCACACGGAGCTCAATCCCATGGAAGTGGTGGCGCTCGGCGCCGCGATCCAGGCGAAGAAGCTCGAGGGGGATTCCAGAATCTGTTGCTTCTGGATGTGACTCCGCTTTCGTTGGGAATCGAGACCTACGGCGGCGCGGTCGCCAAGATCATCCCGCGCAACACGGCGATCCCGGCGCGGGCGTCGGACCAGTCCACCACTTTTGCGGACAGCCAGACCGCCGTCGTTTTCAACATCGTCCAAGGGAGCGCGAGCTCGCCAAGGATTGCCGGCCGCTCGGCCAGCTCGTGCTGCGCGGAATCCCACCGATGCCCGCCGGCATGCCGCGGGTCGACGTGGGCTTCCACATCGACAGCGACGGGCTGCTCACGGTGAATGCCAAGGAAAAGCGGAGCAACGCCGAGGCGAAAGTGGAGATCGTTCCCAAGCATGGTCTCACCCTCGACGAGATCACCCGCCTCATCCAGGAGGCGGCCGCGAACGCGGGGGCCGATTTCCGCGCGGCGCGCCTCGCGACCCTGCGCGCCGACGCGGCGTTCGTCCTCCGGAAGCTCGATGCCCAACTATCGCGCTACGGCGCCAAGCTCGACGCCACGACGCGTGAGGAGATCCGCGAGGCGCGCGAAGGAGTCGCCGATACCATCAAAGGCGACAGCCCCGATGCCATCGACGGCGCGATGCAGTATCTGGAGGATGTCGCGAAGTCGCTCGTCCTCGTCTCGATGGACGACGTGGCCCACACCGCGGTCGAGCGCAACCTCGTCGACGTTCAAGTCCACAAACGCTGACGCGCGGGCAAACCCACAAATCCTGCGACGCGGGCGAGCCCCGCGCCCAACCCCAACGATCTTCGAAGGCCAACTATGATGTCCGAAGAACGCCCGATCCGTTGGACCGACGTCTACGTGATCGCCGAGAAGCTGGCGGAAGCCCATCCCGACGTGGCGCCGATCCAAGTGCGCTTCACCGATCTCCACAAATGGGTGACCGAGCTCCCCGGTTTCCACGACGACCCGATGAAGAGCAACGAGAAGATCCTCGAGGCGATCCAGATGGCGTGGATCGAAGAGTTGGAATAGTGGGATCGGCCGGCGGGCCCGCGATCCGCTTCGTGCGCGTGCTCGCGTCGAGCGAGGTCGCCGAGGGGCAGGGTCGCCAACTCGTCCTGAGGGGCGCTCGGTCGCCGTCTTTCGCCACGAAGGGAAGGTCTACGCGCTGGATGGAATCTGCCCCCACGCGGGATCGCCGCTCGGCCCCGGATTCGTGTCGAAGGGAACGGTCGAGTGCCCTTGGCATGGTTGGCGTTTCCGCCTCGCCGACGGCACTTCGCCCGACGTCGAGGGTCTCGGTGCAAGCAACCTATCCGGCGCGCGAGGAAGACGGCTCCGTTTTCGTTGGGATTCGAAACGATGACGGAGCCGCCGAACCGTAGCGCCGCGCCGCGCGGCGGCGGCGAGGCGGCGCGCCTCGCCGTCCTGAGCGCATTCGGCGGCGGCGCCGTCGACCTCGGCTCGATCGTTGGCATCGAGGAGACCGGGCTCGAGCTTCGCGTCACCGACGGGGCGGGTCAATCTGCCGCCCTGGCGCTCGACTCGCCCGCCGCGCGCGCCGATCTATTGTATCGTCTCGCCGAGTGGTGCGCGCCGGCGCTGGAACCCAAGATTGGAAAGTTGGTGTCCGGCGGGGCGCGATTGGCGGGCGCTCCGGGCGAGGCGGCGCGGGAAAGTTGGGCATTGGCGCTCGAGTGCGGCGTCGCCGGGGCGCTGGCTTGGCTCTCGGGGCAATGGTTCCTTTGGCTCGCGGCCGGGATCTACGCCCTGATCCGCGCGTTCACGCGCATCCGGCGGATCGCGGCGGCGCGCACGCCCATCGTCTTCTTGCCCGCGGGGAAGCGGCGTTCGGCCGCCTCAGCCAGGGCAACACCACAATTCCCTCGATCGCGCGACATTCGACGTCGGCGCGTGGTCCGAGGGGCGCGCGGTGCTGAGCGACGGCACCCGCGCGATCGCGATCCCCATCGGCGAGCGGCCCGGCGCCTTCTTCCTCTTCGCGGCGCTGATCGAGCTCTGTGGAACGCCCGACGATCGGCTGGTCGATTAGTCACCTGCTAGCATTCTCGCGAGATGCCTCTTATCGCGTCGCTCGCCGATTGGCCCCGCCGCCCCGCGGATCTCCCGCGCGTGCCGCCGCTCGATCGGGTGATTCTTGGGGATCCGAGCGGCTTCGAGGTGCGCGAGGCGCAGAACATCCATATCGCGACGCGGCCGGCGCCCTGAATCGGGTGGATCGCGACGCCGCGCTCGCGCAGTGGCGCGCGCTCCGCGACGCCTACCGGAAAGTTGGGATCGAGGTCGCGGTGCTCGACGCGCCGACCGCGCCCGCGCTCGCCGATTTTTGCTTCGCGGCGAATCCGTCGATGGTCGTGCCGCTCCCGGACGGCACGAAGGAAATGTGGCTTTCGAGGATGGCGCACCTGTCGCGCCGCGGCGAGACCGAGCACCATCGCCGCTTCGCGATCGAGCGCGGGATCCCGGTGCGCGAGATGCCGCCCGGCGTCGCGAAGTTCGAGGGGACCGGCGACGGCCTCTTCCACCCCGGGCGTTTTCTGTTGCATGCCGGGATCGGCGCGCGCACCGACGCGTCGGCCTGGGCGGCGTTGGCCGCGGCCCATCCCACACTCGATGTGTTGCTCTACTCGCTTGCCAACGAAAACTTCTATCACCTCGACACCGCGCTGGCTCCGCTCGACGAAACCCACGCGCTGCTGGTGCGCGAGGCCTTCGACGCGCGCGGCCTCGCGCCAGCGCGCGCCGCCTTTCCCAACGTCTTCGAGGTGCCGCTCGAGGAGGCCATGCGCTTCGCCGCGAACGCCCACTCCCCGACGGCCGGCACGTCTTGATCCAGCGCGGCTGCGACGCCACCGAAAGTTGGCTTCGCTCGCGCGGCTTCGTGGCCGTCCCCGTCGAGACCGGCGAGTTCCTCAAATCGGGGGCTCGGTCTTCTGCCTGAAACAATCTTGGTGATCGCCCGCCGGCGTCTAGCGCGCGGGCTCGGCCGGATCCCAAGTAAGCACGGAGATCCGCCAGTCGTCGCCGGCCCGCTTCAGAATCGCCAAGTATCGAACGTTGACGGCGCGGTTCTCCGCGCCCTTGCGCGACACCAGCTCTCCGCGGATCGTTCCGTGGTCGACGGCGAGATCGCCGCGCGCCGTCGCCCGCTCGGATCGCCACAGAAGACGCGGATCGTAATCGCGGAAAAGCTCCGCGTGATACCGCTCGATCTCCTCGCGGCCGACCGCCGTCGACCCTCGGCCGTCACGAGCGACCCCTCGGGCGTGAAGCAAGCGAGGACCGCGGGCATGTCGAGGCGATCGTTGGCGTCGACGAGCCGGCCGACCACGAGCCGCGCCCTATCCGCTTCCTTCGGATCGAAGGGGGCTTCGGCCCGGCGCACGCGGCCGCGGCGGCGGCCAATCCCAACGAAACGAGGAGCCCGCGCACGAATCACACCTTTCTGTGCTCGGTGTGCGTCGCCTCGGTGCCGTCGGGCAAGCGGCGGATCTCGTAGTCGCCGAAGAGCGCCGGCGCCTCCTTCTGCATGATGCGCAAGACTTGCACCGCCAACTTCCGGATCTCCACGTCGGCGTGCTCGTCGCCGCGCAGCTCGATGAAGTGGCGCAGGGCGCGCGAGTTCGCCGTCACGAAAATCTTGGTTTCCGTGGCGTTCGGCAGGACCGAGCGAGCCGCCTGCCGCGCGAGCTTGCGCCGCAATGTGGCATTCTCGACGCTGGTGAACTTCGCCATCAATCCGGCCACGATCTTGTCGTACGCGGCGCGCGTCGTGTTCACGGCGTCGATCCAAACTTTGTGGAGCTCGGCGTCCTCCGCGATCGCGTCGGGCTCGATGAAGTCGCTGTCCGACTCGTCGACGTAGCGCTGCGATAGTTGGCTATAGCCGAAGCCGGCCCGGTGGCGGATCAGCTCGTGCGTGAGCGAGCGCGAAACGCCAACGAAAATGAAATTCCACTCCGCGTGCTCCAGCACGCTCCCGTGCTGCATCGCGATGATGTTTCCCAAGTATTCTTTGTTGCTCTTGCGCCCCTTGCCGAAGCTCATGTAGCAAACGCGCCCGGCCGCCTCGGCGAGCTTCTCGCCGGCGCACGCGGCGTCGGACTCCCAGGTGGCGCCGTGGTCCCCGAGGAGTTGTTGGATGCCGTCGGGGTCGATGATCTGGCGCCCGACCAAGTAAACGCGCGGCTCGCGGACGATTTTCACGGATGCGGACTCTGAAAAAGGGTGGCGCGGAGGAAGTGGGGGCGGGATCGTAGCGATTGGAATGGGCGTTCGCCTGTGACCTCCGGCCCCGGGGCCGTTACTGCGCGGCCATGATCTCGCGGAAGTCCGTTTGGGTCGGCGGCGCGCTCATCGCCGCGGCGCTCATCGCCGGGGTTGGATGGCTTGCGACCGACCACGGCGCGGCGCGAATCGAGTCGGGTGGAGGCGCGTCGCGCGCCGCGAAGTCGGGTCCGGCGAACGAGACGCGCGGCGCCGCGCGCATCGGCGGCGACACCCAGGCGGAGCACGGCGGCGAGCGGACCACCGCGCAGCCGCGCCCGAAATCGAGAGCCACGCTCGCCGGCCGCGTCGTCGACGGGAGCGAACTCCCGATCGCCGGCGCCGAGGCGCGCCTCAGCGCCGGCGTGGGCAACGATCGGCGCGCCCGCACCGGCGCCGACGGCCGCTTTCGATCGAGGTCGATCCCAACAATACCGCCGCCATGAGCCTCGAGGTCTCGGCCCCCGATTTCGCGACCGCAGGTGGTGGTGGTTCGACCCGGCGCGCGACCTCGCGCTCGAAACCAACAAAACGCGCGACCTCGGCTCGCTGCAACTCGCGCGTGGCGCGACGATCGTTGGGAAAGTGCTGGGCGCCGATGGCTCGCCGATGCGGCGCCCATGCACCATCGAGTGCTGGAGCGATTCCGCCTGGACTCCGCAGCGCGGGATGTTCGTCGACGTGAATGCCAAGCTCGATGTCACAACCGGCGAGTTCCGCCTGGACGGCGTCCCGCCGGGGAAGTGCAACTATTCGTGGCGATTCGATCGATCGGGTCGCGCCCGGGATCGCGCGCCACGCTGAAGTCCGGCGAATCCCAACGAATCGAGATCCGGATCGAGGCCCCTCCCGCGCGGACGCGGTGATCGTGAGACCAAGGATCGATCGCGCGGGGCCGCCGCCGGCCGCCTCGGCCGTGAAGCTCACCGCCGCCGACGGAACCCAAGTTTCCGCGGAGCTCGAGTACGCCTACTCTCCCACGGAGACCTACGGCTATCGTTGGCGTTTCGCCGGGCTCCCCGACGGACGCTACACCTTCACGATCGCCGACCCGCGCTACGCGCCGGTGAAGGTCGAAGGCCTGGCGCCGAGCGACGACGAGGTGCCCGTCGTGCTCCGCGGCCTCGCCGCCCTGAAGCTCGCGGTCCTCGACGCCGAGGGGACCGCCCCCTCAACCGATACCAACTATCGCTCGGCTTCCGCGACGAGGCGCTCAAAAAGAGCCTCATCCGGATCCTTGGGGTCTCGGACGCGCCGCCGAAAGATGGGATCTTCACCAACATTGCGGCCGACGAGCTCTCGCTCTGGATCGAGGCCCCCGGCTTCCAGCCGATCATGCAACACGTGATGCCGCTCGAGCCGGGCGAGACCCGCGCGCGGACGGTGCGCCTCGCACACGAGCGGGTTCCCGAGGGGCCGCGGCTCGGCGGCGTCGTCGTCGAGGAGGACGGCGAGACCGCCGCCGACGGGATCGCCGTGGCGTTGATGCAGTGGGTCGAGGACGGCGGTGGAGTCGTGCGCCAAGTCACCGCGAAGTCGATCGTCACCGATCCGCGCGGTCGCTTTCTCTTCCCGGGGCTCATGTCGGGGACCTGGGGGATCGTGGCCGGTCGCGGCGGGAGCTGCGCCGTCGAGACCGGGCCGCTCGAGCTTGCCGAGGACGAAGCCAAAGAATCGCTCAAATTGTGCCTTCCGGCGCGATGTAAAGTCTCCGGCCGCGTGCTCGTGCCCGAGGGGCGCGGGCCGAGGGGCTCCATTTGTGGTTTACCTTCGAGGAGGAGGCGGCCGCCTCCGAGGCGGCGCGCGGGCCCTGGCGGCTTGCCGCCGACGCGATCACCAACAAAAGCGGCGAGTACGAGATCTCGCCGCTGCGCCCGGGAAGCACCGCGTCCAGCTCGAGCTCCGGACCGAGGAGTCCTCGGGGATGCGCCGCTCGGGGACCGGATTCTTGGTGAATGTGGGGACCGCCAACGTGGCGAGCGCCGGCCGCTTCGACATCGATCTGCGCGACGGAAAGTTGGGATGGCTCGAGGTCGAGGCGCGCGCCGATGGGAAGCCGGTCGCCGCCGCGAGCATCGTAATCCTGCGCAAGGCGCCGCGCGTGGGCGCCGCCGATACTTGGGAAAGCGAGCGCGCGATCGCCGACGCCGACGGGCGCGCCCGCTTCGGCCCGCTCCCCGCGGAGGCGCTCTCGTTGGCGATCCTCACGTTCGACGATCATTGGGCCTACGCGCGGCCGCAGCCGGTCGAGGTCGTGCCGGGCACGACGACGACGATCGCGATCGACGTTCCGTTCGTCCGCGGCTCGATCCGAATCCGCGGCTCCGACGGCGCGTGGCTCGCCGCAACCCCCGTGACTTGCATCTTTCCCGTGACGCCCTGGTGGGTGTCGCGCCCGGGCACGACCGGCGCCGACGGCACCCTCGAGCTCGGACCCGCCGGGGCCGCTGCGCATAGTTGGCAAGTCGGAGAGCGGCTCCCTCGAGTGGACCGACTCCGGCCCATCGCAAGAATCCCTCCAACTCAAGAAATGACTCAGCGATCCGCCCGCACAAGTCCGCTGGACCCGGCCGCGCCGCCGGAGTCAGAATGGTCCCCGTTCCCAGGCCCGGAGTTCCCATGCGTCGATCCCACGTTTTGATTGGCATTGTGTCCCTCGCCCTCGCCGGATCGGCCGCCGCCGCCGCTGGCTCGGCTCGTCGGTCTTCCTCGGCGCGCCCCCGGGCGTGCCGATTCCCAACGTTACGATCACGCTCCCCGCCGTGAAGTTCGCGCCGGGCGGGCACCTCCCCGCAGCCAATCCCAACAATCCGTTCGCGCCGAGCCTCGAGACCCTGCTCTTCGGAGACTTGGTGATCACGACCGAGGCGCAAATGAAGCAAGTGTGGGGAGCGCTCTTCAGCGAAGCCTACGATTCGAGCCAGTTCAACTTCGACCAGAGCTTCGTCGTCTGGATGGGGGCGGCGCCGCGTGGTACGACTCGTTCGGCATCAGCAACGTCGAGCAGGTCGATGCCACCTATCCGGGCTTCGGCTTCGGCGGCCCCGGCGGGACGGAAATCGATCGTTTCCTTTCGGTCACCTCTTTCGAGTTCGTGCCGGGAATCATGCCCTCCGAGCCGCCGCCGGGAAAATACCGCGTGTCGGCGGTCCGCATCCGCAAGGATCTGCTCGACGACGTCGTGTTCCACCGGATGATCGCTTACGGAGTCTGAGCCATGGGGATCCGAAGCCTAATTATCCTCGGATCGGTCGCGTTCGCATTTGCCCATCCGGCGCCCTCGGTGCCGGGCGACGACGGCGCCGCCTCGAAACCCCAACTATCTCCGCAGCGGATTTCCGACCTCAGGATCCATTACGCGGGCGACGTGGGCACGCCCCACGCGAAGTCCTTCGAGGCCTTCCTTTCCCAACAATTCGGAAGGTGGTGACGAGCCCGGTCCTCGATCTCGCGAAGACCGACCTCTCCCAGGCCGACGTCCTCATCGTGGATGGCAACATTCTCGACCTCGACGGATCCCAAGCAACCGAAGATCCTCCCGTCGCCGAAGGGACTTTCGCTCGCGAAGCTCTCGATTCCCACGATTCTGATCGGCGGGATGGGGGGCGAATCGCCGACGACCTCGAGTTCAAGCTCGGCTGGAACTTCGGTTGACTCTGCCTCACGCAGAAGGCCGTCGTGACACGGCATGATCATCCGATCTTCCAAGGCCCGGTCCCCGTGGCGCTCGCGATAGAGCAGACGCCGACTCCGGAGCAATATCCGAAGTTCGACCTCCTGAACGAGGTCCCCAAGACCCTCCCCACGATCGACATCCTCAGGAAAACGCCGACGACCTGGGGGCTCGTCACGACCGGCGACGGCTTCCTCGACACCCCCGACACCGAGTCGATCACCGGCGGAATCCACTCGAAGGGTCCCAACTATGTGGCGATCGGCCGCCAGGGGCGTTTCTTCATGTGGGGATTCTACGGCTCGCCCGACGAGCTGACCGACGCCGGCCGCGCGCTGCCGCTGAACTCGATCGTTTACATTTCGAAGTTCAAGAATGCGCCGGTCCTCGGCTTCCGCGCGGCGATCCCGCGCGACAGCGCCGCCACGAGCCTCTCCGTCCTCCCGCTCTACGGCGCGGAGCCGGCGCAGCGCGAGCAGGTGAAGAAGCTCCTCGGCGCGGTGCCGCCGATCGAGGACTTCATCACCAACAAAGAGGCGCGCAAGAAATGGTTCGTCGAGAATCGTCCGTATCTCGCGGCGCACCACGGCGTCCAACGTTTACGAGGGCTCCTTCGTCGTCGACCTCGACGTGAAGGCGCTCGGGATTCCCAACGATGATCCCAAGATTCTCGAGCGCTGCGTCGCCGACGTCGAGGCGGGGCGCGACGCGGAGCGGGCTCTCGGGATCCTGCGCCGCTACACCGACGAATCCTTCGCCGACGCGGCGGCGTGGCGCGCCCTGGCTCGATGCCAACAAAGGGAAGCTCTACTTCTCCGACTGGAACGGATACAAGTTCCGCGTGCGCACCGAGCGCGACGCGGAGATCCCAACGAAGAAGCGCTAGCAGCCGCGTCTGCTTCGCGAGCTTGCCTACTTCGCTAGCTTGAGGGGAGACGCGCCCCGTCTCGGCCCCCCAGGGGCTCTCGACCCAGCCGGCGCCGGACACGAGCCGCGCCACGTGGATCTTCCCCGGCGGCAGGCGCAGCGTCAGCGCCCCGAGCCATCGGAGACGCATACTTGGGAAACGTGGTCCGACTCGCCCGCGGATGCGTGGTAAACGACGAGCGGCTTCCAGCGCGCCGCGATTGCCGTCCACATCCGAAAGCCACAATTCCTCCTCGTGGATCGGCACGTCGATCGTGAGGGCGCGCGCGGTGCCGTCCTCGGCGTCGAGCGGCGTGGGGATCCGCCAGATCCAGCTCCCGTCGGCGGCGGCGACTTCGACATAAATCCTCCCGGGCGGGAGCGGGCCCACGCGCGCGAAGCCATTCGCATCGGTCGACGCGAGCGAGCGCACCCGCCCCACGCGGTCGGAGCGCACCCCTTTCACGAGAAGCCACGGCTCGGGGCGCCCGTTCACCAGTACCGTGAGATCGAGGAATGTGGATAGTTGGGTTCCGAGGTCGAAGTCGACGCGGGCCTCGCCGGCGCGAAGCAACAGATCGCCGAGGTCGAGCGCCAGGCCGTGGTCGGCGCCGTAGATCGTGGGGGAGCCAGTTCGAGTCGTCGGCGGCCGCCATCGGCGAGGGAGCTGCGCGTAGAGGCGCGCCGGGCCGGGCTGGATCGAATCCAAACAAAAAGCACCGTCGGCCGCGACTCGCGCGAGCCGCGCCCCTTTCAAGCCCCCGACGCCGACTCCGCGAACACCAACATTCCGCCGAAGTCGCCCGACGCGGCGCGGAGCCGCCCGCGGATCGAGCCGCACGGCGGCTTTCGGAGCGTGAGCCCCTGGACCCGGGCGAGCGGCCCCAGCTCGAGCGGATCGGAGATCGCGCGCACGCCGCACCCCAATCGGCTTCGACGGCGTAGTTCCCCGGCTCGCCGAGAGGGAGCCGGAGCGCGAAACGGCCGCGCGGGTCGGTCCAGGTGTTCACGATCCACGAGCCGTTTTCGTTGGTATCGTCGAGATTCTTGGGTTTGAAGAGGCGGACCTCCACGTCGCGCTCGCCGTCGCGGCCGCCGGCGCCGAGCACGACCCCCGCGACCGACGGAAGCGGCCGGAGCTCCGCCTCGACGACCCGCGGCGCGCCGGCGGCCGCCGCCGGCACGTCGATCTCGGATCCCAAGTATCCATCGATGAAGACCGAGAGGCGGAGCGCGCAGGTCGGAATCCCAACGAAATCGGCCGCGCCGCGATTCTTGGGCTCGAGCGGGCCCAGCAGGAACAGCCCGGCCATGTCGCAGACGGAGATCGAGCGGGGGTGAGCCGCTCGCCGCTCCACGCGTCGCGCGCGGTCACCGAGAGCGGCGCCACCGGCCAACGCCAACGAAGCTCCGCCTCGATCCGCTGCCCCGATGCCGTGATTCCATCGCGCCGCCATACTTGGTATCGCGGGTCGTCGATCACCAACGAAACGCCGCCGGCCGGCACGTCCTCGAAGCGAGCGAACCACCGCTCGTCGGCGAAGACGAGCTCGGGGAGGAGGCTGGTACCGGCGGCCGTCACGACGTGGATCGACTCGCGCGCCGGCACAGACCCGGGAATCCCAACGAAACGCAGATCGAGGTCGCCAGCTCCTCGGGGAGCGACGCGCAGCGGAAAAGTGGGTTCGGCTCCTCGCCCTCCCCGACGATCACGACCGGGCCGTCGGTCTTCCGGATCCCGACGCCGAGGGTCGCGAGCTTCCACGGCCCCGGCGCCAATCCCAAGAATCGGAAGCAGCCGCGCGCGTCGGTCTCGACGTCGATCGTTGGGAACTTGGGATTGCCGAGGAGCGTAGGCACGGGGCCCCACGCATATCTTGGCAGCGACTCGAGGTCGGCCCCCTTGGCGACGAGCATGCGGGCTTGGACCGTGACCGTGCGGCGGAGCTCGGTTCCGTCGGCGCTGAGGACGCGGCCGCGAATCGAGCCGCTGGGGCCGCCTAGCGCCGACGCGATTCCTGCCCGCGCGGGCACCCGCGAGTTCGAGGCGATGGCGCTCGGGGTGGCGATCGCGATCGCCGCCGAAATCGCGGGTGCGGAGCCCAGGGGCGCGGGCCCGTCGCTATCAACGCCACCGCTCTCGTCGGGCCAGTAGAGGACCGCGCCGACCAGGCACGCACCGATCGATACCAAGAAGGGAGTCCGCGGCGCACGGCGCGAACTACGCGCGGCGCGCGAGAAGGTTTTGGCGGTGGCGAGGCGCGGCCGCCAAGATCCGCCCATGAAAGACTCGCCGCCGCGGCCGGACTCCTCGCGTTCCTCTGCGCCTGCGCGATGCCGGTGGGGGTCCCCTTCGAGGGCGGCTTCGTCTCGATCTTCAACGGCACCGACCGCACGGGCTGGGTCTACGGGCGCGCCGGCGACGGCGAGAACAAAAGTGGGAAGGGATACCAAGTAAAGGACGGCGTCCTCTTCTGCACGGTCGAGGACGGCGGGAACCTCTTCACCGATAAGGAGTACGGCGACTTCACCCTGCGCTTCGAGTTCCGCCTCACGCCCAATGCCAACAATGGGATCGGGATCCGCGCGCCGCTCGAGGGGGACGCCGCTTATGTGGGAATGGAGATCCAGGTCCTCGACGACGGCGGCTCCGATTACCAACAGTTGCGCCCCGTTCAATACCACGGATCGATCTACGACGTCGTCGCGGCGAAGCGGGGCGCGCTCCGGCCGGTGGGCGATTGGAACGAGGAGGAGATCTCGGCGCAGGGGCACCACATCAAGGTCGTCCTGAACGGCGTCACGATCGTCGACGCCGACCTCGCCCAGATCACCGATCCCAAGATTCTCGAGAAGCACCCGGGGCTCGCGCGCTCGTCGGGGCACATCGGTTTTCTTGGGCACGGCGCCCGCGTGGAGTTCCGAAACCTAAGGATCCGCGAGCCGTGATCCGCGGCGCAGCGCCGCCCGCATCGACCGAACCCGCATTACCAACCCAAGGAAACCCATGAAACCGCTCGAAATCACCGTCTTCGACAACGGCCCCCTCAAGATCACCGGGGAGCTCACCATCAAAGACATGTCGGGAAGGCCTACGACCTCGCGGGGCGCGATTCGATCGCGCTGTGCCGCTGCGGGAACTCCCAGCGCAAGCCCTTCTGCGACGGCTCCCACCGCGGCGCCAACTTCCAATCGAAATGCGAGGCCCACGCGCTGGAGCCCCGAAGCCAAAGTTGGGATGAGCGCGCCACCGCGCGCCGCTCCGCGCGCGGCGTCAGCTCCGCGGGATCTCGCGAATCTTGATGTTCCGGAAGTAGAGGGTGTTGCCGTGGTTTTGGAGCTCGAAGGGGCCCGACGGGAACACGGGCTTCCCCGGCTCCCAATAATTCTCGAGCACGGTGTTCTCGACCACCAACTTTCCGTTGAGCCAGACCGTGACGCGATCCCCAATCATCCGGATTCGGAAGCTGTTCCATTCGCCGATGGGGTTGTCGGCGACCACGACCGGTTTGTTGGGATTGTTCTTGTTGTTCCAGAGGCCGCCGGAGCCCTCGGGGTTGTCCCAGATTTACGCAGGGGGTGCCGCGCAGGTAGATCCCGCTGTCACCTTTGGGGAGGATCTTCCAATCGACGAGCAGCTCGAAATCTTGGTAATCGCGCCCGCTCACGAGGCTCTGCCCCTTCCCCATCGAAGACCAGGACGCCGTCCTCGGCGTGCCAGTGCTCGCGCATGCTCGCGTCGGCGGCGGCTTGCGCGACTTCGAGCTCCGCCGGAGTCATCTTCATCCGCGTCGGCAGCTCGATCAGTCCGCGCCAACCATCCAGATTCTTGCCATTGAAGAGGACGACGAATCCCCGGATGTGGCGGGCGCGTCGGGCGCCGTCGCGCAGCAGTTGCAGGCGGGGAGCGCCGCTGCTGCGGCGAAAACGAGGAGGCGGCGAGGAGCGGCAGACGCGCGAGTCGATTCATGGGATCGCGCATCGTAGCGGGCCCCTCGGCGCGCGCGTCGGCCGAAAGGGGGTTGGCGTTTCGCGCGGGGTTGCGACAGGATTCGAGCGCATGCCCAAGGGCCGCCTTCGTTGGTGTGGTTGCCTCGCGCTCGGCGCGCTCGCGTGCGCGTCGAACGAGCGCGCGGGGGGCGGCCGCCCACCCCGCCTCGGCCACGCGGGCGCCGCTCGAGCCGTTCCGCGAGAAGATCCCGGGGACGGCCGTCGAGTTCGACATGGTGGCGATCCCGGCGGGGAGATCGCGATCGCCGATGGCAGGCAGCCGAATGGCAATGATCCGAATACCAAGAAAACCGTGGCGGTGGGCCCCTTCTGGATCGGCAAGACGGAGCTCACCTTCGACGCGTTCGATCTGTACGTCTACTCGCTCGACGAGCCCGATCCCACACATCCGGTGCTGGTCGACGGCGTGACCCGCCCGACCAAGCCCTACCATCCCCCGACCGCGGCTTCGGAAAGAGGGATTCGCGGCGATCAGCCTTTCCTACAAAAACGCCACCGAGTTCTGCGTGTGGCTCTCCAAGAAAACGGGGAAGCGCTACCGGCTGCCGACCGAGGCCGAGTGGCAATGGGCCTGCCGCGCCGGCACGAAGACCAACTATTTCTTCGGCGACGATCCGGCGCCGCTCGAGGACTACGCCTGGTTCCGCGAGGACTCGGATTTCGCGCCGCACCCGGTCGCCACGAAGAAGCCCAACGCCTGGGGGCTCCACGACACGCTCGGCAACGTGGTCGAGTGGTGTGTCGGCCTCGACGGCGCCCCCGTGGCCTGCGGCGGCTCGTTCCGCGATCCCGCGGAAAAGTTGCGTTGCGACTCGCGCGTCCGCCAGGACAAGTCGTGGAACGCCACCGATCCCAACATTCCCAAAGAGCCAGTGGTGGCTCACGGATGGGCCGTTCGTGGGCTTCCGCGTCGTCTGCGAGCCCGCGGCGAACTGAATCGATCCCAACGAAAACTCCCCGATCCCAACCATGACTCGACGCCAACGAATCCTCCGATCCCAATCTTCGGTCTCGCGCCGCGCCTTCCTCGCCGGGTCGGCGGGGGCGGTGGGGGCCGCCTCCTTCGGCGCGTCGATCGCCGCGGCGGCGGCACCCACGGCGATCCGCGGCCACGCGGCCGGCTCCGACATCCTGCGGGTCGGATTGGTGGGATGCGGCGGGCGCGGCACCGGCGCGGTCGTGAACGCGCTCCAGGCCGACCCGGGACCGAGCTCGTGGCGATGGGGGATGTCTTCGCCGACCGGATCGAGTCGAGCCTCCAGCAGCTCCTCCAGATGAAGCCGGAGACGAGCCCGGCGAATCCCGACGGGAAGGAGATTCCCAACGAACCGAGCGTTGCGTCGCGGATCAAGGTCGACCCCGATCACCGATTCGTGGGATTCGACGCGTACCAGAAAGTCATCGACAACTGCGACGTCGTGCTGCTCTGCTCGACCCCACATTTCCGCCCGCAGCACCTGAAGGCCGCGGTCGCCGCCGGGAAGCACATCTTCTGCGAGAAGCCGGTCGCGACCGACGCGCCGGGGTCAGAGCGTGCTCGCCACGGCCGAGGAGGCGCGCGCCAGAAGCTATCGTTGGTATGCGGTTTTTGTTGGCGTTACCACGAGCCCGACCGCGCCGGCTTCGGCCGCATGCAGGACGGCGCCATCGGCACGATCGAGTCGATCCACACGCGCTACCTGACCGGCACCCTCTCGCTCCGCCCGCGCAAGCCCCACTGGAGCGACATGGAAGACCAACTAAGGAACTGGTACTACTATAGTTGGGCTTCGGGCGATCATATCGTCGAGCAGGCGATCCATAGCATCAACAAGATCGCGTGGGCGCTCCGCGACGAGATGCCGATCTTCGCCACGGCCGTCGGCGGGCGCCAAGTCCGCACGGGCCCCGAGTACGGCAACGTCTACGACCACTTCGCCGTCGTCTACGAATACAAGAATGGCGCGCGCGCCTTCCACGACTGCCGCCAGACCGACGGCTGCTACAGCGACAACACCGACTTCTTCACCGGCACGAAGGGGATGTGCACGATCAATTCGTGGGGTCCGAGCCTCGTGATCAAGGGGGAGAATCCTTGGCATTTCGAAGGGGACCCGGGCCCCGACATGTATCTCCACGAACACCAATTCTTGTTCGACTCGATCCGCAAGCGCCAGCCGATCAACGACGGCATTTGGATGGCGCACAGCACGATGATGGCGATCCTCGGGCGGATGGCCGCGTACACGGGGCAGAAGATCACGTGGGAGCAGGCGCTCAACTCCAAGGAAGACCTCTCGCCGAAGAAATACGAGTGGGGCCCCAACCCCGTGCCGCCGGTCTCGATGCCGGGGCGCACCAAGTTCGCATAATTGGGATCCAAAACCCAACGATCGCCGTGACCGCCCCCATCGACCGCCGCAAGTTCCTGTGCGCCGCAGGAGGCGCCGCCGCGGGGGCGTTCCTCGCGCCGGCGTTCGTTGCACCGGCGTTCGCTGCCGCCCAGGGCCAGGCCCCCCGCGAGCGCTCCGGCGCGCAAGCGCAAAGCTCAAGAAAGGGCTCGGGATCGGGATGATTGGGATTCCGGGCACACTCGAGGAGAAGTTCAAGGCGGTCAAGCAGCTCGGCTTCGACGGCGTGGAGATCGACTCGCCGTCGAAACTTGGGATCGACGAGATCGTGAAAGCCAAGGATGCGGCCGGGATCGAGATCCCGAGCGCCATCGACGCGGTCCACTGGACCCGCACTCTCTGCGATCCCGATCCCAAGATTCGCACCGAGGCGGTCAAGGTCCTCGAGCAGGCGCTTCGCGACGTCAAGAAAGCGGGGGCTCGAGCGTTTTGTTGGTGCCCGCCGTCGTGAATGCCAACATTTCCTATGAGGACGCCTGGAACCGCTCCACCGAGGAGATCCGCAAGGTCCTCCCCGTCGCCGCCGAGCTCCAGGTGCGGATCGCCGTCGAGAATGTTTGGAATCAATTCATCATGAGCCCGCTCGAGGCGCGCCGGTACGTCGACGATTTTCAGAGCCCTTGGGTGGGTTGGCATCTCGACATCGGCAACGTGATCACCTACGGCTGGCCCGAGCAGTGGATCCGGATCCCTGGGAAACGGATCCAGAAGCTCCACATCAAGGAGTACAGCCGCAAGAAGCGCGACGCCGAGGGGCTCTGGAAAGGCTTCGACGTGGAGCTCCTCGAGGGAGACAACAATTGGCCCGCGGTGATGGCCGCCCTCGACGACATCGGCTACGACGGCTGGGGGATCGCCGAGGTGGCCGGGGGCGATGAGAAGCGCCTGGCGGAAGTTTCCAAACGCATGGACAAGATCTTTGCGAGCTAGCCCTATGACCATCGACCGTCGCACATTCTTGGCATCGTCGGCTGTTCTGTCTTCGGGAGCGCTCGCTCCTCGGGGGCGCTCGCGCCGGGCGCCCTCGCCTCGTCCGCGCGGCTCGCTCCCCACATATCCGGCTCCGACCCGATCCGCGTCGGCGTGATCGGATGCGGCGGGCGCGGCACGGGCGCCGCGCAGGATTCGCTGGCCGCCTCGGAGCGCGTCCACATCACCGCACTCGCCGATGTGTTTCCCCATCGGCTGGAATCGTGCCGCGCTGAGCTCGAGAAAGTTGGGGATCGGTCGAAAGTCGCCCCCGAGCGCTGTTTCGTGGGATTCGACGCCTACAAAAAGCTCCTCGACGCGGGGAGCTCGACCTCGTGATCCTCGCCACGCCCCCAGGCTTCCGGCCCATCCACTTCGCCGCGGCCGTGAAGAAGGGGGTGCACATCTTCTTCGGAAGCCCGTTGCCACCGATCCCGCCGGCATTCGGATGGTCCTCGCCGCCGCCGAGGAGGCGGAGAAAAAGAAACTATGCGTCGTCGCCGGCACCCAACGCCGCCACGAGACTTGCTATCGCGAGGCGATGAAGCGCCTGCGCGACGGTGCCATTGGGCAGCCGATCTCCGCGCGCGCCTCGTGGAATCAGGGGGACTCTGGGTCGTCCCGCGCAAGCCCGAGTGGAGCGACATGGAGTGGCAACTCCGCAACTGGCTCTACTTCACTTGGCTTTCGGGAGACCACATTTGCGAGCAGCACGTCCACAATCTCGACGTGGTGAACTGGGCCAGGGGCTCGCATCCCAAGCAATGCTTGGGAATGGGGAGCGACAGGTCCGCGTGGAACCCAACTATGGCAATGTCTTCGACCACTTCGCGGTGGAGTTCGAATACGACGACGGATTCTTGATGTCGAGCCAGTGCCGCCAGACCGACGGCTGCGACAGCCGCGTGGAGGAGCGGATCATCGGCAGCGAGGGCTCGCTCCTCACGCGCCCCGGCTACGCGCGGATCACCGGCAAACATCCTTGGGTTTTCGACGGGGAGAACGGCAATCCCTACGTTCAGGAGCATGTCGACCTGATCGCCGCGATCACCTCAGGCACCCTGATCCAGGAGGCGCGCGCCGTCGCCGAGTCGACGCTCACGGCGATCATGGGGCGCCTCTCGGCCTACACGGGAAAGTTGGTGACCTGGGATCAGGCGCTCGCCTCGAAGCTCCAGATCACGCCGGCGGTCTTCGAGATGGGGCCGCTTCCCGTGGCGCCGGTGCCCGTCCCCGGGCGCACGCCGCTCGGCTGACAGAGTATTCCCGCGGCGCCATCGCGCCCGAGCTGCGGACCCCATCCGTTCGTGGCGAACTCCCCAACGTTTTGCGACTTGGGGTTTCCATCGGAGCGCGGGTCGGGGGTAGCCTTGGGGGCGCACCCTGCCCGGAGCCCACCATGAAGCTCTCTGCCCCCGCGTGGCTTCTTTTTGTTGTGTTCGTCGGCGGCCGCGCAAAGCGGTCCGCTCTACCCCGGCCCGCTCTATGTCTCGGACGACGCGCCGAGCCCGATCGTGGCCGCCGACATGAACGGCGACGGGATCAAGGATCTCGTCGTCGGGAATGCCAACAATACGTTCTCGATATTCTTGGGAACGGCGACGGGGACCTTCGGCGCCCCGTCGACCTTCGCGGCGGGGGGCGGCCGCGGCGCTCGCGGTGGCCGACTTCAACTCCGACGGCACCCCGACGTGGCGATCGCCCATGCGCTGCTCGCGACCACGATCTCGGTGGCGCTCAGCGACGGCCTCGGCGGCTACGGCGCGCCCACCGACTACGCCGTGGGGGCGGGGGCGGGGCACCTCGCCGCCGGCGACTTCGACGGCGACGGGAAGCAGGACCTGGTCGTCACCAACTCCAACGCGGCGTCCATCTCCATATTGTTGGGAAATGGCACGGGGGATTCGCCGCCGCGGTGAACCAGGCGGTCGGCGCGCAGCCGCACGGAATCGTGGCATTGGATCTGAGCGCCGACGGGAAGCTCGACCTCGCCACCGCGAACTACTCGGGAGCGCCACGATATTGTTGGGAACGGGGACGGGGACCTTCAACTCGCTCGGCAACTCGCCGGCGAACGGCTTCGCCGACATGATCGCCGCGGGCGACGTGAACGCCGACGGCAAGCCCGACCTCGCGATCTCGAACTTTTTCGGCGCCACGAACGTTTCCGTGCTGATCGGCATGGGGAGCCGGGGTCTTCGGCCTGCCGGTCGCGCTCACCTCGGGGGCGATCTTTCCCGCCGACGTTCGCATCGGCGACGCGACCGGCGACGGCCTCCAGGACGTATTGTTGGCATCGCTCTATCCCGACGAGGTCCAGGTCTTTGCGGGGAACGGGGCCGGCGGCTTCGGCGCGGCGCAGCATTTCCTCTCGGGGAAGGGACCGAGCGGCCTGGCCGTGGGGATTGGAACGGCGACGGGCGCCTCGACGCGGCGGCGACGAGCGGCGGGCCGCTCGCGGTTTGCGTATTGTTGGGAAAGTCGGGGGCTCGAGGCGGCTTCGAGCGCGGCGGTGGGGAGCGACGCGGAGGCGGTGGCCTCGGGGATTTCAACAATGATGGGAAGCGCGACGTCGTCGCGGCGAACTCGACGAGCAACGATTTTTCGTTGGTGCTCGGCGACGCGACGGGAACTTCGGCGCGCCCACCAACTTCGCCGCCGGGACCACCCGGCCGGGATCGCCGCCGGCGATCTGAACGCCGACGGCAAGCTCGACGTCGTCGTGGCGAACTCGGGCTCCGGGACGATCACGGTGCATCTGGGGACGGGCACCGGCAGCTTCGGCGCGCTCACCAGCTTTTCCGTGGGAACGACTCCGGTCGCGCTCGCCCTCGCCGATCTCAACAATAATGGCCAGCTCGATGTTTGTGTGGTGAACGCCGGCTCGAACAACGTGACGGTGCGCCTCGGCAACGGCGCGGGAAGCTTCGGCGCGGCGACCAACTTCGCGGTCGGGACCGCGCCGCGCGCGCTCGCGCTGGCCGATTTCAACGCGAACGGAGTCCTCGACCTCGCGGTCGCCAACTCGGGCTCGAACAACGTCTCGTCTTTGTTGGGAAACGGCACCGGCGGCTTCACTCCATTCTTGACGTTCTCCGCCGGTACCTTCCCGCGCGGGATCGCCGCGGCCGATTTCAACGGCGACGGCAAGATCGACCTCGTGACCGCCAACGAGACGACTCTGGACGCGACCCTTTTGTTGGGAAGCGGGTGGGCTCGTTCGCATTCGGCGGCGCCTTCGTTCTCGACGGCCCGCCGAACGGCGTCGTGGCGCTCGACCTCAACGCCGACGGCAAGGCCGACGCCGCCTTCTCGATCGGCACCGCCGACGCTTGCGAAGTATTGTTGGGAACAGGCGCCGGGAACTTCCAGACGCCGCGCCCCTTCGCCGTGATCGGCCCCGCGCGGGCGATCCTCGCCGCCGACTTCAACGGCGACGGCCGCGCCGAGCTCGTGGTGGCGACGGGCACGGTGAACAAGATCTCCTGCCTGCGCAACCAATCGGCGCTGCCGTCGATCGTGACGCCGCCGGCGAGCCAGGCGGTTTGCCAAGGAAGCACGGCGAACTTCTCCGTGGTTGCCACCAATGCGCTCAGCTATCAGTGGCGCAAGAACGGCGCGCCCCTCGCGAACGGAGGCAACATTTCGGGGGCGCTCACGGCGAACCTCACGATCACGAATGTTGGGGTTTCCGACGCGGCGGCCTACGACGTGCTGGTGAGCAACGCGGCGGGGACCGTGACGAGCTCGGCCGGGGTCCTCACGGTCAACGCGATTCCCAACATTACGGGGCAGCCCGCCTCGCAGAACGTCTGCGCGGGGACGCTCGTCAGCTTCACGGTCGGCGCGACCGGCGCCACCGGATTCCAGTGGCGGAAGAACGCGGTCAACATTCCGGGCGCGAACGCGAGCACCTATACCATCAATAGCCCGGTCGTCGGGGACACGGGGACCTACGATTGTTTGGTTTCGAACGCCTGCGGGTCGGCGACGAGCAACGGCGCGAGCCTTGTGGTCGTGTCGGGTGTGCCGGTCTTCACCACCAATCCGTCGAGCCAGGCGGTCTGCGTCGGCGGGACGGCGAGCTTCACGGTGGCGGCCGCGGGGGCGACGGCCTTCCAGTGGCGGAAGAATGGCAGCAATATCGGCGGCGCCACCTCGACCACGCTTCTCCTGGGCCCGGTCGGCCTCGGCGACGCCGCGAGCTACGATTGCGTGGCGTCGAACGTCTGCGGAAATGTGGCGAGCGCGACGGCGACCCTCACGGTCTTCAGCGGCGTGCCGGGGATCACCATCAATCCCACGCCGCAGTTCGCCTGCGTCGGCGGGACGGCGGCCTTCAGCGTGGCGGCGAGCAACGCGGTCGCCTTCCAGTGGCGGAAGAACACCATCAATATTCCCGGCGCGACCGGGAGCACGCTCAGTGATCTCGCCGGTCGCCGCGAGCGACCAGGCGACCTACGATTGCGTCGTCAGCAGTCTGTGCGGCTCGACCACGAGCGCGGGCGCGCTTCTCACGGTTTTCAGTGGGAATCCCGCGATCACGATTCCGCCGTCGCCGACGGCGGCGTGCGTCGGCGGGTCGGCGAACTTCAGCGTCGTCGCGACCGGAGTCCAAACCTACCAATGGCGGAAAGATGGGGTCCCGATCGGCGGCGCCACGGCCAGCTCGCTCACCATCAATCCGGTCTCGGCGGGGAGCGCCGGCAACTATGACGTGATGATGACCAACTCGTGCGGGACGACGACGAGCCCGGCGGTGGCGCTCACGGTCTTCACGGGAATCCCACGATTACTATTCCGCCGAGCCCGCAGGTTGTGTGCGTCGGGGGAGCGCCACCTTCTCGGTCGCGGCGACCCAGGCGCAGACCTATCAGTGGAGAAAGGACTCTCGCCAACATTCCCGGGGCCACCGCGGAGCGTCCTCATGATTCTCGCCGGCCGCGCTCGCCGACGCGGGTAGCTACGACTGCGTCGTGACGAACTCCTGCGGCTCGACGCCGAGCGGCGCGGCTTCGCTCACGGTGAACGCGGCGGTTCCCAACATTACTTCGCAACCGGTCCCGCAGGTCGCCTGCTCCGGCGGCGCCGCGAGCTTCAGCGTCGCGGCGACTTCCGCCGTGACCTACCAGTGGCGGAAGAACACCACCAATATTCCGGGGGCGACGCTCTCCACATACTCGATCCTTGGGTTCTCCTGCCGACGTGGGCTCCTACGACGTCCTCGTGGGGGAACGGCTGCGGCACCACGACGAGCAGCGCGGCCACCCTCACGGTCTTCACCGGGAATCCGGGGATCAGCCTGCCGCCGCTGCCGACGGCGGCGTGCGTGGGGGCACCGCGTCGTTCACGGTCGTCGCGACCCAGACCCAGAGTTACCAATGGCGGAAAGATGGGGTTCCGATCCCGGGTGCCACGAATAGCACGCTGCTGCTGGGGCCCATCGTCGTGGGCGATGCCGGATCCTACGATTGCGTCCTGACGAATGCGTGCGGCTTCACGCCGAGCCCCGGCGCCGCGCTGACGGTCTTCACGGCCAATCCCAACATTACGCTCCAGCCTTCGCCGCAGGTCGCGTGCGTGGCGGGGTCCGCGTCGTTCTCGGTCGCGGCGAGTCAGGGGCAGGCCTATCAGTGGCGCAAGGACTTCACCAACATTCCGGGGGCGACATCCAGCGCGCTCCTCATCTCTCCCGTCGCGGTCGGTGACGCCGGCAGCTACGATTGCGTCGTCACGAACTCGTGCGGCTCGACGACGAGCGCCGGGGCGACGCTCACGGTGAGCGGGGCGTTTCCCAACATTACGGCGCAGCCATCGCCGCAGGCGGTCTGCGTGGGAGGTGCGGCGGGCTTCAGCGTGACGGCGACCGGCGCGGTGACCTATCAGTGGCGCAAGAACACCACCAATATTCCGGGGGCCACGTCGTCGACCTACACGATCCTCGGCGCCCAGGCGAGCGACGCCGGGAGCTACGACGTCGTCATCGGCAACGGCTGCGGCGACATCACGAGCGCGGCGGCGTCGCTGGCGGTGTCGGTGGGAATCCCAACGATCACCGGCAACCCCACACCGCAGTCGGTCTGCACCGGCGGCTCGGCCGCGTTCAACGTCGTCGCGCTCGACGCGTCGGGTTTCCAGTGGCGGAAAGATGGGAATCCGATCGCGGGGGCCACGAGCAGGACGCTCCTCCTGAGCCCCGTCGGGGCGGGGGACGCGGGCTCCTATAGTTGCGATGTCACCAATCCGTGCGGCACGGCGGCGAGCTCCGGGGCGAGCCTCACGGTCGTGGCCGGAATCCCAACGATCACCCTCCAGCCGATCCCACAGATCGTCTGCACGGGAGATCCGGTGAGCTTCAGCGTGGCGGCCACGGGGGCGACCGGATTCCAGTGGCGCAAGGATGGCGTGAACATCTCGGGGCCACGGCCTCCACCTACGCGATCGTGTCGGCCACTTCCTCGGATGCCGGCCTCTACGACTGCGTGGTGTCGAATGAGTGCGGCCCCGTGACGAGCGGCGCCGCGTCGCTCACGATCTCCGATATTCTTTATGTCAACGCGGCGGCGACGGGAGCGAATAGTGGGAAGACGTGGGCCGATGCGTTCACCGATCTCCAGGACGCGCTCACCTCCTCGCGCGCGACGGTGCAAGTGTGGGTGGCGGCCGGGACCTATCGCCCCGACAAGGGGACCGGGAACCGCAACGCCACGTTCCAGCTCGCGAACGGCAAGTCGGTCTTCGGCGGATTCGCCGGCGGCGAGACTTCCTTTCCCAACGAAACCCGAAGACCAATCCCACGATTCTGAGCGGCGACATCGGCGCGCTCGGCAACACGGCGGACAACAGTCTCCACGTGGTGACCGGAAGCGGCGTCGGCGCGTCGGCGATCCTCGACGGCTTCACGATCCGCGACGGCAACGCCGACGCGGGGAGCGGCGGCAGGATCCTGATCGTCGCGGGAACCCCAACGATCCGCGGATGTAAAGTCTACGCGAACCGCGCCGGCACCGGCGGCGGCCTCTCGCTCGACGGCGCCACGCTCTTCATTGGGAACGGCGATTTCCGTGGGAATCACTCGAGCGGCGGCGGCGGCGCGATCTCGGTGGGCGCGGCGGCCACCCTCACGATGGTGAATCCCATCTTCAGCGGGAACGACGCCGCCTCGGGGGCGCGATCTCGAACGCGGGGACCCTCGCGCTCGCCAATGCCACTCTTTCGCGCAACACGGCGACCGGCACCGGCGGCGGCGTGCGCACCACCGGAACCCTAACTTTCGTGAACACGATTCTGTGGGGGAACAGCGATGCGGGCGGCGCCACCGAGGCGGCGCAGGTGAGCGTCGGCGGCGGCAGCGCGTCCGGCACCTACAGCGTGATCCAGGGGCTCGCGGCGTTCGCGGGGCCCGGAAACTTGGGAACCGATCCGAAGCTCGTCGATCCCGACGGTCCCGATGACATCGTTGGGAATGCCGACGACGACCTCCGGCTGACTCCTTCTCGGTCTGCATCGATGCCGGGAGCAACGCCGGCGTGCCGGCCGACGCGGCCGACCTCGACGGCGATGCCAATATTGGGGAGCCGACGCCCGTCGACGCGGCGCTCACGCCGCGCTTCATCGACGATCCGCTCACGGCGAACACCGGCCTCGGCGCCTCGCCGCTCGTCGACATCGGCGCGCGCGAATACGACGACGCCGATCCGACCCCTTCGGCACCGGCACACCCGGATGCCAAGGAACCGAGACGATGGGCGTGTCGGTGCCGGCCAAGATCGGCGAACCCAACTTTACGCTCGTGTGCGACAAGGCGCCGCCGTCGAGTCTGGGGCTCGGGCTGGTGACCGACGTGCCCGACGTGGCGGGCTCCGATCCGTTCGCGATCGGGGTGCTCCTCCACGTGGATCTGTTCTTCTCGGTGCAGGTCTACACGCTCGACGTCGTCAGCGACGCGGGCGGCACGGGCTCGGTCTCGACCGCGATTCCCAACAATCCCCTATTGGTGGGAACGATCTACTACGCGCAATCGCTCTGGTTCTGGAGCAGCTGCTCGCTGCCGCCGTTCAACCTGAGCACGTCGCGCGGCCTGAAGTTCAAGATCCTGCCGCCATAGAGAGGGTGCCTGACCCCAGGCTCCTCTTCTCCGCCTCGAGAATCTTGGTGACCGCCAGCGCGTCGTCGATCGACGCGCGCAGCTCCGACTCGCCCGTCGCGATCGCGTGGACGATGTGGCGGATCTCGTTGTCGTAGCCGAGCGTCGTCTCGAGCGGGATCGCCACCGCCTCGCCGCCGCGCGACAACACCAACTTATCGGCACGCAGCAGATCGAAGTCGGCCGTTGCATTCTCGAAGTTCACCACATATCGCATCCGGAAGGCGAACCCCGGCGCGTGGTCCCACCCACCCTCGGCCGCCACGTGCGCCGGCCCGCGGGAATAGTGGTAGAGCGTCGTCACGTGGTCGAGGCTTCCCGTGCTCGTCACCCCATCCGGCTCGCCAAAACACCAACGAAGGAAATCCACGTCGTGGATGTGGAGGTCGACGAGCGCGCCGCCTGTGCGCCGCGGATCGCGGTAGAACTTGGTCGACCAATCCGGCGGCGCCGACAAGCGCTGGAACGCCGCGCTCTTGACGGCGCCATAGGTTTTGTTGGCAATCGCCTCGCGCAGCCAATCCCACCCGGCCAAAACCGCATGCACATGGCCGGCATGCAGTGGAGCGGCTCCGCGCGCCGCCTCGCCGCGGCCGCCGCTTTCGCCACGCGCGCCACCTTCTCCACCGCGAGCGCCACCGGCTTCTCCACCAAGACGTGCTTCCCCGCCGCGAGCGCCTCGATCGCGAGCTCGGCGTGCGACTCCGTATTGGTACAAATGCTCACCAGATCGACCGCGGGATCGGCGAAGAGGGCGCGCGCGTCGCGGTAGCGCGCCGTTTTGTTGGGATCGAAGAGCCCGCCGTGCGCCGCCCCCACCCGCAGGTTCCCCGATAGTTTGGGATCGGGGGCGCGCCGGTTGAGGTCGGCCACCGCCACCACCTCGCACGGGTAGCCCGCTTCCTTGGCATCGCGGTAGGCCGCCAAATGCGTGCGCCCCATGAAGCCGAGCCCCACGACACCGACCCGCACCAGCTTCTTCGGCGCCGCGCCGCGCCGCGCGGTCGTTTTCTTGGGATTCGCGGCCGCCGCCGCGGCGGCCTCTCCGATTCTTGGGATTCATCGCGCGAGCGCCTTCTCCACGAGGATCCGCGCGTTCACGATGTCGCCGGCGCGGTCGTGGCCGCTCTCGCGCTCGATGAGGAAGTCGCGGTCCAATCCCAACGATCGCACCAGCGCCAGGAACTTCGGCCAGCCGACCGCCCCCGTTCCCTGCGGCACCTCGGTCCCCCAGGTCCCAGGGGTTTTCGTTGGGATCGCATCCTTCACGTGGAACTGGACGATCTTGGGCGCGAGCGTTTTCGACCGCCTCGGCCGGGTCGCCCTTCCCATACAAAATCATGTTCGCCGCGTCGAAGTTCACGCCGAGTGTGGGGAGCTCCGCGAGGGCGTCCATCAAGGTCGCCGCCGTCTCCCTGCCCGGTCTCGAGCGCCACGGCGATCCCGCGCTCCTCGAAGCAGCCCGCGACCGCCCGCACCCGATCCAACACCACCTTTCGACGCGGATCCTTGCGATCGTGGGGAGGATCCCCGCGTGAAACGTGATCATCGGGAGGCCGAGCTCGGCCGCGATCGCGGCGTTCGCGCGCGCCGCGGCGAGGTTTTCTTGCCAATGCTCGTCGAGGAGCACGCCGCCGGTCCGCTCGATCGTCTGCAGCGTCGTGTAGTCCTCGCCCTTCATCGCCATCATTCCCGAGACGACCCCGATCCCGGCGGCGTCGAGCGCGCGCCTCGTGGGCGCGAGCCCCAGCCGCCGGCGCGGATCGGATCGAGGGCGAGCTGGACGTGGCGCACCCCGACTGTCCCAACTTTCTCCGTGAGGTCCTCGGGACCGCGCGGCTCGAGCGACCAGGAGCAAACACCAACTTTCGCATTCATGCGTCGGCCTCCGCGGGGAGCCTGCGCCCCCGGGGTAGAAGAGGATCAGGAGCGACAGGCAGGCGAGCGACGCCCACATGGGGACGCTGAAGAGCCGTGTGAAGTCGAGGCTCGAGACCTCCTTTCCCTCCTCGAGCGTCGTGATCGTGGCCCACTTCCCAACGATCGCCGTCGCGATCCAGCTCCCGAAGCCGATCCCGACCCCAACGATCATGATGTTGAATAGGTTCTGCGCGCTCGCCCGCACGTCGGGGTGGTCTCCTCGTCGACCACCATGTATGCCACGAATATGAAGCAGCCGAAGCACAGCCCGTGGAGCGCGATTCCCACCAATACCGAGTTGAGGCTCGGCGAATACGCGAAGAGCGCCATCCGCGCCGCGTAGGCCGCGATGCCGAGCCCGAGGAGCGACTTCCGCGAGACCTGCTTCGCCACGAGCGGGATCGCCGCCAGCACCACGATCTCCGACATCTGGCCGATCGTCATCAATCCGCCGCCGCCGACCCCAAAGATCCGATTGATGTCGTTGGCCATGTCGCGGCCGTAGCCGCTCAGGAAGTCCGACGTGTAAATGAAATAGAATTGGTGAATGCAGGAGACCGGGATCGCCAACAAAAGAGCGTGATGAGCGGCTGCCGGCCCACCTCCCGCAGCGCCTTCGCGACGGCGCTCCGGTCGACAGCGTTCTTGGTCGGCGGCGTGCTCGGCAGCGTGAAGCAATAGAGCCCCATCGCAATCCCAAGAATCGCCGCGAGGAGGAACGCGTCGCCGCGCCCTTCGTCCTGCGAGAGCTTCACGACGGCGTTCGACGCGTCGAGCGGCGTATACTTATGCAGCAACCATTGGCCGACCGCGATACCCGCGCCGATCCAACCGATCGTTCCCCACAATCGCACGCGGCCGAAATCGCGGTCGCGGTTGGATAGGTGGTGAAGCGTGAGCGAGTTCGTGAGCGCGAGGGTCGGCGTGTAGATGATTCCGTACACGACCGAGAGGGCGAGGAACGCGCCGAAGTCCGACGTGCCCGCGAGGAACCACACGAGCGCCGCCCCCGCGAGGTGGCTCACGCCGAGGAACTTTTCGGTGGCGAAGAATCGGTCGGCCACTTGTCCCGCGATGAACGGGCCCACGAGCGAGCCCGCGGCGCCGCCGGCCAGGATCCAACCGCACTCGCCGAGCGAAAAGTGGCGCCACCCCGTGAGGTATGGAAACAGGATCGGCAGCCACGACCCCCAGATCGCGTACTGGAGGAACATCATGATCGAGAGGCGCGTGCGCAGGAGGGGCGGGCTGTTCAAGGTCGGCCTCGCGGGCGAGTGACGGGGCGTCGAGTGTACGAATCGGGGCGCCGCGCTACCATCGCCCCGGAGCAACGAATGGACGCAACGGCAATGGCGGCGGGTGTCGCGTGAGTCGGCGCGGAGCGGCGGTTTTGTTGGCGTTGGCCGCGGCGGCCGGCGTGGCGGCGTTGGCGTTGTGGAAGGGGATCGGGGCGGACGGCGGCGCGGCGGAGTCGCGGGTGGGCGAGGCGAATCCCAACAATCGGGGGCGCCGGCGGGGCGGGCTCGGAGCCCGGCGCGCGCGGCGGCCCAAATGTGACATCGCGCACGGCGAGCGACGCGGCGCCGACGCGAGTCGAGATCGATCGCACGCTCACGATCGCGGGGCGCGTCGTCGATTCCCAACGAAAGGCCATCAGCGGCGCGGAGGTCACGTTTCGCACGGCGCGGGCGCCGATCGTGGGCGGAAAGTTGGTGCCGCCGCTCACGACCACGAGCAACTCCGACGGACGATTCGTCTTCGACGAGGTCGAGATTCGTTGGATCATGACCACCAAGCCGCCCGCGTTGGCCGCGGACAGCCCCACCGACCCGCGCCTCAATGCAATGGGATCCTTGGAGATCGCGGCGCCGGCGTTCGCGACCGATTGGCGCCTCGTGCCCAAGAATCCCGCCGACGCCCCCAACTCGACTTGGGTGAGATCGTCATGCGCCCCGCGTGCAAGATTCGTGGTGTTTGCGTTGCCGACGACGGAACTCCCGAGATCGACGCGGCGGTCTTCGCCGTTGCGCTCGATGAATCGCCACCGACGCCGATCATCGGGCGCAGCGGCGCCGACGGATCGTTTGTCTTCGAGGGGCTCCCGCCGGAAAGTATCGATTCGACGCGTCCTCGAGCGGCCCGAAGCGGATCCCGGAGAATCTTGGGGATTCGAAGAGCGTCCCGGGATTCTCGGAGCCGGAGGTCGTCGAAGCGGCGCCGAAGGGAGAGGCGTCGGTCAAGCTCGTGATCCCCAAGATGCGGGTCTTCCGCGTGCGGCTCGCGAATCTGTTTGGGCGGCCGCGCGACGGCACGGTGGTGCTCCGGTGGCCCGCGACGCAAAGTTGGCAAATCGCCGAGCGCGATCGCGCCGGCGCCTACGACTTTTTCGATCCGCGCGATGCGGGCGAGGCCGAGCTCTGGGTGATCGAGGGGACCGGTCTCGCGGCGCATTGTTTGGTTCAGCCGCGAACGGACGGGACGCGCGAGATCCTCGTCGATGACCGCCCGCGGCGGCCCGTTGTTCGCGTGCGGGTCGTGGACTGGGACGAGGATATTCCGATCGAACGCTCCGCCCATTTCGAGCTCCGCGATCGTGACCTGTACGCCAGGGCCGCGAAGCACGCGAGCGAGGCCGGGCGGAAAGTTGGGATCGAACGGAATGGCGCGTGCGATCGCCCGCTGAGCGATGCGAAAACGCGGGGCGGCGGGGAGTTCGAGATTTCCTACCTTCCCGATGGCATCGGCGCGTTTGCGATTCGCTTGGTGTTCGTGGGGCGGCCACCGCTCCAAACCGATTGGATGTGGGGGACCGGTGAGGACCTGGGACCCATCGATATCAAGATTCCGAAATCGAGCGCGCTCGAGGGGCGCCTCGTCGACGACAAGACGGGAGAGGCGATCGAATGGGCCGACGTGGAAGTGTTCCTCGACGACGGGAGCAGGAGCCGCTCGCGCGAGCCGCTCGCGATCGCGCGATCGCGGGATCTCGGGCGGTTCACATTCCGTGGCCTCTCCAAAGCTAACTATGTCGTGCGCGCGAAGGGTGAGTACCGCCACGCGGAGGCGAAATGTGTGGTGTCGGGCCCCGGGGAGTTGACGCCCGAGGTCGAGCTCCGAGCCAAATCGAACGTGCGAGGGGAGACTTTGTTCGATGGAAAGTGAGCGGACGGGCGGGGCGGGGCCACTAGCCATCCGAATCGTGGTGATTGGATGGTTGGTGTTTCTTTCGTTGGGATGCAACGATCACACCGCGGCCAAGCCGCCCGAATCCGGCCTGTGGATCACGGGCAACGTCCAAGACCTCGGCGGCCGCCCCATCAAGGGGGCGCAGGCGATCGTTTGGTTGGCATCGACCGATCCCAACGAAGCCCGGCCGCGCCGCCGTCGTCGCGACGACCGACCGGACGGGGGCCTTCATGCTCCCCGTGGATCCGCTCCCGCCCCCGACCCGGCCGAGGCGCCCACGGAGCCGCCGCGGATTCGTTTCGAACGGGAGGGCTACGTCGACGCGTCGGCGCAGCCCAGAGTGGCCCGATGCCAAGAATCGCGTGATGGACGTCGGAATCGTGGGCATGGCGATCGAGGCGCGGATCGTTGGGGTCGTGGAAGGGGGCCCTTCGATCCGGCAGACACGACGCGGATCATTGCGTTGCGTGTGGAGGATCCCAACGAAGTGGCCTCGGCCGGGATCAACGAGAAGGTGAGTTTCGCCTCGCGGGCCTCGCAGCGGGGCGCTACCGGATCGCGGCGCGCGATGATTTGCAGATTTGAGCGGGAGTGCGACGTGTCCGCGGACGCGGGCCCTTCGATGGTGCCGCGCTCGACCTCGCCGAAGGGAAAGTCGCGACGGTTCGGGTGCGGATCGGCGTGGCGGTCGACAAGGCAGGCGCGAAGCCGCAGGCTCCGCGGCTGCCTTTCGTTGGGAAAGTGTTCGACCGGAATGGAAAGCCAATGATCGACGCCAACGTCTCGATCGCCTGGAGCGACGAGTGCTTCATTGGCTACCGGACGGATGAGATGGGTCAGATTTCCGGCGAGGCCCCCTACGAGGCCGAGGCGCCGCTGGTCGCCGTGATTCGTGGGGATCAGATTGTGGCAAGAAAAGGATTCCCCTTTCGAGCCTGGCGTCGTTCGAGGTTCGAATCGACGAAGAGCCGACGCGCCCGGTGGCGATCATCCGTTTGCGCGACGCGGCGACCGGCGCGCCAATCAGAAACGCAACGATCGCGGCTGGGGTCTTGGAAGGTCCCTATGATGGGTCAATCATCGAGAATTCAAGAATCGCCGCGACCCGTGCCGCAAGAGACGGAGCCCGGGCTCTATCGCATCCCGTACATCCCCTACGGACTGAATCACTTTTACTTGGGAATTCAGGCCGCGGGATATGGGAGCGTGCATACGGACTCCTTGAAGCCGACGACCTGTGAGAACCTCGGACCGATCGACTTCGCGATGTCGCCGGGCGGCTCGGTCGTCGCAGGTGTCGTGAACGCATTCACGGAAAAACCGATTGTTGGGATAGCCGCGGGGCTCATCGAGCCCGATTCCTCTGTTTCTTTCGGAAAACTCATCGGCCAGGAAAAGATGACGGACGCGAACGGTTCCGTAAGACTCGACAATGTTGCGGTTGGTAGATATCGATTCGTGATTTGGAGGGATCCCCAAGCGGACGATTACGAGGATCAGGTCGTCGTGATCGAGCGCGGGAAGACCGCAATGATCGAAGCGCGCGTCAAGGTGCGCGGGAAGCTGCGCGTCGACGTCGTCGATCGCCAAGGAAAACCGATCGAGCATGTGGCGGTCTCCGTGACGCGCGACGGCAAGCCACTGATCTGTGCGGAGCGACGGCTCGATGCGGGCGGCTACCTATTCATGACTTTCGACGCGGGTCCCTGCCACGTCGAGGCCACGGGCCCGACCCTCGGCGACGAAGGACTCAGCGGCGACGCGGTGATCCGCGCTGGCGAGGAGACATCGTTGGTGTTGAAGGCGAAGTCCTAATCAAACGCGCCCGCGGATCGTTGGGAAGTGCGTGTGCCGCGCGCATCGCGTGCAGTCGATTGCCGGCGTCTCACGGCAGCAGCTCGACGTCCCCGACGTGGAGGGTGCTCGAGACGAAACGCGGGCAGTGAGCCGTCGCGATAGCTGGGGTGCGTGACCGCGAGCGCATATTCACCCGTTTGCATCCCGTCCACCCAAAACCGGCCGCCGTTGGCGGACTTCGTGCGAAAGCTGCCTCCGCCCGCGCACTTGACGACCACCGTCGCGCCGTCGATGAGCGAACCTTGGGTCTCTACGACTCGCCCCGAGATCCAACAGAACGCGCGATCCTCCTTCCGGGCCACGAGGCGGACTCGTCGGAACGGTCGCCTGACGATGGCCCTCGCGAGCGGGCGCACTGCGTGGCAGTCCATGGGCATCGTCGGCCCGAACGATATAGTTGGTATCCGTGCAGATCGTGAATCGGAATTCGCCGTCGCTCGAGGTGCGGCACATGGTGCGGTCGTTCCCCGCGCGATTCGTGCACTGCTGGGAAAGTCCGCGAGCGGCGCGCCGTCCTCGTCGACGAGAATCCCAACGATCGTCTCGTCCTCCGCGCTCTCCGGTAACGCGGGCTCGCGAAACGAGGTGATCGTTGGGATCGTTGCGGCCCTCGCGATCGCGTGCACCCGGCCCGCGCTCGCACAAGCCGGGAGCTCCTCGAGGCCGGCGCGGTCCGCGCTTCGCGCCCCGCTTCCCAATCATCGGCGGCCGCCCCCGCAATGGCATCGTCGACTCCGAGAATGCTGACACCAACCATCGCTCCGGCGATCGCGAGTGGACACGCCACATGCATCCAAGAAGATCGAACGGGCCTCGAGCGCATGGCACTCCTCCTACGCCGCCGCGAGGCAGAAGTTCCACGAGAGTTCTCTTGCCTCGGGATTCGCCTCTTACTTCTTCCCCGCCCCGAGCGACCCCAACCAATTGCGCACCGCCTCATTGAACGGCTCCGGCTGCTCCACGTTCGAGAGGTGCGCCGCGTGCGCGATCCGGACGAGCTTGGCGGTCTTGAGGTGTCGCGCGATCGTTTCCATTCCGGAGGGCGGTGTGAGCGCGTCGTCGTCGCCCACCAACAATAACGCGGGGCCGCGGATCGAGATCGAGGGTCGCCATCGAGTCGGGGCGGGTGATGAGCGCGTTCATGGCTCCCAACAATCCGTCCTTGGGGGTGGCCTTCATCCAGGCGCGCACCATGTCGCGCACATCCATCGGGCACTCGTCGGTGACCATCTTTCCCAATAATGTCTCCGCGACGTCGACGGAACCCGCGGCGCGCGCCTTCTCGAGGAGCGCCCGCCGCGCCGCGTTCTGCTCGGGGGTGTCGGCGTCGGCGCGCGTGTCGGCGAGGATGAGGCCGCGGAGCTTGATCTTGCGGCGGCGCAGGATCTCGAATGCCACATATCCGCCGAGCGAGAGGCCGGCGATGATCCACGGATCCTTGGGATTCACCTGCAGCGCCACCGCCTCGCAAGCCTCCGCATAGGTGGCAACGGTGGTCTTGGCCTCGGGGAGCGGCGCCGAGCCGCCGAAGCCGGGGAGATCGAGCGCAACGCAGGTGTTGGTCGGCGCGAAGGTCGCAAGCTGCACTTCCCACATGAGGCGCGAGAACGGGAACGCGTGGATCCAAAGGATCGGCGGGCCCGAGCCCGCGCGCCGATAGCTGACGATCTTTCCGTGGAGATCGAGTTTCATGGGGTGGGGCTTCCTACGGCCGCGGCGGCGGCGAACACCTCGCCGTATTTGTGGTGAAGCTCGGCCAGGCGCGCTTCGCCGTCGGCGCCGCGGCGGGCGAGATCGCGCAGCGGGCCGCCGCGGTGGGCGGGATAGCCGAAGCCGAAGATCGCGGCGAGGTCGGCCGAGTCAGGGGACTCGACGACGCCGTCGGCCATCGCGCGCCGCGCCTCCGCGGAGATCGAGAGGAGGAGCCGGTCGGCCGCGTCGAAGGATAGTTGGGAAGACTTGGGGCCTCGCTTCGCCATCGCCCACTCGATCCCAAGGATCTTCGACACCGCCGCGTCGGCCGCGAAGCTCGGCGCGTGGCGGTAGAAGCCGGCGCCGCTCTTGCGCCCGAGGCGCCCCGCCTGGAGAAGCCAAGAAAGGGTCTCGCCCGCCTGGAAGCGCGCGCCGAAGGCCGATACCAACGTTCGCGAGACCGCCGCCGCCACGTCGATCCCCACCTCGTCGAGGAGCGCGAAGGGGCCCACGGGCATCCCCTCGTTCATCGCGGCGCGGTCGATCTCCGGGATCGAGAGCCCCTCGCCCAGCAGCCGCGCCGCCTCCGCCACGTAGATCCCAAGGATCCGATTCACCAGAATCCCGGGCGGTCGGCCACGACGATCGGAGTCTTGCCGACTCGGAGCGCGATCCCGGCCGCGAGCGCCACCGCCGCGGGGGAGCTCGCTGCGCCGCGCACGATCTCGACGAGCGGCATCCGCTCGACCGGATTGAAGAAGTGGATCCCAACGATCCGCTCCGGTCCCGGCAGCCCTTCCTGAATCGTGGTGACCGAAAGGGCGCTCGTATTCGTGGCGAGCAACGCCGCGGCGGGAGCTCTGCCGCAAGCGCCGCGAAGCACTCCTTTTTCTTGGGGAGGTCCTCGACGATCGCCTCGAGGGCGAAAGCCGCCGGCGCGCCGCGCCCCTCGGTGCGGAGCCGCGCCTTCACTTTGTTGGCATTCTCGGCCGAGAGGCGCCCATCGCGCACGCGCCGCTCGATCCGCTCGTCGAAGCGCTTGCGCGCGGCAGCCAGCGCGTCGGGGCGCACGTCGCGCAGCTCGGTCTCGACCCCCTGCTCGCAGAGGAGCGCCGCGATCCCGGCCCCCATGATCCCGGCGCCGACCACCAGCGCATTCCCAATTTTCTGCGCGCCGTCGCGGTCTCCCGTTTTCTTGGCGTTCTCCGAAAGCCAATAAAGTCAGATCAGCTCCTTCGAGACCGGCGTGACCGCCAGCTCCCCAACGATGATCGCCTCGAGCTCGAGGGCCGGTTCGACCTTGAGGCCGAGGGCGCGCCGCGCGGTCTCGATCGCGGCGAGCGGCGCGGGGTAGCGCCCGCGCGACGACGCCAAGACCTGCTTTCGCGCCCGCGACGCGACGAACGCGCGGCCGGGGCCGGTGCGATCGAGGAACCAATTCACGAAAGTTGGCTTTCGCCGCGCCGCGGGCTTCCGCTTCCCCTCGGCCGCCTCGAGCGCCGCGGCATCGAGCTCGGCCGCGGGCACCACCCAATCCACCACCCCGTCGCGGAGCGCCTCCTTCGGCGAGAAGCGCCGCCCGGTCAGGATCCATCCGAGCGCTTTCTGATACCCAATCAAACGGGGAGGCGCACCGTGCCGCCGAAGCCGGGGATGATTCCCAACAATACTTCCGGCAATCCCAGCAATGTCTTGGGCGAATCGCTCGCGACCCGCACGCCGCAGGCGAGCGCCAGCTCGAGGCCGCCGCCGAGGCAAACCCCATCGATCGCCGCCACGGTGTTCCAGGGCATCCGCGCGATCCGGTGGAAGCAGCGCTGTCCGCGCGCGGCGAGCTCGGAGGCATTCTTGGGATCGGTGAGCGCCTCGATCGCCCGCACGTCGGCCCCCGCGACGAAGCGCCCCGGCGCGCACCCGGTGAAGATCACGCCGCGCAGGCTGATCAGCGCCTCGAGGCGCGTGAGGACCTTCTCGAACGCGCCGAGGGTCGCGTCGTCGAGGATCGTTTGCTTCGCGGCCGGATCCCCATGCTTCACGCGCGCAGGCGGGGAGGGGAAGTCCACTGCGAGCGCGCCCACCTGGAAGCCGCCGCCCGGGGCGTCGCCGCGCGTCATTCCGGCCGCGGCGCGAAGGCGCGCGCCTCGCCGACCCGCGGGAGGAGCCAGGCCCCTCGAGCTCGAGGCGCAGCCGCCGCCGGAATTGTGGGATTCCGCGCGCGTGCGCCGTGACCGCGTTCCAGAGGCCCCAGGCGGTGCGATCCCCCTCGCGGTGATAGTTGGCGAGGATCCGCTCGCGCGAAGGCCACAATTCGGGCTCGTCGAGGTACGCCGCCGCGTTCACGACGCGCGTCTCGACCGTGCGCCGCACGAGCTCGCGCGCCCGCGCGAGGAAATCCCCCGAAAAGCAGCGCGCCACCGCCTCACCCGCCGAGCCGCACTCCTCCAGAATGTTGGCATTGGAGGCGAGGATGATGATCTGGCCGTTCACGCAGAGTTGGCGAACGAAGCGCGGGTAAACCGCGGTCCCCGACTCGTCGCGCACGGCGGCGAAGCCCGCCGACACCACGTCGCGCGCGCCGGCGGCGAAGCTCCGCGCGCGATCGAATGCCGCGATCGCCGTGGAGCGCTCGTCGCGCTCGCACGCGACCAAACACAAACTTTCCCGCGTCGTCTTCGCGCGGAGCATCTCTTCGTGGACTTCCCGGATCCAGCCGCGATCGGGGTCGTCGCGCTCGAGCGCTTCCAACAGATCGGGGGTCTTTTTCTTGGCATCGGCGCGCGCGCGCGCCGCGCGAGCATCGACTCGAGCCGCGCCGGTGCGTCGGGGGAGCGCATGCCCCGCTTTGCGCGCATCGGCCACGAGCTCCTCCAGGTGGCGGATGATCCGGCTCGAGGACGAGCCCCGCCGAGAATCGGCCGTCCTGCAGCGGGAACTGCCCAAGCCGGTATCGCATGGCGCGAATCCTAGCGACGGCGTGGCTGGGGTGGGGAGGCGGCGCCTTTCGCCCCAGGAGCGCGCCCGCAAACCGCTGCGCGGCGCGCCCTTACGCCTTCGGCCGCCGGTCGACGATCCGCCTCTCCTTCATCTCGGTCTCCATCCCCAGGCGCGCCAGGAGCTTGTCGAGCGGCTCGAAGACGATCTCGTTCGGCGAGATCTCGGTCGTGGCGCGCAGCCGATCGCGGATCCGGTCGGCCACGGTGTCGGGGGAGGCCGTTGTGGAGCGCCACGTAAACGCACATTCATCCACGTCGAAGACGTCGTCGTTTTTCTTGCGAAGCTCCACTTGCCACTCTTCCACCTCATGCATCCCCGAGAGGACGTGGGCGAAGTCGGAGAGGTTGACCAGTGTGCCTTTCACTTTGGTGGTGTGGAGGTCGGCCACCTCGGAGACGCGATCGATGCGCGAGGGGATGCGCGGCACGGTGCGGCGGCAGTGGGGGCAGGGCCCCTCGAGCAGCCCGCCGCGCAGGAGGTCGCCCGTGCGATAGCGGAACACCAACGATCCGTTCCCCTGGAGCGGCGTGATCACCAACTCTCCGTCGGCCCCCGGCGCCGCGGGCTCGCCGGTCTTCGGGTCGATGCATTCGAGGATCACCAAGTCTGGGGAACTGTGGTATCCCGACGAGTGCTCGACGGTGGTGGGGCACTCGGCGAAGGCCATCCGCATCTCGGTGCAGCCATAGGTGCCGAAGACTTTCACGTTGGGGGCGCCGATCGCGGCGCAGATCGCCACCACCTTTTTCTTGAACTCGGCGGGGACCTTCTCGGCGCCGAGCACGATCGTCTCGAGCTCGGGGAGGGTCGCCCCCATGGCCTGCGCCGCGCGCAGCACGTGATAGACGAAACCGGGAACACCAAGAATACAGCTCGCCTTCATCCGGCGGATCGCGCCGACGTTGCCGACGAGTGCCCATCACCTTTCCGCCGCCGGTGCTGAGGATCATCCGCCCCGCAGCGAAGCCCGCCATCGTGACTTGCCAAAAGGCGAGGTGGGGGGCGTAGGGGAAGAAGGTTCACGGTGCGCGTGGTCTCCGGGATCCCGAGCACGTCGATCAAGCGCAATCCGGCGATTTGTAGGATCTCGAGATCGCGCTGCGTGTACGCGAACGGCAGCGCCTGCGCCGAGCGCCCCGAGGTGAACGTCAAGAATACCGGATAGTAATCATGCATCACCTTGCGGCGTGCGCTGTCCTTGCCATGGAGGATGCGCTCCTCGAGCAAACGCAACTTTTCCCGCATCGGTAGCGTTTCGCGCAGCGACTCCGCCGTCGGCTGCAGAATGAAATTCTTGTGGCGCTCGGGCTCGCCCTCGCTTGGGAGGAGATCCTGTTTTGTGGTGAACGGGATCCGGCGCAGATCCTCAAGCGTGCGGATCTTGTGGGGATCGATCCGGTGTGCCTTGAACATCGCCCGATAATGTGGGGAATAGGGGAGGCGTTCCCGCACGAGCCGCTGAAGCAACGATTCCTGGAGCGCGCGCTGATCGCGACGCGAGCTGAACGAAAGTTTGGCCCAGGAATTCACGAATCGGTGGATAGACGCCCCAGAGGGATCCTCAAGATTGTTATCGGGCGAGGAATCCCAAGTTTGGGAGGGTTTTCCTCAGGTTGGGGCGCGATAGGAACCGACAACTGAAATCCCATGCGCCCCGCCGCGACGCTAGCACTCTCCACCATGGTCTCGCTCGACCGATCTTGGGTGATTGGACACCGTGGTTTTTCATCGAGGTCGATCGAGAACACGCTCCCTTCCTTTGAAGCGGCGCTCGCGGCGGGCGCGCGCGGTGTGGAGTGCGATGTACGCGCCACGCGCGACGGACACGCAGTCGTCTTCCACGACGACTCGACCCGCAGACTCACCGGCCAGCCGGGGCGGATCGAGGACCTCACCTCCGACCAGGTGCGCGCCCTCACGTTCGCCGATGGGCACCCGGATGTGCGGATCCCCGATTTGGAGGATGTCCTCGTGCTTGCGGCCGAGCGCGATGCCATCGTTTTGATCGAGCTGAAGGGGAGCCCGCTCGTCTTCGCTGATCTCACGAAAGCGGCGCTCGCCGCCGTGGAGCGGACGCGGACGCGCGAGCGGATCGCCTTCATGTCGTTTTGCCACTCGGCGCTGGCCGATCTCCACGATCTCGCGCCGGAGATTCCGCGCGCGCCGCTCTTCGATCGCACGCCGGCGCTCGAGGCGGTGCTCTTCTGCCAGTCGCCCTTCGCGGTTTTCGAGGCGGGGGTGCTGACCGAGCGGCTTGCCGACGGGCTCCAGGCGACCGGCGTCGCGATCGGCGCCTACGGCGTCGACGACCTCGCCACCGACGAGCGCCTCGACGCTCTCGGCGTGGGCCTGCGGATCACCGACCGCCCCGACCTCCTCGTGGCTCGCCGCGAAAAATGATTAGCATCCGGAGGTGCCGCTCCCGCGCCCCCGGAATGTTGGTGAGATCCTCGATGGCAGCTTTCGGCTGACCTTCCGCCGCTTCTGGCTCTTCGCGACGCTGGCATTCATTCCCAATATTGCGCTCGCGGGGATTTCCTGGGGGCGCGTGGATCGCGGGGGCGGTGTCGGGCGTGCGCCCCGACCGGTATCCCGCGCCGCGCCCGGATCAGCTCCAAGCCGCATTCTTGGTATGGCTCCTGGTCTACCTCGGATTCATGGTGGTGACCTTCGTGCCGCTCACCTGGCTGTACGGCGTGTTCCTCGGCGCGCTCCAGTCGGCGATCGGGCGCGAGGCGGTGGGGAGAGCGGGCCACCTTCTCCGACGCATTCCGCGTGGGGCGCCAGCGCCCGTGGAGCGTCGCCATGGTCGAGATTCCTACAAATGATGGGGATCGCCTGCCTCTGCATACCGGGGTTCATTTTCGTTGGGCATTTCTGGCCGGCGGTGCCGGTGGTCGTCCTCGAGAACTCCTCCTGGACCGACTCGCTCGGGCGCTCGGGCGAGCTCACGCGCGGTTATCGTTGGCGTTGCTTCGGGATCTGGCTCCTCCTGTTCGTGTTGCCACAATTCATCCTGGGGCCGCTCGTGTGGCCCTTCTCGTTCCGTGAGTTCCTCGAGCAGAGGTTCGCGATCGCCGAGTGGGTCGGCGTGCTGTTCACGGTGCTCTATGCGGTCGGGTTCCTCCTCTCGCAGATCATCCACGTGTTCGCCCGCTCCGCGCAGGTCCTCGTGTACCTCGACCTGCGCGTGCGCAAGGAGGGGCTCGACTTGCTGCCCGCGGCCGAGGTCCGGTGATCGCGCTCCTTTCCCAACAATCCGCGGCGCGGGCGGACCGGGTCCTCGACGCGCTCCGCGCGACCTTCGACGAGCCCGAGTTCCGCAAGGCCCAGGCCTCCGGGGCCCTCGCTCGCGCAGCGGATCCTCGATTGGCTCTCCGACTTCTTCTCGTTTGCTTGGGATCCGCTGGCCGGGCTCTCGACTCCGATCCGATACTTGGTGGTGTTCGGCCTTTTGTTGGTGTTGTCGCTCCTCCTCTATCATTTGGCTTGGACCTTCTGGAAGGCCGCCCGCGCCGTGGCCGCGGCGCGCGGGAGAGAGCCCCGCCCCGATACCAAGAAAACCGAGCTGCTCGACGATCTCGCGGCGCGCGCGCGCAGGCGGCGCGCGCCGGCGATTGGCTCGGCGCCATGCGTCTCTGGTTCACGGCGTCGGTTGTGTTGCTTTCGCGGAAGGGGATCCTCGAGCTCCGCCCCGGCTTCACGCACCGCGAGATCCTGGCGCGCGGCGGCGCCCCCGAGGCCGACCGGGCGCGGCTCGAACCGCTCGTGGCGCGCCTCGACAAAGTTTGGTTTGGCGGCGAGCCGGCTTCCGCCGGCGACGCGGAGAGTTTCTCGCGCACCTTCGAGCGGCTCGCCGCGGAGCGCGGAGAGTGAACGGCCGGCGCGTCGGAGAGATCGCGGCGGCCGCAATGTTGGGAATGGCGGCGCTGATCGCGCTCTTCGGCGGACGCGAAGGGGAGCGCGCCGGCGCCCACCCGCGCTCGGCGGCCGACGAGGGGACGCGCGCGCTCTGGCGCACGCTCGAGCGACTCGGCGCGCCGGTGGAGATTTGGGCGAAGGAGCCCGAGCACCTGGAGGGGACGGGGAATCTGTTGCTTTGGAGCACCACCGAAGGGGCCGCCTCGCGCCCGCGCGGCGACCGGCGCGGCGCCGCGGGGCCCGCGCCGCTCGTCGCGTGGGTGGAGCGCGGCAACACGCTCGCTGTGCCGCTCGATCACGCGAGCTCGGCCGCGGATTTTCTGTCGGCGGCCTTCGGGCTCACGGGGATCTCGGCCGCGCATGAGGACACCAAGATTCCGCGGACGGGCATCGCGGCGCCGCAGCCCTTCGACACCGCTTTGTTGGGATTGCCATCGGAGGCGCGGCCGCTCGTGGGGGATCCGGCGGAGCCCTTCGCCGCGGCGCTCCCGCGCGGGCGCGGCACTCTCCTCCTCCTCGCCTCGATCGCCCCGCTTTCGAATGGCGCGCTCCGCGTCCACCCGGGAAATCTGGTGGAGCTCTTGCCAATTTTCGAGGGCTTCCTCACGAAGCGCGCCGGGGCGCGCGACAGCGGGCGCTTCCTCCTGGACGCCTCGATGTACGGCGACCGCGACTACCCTCGTCGATTTCGTTGGCATTGGGGCCGCGCGCGCTGCCGGCCACGATCCACGTGGCGCTCGCAATCTTGGTGTTCGCGCTGGCGCGCGGAATCCGCTTCGGCGCGGTGCGCGAGGCCGTCGCCGGGCCGATCCACCACCAAGTCGAGGCGGCCTCCGCGATCGCGGCGCTCTACCGCCGCGCCGGGCGCCCCGAGCTCGCCTCCGCGGCGGTGGCCTCCGGCTTCGCCGAGCGGGCGCGGCGCGCGCTGGGCCTTCCCCACAGTGCGAGACGGCCGAGCTCGCCCGCCGCGTTTCGGGCGCGCGTCGATTCCCAACGATAGGGCGCTCCGGCTCCTCACCCCTCGGCCGACAGCGACTCTGGCCTCGTGGTCCAAACCCAAGAATCCCTCCTCGTCGAGCGGCGCCTCCTGCGCCGCGAACCCCGGTGACCGCGTGAACGTGAATCCCAACGAAACCCTCGAATCGATCCGCCGCTCGGTGCGCAAGGCGATCGTCGGCCTCGACGACGCGCTCGACCTCTCGATCCTGGCGCTCCTCTGCGGCGGGCACGTCCTGCTCGAGGGGGTGCCGGGGTCGCGAAGACATTCTTGGTGAAGTCGCTCGCGCGGGCGCTCGGCCTCGAGTTCCGGCGGATCCAGTTCACCCCCGACCTGATGCCCTCGGATGTGACCGGGACGACCGTCTTCCACCCGAGCCGCGGCGAGTTCACTTTCCGGCCGGGGCCCGTCTTCACCCAATTGTTGCTTTGCGACGAGATCAACCGCGCCCCGCGAAGACCCAGAGCGCGCTCCTCGAGGCGATGCAGGAGCGGAGCGTCACGACCGACGGCGAGACCCGCGCGCTCCCGATCCATTCTTGGTGTTCGCGACCCAGAACCCCGTGGAGCACGAAGGCACCTATCCGCTCCCGGAAGCGCAGCTCGACCGGTTCCTCTTCGAGGTATTGTTGGGATATCCGAGCGCCGAGGTGGAGAAGCAGATCCTGATCGCGCGCCATCGATTCGGCGACCTCGATCCGGCCCACGCGGGGTGGAGCCCGCTTGCGACGCCGCGGCGCTCGCGGCGCTCCGCGCGCTCACCGAGGAGGTCTCGGTGCGCGACGAGCTGGCCGAATATGTGGTGAGGCTCCTCCAGGCGACCCGCAACGATCCCTCGCTCGCGCTCGGCGCGAGCCCGCGCGCCGGTGTGGCGATCCTCCGCGCGGCGAAGGCGAGCGCCTGCATCCAGAATCGCAACTATGCGAATCCCGAGGACGTGAAGCGGGTCCTCCTTCCGGCGCTGCGCCACCGCGTGATCCTCGATCCGCGCGCCGAGGTGGAGGGGCGCGGGTGGACGCGATCCTCGGCGCCATCGCGGACCGGGTCCCCGCGCCGCGATAGTTGGGATTCGATGCTCTTGCCGACGCCAAGACTCGCGGCGCTCCTCATCGGGGCGGCGGCGGTCTTCGCCGTGGGGGTGGTCGTCGACGCGGCCCGTTTTCTTGGGATTTGGATCGACGTGGCGCTCGCGGCGGCGGCGCTCGCCGACGCGGCGCTCTGCCCCCGGCGCCGGCAGTTCGAGATGACCCGCGCCGCCCCCCGCGGGTCGGGCGGGGAGGGGCTCGCGGTCGAGACCACGATTCGTCGAAAGTTGGGATTCCTGGAAACCCTCCTCGATCGGCGCGAGGACGCGCCGCCGAGCTTCATCCCCGCGGCCGCCGCCGGATCGCCCGCGGGGTCGACGCGGGTCCGCCCCGGCGAATCGTTGGTTTTGCGTTCGCTCTGGACGCCGGCCGAGCGGGGGCGTTCGTTTTGAGTGGGGTTGCGTTCCGCGCGCTGTCGCCGCTGCGGCTCTTCGTTTCGCAATGGCAAGATTCACTCGCGGTGCCGATCGAGGTGGATCCGCAGCCGCGCGGCGTGGAGCGCGGGATCCTGGCCGTGCGCACGTGGCTCCAGCAGCAGGGCTCGCGCCCGGTCCGCCTGCGCGGGCGGGCGAGCGAGTTCGAGCAGCTGCGCGATCACGTGGAGGGAGATGAGTTCCGCGCGATGGATTGGAAGGCGACCGCGCGGCGCGGGATCCCGACCGTGCGCGAATACCGCACGGAGCGTAACCGCGAGGTCTCGATCCTCCTCGACGTGGGGCGGCGGATGTCGAGCCGTTTTCTTGGGGAGAGCAAATGCGACGCGGCGCTCGAGGCGGCGCTCGGCCTCGCGCGCGTCGCGCTCGAGGCGGGGGATCGGGTGGGATTCTTGACATTCGCCTCGACCCCACAATTGGATGTCCCCGCGCGCCGCGGCAAACCCCACTATCGCGCGATCTTCGAGGCGGCGCGCCATGCGGCGACCCTCCCGTTCGAGTCGAGCCTCACGACGGCGCTCCGCTACCACCGCGCACGCCATCGCAAACGATCCTTTTTCTTGGTCTTGACCGATCTCCCCGACCCGATCACGGCGAGGCGCGCGACGCCGGCGCTCGCGGCGGCGGCGCGGCGACACCAAGTCTTTTTCGTGGCGATCGACGACCCGCAGCGGCGCGCCCTCGAGGAGGCGCCGGTCGCGTTGCCGGAGGACGCCTACGTGGTCGCGGCGGCGCGGCGCCTCCAGCGCGAGCGGGTCGAGGTCCTCGCGGGCTTGCGGCGCGCGGGGATCGCCTGCGCCGATCTGCTCCCCAACGAAATCTCGGGGGCGGTCGTCGACGAGTATTTGGAGGCGGCCGCCGGCGAGCAATTCTAGGGGCGATCGGCTAGCGCTCGCCCGTCGACGCGGCGGCGGCGAGCGCCGCGGGAGCGCCTGGCCCGGCGGCGCCGCCGGCGCATCCGCGCGCCGTCCGGCGAATGCCAAGAATCCGAAGTAGAGGATTCCCGTCATGATCGCGATCGCCGTGCGCACGTCGGGGCGGGCGAACGGCGTCACGAACGCCTCGATCGCGGCCGCGGCCAGCAGCGTCGCCGCGACCCCAACGATCAGAAAAGTGGCATCCTTGCCGGCCGCAGCGATCGCGACGCGGCGCGTCACGTTCCCGGATTGAGGATCGCGAGGCCCACCCGGAACCCCGCCCCGCCGAGATCACGATCGCGGTCAGCTCGAGGTGCCGTGGCACATGAGAAGATTCACCATGTCGTAGAGCCGGCCGTGGGCCGCGGCCAAGCCAAAGAATGTCCCCACCATCAATCCGTTGAAGCCGAGGATCAGGATCGTTGGGAAGAGCAGCAGCCCGCCGGCGAACGAGAGGAACGCCACGCGGATATTGTTGGCGGCGATGAGCGGCCCGACGAAGGGGGCCTTCCCCTCGCCGAACGTGAAATTCCCAAGAAAGGGCTCGGGGCTCGCGAGCATCCGCTCCTGGCGCGCCACCTCCTCGGGCGAAAACAAAGAATAGGCGAGGCGCGGCTCGAGGGAGACGGCCGCGAAGGCGACCCCATCATTGCCAAGAATACGAGCGCGGCGATGCCGAGCGGCTCCCGGTTCGCGCGCACGCGGCGCGGGAACTGCGAAAGCAACAGATCGGAGAGGCGGCGCAGCCAGCGGGTGCGCTTCGCGTAGAGCAGCCCATGCCCGCGCGCGAGCGCGGCGTTGATCCGCCGCTCGAGGGTCGGATCGTCGGCCGCCTCGCGCACGCGCGCGAGGCGAAGTCGCCGCGAAGCGATAGTGGGTGAGGAGCTCGTCGAGGCGCCGCGCCGCGAGGCCGTGGAGCGGGCCTGCCCCGCGGCGTCGAGGAGCTCCTCGTAGCGAGCGAGGGCAGCGAGCTCATCGGTGGGAAGCGGCATGGGCGTGGAGTCGCGGGGGAATGCTACAGTCCGCGGCGATGGCGAACGAAGAATCGCGGCCACCCCGGGCGGAGCCCTTCGATCCCTTCGGCGGCCCGCGCCTCGAGGTGCGAACGCCGGAGGCGATCGCCATCACGCGGCCGATCGCCGGCTTCGGATCGCGCTCGGCGGCGATGTGCATCGACGTCGTATTCTTGGGGATCCTCGGCTTCGCGACTTTCCTCATCGCCTCGCTCATCAACGCGGAGTCGGTCCTCCTCGCCATCCTCCTCGGGATGGGGAGGTGCTCCTCTACTTCACGCTGGTTCCGCGGCTCTTCGGCGAGTCCCCGGCAAGCGGATCCTAAGGATCCGCGTCGTCCTCGACGATGGACGGCCGGCGACGCTCGTGGCGTATTTGTTGCGAACGCTCGCCCTCCCCTTCGACGCATTCATCCCGCTCCCCTCGATATCGGTGGGAATGGCGATGGTCCTCCTCTCGAAAGATGGGAAACGGCTCGGCGATTTCCTGGCGGGAACGGTGGTGGTGCGCGACGACGCCCCTGCGGAGGGGCTGTCCGATCCGCTGCCGCGCGAATCCTACGGAAAGTTGGTGTCGAGGTCGGTCGAGCTCCCGATCCAGCTCGTGCGCGCGCTGCGTTCGGAGGATCTGGTCGCGCTCCGCGGCTACCTCTCGCGCCGACACCAATTTTCGCACGTGGGGCTCGCGGCGCTCCGGCGCCGCCTGGCGGACCACTACGCGCGGCGGCTCGGCCTCCCCCAGGTCCGCGACGAAGAGGCCTTCCTGCGCGAGCTCTATTTGTGTCTTCGCGACGAGAGGAGCGCGCTCGCATGAGGCTCACGGCGGCCCTCGCGGCGTTCGCGGCCGGCGCGATCCTCGCGGAATTGTTGCGTTGGCCCCCGGCCGTGGTGAACGCGCTCGCGCTCGCGGGGGGCGCTCGTGATCGCTTTCGGGGCGCGGGGCGCGCCCGCGATCTGGCGCGCTTCCACGCGGGAAATGGTGGGAAATCGGGCCGCCGCTCCTGGCGGCTTCGTTGGTATCGATCCCAACGCTCTTCCTCCCCTATTTCGCGGACGACCACCCGCTGCTCGCGGAGCGGGGCAGCAGCCGAGCTTCTGGGCGGCGCTCGCCCCCGTTCCCAACGATTCGTTCTTCCGCCCGGTCGGCTGGGCGTTCTGGTGGTTTTGTGGGAAGTTCCTGGGCGACGCGCCGGCGGCGGCGCACGCGATCGCGGCCCTCCTGTTCGCCTGGAACGCGGTTTTGTTGGTGCCGGCGCTGCGGCGGAGCGGCGTGCCGCGCGGCGTATCGGTGGCATCGGGGGTCCTCTTCGCGGCGCACCCGGCGGCGCTCGAGACCGTCGCGTGGCTTTCGAACGCCTACTCACTCTTCGCGCTGGGCTTCTCGCTGGCGGCGCTCGCCTGCCTCCCGGTCCGGCGGCGCGGATTCTTGGGGATCCTGCCATCGCTCGTCTTCGCGGCGCTGGCATTCCTCTCGAAGGAAGACACCTATCTCCTGCCGGTCGCGTGCGTTTTGGTGGGATCGCGGTTCCGCCTTCGAAACTTGGGGAGCGGTGCGCGGCGCGCGGCGCCGATCTTCGCCGCGGCGGCCGCCTGCCTCGCGCTCCGATCGTTGGGATTGGGGGATCGGCGGCTACCGCGATCCGGTCACGGGGCAGTCGCTCGCGGTCCAGCGGATGACCCTCGGCCTCTACGAGGCGTTCCAATCCGAGGCGCCGACGTCGTACTTCCTGCCGCTGCGCCATTGGTGGACCGGGAACGCGGCGCTCGCCGCGCGGTATGTGTTGCCTTTGACATTCCCAATCTTGCTTGCGGCGGGGGGCGTCGCCGATCGCGCGCGCGGGGCTCCTGCGCGCGGCGTGGCTCGGCCCGCTCGGCTGGGTCCTCGCGGCGTCGATCATCCCGGTGAATCGCTCGCTCGAGAACGCGCGCGCGATCTATGGGCTCGCCGCGGCGGTCTCGCTCGCGGTGGCTTCGCTCCTCGCGGGGCTGCGCTTCGGCGCGAAATGGAAATGGGGGATCGTCGCCGCCTACCTCGCCGCCTGCGCGGTCGTCTCGAATACCAACTTTACCGCCTGGCGGGTCGCGGCGGAGCGTATGCGGACCGGGGTCGAGCTCGCGGCGTCGCGGATCCCTAAACCGGGCGATGCCAACATTGCGGGGATCCTGGTCCTCGGCCTCCCGACTCGGTGCTCGGCGCCGTGTGTTTTCGCAACGCGGTGCCGCTCGCGGTCGCGCGCGGGGCGCGCGCGGAGAACGTCTCGATCATGGCGCCCCCGACGAGCTGGGGGTCTTCCAGGAGGTCCTCTGCGTCGACGTGCGCGCCGGAAAGGTGGTGTCGCTCCCCGAGGAGAACGCGCGCCGGCCGATGGCCGCGGGGAAAGTTGGCGAGTGGACTTCGCCAAGAATGGCGCGGGGCGCGCGGCGGTCCGCGCGATCGACTTCGTCGCGAACGACATCGAGGGCGCCTGGTCGCTCTTCCCGCTCTATCACGGCGCGCGACTCCTCCTGCCGACGATCGAGGCGCCGGCCGGTGGGCGCATCGCGGTTGCTTGGGAAGGGGAATGCGTCCGCCACGACGGCTCCCCTGGAATCCCAACGATCGTCGTCACGAAACGGGTCCAGGGGCGGGTGCGGCGCGAGGTCTTCGAGCTCCCGCGGAGATTCCCAACAATGGCGAGGGGCCCTCCTATCGATCGAGCTGCGCGTCCCGCTCGGCGCCACGCTCCGCTTGAGGTCGATGACGCTGACGGCGCGCTAGCGCCCGCGGCCGTCGCGCTCGCGGAAGTACTCCTCCATCGAGCCGCGGAACGACTCGAGCTCCTTCGAGATTTCCTCGGGCGAGGCGTTTGGTTGGGATTCGGAGCGCGGCCCGGCGCTCGTTGCATCGCGCGCCGGATCGCGCGCCCCATCACCTGTTGCATCTCGCATCGCGTCGCGCTCCCCATCGCGCTGCGTGTCTGGGCCGGTGCGCCTCCCCGCCATTCCCATCATTCGATTCACGAGGTCCTGGAGAGGGTTGATGCCATAGCGCGCGCGCACGTCGGCCAGCTCCTGCGCCCCCTGGATCCAAAGAAAAACGCGATGAGCAAGACTGGAATCAGGAGGTCGGTGTAGAACCAAGCCGCGAAAACCGCGAGGACCGCGAACCAGCGGCCGATCCGCACGGCGAGCTCGGTGGCGTGGAGGTAGCCGGAGCGCGCCGAAAGCGCGCCGCGGAGCGCGCGCCCGCCGTCCATTGGGAAGGCGGGGGCGAGATTGAATGCGGCGAGCGCGAAGTTGACCGACGTGAAGACGTCGAGCAGCGTCGGCGGCGTGAAGATGGGGAGGTCGTCGGGGCGCCGCCACGGAGTCGACACGGCCCCTCCCAACAATATCCCGATCCCCAACAATAGGGCGTTCACCGCGGGGCCGGCGATCGCGACGCAGACCTCGGGGATGGCGCGCTCCGGCATTTGTGTCATCCGCGTGAGGCCGCCGAGGGGCCAGAGCGTGATGTCGACGACCTTCGCGCCGAAGCGCCGCGCGGTCACCGCGTGGCCGAGCTCGTGGAGGACGACCGATCCAAACAGTATTCCGAGCAGCGTGAGCGCATCGAGCGCGGCGCCGCTCCCGGCCGCCATCCCGTTTCGCAACAAAACGATCGCGACGAGAACGAGGAAGAGCCAGTGAAGGCGGATCGGGATGCCCGAGATGGTGCCGAGTCGGAAGGACATGGTGGCGGGGACGGGTACCGGTACCCGACCCCTATTCGATCGCGTAGAGGTAGATCGAGCGGCCGATCTTGGCAAAGGGTGTGTGGGAAACGATCCAGCGTCCGCGGACCAGCGCGCCGAACATACCTGGCATTCGCTCCCCTTCGACGGCGTCGGGGTCGAAACGTTCGAGCCAGGAGAAATCTTGGTTTTCGCGGTAGAGGTTCGTGGCGTGGACGGCGACGAATCCCTTCCGCGGCCCGGCCGGCAGCGGATCGAAGTCGTAGCCGTAGGCCGCCGGCTCGCCTTCCCCATAATAACGGTAGGCGACCCCCGACGCGCGGAGCGCCTGGGCGAGGGGACGAGCGGATCGGCCGCGGGAGGCGCTCGGCGCGGGCCCCGATGCCAACTTTCCGCGCAGCTCGTGGCCATGCTCCGCGCGGAAGGCGTCGAGCGCCGCGCGAAGCCGAATCGGATCCCCGAATCGTTGGCTTTCGCCACCCATTCGAGATCGGACGCGAAGCGCGCGAGCCCGGGCGCGTCCTGACCCCAATCATCGCCGACGCACGCGATCCGCGCGGCATGCTCGTCGCCGCCGGCCAGCACGCTCGCGAACATCGCCTCATCGGGGTGGGTGCGGATCGTGGCCTGGAGCGTGCCTACGATCGCGACCGCACAGATCCAGGGGGCGAAGCGCCCCCGCGATGCCAACATTCCCGCCGCCGCGAACAGGGAAAGAGCGCCGGCAGGACGTACTTGATCCCGAGCTGCGCGTTGCTGAAGGAGAACTGGAGGAGGACCGTGGCGGGGAACACCAAGAAAAACGCCCGCTCGAGCCAGCTCCGCGAGTAGATCGCCACGAATACGGCCCCGACGATCAGCATCGCGAGCGTCGTGAGCGGCAGCTTCTGCGCCAGAACCACCAAATAATAGTGCTTCCATCCCACATAAGCGCCGAAGCGGCGCCCCGTGTCCGAGTCGGTCCGCTCGACCATCGGCGTGCTCTCCCCAACAGATAGCCGCGGTGCCCGATCTGCCCCGTCTCGCTGAGGGTGTGGTCGAGCCCTTTCACGGCGGTGAGGAGGGGAACCCCAACTTTCTCGCCGAAAAGCCCCTCGACCGGCGCGCGGAGGGCGCTCCGCTCGAGGATCGCGCCGCTCCGCCCCATATACTTGGAATGCCCCTTCACGCTCTCGAGGCTGCGCGTCTCGAAGCCGTAGCCCGCGGCGAAGGTGCTGAAGGCGCAGAGCGCGATCAACCCCAACGTTCCGAGCGGGCGCCAGGACTTGCGCTCGAAGGCCGCCGCCGCGCAAAGCAACAGAACCGCCGGCCCCAACAATAGCGCCGTGAACTTCGTGAGGAGCGCCGCGCCGAGGGCGGCGCCGGCGAGGAGAGTCCGCCAGGCGCCGGGCTCTTCGAAGGCGCGGAAGGCCGCCACCAGCGCGAAGAACGAGAAGGCCGTGTTCGGGAAATCCAGGTTCGCCGTCGCCGCCGAGGCGATCGCGCTCGGGTCGAAGGCCGCGAGGCCGAGCGCCGTGAGCCCCGCCCAGCGCCCGCCGAGCTTCCCAACGATCCGGTAGAGCGCCGCGTCGAGGAGCAATGCCAACAATACGACCGGCAGCCTCGCCAAGAATAGGTTCCGCGCCTGGTCCGCGCCGTTGTGGCAATAGAAGAACTGCACGGGGAAGTGGAGGAGGTCGCGCCACGCGCTCGGGAAATCCACACCCGGCGCCATCGCCACCGGAGCCCCGAGAGCATCTTCGCGAGCGGCGGGTGCTCGCGGTTCTCGGAGAAGTCGCCCGTCTTCACGTAGGAGACCCCGGCCGCGATGTAGAAGTACTCGTCGAAGGTGGGCCCCTGCGCTGCGGGGCCAGCGGCGAGGAGCGGATTCGTCGAGGGCGCCGCCGCTCCCAACAGAAACCACGCGTGGAGCGCCACGATCGCGATCGCAATCGCGCGTCCCCACTTATCGACGAACGCCGCCACCTAGCCGCCGCCCGCGCGCGCCTTCCCGGTGATCCCCTGCCCGTGATTCGCTGCCAACGAAGCCGGAAGAGCGTCATCACCGCGCGCACGATCTCTTTCTTGGAGATCTTGGATTTTCCGGCGCGGCGGTCCTCGAAGATGATCGGGGTCTCGCCCATCGTGGCGCCCGCGCGATGGCACAATTCCAGCACCTCCTCGACGAACGAGTAGCCCGAGGACTGGATCGAGGCGCGGTCGATCCGACGCAACAGATCGGCGCGGTAGGCGCGGTAGCAGCCGGTCGCGTCGTGGACCGGGAATCCCAACAATATCCACGACACGAGGTTCGAGCCGCGGCTCGGGATCCGCCGGCCGAGCCCCCAATCTTGGTCCCGCCGCCGGGCACGTAGCGCGAGCCGATCATGACGTCGACGCCGCGGCTCCCGCGAGGATCGCCGGCAGATACTTGGGATGGTGCGAAAAGTCGGCGTCCATCGTGACAGATCGGGTCGAAGCCGTTGTCGAGGCCGTAGCGCATGCCGTCGAGGATCGCGGTGCCGAGCCCCAACTTTCCAGGGCGCGCGAGGAGCCGCAGGCGCGGCTCCGTCTCCATCATCGTGCGGACGATTTGGCCCGTGCCATCCGGGGAGTTGTCGTCGACCACCAAGACGTTCGTTTCGGGGCGTTCGTGAGGATCTCGCGGACGAGCGGCTCGATGTTCTCTCGCTCGTTGTAGGTGCTGACGATGATGAGGGGTCGCACGGGCGTGGGCTCGGATGGGAAACGTACCGTGCGAAGGGGCGAATTGAGACGCCGAGCCGCGCGGGCGGGGGCCGCCGAAGTTCCGAAACGATCCCGGCACCGCTACTGTGGGAGATTCCTCGAGATGGCCAGCGACGGAAACCAAGAACGGACGCGCGCGCGGCGACGCAGCGGACCCCGGGGTTCGCGGGCGGGCGCTCGGCCGGGCTGAGCATGGATCGCCCGCTCCGAAACGTCCTGATGGCCGCCGCGGCCGTGCTCGCCGTCGCGTCGCTCATCCGCTTCGCGACGCCCCCGTGGCGCGACCCGGCGAACCCGGCGCGCACGCAGGCGGGGCCGATCCGCGATGACTACGAGTACACCATCTATCTGAAGCGCGGCGCGTGGGCGCCGACGGGGCTCCGCCCCTACGTCGACGTCTTCTCCGAGTATCCGCCGGTCGCGACTTGGATCTTTGGGATTCCCTTTTTCTTGGTGAAGTCGGAGGAGGCCCCCGCGCGCGCGATGCTCGGCGCGCTCGACACCGCGGCGCCGACATCGCCCGTGGCTCTCGCCTACGGAAACGCCTGGGCCGTATTGATGGCAATCGCCTGGTTCTCGGTCGCCGCGGTCACGGCGCAGCTCGCGCGCGCCCTCGAGCTCTCGCCCGCGCGCGCCTCCTCTGCCTCGGCCCCGCGTCGCTGTACTGCGCGCTCCAGCGTTTCGATCCGCTCCCGGCGCTCGCGGCCTCCTCGGCGCTGCTCGCCATCCTGTCGGGGCGCTTTCGTTGGGGTTTCGTATTCTTGGCATTGGGGGCGATGCTCAAGATCTACCCGGCGGTGCTGGCGCCGCTCGCCTTCGGATATGTGGCGAAGCGGGCGGGCTGGCGCGAGGCGTTCGTCGCGGCCGCGGTTTTCGTTGGGGTCCTGGTCCTCGCCCACATACCGCCGTTCCTCTCGGGGTGGAACGACCCCGCCTGGTCGGCCCCTGGCGCCCGCAGCAATTCGCCGGGGTCGACCTTGCAGTGACGCCGCCGACTCCCGCGCGTTCGGGGCTCGCCGCCGTGGGGGTGCCGTTCGTCTTCCAGGGGAGCGCGACACGAATCCGGGAGCCTCGCCGAGCGGCTCTTTCGCGGCTGGCTCGCCCTTCCCTATGACCAGCTTCTCGCGGGTGTGAAAGTCTTTCGCATCGTGCAGCTCGCCCCCGCCCTTCTCGCATTCTTCTTGGGCTGGTATCGCCCGCAGCCGAAAACGCTGCTCGCGGCGAGCGTCGTCCTCGTGACCTCCTTCGTCCTCTTCCACAACATCTACTCGCCGCAGTTCCAGTGCTGGATCGTGCCGCTCGCGGCCGTGGCGGGGAGGGATGGTCGGGGTGTTCGCCTGCGCGCTCGCCCTCTCGGCGGACCTCGTGACCTACCTCCATTCCCCAATTTTCGGCGCGCAGCGGGTCTTCGATCCCAAGACCCAACAAAACGTCTACCCCGCCGGGTTCCAGAGCGATGGTCGACCTGCGCCTCCTCCTCACGACGGCGCTCCTCGGCACGCTCGCTCTGGCTCGCGCTCCGGGGCGCGCGCGAATCCCAACTTTCCGCGGAGGCGAGCTGAGTGGACGCCGAGCTCTTCTTCCACCGCGACTGCCTCCACTACCGGAGCGACCGCCCCTGCGTCCCCCACAAGAAAGAGGGGTCGTCTGCGACGGATGCCAACATTACGCCCAGGTTCGCAACCGCATCCTGATCGTGAAGCTCGCCGCGGCGGGGACGTCCTGCGCACCACCTCGGTGCTGCCGGCGCTCCGCGAGCAAGTTCCGGCGGCCCATATCGCTGGGTCACCGCGGCGGGCTCGGCCCCGCTCCTGGAGGGAAACCCACATATCGACCGGATCCTCCCGTTCCGCGGGCACCTCCCGGTGGAGCTCGGGGTCGAGGAGTTCGACGTCCTGATCAACTGGGACGCGTCGGTCGACTCGGCCGCAATCGCCACCAGCGCTCGCGCGGCGCGAAAGTTTGGTTTCGCCCTCGACGCGCGCGGAACTCCTATCCTTTGCGTCCGTCGGCGCGGCGCTGGTTCGAGATGGGGCTCCGCGACGATGCCAAGAAAGCGAATCGCGATACCTATCAAACCCACATATTCGAGATCGCCGAGCTCGGCGGCACCCCGCGCCGCCGCAGCTGGTGCTGACCGAGGAGGAGCGGGCCTTCGGCGCGCGCGCGCCGCGCAGTGGGGGCTCGAGCCGGGGCATCCGGTCGTCGGCCTCAACACGGGGGCGGGGGCGCTGGCCGCTCAAGCGCTGGACGGAGGAGGGGTTCCTCGCCGTCGCCTCGGCCCTCTCCCAATCGGGGGTCGGAGTCCTGCTGCTGGGCGGACCCGAGGAGGTGGAGCGCAATCGCCGCCTCGCCGATGCCACGAAAAAGGCCAACGCCAAAGGCGCGCCCGTCGTGGATACGGGCTGTGACAACTCGCTCCGCCAGTTCGCTTCCATCGTGGATCTGTGCGATGCGGTGGTCAGCGGCGACACCCTCGCGATGCATGTGGCGACGGCGCTCGGCAAACGGGTGGTCGCGATCTTCGGCCCCACTTCCAGCGTCGAGATCGATCTCTTCGGGCGCGGCGAGAAGATCGTCTCCGAAGTGATGGATTGCTTGGTTTGCTACCTATCGAAGTGCGACCTCGACCCCAATTGTATGAACACGATTCCGGCCGGCCGGGTCGAAGCCGCGGTGCGACGCTGCCTCGCCGCGAGATGACGAAAGCCACGGCCAAAGTCACCAACATTCGCACGGTCGTGGTGACCGTGCCGACCTGGAACGAGGCGCTCAACGTGGAGCCGCTCGTCGCCGCATTGTTGGGATTGAACGGCGAGGCGAGCCCGTACGCGTACGAGGTGCTCGTGGCCGACGACGATTCCCCGACGGCACCTGGCGCCTGGTGGCGCGGCTCGCCGAGCGCGACGCGCGGGTCCATCTGCTCCACCGCACCACGAATCGCGGGCGCGGGCGCGCGGGGCGCGACGCGTTCCTGCGCGCGCTCGACATGGGGGCCGACGCCGTCGTCGAGATGGACGCCGACTTCTCCCATCCGCCGCGATACATTCCCGAGATGATTGGGAAGCTCGACGCGGGCTACGACTTGGTCCTCGGCTCGCGCGGCGTCGAGGGGGAAGGACACGGGGCGCGGGCTCTTCCGGCGCAGCGTGACGAAGCTCGCGAATCTTTACATTCGCGCGATCCTCGGCCTCACGGTGCGCGACTGCAATAGTGGGTTTCGCGCGTGGCGCGCGAGCGCGCTCCGCGCGGTGAAAGTGGAGGGGACGGTGTCGGGGGGCCCGCGATCGTCCAGGAGCTCCTCTTCAAGGCGCGGCGCGCCGGGCTGGCGATCTGTGAGGTCCCGATCGAGTTCGTGGAGCGCGAGCGGGGCGAGAGCTCGCTCACTCTGCGGAAGCTGATCCAGGGATACGTGATGGTCCTGCGCCTGCGCTGGTGGGCGATGACCGGAAAGTTGGGAAAGGGGAAGCGGTGAGCGCGCCGCGGAGATCGGCCCGGCTCGCGGCCGCGGCGCTCGCCCTCCTCGCGGCGGGGGCGCTTTGGTGGCATTTCGGGAAGAAGCGGCGCGGCGGGCTTCCCAACATTCTGATCGTGACCTGCGACACGCTCCGCGCCGATCGGCTCCATCTCTACGGGGCCGAGCGCGAGACCTCGCCGAACCTCGACGCGCTGGCGAAGGAGTCGGTGGTCTTCGACAACTTCTTCTCGAACGCGTCGTTCACGCCGCCATCGCACGCGTCGATCCTGACGGGGCTCTACCCCAACACCCACGGCCTCCTGTGGTGGAACGATAAGTTGCTTCCGGGGGCGCGGACGATCGCCGAGTGGCTCGGCACCCCGCGGGCAAGGAGGGGAAAGTTGGGCTCGGCTACCGGACCGGCTCCTTCGTGAACCTCGACAACTTCCGATTGATGGATGTCACCCGCGGCTTCGATCACCAACGAAGCGAAATGTGGTTTCCCGCCGACGAGCTCAACCGCGACTTCTTCTCGTGGCTCGACGGCGGGGCGCCGCAGCGATTCTGCGCCTGGCTCCATTATTGGGATCCGCACCGGCCATACGCGTATCGCGATTGGCATTGGCTCGAGCCCAATCCCAAGAAAACGCCCGAGCAGCTGGCCGCCACGTCCCCCGGCGATCGCTCGCTCTACGAGAAGATGCTCCGGACGAGCGCCCGCCCTTCGTTCCCCTTCAACGAGACGCTCTTTGGGACCGGCGACCTGAACGTCGGGCGCTTCGAGGCGCACTACAACCGAAAGCTCGCGGCGCAGAACCTGCCGCTCGACATGGGCCCGGGGCTCCGCCGCGCCTCATCAACGATGGCGACGACCGCTTCCTCGTCGACCGCTACGACGGAGGCGTCGCCTACCTCGACAAATACTTGGGATTGCTGATCGATGGGCTCCGCTCGCGCGGGGAGCTCGACGACACATTGTTGGTGATCACCTCCGACCACGGCGAATCGTTCAAGGAGCGCGCCGACGAGTGGTTTACCCACGATCCCCACCTTTACGACGAGGTGACGCACGTCCCTGCATCATCCGATTTCCGGGGGCGGAATGGCGGGAAGCGGGTGGTGGCGATGGCGCAGAGCGTCGACCTACTGCCGACGGTCTTCGATGAGTTGGGATTCGTGACGGACACGTCTCTCGCCCGTTTCCAAGGAAAGACCCTCCTGCCGCGGATCGACGGCCGGGCGCAGGGGGCCGGCGAGGCGGTTTTCGCCCAAACGCAAGACAAGGCCGAGGTCAAGGAAGGGGAGACGAAGCGGTGGGTCCTCACGGGGCGGAAATATTCCGTCCGCACGCCGGCGCATCGATTGGTTTGGAACGTCGACGCGAATCCGCCCGGCTTCGAGCTCTACGACTTGGCCAAGGATCGCGGAGAGAAGACCAACATTTTTCCTGGAAATGTGGGAAAGGAGCTCGCCGAAACCCTCCAGGCGTGGCTCGACCGGACGCCCCCGCGGTGGCGTCGGAGCGCGAGCTCTCGAGCGAGGAGAAGAGCTCGCTTCCCGGATACGTCCAGAAGAACTGATGGCCGACTCGCGCGCCGCCCGGATCGCGCTCGTGGCGCTCTGCGCGCTGGGCCCGGCGGTATTCTTGGTAAAGGGGATCGTGCGGCCGGGGGCGATGTGTTCCCGAAGCCGGCGGCGATCCCCGCCGTCCCCGTGCTGCTCATCACGATCGGTGGGGTTTCGCCCGCCGACGTGACCGGCCCGCGCACCGCGCCGCCGATGCCCCATTTGAGCGCGTTCCTGCGCGACGCGACGACCTTCACCGCGCCGCAGCTCGGCGCGGCGCCGGGGGCCCCGCGGTGGCGACCGCCCTCTTCGGATCGTTCGCCAAGGATCATGGCGTTGCGACGGCGTCGGCGCGCGCGGAGGCCGCGGTGCCGGCGCTCGCCTCGGAGCTCAAAAAGTTGGGATTCGCGACGGCCCACTTCTCCAACTCGAACCTCGCGAGCGAGCACGCCCTCACCGCCGGGTTCGATCTCGTCCGCGAGCTCCCCGGCGCGAAGGGGAGCGAAGTGGCCGCCGAGCTCGCGCGTTTTCTTGGGAACGAGCCGCCGCCCCGCTTCTTCGCTTGGATCGACCTCGCCGACGCGCGCGGCGCCGCGAAGACCAAGAATACGCTCGCCGACGCGGACGCCGGCCTCGGCGCCGTGGTCGAGGCGCTCGCGTCGCGCCGGATCGGCGGCGACGCGATCACGCTGCTGGCCGCCGATCCCAACGAAATCTCCGCGATCCCCGCGCGCGCGATCCTTGCCATCCAGTTCCCGTTCGAGAAGTACGCCGGCCAGGTCTGCCCGGTCGCCCTCTCGACCGCCGACCTCGCGCCGACGGCGCTCGAGGTCGTCCGCGGCGCGCCGCCGGCGTCGTGGAGCGGGCGCAGCCGCAAACCCGACGTCCAGCGCTTCCTCTCGAGCGGCCCTTCGGTCGCGGGCCCCTTTCCGCGCGCGGGGCCGCCGCTCTGGTGCGCCGAGGAGTCGCTGCGCACGCTGATCGCGACCGGCGACGGCGCGATCGTCCAGTTCTCCGACCGCTCCGATCCCAACAATAGGATTCCCCGCGGGGCTCGTCGATGCCATCAAAAACGCATCGGGTGGAAAGCCATGACGCCGGGAAAGCAATGATGGATCCGCGCGCGACCTCCTACTACGTCGGGCGATTCCTCCAGGTCGTCGGCATGGGGCTCACGCTCTACGGGCTCTTCCTCAGCATCGTGGTCGGAGTCCAAGAGAAGGAATCGCTCCACTCGATGACGATCGAGTTCCAATACCTCGGAGCGGGGGCGCTCTTTTCTTGGTGGGGCTCCTGCTCGTGCGACGCACCCGCCCCTGAAACGCCGCCGCGGGCGCGTGCTAAGCTTGGCCTCCCATGGGCGCGCGGTCGTATCTCCCGTTCCTCAAACGTGCGTTCGCGCATGACGGGCCGCCGATCCACCTGACGCTCTACGTGACGGGGCGTTGCAACGCGCGCTGCCGGCATTGTTTCCATTGGAAGGAGGTGGACGCGGGGGTGGAGGGGCTGCCGCTCGAGGCGATGACCAAGATTGCCGACACTCTGGGCGGCGATTTATTGTGGCTTGCGTTCGGCGGCGGCGAGCCGTTCCTGCGCGACGACCTCGGCGAGATCGCGCGCGCGTTCGCGCGGCGCCGCCCGCGCCACGTGTCGATTCCCACCAATGCGCTGGTCCTCGACCGGACGGTGCGCGGCGCCGAAAAGGTGGCATCCGCGGTGCCCGACGCGTATGTGAATGTGTCGGTCTCCTTCGACGGGCCGGCGGAGATCCACGACCAGATCCGCGCCACGCCGGGGGCTTCGACAAGTCGGTCGAGACCTTCCGCGCGCTCCGCGATCTCGCGCGCACCCGCAAGAATCTTGGGATCGGCGTGATCCACACCGTGACGGCGGAAAACCAAGATACGGCGGCGGAGTTCGTGACTTGGCTTCGGCGCGAGCTCGCCCCCGACAACGTGACGATCAACCTGGCGCGCGGCAACCCGCGCGATCCGGGTCTCCTGCGGGTCGAACCCCACAAATATCGCGCGGCGGTGGACGCGAAGAGCGCGGCGCTGCGAGACGGATCGCTCCCTATTTCAATTTCCCGTTCGCGCGGGTCGCCGCGGCGCGCGACCTCGTGATGTACGACCAGATCGAGCGGCAGGCCTCGGGCGAGCCCAACTATAAGCCCTGCCTCGCGGGGCGGGTCTCCGCCGTGATCTACGAGGACGGGCGCCTCGCGCCGTGCGAGATCCTCCCCGACGTGATCGGGAACCTGAAGGACGTCGATTACCAATTTTCGAAATTGTGGGAATCGGAGGGGCGCGCGCACTGCGCGAGCGGATCTGGGCCGAGCGGTGCGCCTGCACCTGGGAATGCCAAGTCGGGACCAACGTCCTCTTCACGCCGTCGCTCTACCCGAAGCTCGCGGCGAAGACCCTCTTTCGTTGAACTTCCGCCGCGCCGCCGCGGCCGATCGATCCCAACTTTGCGACCTCTCCGTTTCGCGATCCTCATCCCCGCCCACGACGAGGAGCGTTCGATCGAACGGAAGATCGAGGCGACGCACGGGATGCGCTTCGAGAAGCGCGAGGACGGGCTCCCGCACTTGGCGATCGTGATCGATGACCACTCGAGCGACGGGACCCTCGGGCTCGCGCGCTCGGCGGTGGCCTCGCTCGCGCCGCGCCACGATCTCGAGTGGCGCGTCATCGAAAACCACGGATCGCCGGGGAAGGGGACGGCGCTGCGCACCGGCTTCGAGGAGGCGGCGGGGTTCGATGTCCTCGCGATCACCGACGTGGACGCAATGGTGTCGGCGGAGGCCCCCGCGCTGACCGCGCGCGCACTGCGCAATCCCAAGGTCGGCGCCGTCACCGGAACCCAACAATATGTGGCGGAGATCGGCGCCGGCGGTTTCGTTGGGAATCGCCTCGACGCGTTCGATCGCGCCTCGGAGGCGGTGCGGCGCTTCGAATCGCTCGCGGGGGCGTGCTTTAGCGTCCACGGCCCGTGGCTCGCGGTGCGCGCCTCCACGGGGGCGAAGCCGGTGCCGGGGTCGCCGCCGACGACCTCGACCTGGCGCTCCAGGTCCGCGGCGCGGGCTCGCGCGTGGTGCTCCTCGCCGCGGCGCCCTTCTGGGAGGTGAAGCCGGCGGGGAGGCGCTCCAATCCCAACAAATCCGCCGCGCCCGCGCCTACTTCGAGGTGATGGATCGCCATGCGCTTCGGTGCGCGAGGCTCCGCCCCTTTCCTTGGGGAACGCTCAATACTTGGCATACGCGCTCGTGCCACCCACGCTCGCGATCGTATTCTTGGGATTGGTGGTGGCGCCCACGGCGCGCGTCGCGGCGACCTCCGGCGGTTTCGCCCTCCCGCTCGCGGCGGCGATGGCGACGGCGGGGTTCCTCCTGCTCTCGCCGTTCCGCGACTGCCTGCGCTACTCGTTCGTAATCTTGGCGGCGCGCGCGAAGCCACACCGCGCGACGGCCGATCGTTGGAGTTCGGGGTCGCGCTAAGTCGCGGGCGGGGCGTGGTCGAGGTGGGGTGCCTGGCGCGCCGTTGCGGCCGTGGCTAGGCTCGCCTCTCCAATCCTTCGAATGCGAGCGCCGATCTCCGCCGCCGCTCCGCGCGCCCGCTCCAAGTCCCATGATCCGAATCCCAATCATCGCCTGGCTTGCGCTCGCCGCGGTTCCGTTCGGCGTGGCGCGCATCGGCGGCGGGGGCAGTCCCCGAGTCGAAACCCAGGATGGGGCCGCCAACTTCGCCCCGACGATCCCCAACAAAAGCGAGCCCCCGGCCCCGCCCCCGACGGAATGGTGTGGATCCCCGGCGGCGAGTTCTCGATGGGCAACGAGGATCCGCGCGGCGGCGGTATGCGGCGGCCCCGACGGCATGAACGACGCGCGGCCGATCCACCGCGTCTACGTCGACGGCTTCTGGATGGACAAGACGGAGGTCACGAACGCACAGTTCGAGGCCTTCGCGAAGGCGACGGGATATGTGACGATCGCGGAGCGAGCCCCAACGAAAGAGGAGTTCCCGACGGCGCCGCCGGAGAATCTGGTCGCCGGCTCCACGGTCTTCACGCCGCCGCCGGCCAAGGTGCCGCTCGACACCCTCTATCGTTGGTGGCGATACCAAAGGGGGCGAGCTGGCGCCATCCGCTCGGCCCCGACTCCAGCATCGATGGGAAAGCCAACTATCCGGCCGTCCACATCGCCTACGACGACGCGCTGGCCTACGCCAAGTGGGCCGGCAAACGCCTCCCCACCGAAGCCGAGTTCGAGTTCGCGGCGCGCGGCGGCCTCTCCGGCAAGCTCTATCCTTGGGGAGACGAGTTCCGCCCGGGCGGCGCTTTCATGGCGAACACCTACCAGGGGAGTTCCCGGTGAGCGACACGGGGGAGGATGGTTTCATTGGGATCGCCCCCGTCGCCCAGTTCCGCCCCAACGGCTACGGCCTCTACGATGTTTCGGGGAATGTGTGGGAATGGACGAGCGATTGGTATCGCCCCGACACCTATTTGTTGCTCGCGGCGAAGGGAGTCGTGGCGCGCAACCCCACCGGCCCCGAGGCGTCGCTCGACCCCACAGCACCCAAGGAAAAGAAGCGGGTCCACCGCGGCGGCTCGTTCCTCTGCACCGACCAATACTGCACTCGCTACATGGTCGGCACGCGCGGCAAGGGGAGATCTCGACCGGCGCCAACCACCTGGGCTTCCGCTGCGTCAAGGTGCCGGCCAAGTAGGCGCGCGAGCTCTGGTCAGAGACCAACCGCCGCGCGCCTGATCCCAACTGTTCCCACCTTTCGGCGCTCAGGCGCGCGATGCCAAGACTTCCTGCACCCGCTCCACGAGTTGCGTCGGCGTGAAGGGCTTCGCCAACAATGGCGCCCGCGACTTCGCGAGCCCCACGTCGAGCGCCTGCCCCTCGGTGTAGCCGGAGATGTAAAGGATCCGCGCGTCGGGGACGATCTCGGCGAGGCGCTTGGCGAGGTCGGGGCCGCTCATGTGTGGCATCACGACGTCGGTCACGACGAGGTCGATCACGGCGGTGCGCGAGCTCGCGATCTCGAGCGCGCGCGCCCCCGAGGCCGCCTCGAGGACCTTGTATCCCTGGCGTTCGAGCGCGTGCTTGGCGAGGCCGCGCACGATGTCCTCGTCCTCGACGAGGAGGATCGTTTCCTTGGCGCCGGCCCCGCCGTCGGCGGTGGGGGCGCCGACCGCGGGCGCGGGCGCGCTCGCGGGTTGGAGCGCCTCGCCGAGGAATCTTGGGAAGAAGATCCGGATCGTCGTGCCCTGGCCGACCGCGCTCTCGACGGTGATGTGCGCGCCGCACTGCTGGACGATCCCGTAGACCGTCGCCATCCCGAGCCCCGTTCCCTTGCCGTCCCGTTTCGTGGTGAAGAAGGGCTCGAATAAGTGGGTTTGGGTCTCCGCGTCCATCCCGATGCCGGTGTCGGCGACCGAAAGCAACACATACTCCCCCTCGGGGATGCCGGCCCCGGCGGGCGCGCGGGCATCGCCACATTTTCCGTGGCGATCGTGACCGCGCCGCCGCGCGGCATCGCGTCGCGCGCGTTCACGACGAGATTCAATAGCAACTGATCGAGCTGGGTCGCGTCGGCGCGGCAGACGTGGAGCCCCGGCGCGAAGCTCGTCACGAGCTCGATGTCTTCCCAATGATCCGGCGGAGCATCTCGGCGGTCGAGCGCAGGCGCGCGTCGAGGACGAGCGGCTGGAGATCGATGACCTGCCGCCGGCTGAATGCCAATAATTGTTGCGTGAGGTCGGCGGCGCGTGTGCCGGCGCGCGCCATCTCGGCGACCCCTTGTAGAGCGGATCGTTCCGCGAGAGAGAGTCCTTCAGGAGATCGCAATACCCAAGGATGACGGTGAGCAGATTGTTGAAGTCGTGGGCGACGCCGCCGGCGAGACCGCCCCACGGCCTCCATCTTTTGCGATTGGCGGAGCTGGTCCTCGAGATTCTTGCGTTCCGTCAGATCGGTGAGGAAGGCCACCGTGGCTTCGCCGTCGGGGAGGGAATCCGGTCGACGAGGACCGACATCGCGAAGCGCGAGCCGTCCTTGCGCAACCCAACGATCTCGTAGGACTTCTCGGCGGGTTCGCCCGCCTCGCGCCGCTGCGCGATCCGCACGAGCTCCTCGCGCCGCTCGGGCGCCACCAGATCGGCCGCGCTCTTGGTCAGGGCCTCGCCGCTCGAGTCGAAACCAAACATTCTGACGAACGCAAGATTCACGTAGAGCGGGCGGCCGCGCCGCCCGATGTAGATCCCGATCGGCGAGAACTCGAAGATCGAGCGGAAGCGCTCTTCGCTCGCGCGGAGCTGATCTTGGGATCGGGTGAGCTCGGTGATGTCGCTGGCGGTGCCGGTGGTCCCCACGACGGCCCCCGACGCATCGCGCACAACGATGGCATTGAAGCTCAGGACGACGGGAGCCCGTCGCGGCGGCGGTGGATCGTCTCGTAGCGGAAGACCGATTCGCCCGTTTTGATTCGCTCGAAGGCGGCCATGTCCTTGGCGCGCTGCTCCTCCGAATACAACAAATCCGCGAAGGGCTTCCCGAGGAGATCCTCGGGCCTGTAGCCGTGGGTGGCGTGGATCGCATTGTTGATGAAGGTCCAGCGCCCCTGCGGATCGACCGACCAGATCAGGTCGCCCGAGGTCTCGACGAGATTGCGGTACTTGCCTTCGCTCGCCTCGAGCGCGCGGCGCGCCGCAAGGCTCTCGCTGAGCGCGGCCGCGATGAGGAGGGCCGCCATCGCCGTGACCCCCATGAACGCCTGAAGATTGGTGATCCCCGGTTGGATGGGATTGGTGGCGAAGGGGCCGTTGCCCCGCACCGTGCCGACCACCGCGAGGGTGCAACCATACAAAAGGATCGACGTGGCACCCTTCGGACCGAAGCGGATCGCGGCCCAGATCGCGCCGGGAACCATCAAATAGGGGAGCGCCCGTTGCCAACTCTTCGGCTCGAGGTCGTAGAAGAATGCCAAGTATCCGACGACTGTCATGTAGAGAAAGATGGCGATGAGCTCGCCCCGCCCGCCGGCGCGCGCCGGATCGCGCCGGCGCCACTCGATCCACATCGGCGGCGCGAAGACGATGGTGCTCATCGCCCCCTCGAGCCCCCACTCGCTCAGGAGCTCACCGATCGTCCCGCTGAGCGGGCGGAAAAGGAACACGGTCCCGAGGCCGAACATCGTGCTGAGGAAGCTCGCGCCGATCGCCCCGATCAGGATGAATGCCACGAAATCGCGCACGCTGCGCAGCGGATTGTTGGTGACGCCGAGGCGGCCGAGGAGCCAAGCCGCCGCGGGGAGGGTCGCCAAGTCGGCCACGGCGGTAGCGAGCGCTTCGACGCTGTTGAAATCGCTGAAGAACGGCAGGAACGCGTCGGCCAGCAGGAACGCCGGCCAGAGCGAGATGCCGTAGCGCATGAACACGTACAGCGCGAGCGCGGAGGAGGGCCAGATCAGCGTGTACGGCGCCGATCCATCCACGTGGATCGCGAGGTTGAGGCTCAGCACCTCGAGGCAAAGAATCCCGAATGCGAGCGCGAGGAGCGCCTCGAACCAACGCAACTCGCCGATCTTCATTCGGTCGGTTGCGTCCACGGAAAGCCAACTATCGGACGAGCTTCGCGTTGTGCAGGAGTTCGCCGAGGAAAACTTGCACTTCGTCGAAGGTGGCTTCGCGCTCCGTGAGCTGCTTGCGGATCGTGTCGCGCTCCTTGCGCAGGTCGTGGACCACTTCCTTGGTGATCTCCGCGACGATGTACCCGGCGTTGATCCGGACCGGGCCGATGATCTGGCCGGACTTCGCCTTTGAAGCGCCTCGTCGAAGGCCTCGCCGAACTCGGGCGGGGTGACGGTGTACTCGCCAATGTCGCCGCCGGTGACCTTCGAGCGGGCGTCGTCGGAGGAGGCGCGCGCCTCGGAGGCGAAATCGGTGGCGCCGCTCTGGAGGCGCTTCACCACCAATACACCTTTCTTGCGCGCCGCTTCCACGGCGGCGGCCGTTAGCTTTTGAATCTCCTCGACCGGTTTGTGGGAAGTGATCCCGGGGGACTCGATCTCGATGAGGATCGCGCGAATGGAAAGACTGCGCCCGGAGCTCCCGTAGAGGCGGCGGAACTCCTGCTCCACGTCGGCGTCGGTCGCCAGCCGCCGCGCTTTGATGGTCTTCTGGATCAGGAGGTCGGTCTCCATGTCCCAAGCGAGCTCCTTGCGGTACTGCTCCATCGTCTTCCCATAGTTGGTGAGCTCGCGCTCGACGAAGAGCTCCTTGCGCCCGCGGAATGCCGTGAGGACGCGCTCCTCGATCCGCTTGTCGATCCGCTGATCGATCTCCTCGGGCTTCACCTCGGCGCCGACGGTCTTCGCCGCGTCTCTCACCAACTTTCCGACGACGTAATCCCGGATGGATTGGTCTCCCTTCGTGCTCTGGAGCCAGTCGCCGAACTCGGTGCGCAGCACGGGGTAGCCATTCACCTTGCAGGTAGGTGTCGGCGGGCATCGGAGTCTCCGACTTCTCGAAGAGGGTCGTGCGTTCCTTCTTCGGCTCCTGCGGGCGGGAATCCTGTGAAACCATCCCCAACAAAAGGAACGCAGCGGACGATCCGGTTTTCATGGTGGCGAAGCGAAGGGTTTCAGACTTCGATGCGAACGGTGCGCTCGGCGCGCTTCCGCGCGCTGGCCTCGAGCACGCGCTTGCGCAGGCGGATCGCCGCAGGGGTGACCTCCACGAGCTCGTCCTCGGCGATGTATTCCAGGCTTTCCTCGAGGGTCATCTTGCGGGCCGGCGCCAGGCGCACGTTCTTTTCGGCGCCCGCCGAGCGAGATGTTGGTGAGTTTCTTGGCTTTGCACACGTTCACGATCAGGTCGGTTTCGTGGCAATGCTGCCCCACCACCATTCCCTCATAGATGGGATCCTGCGGCTCGACGAAGAAGATGCCCCGGTCGTTGAGCATCTCGAGCGCGTAGGCGGAGACCTGCCCCGGCTCGTGGCCGATGAGGCTCCCGAACTGGCGGGCGGCGATGTCGCCGCGCTCCGGCTCGAACGCGCTGAAGACATGGTGGATGGTCCCCTCGCCCTGGGTGAGGGTGAGGATCGCGGTGCGCGCGCCGATGAGGCCGCGCGAGGGGACCGAGAACTCGAGGTGGGTGAACTCACCTTTCCGGCTCATCTCCTTCATCTCGCCGCGGCGCTTCCCAAGATACTCGATCACCTTTCCCATCGAATCGCTGGGGCAGTCGATGACCGCCTCTTCGATGGGCTCGCATTTCTTGCCATTCACTTCCTTGGTGATCACGCGCGGCGTCGAGACGCAGAACTCGTAGCCCTCGCGCCGCATGTTCTCGATGAGGATGCCGAGGTGCATGACGCCACGCCCCGCCACCTGAGATTGGTCGGTGGACTCGGTGTCGGTCACGTGGAGAGCGCCGTCCTGGAGCGCGGCTTTGTAGAGGCGATCGCGGATCTGGCGCGATGTCACATATTTTCCCGAGCGGCCCGAGAAGGGCCCGTTGTTCACGGAGAACACCATCGAAATCGTGGGCTCGTCGACGGTGATCGCAGGGAGCTGCTCGGGGCTCTCGGGATCGCAGAACGTGTCGCCGATGCCGACCTCGTCGAGGCCGGAGATCGCACAAATATCGCCCGCACCCACCTCCTCGGTGGAGTACTTGGAGAGCCCCTCGAACCATGCCAACGATTTGATCGTGCCGACCGTGGTGCTCCCCGGCGTGAACTCGCGCGATCCCTGGTGAACGACGAGGATCCTTTGATTGGGTTTGAATTTCCCACGAAAAACGCGCCCGATGGCGACGCGCCCGACGTAGTCGTCGTAGTCGAGCGTGGAGGCCTGGAAGAGCGGGGGCCCTCGACGTCGGCCTCGGGCCCCGGGATGTGGCTCACAATCGTCTGGAAAAGTGGGGTCATGTCGACCGGCGGGACGGCGAGGTCGAGCGTCGAGATGCCGGCGCGCCCCGAGGCGTAGACCACCGGAAAGTCGAGCGCGTCTTCGGGGGCCTCCAACGAAACGAAGAGATCGAAGACCTCGCTCAGCACATCGTTGGGGCGCGCATCGGGGCGATCGATTTTATTGATGACAACGATCGGCTTGAGCTTGTGCTCGAAGGCCTTGCGGAGCACGAAGCGCGTCTGCGGCATCGGCCCCTCGAAGGAATCAACGACGAGGATGCAGCCGTCGGCGAGCGAAAGGGTGCGCTCCACTTGGCCGCCGAAGTCCGCGTGGCCCGGCGTGTCGACGATGTTGATCTTGATCCCGTTCCATTTGACCGAGGTCACCTTGGCGAGAATCGTGATGCCGCGCTCCCGTTCGATGGGATTGCTGTCCATCGCGCAATCCGCGATGTGCTGGTTGTCGCGGAAGGTGTGGGCGCCGCGAAAGAGCGCGTCGACCAGGGTCGTTTTCCCGTGGTCGACGTGGGCGATGATGGCGACGTTTCGTATCGATTGGATCTTCACGTTGGGATGGGCGCGGTTTTGGGCGGAAGAGTCTAGCAGGCGGCTGAAAAAGTCATCCGGCCCATCCGCGGATCTTCTCGTCGAGCTCATCGTTGGCGCACCCCGACGCAACTTTCGGCTGCGCCCGCCGCCCCGCCCCCTCAGGGGGCCACGAGGACCGCGCCCCACGGATGGCGTCGTTGGCAAGGGCCGCCAGCGCCCGATTGGCCTCGGATAGTGGGAAAGCCTCGACACGGGTCCGCACCGGGATCGCCGCCGCCTCGGCGAGGAAGGCGCGCCCATCCTCGCGCGTATTATTGGTAACGGTGCGGATCGTCCGCTCGCCGTAGAGGAGCGGGTAGGGAATCGGTGGGATCGGGGACATGTGGATTCCGCCGAGGACGAGAACCCCACCTTTGTCGAGGGCTGCGAGCGCGGGGGATGAGATCCCCGCGGGCGCAAAGATCACCGCCGCGTCGAGCAGGGCGGGGGCGGATCCGAGGCGCCGCCGACCCACGCGGCGCCGAGCTCGCGGGCGAGCGATTGGTGGCGTTCGCGGTCGCGGGTGCACACGAAGACCTCCGCGCCGCGGGCACGGGCGAGCTGGATCGCCACGTGGCCGGCCGCGCCGAAGCCGTAGATCCCAACTTTCGCGCCGCGCCAGCCGCCGCGCGCGTCGAGCTCGGTCTGGCGCAGCGCGCGAAACCCAATGATCCCGGCGCAGAGGAGCGGCGCCGCCTCGAGGTCGGAGAACCCGGCCGGGATCTCGTACACGAAGTCGGCGCGCGCGACGGCGAGCTCGGCGAATCCGCCGTCGACGGTCCACCCGGTGAACTCGGCCCGCTCGCAAAGATTCTCCCGCCCGATCCCACAAAAGCGGCAGGCGCCGCAGGTCGAGTAGAGCCAGGCAACACCGACCCGTTTCCCAACCAAGCTCGGGGCCGGGGCGGCTCGCGGTGCCGAGTCCGCGACATTCGTTGGAATGGTGCCCGGCCCCATTTCCTCCACGATCCCAACGATCTGATGCCCCGGGATGATTGGGGTTCGACGCGGCGGGAGATCCCCCTCGACGACGTGGAGGTCGGTGCGGCAGACGCCGCAGGCGCGCACCTTCACCAGGATTTCGCCGGGGCCCGGGCGCGGCGAGGGGATCTCGACCCATCGAAGGGGGTGCTCGCCGACGGGGCCCGGCCGCGATAGTTGGGCTCCGTTCACCGTACGCCTCCGAAGAGCCGGCGAAGCGCCCGGGCGCGATACTCCCCCGGAAGGCGGCGCCCGAGCCGCCGCTCCACGAGGAGATCGAAGCGGAGCGACGCATCGCGGAGCCGGCGCCGCAGCGCCTCGCTCTCCTCGGCCTCGCCGCACGCGGCGATCAGGTCCTGCAGGCGGAGCATGTCTTTCTTGAGCTCCATCTCCTCCGGAAGAAAGTTGGCATTGCGAAGGCAATGATAGGCGAGCCGGAGATCCTCGGGCACGGCGGAGTCGTCGGCGAGCTCGAGCGGCTTGCCGGCGCCGGGGAGGTCGTCGAAATCCCCGTTCGATTGCTTCGCGAATCTTGGCTTCGACGAGGGAGACGAGCGGATCCATGATTGGGGTTCGCGCCAGGCTAGGCCGGCGCCGCGAGAGTGGAGGGGCCGTCCACGTCGGGCTCGGCGTCGGGGGAGCGCCGGCGCATCGTCGGCCGCGGCGGCGGCGGGGAGCGCTCGCCGGTGTTGCCGAGTTGGAGCCGCACCAGCTTCGCGTAGATCCCACCTTTCCGCAGGAGCTCTTCGTGGGTGCCGAGCTCGCGCAGCTCCCTTGTGCAGGACTGCGATTTTGTTGGCTTCGCGGACGGTCGAGAGGCGGTGGGCGATCACCACGGAAGTGCGCCCGCGCAGGAGCGCCGCGATCCCGGCCTGGACCCGCAGCTCGGTCTCGGTGTCGACGTTGGCGGTCGCCTCGTCGAGGATCACCATCGCGGGATCGCCGGCGAGCGCGCGGGCGAATGCTAACAATTGGCGCTCGCCGACCGAGAAAGTGACCCCGCGCTCGGCGACCGGCGCGTCGAGCCCCGCGTCGAGGGCGTCGGCGGCGCCGGCGAGGGCGAGCCTCGCCACGAATCCCTGCGCCCCCACGGCGCGGAGCGCCTCCTTCACCCGGTCGCGGGAAATCCCGGGGCGCCAGAGCGCAATGTTGTCATGGATCGTCCCCGCGAAAGGAACAGATCCTGGGGGACGAACCCGATCGAGGTGCGCAGACGCGCCAGATCCCACTGGCGCACGTCGATGCCATCGATCCGCACACTCCCCGCGCGCACGTCGTAGAAGCGCGAGAGGAGCGAGGCAATCGTGGTCTTCCCCGAGCCGGTCGCGCCGACGAGCGCGAGGGTCTCCCCGGCTCGACTCGGAGCGACACGTTCTTCAGGACGGGAATCTTGGCATCGTAGGAGAACGACACGTCGGCCAGCTCGATCCGCCCACGCACGTCGGCGGGGAAACGGCGTTCGTTGGGGTTTCGATCGTTGGTGTTTCGTCGAGCAGGCGGAAGATCCGCTCCGCGCTCGCCATGGCCGACTGGAGAACGTTGTACTTCTCACCGAGCTCGCGCAGCGGCGTGAAGAGGAGCTCGAGGTAGAGCCAGAATTGGAGGAACATGCCGATCTCGATCCGCCCCCCTCGACTCCGCCGCCGCCGACGAGGAGCACTCCGCCCTGGTCGAGGGCGATCGCCGACTCGACCAGCGGGAAGAACAAAGCAAAGTAAAAGACCGTCTTCACGTTGGCCGCGAGGTAGCCGGCGGTGATCGTCTCGAACTTCCGCGCGACCTTCTCCTCCTTGCCGAAGACTTGGATGACGCGAATCCCAGCGATCGCCTCCTGGAGGTAGCCGTTGCTCCTGCCGAGCCAGGTGCGCACCTCGCGGAAGCAATCGCGCGCGCGCCGGCGGAACCAGAGCGACACGAGGGCCAGGAGCGGAGCGAGCCCCACGGCCACGGCCCCCATCCGCCAGTCCAATGCCAACAAAAGGATCGCGACGCCGAAGACCTTGAGCACGTCGTAGACGACGGTGGCGAGCCCCGAAGTGAACAATTCCGAGACGTTCTCGACGTCGCTCGTGACGCGCGTCACGAGGCGCCCGACCGCGTGGCGGTCGTAGAACGCGAGCGGCTGCCTCTGGAGGTGGCCGAAGAGCGCCTTGCGAATGTCATAGATGACCTCCTGGCCGCCGCGGCCGAGGAGCTGCCCCTGGGCGTAACGTAAGAATCCGAGCGCCACGTAGGCCACGGCGAGGAGCGCGAGCGGGATCGCGACGACGCGGAGCGCGCCGTCGAGCACGAACCCCGCCTCGGGGCGGCGCGCGCCGAGGACGTCGACCATCCAGCGCCAGACGAACGGCACTCCCACCTCGAGGCCGAAGGTCAAGAATAGGAGGACCGTCGCGCCGATGAACAGGCGGATATGTGGCATCGCGAACGGGAGGATCCGCGCGAGGATCCGCTTGTCGAATATCCGGCCGGCGATCTGATCGTCGTGCTCGATCATCGCGCGCCTCCGTTCCGATCGGCCGCGGAGCCGACGCCGCGGCGCGCCGATGGCAACGATCCGTTCCCGCCGTTCTCCTCCTCGAGCGACTCCTCGATCTGTTGCTTTTGCCACAGATCGGCGTAGACGCCGCGGCGGCGCACGAGCTCGTCGTGGGAGCCCTCCTCGACGGCGCGCCCGCCCTCCAACACCACGATTCGATCGGCGTGGCGCACGGTCGAGAGGCGGTGGGCGATCAGTAGGGTCGTGCGCCCGCGCGCCGCCTCGCGGAGATTCTGGACGAGGCGCTCCTCCGTGTGCATGTCCACGGCGGAGAGCGAGTCGTCGAGGATGAGAATCTTGGGAAGCACGAAGAGGGCGCGCGCGATCGAGACCCGCTGGCGCTGCCCGCCCGACAGCGTGATGCCGCGCTCGCCGATCTCGGTGTCGAGTCCCTTGGAGAAGGCGGCAATGTCCTCGGCGACGCAGGCGCGCTCGACAGCCCACTGCGCCCGCTCCCGATTTGGTGTATCGGCGGCGAATCCCACATTTTCGAAGATCGTGTCGCTGAAGAGGAAATGATCCTGCGGCACGTAGCCGAGCGCGGAGCGGAGCGTGCGGACCGGCAGATCGTTGATATCGATCCCGTCGACGAAGATCCGCCCCGACGGCACGGGGAAGAAGCGGCCGAGGAGCGACGCAATGGTGGTCTTGCCCGCCCCCGTGCGCCCGACGATTGCGACGGTCTCGCCCGCGCCCACGCGGAACGAGAGCCCCGACAGGACGGGCGCCTTCTCCGGCCCGTAGGCGAACGTCAAGTCTCGGATCTCGAGCGCGCCGCGGAGCTCGCCCGCGTCGAGCCGCGTCCCGTCGGCGATCTCGGGCTTCGTGTCGAAGACCTCCTCGAGCCGCTTCGCCGCGGCCCGCGCACGCGGATACATGGACACCATCCATCCGAGGACGAACACCGGCCAATAGAGGCGCGCGGTGTAGTCGAGGAAGAGATACAGATCGCCGACCTTCGCCTGCTTCATCAAGAAAAGCGTCCCGCCCACTCCGAACAGGATGAGGAGCGTCAGATCCTTGGCTCCCGCGAAGAAGACATTCGAGAGCGAGCCCGCCGAGATGAGCGAAAAACTATTCTTGCGATAGTGGGAGGAGACGTCGTCGAAGAGACGCTCGGCGGTCTTTTCTTGGGCAAAGGCCTTGAGCACGCGCACGCCGGCGAAGCACTCGTTCGCGCGGTCGGAGAGATCGCCGATCGCCTTTTGTTGGCCTTCGCTGTATTTGTGGAGTCGAGGCGTGAGAAAGCGGACCGAGACGGCGAGCAATGCCAACGATATCGCCATCGAGATCAGCATCACCGGCTGCAGGGTTGCCAACAATGCGATCGCCAGCGGGATCCGGATCAGCGCGTCGGAGATGTACATGAAGCCGGGGCCGAGGAACATCCGCACCGCCTCGACGTCTTGGGTCGCGCGCGCGAGCAGGTCTCCTGTCTTCACCCGGTTGAAGTAGGGAAACGAAAGGGTCTCGAGGTGGCGAAACAGATCGTTGCGCAGATTCGCCTCGACGCGGCGCGAGGAAGTCACCAGGAACCAGCGCATTCCGAAGCGGAAGACTCCCTTGCACGCGGCGAGCGCCAAATAGAGGGCGATCGCGCTGTAGAGGTACTCGGCGATCGGGCGCTTGCCGAACTGATCGATTGCACCGCGCACGACCCAGGGAGCGAGAGATCGAGCGCCGCCGCCGGCAGGAGGCAGAGGATCCCGAGGACCAGGATCCGCCGCTCGCGCCAGAAGTACGCGAGGTAGCGGCGAAAGACTTTCATGGGATCGTGGGGATCGGGGCGGGGAGGCTAACCGATAGGACATCGATCCGGATGACCCGCCGAGGCGCCGCGCGAGCGGCCACGCGAAACCAGGTAACGGGAATTCTTTCGTTCCCTTGCGCACCCGGGCGTGGGGGTGAAACTTGGCGCTCATTCAGTTCGGACCGTTCGATCGAGTTCCCAGGCGTGCGTGAGCCGGGGAACAGCCGGAGCGCGCCGAAGCCAAAGCGACGCACCACCCCCGGAGATCACCCTTGAAACCTCGTGTCGTCCTTTTCTTGCCTTCGCGGGTCGATCCGCACATTGGTGATCTCGCGGCGGCCGATCTCCAGCCCCTCGAACTGATCCACATCGCGAGCCCGGCCGAGGCCGCGGGCTTCGAGGTCAAGGTCATCGACGCGATGACCGAAGCCAACTATCTCGAGCAGGTCCTCGAGGCATGCGAAGGGGCGCTCGCGTTCGGCTCGTCCTGTATTCTTGGATACCAAGTATTCGACGGCGCGATGGTCGCGGAGGCCGTTCGCCAGAAGTATCCGAAGCTTCCCATCTTTTGGGGCGGCTGGTTCCCCTCCGCGATCCCCGAGCTCTATTTGGCGAGCGGATTCTGCGACGCGGTGTGCCTCGGACAGGGCGAGGAGACGTTCGTCGAGATGCTGAAGGCGGCGACCTGCGGCGCCGACATGGACAAGGAGCTCGACAAAGTGAGCGGCCTCGCGCTGCTGCGCGACGGGCAGATCAAGTTCACGCCGCGCCGCCCGGTGAAGCATTTGAACGAGCTCCCGGAGCCGTCGTTCCACCTCATCGATCTCCAGAAATACTACGACCTCAACAAACGGACGGCCTCGGCCGGGCACCGCATCCGCAATCGTCTGCCTCCGCCGCCGCCGTTCGACGATCCCAAGAATCCGTACCGCGGGCTTTCCTACTTTTCCTCGTTTGGTTGCCCCGAGCCGTGCGAGTTCTGTTGCTCTCCCGAGATCGCCGGCCGCCGTTGGGTGGCGCTCGATCCGATCGTGATGGTGGAGCGGATCAAGAAGATCTACGAGAGGGATCCGTTCGATATTCTTAGGCTCCAGGATGCCAACTTTGGCGTCGCCGAGCGGCGCACGAAGGTCTTCTGCGAACACCTGATCGAATCCGGGATGAAAGTCGCTTGGAACGGCACGGTGGAGATCAAAGCAAATTTGCCAATATTCCGACGAGTCGATCGACCTGCTCGCGAAATCAATTGCCACCTTTTGTGGTTCGGCGCCGAGTCGGCCTCCGAAGAGACTCAGAATCTCATTCGCAAGCATATCCGCCGCGGCCAGACCGACACGGCGATGGAGCGGATCAACGCGCGCGGGATCCGCGCCGGCCTCAGCTACATCATTGGGTATCCGGGCGAGTCGGCCGAGTCGATGATCGAGACGATCAACGAAGCCGCCGAGATGAAATACAAGTATCCGCACTCGACGGCCGAGATCTTCCCGTACCGGCCGATCCCCGGCTCGGGCTTTGGAAGCCGTCGCTCGACGCGGGCTACGCCGAGCCCAAGACTTTCGAAGATTGGGGTCGCTTCTTCGATTACAAGTTCAACTCTTGGTTCGGCACGGTGCCCTCCGACGTCCAGAAAGTTTGGTGGCGTTACACGTTCCTCGCCCCGTGGTCCGATGGACACTCGGGCGGGCGCGGCCCGGTCTCGAAACTGTTGCGTCGGAGCGCCAACTGGCGCCTGCGCACGAAGCGCTACGCGGCGCCGTTCGAGTTCAAGTTCTACGACGTGGCGCGGCGGGTTCTCGGGCCCGATCTCGTGCGCTCGCTGTAGAAACTTACTTTTTGCCTTCCAACAAATCGGTCGCGGCGTTGACGCGTTCCGTCAGCCGCCGGATCTCCGCGAGGACGCGCGCTTCATCGTTGGGAGCCTCGGCGATCGCCTCGCGCACGCCGGGGAGCGTCGCCGCGGCGTAGCCCGTGTGGACGCCGGGGGCCGCATAGAGGCTGCGATAGAAGGGGCGATTGCGGAGCCCTTCCTTCGAGAGGAGCTCGCGCTCAAAACGCAACAATCGGGAGTTCACGCCGTCGAGCCCCTTGTCATCGGCGGCCTCGAGCGCGCGCTCCCCTCGGTCTCCAGATTCTTGGCAATTCCCCGAGGCGCGCCGCGGCGCTCCGCAGCTCGTCGGCTGCTTTGGTCTTCTCGGAGTTGGCGGCGAAGACTTCGGGATATTGTTTCATCAGGTCGCCGAGGTGGCCGATGATCGCGTTCGCCTGAGCCTCGGGGCGGATCGGCAACAGATCGGCCGACGACATCCGCAGCAGCGCGACACCAAGATAACGGGCGAGCGCGCGGTGCGAGGAGAAGCTCGGATCGCCGAAGCGCTCCATCCAGAAGAAGTCGTCGAGGACCGAGTGGTAGACGCCGTAGGGGCCCTCGAACTGGATGTCGAGGGAGGGGATCCCGAGGTGGTGCTGGAACGCGGTGTAGTCGGAGCCGGATCCCAGATCCCCAACTTTCGGATCCTCGCCGTCGTTCCCAACGAAAAGGACGCTCAGGGGGATTCTTGGTCTTGGACTTGGTGCGCTCGATCCACACGTCGAGGATGCTCCGCCTTTCTTGGGGATCCTCCACGGCGGCCGCCACGTCGCGCGCGAAGCGCGAGAGCGAGGGGCGGCCGACGCGCGGAACTCGCGCCCGCTCACTCCGGCGTCGACGTTGATGTAGCAAACGCACTTCTTCTCGAGCTCCTCGCGGAGGTCTTCGCACCATTCGGTGGAGCCGACGAGGCCGTACTCCTCGGCGTCCCACGAGGCGAAGACGATCGTGCGCTTCGGCTTGAAGCCCTGCTCCTTGAGCTTGCCCAGCGCGCGCGCGCACTCGAGGAGGGCGGCCGTGCCAGAGTTGGGATCCACCGCGCCGTGCACCCACGCGTCGCGATGGTTGCCGATCACGATCCACTCGTCGGGTTTCTCGGCGCCGCGCCAGCGCGGGATCACGTTATGGATGGGTTTGTCCTCGAACAGGATGTCGGCCTTGAGGTGGACGCGCGAGGGCCGGGCCCCACGTGATAGGCGAACGGCAGGCTCCCTTGCCAACCTTCGGGAACGTTGGGCCCCGACATATTCTTGAGGATCGGAGTCGCGTCGCCGTAGGAGATCGGGATCGATGGGATTCCGGGGATCACGCCGCCGGGGTGGCGGCGCCCGTGACCGCGTCCTGCTCGATGCGGCGCGCACCCTTGCGCGCGGGATAGCCCGGAGACTTGGGATCGCCCGGCTGAAGGAACATATATCCGACCGAGCCGCGCTGGACCGCGGTCTCGGGGCGCCACGGGCCGCGCGGCACGACGTCACCTTTCGCGTAGCCGTCGTCGGCGGGATCGCTGTAGATGATGACGGCCGCCGCGCGCCGCATCTCCGCCTCGCGCACCTTCACGCCGCGGTAACACTTGCCGTAGCGGACGATCACCACCTTTCCGCGCACGTCGATGCCGAGCCCCTCGAGCTTCTCGTAGTCCTCGGGGAGGCCATAGTTGGCATAGACGACGTCGGCGGTCACGTCGCCCGAGGGGGCGTAGCCGTGGAAGGGGGAGCGCCGCCGAAGTGAACGAATCCTTGTCCCAGGGAATCCCCTGCTCCTCGAGCTTTGCTTGGTATTTCTCCGGCTCGAGCAGCGAGAGCTCCATTTTCTTGGGAGTGCTGAGCAGCACGTCGTAGGAGACGAGCGGCTCGGTCTCGGAGAATCCAGATTGCAGGAATCGCGCGCGGACCCACTCGGCGAGATTCTTGTCTTGCTCCGACCCCGCGGGGTGGGGGTCTTCGGTGAGCACGCTCAAGTATTGGCGGCATTCCGAAGCTTTGGGGATCTCGAGGAAACGGGCCTCGGTCGCGACCTCCACCTGGGCCGACTTCGCCGTGAAGCCGCGCAGACGTTGCTGTGGTGTTGGGTTTTGGTCTTGGCCCGGCCGAGCGAACGCGAGAAGAGATGCAGCGAGGTAGATCGCGAGATCGTTTGCAACCGGCATAGGGAGGGGGATGCTAGCAAGGGACAAATACGGACCCACACCCTTTTCGACCGCCGTTGCCCACGACCGAACCGGAAACAACGCACCCGCGCGGCCCGAGCCCACGGTTTGCGTCTCGCGCGCGGATCGGTGCACTACTGGTGGTGGCGGGTCTCGAGGTGGCGATCGGCGGCGCGCCGCGGATTCCCTATTTCGCTGCGTTTGGGGTCCTCGCGGTCATTGGGGTTTTTCTTGGGATGCGCGGACGCGGTCAAGCCGCGCGCGAGCTCTTGTCAGAGACCAACCGCCAAGCGCGCGAGGCCGAGGCCTTCGCTTGGGTATTGGTGGTGTTCACGGCGGCCCGCTGCGCCCACTACGCGCAATCCCCCTCACGCTGGGGCCCCTACCCTGCGATCGCGATGCCGGGGCTCGCCGCCTTGGCGGCGGCGATCGCGCTCGCGGGTGGGGCGGCCCCCGGCCTCGCGCGCCGCGCGGCGCTGCGGGGAGCGATCGTCGCCGTCGCGCTTTTTCTTGGCATTCGGCGGAGCCGAGTTCGTGGCGAATCGCTTCCAGCCGCGCGATCCCTATGAGGTCGTGGCGATCGAGGGGAGCGGCGCCGAGACCCTCTACCAACCCGACCCTTCGTTGGTGAGGGTTCACAGGCCCGGCTTCCGCGGCCGATTCACCCACCCCGAGTACCGCGGCGAGCTCCTCGAGATCAACGCCGACGGATTCCGCGACGAGGCGTGGCCCGCCGAGGCGATCGCCGGCGAGACGCGGATCCTCTTTCTTGGGGATTCCACATTGGTGGGATTGGGGGTCTCCGGCGACGAGACGATCCCGAGCCGCGTCTCGGCGGCGCTGCGCGCGCAGGAACCCAACAAAAGTTCCGTGTCTACAACGCCGGAGTCGCCAGCTACGGCCCGCGCCAGGAGGCGATCCTCCTTCGCCGGATCTCCGATCGCGTGAAGCCCGCCGTCGTCGTCGTCCTGTTCTACGACGGCAACGATCTCGACGATTGCCGCGTCCAATACGTGACCGCGCGCGACAACGGCCTCGAGCACGGATTGTTGCCATCGGAGCGCTCGCGCGGCGAGGGGCCGCCTCGCGCCCCTCCGGTTATTCTTGGGTTCGTGCGCCGAGCCTCCTCGAGCGGGAATTTTGGGTTCGCCGCTCGGCGTTCTACCGCCTCCTCGACGACCGGATCGGCCCCATCCTCGTGCGCGCCGGGCTCCTCGATCCGCTCCTCGCCTTCAACGACACGATGCTCCGCGCCATGAAGAAGGCCCCGACATCGATACCAACGATGAGCTCGACCTCGCGAAGGGGGCGCTCGAGGATCTGGCGCTCCGCTGCCGCGAGATCGGGGCGCAGCTCGTCGTCGCGCGGCTCCCGCGAAGATCCAAGCCGAGCCGTTCTACTTCGACGCGCTCCTCGCCGACCTCGGGCTCTCCGCCGCGGCCTACGATCGCACGCTCCCCGGCGCCGCGATCCTTGGCTTCCTTTCCGAGAAGGGGATTCCCAGCCTCGATCTGCTCCCATCCCTCGAGCACCGCGAACGCCGCTCGAATCCCAACTATTTCCAAGAGGGCCATCCCAACCGAACGGGAAACCAAACAATTGCCGACGCGCTGAGCGGTGAGATTCGGAAGAGGATGTAGCGTGGGGTGGGTGGGGGTCGGCGCTCTGCTGCGCATCACCAAGGATCCGATTGTTACCATCCAGGCCTGCGCAGAAGCCGCGCCGTCCCCCACCCACCCCACGCTGCAGCGCGCGCCCGGCGCCGAACCCACCTATCCAGAGGCCAGAGGTGCGGAATGCCGGGAATCGGATATCGAGCGATCCCGGGCCAGGGAATCCCTACATATGAGTCGGTGATACGAGGACACTTGCCTGGCGATCCTGTATTCCGCCGGCGGTGTGACGGCACCCTTGAGCGCGCCGTGGATCGTTAGGATCCGGTCACTGACGGCGCGAGCGACGGGGGTGGGTAGGTCCCGGGCGAGTTTGTGCGCCGCATGGACGCAACAATGTTACTTGGTAATCTTCGCCGCGGGCGCAACGCTTTGTTGCGCCCGCGGCGCGCCCATTCCTTGGGGTTCCATCGGCGCACATGTCTGAGCTCCGGGACCTACCCACCCCCGGACGCGAGCCTCTATGGGGCAACGAAGCGGGCTTTTTCCTTAGGCATGGAATACCCGAAGTAGCCGGTGAGCGCCTTGATCGTGACGCAGTTGCGCGCGCCGACTCCGCAGTCGCCGCAGCCGCCCACTTGGCACTCGGGGTCTCGCGCTGCTCGACGCTCTTCTCGTATTCCTCCCATTGGAAGTCCTTGTGGACTCCGCCGTCGATGTGATCCCACGGAAAGACCTCGTCCTTTTCGCGCATCCGGTTGGCATACCACCACGGATCGATCCCGGTCTCCTCGAAGGCGCGCAGCCATAGTTGGTAATCGAAGTACTCATCCCAAGCATCGAGGCGCGCGCCGAGGCGATAGGCGCGCTCGATGGCGCGGCCGACGCGCCGGTCGGCGCGCGACATGACCCCCTCGATCACGGAGCGCTCGCTATCGTGGCATTTGAGAGCGACCATCGGCTCGCGCTTCCACGACTCGAGGTGCCGCTGGCGGTGGCGCACCTGATCGAGGGTCATCTGTCCATGCCACTGAAAGGGGGTATGCGGCTTGGGGACGAAGGTCGACACCGCGGCGTTCACTTTTCCGGGGCGCCCTTTCCCAACTTTCGAGCGCATCCGCGAAGTGGTCTCCGCCATCGTGACGATCTCGCGCAGGTCGGACTCGATCTCGCCGGGAATCCCAATCATGAAGTAGAGCTTGATCGTCTTCCAACCCTGCCGCCACGCCTCGGCGGAGCCGTCGTAGAGATCCTGATTCTTGATATTCTTGTTGATGATCCGCCGGAGCCGGTCGGAGGCGACCTCGGGGCGAGGTGAGCTCCGCTCTTGCGGACGTTTTTGATGCGTTTGGGGAGCTCGAGCACCTGCTCGTTCACGCGGAGCGACGGGAGCGAGAGGTTCACTTGCTTCCCTTCGAACGCGGCCGAGAGCGCATCCATCATCCCGGGGAGGTCGGGGTGGTCGCTCGAGGAGAGGGAGGTGAGTCCGATCTCGTCGAAGCCGGTGTTTTCGTAGCTTTCGAGCGCGATCTCGAGAACCTTTTCTTTGGATCGGAATCGTTGGGGTCGCTTCTCGTAGCCCGCTTGGCAGAAGCGGCATCCCTGGACGCACCCGCGCATGATCTCGATCGTGATCCGGTCGTGCACCGAGCGCGTGAAGGGGATCACCGGTTTGGTGGGAAAGGGGGCCGACTCGAAGTCGTAGACCACCGCGCGGCGCGGCCGCGTCACGCCGTCGAGCGGACGGATCTCGCGCAGCATGCCATCGTCGTTATAGATGGGTTCCCAGAACTCGGTGCATACAGAAAGGGGCAGCGCTCCACGAGCGCGCGCAGGAGGGCGCGCCGCGATTCGTGGCGTCCGCGCTCGGCGTCGAACGCGTCGAGGAACTTTCCGATCGCGTCCTCGCCATCCCCAAGGAAAAGAGATCGATGTGGTCCCCAAGGATCTCGGGATTGAGGAGCCCGCGCCCCCGCGACCACGATCGGATCGGTGGCCGAGCGATCCTCGCGGCGGATCGGAATCCCACCTAAATCGAGGCAGCCGAGAATGTTGGTATAGGAGAGCTCGTACTGGAGGGTGAACCCAACGATGTCGAAGTCGCAAAGGGGGTGCGCGTCTCGAGCGACCAGAGCGGAACGCCGGCCTTGCGAATCTCGTCGGCCATGTCTCCCCACGGGTGGAAGGCCCGCTCGGCGGCCCAACCTCGCGCCGGTTCACGATGTCGTAGAGGATCCGGATCCCGAGATGGCTCATCCCGATCTCGTAGGTGTCGGGGTAGAGGAGCGCCATCCGCCCGCGCACCTCGCTTGGGGGCTTCACGATCTGGTTCTGCTCGCCGCCGATGTATTGGGCGGGCATCTGAACCTTCGAGAGGGTGCGATCGAGGAACGCTGTGATCGAGTCTCGATCGTGTCGCATGGCGATCATGGCGCGTCGAACAGTAGAGACGACCGGCGCGCCTCACAAGCCGCATCTTGATCGGGCCCCATCTTGATCGGGAACGGGCGCAATGACACACTCTTGGGCTCGTTTCTCCGAGCAGGATCCACTCGTGACCGAATCGCTCCCCACTTCGCTCCAAGATACCGTCGGCGGATCGTTCCATAAGACCGCGCTCCTACAAAAACGCGTGCGCGAGTTGATCAAGGGGGCGATCCCACTGATCGAGACTCGGGAGAAGAATCCGATCCGCATTGCATATGAGGAGATGCGGCAGGGTTTGATCGAGCTCACCCCGAAGAGGACCACGGGGCCGCGGCGGCGCCGCCGAGCGCAGCGCCGCTCGAATAGGAGAAGAGCTTGGCGGCGAGCCGGCCCGCGCGCATCGCGTACGGAGACCGTTACACGCTTTCTTGGGAAGGGCACGTCTTCCCCGTCGGTAAGTATCGCGCGACGCGCGATCTCCTGCGCGAGCGCGGAATCGCCGAACCCCAAGATTTCTTCGAGCCCAACTTTGCGACCGACGAGGAGCTGCGCCTCGTCCATACCCAAGAATATCTCGCGCGCCTCGAGACGCTCACGGCGCGCCCCGAGCTCGGCTACCTCGAGTTCGAGGCCCCTGCTCGCGCCAAGTCCTCGACGCCTTCCGCGCCATGGCGGGGGACTGTGGCGTGCGCGCGCCGCGCCTCGAAACCCAATCTTCGGCGAATCTCGGCGGGGCTTCCACCACGCGTTTGCGGATCACGGCGAGGGTTTTGTGCCATCCACGACGTGGCGGTCGGTCTGCGGGTTCTCCTGCGCGATCGGGCGATCGAGAGAGCCGCGATCGTCGATCTCGACGTTCACCAAGGAAACGGCAGCGCGCGGATCTTCCAGGCCGACCCGGCGGTCTTCACGTTCTCCATTCACCAAGAAAACAACTATCCCATCAAAGAGCAGTCGGACCTCGACATCGGCCTCGACGACGGAGTCGGCGACCGCGAGTACTTGGAGGCGCTGCGCGTCGCGCTCCCGGGATCCTCGACCGCCATCGCCCCGGAATCGTGGCGTACGTCGCGGGGCCGATCCCTTCCGCGAGGATCAGCTGGGGGCTCGCTCTCACGCGCGAGGGTCTCGCCGCGCGCGATCGCCTTGTGTTCACCGAGTGCGCGAGCCGCAAGATTCCGGTCTTCGCCACGCTCGCCGGCGGCTACTCGCGCGACCCGCGCGACGTGGTCGAAATCCACACGGAGATGGTCCGGCTCGGCCTCGAGATCCTCGGCCGCCCCTAGGGGCCGCCGACGTGCGCTCAAGAAATCCGGCGCCCGCGCCGATCGAAACGAGAGCCTCTTTGCGCGCGCTCCACGCGCGGATGCCACTTCATGCGAATCCAAACCCCTTTCTGATCGGCGCCATCCTCGTGTTCGCGGCGCCCCTCGCTGCGTCGCAGGAACCCACTCCGGTCGCGAAGCCGACGCCCAAGACCGATTCCCGCCCCGCCCAAGTCACCATTCCGGCTGTCGACGCCGACCCGGCCAAGAAGGGCACGTCCTCGCGCCCCTCCGAGTCGCGCCCGAGCGTGCTCTTCCACGCGAGGGTGCAGGTCGTCCTCAAGAACGGCCAGAAGCTCCAGGGTGTCGTCAAGAACAACCGCTTCGTCGAGAAGGAGTCCGGCCTCGGCTTCGCCGTCGCCACCAAAGACGAGCCGATGTGTGGGCTTCGCCTCTGGTTCACGAGCCCCGGCCAAAACTGGCTCTTCCTCAGCTATCGCGATCTCACGTCGGTCGACACCATCGGCCGCATCAGTGACATCGAGGTTCGCGAGCTCGAGGCCAAGCTCGACGCCGAGATGAACGGAAAGTTGGCGAAGGAGACCGCCGAGCGCGTGGGCGAGGTCCAGGCCGAGCTCAAGGCGCGCGAGGATGCCCGCAAAGCCGAGCAAGCCGCTTCCGAGAAAGCCAAGAAGAGGAGGCGCTGAAGAAGCTCAAGGAAGAGGTGGAGAACGCCAAGAAAATCGTCGGGCGTTTCCCCGAGAACGGCTGGGACGAGGACCGCAAGAAAGAGATCCTCGCCAAGAAAGTCGCCCACATCTATCCCACGCCCGAGGAGGCCGACTTCCTGAAGAGCTACGACGAATGGTCCAAGGCCAAGAAAGTCCTCGAGAAGGCCGACAAGATCGAGAAGGGCGAGGTCAATCCCGACGAGGAGGAGCCGGCGAGCGACGAGCCGGAGCAGAAGCCCAAGAAGAAGTCGTCGTCGAAGCCCAAGGAAGAGGACAACCCGCGATGATTTCGCGGTTTTCGTGGGGATTCCTCACGAAACCTTGACTCGTCGTTTCGATAAACGACACCAGACAAACACTGAGAGATTCGTCAAGACCACTGAAACCCCTGTCCAAGGAAAGTTAGCTAGCAATGAGTATTCGTAGCATTCGTCGCAGAAGGGTTCGGGCGGAACGCAGCCGCCGGCGGATTCGCCGATTGGGCGCCGCCCCGCTCGCGACGGTCACGGTGATCCCGCAAGCGGCGCCGCGACCGGTCTCGCTGCGGTAAGCACCAGACGATTGGCGCCGGAACCTCCGGCGCCATCCCATCCATCCCGGGCGCGCCTTCCCACAAGTGGGAAGCGCGCCCGCGGTGCTTTCGGGGTGCGCGGCGGCTGCTGTGGAAAACCCGGCTACTTGCCTACCGGCCGCGAATCGGCCGCGGGCTTCGGGCGCGGATACCCCTTCAGCTCGTAACGATAGGCGGGGAGGAAACGTGACTTCCACCTGGTACCCGAGACTCGCCGCGATGAGTGGTGCCTTCGTATCCCACCGAAACTCGAATCGCAATGAAACGCGTGCAACCTTGCGATTGTTGGGATCCCCGGGATCGACGCCGCATTCGTGGGAAACGCGTCCGATGGCCGCGAACTGCTTCGTGAGTCGTTCAAAGGGCGCCGTCAGGGATCGGCGCACCTCGTCCGGCGACGAGTCCGCGCGAAGCGTCAGCTCGACAGCGGCCGGGTACTCGCCCCTCGGCGTGAGACTCGAGTCCATTGCTTCGGTCGCGAAGGAGTCCCAAGACTCGTCTTCCGCGACGGCGCGCAACACCACATACAACGCGCGCCATGCCGTGACGTCGTCGGTTCCAGGCGGATGGTGAGAATACGTCGCGGGTTTCTTGAGCGCGGCTGCGAGGTCATCTCGCTCGATGCGGATCTCGAGGACTTCATTCAGCGTCCAGAACCGCACATCGGGGTATTGTGCTTTATCGCTGGTCGCCAGCTTAGTCCGTAGGGATAGCGTCCGAATGGATTGCGATCGATCGAGGTTGCAACAACTGGCGCGAATGTTGTCGAATCCGGCTAATGTGTTGCCTCCGGTTAGTCTTGCCCAGAAGCGCCCCTCGGTCGTTGCATTCGCGGGCTTTCGATGGTGAAGACGACCATGCCGCCGAGGTTTGCTCCGCTCGGACCATTGCAGTGGTCGATGTACTCGAGAAGCGCTTTCGGAAGGGACTCCGCGCGCGACTCGGGTTTCGATTCTTGGGTTTGCGGCCGAGTCGAATCCCAAGGAACGGCGCCGGCCGTCAGCAGAAAAACTGCGAGGATCGATCGATTCATGGGATGCCTCGGGGCCGAGGGTACAGCGCGCTCCGCAATTCGGGCTTGCAGTCGCGCCGAATAGGGGGATCGTCGGACGCGTGACACGGGTCGTCCTGGTGACGGGTGCTGGGCGCGGCGTGGGCCGCGCGTGCGCCCTCGCGTTCGCGCGCGAGGGGCGCGGATCGTCTGCGCGGCGCGCACGCAGGGGGAGATCGCCTCGGTCGCGGCCGAGGTGCAGAAAGGGGGCCACGGCCGCCCTCGCGGCCCCCGTGGATGCCACGAATCCGGCCTCCGTCGAAGAGTTGGTGAAGAGAATCCATCGCGAGCTCGGCACGATCGATGTCCTCTGCCACGCGACCGGCGGCGCCAAGACCGCAGCCTTCCTCAAGACCGACGACGCCCTCTGGCACGAGATGGTGAGCGTGAATCTCACCGCGGCGTTCCTCGTCGCGCGCGCGGTCCTCCCCGACATGATTGCCAAGAAAAAGGGGCGGCTCGTCTTCATCGGCTCCACCGCCTCGCGCTCCGGCTTCCGTTACTGCTCGGCATACGCCGCCTCCAAGCACGGATTGTTGGGAATGGTCCGCTCGCTCGCGCTCGAGCTCGGCGAGGCCGACGTGACCGCAAACGTGATCGGCCCCGGGTTCCTCGACGTCGACGCGACCCACAAGGCGGCCGCCGAGGTGGCGAGCCGCACCGGCCGCAGCGTCGACGAGGTGCTCACCAACTATCGAAGCTTCTCCCCACAAAAACGCCTCCTGCGCCCCGACGAGGTCTCGACCACGGCGCTCTTCCTCGCGAGCGACGCCGCGCGCGGGATCAATGGCCAATGCCTCGTCCTCGACGGCGGGGCGATCGTCTCCTGAGGTTCGCGCGCCATGACCTTCAAGCCCATCACCGTTCCCGGGCGGCAGCGCACGCCTGGCTACAGCGACGGAATGTTGGTCACGGGCCCCTCGCGCCTCTTATTCGTCGCGGGCCAGATCGGCTGGGACGAAAACCAACGAATCGTTTCCCAAGATTTCGTCGAGCAGTTCAAGAAAGCGCTCGAGAACGTGATGGCGGTCGTCCACGCGGCCGGCGGCAACGCCGGCTCGATCGCGCGCCTCACCATCTATGTGACCGATAAGCGCGAGTACGCGGCGCGAACGGCCGAGGTGGGGAGGCGTATCGCGCCGTGGTGGGGAAGCATTTCCCGGCGATGGCGCTCCTGCAGGTCGCCGATTTGTTGGAATCGGGGGCCAAGGTCGAGATCGAGGCGACCGCCGCGATCTCTACCAGTCTGCCGGCGGGTTCGTGACCGCGGCGTGCGCGAGGCGCGCCAAATCTTTGGGTTGGGCTCCGTTCCATCGCGTCGACTCGCGGATCGCGCGGAGGAGATGGTCGGGCTCGGAGAGCGACGACGCGCGCGACCGCTCGGCGAGGCACCCGGCGACCCCGCCGCCGGAGCGATCCCCTTCGAACTCGCGGATCCAGCGGACTACCCCGCGATCTGTGACGCGCGGGCGAGCTCGCGCGCATCGGAGGCGCGGCCGCCGCGACCCCACATTTGCCGCTCCGAGAGGGATGCCAACAATCGGCGCACGGCGGCGCGGCCGCTCGCGACGATCGCGCCGCGGAGCGGCCACCCCGCGAGGCGCCGGCGCGCCCCGGCCGACGGATCCTCGGGAGGGCGCGGCGGATTGTTGGGATCGGCCGTGGAGTCCGCCTCCGGCGGATCGGCGGCCGCGGGATCGTCGAGGGGCCAGTCCGTTTCGCGGACTTCGAGCACCCCGCCCCGCAGCGCCCGGCGGCGCCGCGCGTCGCGGCAATAATGGTGGTAAACGGCGAGCGACACCGCCCGCCGCAGCCGATCGCGCGGATGTTGGGTTTCGGCGTCCGCCGGATCCGACTCGAGGAAACGCAACAATGTGTCGGCGCGCATCTCCTCGGCGTCGTCGGCGCGCACGGCGGACTCGGGATTCGCCTCAAATAGAGCGCGCCGCGCAGCTCGCTCCGGAACTCCGCCCCGAGCACCCAGTCGAGCGCGAGGCGCTCGGTGGCATTTGCCAACGATATCGGAGGCGTGTCGGCGGGGGTCGGGGGTCCGCTCGCATCGGGGAAGCCCAAGAAAAGCACGCGAAGGCACGCGATTCTGCGCAGAAAACCCGCGGCGGGTAGGGGGCGCCACGGGAATCGCGCGGCGCGCCGCCGAGCGCCCGCCCGCGCGCCGGTTCAACAGCGCGGGCGATCCTCGACCGTCACGTTGCCGTCGTCGGTTCCAACCACGAGCCGGTGGGCAAGGCCAATGAAGAGCCCGGTCTCGACGACGCCGGGAATCCGATCGAGCGCCGCCTCGAGGCCGACCGGATCCTCGATCCCGCCGCGGAAGCGGACATCGAGAATTGCGTTGCCGTTGTCCGTGACGAAGGGGGCGCCGTCGCGCGCGCGGCGCGTGACCTCACCAATCTTGGCAAGCTCGCGCCGCACCGCCTCGACGGCGAATGGCACGACCTCGATCGGAAGGGGAAACCCGATCCCAAGTTTCGATACCACCTTCCGGGGCCGACGACGATGACCTCGAACTTCGTGAGGCTCGCGACGACTTTCTCGCGCAGAAGCGCGCCGCCTCCCCTTTGATCATTCGGAATCCCGCGTCGATCTCGTCGGCGCCGTCGACCGTGAGGTCGATCGACTCGACCTCGTCGAGCGATCGGATGGGAATGCCAGCTTTCTTGGCGGAGGCCTCGGTCGCGCGCGAAGTGCACACGCCTCGCACCGAGAGCCCCTCGGCGTGGATCCGCTCGCCGAGGCGGCGGAGGAAGTGTTCGGTCGTCGAGCCGGTGCCGAGTCCGAGCGTCATCCCGTTCTCCACGAAGCGGGCGGCGTACTCGCCCGCGTTCCGTTTTCCGTCGTGGGTGGGCATGGGGGCGCAGGATCCCCTCGGCGACAGCGCGGCGAAAGGGGGTGGTTTGGCGGCGCCGGCGCAGGCCTTTGCGCTGGTGGATCGAGCGCTCCCATGCTAAACGTGGCGTGCTCTTGAAAGTCATTCTCAAGAAAGCCCCCTGCTCCTTGCCCTCGCGATGGGTCTCGCGGCTCTGTCGGCGCTCGCGGGGCCTCAGAGCGGCCCCGCCGCGTCGCGCGGCGCCGGGCCCGGGAGCGCTCCGGCGCAGGGGCCCACCGCGGCGGACCGGGAGCGCGACGTCCACCGCCTGATCGGCCTCCTCGACTACCTCGCCGCCGACTATGCGGGGGCCGTGAGCGGCGGAAAGGTGGTGAACGAGGAGGAGTTCCAGGAGCAGTGCTCGCTCGCGAGCGAGGCGGTCGAGGCGGCGCGCGAGCTCGCCGCGGGAATGCCACAAAAGACGCGGGCTTCCTCGCCCCGATCGAGAGCTTCGCGCGCGAGGTCGCGGCCCACGCCGCCGAGGCGCAAGTGCAAGAATCGGCGCGCGACGTCCGAAAGTTGGTCTTGTCGCGCTTCGACGCGCGGCTCGTCCCCGACGCCGCTCCCAACTATCGGCGCGGCGCCGAGCTCTACGCGCAGAACTGCGCGCCTCTGCCACGGCGCCGACGGCGCCGCCGAGACCGATCGAGCGCAGGCGCTCACGCCGCGTCCGCTCAGCTTCCTCGGCGACAAAGCGCGCGGGGCGCTCTCGCCGTACCACGCGTTCAACGTGTCGACCTTCGGCGTCGAGGGGACCTCGATGCCGTCGTACGAGCTCCTCGACGAGCCGGATCGTTGGGATGTGGCTTTTTATGTGGGATCGCTGCGCCACCCGAATCCCCCTGCTGCGCGCCCGGCGGGTGCGCCGTCGTTCACGCTGCTCGAGGTCGCCAACTCTTCCGATGAGGCGCTCGCCGCGCGCCTCGCGGACCTCGGGCGCACCGCCGAGCAGGTGCCGCTCGACCTCGCCTGGATCCGACACGAATCGATCTCCCCGACTCGCCGGGCTCGATTTCGCCGGAGGCGGCCGGCCTTCGCGCGCTCCCGGCGCGCGCGCGGCGTGAGCTCGCCTCGGCGCTCACCCACTATCGCGAGGGGAGGCCCGACGAGGCGCGCAAGGTCGCCCTCGACGCCTACCTGCGCGAGATGGAGCCGATGGAGGCGACGCTCCGCACGCTCGATCGCGAGCTGGTCTCGCGCCTCGAGGCCGCGTTCGTCGATCTCCGCGCCGAGATCCGCCGCGGCGCCCCCGAGGCGGACATCGCGCGCCGGATCGAGGCGATCGGCGTCGACCTCACCGTCGCCGAAACCAAACTATCCGCGAGCGCGAGCTCGGCCTTCGTGACATTCTTGGCATCGGCGCTGATCATCCTGCGCGAGGGATCGAGGCGGCGTTCCTCATCGCCGCGATCCTCGGATTGTTGCGAAAGCTCGGCCGCCGCGACGCCGCCGCGCCGATCCATTATGGTTGGGTTCTGGCGCTCGTCGCCGGCCTCGCCACCTGGTGGCTCGCGCGGACCGCGATCGCGATCTCGGCGGGGAGCGGGAGCTGGTGGAGGGAATCGTGGGATTGGTCGCCGCCGGGATGCTTGCGTACACGAGCTACTGGATCCTCTCGCGCGCCGACGCGAAGCGCTGGCTCGAGTTCGTCCGCGGCCAAGTGACGAACGCGCTCGAGGGGCGGGGAAGGCGACCCTGTTCGGGATCGCGTTCCTCGCGGTCTACCGCGAGGCCTTCGAGACGGTCCTGTTCTACGAGGCGCTCATGACGGAGCGGGGGCCGCGGCGCTGCCGGCCGTATTGTTGGGATTGGCCGCGGGCTCGGCGGTGCTCGTCCTCGCGATCGTTGGGATCTTCAAGCTTTCGGCGAGGCTCCCCGTGCGCGCGTTCTTCACGATCTCGGGGGCGCTCCTCTACGCGCTCGCCTTCGTCTTCGCGGGGACGGGGATCCATGCGCTCATCGAGGGGGCTACCTCGACCCGCGCCCGATCCGATTCCCAACGATCGAGTGGCTCGGGGTCTACCCCGATTTGCTTGGTGTTTCGCTCCAGGCGCTGTTCGTGGCGGCCGTGGGATTGGGATTGGCGCGCGAGATGCGCGCGGCGCTCGGCGCGGGCGGCGGCGTAGATTCTTGGGGTTGAACGCGGCCGCCCCGGCCGGACTCAATCCTCCGTCAGCATCCGGATGAAGCGCGCTTCGCCCTCTTTGTTGACGATCGAGCCCTCGAACTTGGCGACCACCGTGTCCCCATCGGGCTCCAGGATCGCGTAGAGCGGGCGCGCGATCGTGTCGAACTTCTTGATCTCGTATTCGTAGTAACGCTTCGAGCGCTCGGCCAGCTCCGGCGTGCTCGTCCGATCGAGCCACAATTCCACCCGGACGAACTTCTCGAGCTCCTTGGCGATCTCGGGCCTCGGAAAGAATCCCTGCTCCATCCCGCGGCAGTTCACGCATTGGTCGCCGGTGAAGTTCAAGAATAGGCGCCGGTTCTCTTTCTTGGCGACCTCGAGCCCTTCGTCGAGGGTCTGATACCAACTAAGATGCTTCTTCTCGGATCGGGTCGCCGCGAAGGCGACCGATTGGCCGCCGTAGCCGTCGGGTGGGAGGAACGACTCGAGGAATTGCCCGTAGCGCAATCCGAAGAGCCCCGCGAAGAGGTAGAGCGCGAATGCGAGTGACGTGACTCCGAACATGGCGCGAATCGCCCCACTTCTCCTTCGGCTCCGGGGAGCTTCAGGATCCCGAACAAATAGAGGGCGAGCGCCAGGAAGAGCGCGATCCAGATTGCCAAGAATACGGGGCGCGTGAGGATCTGCGTGTCGGCGCCGATGTCGGCGTTCGAGAGGAACTTGAGCGCGGCCGCGAACTCCACGAGCCCCATCGAGATCTTCACCACCTCGAGCCAGGCGCCCCCCTTCGGCAGACGCCGCAGCGTGGTCGGGAACAATGCCAACAAAAAGAACGGCGCGGCGAAGGCGGCCGAGTAGGCCAACATTCCGGCGATCGGGCGGGCGATCGACCCGCCGGTCGCCGACAGGCCGAGCAGCGCCCCCAGGACGGGGACCGTGCAGGTGAACGACGCGAGGGTGAACGCGATCGCCATGAGGAGCGTCATCACGAGATCATTCTTGGCTTCGCCGCGCGCCTCGTCGATTTTGTTGGTGAGCCCCGACGGCGCCGCGATGTTGAAGAGCCCCAGCAGCGAGAGCCCCAGCGCGACGAAGACCGTCCCCATCCCGAGGTTCACCCAGACGTTGGTCGCAAAGTTGGCAAGGCTCGCGGCGCCGAAGAACACCGAGAAGGCGACGCCGATCAGCGTGAACGTCGCCATGATTCCGAGCGCGTAGGTCCACGCCAGCATCACCGCGCGGCCGCGCTTGCCGCCGGCGCGCTTGCTGAAGAACGACACGGTGATCGGGATCATTGGGAAGACGCACGGCGTGAAGAGCGAGGCCCAGCCGCCGAGCACCGATGTCAACAAAAAGAGGCCGAGCGACATCGAGGCGAGCGAGCCCGCCGTCGCGGCGCTCGTGTCGGGGCCCGCCCCACTCGACACCGCCCCATTTGGCGCGGCGGCGAGCGCCCGCACGTCGAACTGGAACTTCCAATCCCCGGCGGAAGGCAACTATTCACGTCGCAGATCTGGCCGGCCATCGTCGCGAACACGGGCCCCGCGATCCCACCTTTCGGCGCGCGCACCCGCTGCTTGATCGTCACGTCGCCCGTCAGCTCGTAGAGCGTGATCTTGAGGAGCGCGTCGACGTGCTTGGTCCCCTCGGGGCTCTCGAGCGCCCCCACTTTTCGAGTCCCTCGAGCGTGATCGAAATCGGGATCTGTCCACCCGACTCGGACTTCGGGGAGTAGGCGTGCCAGCCGGGGCCGATCGCGAGCTTCACCTCGAGCAGCGCCTCCTCGCCGGGGCCGAGACCATCTTTCGAGAGCTCCATCTCGACTCCCAACTTTCCGTCGTACGTCGAGGGGGCCGCCAAGGACACCCCCGCGAGCGGCTTCTGTTTCGTTGGTGTTGGGTCACGCTTGGCCGCCGATTTCGCCGCGGGTTCGTCCGCGGCCTTCGCCACCGGTTTGTTGGGATCGGGCGCCGTCACCACCAATGTCGCCGTGAGCGATTTCTTGCCGTCGACGCACACGCTCGAGCAGACCTGATAGGTGAGCTCGAAGCCGAGCTCGTAGCTGCCGGGCTTCACCGACGATGCCACAGAAACGATTCCCTCCGCCGTGATCTCCCCTTCGTGGACTGGAGTCTTCTCGTTGAAGAGATCGAGGATGGTCGGCGCCGGCCAGTTCAGCTCGCCGAGCGTGATCCCGTCGGGAAACTTGGCTTCGACCACCGTCTTGTTGCCGGTCCCCGTGAAATCGTGCGGATAGATATGCCAACCGGGATCGATCGCGAACTGGAGGCGCGCCCGCGTCTCGCCCCCGGCCGCCGCCGTCGGCGGTACCAGCGCGAGCTGCACCTTCACATGGTCTTTTCCCGGAGTCTGCGCCGCGGCGGCGAGGAGGAGCGCGAGGAGTTGGATCGGCATGGGCGTCGTCATCCTACGAAAGCTCCATGCAGGAGAGGGATTGCTTCCTCGGATTCGCGCTGGGGGTCGATATAGATAGTCCTCTCCAAACTGCCATGCGCTTCACCAACCTCCTCGGCTGCCTGCTCGTGGGCGGCCTCCTCTTCCAATCCTCGCAGAAACCGGGCGCCGACGACGGCAAGCCCAAGACTCCCTACCAATCCGAGAAGGAACGGATCGAGCGCGAGATCCAAGGGGTCTGGGAACTCGTCGACTACAACAATCCCGAGATCCGCCCGATCATCCGCGCGTCGGGTTTCATCTTCATCCAGGATGGTTGGCTTTCGGTCAACATCGTCGTGACCACCGAAGACGCGATCAGCGGACGCTACCGATACGCATTCGTGGGATCCTCGAAGAAGTACGAGATCACCGACACCAATCGCCTCAAGCTCACGGATGTGTGGGGTTTCAGCAACAAAGGGAGCGACCTCACCCCGACGTGTCGGGCACGATCGAGGAGCGTCTGATCGTGTTCTCGGGGCGTCCGAGCCGGGGCAGAAGCTCAAGATCGCGCGCAACTCCGACGACGCGATGACCTTCATCCGCCGCACCGCGCTCCCCAAGCCCACGGCGACCATTCCCAACGAAAAGTGAGTTCGAGCTTCGAGCTCCGGGGCCCCGCGGGGCGCCTCGAGGCGCTTCTCGACCCGGCCGATCCCAACAATCCGCGGGCAACGACTCCGGGCGCGCCGATTCCGGGTGCTGTCGTGGCCCATCCCCACCCGCTGCGCGGGGGACCCTCCACAACACGGTGGTGTTCCGCACGGCGAAGGCGCTCGCGGCCGCGGGCTTCGATGTGTTGCGTTTCAACTTTCGCGGCGTGGGGGCGAGCTCCGGCGCCCACGACGAGGGGCGGGGCGAGCTGGAGGACTACCGCGCGGCGCTGGCGGCGCTCGCGGCGCGCGGCTGCATGCCACTTTTCGCCTGCGGCTACTCCTTCGGCGCGATCCAGGCTCTCGCGGCCGCGGCCGGCGACGCGCGCGTCTTCGCGGTCGCCGCGATCGGATTCCCGGTCTCGATGGCGCCGGAGGAATTGTTGCGTTCGTGCGGGAAGCCGCTCCTGGTGGTCCAGGGCTCCGACGATCCCTTCGGCTCGCCCGCCGACGTCGCGGCCGAGGCCGCGCGCGCGCCGCACGCCGCCGTGGCCGAGATCGCCGCGTCGGGGCACTTCTTCGAGGGGCGCGCGCAGGAGGTGGCTGACGCCGTCGCCGCCTTCGCCTCACGCGAGCTCGCCGCCGCGATCCCAACGAAATCCTCGGAGGCTCGGCCGCCTTCGAAACCCAACGAAAGCGAGGTCCGCCGTGGCCCATGAAACCAACGAAAAGACGTATCTGCGGGATTCCTTCGTCTGCGGCGCCTTCCTGATCGCGATCCCGCTCGCCTGGGGCGCCTTCCGCGGATTCTCGCGCGACTTCTACACGTTCACCGTCCCCGCCTTCGCCGGATTATTGGTGATCGTGTACGCGCTCGAGAACTCGATCCGCCACCTGCGCGTGCGGATCGCGCTTCTCGAGGAGGACCTCAAGCACAACCCGCCGCTGCCTCGCGAGCCGGGGCGCGGCCCGCGCTGAGCGGCGGCACGCAATGTTGGCAATGGAAATGTTGGGTTGGACCCCGGTCTCGCCGGCCGCCGAGCTCGCCCCGGGCGATGGCGCCCTCTTCGAGGCGCGCGGCGTCGCGATCGCCATCTATCGGCGCGGCGAGCGCTTCCACGCGGTCGGCGCGATTTGCCCGCACGCGGGGAGCCTCCTCTCGGAGTTCGCGACCGACGAGGGACGGCGCTCTGCCCGTCCCATGGTTGGGAATTCCGACTCGAGGACGGCGGCTGCACGAACGAGCGGACCCAGCGGGTCCCCGTCTATCCGCTCCGGCGTCGTCGACGGCTTTTTGTGGGTGAAGGTCCGCCCCGTCCGCGCCGCGATCGCCGATTTCTTGCGCGGCGGGCGCCGGCGGGGAGCCTGTCGCCCGCGCCGCGCCTGCGATGATCCGGATTCTTTCCAAAGCCGAAGGGGGAGCGCTCCATCTCGTGGAGGGGAGCCTCGCCGCCCGCCTCGCCCTCGAGGCGCACGTCGAGGAGCGCCCACGCCTCTGGTTCGACCTCACGGCGCCCACGCGCGAGGAGGTGGACCTGGTCCAGAGCCACCTGCGCTTCGCCGAGTATTCTTGGGAAGACGCGCTACGCCCCGGGCACCCGCCGAAGGTCGAGGAGGTGACCGACGAGGCGGCGCGCTCCTCCTACCTATTCGTGGTATCACGCGCCCCCGAGGCGAGCGGCGCGACCGAGAGCGAGGGGTCGCCCTCTTCATGCGCAGCCGATTGTTGGTGAGCGTCCATTCCCAACCATCCGCGCGGGTCGACGCCGCCGTCGAGCGGGTGCTGCGCGATCCCAAGCAAACGCTCGGCTACGGCATCGAGCTCGTGGCGCACGCCGTGCTCGACGAGTTCGTCGAGTCCTACGGCCCCGCGCTCGACGCCTTCGAGGGGAGGCTCGAGGAGCTCGAGGAGGACGTGGCGCGCGTCCACACGAGCTGCGACCTCAACGTGATCCTGAAGCTGCGCCAGTCCGCAACCCAACTATATCGCGAGGCGCGCCCCATGCGCGATGTGATGGCGTCGCTCGCGCGCGAGGGGCATCCGCTCATCAAGCCCAAGGCGCGGGTCGCCTTCCGCGATCTGTATGATCAGATCCAGCGGACCCTCGACCGGCTCGAGGGGATCGCGAGCTGATCGCGTCGCTCCGCGACGCCTACCTCTCGCTCCAGAACAACCGGATGAACGAGGTGATGAAGACCCTGACGGTCGTGTCGGTCATCAGCGGCACGCTCGCGATGGTCACGGGGGCCTTCGGGATGAATCTCCACATTCCGGGAGCGATTCGCCCTTCGGATTCTGGATCGCGATCCTCGGGATGCTTGGGCTCGCCGCCGTGATCTTTCTGCTCTTCCGGTGGAAACGTTGGGTTTAGAAGTCGAGAACCTTGTGAAACCACTTCTAGCCTCCGATCCTTGAGACCCCGATGAGTTCCGCCACGAGCCCAACGACACCCTTCGCGCGCAGCGCCGCCGCGGCGATCGATCCGCGCCTCGATCTCTTCGCCGAGATCGAGCGCCTCAAGCGCGAGCGGCGGGCGATCCTCCTCGCCCACTATTACCAGGAGCCCGACATCCAGGACATCGCCGACTTCATCGGCGATTCCCTCGAGCTCAGCAAGCGCGCGCGCGATGCCAAGGATGTGGACGTGATCTGTTTTTGTGGGGTTCACTTCATGGCCGAGTCGGCGAAGTGCCTCGCGCCGAGCAAGATCGTGGTGCTCCCCGATCTCGAGGCCGGCTGCTCGCTCGCCGATGCGTGCCCCCGGCGGCGCTCGCGGCGTGGAAAGCCAAGAATCCCGACCACGTGATCGTCGCGTACATCAATACTTCGGCCGCGACCAAGGCCCTCTGCGATTGGATCTGCACCTCGAGCAACGCCGAGCGTGTCATCCGCGCGATTCCCAACGATAAGAAAATCCTCTTCGTCCCCGACCGCCACCTCGGCGCCTACCTCATCAAGAAAACGGGGCGCCCCATGGAGCTCTGGCCGGGGACGTGCATCGTCCACGAGACCTTCAGCGCGCGAAAAATGGTGGAGATGAAGGCGCGCCACCCCGGCGCGCGCCTTGTCGCCCACCCCGAGTGCGATGCGAGCGTCCTCGCCCTCGCCGATTTCGTGGGATCCACCTCCAAGCTCCTCCAGCACGTGGTCGAAAGCCAAGAATCGGAGTTCATCGTGGCGACCGAGCGGGGATCCTCCACGAGATGCGCAAGCGCGCGCCGGGGAAGCACTTCCTCGAGCCGCCGGTCGAGGTCGGCCCCGACGCCGCGAAGGGGGCCTGCGCCAGCTGCGCCGAATGCCCACACATGCGGCGCAACACCCTCGAGAAAGTCTATTTGTGCCTTCGCGACCTCCAGCCCCGGATCGAGATCGAAGAAAGTCTCCGGCGGCGCGCGCTGGTCCCGCTCGAGCGGATGATGTCGCTCGGTTAGCTGCCATGGCCGACGCCAACGATCCCGCCGTCGGCCGCCCCGCGCTCCTGCGCCGCGCCGTGCTGCGCCTCTCGGAAATGTGGGATGAGACCCACGACACGCGGACCTTCCGCTTCGAGGCGCCCCCGGAGGCCTTCCCAACTTTCGCCCCGGGCAATTCTACGCGATCGAGATCCCAACGAAAGACGGCGCGTGGATCCGGCGCTCCTACTCGGTCGCCTCCTCGCCGCTCGAGACGGGTGGCCTCGACTTCACGGTCAAGATCCTCGAAGGGGCGCGGGCACCACGGCCCTGTTCCACCACATGAAAGTTGGGGATTCGGTCCGCGCGTCGGGCCCCCTTCGGCGAGTTCACCCTCGAGGTCGGCCGCCCCTCGATCTTCGTCGCCGGCGGGGTCGGCGTGACGCCGATCATGAGCATGCTCCGCACCCTCGACGCAACGCGATCCCAGCTTTCCGCCTGTCTCCTCTACAGCAATCGCGCGCGCCGCGACGTGATCTTCGAAAGGAGCTTCGCGCGATCGAGCGGCGCAATCCCAACTTTCACTTCCACTATGCGCTGACGCGCGAGGCGGGGAGGCGGAAGCTTGGTTTTCGCGCGCGCGATTCGGCGCCGCGGAGGTCGCGCGGATCTGCGAGGGGATGGAGGGGCGCGTCGGTTATCTGTGCGGTCCGGACGCGATGATGGAGGAAGCGGGCGCGCGCTGCTCGCGCTCGGGATCCCGCGAGCGGACATCCGGATGGAGGCTTTCTTGGGAACCGGCCCGACGCTGTAGGGTGGGGTGGGTGGGGCGGGGTGAGGGTAGGTCGGCGCTCTGCTGCGCATTACCAAGGATCCGATTGTTACCATCCCGCCCTGCGCAGAAGCCGCGCCGACCTACCCCACCCCGCCCCACCCCACGCTACGGCGTCACTGTGTGCGGCTCCGATTCGCGAACGTTGCCATTCTTGTCCGTCGCGCGCAGGCGATAGGTGACTTTCGACCCGGGCTTCGCGGCGAGAGGGTCGACGTCGATCGCGCCGCGGAAGAGGTGCCCGCCCATCGGCGAGCGCCGCGCGCACGGTCGCCTCTTTGTTGGTATCGCAGGTCGCCACCACCTCGCAGCCGAGGAAGTCGCGCCCGTCGTCGTAGGAGGAGTCCTGGATTAGCGCGTGGAACACACATTTCCCGCGCGCCTTCGCATTCTTGGGGAGATCGGTGCGGAGGATCATCGGCGCGAGGGTGTCGCGCGCGCCCGTGCTCAAGTACACCTGGTTGCCGGTCCCCGATTCCCCCTGGGCCGTCGCGAAGTCGACCCGACCGTCGGCGTCGAAATCGCCCATCACCGCGTCGCAGGTCGGATCGCGCTGGCCGTCGAACTCGTCTTGGTAGTCGAATGCCATCTTTCCCTGGTTGCGGTAGAGCTTCTCGGTTTTGTAGGCGAGGGAGGCGACCACGGGGTCGAGGAGGCCGTCGTTGTCGAAGTCCACGAGCACCACTTCGGTTGTCATCATCGCCGTTGTGGCCGGAGACGCCCGCGAGCGTGTGCTCGAATCCCAACTTTCCGGTCTCGGCCGTCAGATTCTTGGAATACCCCTCGTCCATGTCCTTCATCGAGATCCAGAAGCCGTCCACGTCGCCGTCGTTGTCGAGGTCGGCCCACTCGCACTCGTAATTGTTGCCCGTGCCGGCGTAGCCGAAGGCCGCCGTCGCGTCGGAGAACGTTCCCTTCCCATCGTTGAGGAACATGTTCTGCCCTTTGTTGTGCTTGCCGAGGACGACGAGATCGAGGTCGAAGTCGCCGTCGAGGTCGGCGAAAGGTGGCGTCCTGCGCGACCGGCACCGCGATTTAGTGGCATCATGTCCTGCGTCGCGTCGTGGAACACACCTTTTCCGTCGTTGAGGAAGAGGCGCGTCACCTTGTCCTGATCGGTGAGGACGAGGTCGAGGTCGCCGTCGTCGTCCACGTCGCCCGCCTCGGAGGAGGGCGACGACATCGCGATCGCCGGAAAGTTGGTCGCGCTCACGTCGGTGAACCCACCTTTCCCATCGTTGGCGAGGAGCGCCGCCGCGCGCCCCGCCATCTGCGCGAACAGCAAGTCAGGTCGCGGTCGCCGTCCATGTCGAAGGCGGTCACGGAGCCCGCCTGCACCGCGAAGTCCTTCGGGAGCCGCTTCTCCGCCTCGTCGGCGAACGCACTATTCCCCGCCGCGGTCGAGCGGTTCATCTGGATTTGTGGGATGTGCGGCTGCTGCTTCTTCGGCGCGAGGACGAATCCCGTGGCGAACACCAAGTCCAACTTTCCATCGCCGTCGAGGTCGCCCACGTCGACCCCCTCGCACTTCACTTTGTAGCTGGGGCCGGCGAGGCGCTCCGCTCACCTGGCGGAACGTGGGCTGCGTTGCGAGCCCTTTGGCCTTCTCCTGCGCGCCCAAGAGTGGGAATCCGAGGAGGAGGGCCACACGCCATCGGCGTGCCGCAAACTTCAGGAGGGTGTGTTGCATTCCTACTTATCATGCCGGGCCCCTCAACCATGCCCCAGCGCAGAAACTCTCCTCGAGGCCGCGGCCTTCCTCGACTCCCCGCACGCGAAGACGCTCGGCGCCCACTCGCGCCACGAGCTCCATGGGATCGTCGAGAAATTCCTCGACTGCTCTTTCGACGGCGTCGGCAAGGCGCCGCGCCACCTCGACGGCGAGGACATCCACCACATCCTTGGGCATCTCCTCCCGGCGAAGTTCGCGAAGAAGGACCCGGCGGCGATGCTTGTCCCCGACGTCCTGCGCGCCTACCTCGCCTTCCTCGAGGAGCGGGCGATCGTGAGCCAGGCCTACGAGGTGCGCGCCGCGATCGAGGCGAACCTCCCGCACTTCCGCGGGGCGGTCGAGCGGGAAGCTCCACGAGCACGGGGCGCCGTCGGCCCTCGGAAGCCCTTCGTCCACCGCGCGGACGAGGTGGGGCGCAACGATCCGTGCCCCTGCGGCGGCAGCAGAAGTTCAAGCAGTGCTGTGCCAAGCTCGGTACCTAGCGCTCACTCCGCGCGCGCCGAGTACCCTGCGCCCCCAAGTTTCGAAGCGCAACGCTTCGAGGACCCGATTCCCGATGATCGAGAGTCGAAAACGTCACGAAGCGTTACGGCCCCGTCACCGCCGTGGATTCCGTTTCCTTCACGATTCGAGAGGGTGAGATCGTTGGCTTTCTCGGCCCCAACGGCGCCGGCAAGAGCACGCTCCTGAAAATGATCTCGACGTGGCTCGAGCCCAACGCCGGGAAGATCCGCGTCGACGGCCACGACACCCAAACCGAGCCGCTCGCCGTCCGCCGGAGCCTCGGCTATCTCCCGAGCACAATTCCCTATGCGAGGGAATGCGGGTCGACCGCTTCCTCCACTTCGTGGCGAGCACCCGCGGAATCGTGGGATCGCGCCACGCCGAGCGCTTTAGTTGGGTTGTGGAGCAGTGCGCGCTGAAGAGCGTCCTCAGAAGCGAATCCAACAATGCTCGAAGGATTCCGCCAGCGCATCGGAGTCGCCGCGGCGCTGATCCACGATCCGAAGGTGATCATCCTCGACGAGCCCACCCACGGCCTCGATCCGCTCCAGGTCGTGGCGTTCCGCGACTTCATTCTTGGGCTTCGCAAGAATCGGCGCGATCCTCTTCAGCAGCCACATCCTGAGCGAGGTCCTGAGCATCTCGGAGCGAGTCTTGGTGATCCACGAGGGCATCTCCTGTGCGATCAGCCGGTCGAGGCGCTCGAGCGGCAAGCCAAAGAAAAGCGCACCGACGTCGAGAAAGTGATCCTCGAGATGTTCAAGGCGCGGGAGTCGAGCCCAAGCTCGAGGGGCGGCGCGATGAGCGCGAGACGAACCTAACGATCGGCGAGAGTTCTCGCGGGCACGCGCCTCGTCGCGGCGCGCGAGCTCGGCGCGTATTTCGACTCCAGCATCGCGTACGTGTACATCGTCGCGTTCGCGGGTCCTCTCGAACTCGATCTTCACTGAACGAGTTCTTCCTCGCCGGCCGCGTCGAGATGCGCGGCTTCTTCGAGCGGATGCCGCTTTTGTTGGCGGTGTTCCTGCCGGCGGTCTCGATGCGCCTCTGGGCCGAGGAGCGCAAACAGCGCACGCTCGAGCTATTGTTGACATTACCGATCGTGCCGTTCCAGGCGATCCTCGGGAAGTACGCGGCGGCGCTCGGGCTCCTCCTCCTCTTTTTGTTGATGTCGCTCTCGATCGTCGTGATGCTCGCGTTCCTCGGGCACCCCGACTACGGCCTGGTCCTCTCCGGATACTTGGGAGTCACGTTCCTCGGCGCGCTCTTCCTCGCGGGGGGATGTTCCTCTCGGCGCTCTCGGGAGACCAAATCGTGGCATTCGTCCTGAGCACGGTGCTCTCCTTCGCGTTCATCCTATCGGGCAACGAAAAGGTGGTGGCGGTCCTCGACGGCCTCTGGCCCACCGCCGCGCTCGGCACGCTGCTGCACTGACTCGATCTCGGCGGTTCCCCACTATGAGGCGTTCACGAGCGGCTCGGTGGACCTCGCGGCGATCGTCTACTTCGTGGGTTTGAGCGGCGTGTTCCTGTGGATGAACGCGCTCGTCCTCGCCCGGAGCCGCGCGTGAAAGCGGGCGTTTTGTTGGGATTGGCGCTCGGGCTGGCCGCCTCCACGGCGGCCACGGTCTTCGCCGTGCGGGTCGTCCGCCACTTCCACGGGGCGCGGGTCGAGGTCGGCGAGTTCAAGACCACACAAGTGGAGCCCGCCACGCAGGCGCGCCTCGCCTCGCTCAAGGACAAGCTCTTCGTCACCTATTTCGTGAGCACGCGCGACGACATGCCCTCGCACATGCGCGGCCTCGAGCACGAAGTGCATAATTTGCTTTCGGCGATGAAGGACGCGTCGGGGGGATGTTCGATTTCGCGATCGTGGATCCCAAGACCACCCCCGACCTCGAGCGCTACGCGTCGAACCGCCGGATCTCGCCCGTGCGCGTTCGCAGCGTCTCGCGCGATTCCTACAGCGAGAAGACGGTCTGGTCGGGGATCTCGGTTGCATACAGTTCCTACAAGCCGGCCGTGATCAATGGCATCGAGCCGGCGACCGTGCCGCGCCTCCAATCGCTCATCATGGGGCACCTCGACCAGATGGAGCATCCGCGGCGGCCGGTGGTCGCGTTCGCGACGCCCTCGGCCGCGTCGAGCCCCCGGATTGAAAGCCACCTATAAGGAGGCGCTGGCGGAGCTCCGCAAACGGGTCGAGGGGGTGGATCCCAACGATCGGCGCGCGCGACCCCGGAAAGGTGCTCGAGGTGGATCTCAACGCCGGCGCGCCGATCCCCATGGAAGCGGACCTGCTCATCTGGGTGGATCCGGTCACGTTCACGCCGTCGCGCCTGCGCGAGCTCAATCTTTACCTCGAGAGCGGGCGCAGCGCGGTGATCGCGGCGGGAGAGCAGACGATCGAGTACGTGACCGGCGCCGCCGGCACCCCGCGGTCGCGATCAAACCCACGGGCTACGACGCCGCCCCTCTGCTCGCCGAGTTCGGCCTCCAGCCGGTGCGCGGCCTCGTCCTCGACGGGAACTGCGCCGATCTTTTAGTTGGGGATGGGAAGGTCGCGGCGCCGTTCCTCTTGCGCTGCATTGGTTACAACCAGGATTTTCGCCGGATGCGCGGCCAGCCCAACGGAACGCTGCTATTCGTGGCGCCGACTCCGATGCAGCTCGACTCGGAGAAGCTCGCCGAGAACGGCTGGACCGCCGACCTCCTCGCCACCACATCCGACAAGACCTGGGTGATGGAGGTTCCCAAGCGATCCGGTGCCGCTCCCCGCCCCCGCGGCGCCGAAGCCCGAGCCGCCGCCGAAGCCCGATGCGCTCGGGAATCCCGCGCCCCAGCCGAAGATCGTGGAGTCGACGCCGATCCCCGGCTTCGCCGTGGAAAAGGGAGGGGCTCCCCAAGCAACCGGTGATCGTGGGTCTCGTCGCCAACGATCCGTGGCGCGGAGAAGTGGTGATCTGCGGCACCGGGAGCGTCTTCGAGGATGGCAACTATGATCGAAAGGACACCGCCCACTGGCGCCTCCTGAAGACGCTCGTCGACTCGCTCGCCTCCGATGAGCGGGTGGTCCAGGCGAAAATTGGGATTCGCCGCCCGGCCGCCGTGCCCGAGCTGGTGCCGGGGCAGCGCTTTTTGTGGCGTTTCGTCTGCGTGTTCCTCCTGCCGGCGGTCCTGTTCGGCATCGCGTTCGGACGCGGCGCGTTCCGCGGCCACGGCGCCGAAGTCAAGATTCAGCGCGATGGGGGTGGCGCCTGAAGCTCGCCGTCAGCGGGCTCGCCGGTGTGATCGCCGTCGGATTGTTGGCATCGGGGGCTTCCGCCCTCGGCGCGCGCCTCGACCTGACGGGCGAGCGGGTGAACGCCCTCACGCCGCAGACCCTCGCCATCGCGAAGAGCGTCAGGGGGCGCGGCCGTGCAGGCCGACATTCTCTTTCCTCGCACGATCGCCTCCCGCCGGCGCTCCGCCCCGAGGCGGGGAGCTCGCGCGCACGCTCCGCGAAATCCGCCGCGCCGGGGCCGACCTCGCGGTCCACTGGATCGAGCCCGAGGACCTGGCGCCGGCGCAGCGCGCCGAGCTCGAGAAAGTTGGGGTCACCCCGTGAAGGTGAGCACCCGCGAGGAAGAAGCCACCGTCGTGCGCAATGTGTATTGCCACCTGCGGCTGCGCCGCGGCGACCGCTCCGAAATCTTGCGTTTTCCCGAGGTGGCGTCGTTCGAGGCGCTCGAGTTCAAAGTTGCGTTCGCCCTCTGGCGCCTCGTGAACGGGCGCTCACCGCACGTGGTCTTCGTCTCCGACTCGCCGCGCCTCGCCGGCGGAAGATTGGGATTACACGCAGGCCGGCCTCAATCCGCCGAAGGGGAACGACGTGTACTCGGTGGCGCGCGAGGTCGTGCGCGAGCTCGGATACAAAGTATCCCACGTGAATCCGCGCGACGCGAAACCCACTCTTCCGGCCGACACCGACCTGATGATCTGGTTCCAGCCGCGGCGCGATTGCTGCGCGATGATGGAGGAGATGGTCCGCTACCTCCACCGGGGCGGACACGTGGCGCTCTTCGCGCAGCATTTCGTTTTCCAGTCGCGCCAATACCCCGGACGCAACTTCGATATGGTGTATTGGCCGCAGCCGCAGTTCCCCGACATCGATGATTTGTATTATCCCGACATCGGGATCAAGGCGACGCGCGAGGTCCTCTTCGACGACCTGAAGACCCGGATCGCGCCTCGATTCGCAGGTCCACCGCGGCGCGCAGAAGGAGCTGAAGCCGATGGAGTCGGCGCTGCCGTTCCTCATCCGCGCGTCGGCCGCCAACTATGCGAAGGATTCGCCCATCACGCGGAATCTTGGGGATCAGGCGTTTTTGTTTGCATCGTTCCTGGAGCTCGACGAGCCGCGCCTCGCCGAGCTCGGGATCCGCGCGAAGGCCCTCATGACCACCTCCGAGCGCTCCTGGACGATGGATTGGCGCGGCGGCTGGATTCCGCAGAGCTTCCTCGTGTGGCCGCCGGCGCCGTCGCACGAGAAGGGAAAGTTGGTGGCCGATCCGCGCCTCCTCCCACACGCGGCGCTCGCGATCCTCTTCGAAGGGACCTTCCCGCTCCCGGCGGCGCCCTCTCGATCCAACCGCTCGCGATGGCGGCGAGCGGCCCCGCTTCCCAATCGAAGCCGGCCATCACCAAGGATACGGCCGATCCCGGCGTCCCCGGACAGTTCCTATTCGTGGGATGCTCCGAGGCCTTCAAGAACTACCGGCTCGCCGAGAAGGAATCTCGCGCCGACCAGTTCCTCACCAATGTCGTGGCCGCCCTCGCGCTCCCCGAAGCGGTGGGATCGGTGGCGACTCGGCGGCCTGTCGCGCGCGGCTTCGGCATCGTCGACCCGAGCACGATGGTGGGGTGGCGCGTCCTCGTGCAGGCCGGCCTCCCTCTCGCATTGTTGGGATTCGGCATCGGGTGGACCCTGTCGCGGCGCCGCGGCGCCGTGAAGGGGCGTAGCCCCGCCATGTGGAAAGCCGATCACGGTGGTCTCGATTCTCCTCGCGGCACTCGTCGGCGTCGACGTCGCGCTCACGGCGAGCGAGGGGAACGAGCGGGCGAGCGTGAAAAAGGTGGGGAGGCTCGTTCCCAAGGAAGAGCGCGACCGCGGCCAGCCCGCCGCCCTCGTCGTGGACTCGGCGGGGAAGAAGACCATCTATGCGTCGACGCCCAATGGTTGGCGTTGTCTCACCTATCGCAACGCCGTCGCCGCGCAGGACGCGGTCCAGAGCGTCATCAACAAGACCTTCGAGGCCGAGGGGATCGTGCAGAGCCGCGACTCGGCGCTTTCCCACCAATACGGCCTCGACGTGCCCTCTTCGATGCGTCTGGAGGTCCACGGACCGAAGTGGGAGAAGGATGCGAAACAGGATCTGATCGTCGCCGTCGACCTCGGAAACCCACATATCGAGAAGGACGGCTCCTTCATGCGGAGGGCGGGGAGACGGCGATCTGGTCGGTCGACAGCAATCCGCACCTGGGCTCGACGTGCCCGCCGGGAGCCCGCTCCCCGCCATGCTCGATCCCAGCATCGTTCCCACCTATTGGCTCCAGCAGGCGAAGCAGGTGCGCACGATCCGGATCGAGCGCGCGGGCGCGCCGGCGCTCGAGATGGAGATCCGCGACAAGCAGATCTCCCCGGAGGAGATGCGCCAGGGAAAGTTGCCATTCGATTGGTATTGCAAATCGAACGGCGCCGAGAAGCTCTGCGATCCCAACGCGAGCATGGCGTACACGAGCTACCTCATGCGCGCGCCCTACCTCGATGTCATCGATCCGGTGAAGGCAGCCAATCTTGGCTTCGACAAGTCGATCGCGCGGATCGTGCTGGGGCCGCGAGAGGGGGCGTCGATGGAGCTCTACATCGCGGCCTCGCCGATGGCGGGGCGGCGCAATGTGTACAACAGCATCTCGCAGAGCGCCTTCGAGCTCCCGAGGAGTTCGCCAACTGGCTCATTCCCACGGAAGAGCAGCTCGTGAATCCGGCGGCTCCCAATCCCTGGAAGGCCTTCCTCCAGTCCAGACAACCGCGCTGACAGTTATTTCCCGCGCGAGCTCTGGTCAGAGACCAACCGCCGCGCAGACAAACCGCGCGCGAGCTCTGGTCAAAGACCAACCGCCGCGCTGACAAACCGCGCGCGAGCTCTGGTCAGAGACCAACCGCCGCGCTGACAAACCGCGCGCGAGCTCTGGTCAAAGACCAACCGCCGCGCGCGCCAACCCAACCAACCAACTCCCCAACTAAACTTCGAGGGAGACGAGCGCCGGGCGCGGCGTCGGATGGAGCGGCGGCTTGCGCGGCACGAGCTCGCCTCGACCCTCGGCCAGGATCTCGGGGGTGGGCTCGGCCACGTTGCGCACGATCCGCAGCCACTGGGCCACGCGGAGCGCGTAGTAGCCCGTGTCGACTTGCCACCAATAGAAGCCCTGGGCGGCCGAATGTTGGTGTCGGTGGTGGTTGTTGTGCCATCCCTCACCGCAGGTCACGAGCGCGAGGATGAGCGAATTCTTGCTGTCGTCCTCGGTCTGGAAGCGCTTGCGCCCGATCAGGTGGCAGAGCGAGTTGATCGTGAAGGTGCCATGCCACAGAAGCACGGTCGACACCACGAATCCCCACACGAGCGCGGTCTGGCCGCCGAGGAGGTAGAGCGCCGCCGCGTAGACGAGGCCCGGAACCCAATGATGGCGATTCAGCCACACGAGCTCGGGGAACCGCGCGAAGTCCTGGATCCGCTTGATGTCGGTTTCTTGGTGTTTGTCCGAGATGATCCAGCCGACGTGCGACCAGAAGAGGCCGTCCTGCCTCACCGAGTGGATATCCTCGGGCATGTCGCTGAATCGGTGGTGATGGCGGTGGTGGCCGGCCCACCAGAGCACGCCCTTCTGCACCCGTCGTCTGCGACAGGAAGGCCAGGAAGAACTGGCGGATCCGCCCCGTTTGGTAGGAGCGGTGCGCGAAATATCTGTGGTATCCGATGCAGCAGAAGAGCATCCGGAAGTAGTAGCTTCCGACGCACCAGGCGAGCGCTTCCCAACTAAAGCCGGCCCACACGGCCAGGATCGGCGCGGCCACGTGGAACAGGAGGAACGGGACGCTGCTCCAGGTGAACAACTGGTGGCCGTCGTGGCGGCCGCCGAATCGCGCGGAGGTTGCGACTTCGTGCATTTCAGCACTGTGCCGGATCGACCGGCTCGATGCAGCAAGAGAATCGTTGCGACGCCCGGGCGCTCATCCCTCGCGCTCGCCCCGCTCCAGCTCGCTGCGGATGAAACGATTCACGAGACGGTCGAGGTCGAGCCCCTCGCGCCGTGCCCGTTCCTCGAGCCGGGCCGCGATCTCCGGATCGAGGCGAATGGCGAAGCCGCCCCGTGCGCAGCTTGCGGCGCGGGGAGGCGGGGGCGTTTCGGAGAGAAGGTCCAATCGGGTTGCTTCCGCTCGATCGCGCTCTCGAGCTCGAAGCGATGGGTGGCTTCGTCGTAGTCGCGCAGGAGGGGTATCGGAATCCGCGGCGACTCGACCCAAGGCCTGGATAGTTGGGATTCGAACTCCCCCGGTAGCGCTCCACGAGGCTTTTGAGGAGCTGCGCCCCCTGCTGCGGAGATAGCAACGATTCCCTGCGGCGCCGAGCGGGCCCCTGGAGGGCGCGCTCGAGATCGTCGGGGAGGCTTCCCCGGCGTGAAGATCTCGTCGAGGGCGGCCGACGCCGTGCCGAGCCCCAGCTTGCACGGGGGCACTGGTCGCACGACTCGACGTAAAGAAAACGGAGCAGCGCTTGGGCGATCCGCGGCGCCGGGCGCGTCTCGTCGAAGACCACGAATCCGGCGGAGCCGAGCCCCGAGCCGATCTTGGCGAGCGATCCGAAGTCGGCGGGTGTGTCGAGCGCCTCGGCGGGGATGATCCCGCTCGCGGTCCCCGCCGCGACGAGCTTCACGGGGGCGCCGGCGGGGCCCTTGGCTTTCCCAACAATGAGCTCGCGCAGCGAGATCCCCGCCTCGCATTCGTAGACGCCTGGGCGCTTCACATCGCCGCTCATGGTGAAGATCACCGTCCCCGGCGTGTCCTCGGTTCCCAACTTTCGGAACGACTCGGCGCCGAGCCGCACGATCGACGGCACGTGGGCGAAGGTCTCCGCGTTGTTCACGAGCGCCGGATTCGGCGAGCCCGGGGTCGCGTGGAGGCCGCGCTCATAGGGGGATAGTGCGCTTCGCGCGGCAGCGGCTCACCCTCTTCGATGGCATTGAGCAGCGCCTTCTCCTCGCCGAACAGATACTCCTCGGGCCCCTCGAAGATCGTGATCGTGGCCGATCCCAACCATCCCGCCTTCGCCGCCTCGTCGATCGCGGCGCGGAGCCGCGCGATTTCCTGGGTGAACGACGCGCGAATGCCAATGATGATTTCGTTGGTTTCGATCGCCCGCGCCGCGATGAGGAGCCCCTCGAGGACCGCGTACGGATTCTTGCGAAGGAGGAAGCGATCCTTGAACGTGCCGGGCTCCCTCGGCGGCGTTAGCAGATCACGCTGCGCGTGCGGCAGGGTGGGTCTGGACAGTCCGCCATTTGACGCCGGTTGGGAATCCCGCGCCGCCGCGCCCGCGGAGCCCTGCGCGGGTGATCCGCCTCGACGATCTCGGCGGGGACATCGCGCGGGCGCGCGCGAGCGCGCCGCCGCGCGCCCGCTCGTAGGAAGCCAACTTTCCGTAGGCTTCGCCTGGGATCAGGAAATGTTGGTCTTTCACGTCAGCGCGCGGCGGGGCCGAGCACCTCGTCCTTGTCTCCCGGCGGGCGCACCTCGAATCGCAACAAAACGCCCCGCGCTCCCCTTGGGGCACGTCGAAGTCGATCGGCTTGTACGACTTGGGACTCGCGTCGCCGAACGCGCGCAGGGTGATCTGGTAGGAGCCCGCGACGAGTCGCCGCGCCTTGAAGGTGCGCGCCTCGATGTCGACGCTGGTGTCGTAGCGCTCGGGGCCCGCCGACGCCTCCCTCCTTCTTCTTCGGCGCGAAGGCGATCTGGATCCAGCGCGTATTCTTGGGAAGTTCGGGGGCCTCGAAGGTCCCCTCGACCTCGTTGCCAGGGCGCAGCCGGATCACCACATTTCCGCCTCCGGAGCCCACGTCGACCGGGGTATCGGGGGACACGAGATCCTCGTAGGTGGCCGATACCACATAAGAGCCCTCGGCGAGCTCATCGATCGTGAACTTCCCGTGGAGTCGCTGCTCGCGCGCTGCCCGCCGCCGAAGCCGCGGGAGGGACCCTTGGGGGTCACGCGGATGCGCGCCCCCGAGATCGGTTTGTTGGCATCGTCGATCACGCTCCCCTGGAGACGCGAGAGCCGGACATTGAAATCCACGAATACGCTCTCGCCCGCCTTGACCGTGATCGAGCGGGTGGCGATCGCGCCGGCGCCGAGATTCGCGCCGGAGCTGCCGCGCGTGATCGACACGGTGTAGTCGCCCGGCCGCACGCGCCCGAGGTCGAAGGCGCCGCTCGCCGCGATCACTTTCGGCCGCACCCACTCGTTCCCCGAGGCCATCACGTAGTCCCCCTCGGCGGGGATCCCGTTCACCATCGCCGAGCCGCGCACGAATCCGTCGTCGGGGCGATCCTTGCGTCCGCCTTTGTTGAGGTCGACCGTAATCTTGGTGATCTGCTCGTCGATCACGTCGACGTCCTGCTCGGCGTTCTCCCCGACATCCGCATCAGCTCCATGGGATTCAGCTTCGCGAGGCTCTCCCAAGAAAACGGGGAGTGATGAGGACCCGATAGTTACCCGGCGATAGGTGGGAGAAGCGGAACTTCCCCTCGAGGTCGGTCACCGAGGTGCGCGGCGTCTGGGCCGCCTTCGAGCCCCGCGGAAAGATGACCACCATCATCGGCTTCTCGGGCACTTGGTCGCCGCGCACCGCCTGCCCCTCGACCGATCCGCCGACGAGGAGTTGGATCGTGGCGCTCTTCGGCCCCGGGATCTCGGTCTCCAACTGTCCCATCGCGTAGGCCGGATGGGTTGCCACGATTCCGTACTTGCCGCTGCCGAGCGCGCGGATCCGCGCGACTCCTTGGGCATTGGTCTTCGCGCTCCCGAGCGCCATGAATCCCAACTTATCCATGTCTTTCTCGGGGACGCCGAAGACGCTCGCGAGCTCGAGCGGCACGGGCTTGCCGTCTTCCTTCCCGAGGACGGTGACCTCCATCGCGTACTCGGGCTCGAGCTTGATCGTGCAGACCGGCTCGTCGCCGTCGGTCACTTCCAGCTTCTCCTTGCCGATCGAGTACCCCTCGGCGCGCGCGTACGCCAGATAGTTGCCTTTCTTCAGGCCGCGCACGCGATAGGTGCCCGGCTCCACGGTCTCGGGCTTCGCCGCGAGCGGCGGCTCGATTTGTGGGAAGAGCGAGAGCCCCTCGAGGCCGCGCTGGACGGCGATCGTCGCGGCGAGCGGTTTCCCAAGATTGTCCTGGACCCGCACGAGGATCGAGCGCGACGCGGGGACCTTGATCTTGATCGGATCGCCCGCGACCTCGGAGAGCTCGCCGACCGTCCAATCCAACATTCCGGGGCGCGCGCGACCAGGATCACCTTCGGCGCGGAGACGGCGCGCGCGGTGGCGACGCCGTTCGCGTCGCACACGATCGGCTTCCGCATGAATGCCACATATTCGGCGGCGAGCGGCGAGGGAATCCCAAGCATCACCTCGGCGCGGGCGATCGGCTTGTCCTGCTCGTCGACGACCTGGAGGGGACTTCGTCGCCGCGCGAGACCGCCAGCTCACCAAGATTCTTTTCGTTGCCTTTGGATGGGGGGACGGGCCCCATCGTGAACGGCGTGATGTCGGGCCCGTCGACCACGATCGTGAGCGCGCCGGCCGGCGCCCCTCGAGGCGGAACTCGCCGCTCGGCGCGGTGGTCGTCGTCGGCGCCGGGAGCTTGTCGAAGAGCGAGTCGGTCCACTTCGGGAGCTTCCAAAGATCTTGGGGGCGTCCTTCCGGTCGCCCGCGCGGACGAGGATCGCCGTGCCCGGCTGGAGGTGCGCGATCCCCGATTGGAATGCCACCGTTGGCAATGTCGTCGCGCGGACGCGCGCGCCGGCTACGCCGCGCCCCGCTTCGTCGACCACCCGCCCCGTGAGCGCGAGCGGCGGATCCAATGTGATGTCGCCGAGATCGGAGGTCTCCCCGGCGCCGGAGCGCGATCCACGAAACGCAATTGGGGCGCCCCTTGCCGAGGTTGATCCCAACTAAATAGTAGCCGCGCGGATCCATCCGCTCGAAGCGGAAGCGCCCCTCCTTGTCGGTGGTCCGTTTTTGTTGGGTAATTTGCAAGTCGAACGCGTCGGGATCGAAGAGGAGCTGATCGATGTCGAGCGAGAAGAACTCGAGGAGCCCGCCGATGAGCTCCACGGGGGCGCCGGGGACGGGGGCCCCGTCGGGCTCCACCACCCGCCCCATGAGGCCGGAGAGCGCCTTCGCGTAGGCCTCGGGGAGCGCCGGATCGGCGGCTGCGGCCTGCGTCCGCGCCGTGGCCGGCGCGCTCGCCGTGGCCGGCGTGACCGCGGCCGAGGTGGCCGGGCGCTCCGCCGATCGTTGGGATTCGTTCGACGCCGTCTCGACGCCGGGGCCGGCCGCGCCGCCCCCGGTCGCGTCGCGAGGAAGACGATCGCGATCGCCAGGATTAGTAATCCCAATGATCAGACCCGCGATCCGGGTTCGGTTGGTTGCCATGGAAGGCTACCGTTCCTTGTTTTCGGCCGGCGCGGGCACCGGCTTGGTGATCTTGGGCTGGATCTCGAACTTGAGCGTCGTGCCCTTCAAGCCCCCGCGGGAATGTCGAGCGACAGCGGCTTGAACTGCGGCACCTCGTCGTCCACCTCGCCCCCGATCCCCAAGTATAGAAATAAACTTGGTATTTGCCTGGCGTGAGCGTGTCGACGCTGAACTGCTTATCCGAGTTGATCTGCGCCCAGGCGGAGCCGGGGGTCCCGTCGACGCCGTTGAACGAGAGGCCGCCGTACTCGAGCTTCACGCTCGCGTCGAATGCCACCGATCCCGATACCACGATTCCGGCCTGCAGCGTGATCTCGACCGGCGCCACCGACGAGCCGCGCGCCACCACGATCTCGCCCGACCGCCCCGGGGCGTGCCCGTTGGCGGTCACGTTGAGGAAATAGGTGCCTTCGGAGATCTCCTCGATGTCGAACTCGCCCTTGGCGTCGGTCATCACCTGCGCCCCCGAGCCCATGCCCCACTCGAAATCGTCGGTCGAGTTCTCGGGATCCTTGGGATTGCGTTTCTTGGGAACGATCGTGGCGTTCACCCAGGCTCCCGCGAGCGGGCCGCCCGTGACCGCCGAACGCACGATTCCGCGGACGGGTCCCGCGGAGTAGATGTTGAAATCGATGCGTTTGGTCTCGCCGACGCCGAGCTTCACGTGCTGGCCGCCGATCCGCTGCCAGTTGCCGCGGCCGCCTTCCCCCGATTGCACCTCGAGCTGGAAGCTCCCCGCCTTCACCGCGCCGAGATCATAGTTGCCATTCTCATCGGTCTTCACGCGGCGGAACTCCTGGCCGTAGACCATGACCGTCGCTTTCGCGAGCGGCTCGCCGTTGCGCGTGACGCGGCCGACGATCTGGCCGTCTTCCGCAGTGGGCTTGCGCCCCTTGGTCGCGAGGTCGAGGTCGACCTTCGTGACCCCCTCGTCGGCGACGTCGCCCTCGGCGCTCGCCGGCTGCTCGCCCCACGCGAACATCTCGAAGAAGTCCTGGGTGATCGTCGCCAATCGTGGCTTCCGATCCGGTTCAGGACGGTCACCTCGTATTTCCCGGGGCCAGGTGCGTGACGCTATACTTGCCATCGGTCGCCGCGAGCGTGAATCTTGGCATCTGCCCCTTGGAGTTGCGCTCTTCGCCCCGCTGCGTCACGAGGACGGTCACCACCGCGTCGAGCGGTTTGTTGTCTTTGGTGATCTGCCCCTCGATCGTCCCGCCGACGAGGAGGTCGATCGAAAGATCCTTGGTATCGGGGACCACCGCGTCGGCCGATTGGTGGGCATAGGCGGGATGGCTCACGAAGACGGTCGTCTTCCCCTTGCCCGCGGCGCGCACGAGCGCCACGCCGTCGGGGCCGGTGCGCTTGGAGCCGAGCGCCGAGAAGCCCTGCTTGTCGAACTGCTTCTCGCTCGCGGCGAAGACGTTCACCGCCTCGAGCGGGACGCGCTGGCCGTTTTCCTTGCCATACACCGTGACGCGGATCGCGTTCGCGAGCTCGAGCGGAATGCTGACATCGGCTTCGCCCGGGGTCGGCTCGATGGTGAGTCGCTGCTGCGCGACTCCGTAGCCCTCGGCCTCCGCGTATAGTTTGTATGTGCCGGCGCTGAGGCCCCGCAGGCGGTACGCGCCCCCTCGGCCGCCTCGAACTTGAGCTTGAGCGGCGCGTTGATCTGCGGCACGAGCGCCGGAGTGAAACGCTCCCGCTCGTTGTCGCCGCGCATGTCCTTGATGACCGCGAGGCGCGCGCCGGCGATCGGCTTCGAGGTCTCATCGACCACGTGGACGAGCGCCGTGCGCGCCGCGGGGACCGTGATCGTCACGACATCGCCCGCCACCTCCACGTCTTCCGTGGTCTTCCAATCGGTCGTGTCGGAGGCGCGCGCGAGGATCGTGACCTTGTTCGCGTCGATCCCCTTTGCCACGAATGTGCCGCCGGCGCCGGCCGCGATCGACTTCCTCAGAAAGGTGACTTCCTTGGCGAGCGGACAGGGAATCCCAACGATGATCTCGGCCCCTGCACGGGCTTGCCGTTCTCGTCGACCACTTTCCCCTCGAGCACCTCGCCGCGCGAGGCTGCGACGTCGCCCACGTCCTTTTGTGGTGTCTTGGAAGCGGGCACCGGGCTCGTCGAAACGGGGAGCTCGGCGCCGTCGATCACGAGGGTGAGCGCGCCGGCGGGGGCCCCTTCGAGCTTGAACGCGCCGTCGGCGCCGGTGGTCGTCGCCGGGAAAGGCAACTTCTCGAAGAGCGTCCGCGACCAGCGCGGGAAATGCCACTCGAAGATGCCGTCGTGGCGGTCGTGGATGAGGAGGCCGCCGTCGGGCCCCACATTTCCCACACCCGCTTGATACACGACCGCGGGGAGACCGCTCGCGCGCACGCGCGCGCCCGCGATCGGCTTGCCACCCGAGTCGACGACTTTCCCAACGATCGTGAGAGGCGGATCGAGCGCCACGTCGCCGAGATCGGCGGCGGGCTCTCCCGGGTTCGGCGTGCGATCGAGGAAGCGCACCTGCGGGCGCCCTTCGCCGAGGTTGACCCCAAGCAAATGGAATTGCCGCGGATCGACGCGGGTGAAATGAAACTTACCATCGGCCCCGGTCGTGACCTTTTGGAGCTCGATCCGCGGATCGAAGGCGTCGGGGTTGAATAGCAATGTTTGCGTGTCGGCGCTCAGGAAGTCGAGCATCCCGCCGATCAGCTCCACCTTCGCGCCCTTCACCGGCGCGCCGTCGGGCTCGACCGACGCGCCCCACGATTCCGGCGAGCGCCTTCTCGTAGGCGGCGGGGAAGATTTCTGTGGGTTTGGGGCCGGCGACGGCGTTCGAAGCCGCGGTCGCGCGTCGCGATCGGCTCCCGATTCTTGGGATCGGTTTGATTGGCTTTCGCGACCGCGTCGGGGGTCGTCGGGGCCGCGCTCGCCCCTTGGTCTCCTCGTCGACCGACCCCTTCGGCGTGTCGCCGCGGAAAAGGATCAAACCCGCGGCGGCCGCGGCGGCCACCCCCAGGATCCCCAGGATCAAAACAAAACGTTGGTTCTGCGACGTCATGGACGGAGGGAGCTCCGGCCGGCCCGGCGGAAGCATGGCCATGGTGCGATCTGCGCCCGCTTCGGGCAACGCCGCCACGGCGATAATCTGGCGCGATGTTCGACGACATACCGATCGGGCCCCAGCGCGCGCCGCGCGGGTCGTGCGCACATGCAAGAGTTGGGGGCCGAGGCCGCGATGCGGATGCTCATGAACAACCTCGATCCCGAGGTGGCCGAGGATCCCGCGCACCTGGTCGTCTACGGCGGCTCGGGGAAGGCGGCGCGGAATTGGGATTGCTTTCGAGCGATCGTGGCGACGCTGCGGCGCCTCGAGCCCGAGGAGACCCTGCTCGTGCAATCGGGGAAGCCGGTCGCCGTCTTTCGCACCCATCGCGACGCGCCGCGGGTCCTGATTGCCAACTCTGTCTTGGTCCCCAAGTGGGCGACCTTCGACGAGTTCCGCCGCCTCGAGGCGGCCGGTCTCACCATGTATGGCCAGATGACCGCGGGCTCGTGGATCTACATCGGAACCCAAGGAATCCTCCAGGGGACCTTCGAGACCTTCGCCTCCTGCGCGAGGCAACATTTCGGCGGCTTCGCTCCGCGGAAAGTTGGTGATCTCCGGCGGCATCGGCGGGATGGGGGCGCAGCCGCTCGCCGTCACGATGTGCGACGGCGTATTCTTGGGAGCCGACGTGGACCCGGCGCGGATCGAGAAGCGGATCCAAACCAAATATTGCGATCTCCTCGAGCGCAACCTCGACAAGGCGATCGATCGCGCGCTCGATGCCAAGAAAAAGGGGAGGCGATCTCGATCGGGGTGGTCGCCAACATTCTCGATCTCCACGCGCGCCTCCTCGAGCGCGACGTGACGCCGGATGTGATCACCGATCAGACTTCGGCGCACGACCCATTGTTGGGATATGTCCCCCGGGGCTCGCCGACGAGGACGTGTCGCGCCTGCGCGCGAAGGATCCCGACCAATACATCCGCCGCGCGCGCCTCGCGATGCGCGACCACGTGGAGCTGATCCTGAAGCAGAAGGCGCGCGGCGCCGTGTGCTTCGACTATGGCAACAATCTCCGCGGCCAGGCGCAGGAGGCGGGGTGCGAGCGGGCCTTCGAGTATCCGGGCTTCGTCCCCGCCTACATCCGGCCGCTCTTCTGCGAGGGGAAAGGGCCCTTTCGTTGGGTTGCGCTATCGGGCGATCCGCGCGACATCGAGCGGACCGACCGCGCGATCATGGAGCTCTTCCCCGAGAATCGCCCGCTCCACCGATGGTTGGCGATGGCGCGCGAGCGGGTGGCCTACCAGGGGCTGCCGGCGCGGATTTGTTGGCTTGGGTATCTCGAGCGGCACAAAGCTGGGCTTGCGTTCAACGAGCTCGTGCGGCGCGGCGAGGTGCGCGCGCCGATCGTGATCGGGCGCGATCATTTGGATTGCGGATCGGTGGCATCGCCCAATCGCGAGACCGAGGCGATGCGCGACGGCTCCGACGCCATCGGCGACTGGGCGGTGCTCAACGCCATGATCAACATCGCGTCGGGGGCGTCGTGGGTGAGCTTCCACCACGGCGGCGGAGTGGGGATCGGGTATTCGCTCCACGCGGGGCAGGTGATCGTGGCCGACGGGACCCCCGAGGCGGCGCGCGCGGCTCGAGCGGGTGCTCACCAACGATCCGGGGATGGGGGTCGCGCGCCACGCCGACGCGGGTTACCCCGAGGCGCTCGAGTTCACACGGCTGCACCCGATCGATCTGCCGATGCTCGCAAAGCCATAATTAGCCGCCGGCGGCGCCTGCGAGCGCCGCCGGCAGATACCAACTTTCTAATCGCCGCCCCCGGCTTCGCCGGGGCCTTCCCCTTCAGGAGCTCCTCGCGCCAGGGCTCCACGGGAACCGTCGCGGGGGCCTTTTGTTGGGATCGCGGAAGCCGAGGTCCTTGATCCGCTTCTCTTCGGCCGCGAGCTTGTCGCGCTTCTCGTCGAGATCCTCGAGCTTCTTGGCGAGCGCCTGATCGGAGCCGTTCTTGCGCCAATCTTCGCCCTTCGTGCGCGCCCACTCGTTGTCGAGGCGGTCGAACTCGGTGAGGACCTTGCGCCACTTCGAGATGGCCTCGTCCGCGGGATTCTTGTAGTCGCGCTTCAGCCCCTTCAGCATCTCGCTCCAGAGGGCGTTCGACGTCGGGACGAGGACCATGTCGGCGCGATCCTTCCCATCATTTGTGAAGATCACCATATGTGGGTTCTTGTCGCCCATCAGCGCGTGGAGCGGATGATTGGGTTTCACGACGTCCTTGTTGAGGCGGACGATGTGGAACCAATTCATCGCGAGGGCCACCCGCTCGTCGTCGGTGAACGTGGAGATCTTGGTGAGATCCTTGTCCGAATGGCAACAATCTCGAAGCAACAGAACCGGGCGCGGATCGCCCATCGCGATCTTCTCGAATGCCTCGGCGAAGGGGAGCGCCGCGTCTCCCTGCGGATTCACGAAGTCCCACGTGGAATCGAGGCGGCGCTGGGAGGTCGAAAGGCGCCCCCAATAGGGCAGCCCCCGGAATCCCAACTATGACCGGGCCCCCGTCACACCCGGCGTCGTCGGTCCGGCGGCTCCTCCTCCCGACGTCGTCGGCGCACCGGCCCCTGGACTCGTCATCCCCATTCCCCGCATCCAGCGGGGCCGCTGTAGCTCGCGCCACAGCCGCCGGGACCTCAGCCAAACGCGTTTGCGGGCACTGCCCACAAGGCGACCGCGCTCGCAACGAACGTGGCGCCCACGAGGATTCTCAGCATGGCGATCACTCCGTGCACCGGGAGATCTTCTCGAGAGAAGCCGGGCGCGCGGGGTGATTATCACTCCGGTGGCCGCGGAGCAGACAAATCTTTTCTCGTCGCAGCGCGGCCACGCGGCTCTCCCTCGCGGTGCGTGGCGCGGCGCGCGCGATCCAACCGGTGCCTTCGCGCGATCGGTTTCGTACAACGGCGCCATGAAACGCGCGCTCCTCCTTCCACTGGCAGCCATTCCCTTTTGTTGGGTTCCACGATCGCCCCCTCCCAGGATCCCGCCGAGCGCGCCCGCGCCGAGGCGGACGCCTTCCTCGACTTCTACTCGAGGACCTGGGTCGAGCTCTACACGGTGGCGCAGGAGGCCGATTGGGTCGCGGCGACCGACGTGAGCGACGCGCACACGGCCGCGTCGGTCGCTTCCCAACGATCGCTCGCCACATTCACGGGGAACGCGCTCGTCATCGAGAAAGCCAAGAATCTCCTCGCCAAGAAAACGCTCCTCACCGATCTCCAGGTCCGCCAGCTCGACAAGATCCTGCTCGCCGCCGCCGAGAACCCGGGGACGATCCCCGACGTGGTGAAGGCGCGCCTCGAGGCCGAAGGGAAGCAACGCAACACGCTCGACGGCTTCGCGTTCCAGCTCGACGACGGGAAAGGTGGGAAGAAGGCCGTCACTCCCAACGATCTCGACGACATCCTCCACGATAGCAAGGATCTGGCGGCGCGCCGGCGGGCGTGGGAATCGGCGAAGAGTGTGGGGCCCGCGTTGAAGGCGGGGCTGGTCGACCTGCGCGGACTGCGCAACCGCGTCGCCACGGAAATGGGGTATCCGTCGTTCTTTTCGCTCCAGGTCGCCGACTTCGGCATGTCGACCCAGGAAATGATGGAGACCCTCGACCGGATCCTCGAGGACATCCGCCCGCTCTACGTGGAGCTCCATTGTTGGGCCAAGAATCAGCTGGCGAAGCGCTACGGCCAGCCCGTTCCCAAGAAAATCCCCGCGCACTGGCTCACGAACCGCTGGGCGCAGGAGTGGCCGGGGCTCGTCGACGGGATCGATCTCGACCCGCTCTTCGCCAAGAAAGAGCCGAAGGAGCTGATCGGGATGGCGGAGACGTTCTACCGATCGTTGGGATTCGCGGCGCTCCCGAAGTCGTTCTGGGAGAAGAGCGATCTGTATGCATTGGCCGCCGACGCGCCGCGCAAGAAGAACACCCACGCGAGCGCGTGGCACATCGACCAGCGCAGCGACGTGCGCTCGCTCATGAGCGTGAAGCCCGATTGGGAATGGTTCACGACGACCCACCACGAGCTCGGCCACATTTATTATTACATTTCGTACTCGACCCCGCGGTGCCGGTCGTCCTGCGCCAGGGGCGAACCGCGCCTACCACGAGGGGATCGGCGAGCTGATCTCGCTCGCGGCGAGCCAGCAGCCCTACCTGCGGGAGATCGGCGTCCTCGAGGAGGGAAAGAAGATCGACTCGGTTCGTTGGCTTTTGAACGACGCGCTCCACTCGGCCGTATTCTTACCTTTCGGCCGGAGCGATGTCGCACTTCGAGCACGACCTCTACGAGAAGAACATCCCGCCGGAGCGCTTCAACGCGGCCTGGTGGGAATACGTTGCCAAGTATCAGGGGTGGAGCCGCCGGCGCCGCGCGGCGAGGAGTTCTGCGATGCGGCCACCAAGACCCACATCAACGACGACCCCGCCCAATACTACGATTACGCGCTCGCGACCGTCCTCAAGTTCCAGCTCCACGACCACATCTGCAAGAAGATCCTGAAGAAGGACGTCCACGATGCCAGCTATCGCGGAAGCAAAGAAACGGGGGACTTCCTCCGCTCGATCCTGGCGCCGGGCGCGAGCAAGGATTGGCGCGCGGTGTTGAAGGAGGCGACGGGGAGGATCTCTCGGGGCGCGCGATGCTCGAGTACTACGCGCCGCTCTTGGAGTGGCTGAAGAAGGAGAACGCGGGCAAGGACAAGAGCTGGTAAGCGGGCTCACGGCGAGCGGCGCACGCGGCGCAGCTCACAATCTCACGATTGCCACATTGGTGGTATCGAGAATTCGGCCGCTCGACCCGTCGAGGAGCCAACACTGGATTCCGAACGACTGCCCCGCGAGCCCAGGTGGGATCGCGCCGAACCCAAGGAAACCGGGCGACCCCGGGGCCGGGACGAGCGGCGTGTATCCGGCCTGGGGGCCGCACAGGATCGTGCGGTTTTCGTGGATTCCCGCGAGCGGGCCGCCGCTCGACAAATAGTTGCTTCCCGTGATCGAGATGAGATTGCGGCCGAGCAAGCCGCTCGGATTCGCGGGGAATCGTAGGCGACCGAGCCCGGTCCCGACCACTTGGCCCCCGCCGACATGTCGGCGAACGCGAGGGCGTTCGCGAGCACGGGCAAGTTCAAGTATCCGGGGAGATCGATTCCCAACCAAAGGCCGAAGGTGAAGTTGTTCGGATTCAGAGCGACGCCCGTCCCGGGAGGCGCACCCAGGACGAGACCGGTGAAGTCATCCAGCCACTTTTGGATCGACATCGGGTGAATGGGCGCATTGCCGGCCGGCCAGCTCTCGGGGAGCGGATTCGTGGTCCCAGGAATGTTGGTGTCCGAGGAAAGTAGAACGAATGGAATGAACCAGACGTTGCCGGGATTCGGGCCCGGGAGCGGATTCCCAGCGATCGAATTGCCGTTGTAGGAAATCACATCCCCAACATTCGGAAAGAGGGTCCCGCGGCCGTCGTCCATGTCGACGGCGAATGGGGCCGGGTTGGGAACTCCCCGGAATCTGCGAGCCCGCCGGCAGGAGCTTGGCGTTGCGGACGGGCTGGATCATCGAGTCCTCGAAAAGCCAAGTAAACGTGTACTCCGAGGAGAACCCAGGGTTGGGGAGGAGTACACTGTTACCAGCCAAATCCGTTACTCCGGAGAAGCTGGCGGAGGCGGGCCAAGTCATGGGTTCCAAGCCGCTGCCGAGGATCATGAGCCCTTGTCCCGCGGGAATGGGCGCCATATCGAACCAAACGGCGGCGAGGCCGAGGCCGCTGCTGCTTCCCGCCGGGACCACGACCGAAAAGCCCGGCCCGAGATCGTAACAAATGCGAACGATGGGAGGAGTCGTGGCTCCACCGGGAACGAGCCCCGGGATCGACGTAAATGTGGCGTAGAGATTCGGCCCTGGAATGTAGCGAATCGCCGGCGCGAAGTTTGGATTCACGACCGCGTCACGGATCTCGACTTTCGGTCCGGCGTATGTCGGGGACGAACCAAAGAATCCGTACGTCGTGCTGAACTCGATGCCACGAAAGTGAAGTTGGCGCACCGGCGATCCCGCGCCCCCAGATTGTTGTCAAAGTGGGTTGTGAGCTCCGGTGGAAGGGTCTGCCAATAGCCGGGGGCCGCTGGGCGGGTAGAGGGATCCGGAGTACCAACCATGCAGCACACCGGAACCCTGCGAGTTCCAAATCCCAATGCACTGGGAGGCGGAGGGCCTTGCGCGGCCACGCTTCCCCCGATACCACAAAAAACGAGGACGAGGATTGAAATCGGTCGCATCGTTGGCCTCCGATGGGGACTACGACTGGCTCCCCGGCGCCGGGGAGCCATCGTGAGCATTCGAGTTTCCTTCCGAACAGCACCGCTGTCCAGTTGCCTATGGCTTCGCTGCGCGCGTACACCTCACAAAGAGCACAACGCCGATGAGCGTAAGGACGATCCATGAGAGGGTGTGCGGCGCGATCGGGTAGGGCTCGCGGTACACGGGGAGCGGGATCGAGGCCCACGCGTGGTACCACCAATCGGGGAAAATCGATTCGTTGGGGACCCACGGCCAGAGCAGGAGAAAATTGCCGTGCGTCACCAGATCGAAGGCGATGTGGAGAGGGCGCCGATCGCGAGCGAAGCGGCCGCGCGGGCGAGCGAGGGGAGGCGGGCGCCCCCGCGTCGAGGCGCGCCACCCACGCTCGCGGCGCGACCCGCCGCGCGAGCGATACCAACAAAGGCCGATCGGCACGCAGACGCCGATCCCAATCAAAGAGTGGCCGAGCCACTGACCCAGCTCGCCGCGGAAACCCCAAGCAAGCCCGTCGACCACGTCGGGCATCGCCGCGCCGACGCAGAGCGCCACGCCGTCGATCGCCCGCGGGAAGCGCCGCCAGAGCGGGAGGATCAGTCCTTGGTGAGAGGGAAAGGCGAGCGGCACCGCCTGCTAGTGACACCACTTATCCAGCCAAGCCCCCACCTGCTCGTGCCAAAACTTGCTGTTCTGCGGCTTCAGCACCCAGTGGTTTTCGTCGGGGAAGTAAAGAAAACGCGAGGGGACTCCTTTGCGCTGGAGTGCCGTGAAGACCGACATCCCCTGGGTGTCGACGACGCGGAAATCGTTGCCTCCGTGGATCACCAGCGTCGGAGTCTTCCAGTTCTTCACGAAGTCGATGGGGTTGTGCTTCGCGTAGCCCTCGGCCTTTTCCCAAGGAAGGCCGCCGTGCTCCCACTCGGGAAACCACAATCCTCGGTGTCGAAGTAGGCCATCCGCTCGTCGAGGTTGCCGTCGTGGGAGACGATGCACTTGAAGCGGTCGGTGTTCCCATTGATCCAGTTCACCATGTATCCGCCGAAGGAGGCGCCGAGCGCGGCGCAGCGATTGGCATCGAGGAACGGATACTTGGCAAGCGCCGCGTCGAGCCCCTTCATCAGGTCCTCGAACGGCGCGCCCCCCAATCGCCATTGATGGCATCGGTGAACTTCTGGCCGTAGCCGGTCGAGCCGTGGAAGTCAATGAAGACCGGCGCGTAGCCGCGCCCCGCGTAGAACTCCGGATTCCAACGATAATGGAAGTGGTCGCCGAAGGATCCTTGGGGTCCGCCATGGACGAGGAAGGCGACCGGGTATTTGTTGCCTTGCGAGAAGCCCGCGGGCTTCATCACGAATCCGTAGACGGTGTCGCCGTGCGCCCCTGGAAGCTGAACTGCTCGTAGGGGCCCCACTCGATCGCCGAGCAGCGGGCGTCGTTGAGATGGGTGATCGGTCGCGGATCGCTGCCGTCCTTCTTGATGGAGATGAGCTCCGCCGGCTTCGTGAGCTCGTCAGTGCAACACCACCAATCGGTCGCCCGCCTCGCCGACGAACGCATTGTTGCCTTTCTCGAGGAGGGTCGTCACCTTTCCGTTCGCGGTGTCGACGGCGAAGACCGAGTGATTCCCAAGATTGTCGGCGGTCGTGTAGATCGTCTTGCCGTCGCCCGACCAGTCGATCGAGGCGGCCGAGCGATCCCATGTGGCGGTGAGCGGGCTCACGGCGAGGCCGTTGCGCGTGGCGCCCGAGAGCTTGCCGACCACGATCGTTTGCTTGTCCGATTCGTAGCCGGGGCGCGCCATGGAGAGCCAGGCGGCGCGATCCCCTGCGGCGCGAAGGCGGGGGAGCCGTCGAGCGCTTTGTTGGCTTCCGTCCAGTTGAGCGGCTGGGAGGAGCCGTCGACCGGAGCAACCCACACATCGCCGTTGGTCGACCAGGCCGCCTCGCGCCCCACGTTCTTCGCGGTGAACGCTACGACGTCGCCGCGCGGCGCGATCGCGATCTCCTCGACCCCGCCGAAGGGCGCGGTCGGCGAGTCCGCGTCCATCGCGCGCATCAGGTCGACCGCCACGGCGTCGCCCGGGCGCCAGGTGAACACGTGGGAGCGCTTCCCATCTTCCCAACTATCCCAGTGGCGGAAGAGGAGCTCGTCGTAGACGCGCGCCTTCACGGCGCTCCCATCCTTTGTTGGTCTCGTTTCACGGTCTCGGCGGGGAGGTCCCGGGGTAGACCTCCATCGTCACCACGAATTGTTTTCCGTCCGGGAAGACGAGGAAGTTCCCCACGTCGAGCGGAAAATTGGTGATCGGCTGCGCCTCGCCGCCGTCGGTCGCGATCCGCCATACTTGGGAAGAGCCGCCGCGGGCCGACAGGAAGTAGATCGACTTGCCGTCAGGGGCCCAGCGCCCGCCGCTGTCGCTCGCCGGATGGTTGGTGAGCGGGCGCGCGCCGCTCCCGTCGACCGCGGCGAGCCACAGGTCGTTGCGCCCTTTGTTGGCATCCATGTCCGTCGTGCGCACTGTGAAAACGACCGACTTCCCGTCGGGCGATACTTGGGCTTCGGAGATCCGCTGCATCGCGAGCATGTCGTCGACGGTCATCGGGTGCTTCTGGGCCTGGGCGGCCGAAGCCAACAAAATCATGGGGAGGATCGCGGACGCGGTCGTTCTCACGGGGAGCCTCGGGAGGAGAGGATGAAGAGTCGCGCGGATCCTAACCGCGCGCCCGAAATCTCCTCCGCGCCACTCGATCCTTGACCGCCCGCCCCCGTGCCGGAAGTTCCTGCCGTGGACCCCGCACCCCCGGCCGGCGCCGCGCCGGCCCCGCAGCCTGCCCGCCCCTACCTCCTCGAGCGCGTCGGCGACACCGCCGTCGTGCAACTCTACGCCGACGGCTTCGCGCACCTCCCGCGCGATGCCAAGATACTTGCGTTTCACTTGGCGCAGGCGGCGATCGCGGGGCGCGACATCTTCCTCGATCAAAAGTACGAGCACGCGCTCGCGATGCGCGAGTGGTGCGAGGAGCTGTTCGTCCATCGAGCGGCCCTGGCACCCGCCGCGCGCGCGAGGTCGAGCGCTACACCAAGTATTTCTGGCTCAACAACGGGCCCCATCACCACGATTCGAGCCGAAAGGAGGGATTGCGCCTCACGCGCGAGGAGCTCGGCGCGGCGATCGCGGCCGCCGAGGCCGACGGCGCCAAGTTTCCTGGGATCCGTCGCGCACGCGCGACGAAACCCAACAATGGCTCGTCGAGGTCGCTTTCAATCCCGAGGTCGACCCGATCTGCACCAACAAATCCCCCGGCGCTGGCAAGGACATCCTCGCGGCGAGCGGAGTCGATTTCTACAGGGGGTCACGATGGAGGATCTCGACGCGTTCGCCGAGCGCTACGCTCTCAACTCGCGCGTCGTGAAGCGCGCCGACGGCACAATCGTCGAGGAAGTGTGGCGTTGCGGCGACGGCGGCAAGATTCCCCGGGGCGCTATGCCAAGGAAATCGGCCGGATCGTGGGGCACCTCCTCGACGCGATGCCCTTCGCCCCCGCGGCGACGCGCCGCGCGCTCGAATGCTTGGTTCGCGCCTACCAGACCGGCGAGGAGAGCGACTGGCGCCAATACCACATATCCTGGGTCGCCGACCGCGACGGCCTCGTCGACACCGTGAATGGTTTCGTGGAGGTCTACAACGATCCGCGCGGCGTGAAGGGGTCCTTCGAGGGGATCGTCTCCTACGTGAACCAACAAAAACTGAGGCGATCCGCAAGCTCGCCGCGGAGGCCTCCTGGTTCGAGGCGCGGATGCCCTGGGACGATCGCTACAAAAAACCGACGTCCGCGGGATCACCGCCAATGCCATCGATGTCGTGATCGAGACCGGCGACGGCGGGCCGTTCACGCCGATCGGGATCAATCTTCCCAATCCCCAGGACATCCGCGAGGAGTACGGGAGCAAGAGCGTCCAGCTCAGCAACGTGGCGGAGGCCTTCGAGAAATCGCTGATCCCGGCGCTGCGCCGCGAGTTCTGCAACGACGACGCGGAATTCCAGCGCGCCACAAAGTTGGGAATGATAGCGAGCGAGGTTCACACCAATATGCATGAGGTGATCGGCCACGCGTCGGGGCGCCAGGCCGAGCACGCGGGCGATCCGGCGAAATCGCTCCGCGAGTTCTACTCGACGCTCGAGGAGGCGCGCTCCGATTTGGTGGCTTTGTGGTTCATTGGGGATCGCGAGACGATCGCGCGCGGCATGTCCCCGGGATCCGAGGCGGCGCTCGCCGAATACGAGGGCTACACGCGCGGCTCGCTCCTCGTTCAGCTCCGCCGCTTCCCGCGCGGCGATCAGATCGAGGAGGACCACGCGCGCAACCGCCAGCTCATCGCGAAGTGGATCCTTGAGAACTCGAACGCGATTACCAAGAAAACCGTCGGCGGCAAGACCTACTTCGCCGTCCGCGACGCCGAGGAGTGGCGCCGCGCCGCGGGCGACTCCTCGCCGAGGTGATGCGGATCAAAGGGGAGGGGACTTCGCGGCGGGCAAGCGCCTCGTCGAGACCTACGGCGTGAAGTTCGACCCGAGGCTGCGCGACGAGGTCTTCGAGCGCGTGCGCGTCATCGACCCGCCGTCGTACACCGGTTTCGTCCAGCCGCGCCTCACGGCGGCGCGCGACGCGCACGGCGGGATCCTCGATATCAAGATTGACTACCCGCGCGACCTGGCGACCCAGATGCTCGAGTGGTCGGGGCGGCTGCGGCCGGCCGGTTGAGCCGCGCGTTCGCGGTGTAATCTTGGTATCGGGTCGGGTAGGCTCTGCGGCGATGCCGGGCGCGTCCATTCCCACCTATCCGTGCGCCGACGCGTTCGCCCTCGAGGAGGCGTTCCGCGCGCGGCTCGCGGCGGCGGCGCTCGGGCGCGCGGCCTTCACCGATCCGATCACCGTCGTGGCGCCGACCCGCCGATTGTTGGCAAGGTTGCAGGAGATCGCCGCGCAGGAGCTGGGGGCAGCCGCGGGGATCTCGTTCGTTGCGCACCGCGCGCTCGCGGAGCGGGTGTGGCGCCTGGCGGGCGAGGAGCCGCCGGCGCTCCTCCCGCGCGCGCACTTCGACGCGCTCGCGGCCGCATCGCTCGCCGAGGGCCGCGGCGACCTCGCGCGATCGCTCGCCGGCTTCGACGATTCGACGGATGCCGTCGCTTCGACCTTCCGCGACCTGCGCGACGCGGGGCGCGGCACCGGCCGATTCCCAATCTTCCGCCGCGGGATGCGGAATTGTGGGAAGCGTACGGGCGCTTCGAGGCGCGCCTCGCGGGGCTCTCGAAAGATGGGAAGACCGACGACGCGGGGCTCCTCGAGGGGCCGTCGCGCGCGCGGCGGCCGCGGGGAAGCGGCTCGGCGTGATCCTCCACGCGGGGGCCTTCGACCTGACGGGCACCGCGCGCGTCTCGTCGTCGCTCTCGCCGAGCATGTCCCTCTCGAAATCTTGGCGTTGGGGATCGGGGAGGGGCCGGCCTTTGCATTCGGCCGGGAGCGGATCGATGGGATCGGCGGCGCCGAGGCGCCGGCGTCGCGCGGCGGAAAGGTGGGAAACGGAAAAGTGGGAATCGGAAAGTTGGTGAGCGGATGGTTGGGGAATCACGCGCCATCGCTCTTCGGCGAATGGGTGCCCCCGCGCCGCCCGAGGCGCCGCGCCCGTTCGAATGGATCGAGGCCCCCGACGCGACGGCCGAGCTCGCGGCGGCCGCGCGCCGCGCGCTTCGTTGGCATCACGACGGCGTGCCCTCGAGCGGATCGCGTTCCTCGCCCGCTCCCTCGAGCCCTACGCGCCGATCCTCGAGCCGGTCCTCGGCGAGCATGGGCTCCCATTCTCCTCGAATGCCACACAAAGTCTCCTGCGGCGCCCAGCGCCGCGGGCGCTCCTCGATCTGTTGGATTGCGTCGCTGGCGACTACCCGCGCGCGACGCTCCTGCGCGCGCTGCGATCGCCGGCCCTCGCGCGCGCGGCGCTCCCCGGCGCACCGGCGCCGCTCGCGACCGACCTCCTCGACCGGGTCTCGCGCCTCTGGGACGTGGACGGGAAAGTTGGGTTCACGCGCGACCTGCGCCGCGCCATCCTCGAGGAACGCGCGCGCGGCGCGCAGGCGATGGGCGCGTTCGATTGGCAATTGAGGGGGCCGCGGCCCTCGAGCGAATCGTGGCGGCGATCGAGGAGGGGGCCCGCGATCTCCGCGCCGCCGATCGTTGGGATCGCGCCGCGGAGGGGCCGGCGCGCTCGCTCGCCGATTCTTGGCATCGACGGCGCCCGAGCCCAACGATCCTCCGCGGGCCAACGCTGGGGGCGGCGTCGAAGAGGCCTCCGCCGCCGTCCTGACCCTGGGCGCGCTCGAGGGGGTGGAGCCCTACCCGGGAATCGTGGGATTCGCGGCGCGCGCGCGCCGCGCGATCGCGGCGGCAGCCGAGAGCCCGTGGCGGCGCGACCTCGGCGGAATCCGTGTCCTCGATACCCAACAATCGCGCGGCCTCTCGTTCGAGTGCGTCGTTTTGTTGGGATTCCACGAGGGGCCCTTCCGCGCGAGGGCGCGGAGGATCCGCTGCTCCCCGACGCGTCGCGCGCGCGGCTCTCGCGCGCGACCGGGCGCGCGATCCCAATCAAAGGCTCGAGCGCCGACGAGGAGCGCTGGCTCTTCGCGCTGGCGCTCGGCGCGGGGCGCGCGCTAACGGTGACCTGGCAACGGCGCGATCCGCGCGGGCGTCCGCGCAACCGCTCGCCCTTCGCGCGGGAGCTCGAGCGGGCCGCCGAGCGGATCGCCGGCGCCGAGGCCGCAACTCACCGGACCGCGATCTCCGCCCACCCGGCGGCGCGGGCGGAGCGGATCGCGGGCGCCGATGGTTTGCTTCCGCCGCGGGAGGCCGTCGCCGCGTCGGGGTTATTGTTGGCAAATGGGGCGCGTGCCGTCGGCGAGGCCGCGGCGGCCCTGGGTCTCGCCGATTCCCAACTTTCGGCGGGGCTCGAATGGCTGCGTGCGGTCGACGACTTCGGGAGCGGGCGGGCGGCGCCGGCGCGTCGCGCCTCCGATTCGACGGCCTCGTGGATCCTTGGGATCTGGTGTCGCTCGGCGTCTCCGACCTCGAGCTCCTCGGCCGCTGCCCGCTCCAGTACCTCCTGCGGCGGCGGCTGCGGATCGAGCCGCTGGAGGAGCCCGAGTCCGATCCGCTCCTCGATCCCCGCGAGATCGGGATCCTCGTCCACGAGACGCTCCACCAGCTCTACTCGGCGGATCTCGCATCGTTGCTGAAGGGCGCGGAAGGACCCCAACTATCCGCCGCGGTCGACGCCGCGATGGAACCCCAACTTTTCAAGCCTCGAGCGAGGCGCGCTCCGGCGCCACGCGGCGCTCGCCGCGGCCACGCGGAGGCGTTGGCGCCGGGCGATCCTTGGCTTCGTGACCGAGGATTTGCGCGAGCTCGGCGCGATGGCGCCGACCGCGCTGCGCGTGGAGCTCCCGTTCGAGGCGGCGCTCGCGTTTGCCAACGAAAGCATCACCCTCCGGGGCGCTTCGATCGCGTCGTCGAGCGGCGCGGCGAGCGCGCTCTCGTGACCGACTTCAAGACCGGCGCGCGGGAGGTGGGCGAGTACGTCAAGCCGGCCGACATGCGGCGCGGGAAGACCACGCAGCTGGCCCTATACGCGCTTGCCCACGAGGCGCGCGCGGGCTCGCTCCCCGACGTCGAGGCCGCGCGGATCCACCCCGACCTCGATGCCAAGGATCGCGATCCCAAGAAAACGCTCGAGGCGGAGAAGCTTACGGAGTCGCGCGGCGTCCTCGAGTCGACCCTCGGCACGCTCCTGCGGCTGGCGCGCGCCGGGCGTTTTCCGATCACCCTCGACGAGAAGATGTGTACAGATCATGGGGTTCGGCGCGCCTGCCGGTGCTCCCACGCGCCGACGCGCGAGCGGGTCGGCGCCGCCCCCGAGTTCGCCGAGTACCACGCCCTCGAGGCGGCCGGGGCGCGCCCGAAGAAGGGGAGAGCGATGCCCAAGATTGAGCGCGCCGATCCCCCGATGCCAACGATCGCGAGCGGGCGGTCGTCGAGCGCGAGCGCAACGTGGTCGTCGTCGCCGGCGCCGGCTCCGGGAAGACGAGCCTGCTGGTGGAGCGGGCGCTCTATTCTTTGCTTTGGGGGCACGTCGAGCCGGGGCGATTCGTGGCGATCACCTTCACCGAGGCGGCGGCCCAGGAGATGCGGCGACGGATGCGCGATTCGCTCGAGGACCTCGAGTCGGCCTCGGGGGCGGATCCCAACTATCGGACGAAGGAGGGGCCTTCCTCCACGCGCGCGCCCGCGCCGAGGGGATCGCGGACGAGACGCTCCGCGCGCGCGCCCGCGCCGCGTCCGCCTCGATCCCCACCTCGGCGATCACCACGATCCACGGCTTTGCTCGGGTGCCTGCGGCGCCATCCGGTCGAGGCCGGGGTTCCGCTCGACCCGCGCCTCGACGACGGCGCCGTCCTCGAGACCTTCGTCGACGCGGAATGGTGGGAAACGCTCCGCGCGCTCGATCCCAACGATCCGGAGGCGGCCTTCGCGCTCGAGACCTTCGACCCCAACGATCTTCGCGAGTGGTTCGCGGGGCTCCTCCACCCCTCGATCCCCGGCGCGCCGGAGGACCCCGAGGATCGCGACGCGGCGGCGCGCGAGGCGCTCGGGTCGTGGATGGGGGCTGGGGCGATCGCCTGCGGGCGAGCGCGGCGAAGATCACGCACAAGAGCGGCCAGAAGTTCGCGGCGTGGCTTCGTGGGATGGCGGATCAGGTCGACGCGATCCTCGCAGGCGGGCTTCCCAACTATCTGAAGTCGAACCCGCCGCGCCTCGCCGGGGGCTCGAACACGACGCTCCCCGACGAGGAGATCAAGTTCGCCAAACGGGTCGAGCGCACGCTCGAAATCTTGCGTTCCGTCGACGATGCGGCGGTGGCGCGCGCCGTCGCCGTGCTGCGGCCGTTCGCCGCGGCCGCGCGCCGCAAGTTCCTCGCGGCCGGTTGGCTCTCCTACGACGGGCTCCTCGTCCACACGCGCAACCTGCTGCGCGACGATCCCAACATTCGGCGCGAGGAGGGGGCGGCTCCAAGCGATCCTCGTCGACGAGTTCCAGGACACCGATCCCCTGCAATACGAGATCGTGTTTTTCTTGGCGGAGGCGGCGGGCGGCGCGCCCGCGCGCGATGCGTGGAGCGTCCGGCTCGCGCCGGGGCGATTATTCTTGGTGGGCGATCCCAAGCAATCGATCTACCGCTTCCGCGGCGCCGACATCGAGGCGTATCGGCGCGCCGAGGAGAAGGTTCTCGCGGAGGGGGATTCGCCTCGCGCTGCATGCCAACTTTCGCTCGCCCGCCGAGCTCCTCGCCCCGCTCCATCGCCTCTTCTCCGATTGGCTCACGCCGCAGAACGAGGAGGAGACCGCGGCGCGCGCGGCCCCTTCCTACGAATCGATGGTGGCCCATCGCGACGGGCCGAAACCCAAGTTCGGTACCTCGCCGCGCGTGGAGGTCTGGTCGCCGGAGGCGTCGGACGATTCCCAAGAAAGGGGGCCGCGGCCCGCCGCCGCCGCGAGGCCGACTGGATCGCCGACGAGATCCATCGCCAACTATCGTGCGCGCCCGGCGACCCCGCGCACCAGGATTCCAAGGGGCGCCACGATCCCAAGGATTTCGCGATCCTCCTGCGCGCCTTCTCCGACGTGGCGATTTATGCCGGCGCGCTCCAGCGGCGCGGCATTCCGTATTTGTTGGAAGGGGGCGCACGTTTTACGAGCGGTGCGAGGTGGCCGAATTGTTGGCTTGGATCCGTGTTGTATCGGAACCCAACGATGCGGTGGCGCTGCTGGCGGTCCTGCGCTCGGCCGCCGGCGCCGTCCCCGACGCCGAGCTCGCGCGGTATGCCGCCGATTCGCCCGCGCCGAGGAGCGCGCCGGGCCGCTGGTCCGCGGATGCGGCCGTCGATTCCCAACAATATCCGGGGATCGCCCGCACCTTCGCGCTCGTGCGCGAGCTCCGCGCGCTCGCGGGGTGCTCCCCGCCGACGACGCCCTCCGCGCGATCCTCGATCGCACGCGGCTGCGCGAGCTCCACGCCGCCGGTTTCGATGGCGCGCAGCGGATCGCCAACTTGGAGAAATGCCAAGAAATCGCCTCGCGCCTCGCGCGCGAGGACTCGCTCCCGATCGATGGGATTGCGTTCGAGCTCGAGCGGAGAGCCAAAGATTCCAACGACGAGGGGAGGGCTCGCTCTCGGAATCGGGGATCGACGCGGTCTCGGTCCTCACGATCCACGCCTCCAAGGGGCTCGAGTTCGACGTCCTCTTCCTTGCCGATCTCGCGCGCGCCGCGCGAATCGCGCGCGCGCTCGGAGCTCGCCTTCCGCGAGCCGGCCGGCCCCGCGGGGCTGCGCGGTCTCGTCGCGTCGGCCAAGCGCAGCGGCAAGCGCACCACCGCGTCCGCCCTCGCGTCGCTCCGCGAGGCGATCCACGCGGCGGCCGAGGATCGGCGGATTCTTTACGTTGCGGCGACGCGCGCGCGCGAGCGGCTCGTGCTGGTCGCGTCGGAGCCGTCGCACGGACCCGCCAATTCCTGGATCTCGCGGATACGTGGGATCTTCGGCGCGGATGTGGGGAGCGAAGCGGGGACGATCTCGCCCGAGCGCGACGTTTTGTTGCGAATTCCCCAAAAACTCGGGACGGCGAGCCTCGCGCGCCGCGCGGAGGTGGATCTCATCGCCGCGGCGCGGAGCTTCGAGGAGCTCGCGGCGCTGGCGCGCGCGGGGGCGCGTCCGCCGATCGAATCGCCCTCGGGGCTGCGCGAGGAGCTCGAGGCGGAGGCCGACGACCCGGGAGCGAATCCCAACTATCGCACACGCGATCCCAATCTTCGGCGGCCGCGCGCGCCGTCGGCCTCGCGGTCCACTCTCTCCTCGAGACCGCCGATTTCACCGGGCGCGGTCCGCTCGCGAGCGACGCGGCGATCGAGTCCGCCTCGCGTCGCGCCGCGCTCACCGCCGGCGCCGAGGCAGTAATTGTGGTATCGGAGGTCGCGCGCCTTCTAGCGGCTCTCGCGGGTGGGCGATTGCGCACACGTCTCGCGTCCGCGCGATTGTGGGAAGGGAGCTTCCCGTCTTTTTACGGAACAAAAATCCTGGGCGCGCCGTGGATGCCAAGTATCAAACCCTGTACAGCATCACTTGCACAGGCATTGCCGATCTACTGATCGAAGAGAGGGACGGGCTCGTGGTCGTCGACTGGAAAACCGACGAGGCATCGAGCGAGGCGGAGCTGCGCAATGCGGCTGCGCGACATCGCACACAAGTGAGCTTCTACGCACAGGCCCTCTCGGAAGCGGCTGCGCGCCCCGTTCGCGGGGAGCTCTTTTTGTGCGCTTGGACAAGGCTGTTCCGCTCTAGCGCCGGCTCAAGTTTTCGGCGCGAAAAGGCCGATCTTCACGCGGGAACCGAAGCGGACGGAATCCGCGTGGAAGGGGAAAATAATCTGATGGGTATGCCGATGCCGCGGGGACGGATGCGCGAGCTTCTGTGCCTCGCCAGTTTATTGTTGGTATTCGCATCGCTGCCTTCGTGCGGCGGTCCCGAGATGCCCGCGAACGGCCTGGGCGACAGCACCGGCGGCACGGGCGGCGGCGGCGGCGGCGGCGGCCCCACAGGGGGCGGCGGCGGCAGCCCCGGCGATCCTCCTCCTCCCACCCCCGATCCTCCTCCGCCTCCTCCGGCGGGCGATCCCAATGCGGGGCTTTCATTCCTCTGGAAGGTCAACAGCGTGAACGTCACGCCGCCGGCCTTCGTCGACGCGCCCGGCCCCGCCGGCGCCGCGAAGAACGAGATGTCGCGCCTCCAGTACTCGCCGCAGCTCGCGCTCACCCTCTATCGCCGGTGGATCCCGGGCTCGGCGGTGTCGCTGCTCGAAGTGGCGATTTGGAACGATCCGCTCACCTGCACGAATCAGCCGGTCGCGGGGGCGTGATCCCGTCGGTCTCGATTCCCAACATTGAGATTTCAGTGGCCGGCGGACAGCTCTATCCGTTGCTTCCGGCCCTCACCTGTTGGCAACCGGTCATCGATGGCGTGCGCTACTCGCTCCCGCTCTCCGCGGCCGCGAAGAAGATCTGCGACGGCGCCGGCTTCGTGTGGCCATTCTTGGTGTCGACGGCCCCCGATCTTCCCAAGTTTACCGACTTGGCGGCGCTCTTCCCGACCAACCCGGGCTCCATGTGGACCACGGTCGCGAACAACTTCCCAACCAAACCGGACAACGAGGTGGCGGAGCTCACGACGGGGGCCTCTACTTCCCGGCCAACGCCGATCCTTGGCAATCGATGGGAAAGGACGTCCAGTACACGCCCACCACGGGCTTCCAGCCCGACTGGTTTTGGTGCCATCTCGGCGCGTACTACGCGCGCAACGATCTGATCGACATTCTTTACATCATGCCGACGGTCTATCGCCAGGCGGCGCGCCCGTGCCATTTCCATGGGCTCGACGGCTCCGACCCGGGGCTCACGTTCAACTTCTGCCGCCCCGGAAAATGGTCCACCAACTATCTGGGGCGCGTGCCGACCGATTTCAACGCGGACAGCATCGCCCCTACGCGGACGACCACGGCTGGTACGGCTACGACCACCAGCATGCGTCGATTCGGCGCGTGGCCGAGTTCGCGGAGGCGACGGGCTTCCCGTTCGCGTGGCAGGAGACCCGGTATTTCGGCGAGGTCGCGAAATGCATGCTCCGCCTCATCGACCCGGCCCCCCTACGGCAATGGCTTCGCGAACACGCCGCGCGGATACTTGGGATGGCTCGAGATCGCGTACCGCGCGTGGCGGCTCGATCCCACCTATGACATGTCGTTCCCCATCAAAGTGTTCGAGGACTTCCTGGAAACCGGCCACACGCAGCCGTTCGGCAAGGCGTGGGGGCAGCCCCAGGTGATGTGGGCGTTCGTCAACGACAAGTGGCTCACCGGGGGCGTCCTCGCGTCGGCCTCGTTCGAAGACCTGCGCGCCGTGCCGATCCTCCTGAAAGTTGGGCAACAGTTCGCCCGGCCGAAGCTCATCACCGGCGCGCTCGAGAAATCGCAGTGGTACGCCACGACGGGCTGGACCAACGGCGCCGAGGGAAGGGGATCGGGATCAAGAACTACGTCGCGCCGCTCACACCCAACAATTTCGCCGAGGCCGATCTCTCGGGCTACGGCCGCGCCGACGGCCTCGGATATTATTTGGCTTCGCAGTACCTGACCGCGAACCCGACGCCGGGCTTCAACACCCAGACGATCACCAACGTGGCGCAGCTCATCAAGGATGACTGCATCGCACAGTCGAACTGGAAGACCGATCTGAGCGGCTGGATTCCTTGGTAACGATCCGTGGGGCGCCTCGGCCTCAACGCGTGAGGCGCCCGCGCAGGCATCGCTCGATCGCTCGAGCCACCGCGGCGTGACCGCGCGCAGTCCAGTGGGGATCGTGTGCGAAGCGCACCGGCCCCTCGGACTGCTCGGTGGCGGCGAGCGCCTCGCCGACGTCGAGAGTTTCGGCGCCCGGCACCTCCGCGAGCCAAGCCGAGAGCCCCTCATGCACGATGAGCAGGGCGCTTCCGCCCCCAGCCACGTCCAACGCCATCTTCCCAAGTATACGACGGACCAACTCCCGCCCTCGCGGGTCGACGAACTCCGGCGGAAGCGGATCCGAAGGATCGAGAGATTTGCGAAGCGAGCGATAGAGGACCGAAAGCCGCTCGAGGAGCGAGTAAGGAACGGGAACATTCGTGAGCGATAGTTGGTGATCGCGGACGACGAACCGAGGCTTTCCCTTGCCGTAGACCCGGTCGCGGAGAACCTCCGCCACGTCGTTCTCGCACACGACGACCACGACCCACGTGGGCGCGAGCGCGAGCCCGTCCGACTCCAGAAGCAAACATTCCTGATCGGTGGCGTAGCCGCTCACAGCGAGGTTGCGCACCGGACGCCTGACGAGCGACTGCTGATTGGTCGGCGAGAGTCAGACCTTCGGGCACACCCCAACCAAACGCGAGCGAGTCGCCGAGGACCACGACTGGCGCGCCCGCCGTGCCGTCGGGAATGGGCGTGACGCGGCGAAAGCCGCAGGAGTCGATATGGATCTCGACGTCGAAGTCGTCGGTCGCGTGGCGGGTTGTCGCCGACGGCTCGTAGCGCCACCCGAGCCGGTCGTCGTGGATGACATAGTGGGGATTGGTCGTCGGTCCGAAAGTGAGCGAAGTCCGAACCCGCCAGACGACTTCGAGGAGAACCAACAGCAAGACTGGCGCTCCCAACGAAACGCCGAGCCGGACGATCCAGCGTCGCGCTCGGGGACTCAAGGTCATGATGCCGCGTCGCGCTCCTTCAGCGGGTGGAGGGGCGGCTCGTTGTGCCGGCGCGACTCGCGGGCGCCGTGAGGAGCGCCTCGAGCTCGCCGGGCGACGTGACGGGGAGCTTGCAAGCGCGGTTCACGCAGACGTAGGCCGCCGCCTTGCCGCCGATCTGGTCCATCGATGCCAAGAATGGGAGGCGCTTCGAAAACCAACTCTTCCGCTCCGGGCTGTCGAGGAGGATCAGGGCGGCGCCCGGGGACGCGTGGCGCTCCGCCGCTCGCAGGAGGGCCGCGGCGTCGGGGGCGAGGGTGCCGTCGGCGGCCCGTTTCCCAACGATCACCACGTGCTCGGGGGCGAGAGGAGCGCCTCGAGCGATACCAACATTTGCGGGAGGGCGGCCGGGATCGACTCGAGGCGCGTCGCAAACGCGCGCACCGCGGCCTCGCCCCGCTTTCGTTGGGTTTCATCGCCCGTGAGCTCGGCGAGGCGCAGCGCGTTGCTCGCGGCGACCGAGGTGGGGGCGGGCTCGGCGCCGTCGTAGTCCTCCACGAGACGCAACAGGATCGACGGATCCCCTCGGCGGAGCCGCGCCACGCGCCGCTCGTCGGCTCCAGGAATAGTTGGTCTTGGATCTTCGCGAGCGCGAGCGCGAGCTCCAGATGCTTGGTATCGAGGGTCGCGTCGTACAGGTCGAGGAGCCCTTGGACGAAGAACGCGTAGTCGTCGCACTGGCCGCGCAGCGCCGATTCCCGGCGCGGAATCGCCGCAGCAACTCCCACTTTTCGCGTCGCGCATCCGCCGCGCCACGAAGTCGGCCGCGCGCGCCGCCGCGTCGACGTAGCGCGGCTCCCCCAGGATCCGCCCCGCCGCGGCAAGCCCCGAGATCATGAGGCCGTTCCAGCCGGCGAGAATCTTGTCATCGAGCCCCGGGCGGGTGCGGCGGCCGCGAGCCGCGAAGAGCGTGCGCCGAGCCCCTCGATCGTTTGGTTGGCATCGGCTGCGGGGACTCCGAGGCGGCGTGCCACCTCTTCGATCTCGCGCGCGACGAAGAGGACGTTCTGCCCCGTGAGCTCGCCGTGCGGATCCTCGGCGTTCCCCGATTCCTCGACGCCGTACCGCAACGCGAAGGCCTCCGCCGCTTTCCCAAGAATCGATTTCAGCTCGGCCGCGCTGAAGACGTAGAACGCCCCTTCCTTCTTCTCGGGATGGTTGGGATCGCCTCCCGGAACCAAACTATCGGCGTCTTCCGCCGAGAAGAAGCCGCCCTCGGGGGAGGTCATGTCGCGGAGGACGTAGTCGCAGATCCCGCGGAGCGCCTCCTCTAGGGCGGATCCCGGTGATTTGCCAAGCTTCCGCGTAGGCGAGCGCCAGCTGCCCCTGGTCGTAGAGCATCTTCTCGAAGTGGGGGACGTGCCACCGCGCGTCGACCGAGTAGCGGTGGAATCCGCCGCCGAGATGGTCGTGGATTCCGCCGCGCGCCATCGCACGGAGCGTGGCCGCCGCCATCTCGAGCGGCGCCGCGTCGCCCGTCCGCCGATGCCAACGCAACAAAAAGAGCAGCACGCTCGGCCGCGGAAACTTGGGGGCGCCGCCGAAGCCGCCGAGGCGGTCGTCGTAGGCCCTCTCGAACCAAACGAAACCCTTTCGCAACATTTCCTCGGACGGCTCGAGCGCCCCCGGTGCCTCGGGCGCGCCCTGCTCGCGCATCTGTTGGATCGCCTTGTCGGCCGATTCCACGAGCTGCGCGCGCCGCTCCTTCCACGCGGAATCGATCCCGCGCAGGACGTCGAGGAACCCCGGCCGCCCAAACTTCGAGAAAGGTGGGAAGTAGGTGCCGCCGTAGAACGGCTTCCAATCGGGGGTGAGCCACACCGACATCGGCCAGCCGCCGCTCCCCGTGACCGCCTGCACGTACGCCATGTAGATCTTGTCGACGTCGGGGCGCTCCTCGCGGTCGACCTTGATGCTCACGAAGTTCTCATTGAGGAACTCGGCGATCGCGTCGTTCTCGAACGACTCGCGCTCCATCACGTGGCACCAGTGGCAAGTCGAGTATCCCACCGAAAGAAAGATGGGTTTGTCCTCTTTCTTGGCTTTCTCGAACGCCTCCGGACCCCAAGGATACCAGTCCACCGGATTGTGGGCGTGCTGGAGGAGGTAGGGGCTCTTTTCCTTGGCGAGCCGATTGGCGGGATGGGGCGCGGGGGCGGACGACGGCATGGATTCCTGCGCGGCCAGCGCCGCGGACCAGAGTGCGAGGATTGCCAACATTGGGTCGCGCCGCGCGGGGGCGCCAGTCCACGCGCCGGCGCGTTGCGCGACGTTCATCGCCGGCCGTTCATCGTCGGATATCGGCGAGGACCGAGTCGGCGCAGGCGAGCAGCGCGCGCACGTCGCCGAGCGTGTGGTCGCCCATGTGGCCGATCCGGAAGGTCTGATTCTTGAGCTTGCCGTAGCCTTCCGAGATCTCGTGGCCGCAGAAGTTGAGGCCGCGCACGAAGGCCGCCGTGTCGAGCCCCTCGACCTTCCGGCAGGAGGTCGTCGGGGAGCGGTGCTCCTCCTTCACAAAGTTGGGAAAGTCTTTGTCGGTCGCCCACGCGTCGACCATGTCGGCCATCTCCTTGTGGCGCGCGTAGCGGGCGGGGAGCGTCTCGCGCTCGATCGCTTCCAGCTGCTCGTGGAGGGCGTACAGGAGGCTCACCGCGGGGGTGGCCGGCGTCTGGTGCTTTTGCCAATCTTCGTCGGCGCGCACCAAATCCAAATAATAGCCGCGCTGCGGCACCGTGGCCGCGCGCTCGAGGAAGCGCTCGCTCATCGCCACGAGCGCGAGCCCCGGCGGCAATGCCAAGCATTTCTGCGAGCTCGCGATCGCCACGTCGATTCCCCAATCATCGAACTCGAACGGCGCGCCGCCGAGCGAGCTCACGCAGTCGACGAAGACGAGCGTGTCGGGGTGGCGCTTGCGCACCGCGCGCGAGATCTCGCCGACGTCGGAGAAGGCGCCGGTCGAGGTCTCGTTCTGGACGAAGCCGACCGCCTCGAGCGATTTGTGGCCACGCAACAATCCCCGATCGCGGCGGCGTGGAGGCCGTCGCCCCATTCGTGGGTGAGCTCGATCGTGGTGCGGCCGCAGTCGTGGCCGGTGCGGGCCCACCGCTCGCTGAAGGCGCCGTTGGTCGCCACACACCAACGTTGGAGGACGCCGCATCGGATCGCCGCCTCCCACGCGGCGCTCCCCGACGACGTGAGGACCAGCACCCGTTGCTTGGTCCCGAAGAGCGCTTTGAGCGCGCGTGTCGATGGAGGCGATCGTCTCCTTCATCTTCGTCCCGCGGTGACCGATGAGGGGCCGCGCGCAGGCCGCGAGAATCTCGGGTCGAACGTGGGTGGGGCCGGGAATCCAGAGTCGGGGATGGGTCATCGATTGTGGGAACACCAAGGATCTTGCGGAGCTGCAGATACGAGTGGGCGTGGAACCGCGCGGCCTTGACCACCTTTTCGCGGCGGGCGACGCCGGTGTACGCGATGAACGCGTCGACGGCGCCGGCGGCGGCGAGATCGGTGGCGCCGTCGCCGATGAGCGCCGTTTTCTTGCGTTCGTCGCGCAGCTCCTCGAGGACGATTCTCTTGCCATCGGCGCGCGCGAGCGGCGAGGCCTCGTCGAAGCCGGCGTAGCGGCCGTGGGTGTCGAAGAACAGATCGACCGCATAGACGCGGTGCCCCGGGATGCCGAGCGAATGGGTGAGGGGGATGAGGGTCTGCCGGAGCGCGCCGGAGACAACCCACACTTCGGCGCCGGCGCGCGCGAGCGCCTCGATCGTTTGCTTTGCGCCGCGGACCCGCCGCTCGACGTACATCGCCGCGACGAATGCCACCATTCGCACCGACGGCCGCACGCGCTCGAGCCGGCGGCGATAGACGCTCTCGAGCGGGATCTCGCCGCGCATGGCTCGCTCGGTGAGCTTCGCGACGTCGACGCCGCGCAGCCGCGCCAGCTCGTCGATCCCCTCGATTGCCGAGAGGGTCGAGTCCGCGTCGAAGACGACGCGGTCAAATGCCAACTTTGTCCTCGACTCAGTCACGCGTGCGCTCGTAGGCATGGCCGATCACCGGATGGTTGGGAATCGGACGAGGCAGGCCGACGCGACGCCGTCGACCGAGCGCACGGCCGCGAGGGCGCCGTCGTCGAGCTCGCCGCTCACGCCGAACACGCCGACCGCGAGCGGGACCGTTTGGGAGGCCGCCATTTGGGAGGCCACCATTTGGGATGGCGATGCGTGGGAACCATTTCTCGGAAGGGCGCCGAGGTCGACGCGGTCGATGTTCACGCCACGCTCGCCGAGCAGTGTGCCGATCCTTCCCACCATTCCGGGCCGATCGCCGTGGCGCGTCACCAACAAATCGCCGTCGAGCTCGGCGTCGAGGGGGACGCCGTCGAGCTCGACCAATCTTGGTCTTCGACCGAAGCAGGTCCCATCCATGCGAAGGGACGCGCCGCCCGAATAGGTGATTTCGACGGAGATGCGGTTCACGTAGTCACGGTCGCGCGGCTCGCGCGACTCCAAGATTTCAACACCCCGCTCGCGCGCGGGAACGGGGGCATTCACCGGATTCACCTCTTCTTCGAGGGTCGGCCGCAGGCAGCCGGTCAGGAACGCCGCGCGGAGCGCCGCCGCGGGGCGCTCTCCCCGAGCGCTCGAAGCGCTCGCCGCGGAAGATCATCGAGATCCGGCGGACCCGTCCGGCGGCAACCCCGCTCGAACTGTGGCATCCGGCGAAGGTGCCGAGGCGCTCGGCCAGCTCGGCGTAGGCGCCGAGCTCCTCGCGGAGCTCCTCGGGGAGGAGTGGCAAGTTGACCGCCGCGCGCGTGGCGCCGGTCTTCGCGAAGTCCACGATCTGCGCCGCCGCCTCGATCGCCACCCGCCGCTGCGCCTCCTCGGTCGAGGCTCCCAGGTGCGGAGTCAGGATCACCGAATCGATCGCGCGCAGCTCGGAGTCGGCGGGGAGCGGCTCGATTTCTGTGACATCGAGCGCGGCGCCGGCGACCTGCCCCGAGCGGAGCGCCGCCGCGAGACGCGCGCTCGTCGACGATTCCGCCACGCGCCGCGTTCACCAATCGAACCCCACGTTTGCAGTTCGCGAGCGTCGTTTCGTTGGAGGTGGCGCGTCGCGTCGACGAGCGGGCAATGCAATGTCAAGAAATCGGAGTGGGTGAGGAGCGCGTCCTTGTCGACGAGCGCCACGCCGGGGATCGGCGGCGCGTCCTGCGGGAGGAACGGATCGAAGGCGAGGACCCGCATCTTCAGGCCGAGCGCCCGGTCGGCCACGATCCGCCCGATCTTGCCGAGGCCGATGATTCCGAGGGTCTTCCCACAGATCTCGGTTCCCAAGAATCGCGCGCGGTCGTATTTCCCCGAGCGAATGTTACGATCGGCCTGCGCCACGTGCCGGGCCAATGCCAACAATAATGCAACGGCGAGTTCGGCGGTGGTGGTGGTGCTCGCGTCGGGAACGTTGGTGACCAAGATTCCGCGGCGCGTCGCCGCCGCCACATCGACCGTGTCGACGCCGATCCCGGCGCGGGTGATGACCCGCAGGCGGCGCGCGGCGTCGATCGAGCGGGCGGTGATCTTCGTGCGGCTGCGCACCAGGACCGCGTCGGCGTTCGCAATCGCTTCGCACAGAGCGGCCTCGTCGAGACCCGCGCGCGCGTCGACCTCGAGCCCCGCCTCGCGGAGCGCGGCGAGCCCTTCGGCTTCGATCGAATCGGCCACCAAGACACGGAACATGGGCCGAAACTTATACACAAAAACTGGCTTGGATACTCGGGGAAACCCGCGGCGCGACCCGCGCGCCGCCTCGCGCAACAGCGCGCCTCGCTACAGTACGCCTCGTTACATTGCTCCCCGTTACACTGCTCCCCGTTACACCGCGCCTCGCTGCAGCAGGACCACCTTCACGGTGCGCAGGATCACGGTCACGTCGAACAGCAGCGACATATTCTTGACATAGAAGAGATCGTACTGAAGTTTCTGGATCGCGTCGGCCTTGGTGTTGCCATACGGATAGCACACTTGCGCCCAGCCCGTGAGGCCGGGCTTCACCGAGAGCCGCTCCAGAAAGTAGGGAATCTCCTTGGCGAGCTCGTCGGTGAAATACTTGCGTTCGGGGCGCGGCCCCACGAACGACATCTCGCCGCGCAGCACGTTCCACATTTGTGGGATCTCGTCGACCCGCACGCGCCGGATGAATCGGCCGACCAGCGTGACGCGGTCGTCGTTCGCCGTCGCCCACACGGGGCCCGTGTGCTTCTCGGCGTCGGCGCGCATCGAGCGAAACTTGACGAGCATGAAGGGCTTCCCGTCGCGCCCGATCCGCTCTTGCTTGTAGAAGATCGTCCCCGGCGAGTCGAGCCGGATGGCGATCGCTGTGGCGAGCGTGATCGGGAGCGTCAGCGCGAGGCCCACCAAGCTCGCGAGCACGTCGAGCAGCCGCTTCAGGAGGAGCGTTAGGTGGGATTTGCTGAAGCCCTCGGAGAAGATCAGGTACGAGGGGCGGAGCGCCTCGACCGCGATGCGCCCCGTGACCCGCTCATACAACAATTCGCGCTCCTCGATCCGGATCCCACTCAAACGGCAACGTAACAATTGCTCGATCGGCAGCGCCTGGCGGCGATCCTGAAGCGCCACGATGACCCGCTGGACCCGCAGCTCGCGCGCGATGTCGTAGAGCTCGCTCGTCGGCCGCTCCAGGAGCGGAACGTTGGGATCGCGCCGCCGCAGGTGCTTCGGCGCCTCGTTGGGCCCGGGAGCATCCCGGCGATTTCGAATCCGCAGTCGCGGTGATCGGAGATCTCGCGCGCGAGCGAGAGGGCGAGCTCGCCGGAGCCGAGGATGAGGATCCGCTCCTCGAGCCCCCACTTCCCAACGATCCCGTGGAAGAACGCGCGGAAGACCGCGATCCCAATGAAAGCGCAGACCACCGTGGCGATGAAGCGCCACGTGCGGATGCGGATGTCCTCCGCCGCGACTCCGAATCCCAACGATTCGGTCGCCACTTGGAAGTAAAAGAAAATCGCCGCGAGGACGACGAAGGAGATCCCGCAGGCGGCGACGATCCTCGGGTAGCGCTCGCGCCGCTGCGCCGAGATGCGCCACTCGTAGAGATCCTGGAAGCCGAGCGTGATTTGGCAAACGATCGCGGCGAGCAGCGCCGTGAAACGCGCGTCGTAGATCTCCTCCGTGCGGATCTCGAACGGCGCGATCCGCATCGAGGAGCCGAGCGCGAAGATCAAGAATAGGAGCGCCGTCTCCGAGAGGACGAGCGCCAGCTTTCGGGCCGATATGTAGTGTTGGAAGACGCGGATCAAGCTACGAGGTCACGTCCCGCAGAATGGTGAGGTCGAGGAGTTGGCGATTGGCATCGACGACCACCTCCGCCACGTCGATCCGCCGCGCCGCCGGCGCGATTGCGATCGAGGCCGCGAGCGCCTCGAGCGAGCGCGCGAGGCGGAGCAGGCGCGCGGGGTCACCGACTCGGCCGGCGTCCCGCACGGGAACTCTCCCGCGGCGTTGCGCGTGCGCGTCTTCACTTCCACGGCGACCAGCACCCCATCTTCCTCGACCAAGAGGTCGATCTCGCCCAAGGGGCTCCGGTGATTGCGGGCCAGGATCCGGGCGCCGGCGCGCTCGTAGGCCTGGGCCACGAGATCCTCACCGAGCCGTCCGAGGGGCGGTTTCTTGGGAAAGGAGGAGCACCTTGGGGATCCGGGTGCCGGGGTGGCCGCCGGCGCAAACGCTATCGGCACGATCCGCGGGCCCCCGAGCCGGCTCACTTGGCGGGGGTTGCGGCGTCGGCCTTTTCCTTGTCTTTGGCTTCGAGGACCTGCGCCACGGCCGATCGTTGGAATGTGACGCGCACCTTGTCGGCGATCTCGACGACGAGCCAATCGTCGCTGATGCTCGCGATGTTCCCAACCATCCCCGATGCCAACAAAACGCGATCGCCTTTCTTGAGGTTGGATCGAAGGTTCGTCGCATCCTTCTGGCGCTTGCGCTCCGGGCGCAGGATCACGAAATACAACACCGCGAACATGATCAGCAGCGGAAGGAAGAGGCTGAGCGGGCTCGACGAGCTGGGTGCCTCTCCCGCGGGCTGCCCGGGATTGCCGGGCGCCCCGGAGCCTGCGTGCCCGCTTCGCCCGCTGGGGCGTTCATGGGCTTGGTGACCGGCTCGGCCTGTTTGTTTTGGAAAAGCCACTCGTGCGACGCGGCGTGGGACAAGACCACGAAATGGGACGGCATTGGCAACAAAACTCCAGCGGATCTTGGGAATGCGGAGAGGGGATCGGATTCCTTCCGCGGATACAGGATCGGGGCCGAGGATTATAGTGGCGCCCCCTCGTGACCCGAGAACGAACCGAAGCCACCGATCGCCGCCGCGTCGTCGTCGCCATGTCGGGCGGGGTCGATTCCTCCGTTGCCGCGCCTTCGAGCTGCGCGACGCGGGGCACGAGGTCATCGGCCTCTTCCTGCGGAACGGGATCTCGAAGCCGATCGGCCTCGGCGCGAAGACCCACCGCCAGGGGTGCTGCTCGCTCGACGACGCGCGCGACGCCGACGCGGTCGCGCGGGCTCTCGGCATTCCCTTCTATGTCATCGATTACGCGGCCGAGTTCGGCGCGATCATCGACGGATTCGTGGAGGCGTATCGCCGCGGGCGGACTCCCAATCCTTGTGTGGTATGCAACCGCGACCTGAAATCTGGATCGTTGGTATCGTTCGCGCGGACACTCGGCGCCGAGCGGGTGGCAACCGGGCATTACGCGCGCCTGGAGAGTGGGCGTTTGCGGCGCGGGGTCGACCGGGCGAAGGACCAGTCGTACGTCCTCGCGGCCGTGAAGCCCGATGGGCTGGCCGATGCCATCTTTCCGCTGGGCGCCCTCACGAAGCCGCAAGCGCGAGCGGGCGCGGCGCGCGGGGCTCCCCGTCGCCGAGAAGCGCGAAAGCCAAGAAATCTGTTTCGTCCCGAGCAATGACTACCGCGATTTGTTGGATTCGCGCGGCGTCCCCGGGACCCCGGGGCCGATCGTGCGCGAAGGGGGGCGATCGTTAGGGGAGCATGCGGGCTACGAACGATTCACGGTCGGGCAGCGGCGCGGGCCTCGGCGTCGCGGCCGAGCAGCCCTTTATGTGACATCGATCGATCCCGCGACCGCGACCGTGACGATCGGCCCGCGCGACGCGCTCGCGACGACGTGGCTCGAGTCCGACGACGCGAACTGGTTCGATTCCCAACTTTCCGAGCCGGGGAGCGAGCGGCGTTTCTTCGTCCAGCTGCGCGCGCACCACGAGGCGGCGCCGGCGCGTGTCGTCGCGCGCGAGCGGGGCGTTCGGGTGGAGTTCGAGTCGCCCGAGGCCGGCGTCGCGCCGGGGCAGCTCGCCGTGTTCTACGACGGCGAGGGGACCGTGGCCGGCTCCTGTTGGATCGAGCGCACCGGATAGCCGGACCGCCACCCATGGGCGCGCGTGCTTCGCTGCGGAATCCCGTCGGTTGGTTCTATGGCTTGGCGGCGCTTTTCTGGGAATCGCCGCGTGGAATCCCACGATTCCCGGCGGCGTCGGGGGCGCTCGCGCGCCGTTTTGTTGGATCGCTCCGCATCGGTCACCCGCGCCGCGGGCTTCCGGCTCGCCGACGCGCTCCGGCGCGCCACGGCGGCTTCGCCTCCGGCGATTCTTTTGTATCATCGAGTTCGCCGGGCGGGCGCGCCTCGCGCATGATTGGGAAAGCTTCGACGAGTCGAAGCTCGCGCAGGCGGCCGCCGACCTCGGGCGCGCCGAGGCGCCGGAGCCGCTCGAGACCGATCCGCACGCCGCCTTTGCGCTCGCCGAGGGTCTCCTCGCGCGGCGCGCGAATCCGGAGATCGTTATCGTTGGGGATGGGCGCGCGACCCGCGGCGGCGGGCTTCCCAAGGAGGCTGATGGCGTGCCGTGGGGGCGTCGCGGCGCCGGGAAAGCTCGCCCCCAATCGCGCGGTCGTATCGTTGGTGTTGCCGCGGAGCGCTCCGCCGGCGGGGAGCGTCGCGGTGCGCGCGGAGGTCGCGTGCGACGAGGGGGCCGCCGCGCCGCGCTCGATCGCGATCACCACGAAAAGCGGATCCCAATCTTCGCGCGTGACCGCGCCGCTCCGGGAGGTCGCGCCGGGGCGCCTGTTCGCCGAGGCGGCGATCGCGACGCCCCCGACGCCGACCTCGAAATCGAGGCGCGGATCGACGCCGGCGACCCATTCCCCGAGGACGACGCGGCGCGCGGCGCGGTGCGGCGCCGGGGTGTGGCGCGCGTCGGGATCTTCGGCGGAACCCCCGCCTTTTTGTTGGGATTGCGCGCGATACCAACGATCGCGCTCGTCGAGCTCGGCTCCGATGCCAACATTCCAGGCGACCTCGACGCGGTCATCGTGGCCGATCGAACCCGCGCCGACCTGGGCGCCGCCTTCGGCTCGATCGAGGATTGGGTCCGCGCGGGTGGGGGCCTCCTCTACCTGGGGCGCGGCGCGCCTTCGCGCTCGGCGGAATCGAAGGGACCGCGCTCGCCGACGCCCCTCCCGCTGCTCGCCGGCGACCCGGGCGAGCCCACCGACGAGATCCTGATCCTGATCGACGCGTCGGGCTCGATGGCCGGGGCGAAGTTCGCGGCGGCGAAGGAGGCGGCGCGGGTGCTCGCCGCGCGCGCGCCGAAAGCGGCCTCGGTGCGGGGCGCGTTCTTCCAAAGCCAACTATCGCCTCCCTTCGACATCCGCGCCCCCGCCTCGCGGGAGCGCCTCGACTCGATGGAGGCGCGCGGGGAGACCGCGGAGATGCGCGCCCTCGAGGAGGCGATCACCAACTTTCCGAGCCGCGGCGCGAAGCCCGCGCGCCGCCGGATATTCTTGGTGAGCGACGGCCTCGAGCGGGCGGGCGCGCGCCGCTCGAGGATGCCAAGAAAACGGGGGCGCTGGCCGCCGCGAACATCGAATGCGTGGCTTTCGCCGTCGGCGCCGACGCGGATCTGGAGTTCCTCCGCGCGCTCACGCTCGATGGAAAGAACGGGCGCGCGCTCCGTGTCGAGGAGGCTGCCGCGCTCGCGGCCGAGGTCGCGAGCGAGCTCGAGCGCGGCGCCCTCGCCCCCGGAGGAACCGTGGCGATTCAGCACCCGGCCGGCGCTCCGATTCGCCTCGTGGCGCTTCGGCCGGTCGCCGGCGTCGCCCGCACCAAGGCCCGCGAGGGGGCCCTCACGCTCGCGACCGTCGAGTCTGGAATCCCACTTTTCGCGTGGAGCGCGTCCGCGCGCGTCGCCGCGGTGGGGGTCTCGCCGGGCTCCGAGCTCGCTCCCAACTATGCGGGCGACGCGGATCTGTGGCGTTCGACCGTGGCGGCGCTCGCCCCCGACGACGCGCCGAGCGCGGCTTTGATTGGGAATCGGATCGAGGTCGACGCTCCGTCGGCGGGGACGCGGGCTCGCTCGAGCTCGTCCAAGGGAGCGAGCGCGCGATTCTGTGGCGAACCGGAACGCAAACTTTCCAAGGGGATCTCGGCCCGCTCCGCGAAGGCTGGGGTCGGGCGCGCGCCGGCGCCCGCACGCTCGGCCCGGTCTTCCTCGCGCGCGCCACGCCGATCGAGGCGTCGCCGCTGCTCAGCGCCGTGCCCTGGCCGCCGCTCAGCCGCCTCGCAGCTCCCGCCGGCGGCTCCTGGCGCCTCCCATCGTGCTTGGCATCGATCCTCTGCCTCCTCGTGGGAGCGTGCGTGGGGTGGTTTCCGAGGAAGGGCGCCTGAGGGCTCAAGAAAAGTTTCCGCGGGGCCGATCGAGACGGGGTCCCCAGCCCCGAGTCTCCCTATGCGTATCCCGACTTTCCTCGTTGCGATGGCCGTCCTCCTCGGCCTCGCCGCCGCCGGTTGCGAAACCACCGTGAACGGCCGGCCGCTTCCCAAGAAAGGCTCCGGCGAGTTCGAAGACCTATCGCCGTTCACCGCGGAAGACATCCAACAGAAGCTGAAGGACGTGCCCTATCTCCGCGGCCAGCAGGTTGTCGACGCGGGAGCGGAAGTGGCGAAGATCGGCGCCGCCGCGATTCCCATCCTTCAGGAGGCGGCGAGCGATTCCGACGAGATGCGGCGCGCGTTTGCCATGAATGTCATGGGGACGATCGGCGACCGCCGCGCGCTCACCACGCTGCGCCACGGAACCAAAGATCCGGTCACGTCGGTCCGCTACGAGGCGGCCCGCGCCTGCTTGCGCCTGGGTGATTGGACGACCGGCGCCCCCGTCCTCATCGACGGCCTCTCCGAGAACTCGATCTACATTCGCGCGCTCTGCAACGATGCGCTGCGCCGTCAGACGAAGCTCGACTTCGGGTTCAATCCCAAGGGGAGCGAGTTCGATCGCAAGAAGTCGATCACCCTTTGGCGCGGCTGGTGGGATCGGCACGAGAAGGCTACGCTCGGCATGCGTTAGGCGGTTCGCCCGCCCGATTGTTGGGTTCGGCGGATCGCGCCGAATCCCTTGGAAGAATCCGTCCGACCCTGCCTTCGTTGCGATCTCCTCGTCGAGGACGACCGGAGTTACTGCCCGCGCTGCGGAACATATTTGGGGTCGGTGAAGCTCGTGATCTCCCGACCCGCCGCCGCCGCCCCCAGCCAAGACGGCGCCACGCTCGCCTCCGCATATGTGGGAATCCTCGGTGTGTGCGGATTCCTGGCGATCGCCACGGCGGTCATCGCCCTCGTCGGGAGCCTGTAGCAGGTCGCTGAAAGAGTCATTCGGCCCATGCGCGGACCTTCTTGGCAATCTCATCGTTGGCGTGTCCTCGGCGTAGCTCTTCGCTACGCCTCGGACCCGCCGCCTCGATCTCGAAGTGGTTTCCCAAGTCTCTCGGGCTGCGCGCGGCCGGCGTCGCCCATCGTTGCATTGCCCCTAGCAGTGTTGCCCTAGCAGTGTTGCCCCTAGCAGTGTTGCCCTAGCAGTGTTGCCTCGTCCTCGGCGACCCAACCGGGTCGCCTGCGGCGAGGCGCCTTGCGCTGAGCGACGCCGCCTCGCGCTCGCCAATCGAGATACTTGTGAAACCACTTCTTGCCAAGAATCTCTCGCGCCTGGGCGCGAAGCACCTTTCAGCGACCTGCTCGGGGAGCCCATGAGCGTGGGCGCGAAGGCGGCGTGGGGGCGGCCCCGGCCGCCGTTTTGTTGGGATTGGCGATCTGGCTTTCGTGGCGGGAGGATCCGCGCCCCGCGGAGCCGCGCGGCGCGCAGGGGCCGGCGCCGCGTGTCGTCGAGTCGCGGAGCACGGCGCCGCCGGTCACTCCCTCCGACATGCGCGAGGAGTCCACCACAGAGGAGCCCGATGAGCCGATCGACGAGCCGTCGAGCCGGCCGGCCGTCCACCACGAGCCGGGGCAGGGGCCGATTCCGCCGGTGGATCTCACCAACATGGCGCCGGAGAAACTTGGGAAGACCCCCTGGTTCCGCCTGCTGAAGTCACAGAACGAGTGGCAGGAAATGTGGGATTCGATCCATGCGGACGAGCCCAAACGCAATGATCCGATCGAGGAGCCCCCGGGGCCATTGCCAATGATCGACGGGGAGGAGGCGGTGCTGGTCGTCGGGCTCGGCGATCGCCCGCGGATCGACTACGCGGCGATCTTCCAGCCGGTCGCGCCGAAGTTCGGCGAAGCTCGCTACCGCCTCGAGATCCAAACGATGGCGGGTCCGCCGGTCGAAGTCGCGACGCGCCCGGTGCGCGTGTGGTTCGTGCCGATCGCCGCGATGGGGAAAGTTGGGCTCGTCGTCGAGAACGAGAAGGGGCTCGAGATCGCGCGCTTCGACGTCCCGGAAAAAGTGACGTCGGAAAAGTGACGTTGTGAGCGCGCGAGGGCTCTCGCCCGAGGCGAACCGCCGGCTCCGACATGCGCGCGCGAGGCTCTCGCCCGAGGCGAACCGCCGCGCGCGCTGCAACTCCGGTCAGGACTCGGTTGCGGTTTCCTTCAGCGCTTCGCGAGGACCTCGAATCGCGGATCGTTGCGCAGCGCGCGGAGGTCGCGATCCTTGAGCATGTGCTCCACGTCCTCGTATCCGAGATCGACGGCGCGCGTGAGCTCTTCGATGCCATCGTCGATCCGCCCGAGCAGCGACAGCGAGCAAGCGAGGTTGTAGTGGACGATCGGCTCCTCGGGCTCGAGCCGCACGAGACGCTGATCGACCTGCAGCCCTTCGTCGTATCGGCCGAGGCGCGTGAGCACCGCGCCGAGCTCGACCAGCGCCGCCAGATTTTCACGACGATCCGTCTCGAGCGGAGCGTCTTCACGAGGAACTCGTCGCCGGAGCGATCGAGCCAACGCTGCGTTTGCGGGTCTAGTTTCACGGCCAACTCCTTCCTCGCTCGCGCGAAGCTTTCTGTCAACGGGCTAGCGGGGGCGGGTAGGTTCATGCCGCGCGCGCAGGGGGCCGATCCTCCGATTCATTGACTCCGACGCCGTTCCTCGCCACGATCGATCCGCAGCGCACGAACCCACGCATCGAAATCCCAGTGAAAGCGCCCGCACGTCCCATGGAACTCCGAGGTCGCCGTCCGTGAAGATTTACTTTTGCGATATTTGTAACCAGAGCATTCCGATCAAGGATCTCGACGACGGCCTCGCGGTCGCGGTGAAAGGCAAACTAATTGCGCCGCATGCAACACCGCCGCCGCAAGCGCAACAAAAACGGCGACCGCCTCCACCGCGGCTCCGGCGAGCGGCGGATCGACGGCGCGCGACGTGGGACTCGTCGTCGTCGCGGCGGCGCTCGGCGCCGGCGGCGCGTGGTTCCTCGTGCACGACTCGCAAAAGAAGCTCGAGGCGCGGCTCATGTCACAATTGTCCGACGCGGTCTCCAAGGGGTCCGACTCGGGGACGCGAATCACGGAGTCGCGAGTGATCTCGACGCCGCGCGCCGATCGATCGACGCGCTCAAGAAACAGATCGAGGACGAGGCCCTCGAAGACGCGGCGCGCCGCCAGCACGACCAGGCGGGGGTCGAGGCGCGGATCGAGAACATCAAGAAATACATGCGCGAGTCCGAGACGCTGAAGGAACGGGTCCAGGAGCTGGAGGTGCGCTCGGCCGCCGCCGCCGATTCGAACGGCTCGGTTCAGCGGGACGTGGCCGCGCTCCGCGGGCAGATTGAGAGCTCGTCGCGAACATCGGAAAGATCGCGACGCCGGGGCCCGCAAGCCAGCCGGTGAAAACCAACGAAGAGGCGTCGCCGCCGGTCGCCAATGCCAATCCCACTCTTCCGCCGCTTCCCAAGGATCTCCAAGACGTTGCCAAGAATCTGAAGTCGGGGAGCCGGGGCTCCGCTTCGACGCGGTCGAGCAGCTCGGCAAGAGCCGCGATCCGCGCGTGGTTCCCTATGTCGCGGGGGCGCTCGGCGACTCGGATGATTTCGTCCGCCGCGTGGCGGCCGAGGTCCTCGGCGATCTCAATGCCAAGACTGCGATCCCGCTCCTGATCGACGGCCTCATGGACGAGCAGCTCCACGTGCGCCAGGCGGTGATCGGCGCGCTCCGGAAGGTCTCCGGGCAGAACATCAAGTATGACGAGTATGGCAAGAAAGAGGAGCGGGTGAAGCAGCAGCGCCTCTGGAAGACGTGGTGGGATCAAAACCAAGAAAAGATTCTGCAGAACTAGGCTACGCCCTCGCCGCAGGCGCTGGTGCGATGACGGCCAATACCAACAATCGCGACGGCGTGTCGTTCTTCACGCCGTGGGGAGCCCGGCGGGGCGGCGAGGACTTGCCCCGCGCGCAGCCGGTGCTCGGCGCCGGCGAGCGTGAAGAGCCCTTCCCCTTCGACGACGAGGTAGACCTTGTCGGCCCCCGCGTGGGCGTGGGAGGCGTGCTCCTGCCCCGGCTCGAAGGCGTTCAAGCCGACCAGCAGGCGCGGGCTCTCGAAGATAGTTGCCTTCCCCATTTTCGCGGCCGAGTAGACGGCGGCGGCCTTGGGGTCGACCGGAAGGGGAGGGGCGTTCATGGATGTTTCGCTTGGGATTCGAAGTCGGGACTTCTCGTGGGAAGCCAACTCCCTACACTTCTGCGCCCCACCAACAAACCGAAATCCAAGGGCGACACGATCGCCTCGGCCCAATACCCATGCCCCACCGCGTCACGCTGATCCCCGGAGATGGAACCGGTCCCGGATTGATGGATGCCACACGGCGCGTCCTCGAAGCGACCGGTGTTGCATTCGATCTGAAATGGGGAAGCGGGAATTGACGCGATGGAGAAGACCGGCACGCCGCTCCCCGACGCGACGCTCGAATCGGTGAAGCGGACGAAGTGTGCGTTGAAGGGGCCGGTCACGACGCCGGTCGGCACGGGTTTCCGCTCGGTCAATGTGGCGATGCGCGCGGCCTTCGATCTCTACGCGTGCGTGCGCCCTGCAAGAGCTACCCCGGCGTGCGCTCCCGCTATAGCAACATCGATCTCGTGATCGTGCGCGAGAACACCGAGGACCTCTACGCGGGGATCGAGTTCGAGAAGGACAAGGCCGATACCAAGGAATTGGTGGATTGGATCTTTGCCAAGCAACCGAAGGCGCGGCTCCGGCGCGATTGTGGCATCTCGGTGAAAGCGATCTCGGCCTCGGGGACCGAGCGAATCGTGCGCTACGCGTTCGAGTACGCGCGCGCGAACGGCCGCAAGAAAATCACGGCGGTCCACAAAAGCAACATTTTGAAATTCTCCGACGGGCTCTTCCTGTCGGTGGCGCGCGAAGTGGCCAAGCGCTACACGGACATCGCCTTCGAGGATCGGATCGTCGACAACATGTGTATGCAACTGGTCCAGAAGCCCGAGGATTACGACGTGCTCGTGCTGCCGAATCTCTATGGTGACATCGTGTCCGATCTGTGCGCGGGGCTCGTCGGGGGCTCGGCGTGGCCCCCGGCGCCAACATCGGCGACGGCGGGATCGCGATCTTCGAGGCGACCCACGGCTCGGCCCCCAAGTACAAGGGGCAGGACAAGGTCAATCCCACCGCATTGTTACTATCGGGAATGTTGATGTTGCGCCACTTGGGGAGACGCGCGCCGCCGAGCGGCTGGAGAAGGCCGTCTCGAAGGTCATCGCCGACGGAAAGCAGGTGACCTACGACCTCAAGGCGCGGCGCGACGATCCCACGGCGGTCGGAACCCAACGAATGGCCGACGCCGTCGTCGCGGCCATGGAACGCTGAGCCCGGCCCAGCGGCTGGAAAGTTGGGATCGCGCGTGCCGTGGATTTCGGTCGTTCTTCGGGGCGCCCTCCTCATCGTTGGCATCTATGTCGCGCTGGCGGCCCTCCTCTATTTCCTGCAGGACAAGCTCATCTATCCGGCGCCGCGCGGAGGGTGCGCACGCCGCGGGAGGCTGGGCTCGAAGGGGGCGAGGCGCTCGAGATCACCACATCCGACGGCGTGCGGCTCCACGGCTGGTTTTTGTGGGCTTCGCCCGACCGCGCGCGCGGCGCCCCGACGCTCCTCGTTTTCCATGGGAACGGCGAGAACGTCACCGGCGACGCGGGCTGGCATGGATTGTTGCGTTCGTTCGGCTGCAACGTCGCGGCGGCCGACTACCGCGGCTACGGCCTGAGCGACGGCGCGCCGAGCGAGAGCGGCCTCATCGAGGATGGGCTCGCCGCTCTTCGCGCCGTCCGCGCGCGCCCCGACGTGGACCCGCGCCGGATCTTTTTGTTGGGAAGCTCGCTCGGCTCGGGGGTCGCCGTCGCGGTCGCGGAGCGCGAGGAGGTGGCGGGCGTGATCCTCCAGTCGCCGTTCGATTCGCTGCGCCGCGTCGCCCTTCGCCACTATCCCATCTTTCCGGGATTCTTGGTGAGGAGCCCTTTCGACTCGGCGGCGCGGATCGCGAACGTGAAGGCGCCGATCCTGGTCCTCCACGGCGATCGCGACACGATCGTGCCGATCGAGTCGGGGCGAGCGCTCTACGCGGCCGCGCGCACGGGGCGGGGCTTCCAGGAAGTCGCGGGTGCCGGGCACAACGACCTGGTCGGCCTCGCGGGCGATCGCTACGGGCGTTGGATCGGGGATTTCATTCGGGGCGCGCCGCCGAACAAGTGATCTCCCGCCGCGCCGCGCGCCGCAGTAAGATCCCGACCCCTTTGTTCGCATCGGCGATTCCCAAATCATCCCACCACCGTCCTCCCTATTCGCAGGGCATCGATCACTCCATGGCGCGTCGCAAAGTCACCGTTGTTGGTTCCGGATTCGTGGGCTCCACGAGCGCGCAGCGCATCTTCGAGTCGGGGCTCGCCGACGTGTGCCTGATCGACATCGTGGAGGGGAAGCCGCAGGGCATCGCGCTCGACCTGATGCAGGCGGCGCCGATTCTTGGTGTCGAGGGAAGATCGTCGGCACCAACAATCCCAAGGATACGTACGGCTCGGATGTGGTCCTCATGACCGCCGGCATGCCGCGCAAGCCGGGCATGGACCGCAGCGATCTCCTCGAGATCAACGGGAAGATCATCAATGATGTCGGCGACTACGTGCGCAACGGCTCGCCCAACGCGGTGGTGGTCGTCGTCACCAATCCGCTCGACACGATGGTCTACCAGATGCAGAAGCGGACCAAGTTCTCGCCGGAGCGTGTGGTCGGCATGGCCGGCGTCCTCGACTCGGCGCGGATGCGCTGCTTCCTCGGTGCCGAGCTCAATTATGGTGTTTCCGACATCGACGCGATGGTGCTCGGCGGCCACGGCAACTCGATGGTGCCGCTCCCGCGCTTCTCGACCGTGAACGGCGTCTCGATCGAAAAGTTGATGACCAAGGATAAGATCCATGCCATCAATGAGCGGACGCGCAACGGCGGCGCGGAGATCGTGAACCTCCTCAAGACCGGCTCGGCGTACTACGCGCCGTCGGCCGCTTCGGTGGCAATGGTGAAGTCGATCGTCAACAATGAGCGGAGGCTGCTCCCGTGCGCGGCCCACCTGCGCGGGCAATACGGCCTCGAGGGGATTTACTTGGGAGTGCCTTGCGTGATCGGCGGGCGCGGCGTGGAAGATATCGTTGAGATCCCGCTCGAGGCGGCGGAGCGCGAACTCCTCCACAAATCGGCGGAAGAAATCCGCAAGGACATCGCGATCCTGCGGCAGAAAGGGCTCCTGCAGGACTGACACGCGTTTTGCTGGGGTCGCGCAGTATTGTCCGCGAGCTCTGGTCAGAGACCAACCGCCGCGCGAGCAACCCATGACCAAGTTTCGCACCGAATCCGACTCGATGGGTTCCATCGAGGTCGCCGCTGACAAATATTGGGGAGCCCAAACCCAACGATCGCTCCAGAACTTCAAGATAGGCGGCGAGCGGATGCCGATCGAGGTGATCCACGCGCTCGCGATCGTGAAGGCCGCCTCGGCCGAGGTGAACTTCGAGCTCGGCCTCCTTCCCAAGGATAAACGCGACCTCATCGTGCGCGCCGCGGAGGAGGTCATCGCGGGGAAGCTCGATCCCCACTTTCCGCTGGTCGTGTGGCAAACGGGGAGCGGCACGCAGACGAACATGAATGTCAACGAAGTCATCTCGAATCGCGCGATCGAGATGGCGAAGGGTGTGCTCGGCAGCAAGAAGCCGGTCCATCCCAACGATGACGTGAACAAGAGCCAGTCGTCGAATGACACCTTTCCGACCGCGATGCACTATCGCTGCGGTGGAGGCGCTCGCCGGAAAGTTGGTTCCCGCGGCGAAGGCGCTGCGGAACGCGCTCGCGGCGAAGGAGCGCGCGTTTCGTGGGATCGTGAAGACGGGGCGCACCCACCTCCAGGACGCGACGCCGCTCACACTCGGCCAAGAGTTCTCCGGATATGTGGCATCGATCGACCTCGCGTGTGAAATCGATCGAGCGCGCGCTCCCCAACTGCAATCAGCTGGCGCTGGGCGGCACGGCGGTCGGCACGGGGATCAACTCCCATCCGAAGTTCGCCAAGAAAGTGGCCGCGGCGATCGCGAAACGCACGGGTCGCCCCTTCGTGACCGCTCCCAACAAATCTGCCGCCCTCGCCGGCCACGAGCCGCTCGTCGCCGCGTCGGGGGCCGTGAAGGCGCTCGCCACGGCGCTCTTCAAGATCGCCAACGATATTCGTTGGCTTTCGAGCGGCCCCGCTGCGGCATCGGCGAGCTCCGGATCCCCGAGAACGAGCCGGGGAGCTCGATCATGCCCGGCAAGGTGAATCCCACACAATCGGAAGCGATGACGATGGTGTGCGTCCAGGTGTTTGCCAACGATACGGCCGTTGCGTTCGCGGCGGCGTCGGGGAACTTCGAGCTGAACGTCTACAAGCCGGTCCTCATCGATAATTTCCTTCGGTCGTGCCGGCTGCTCGCCGACGCGAGCGTCTCCTTCCGCGAGCATTGCGCCGAGGGGATCGAGCCCGACCGCGCGCGGATCGGCGACCTGATGGGGCGATCGTTGATGTTGGTGACCGCCCTCAACCCACATATCGGTTACGACAAGGCGGCCAAGATCGCCAAGGCCGCGCACAAGGATGGCAAGACTCTCCGCGAGGCGGCGATCGAGCTCGGTTTCTGCACCGCCGACGAGTTCGACCGCTGGGTAAAGCCCGAGGCGATGACCAAGCCGAGCCTCGATTGAGCCGGCCAAGTCCGAATGACTTTTCCAGCGACCTGATAGACTCCACTCCCCATCGACGGGCGCGTCTCCGCGTCCCACACACCGACTCCCATGAAGACCAACGTCCGCCAGAGCAACCGAAAGCGTTCCAAGAAAGTGGGTTTCCGCACCCGCTCCAAGACCGTCGGGGGCGCCGCATCATCCGGCGCAAGCGCCAGAAGAGTGGCAAGTTCCGGGTCGGATAGCCGCAGTTGCGCGGTTTGGCGATCGGTTCGCCTGATGCGCGCATAAGATTGGCCTCGCACCCCGTGACGAGCGCCGATCCCCAAGCATCCAGCGCGTCTCCCGCCAATCCCGCGTCTCTCCTCGGCGCGCTGCGGGTCGGCGGAGTCCTCCTCGTCTTCGGATTCCTGTCGGTCATCGCGTCGTATCTGATCTTCCAAAAGGGTTGGGTCGCGCCCGAAGTCCGCGACTCGACCGCCCTTACCCAACTATCCGGACGATTCGAGGACCTGCGGGTCGCGATCCTCGAGGAGCGGATCGCGCGCGGCTCGTCGGTCGGGGAGCGAGCGTCCGCGGCGGTCGAGCGCACTCCTGCGGCGCGCGAGGAGATCGAGCGGAGCGCCCAAGCCACCGATCGCCGCTGGAGCGATCTCCGCAACGTCGCGGCCGCGGCGCGGGCCGCGCAGATACTGGGAATGGCGACTCGCGCGATCCTCGGGTTCCGCTCGAGAGAGCGATCAGGGGTGGCGCCTCGCGGCCAATGTCAACGATCGCGGAGCCGAGGACGTGGCGTTCGTCGACGTGCGGCGCCGACTCGACGAGGCCTCCGCCACGATCCGCGCGCGCGACGTGGAGTTCAACAAAGCCTTCGACCGGCTCATCGCGATCCGCACTTGGCTATTGTTGGGAATGAGCTTGGCCGGCGGGCTCGCGGCGTGGATCGCGACGCTCTACGCCATCCGCCGCAGCCGCCGCTCTCTGCGGCGGATCGCCGAGCACGTCGAGGCGATCGAGTCGGGGAGCTCGCTCCGCGATCGATGGAGAGCTTCGAGGAGATCTCCGAGATCAACGTAAGGCTGAATCAGCTGGGCGATGTCCTGCGCCACTCGCGTGAGGAGGCGCGGCGCGAATCGCACGCGGCGGGGGCGCGCCAGGCCGAGCTCGAGTTCGCCAACGATCTGGTCCTCGAGCTCTCGCGATGCCGCACCGAGCACGAGGTGATTGCCACCTTTGCGCGGCGCGTTCCCGACGCGCTTGGTGCCGAGGGATCGAGGTGCTCCACCTCGTCGACCCGCCGGGGATCCTCGAGGAGCTCCCGCCGGCGCCCGCCGACGAATCCCACCCCGCGCGGATCGTCGCCGACCCGGCGAGTTGCTTGGGATTCCGCGCGATGACCACGGCCCCCGCCGAGAACGATGCGATTCGATGCCCCGCTTCGCCGCGCCCGGCGCAGGCGGCCCTGTGCGTTCCCATGCAAACGGCCCACGGCCAGATCGGCGTGGTGCACATCTGCGCGCGGCCGGGTGAGCCGATCACCAACATTCCGCGCGGCTTCGCCGAGACTTTGGTTCGAGTCTTCGCCCCCGCGATGGAGAACGCGCGCCTCCTGCGCGAGTCGATCGAGCGGGGGCGACCGACCCGCTCACGGGGCTCGCCAATCGCCGCCGCCTCTTCGAGTTCGGGAGCAAGGCGCTCGCGCTCGCCGTTCGCCAACAATCGCCCTTCGCCGTGGTTGTGTTGGATGTGGACCGGTTCAAAGCCATCAATGACGAGCACGGCCACGAGGCGGGGACCGCGCCCTCGTATTGTTGGCAAAGGCGCTCCAGGGGACCCTGCGCGAGACCGACCTCGCCGCGCGGATCGGCGGCGACGAGTTCGCCCTCCTCCTCCCCGGCTCGAGCGCGTCGGCGGCGGCGCAGGTGGTGGAGCGGACGCGCGAGCGCCTCGCCGAACACCAAGAAAAGGCGCTCTCATTTCCGATCCACGTGAGCGCCGGCGTGGCCGAGCTCTCGCCGCCGGCCACGGGGCTGAATGAGCTGCTGGCCCTCGCCGACCGCGCCCTCTACGACGCGAAGCGCGAAGGGCGGCCGCGCGAGGCTTCCGCGCCCACCACGCCGGGAACTGATTCGACGGGGTCTCACACCAGCGCGTCCGAGCGCCGCGTGTGCGTTCGTTTGTCCTTGGGCCTACCATGTCGGGCCGCTTTTCCATGGAACCCCAACGCAAACGACCGACGCCGCAGGAGCGCGTGCGGGCCCTCCTCCCGACGACGCTCGAGGAAGCGGCCGCGCGCGGGTGGAACGAGCTCGACATCGTCCTCGTGTCGGGCGACGCGTACGTCGACCACCCCTCCTTCGGCGCCGCCGTGATCGGCCGCGTGCTCGAGGCGGAGGGCTACCGCGTCGGAATCTTGGCGATGCCCGATCCGCGCACGCTCGAGTCGTTCCGCGTGCTGGGGCGTCCGCGCCTTTCTTTGGTGTCACCGCCGGGACCATCGACTCGATGGTCACCAACTATACGGCGGCGAAGCGGCGGCGGCGCGGCGACGTCTATCGCCCGCGCGGCGCCGAGCCGCGCCCCAACCGCGCCACGATCGCCTACACGGCCGCCTGCCGCGGCGCGTTCCCCGGCGTCCCGGTGATCGTCGGCGGCCTCGAGGCCTCGGGGCGGCGGCTCGCCTACTACGATTATTGGGAAGACGCGGTGCGCCGCTCGATCCTCATCGACTCGAAGGCCGATTTGTTGGTTTGGGGGATGGGAGAGCGGCAGGTCCTCGAGGCGGCGCGGCGGCTCGCGGCGCGCGCGTCGGCTGGACACCAAGAATCGGCGCGCGGAGCCGATTTGGATGGGATTCCGATGACCTGCGTCGTGCGGCGTCGGATCGACGACATCCCGAGTGCGCGCCTCGTGCCGGGCTTCGAAGCGATCGTGGCCGATCGCCGCGACCTCGTCCCGCTCTTCGAGGCGGTGCGCGAGGAGAGATTGGCCTTCGAGCGCGCCGATCGCCCAGCCCCACGGCGACCGCTTCGTCGTTCAATACCCGCCGCTCAAGCCGAGCACGCCGGCCGAGGTCGACCACTATTACGACCTCCCCTACACGCGCGATTGGCATCCCAATTATGACGAGGCGGGGGAGTCCCGGCGCTCGAGCCCGTGCGCTGGTCGGTGAACACCCACCGCGGCTGCTTCGCCGATTGCTCGTTTTGTAGCATTACGTTCCACCAGGGGCGCGCGATCCAGCAGCGCAGCGCCGAGAGCGTCCTGCGCGAGGTCGCAAAGTTGGCATCGCACGTGGATTTCAAGGGGACGATCACCGACGTCGGCGGGCCGACGGCGAACATGTATGGCCTCTCGTGCAAGCGGCTCGAGCGGGGCGAGGCGTGCCTCGATCGCGACTGCGTGACTCCCGATCCTTGCCCCGCGCTTCGTTTGGATTCGCAAGCGGAGGGATACCGGCGATTGTTGGGATTGGTGCGCAACGCCGAAGGGGTGAAGCACGCGTTCGTCGCGAGCGGGTCCGCTACGACATGCTCGAGGGAAATCGGGGGAGCGCCTCTTCCAAGACTTGGTGAAGAACCACACGAGCGGCTGGATGAAGCTCGCCCCCGAGCACGCGAGCGACGACGTGCTGCGCCTCATGAACAAGCCAAGATTCGAGAAGTACGAGCAGTTCGAGGATCGCTACCGCAAGGCGTGCGGCGAGATCGGCAAGGATCAATACTTGGTGAACTATTTCATCGCCGGCCACCCGGGCACGACGCTCAAAGCGGCCGTGGATCTCTTCGAGAAGTTGGTATCGCGGAACTACTCGCCCGAGCAGGTGCAGGAGTTCATCCCGCTGCCGATGACGCGCGCCGGCGTCCAGTACGCGGCGGGGATCGATCCGATCACCAAAGGAAACGGTCTACGTCCCCAAGGGGGACCACGAGCGGCGGCTCCACAAGGCGCTCATGCAGTGGAAGTTCCCCGAGAATCGCAACCTCTGCGAGGAGGCGCTGCGCGCGCGTGGGACGCGAGGATTTAGTTGGGAAGCTCCCGAAGGCGCGGAGCGGCGAGCGGCGCCCGCGCCCCGGTCCCGAGCGGGTGAACTGGGAAGAGGCGGCGGACCTCGACGTCTGCGCGTAGGCGGTTTCGCGCGCCTGGGCGCGAAGCACCTCTTCAGCGACCTGCTACGGCGCGTGCGCCTCGCCGACCCCGCCTCCTCGACCGCCGCGTTCCAGGTGCGGATCGCGAGCATTTTGTGGCTTTCGCCTGTTCCCAACGATCGGAAGGCTCGAGCCGATCCGAGTCGACGACCGCCGCGTCGGCGGGGCCGAGCTCGGCGCGGAACACGAAGAGATCCCCCGGCTTCGCCTGCCGCAGCCACCCGACCATGATCTTCTTCCAATAGTTGGCGAACTTCGCCGCGTGCGGATTCTTGGCATCGCGCCCGATGTCGATGTGGGCCCGCTCGCCGTCGGAGACTCGGCCGTGGATCATCCCGGCGCGGGCGCCGATCGCGTCGAAGGCGCGCTGGAGATCCTCAGGAATCCCCAACCCAACTCGTGAGCGACGACATACTCGGCGAGGTTCGCGCAGAGCGCGAGCTCCGGGATCGAATCGCACTAATCCGGCGGTCTGCAGGAGATCCTGGGTCACCCGCCCGCGATGGGTCTCCACGAAGAAGGCACGCCGGCGTCGCGCGTGTGCGCGAAGAGCTTGCGCAGCGAGGCGACCGCGTCGCCGGTCTTCACCGGACAGGGAAGACCTGCGCAGCCACGTAGTCGCCGTGGAGCGCCACGAATCCCTTGAGTGGGGTCTCGAGATCCGGGACGCGGGTCGGATAGCAAGAAATCCCGATGCGAAGCTTGTGGCGGTCGGCCAGCTCGGCGAGCGCCTGGAGATCGTTGGGTTTCATCACCACGAGGTCGGCCCCGTCGAAACCCGCCTCCGCAATCTTGGCAAAGGCCTCCTCGCGAGACCACGCCTTCTTGCCGCGGAGCGCTTCATCCATGCCCCCACATCGATTGGTAGACCGCGAGGCGCGGCGCCCGCGACGTGCCATCGTTGGGAATGAGGATCGGGGCGCGCCGCATCGGATCGCGTGTCGGGGCGCTCGCCGGGCGCGAGTCGGATTGCTGGGATTCGGCGCCGGCAAACGGGCCGGCCGCCGACGCGCCCCCGCGAGGAGCGCGAGGGCCCACTTCGCAACTATCGGCCCGCGCGCGCGAATCGCACGCGCGGCGCCCGTCTAATCGCCGCCGCCGCCGCCGCCGTCGTCGGAGCCGCCGGTGCCGAAGTGGATTTGGACGCCGTCCATCTCATTGCCGAAATCCCACTCGACCTCGTCGAAGTTCATTCCGTCTTCACCGAATGTGAAGTTCCCATCAGGATCTGGGGGCCGTTCGCGCCGGGCTGCTCTCCCGGCTGCGCCCCTTCCTTTTCTTGACTTCGAAGTTGAGCACGGTGTCCGAGCCGTTCGAGGGGAGCGACACGGTTTGATCGGCCGCGGTCCATGGGCCGTTCGGGATGAACTTCACGACGACGGGGCCGGGGCGCACGCCGTTCATCCGCGCGGTTCCTTGGCGTCCGACATAGGTGGTCTGTTGCTTTCGCGCGAGCGCCTCGGAGCCGGGGGCGGCAACGACCACGATCCGCCCCCGAGATCGGCTTCCCATCGGGAGTCTTGGCATTCACGACAATGGGGAGGCGAGCGGCACGCGGATCTGCGGCACCGCGTAGCGTCCTTGGAGCCGATCGTGAACACGGCGCTCGCCATCGTGGCGAACTTTTTCTTGGGATCGTCGACGATCACCCGGTAGCCGAGGCGACCGCCTCGGGGAACGAGAAGGTGCCGTCGGCCTTCGTCATCTGCTCGGGGGCATCCCACCATCCCCAGCTCATGTCGTTATTGTTGGCATTCTTGTCCTTCTGCCGCTCGAGGCGCACGCGCAGCGAGAGGGGCTGCCCGGCCGCGTCGGCCACCATCCCCTCGATCGCGCCGGAGTTGAGCGTGAGGTTCAGCTCGCGGTCGTCTCCCTCGCCCACCGACACGGTCCGGTTCTCCGAGAAGCCGTCGCCCCAGAGTTGGAGTTGGTATTCGCCGGCGGCGTCGAGGCGGAACCTGAACTTCCCTCAGAATTGGTGGTTTCGCTGTACCAGTTGCCACCCGTGTTCGAGTAAACCCACAAATCGAGTCCCGGGCGCGCCTCGTTGTTGACCGTGACCTGGCCATGGATGAACGAGTGGCGCTGCGCGGGAATATTGACATCGATCCGTGCCTCCGCCTCGGGGGCACGTCGACGACGTGGGGCCAGCTGAACTTCCGTTGCTCGTCGTATTCGGGGTGTTGGTTCTCGCGCTCGAAGTTGCGGATGCTGCCGTCCTCCGGGTCGACCTTGCGCTTCGGCACGAGCGCCACGCGCCCGGCCGGCGCGGGGCTGGATGGAAATCCCCCTTTTCGTCGGCCGTCGTGATCCCAAGGAACTGCCAGCTCACGTCGCTGTCTTGCGTGCGCACGAGGGTAGAACGAGATCGGGACCACCTCGCCCGGCGGCGCGTCGCCGATCGTTAGCCTTCCTGAGACTTTGGAAGGCTTGCGGACGACCAGCTCGATCCCCTCGGTCTTGTCGCCCGCGCGCACGTCGACTTTCGTGCTCTCGCCGACCCATTCCTTGGATCGGATCGAGATCGTCGTGGTTCCCGGGGGACACCGTCGAATGTAAAGATTCCGGCCTCCTGCGTGGTGGACACCTTGAGGAGCCCCCAGTTGCGATCGCCGGTCAGCTCGAGGCGAACGTTGGCGAGCGGCTGCAGATCGGAGCCGACGACGCGCCCCGTGACCGAGCCGGACTTTTCGATGGTGATCGAAACGTCGAGGACCGAGCTCGAGTTCTGTGGGATCTCGAACTCGGAGCTGGTGCCGGTGGAGCCGTCTTCCGCTGTCGCGACCACCCAGTCTGGCCGCGCATATCGGTGGTGACCTGCCAATTGTTGGGTTCGACCACCTCGCGCTGAAACTTGGGAACGTCACCCCATCCGCTCCAGCGATTGTTGCGATTGTTGCGCCGCTCGAAGCGGACGCTGCGGATCGCAGGGCCCGCGCCGCCGCCCGGGCGCTCGGTCTTGACGCTCACGACCGCCGACTTGCGAATCGTGTACTTCTCGTCGGCGGGGAGGTGCGAGCCGTCTTGCCACAGGGTCGTAGTAGCCGGCCTTGTGGATCTGGACGCTCAGCTCGCGGCGCGAGCGGTCGAGCCCGGCGACGGAGAACCTTCCTTGGGAATCGGATTCGATCCCCTTGCGCCAGAACGCGGCGCGCGCGTTCTGGCGGCGCGCGCGACGACGCGCGCCTTCGCGACCGGCGAGGCGTGCTCGTCGACCACCGTGCCCTGGAGCCGCTCCTCGGGGGCCACGTTGAAATCGACTTCGTTGGCTTTGTCGCGCGCGAGGGTGATCCCGGGGCGCACCGCGTCGGCATAGCCGTCGGCCTGCGCCCCCATCGTCAACTTTCCGGGGCTGAGGGAGCCGATCGAATAGTTACCATCGGCCCCGGAGATCGCGAGCGGCTTGTAATCGCCGCCGACGCCGTCGTCTTCCGTGTCCATCTCCTCGCTCGGGAGCGGGACGACCTTGACGTAAATCTTGGCATTGGCGATCGCGTGCCCGTCGCGGTCGAGCACGCGCCCCTTCACGGAGATCGCCGGATACAACAGGATCGGCCCGACGTCGATCTCGAGGGAGCCACGACGGCACCTGCGTTAGGTGGGAAACGGCGTAGCCTGGCGCGCTCGCCTCGACGCGCCAGCTCCAGCCCGCGCGGTCGGGGATCGGGATCGCGAAGCGCCCGTCGTCGCGCGAGGCGCCCTTGAAGGATCGTTGCCCTCCGAGATTCCAGGTGCGGACGGCGAGCACCTCGGCGCCGGCGATCGGCTTTTGTTGGCATCGAGGACGATGCCACGAAAAACCATCGCCGCGTTCGCGAGGTCGCCCTCGCTCGGTTGGGATTCGGCCGCGGGGGTGGACTCGGGCCCGCTCTTGGAGCTCTCGCGCTCGCGCGCCGCGTCGTGCGCCTCGGTCTTCGCGATGTCCGGGAGCCCGCGCGAATCTTGGCATCGGCCGCCGACGGATCGTTGGGTTCGCGCCCCTTCACCTCTTCGCCGCTCATGAGGAGCGCCACGACGAGCGCCGCGATCGAGATGCTGAAACGACGAGCGCGAGGACGACACGATTCATGGGAAGCGCCTCAGCGAGGAGGGAGCGCAGAGTTTACCTTTCGGCCGCGCGGCCCGGGCCCTCTATTTCCGGGCGCTCAGGGGGCGTCGAGGGCTTCGATCCGCGCCGAGGAGGCGTTTCGTTGGGTTGTGTTCCCGGAGACCGAGCCGTGGTGTCCGTCGCCCTGGAGCTCGGCGGTGAACGGCACGTCGGCCGGAAGCCCGTCGATCCGCACGCGCCCGTCGGCTCCGGTCACGGCGGTGCGCTCGCATCGCCCGAGCGACTCGGGGCCGATGAGCCGGACCACGACCGCGGCGCCGGCGAGCGGGCGCCCGCGGAAGACCACATTCACGTCGAGCGCGACCGACGGCTCGAAGGCGACGCGCGCCGAGGCCGGTCCGCCGGCATAGGGGCGAGCGCCGGCGGCGCCCGCGCGCGGCGAAGACCCGTTCGCCCCGGCGGGCGCAGATCTCGAAGGCGCCGTCCACGCCGGCTCGCGCCACGGAGGTCGGCTCGTCGAGGCGAGCACCGCGCCGGTAAACCCAACGATCGGGCGCTGCGATGCCGCGCGCCGCGACCTCCTCGAATGGCGGATCCTTGGGAACGTGGAGCGCAATCTTGGCATTGCCCGGCCCGGGCGCCAGCGTGCGGACCACCTCCACACCGATCCGCTCGAGCGGCGCCGCGCGCAGCTCGGCGCGTCGCACGACCGCGCACGAACGCAACAATTCGAAGCGGAGCGCCTCCGGCGGAAGGCCGCGCAGGCGCAGCAGGCCGTCGGGGGGACGGCGAGGATGGCGCGCGTGAGATCGGGGCCGCTCACGACCACCGCGAGACCGGGGGAGATCTCCGGTCCCCTCGACGGCGAGGTCCACGTCGGCCCCCGCCTCCAAGACCAACAAAAGCGGCGGCGACTGCGATACTTGGGGTAGGAGATGTCGAGCGAGACCGGGAGGCGCCCCGGCGCGATGACCAACAATCGATGGTCGCCGTCGGGGGCGCGCTGGAAGTGGAACCGCGGATTCTTGGGATCGCCGAGGATCGTGCCCCGCGCGCAGACCCCGAGCTGAAGAGGTCGAGGAAGACCGTGGGGCTCTCGAGCGCGGCGCCGTCGTCGGCGCGCAGCCACCCTCGAGACTTGTGGTGGGGACGGCCTCGGCGGGGGCCTCGGCCCCCGGGCGGAACGGCGGACTCAGGCGCACGCCGTCGTCGGCTCGCTCGAGCGCGCGGAGCCAATCGCCGCCGGACGCCTGCGGCGCCGCGCCATGGAGCGGCTCCCAGTCGGCGAGCGAGGGGCCGCTCCTCCGCTCGCCGAGCGGAAGAGGAGCCGCCGCGCCAGGGCGAATCCCAACGATCGTCGGCGGGCTCCGCCGGCCTTTCGTTGGGAAGCCGCAACGCGCCCACGGTCGTCGCGATCCCGGGGACTCCGGCCGGGGTCTCGTCGATCACGACGTGACCCATGCCGGCGCGCCCCGCCGGCGGATTCACGCGGAGCGGCACGCCGCCGAGAGGCCCGTGGCGAGGCAAATGAAAGTGACCTTGGCGATCGGTGGTCGCCCGATCGTTGGGAATCGCGACGCGCGCCCCTCGACGGGGCGCCCGGTGGCGTCGAGGACCCACCCCTCGAGCGGACAGGCCTCCGAAGGCAACAATTCGGGAGACGAAACCCAAGGATCGGGAAACCCAACGATCTCCTGGAGCGGCCTCCATCGCGCGGCGACCCGCTCCTCGGCCTCCGACACCGCCGACAGTTTTTCTTGGAGGCGCCCCTCGAGGATCCGTTTCGAGAGCGAGCGCGCGGCGACCGACACCGCCGTCAGCATTCCCCCATCACCAACAATCGCATCCAGGGGCGGAAGTCGCCGACCGCCATCCGCCTCCCCAAGAAAACGACCTGCGGTTCCTCGGCGGGGGCGGATACAGGGGATCCTCGTCTAGGGTGGGTCGGGGTGGCGGAACTGTTTGGCGAGGGCGAGTCGTTGGCGCCCGTAGTGCGATCCCGCCGCGGCCTCGCCGTAGGGGACGGTCGGCTCCGACGTACATCGGAAAACCGGAGGCGGAAGAACACCTGTCCGTCCTCGACCAGGAACGGGACGTCGTGGGGGCGGACCTCGAGGATCGCCGGCGTGCCCGCGACCCCATCGACGTGTCCGCCGAAGCCGGGGTCGAAGAAGCCCGCGTAGTTCGTGCGCAGCTCGCCCACCCCGACGTCGATCGGGAGCATCTCGGCGGCGTAACCGACCGGGATCCGGATCCGCTCCTTCGAGGCGAAAATGTAGAACTGCTCGGGCTCCACGATGAGCGACCCGCGCCGGCTGAAGACCGGATCCCAGAACTCGGCGGGATCGCAGCTCCCTTCGCTCGCGAGGTCGATCACCCCCGTGAAACGCCGTGCGCGGAAGCCGACGGCGGCGCGCCCCGAGAGCTGGAGCCGGAACGCGAGGCCGCCGTCGCCATCGAAGAGGAGCTTCGAAGCCGGGATGGCCTTCCCGGCCTCATCGAAAGCAAGGGTTTCCATTTCGGCGAGGGCGCGGAGCTCGGCGTCGGTGAGGGCGCAGTTCCCCGGAAGAATCGCTGTTGCGTGAGGCGATCGCCGGTGCGCGCGCGGACCGGGAACGACCGGGGCGCCACCTCGATGAAGAGATCGCCGCGGTAGCCCCCGGGCACGTCGTCGAAGCGCGCATTGCGATCGATGAGGACGCGCGTGAAGAGATCGAGGCGCCCCGTCGAAGACTTGGGATTGCTCCGCGCCGATATCTCGGCGGGGAGCGCGAGCCGCTCCAGAAGCGGAATCAGGAAGATGCCGCCCGTCTCGAGGACAGCCCCCTTCGCGAGATCGAGCGTGTCGAGCGTGAGCTCTCAAGGCGCTCGGCGACGGTCTCCTCCTCGGGGAGGAATCCGGCGCGGATCCGATGCGCCACGGCGCCGAGCCGCAGGTCGAGCGACGACGGCTGCACCTGCCCCCGCTCTTGCGGCGTGCCGGCGCGAATGGCGCCGCGATCCCACAGCTCGCGGATCTCCCGATCGACGAGGATCCCTTCCGTCGCAGGGGCTTGCTTGGGTTTGCGCGGGGGCGCGACGCCATGGAAAGAATGAGTTTGCCAATTTCCCGCGCGCGCGACAGCGCGGCGAAATCCGGGTGTCCGGGAATCGACCGACCGATACACTCCCGCGTTTTCGCTCCGGGCGCCGAACCGCAAGCCCAACCTCCAAGCCCGCGACACCCTCGACCCGGTTTCATGAAGATCCACGAATACCAAGCAAAGGCCCTCCTTCGAAAAATGGCGGTTCCCGTCCCCGACGGGCGCACCGCGCGGACACCTCGACGAGGCTGCGCCGCGGCCTCGATGAGCTCGCCGCCCCCTGAGCGTCGTGAAGGCACAAATCCACGCGGGCGGGCGCGGCAAGGCGGGCGGGGTAAAGTTGGTGAAGTCGGCGGCCGAGGCGCGCGCGCCGCCGCGGCGATCCTGGGAAAGTGCTCGTGACGCACCAGACCGGTCCGCAGGGTCCGCGTGGTGAACACGGTCCTGATCGAGAAGGGGAGCGCGATCGATCGCGAGTTCTACGCGGGGGTCGCCCTCGATCGCAGGATCGGCCTCCCGGTATTGATGGCATCCTCCGAAGGTGGCATGGAGATCGAGGAGGTGGCGGCGAAGCACCCCGAGAAGATCCTCCGCGAGCCCATCGACCCCAACGGCGGCGAAGGGGGATGCGGCCTCTGGGGACACCAGGCGCGAAAGTTGGCATTCGGGATCGGGATTCCGGCCGACCTCGTGTCGAAGGCCTCCAAGTTCCTCCAGGCGCTTGCCAAGACCTACCTCGAGCTCGACTGCATCGATCGCGGAGATCAATCCGCTCGTCACCACCAAAGACGGCCAGGTTCTCGCCCTCGACGCGAAGATGAACTTCGACGTCGAACGCGCTCTTCCGCCACACCGATTTGTTGGCATTGCGCGACTTCAACGAGGAGGATCCCGAGGAAATCGAGGCCTCCAAATACGACCTCTCCTACATCGCCCTCGACGGGACGATCGGATGCATGGTGAACGGCGCCGGCCTGGCGATGGCCACGATGGACACGATCCAGCTCCATGGGGGAGCCCGGCCAACTTCCTCGACGTCGGCGGCGGCACCGCCAAGGAAAAAGTGACGGCCGCGTTCAAGATCCTCGTGTCCGATCCCAACGTTCGCGGAATCTTGGTGAACATCTTCGGCGGCATCGCGAAATGTGACATGATCGCGGAGGGGTCGTCGCGGCGGCGCGCGAGATCCAACTCAAGATTCCGCTGGTCGTGCGCCTCGAGGGGACCAACGTGGAGCGCGGGCGCGAAATCTTGGCATCGAGCGGCCTCGCGATCACCTCGGCCGACTCGCTCAACGACGCGGCCCAGAAGATCTGTGGCATGGTGAAGGGGCAAGGGGGTGCGCGATGAGCATCTTCGTCACGGGCGAGACCAAGGTCCTTTGCCAGGGGATCACCGGAGCCAATGGCACCTTTCACTCCGACCAGGCGTGCCTCTACGGCACGCGGATGGTCGCGGGGGTGACTCCCGGAAAAGGGGGCACGAGCTGGGTCGGCCCGCAGAGCAAGGCCGAGCTCCCGATCTTCAACACGGTCGAGGCGGCGGTGCGCGCGACCGGCGCCAAGGCGAGCGTGATCTACGTCCCCGCGGCCTTCGCCCCCGACGCGATTTGCGAGGCGGCGTCGGCCGGGGTCGAGCTCATTTGTGCCATCACCGAGGGGATCCCGATCCTCGACATGGTGCGCGTGAAGCGATTCTTGGCATCCACGAAGGCGCGCCTCGTGGGCCCGAACTGTCCCGGCGTGATCACACCTGGCTCGGCGAAGGAAGGGCCGGGCCGCGGATGCAAGATTGGGATCATGCCCGGATACATCCACAAGCCGGGGCGAGTCGGCGTCGTGTCGCGGAGCGGCACCCTCACCTACGAGGCCGTGTGGCAGCTCACATCGTTGGGATTGGGGCAATCCACATGTGTGGGAATCGGCGGCGACCCTGTGAACGGCACCAATTTCGTCGACGTCCTGCGCGCATTCGAAGCGGATTCCGCCACCGATGCGGCCGTGATGATTGGTGAGATCGGCGGCTCGGCCGAGGAAGACGCCGCCGCGTTCATCCGCGGCGGCGGATTCAAGAAGCCAGTCGTCGGCTTCATCGCTGGAACTACCGCACCCCCGGCAAACGCATGGGACACGCTGGCGCCATCATCGCCGGCGGAAAGGGGACGGCCGCTGAAAAGGTGGCAGCGCTCCGCGAGGCGGGTGTGGCGATCGCGCCGAATCCCTCCGCCATCGGAACGACGATGCAAAACTGCTTCTCGAGCGCCGCCTCGTGAAGCGCTGAGGAGTGCGCCGCGCCGCGGCGCGCGCCCCGGTCGTTTGGTTTCCTTTATCCGCGGCTCGCGCGGGAATAAGATTCACCCCACTCACCTGCCGCCCAACGAGCGGATTCCTCTACACCAAAGCGAATCATGTTCTTAGCTGAGTTCACGTTCATGCAAATCGCGCTGGTCGTCCTCGTCATCGTGCTCGTCTTCGGATCCGCGCGCCTTCCCGAGACCATGAGAAACCTCGGCAAGAGCGTTTCGGAGTTCAAGAAGGGGGTTCGCGAGGGCGAGGACGAAGCGAAGCGGAACGCGGAAGCCAAAGCCGCGGACGATACCAAGAAAACTTGATGGCACGCGCGGGAGGCCCATGACGCCGGACAAATCCCAACGATCCACCGCCGAGTCCTCGGCGAAGAGCGCGTCGTGGGAATCGGGGCGGATCGCCGGCCTCGTGATGTGCGGCGGCAAAAGCCAACGAATGGGGAGGACAAGGCGCTGCTCCGGATGAGCGACGGGGGCCCACGCTCATCGAGACTGCCGTCGAGGCCCTTTCCGCGGTGACCGGTGAGATTCTCCTCAGCACGTCGTCGCCCGAGCCCTACGCTTTTCTTGGGATTCGTTCGGTGCCCGACGCGTTCGTTGGGATTGGTCCGCTCGGCGGCCTCGTGGCGGGGCTCGAGGCACTCGCGGGGGCGCAGTGGGTGCTCGTCTGCGCGTGCGATCTCCCCTTCGTGACGCCGCGATTCTTGGGATCGCTCCTCGCCCCGCGCGAGGGAGAATCCGGCCGCCGACGTCGTGATGCCGACCACGAAGTCGGGAGACGAGCCGCTGGTGGCCGCCTACCGGCCCGCCGTGGCACAGGAACTGCGAAGGGCCGCCGCCTCCGGCGTCCGGCGGATCGCGCCGATCTCCGGGGGCGCGAACGCTGGAGGCCGGAATTGTGACTTCGCGCTGGCGGGTCTCGCGGTCGACCGTGGTGCAACTTCACGAGCTCGACCTCGGCGACGCCTCCCGCGCCGGCCGCATCGCTCGCTCTACTGAATGTCAATGATCCAATCCAACTTCGGCAAGCCTCCCGGTTCCGGCCGGAAACCCAACTTTCTCGGTGATGCCGTGGCCGAGCAGGCGATGCCCAAGGATCGAACGGTCGGCGGCGAGGCCCGGCGCGCTCCGGAGCGGCCCTCGAGCCGGTGATGACCAAGGAAGAGCGGGAGCGCGAGCTGCGCGCGCTCGTGGCGCCGGTGGCGGAGGAGCTCGAGCCTCGAGCGCCGAAATGCACCGCGAGCTCGACTGCGCGTCGGAGGGAGTCCGCGAGGTCTCGGCGCACGCGCTGCGCTATCGCGGCAAGCGCCTGCGGGCGGCCGCCTCGCTCCTCACGGCGCGCGCGCTCACGCCGACGCCCGAGAAAGTTGGGAATGGCGCCGCGCGCCTCCCCGAACCGCAGATCAAGATCGCGGCGATCGTCGAGATGATCCACATGGCGACGCTCGTCCACGACGACGTCCTCGACCACGCCGACGTGCGCCGCCGCGTGCCGACGGTGAACTCGCGCCACGGCAACGAAGTGGCCGTTTTGTTGGGAGACTGGATCTACGCGCGGGCCTTCTGCATCTCGACGCGCCTCACCGACCAGACCTGCTCGCGGATCCTCTCGGAGGTCACCGCCACGATCTGCCGCGGCGAGATCGAGCAGTCGAAAGCCAAGTATGATTTCGACCTCGACCCCGAACGCTACCTATCCATCATCGACGCGAAGACCGCCTCGCTCTACCAGGCCGCCTGCGAGCTCGGCGCTCGCTATGCGCTCGAGCCGCCGGTCCCCGGAAAGTTGGTATCGGCGGCGGCGCAGTATGGCCGCAATCTCGGCCTCGCGTTCCAGATCGTCGACGATTGCTTGACTACGACGGCAGCGAGGACGTGGTCGGAAAGTCGCTCGGAACCGACGTGGCCGAGGGAAAGGTGACATTGCCGATCATCCTGCTCCTGCGGCGCGTCCCCGGCGCGCGCCGGCGCGTCGAGGAGGTCTTCCGCGCGCATACCAACGAAACGGCCGGCGCGGCGGGCGAGGTCGCCCGCAGTGAGGTCGCCCGCAGTGAGGTCGCCCGCAGTGAAGTCGCCCGCAGTGAAGTCGCCCGCAGTGTCGTTGCCCGCAGTGGCGTCGCCGAGCTCGCCTCCGAGCTGCGGCTCGACGAGGCGGTCACCGAGGCCTACGGCGTGGCGCGCGGATTCGTGGATGCGGCGCTGCGCGCGCTCGAGGCGTTCCCGCCGTCGCCGTCGCGCGAGTGCCTCCGGTCGATGGCGAGCTACGTCGTCGGGCGGCGCTGGTGAGCGCCCCGGCGCCGCGGATCCCAACTTTCCTGAATGGTGCGCTCCGTGGCTGAGGCGGCGACGATCGAGCGCGCGGACGCGAAAGGGACAGGGACAAGATCCGCCTCGAGGCGTGGAGCTGGCCCGCCGCCTTCCTCGCCGTATTCTTGGTATTGGTCTTCGCGTGGGGGATCGGATTCCCGATCCGGCGGATTCTCGCCGGGCACGCGAGCACGGTCACCTGGTTCGCCATCACGACGGGAGCGCTGGCCGCCGGGAGCTTTCTGTTGCTTTCGGCGCGGCGCGCGATGGAGTTCTTCCTGTCGGTGCGGGTGGGGATCTCGATTCTCGTGTTCTTCATCCTCGGATCGTTGGTATCGGTCCTCGTCCACCCGCGCGATCCCCAACGATATGTGGCGTTCGATCCGCCCCTCACCTTCGAGGAGCAGGAGAAGCGCCATCGCGACGACTTCGCCTGGGCGACCGGGTTCTTCCTGTATCACCTGACCCATCCGTACGGTTGGGGTATTCCGAAGCTCGACATCCCGCCGGGGGCGAAGGACGGGCTCGCGCGAATTTCCCAACATTACGGAAAGCGCCTCGCAGTGCAGGAGGAGAGCGGGATGCGCACGGCCCTCAACGGCGACCTGCGCGGCAGCGAGATTCGCGAGTACATCGCCGACAACCAAGGCTTCTTCGACACGCTCTACGACGTCTGCTCCTTCCTCCAGATGAACGGCACGCCGACCGCGAAGGGGGCATGGTCGAGCGAGTGGTTCACGGCGCTCATGGGGCTCCTGTTTTTGTTGGTTCTCACGAATACTTTCCGCCGCGCCTTCGGGCGCGCCATCGCGCAGGGGGCCGGGCTTCAACTTCGTCGGCAAGCTTCCGGCGGCGCTTTGGTGGGATCTGAAGTCGCTCATCTCGATCCAAAGGATCGGATTCTTGGTGACGCACATGGGGATCATGACGGCGCTCACCGGGGGCCTCTGGTCGCGGGTCACGGAGGAGCGTGGGGTCGTCCGGCTCTCGATCAATCCGATCCGCGACGGCGTCCCGAATGCGTCGGAGTCCTTCAGCGGATACGACGGCTCGTTCAAGCGCTTCGATCCGCCGCTGCTCGTCCGGCTTGCCAACTTTCGCGCCGACTATCGCGACACCCTCGATATCCAGTTCCTCGATTCCACGGCGAAGACGAAGACGATTCCCCACTATCGCTTCTTCGAGATCTGGAAGGGGCGGCAGATTGGCCTCGACTACGAGACCGGAGGCGAGGGGAGCCCGAAGACGATCGTCCGGGTCCTCGAGCATTGGCCCCGCTCGACCGTCAGCCTCGATCTCGGCGAGCGCGCCGCGAGCGAGCCCCCACCAACTATCTGGAGTCGGCCGGGCCCGCGCTCAAGATCGGCTTCTCGCTCGGGCTCGGCGGCCACGGAAGCGATTCCGGCGGATCGTTCCTCTTCGCGGGAGACAAAGATTACTCGCTCCTCTACGACGTTCCGGGGATCCGGGTGGAGGCGGTGAATGCCAAGAATGCCGACGAGCAGGAGGCGCGCCTCCAGCTTCCGTTCGAGGGGAGCGCCTCGGCACGCTCGGCGTCGCCGTGGGCGTCGATGCGCAAACCCCGCGGCGATGGTCGAGATCAAAGTTGGTGAGGAGTTCGAGTTCCCGACGCCCAAAGGGAAGGTGAATGTCAAGATTGTTCGCGCGCTCCCCGACGCGCGGCTCCTCCCGGTCCCGAACGGCGGCTTCAAGCCGCAATCTGAGGACATCCCGGTGGCCGACGTGCCTCCGCTCCACCCGGGCATTCAGATCCTCGTCGCGCCGCCCGAGGGGAGGCTCTTCCGCACTTGGGTCTACGAGAATCCGCGCGATTCCATCGCCGGCCAGGACGGCGAATTGGAACTCGGGGGCGAGAGTGCGTTTCGTCGTCGCCTGGGATCGTTGGCGTTGCCCCGCGCGCGCGCTACCGCGTCGTCCTCGGGCAGGGGCTCCCCGCGAAAATTGGGAAAGTCGGAACCCAAGAATCCCAGACCCTCGAGATCGGCAAGCCGGCCATGCTCGAGGGGGCGTTCCAATCTGAGATCGAAAGGCGCGCCGATCGGCCGAAGCTGATTCCTGTCATCCGTCCGATCCCGGGAGACCCTGACGCCGACGAGGTCTTCTTCGACGCATCGAACCCGCCGGCGGCGCGGATCGAGGTGGATGGGCCCGAGGGAAAGCAGGAGTTCGTGCTCGCCGCCGCCGAGCTCGCCGACTCCGCGACCTACGCCAAGCGCATCCGCCTCACGATGTTCGAGAACACGGCCGAGCTCCCGCGCGAATGGAAATCGAAGCTCGAGTTCCTCCAGAAGAACGCCGCCGGAACCGATTGGGAAATCAAGAACACCCAGACGATCCGTGTGAACGACTACGCGAAGTTCAGCGGCTACCGATTCTTCCAGACCGATGCCAATCGGGCCTTTCCGGGGTACTCGGGCGTGGGGATCGTAAAGGACCCCGGCATCGAGACCGTCCTCGTGGGGCTCTACGCGGTGGTTTTCGGTGTAGCCTACGTTTTCTTGGTGAAACCACTCATCCTCCGATTCAAACGACCGTGAGCCTCTCTCCCAACTTTTCGTTTTGGCCCTCGATGCAAGCCAACTATGCGCCGTCGGCGCCTCGGGGCTCGCGCTCATCTCGGCGGCGCTCAACTTTCGCGGGCTCGCCGTTGGGATGTGGTGTTCGGTCGTCGCGCGCCTGGCCTTCGCGGCGGGGCTCGTCTTCGCGATCGGCGGGCTCGGCTTCCGCTGGAACGAGGTGAATCACTATCCGGTCCAGACGATGTTCGAGGCGCTCACCACCTCGGCCGCGGCGCTCTATGTCTCGTTCGCGATTCTTTACTTCGTCCTCGGCCTCGGCAAGACGCGCGGGACGATCCGCGGCCTGTCCGATCTATTCTTGGGACTCGTGATGGCCGGGGAGTTTTTCTTGGTGTTGTACGCGAAGGGGCAGGAGCAGGGGCCGCGGATGCTGCCGCCGGCGCTCCAGTCGCAATGGATGCCGATCCACGTGTCGTCGCTGCTCATGTCGTACGTGACTCTCTCGGTCGCCTACCTCGCCTGCCTCATCTACTTCACCCTCAAGCTCGTGAAGCAGTGGTTCGGCGGCGGCGCCGCGATGACGAAGCCGATGACCGCCGCGACGATCGTCGCATTCTTGGGATTCGTATTCTTGGTGCCGTTCTCGCAGATCTTGAACGTGGCGGTCGTCGTCCCTGTGGCAGCGGCCGGCGTGTGGCTCGCGAAGACGGGGCGCCTGGCGAACCTCGACGGCTGGATCGAAGGCTTCGACAAGTTTTCGTTCGCGATCTTTGGTATTGGGTTCCCATTCCTGAACGCCGGATTGATGATGGGCGCATTTTGGGCGCAGGAGGCGTGGGCGCTTTATTGGGGTTGGGATTCGAAGGAGACCTCCGCCCTGATCTCGTGGCTCATCTATCTCGTGTATCTGCACTTGCGATTCGTCGCGGGGTGGAAGGGGAGCGCGGTCTTTGGGTGATCCTCATCGGGGCCGTGTCGATCCTCATCACATTCCAGCTCTTTGGTTACCTTCCGGCCTCCCAGGACTCCCTTCACAAGTACACCGATGGCGTCTCGCGCGAGGGCACCGAGCTCTCGTCGGGCGCCGCGGCTAAAGCCAAAGCGGAGATCGCCGCGCAAGCCGAGCAGACCAAAGCCGACAAGATCAAGTAGCGACGACCTCCGCGGGCGCGCCAGCCTCTGTGGATCCCCGGGCGATTTGGCCGATGACTGATGCCAGCTACCAGCGCTCCCGCGCACACCCGTGACGTACGTCTATCCCGAAGATCGCCCGCCGCGACCCCACTTTTCTTGGGGTTCTCTCTCGCGCAGCACGCAGCTCGCCGTCGTTCTCGGCGTTACCTATCTCGGTGCAGGTCGCGATCTCTCTCGTCGCCAACGGCGACTGGATGATGCAGATCTTTGGTCTTTGGCTGGAGCCCTTCGATTGGAAAGTGCTCCCGCGGCTGATCACCTAGCGCGTTCGTTCACAATCTCGCGTCGCCGCTCCACGTCGTCCTGAATGCGATCGCACTCTATTTCTTCGGATTGGTGGTGGAGCGGGATCGCGGTCCGCGGACCGTCCTATTCCACTTCTTCGTTGGGGTTTTCGTAGGGGGCGCCGCGTTCGCGATCCTGGGATTGGCGCGCGGTGCGGAGCTCGATGCCGCTCATCGGTGCGTCGGCGGGCGTCTATGCGCTGATCGGCGCGGCGGCGGTCACCAATCCCAACCTGGAGACCATCTTTCGGATCCCGCTCTGGGTCATCGCGGCGATATATGTGGGAATGGACGCGGTGGCCTTCGCCACCTCTCTCCGCTTCCAAGGGGCGAGCCGTTGCGCTACGTGGCGCACCTCGGAGGGGCGGCGGCGGGATCTTCTTTGGGCTTCGGCGGGTCTCCGACGTGAGCCTCGAGATCGGCTGGTTCGCCGCGATGCGCCAGCGCCTCGCGGATGTGCCGCGGCGGCGGCGTGAGCGCCGCGAGGTCGAGCGGTCCAAGCACCTCGATGAGATCCTCCAAAAGATCCACGAGAAGGGGATCGGGTCGCTCTCGGCTTCGGAGCGGCGATTCCTCGCCGATGCGTCGAGCGCGATCCAAACCGGGCGACGCGCCCACACCGACGAGCGGGTCGCAGCCCCTATGGGCTCGAACGAAAACAGCTAAACTCGCGCGCGTCCTCGCGTACCAGGACGCCCATGCTCGCCTCGACTCGCACTGCCCACCTCACGATTTGGCTCGCTCTTCTTGGTTTGCCCTGGTTCCAGGGGGACCCGCCGACTTCTTCAAGCGATTCCGCGCCGAGATGGCCGCGGCCGATCCGAAGTCGCTCGCACAGATGGTCCGCAAGGAGCCGAGAACGCGATCTGGGCGCTCTCCGACGCCGCCAACTCCTACTATGTCAACAATAACGCGGAGCTCGGAACCGCGATCGAGAAGTTGGTCCAGGCGTGGAAGGACGCGTTCAAGACCAACTTTCTCGACAAGTACTACGACGACCTGCGCAACTTCGACCAGGGGCAATGGAACGAATGGCGCAAATCGCTCAGCCGCTGGAATGGATTGCTATCGGCCGACCAGAAGCGCCGGAAGAATGAGCTCGACGAGGAGGCGCTCAAGAAGTTCACCGCCGAAGCGAATGATCTCGCGGGTGTCTTCGAGGCGCTCGGCGACAAGTATGTCGCCGGGACTTGCTATTATTGGGCAGGCGCCTCGCTCGACCCGGACCAGAACACCAAGTCTCCCGACCCGGCGAAGGCGATCGAGTACTACAAGAAAGCGCTGAAGTTCCGAGACGACCTCGACCACAAGGATTCTTGGTATACCGACCTCACTTCGCTCGTCGCGAAGATGGAGCTGGAACTCAAGAAAGGGCCGGTCGCGAAGAAGCCGGCGGACAAGAAGCCGGGCCAGCCGGGCGCTCCTGGGAATGGTGGCGGTCCCGCCGCCCTCGGCGGCGGCGAGCTCTTCGCGAAGGACTCCAAATGGGTTCCCGCCGTGTCGAAAATTCGCCGTGGCCCTTCCCGCGGAGGTCGAGCGCCCTTCCTGGTGCAGCGACGACTTCTACATGGATTGGCTCAGCATTGGACTCCAAGCGAAAGCCCGCGACGAAGCCCGTCGAAGCCAAGCTCCCGTTCTTCGAGATTTCCAAGGAAGCGAAGTTCATTCGCGAGGCGGAAGCCAAGTATGCGTTCGATCCGGGCGACAAGACGGCGATCCCCATCAAGCTCGGGCGCCCCACGGCGTTCGAGTTCAAGATTCCTAACATTCAGGCGGAGTACTTCCTTCATGGCGGCCATGGGGAGCAACCAGGAGGCGATCCACGGGACGACGGTCAACGTCTCCGCCGACGACAACTACGCACAGATCTACTACACGCCGGCCGCGTCGCGCAGCGCCGTCGACGTCGCGGGACAAAAGGTGCGGGTCTTCGATGACAACGGCGACGGAAAGATGGGAAGCGATCCTTTGATGTTGAAGGACTTCGGTCAGCGCATGGAGGGGCGCTCCCCGTGATGGATTCGATCCTCATGCCTGGAGCCAAGAAGGCCCTGCCGTTCTCCGGATTCCTGAAGCTCGGGCCCAAGCGGTATCGCCTCAAGGCCGACAGCGATGGCGCCGGCTTGAAACTTCAATCGCGCGAGCTGGATATCAAGACTGGCACGATCAAGCTCGACTGGAAAGGGCCGGCGACCGCGAAACCCAAGCATGTGATCTTCAGGGAAGGGGGCGAGTTCACGGGCGCGTACTTCGATCTCATGTCGAACGAGAAGGGGGTCGAGGTCCCCGCGGGCGAGTACGAGTTCTTCTATGGCATCTTCCGCAATGGCAAAGGAAAGCAGGTTCAGAAGTTCGCCATCGTGCCGGGCAAGGAGAGCAAGAAGATCAAGGTCGACCCGGGCGCGACGGTCACGGTCACGATGGGCGCGCCGTTCACTTTCGCGTTCAAGTCCACGCAGGACGGCTCCGACGTGAACGTGACGGGCAAGAGCGTCGAGATCTTCGGCTCGGCCGGCGAGCACTACGTGATGCTTTCCGACGAGACTCGAAGCCCAAGGTCGAGTGGCGCAAACCCGGCGCCAAGACCGGCGCCGACCTCGGCGAGATGAAGCGGACCGAACGCAAAGAAAAGGATCCGGTGAGCGTTCTGTGGTGGCCCGCCGACTTCAAAGGCAAGAAACCCGACGCGTCGGCCATCGAGGTGCGCCTCGTTGAAGACCACAAATGGTTCGGGCCGATCGCGTCCGAGTGGTCGAAGTAAGGGCTCCCCGGCGCATGCTCGACCTCAAGTTCATCCGCGAGAACCCCGACGCTGTCCGCGCGGGGGCCGCGCGAAAGGGAATCACCATCGATCTGGACGGCCTCCTCGAGAAGGATCGCGAGGCGCGCCGCATTCAACGCGGAGGCTGACGAGCTGCGTGGCGAAGCAGAACCGCCGCTCGAAGGAGATCGGGAAGACTCCGGCCGACCTGCGCGCGTCGGTCCTCGAGGAGCTGCGGCTGCTCAAGGAGAAGATCAAGAATCTCGAGGTCACAGAGAAAGAGTTGGGATCGGACATCCGCGCGCGGTGCCTGCGAATCCCACAGATCCCGGCGGCGACCGTGCCCGACGGCCCTGACGAGAGCGGAAACGTCGAGATCCGCCGCGAGGGGTCGCCCACGCAGTTGGGATTCGCGCCGAAGGACCACGTGGCGCTGATGACGCGCCTCGGAATGCTCGACGTCGAGCGGGGCGCGCGCCTCAGCGGAAGCCGCAACTACTTCCTGAAAAGCGATGCGATTTTGTTGGAGATCGCGGTCATGCGCTTCGCGCTCGACCACATGATCGCGCGCGGGTTCACACCATTCGGCGTGCCGCTCCTCGTGCGGCGCGAGGCGATGGAGGGGACTGCGTACTTCCCGGGAGGCGAGGAGCAGGCCTACGCCTGCAAGAACGATGATTTGTATCTGATCGGCACCTCGGAGGTGCCGCTCACGAGCTACCACATGGAGGAGATCCTCGAGGAGGACGATCTCCCGAAGAAATACGTGGCATGGAGCTCGTGCTTCCGCCGCGAGGCGGGGACCTATGGCAAGGATACGCACGGCATCTATCGCGTGCACCAATCTCAAAAGGTCGAGCAGGTGGTCGTGTGCCGCGCCGACGAGGAAGAAAGCAAACAATGGCACGCGAAGATCCTCGAGAACTCCGAAATGTTGCTTCGGGCGCTCGGGATTCCCTATCGCGTTCTCCACATCTGCACGGGCGACCTCGGAATGGCGCAGGTCGAGAAGTTCGATCTCGAGGCGTGGATGCCGTCGCGCAACGGCTACGGCGAAACCCACAGCGCTTCGCGATTCCACGATTACCAATCGCGCCGGCTCGATATGAGGTATCGGCCGAAGGGGGCGGGGCGCCCCGTTTCTGCCACACGCTCAACAATACGGTCGTGGCGTCGCCGCGAATCTTGATCGCGATCGTCGAGAATTACCAACAATCCGACGGATCGATCCGGGTGCCGAAGGCCCTCGTTCCCTATTTCGGAAAGGAAACGATCGGATAGCGTCGCGCCCGCGGGGCGGGCCGCATTCTTGACGCCGGCGTGCGGCCGGGCGTGCGTTCGCTACTTCTTCGGCGCGGGGAGGCCGGGAATCGTCCCGCCGCCACCCTTGCCGCCGCCGAGCCCTGGACCGCCACCCTTCGGGTTCTGGAAGAGTCCCGAATCGCCCGGCTTGGGGCCCTGCTTGGTGATCGTGGTGCCGACGCCGCCAGTGCCGGCTCCTTGCCCATGCCGCCGGCACCCCCGGGCCGCCCGCCACAGGACCCCGGGCACGTTCGGACCCCCGCTGCTGCCGTCGTCGGCCTTCGGCGGATCGGGCAAACGGGGCCGGAGGTTCGCGAGCAGGGATCCGATTGAAATCGGCGTCGAGATTGAACACGCGCCGGAACGAGCGGCGGAGCTTCAGATCTTGGAGCCGATCGTTGCCTTCCACGCGCGGCTCGATCTCGAGCTCGAGGTCGATTTGAACGCGCTGCGGAAGCATCTCGCGCTCCTCACAAATCCAAGAATCCTCCGAGCGCGCCGACGAGCCCGCCTCGGCGAAGTACGTGATCTTAAGTTGGTGATCTTGTCGTAGATCTTGGTGTAGGTGCCACCCTTGTACGGGTCGTCGTCGACGAGCGGATCCTCGCGACGGCACAATTCCATGAACACCGGCTCGCGCTTGTTCTGGCGCAGGTGGTAGCCCACTCTCGCAAAGCGGCGGCGTGAGGGCGCGGTCGGATTTGGGGACTCCGTCCGAAAGATGGTATCGACCGACGCAGGGCGCTGAACGACGAAGTCCATCGTGTCGGCGTCGGCGCCGCGAATCGAGTTCTTCTTTCCCAAGAATACCTTACGTCCCGCGACGTCGAACGGCGCGATCGCGCGCAGATCCGCCTCGATCATGTCGAGGATCATTGGGCCCGTCCGCTGGATCTGCGAAATATTGTGAATGTGATCGCGCGAGTTGATCGCGTCATGGAGGACGCCCATCACGCTCGTCATGACGAGCGCCGTGAGCAGCATCGCCACGAGGACCTCAATGAGCGTGAATCCGCGCGAGGCCGCGTGCCGCGTCATGTGGGAAGGCATCACTGTTTGGGAAGGGATCATTTGGGTCCAGCCCCGCCGCTGATGGACGTGCTTCCGACGCCGGGGTTCTGTCCCGGCTTTTTGCTATTGTTGGGATTGTTCGGATTCTGATTGTTATTTCCGGCCGGTGCGCCGCCGCCCGCCTCCGATTGGGCCGCCTGTGCGTCCTTGTCCTTCTTGTCCTGGAGGCCGCGCGTGCCGTTCACGCACTCGGTGGGGAGCATCTTCTCGAGGGTGAAGGTCCCCGGCTTGTCGGGATCGCCGGTCGGATAGCTCACGACGATGCGCACGCGCGTGAGGGATCGTCGGCGTTATTGTTGGTATTCGCGTAGGGATCGTTGGCGGGGTCGCTCGAGCCGAAGGGGTTCCCGTCGGAGGAGCGCTTGTCGTAGAGGCGGCTCCCCGCCGAGTCCTGGAACATTTGGGCGCCGACGGAGGAGGAATCGCCCCGCCCGATGACCCACGTGAGTTCGGAATAGTTGCCTCGCGGATCGCCGAAGTTCCCCGTGAGGCCGTCGAGGACGTCCTCCACAGTTCCCGCCTCGATATCGGACATCAGCTCCTTCGCGAGCTCGCGCGCGCGCGTTCTGGTATTCGGTGACGCGCGCCAAATCCATCGACCCGTGGACCTTCGAGATGAGGGTGATGAGCGCGATCGATAGGAGCGCGATCGCAATCATGACCTCGATCAGCGAGAGGCCGCGGGTGCTTTGTTGGGATGTTCGTCGATTCATGGTGAGCCTCATCATCGAGCCCTACGGGAAGTCGGCCTCGCTCGGCGTGTCGGAGATCCAATCCTTTCCGTGGAAGAACTGTACGAATCCGGTGAGCCCCTGGACCACGAGATAGAAATCGCCCGGCGGCAAGTCGCGCCGCATGTGAACGACGTGCTCGATCGTGTTGCCATTCGGCTTGATGTCGATGCGCCGGATGCCGTCGCGCACGAGCACATTGCCAATCATGATCTCCTGGATCTTCACGCCTTCCGGCAATTGATTCCAGTTCAGGAAGACCCGATTCGTGTCATCGGTCGCGAGCCCACCCTCGACGCGAAACGGCGTCGCGATGCGGTATTGTGAGTTCCGGACGTCGTACTCGAGCGAGTAAAGGAGCCCCTGGGCGATCGCACTGGCGCGCGCATTGCCGATGTCGGCGGCGAGGTTGCGCGCGCACGCCTCCATCCGCGTCTGCGGAAGCAACATATCCATCCGCACCGTGACGAATGCAACCGCGATCATCAGGAGCGACACCACCATCAATAGCTCGATGAGGGTGAATCCCGAGCGCGCGGGATGGGATCGGCGATTGGAGTTCAATGGGGCGGAGTCCAAGGGAGTTCGGCGCGCAGCCTCAGCGCTTTTTGTTGGCTTCCTCGGTGAGGGTCTCGAGGGAAATGTCCGCCGCCTCGCCCTCGCCGCCCGGAGAGCCGTCGGAGCCGTAGGAGAGCAGCTCGTACGTCATGCCGTTGGAGTTCGGGCGATACACACATATTCGTTGCTCCACGGATCGCGGGGGACCGACGTGTTGCCGCTGAAGTAGCTCACGCCGTTGTCATCTTTCTGGGTGAGCTTCTCCAGGTTCTCCGGCAATCGGCCGCCGTTGAATGTTTGGTAAACCTTGATGGCTCCCTCGATTCCTTTCAGATCCGTGGCGACGCGCGCTTTCTTCGCCGCCGGGAAAATCTTGTCATAGTTGGTGACCACCGCCGTGGCGAGCAGGCCGATGATCACGATCACGACCAGGAGTTCGACGAGTGTGAAGCCGGCGCGCGCGGATCTCACCCACGGATTTCGGTTCGTATTCATGATTTGTTTCGATGGACCTCGGAAAAGTGGCGAGTGAGACGATTGCCTTGCGCGATCTCTTCCCGCAGGGGTCGAGAATCGCTCGAGTGGGCATGGTACGAGCGAGGCGGGTCGGCAAGAGCGAAGCTTGTCCCAACGGATCGTACGACAACGAAGTTGCCGATCGAACCGGGCGCCGCCGGCGCCCCTACACGCCGCTGGCGTCTCCGATCTGAAGGATCGGCAGAATGATCGAAAAGATGATGAATCCGACAATCACGGCCATGCCGACGATCAGCAGGGGCTCCAGGAGCGCCGTCGCCCGCTGGGTCGCGAGATCGATCTCCTCGTCGTAGGTCTCGGAGATCCGGTCCAGGATCGGCTCCAGCTGCCCCGACTGCTCGCCGACGGCGATCATATAGCCCACGACCGGGGGAACGCCCCGAGCGCTTGATCGGGGTCGCGATGTCGGCCCCCTCGACGATCTTGTGGCGAACGTCGTCGATGACCGCCTGGAGAACGCGATTGTTGACGATGCGCCCCGAGATCTCGAGGCACTGGACGACCGGAACGCCCGACTTGAGGAGCGTCGAGAAGGTCGTCGAGAAGCGCGCGATCGCCTGTTTTCGCAACAGATCGCCGAAGACGGGGACCTTCAGAAGAAACTTGTCGATCGCCATGCGCCCGCGGCTCGTCCGGTAGACCCACTGGATCACGACCGTCAGCAGCGCGATCCCAAGCAAAAGAACCCACCAATACGTCTGGAAGAACGAGCTGAGCCCGATCAGGATTTGTGTGGGAAGGGGGATCGTCTTCTTCTGTGTGATCAGCGACTGCGTGATCTTCGGAACGACCACGGTCATCAAGATCGAGATCACCAAGACTGCGACGCAGACCATCACGATCGGATAGGTCATCGCCGCCGAGACCTTGTCGCGCAACTTTCGTTGGGCTTGCACGAAGTCGGCGAGGCGGCCGAGGATCACGTCGAGGTTGCCCGCCGCCTCGCCCGCCTTCACCATGTTCACGTAGAGGTCGTTGAAATATTGGGGATGGAAGGCGAGCGCGTCGCCGAAGGTGGATCCTTGGGAAACCTTCTCACGGATGTCGCGGAAGGTCATGGAGAGCTCGCGCGACTGGGCCTGCTCGATGATCGCGCGCAATGTCTCGGTGAGCGGGATGCCGGCGCCCAGCAATGTCGACATTTGTCGCGTGACGGTGGCGACCTCGTCGAGACGCTTGCGCGTCATCGCGGTCGCGCCGCCCGTCAGCGTGCGCAGCCGCTTGACGAGGAAACTCTCCCAACTTTCGGCGCCCCCGCGACGTCCTCGGCGTCGATCTCGAGGACGTAAATGTTCTCGCGACGCAGCTTCTGCCGCGCGTCGCGCGGCGTGTCGGCGTCGATGACGCCAGATTTCGAACCGCCGTCGGAGGCGAGGCCTTTGTGATTAAAAGTCGGCACGAGGAGTGGAGACGACGAGAGAGTCGTCGTCTAGAAGATGTCGAGCTGCGTGACGCGCAGGACTTCGTCGGCGGTCGTGAGACCCTTGATGATCTTGTCGACACCGTCCATGCGCAGCGTCGTGAGGCCCCGCTCGATCGCCGATCGCTTCATGTCTGTGGCGCCCGCGCGATTCATGATCTGTGTGCGGACGTCGTCGTCGATCGGCAGGAACTCGTAGATCGCCGTGCGCCCCGCGTAGCCACTTCGGAAGCACTCGTCGCATCCGCGCCCGACTCCCACCTTTCCATTCCTGAGGCGGTCGAGGCCGAGACCCACCTCGCGGAGCTTCGCGCGCGTGACTTCATCGGGCTCGACGAACTCCTTGCAGCGCGAGCAGATCGTGCGGACGAGGCGCTGCGCGACCACCAACAATAGCGACGACGACACCAAGTATGGCTCGAGGCCGATGTCGATGAGGCGCGTGATCGTCGAGGGGCATCGTTGGTGTGGACCGTCGAGAACACCAGGTGTCCCGTGAGCGCGGCGCGGATCGCGATCTCGGCCGTCTCGAGGTCGCGGATTTCACCGACCATCATCACGTCGGGGTCTTGGCGCAGGAACGAGCGCAGGCCCGCCGCGAAGGTGAGCCCCTTCTTCGTGGCAACCTGCACCTGCGAGATGCCGGGCAGAGTTGTATTCGATCGGATCCTCGATCGTGAGAATGTTGAGCTCGGCGGAGTTCAGCTGCGTGAGCGCGCCGTAGAGCGTCGTCGTCTTTCCCGAGCCCGTGGGCCCCGTGACGAGGATGATCCCGTGCGAGTAGTCGAGGTATTTGACAAGAATCGCTCTGTTGGCTTCGTCGAGGCCGATCTCCTCGAGGGTGTAGATCTTGGCCGTCTTGTCGAGCAAGCGCATGACGATGCGCTCGCCGTCGCCGCTCGGAATCGACGAGATGCGGACGTCGACCTCGCCATCCCAAGTTTGATCGAGGCGCGGCCGTCCTGAGGCAAGCGCCGCTCGGCGATGTCCATCTTTCCCATGACCTTCACGCGGCTGATGATGGCTTCCTGCACCGCGCTTGGGACCGTTTGCATATCGTGGAGGAGACCATCGATACGGAAACGCACTTGTAAACGATCCGGGTAGGGCTGGAGGTGCACGTCCGACGCGCGGAGCTTCAGCGCCTGGAACAGCACCGTGTTCACCAACTTGATGATCGGCGCTTTGTTGGCAACGTCGAGGAGGTCTTCGCTCTCCTCGATCTCCGCGGCCAACCCAACGATATCCTCGTCTTCGATGCTCGAGAGCGCGTCGTCGACGCCGTCGGCCTTGTGGCGATAGGCGCGATTGATGAGCGCCGTGATCTCGGCGCGCGGAGCGAGCACCGGCTCGACGTCGGTTCCCAACATTTTCGCGAGATCATCGAGAGGCTGGAGGTCGAACGGGGTGTTCGTCGCGACCTTGGTCACGCCGTTTTCGTGGGAAACGGCCACCAGGTTGTAGTTGCGCGAGAACGCGACCGGAATCTTATGCACGAAGTCCTTCCGGGACGTTCACGGGCTCGAGCGAGCGCATGAACGGCATCCCGAGATAGTTGGCAAACGCCTTCAGGACCGTCTCCTCGGGCGCGTAGTTCTTCTCGAAGAGGACGCGATCGAGCGGGGTCCCCGACTCGTCGGCGGTCCGGAAGATGTCGAGGATCCGGCCGTCGTCGAGCCCCGCCTCCGACTTGAGGAACGCGGCCATGCGATCGCGCGAGGTCGAGATCGCGACGGCGCTGCCGTTCGTCGTCTCGCCGTTCGCGGAGCCGTTGGTCGACTCGTCGGGTTTGGCCGTGGGAGCGGGCGGGGAGAGGGCTTGGACATGTGGGTTCGAGCGGCGCGCGGTTCGACCCGCGCGCCTGACCTTCGACGCTAGTTCTTTGGCTTTTCGTTCTCGGGGGTGTTCGTTGGTGTCGGCTTCGATAGTGGGGTTGCACTCCCACTTCCGAGGGCGCGACCTCACCGGTCTTCGGCGATCGATAGAGGGGATCTCGAAGAGACCCGAGTTTACCGCATTGCCGAGGTTGTCGGCGGTCGGCTCGATCGCCTTGAAGGCCGGATCCACGATCTTCATCCGGTCATCACCAATGTACGTGCGCGCCTCGAGCTTTCGCTGGTACGTCAGGTTCTGCAGGTCGGCGAACTCCACGTCGTTCAGGATGTGTGGCGTCGCGAAGAAGTAGAGGGCGCGCCGGTTGTTCTCGTTGCTGTGACTCGAGAAGAGGAACCCGAGGATCGGGATGTCGCCGAGGAGCGGCACCGACGACTTGGTATCTGTGGCATTGTCGACCTGGATGCCGCCGACGACCATCGTGCTTTCGTTGGGGAGATAGACGGTCGTCAGCACCTCGCGCTCCGTTTTTGGCGGCGGGAACGCGGGGTTCGTGTCGGTCTTCGCGAGGAAGTTCGCGACCTTGAGGCTCAGCTCGAGGCGCAGGTAGCTCTGGGCGCTGATCGAGGGGGTGATCTCGAGCGTGATGCCCGCGTCCTGGTAGCCGCTGAACGCCACGTTGTTGCTGCCGTTGGTGCCCGAGAACGTTTGGTTTCCGGTGGGCACCAAGTCCTTCGACGACACGGTCGCGTGCTCGTTGTTGTTCACCAGCACCGACGGGATCGAAAGAACGTTGGTATTGCTGATCGTCCGAAGCGCCTGGAGAAGAATCGGAATGCTGAAGTCGGGGCCCGAGATGATGCCCCCGTGACTCCCTGCAGCGTCGAGTTCACGATGCGGGTGTCGGGAAAGTTGTCATTGTTGGTATCGACCAGCTGCGAGAGGCCAAAGTTGGTGATTCCGAATCCTTTCGAGACGTCCGAGCCCGGCGGAGGCAGGTTCACAATGCCGAGCTCGACTCCGAGCCTGAGCGCGTCGTTGGTGCTGAGCTCGATGATCGCCGTCTCGATGAGGACCTGCGCTTGGCGCTTGTCGAGGCGCTCGATGATGTCGCGGATCTCGAGCCATTTCGTTTTGTTGGCGGTCACGAGCAGCGAGTTGGAATCCTTGTTCGCGACGATGACCGGCTTCTGCTCGCGGCTGAGCGAGCTCCCCGATGTGGTTGCGCCGCCCGGACGGGTGCCCCGTAGGCGCTCCGCCGGCGCTTTGTTGGGCTTGGAACGATTTGTTGATGAAGTCCTCGACGGTCTTCTGCAGGTCTTCCGCCTTCGCGTTCTGTACACATACACGTGGAAGTCGCTCTCGGGCTCGGGCTGCGCGCGATCGATGCGTGCGACGATCTCGAGGACATTCTTGACATCGTCCTGGAGGCCGACGACCAGCAGCGAGTTGGAGTGCGGGTCGACCTTGATCTTGAGCTCGGGCTGCTGTCCTTGGAGCGTTCCACCGCTCGCGCCGACGGCCGTGGTGGTCCCGGGCTTCCGCTTCTCGACGAGGTCGTCCAGGATCTGGGCAGCCTCTTCGGCCGAGATGTTCTGGATCGGGATGATCTCGAAGACCGGCTTCGGATCGTCGGGGGCGTGTCGATCAGCTTCAGGAGATTCGAGATCGAGTAGACCGTGGGGCCGAATCCATACACCAACAATGCGTTCGCGGTGCCGACGTTGGTCACCACCTCGAGCTGGTTGTCCGGGAAGAACGGGCGCAGCGACGCCGAGATCTCGCGCGCATTGGTGTGCTCGACCGAGATCACCGTTGCCACCAAAACGCCCGGCTGCGTCGAATAGAGGAATGTCCTCGGGCGGGATGTACCGCGCTTGGTTGCGGATGCTCATCCGGTCCTGTCCCTTCAGATCCGTGATGACCCACGTGCCCGATTCCGGGCCCCCTTCGAGGACGAGGACGAAATCGTTGATCTTCAGAATGCTCTGAAAGAAGTCGTAGAACTTACTCTTGGGAACCGTCTTGGGCCCGATGATCGTGATATTGGTGGATTACAACTTCGGGAGGACTTCCTTCTTCACATAAAAAGGCATCCCCGTGAGATTGCTGCACTGCTTCACGAAATCGAGGACGGTGTTCTGCGTTTGACCCGTCGGGGCCGCGGGGCCGGGGCGGGCTCCTCGAACGTGAAGACATAATTGTCTCCCTCCACCACGATGTTCCCCGTGCGTTCCTGCAGGCCGCCGGGCAGGTTCGGCCGGCCGCCGGGTTGGCTCCCCGGTTGCTGGTTTCCGCTCGGCCTCGACGCCGGATTCTGGGTGCCCCCGTGGGATTTTGGTGGCTTCCCACCGCGGGCGAAGCGTTCACGGGAATCGCCAATGAACCGGTCGACGCGGCCGCCGGAATCACCAACGATAGCCGGGAGGCCGGCGAGACGAGGGAACCCAACAAAAAGGAGACGAAAGCGGATGCACTCACCGCCATCACGGGAGACCTCTCCGGGAACGGGTCCCGGGGCTGCTGGGGGCGAAACGAACGTCGAGGGAAGGGCAGTTTCAAAGGAGACCACGATACCGCTCGACTCGGACCGATCGTAGCGGGCGCTCGTAAGTGGCGGTCCGACGAGGAAGTGCCAGGCCCCATTCCCCGCGATGGGATACTGATCGCGCCCCAAGAATCCTTGGGCAGCGGAGCGCTATTCTCCCAATGAAACTTCCCAGCCGCGCCCACGATCGGATCCGTTCGCCGAGATGATCCTCGACTTCGATCTCGACGGAGGGTCCGACTTTCGGCGCGGAGCCGCCGCGCCCGTCGTCGGGATCTCAGGCTGCGACGTCCTTCCAATATGAAGAGGCGATTCGGGGCGAGCTGCGGGCGCGCTTTCCTGGCTTCGGGGAATGCCACTTTTTCGAGTCGCGGGGGCGGCGGTTGCACGAGTATTCGAGGCCGCCCGCAGCCTGCGCCCCGAAGGCGCCGACGTGCTTCGTTTCCGCGGATGCCGCCACGGACACTTGGATCCGCCGTTTCCTGCGGCCCCCGATCCGTCGCTCGCGCGAGTCATCCGCGTCCTCGAATCGCCGCGCGCGAGCGATGGGCAACGATTCCTGCGTTTCGGCGACGCCTCCTCGCTCGAAGCCGTCTTCGCAGGCGCGGGAGGCTCGATCGCGTGCGCGATCGTGGAGCCGCTTCCGCTCGCGATGAATCTGGTGCCGCCTCCCCGGATTTCCTCGCGCGGCTTTGCGCCACATCCCAAGAAAACGGAGCCTGGTGCGTTTTCGATGAAGGGCGCTCGGGGATGCGGTTCGGTGCGCGCGGCGCCGGCTGGCGCCTCGGGGTCGAGCCCGATGCGTTGATATTCGGCGAGGCGCTCTCGGATGGGATTCCATTCGGCGTCGTGTTGGTGCGGCGCGAAGCACGCGGCTTCGAGCGCGGCCACGCGATTCTTAGGGATGGCGCGCGCCTCCCGGATCCTCGCGCCCTCGCCGCGGCCGCGGATTGTTTGCTTCGCGGCAACGATCCTTCGCTTGCGCCCCATCTCGATTCATTGGGAGCGCGGCTCGCGCGCGGGCTCGATGCGATCGCGTCCGATTTGGAGTCGTCCCTTTCGGTCGAACGCTTCGGCTCATCGGTCGGCGTCGTTTTCCCGGGCGTTCCCTCTCGGATCCGGCCGAGCCCTTCCGCTATGATTGGCAACGATACGCCGCTTTTGCGCGCGGCATGGCCGCCGGAGGCGTTCGCATTCCGTCCCACCCGATGGTTCCCATGTTCGTTGCCTCCGCACACACGAGCTCCGATATCGATCGCGCGATCGAGGTCTTCGCGCGCGTGCTCGAGGGGGAAATCGAATCGATGGGGCGACGGCTCCCGAGGTCGAGAGGAGACATGAAAACATCCGGAACGGAATCGCTGCGCTTCTCGAAGTTCCTCAAGTCCGGAGGCTGCTGGGTCCTCGAGGGCCCGGCGGGGGCGGCTCCCGGGATAAGTGGGAAGCGATCGCCAAGATTCTCGATTTGTTGGTTTCATCCGGGCGGGTCGATCCCGCGCGCCGCGACGCGATCCACCGTGCGCTCGTGGATCGCGAGAAGTCGATGTCCACAGGCCTCGAGTGCGGCATCGCGCTCCCGCACGCGGCGGTCGAAGGGCTCGAGGAGCTCGTGGCGGGCTCGCGGTCTTCCGGCAGGGGGTGCCCTTTCAGTCGATCGACGGCAGCCCCGCTCGAATTGTGGTGTTGCTCCTGATTCCCAAGGAAAGGCGGATGGCGTACCTCCCGGTCCTGGCCGACGCCGCGCGCTCCTCTCGCGCGAGGGCGTGCGCGAAAAGTTGCTATCGACCGGGCGCGAGGGGGCGGCGCCCGCTGTCGAGACGGGGAGCGGCGGCTCGAAGGAGATCTTGGACATCATCCTGGCGGCCGAAGCGGCCGGGATCCCGCGAAGGGCTGACGGGGTCGAGTCGAGGGCGCCGCGCAACCAACGGCTCCGCGGCGTCGTGGTCTCGCTCCACGGCCACGCCGTCAACTCCAACGAAAATCGTGGCGGTCCTCTTCGCGTTCTTCGTTGGTCTCGTCGACCTCGCCGCGGAGATGGCGGTCCTGCGCGCGGGGAGATTCGGCCTCGGCGCGTCGCCCCAGTCGACCGCGATCCTCCTTTCGTTGGCGCTCGCCGGCTTCGGCGTCGGCGCGGCGCTGTCGCGCCGCTACCAGGGTGCACGAGCCTTTGCCGCCTGGCGCGTCGCCGCCGGAATCTTTGGATCGGTCGGCGCGCTCGCGACGCTCGCGGCGGCCTCGGTGCCGGGGATCGTCGCCGCTTGGGTGGCGCCGGCATTATCGTTGGTATCGGCCGCGGCCTTCTCGATTCCATCGGGAGCCTCGATCCCACTTTTATTCGCATGGACGCGCGGCCTCGCGGTCCGCGCGGCAATCCTGTTCGCGGCGAACGCGATTGGCTCGATCGTGGGAGTCGTCCTCGGGGAGTCGTCGGGCCCATCCATGCGGGGACCGGGATCTGCGCGCTCGCGGTCTTCGCCGTTAACTTGGCGATCGCATTGTTGGCATTCTTGCGGCCGGCGGCATTCGAGGAGCGGCGGGGGCCGGCGCCCGAGGCACCTCATCCGGCGGCGGGCGCGCGCTTCCCGCGCTCGGCATCGCGTTCTCGGCCGGGGCGGCCACGATCGCCTGCGAGGCGCTCTTCGCCCGGATCGCCCCCTTCTTCCTCGACGAGCGATCGGACGCCCTGGCGACGGTCCTCGCCTCCGCGCTCTTCGGCCTCGCGGTGGGCGGAGCGATGTGTGGATTGTTGCTGAGGCGTTTCCGCGCGGGATCGATCCTTGGTGTTGCGATCGCGGCCATCGCGTTCTGCGGCCCGGTCGCATTGTTTGGTTTGGAGCTGTTCACGCGCGATCGCTGGATCTCGGCGCCCACGACTCCCGGACAGTGGCTCGGCGCGCGCTTCCTCCTCGGCGGAGCGCTGTTCGCGCCGCTCTTCGTATTCGTGGAATCCTTCGCCGCTCGCCTTCGACTTCGCTCGCGGCGGCGGCCGCGACCGCGCGGCGACGGTGAATCTCGCGTACGCGATCGGCGCGCTCGTGCCCGCGTGGCTCGTGCCCGCGCTGCTCTCGCTCGGCGTGCCGACGACCGCTCTCCTCGGTTGCGTGGGATTGGTGGCATTGCCGGCGGGGCTCGCGGTGTTCGGAGTGCGATCGCTCCCCGTGCTCCTCCCGGCGGCGGCGGCCGCATTCTTGGGATCGGGGCGGTGACGGCGCGCGTGCCGCCGTTCCGCACGCGCCCGTGGCTCACGCCGCTCGAGACGCTCGAGGGGCCGGCCGGAGTGGCGGCCGTCGTCCTCGATCGCCGGCGCCAGGAGCTCGCGCTCTTCACCAATGCGTTCCGCGCCGCCGCGACGGGCGATGACTACCGATACACCCGTTCGCTCGCCCACATTCCCTCGCTGCTCTGCGCGAAGCCGCCGGAGCGCGTGGCGGTGATCGCCGTGGGGACCGGCTCCACCGCGGCCGCGGCACTTCGCCACAAAAGCGTCCGCCGACTCGACATGGTGGAGATCTCGAGCGAGGTGTTTTCTTTGCTTCCCTGGTTTCGCCCCGCGAGCGACGCGCTCTTCCCGCGGCGCGCCTCCGGCGACGCGGACAAGGACACCAACAATACGCCTCCGACGCTCGACCCGCGGATCGTGTGCGACGTCGAGGACGGGCGCCGATTCGTGGCCAAGGAAGGGGAGCCGTACGACCTCGTGATCCTGGAGCCGCTCTTCCCGGACACGCCGTCCGCGTACCCGTTCTACACCAAGCAGTTCTATGCGCTCGCGAAGGCGCGGCTCGACAAAGGTGGGATCCTCGCGCAGTGGATCCCGATCCATGCGACCGAGCCGCTCTCGTTCCGCGCGCTCGTGGCCACGTTCTCGGTCTCGTTCCCGCACCGCGCGGCGTACCTGGTCGGCGAGAGTCTCCTATTGTTGGGATCGGAGGAGCCGCTCGGGCTCCAGGCGGGGCGCCTCGCGGAAGCACTCCAGTCGCCCGAGCTCGCCGCCGACCTCCGGCGAAGCGGGTGCGCGTCGGTGGGGATCTCGTGGCCCAATGCGTCCTCGGCGACGAGGGGATGGGCTTCTTCGGGACGCGCCATCCGCTATCCGGACGACGCGCCGCGGATCGAACGCCTCGGAATCCTAACGAAACGCGACCCGGCCGCCTTCGAGAAGGAAAACTTGGGTTTGCTCATCCGCGCGCGCGAGACGTTTCCCAACGATCCGCTCCCCGGGTTGGATCAGTTGCCGGCGGGCGAGCAGGAGGCGCGGCGGGCGGCCGGTCTCGCGTACCTCCGCGCGCGGCGCGCTCTCGTCCTCGACGAGTCCGAGACGCTCGACCCGAGCGACGGCAGCCGCGACCGGGGGGCGCTCACGGAGACCACGCCGCACCCGTTCGCCGCGCTCGACGGTCAGCGCGATTCCACCGCGCGCTCGGTTCGCGAGGGAAGGGGATACTTGGCATCGGGCGACGTGCGCTCGGCGCTGCGGGTCTTCGAGAAGGCCGCCGCGGTCGCGCGCGACCCGGTCGTTTGGTTGGGTTTGGCGCTCGCGTACTACCGCTCCGATCGGGCCGCCGACGCGGGCTTCGCGATGGCCGTGGCTCTCGCCCTCGAGCCCGATTCCCGTCCATCCTCCCGCCGGAGTGGAACGATCCCAAGACTCTCGAGGAGCTGGCGAAGATCCGCGAGCCGGCCTCGGCCCTCGTTGCGAGGCTTCCCAACGATCCGCGTACGCTCGCCGAGGTGGCCGAGGCGCTCTGGTCGGGGACCCGCCGCGCCGAATCGTGGCTTTGGTGACAGTCGCGCGCGATCGCGATCGCCTGGGCTACGAGATCGAGCGCCTCAGCGAATCGTTGGTGTCGCGCCCCGCGGCCGAGATCCAGGCCGCGCTCACGGTCGCCGAGGCTCTTGCCGACCCGACGCTCTCCGCCACGCGCGCCAAGCTCGCCGCGGCGCTGCGAAAGTAAACGATCCGATCGTTGGGCTTCGCCGCGCCGTCAGAGCTCGGGGAGGCGCATCTCGATCGCGGCGGCGATGGATCGCATCGTCGAGCGGTAGACTTCGATCGGCGCGCCGTAGGGGTCGTCGATCTCCATCCCTGGGCTGAGTCTTTCCATCGACGGATGGTTGGGGTCGAGCTCGAGCAGGCGCTCGAGGTGCCGCTCGGACATCGCGAAGACGCGGTCGAAGGCCGCCAGGAGCTCGGGGGTCGCCTCCCGCGCCCGGTGGTCCTCGATCGATAGTTGGGATTCGGCGGCCACGGCCACGGCGTTCGGTGTCGCCGGCGCTCCCACCATAGGACCCACGCCGGCCGACTCCACGCGGTAGCCGAAGCGCGCGAGGAATTCTGATTTGTTGCCTCGTCCCGAGGGACCTTCCTCCGCCGAGGCGCTCGACGAGGCGCGCGCGAAGCCACGCCTCGGCCATCGGCGAGCGGCAGGTGTTGCCCGTGCACACCAACAATATTCGGATCCCGGCCGTCCGGCGCAGGTCGTCGCCGGTCAGGATCCCCTCGCCCAAGACCTCGAAGACCCCCGGCCCGACCCGCGCCACCGCGGGCCCCTGCCCGAGGGCGCCTCCGGATAGTTGGGAAATGAACCCGAGCCCGGATGCAATCTCGGGACGGATCTCGGCCGCGCGGGCCGGGATCGGCGCGCCGGGGATGGCCGCGGGGAGGATCGCGATGGGTACCGGGACCGCCTGGAGTACGGCGCGAGTGAACGCGTTGGCGGGCACGCGCAACGGAACCCAAGAATCGCCGAAGACCGTGATCCCTTTCGGCGCCGATGGCGCGGAAGGTAACAATAAGACGAGTGGCCCCGGCCAGTAGCGCCCGCGCAAACGCGCGGCGGGCGCGATCCATCTGAAACCCAAGGATCGGCGTCGGCCGGCTCCGCGAGCGCGATGGTGGGGATCGCGTCCGCCCGGGCGCGCACGAGCTCGCGCAGCCGCGCGAGTCCCTGCCCGTCGGCGCGCGAGGCGACTGCGAAGCCGACTTCGGTCGGAAGGCCTGCGAGCGCGCCTCGGGCGAGTGCCTCCTTCGCCTGCGCGACGTGCCGCGCGTCCACGGGCTCCGCGCCCGCGGGACTCGAAGTTTCGTTGGTCACCGGCGCACGCCGGCGCCGATGGCTGGGATCACGAGCATGGCGCATAGCCTCGCGTTCGTCCTTCGCCCCCGCAACGGCGCCGTTATCCTGTCCGGCCTTCTCATGACCGCGCAACCTCCGACGCAGCCCCCGAGCCGAGGGTGGGTCCCGATCCTGGAACGCGACTCCTCGAATCGGGCGGACCGCGGGCACTCGCACCGCCTCCCGGATTCCGCGGGACCCGCCTCGCGTACCTCGGCGCGCTGGCCGGAGGCCTGGCGCACGAGATCAAGAATCCGCTCTCGACGATCGCGCTCAATCTTGGCCTCCTGCGCGAGGATTGGGAGAACCCGGCCAATCCCAAGGAATCGCGGACGCTGCGGAAGATCGAATTGTTGGAAAAGGAGGTGAAGCGCCTCGGCTCGATCGTCGAGGAGTTCCTTTCGTTCGCGCGCGGTGAGGACTACCGATTCGAATTGTTGGATTTGACCGCGATCGTTCGGGAGATCCTGGACTTCACCGAGGCCGAGAATCGACTTGCCAACATTCGCGTGCACTTCGATCCGGCGCCGAATCTGCCGCGCCTCTCGATCGACCATGACCACCTAAAACAGGCGGTCCTGAATCTCATCAACAACGCGCGGCAGGCCATGCCGAACGGGGGCGAGCTCCTCGTGCGAACGCGCTTCGAGGGGGAGGCCGTGGTCCTCGAGATGACGGATACCGGTGTCGGGATGTCACCCGAGGTCAAGGCGCGCTGTTTCGAGCTCTTCTTCTCGACGCGAAAAGGGGGAACCGGCTACGGTCTCCCGCTCACGAAACGGATCCTGAGGAGCACGGCGGCCAGATCGATGTGTGGAGCGAGATCGGCCAGGGGACGCGCTTCACGATCCGCCTGCCGCTTCCCAGCATTTCCGCGGCCGGCGAGAGCGCGCGCGGAACTTCCCACACAAACCCATGACCAACGAAACGCGTCCCGTCCGGGTCCTCGTCGTCGACGACGACGAGGCGCACGCGGAAGCGGTCTCCGAGGCGCTCGAGACCGACGGCTGTATTTGTAGGAAAGCAACCAGCACGAAAGCTGGGATCGCCGAGCTGGAGCGCGAGAGCTTCGACGTGATTCTGACCGACCTCGTCATGCGCGACGGCGGCGGGCTCGAGATCCTAAGAAAAGCGCGCTCGCTCGATCCCGACGCGGCCGTGATCGTCGTCACGGGACACGCGTCGATCGAGTCGGCGGTCGCCGCGATGAAGGAGTTCGCCGCCGATTACCTCACGAAGCCGCTCAAGATGGACGAGGTTCGGCTCCGCGTGCGCTGCGCGGCGCGCGAGCGGAGCAAAACCAAGAAAACTTGGAGCTGCGCCGGCAGAACGAGGAGCTCCACCGCGAGCTCGACAAGCGCTACGGATTCGAGGGGATCATCGGCAGCTCTCCCGCGATGCAGAAGCTGTTCGAGATTGTTACAACAGATCGCGCCGACCGACGCGACCGTTCTGATCCTCGGCGAGAGCGGGACGGGCAAGGAGCTCGTCGCGCGCGCGATCCACGCCAATAGCTCGCGCCGCGCGAAGCCATTCGTCGCGATCAACTGCGCCGCCCTCTCGGAGGGGCTGATCGAGAGCGAGCTCTTCGGCCACGAGAAAGGTGCGTTCACGGGCGCGATCGGGCCCCGCGAAGGAAAGTTGGAGTTCGCAAACCGCGGAACTCTGTTCCTCGACGAGGTCGGCGACATGCCACTCTCGACGCAAACCAAGTTTCTCCGGGCAATCGAGCAGCGTGAGGTCGTGCGCCTCGGAAGCAACAGAAGCATTCCCGTGGATTTGCGGATCATCTCCGCAACCAACCAAAACCTGAAAGAGCGGGTCGCCGAAGGCAAGTTTCGAGAAGATTTGTATTTCCGACTCGCGGTCGTCCAAATGCTTCTCCCGCCGCTACGCGAGCGGACGACCGACATCCCGCTTCTCATGGACAGCTTTCTCGCGGAGTTCCGGAAGCGACATAACAAAAAACTCGAGAAGCTCACCCCCGAGGCGCTCGCCGTGCTCACCCACTATCACTGGCCGGGCAACGTGCGGGAACTCCGGAACGTCATCGAGACCATGGTGGTGACGGCGCGCGGAGATGTGATCGACGTCTCCGAGATTCCGCCCACGATTCTGGAATCGGTTCCGTCACTCCCCGCCGCGCCGCGGATCGCCGCGGTCGAAGCTCAGGTGGCTTCTGACGGCGGCGCGACCCAGGGACTCGCGGCGCTCTCGAATCGGCGACTCGAGGAGATCGAGCGCGAGGCGATCATCGAGAACCTTCGCGTCCATGGCGGAAATCGCGAGCGCGTGGCGCAGATCGCTCGGGATCGGCGAGCGCACGCTCTACCGGAAACTGAAGGAGTACGGAATCCACTGATCGGGGCTGCCGCGGAGGCAGCGGCGACGCGGGAGGTCTGCCAATGTGGCGCGGATCGTCGCGTCTCCTTCATTGCGAAGTCGTCGCGCGCGGCGTTTCCGTGGGGATTCGCGGGGCGGCCGGCGACCTCATTCTGGCACCCGATTTGACAGGGCCCGGCGCTCCTCCGGCCGGACATGGAGTCCGATCACGGGGAAACGAAACATGGCCAAAGGAAAGATAATTGGTATCGATCTCGGCACCACGAACTCCTGCGTTGCGGTGATGGAAGGGGGCGAAGTCGTGGTGATCCCCAATCTCGAGGGAAGTCGCACAACCCCTCGGTCGTCGCGTTCGCGGAGACGGGCGAGCGTCTGGTCGGCGCCCCGGCGCGGCGCCAGGCGATCACCAATCCGAAGAACACCATCTATTCGATCAAGCGATTCATGGGGCGCCGCCGGAGCGAGGTGACTTCGGAGGAAAAGTTGGTTCCCTGCGAGATTGTCGGGACGGGGGATGGCGCGGTGAAGGTGCGCGTGCGCGGCAAGGAGTACACGCCGCCCGAGATCTCGGCCGTCATCCTCACGGCGATGCGAGAGGCGGCCGAGGCGTACCTCGGAGAGAAGGTCACGCGCGCAGTCGTCACGGTCCCGGCGTACTTCAACGATAGTCAGCGCCAGGCCACCAAGGACGCGGGGAAGATCGCAGGGCTCGAAGTCGAGCGCATCCTCAACGAGCCGACGGCCGCGGCGTTCGCCTATGGCCTCGACAAACAAAAGGGGCAGAAGATCGCGGTCTTCGATCTCGGCGGCGGCACGTTCGACATCTCGATCCTCGAGTTCGGCGACGGCGTCTTCGAGGTCTTGGCCGTGAACGGCGACAGCCACCTCGGCGGCGATGACTGGGATCAGATGCTGATCGACGAGCTCGCCAACGGATTCCAAAAGGAGAATCGGGTCGATCTGCGGCGCGATCCGATGGCGCTCCAGCGGCTCAAGGAAGCGGCCGAGCGCGCGAAGATCGAGCTCAGCTCGAATCTCCAGTCGACCGTGAACCTACCGTTCATCACCGCGGTGAACGGCGAGCCCAAGCATCTCTCGCGCACGATCACTCGCGCGCGATTCGAGGCGCTCACCGAGCCGCTCATCGAGCGCTGCCGCAAACCTTGCGTTCAGGCGCTGAAGGACGCGGGACTCGATGCCAGCAAAATCGACGAGGTGATCCTGGTCGGCGGATCGACCCGCATGCCGCAGGCGCAGGCGATTGCCAAGGAAATCTTCGGCAAGGAGCCCAATCGCTCGGTCAATCCCGACGAAGCGGTTGCGATCGGCGCCGCGATCCAGGGGGCGATCCTCGCGGGCGAGCGCAAGGATATCGTCCTCCTCGACGTCACTCCGCTATCGTTGGGAATCGAGACCCTCGGCAACGTCACTACGAAGCTCGTGGAACGCAACACCACGATTCCGACCTCCAGAAAGAGGTCTTCTCGACGGCGGCCGACGGCCAGACCCAGGTGGAAATCCACGTCCTTCAGGGGGAGCGCGAGTTTGCCAAGGATAATCGGACGCTCGGGCGCTTCATTCTCGACGGCCTTCCCCGGCGCCGCGCGGTGTCCCGAAGATCGAGGTGAGCTTCGACATCGACGCGAACGGCATCGTCTCGGTCGCGGCGAAAGACGTGGGAACCGGAAAGGAACAGAAGATTCGCATCGAGTCCACGAGCGGCCTCGCCAAGGAGGAGGTCGAGCGGATGGCGAAGGATGCGGAGTCGCACCGCGATGAAGACAAGAAGCGGCGCGAGGTCGTCGAGCTGCGCAACCGCGCCGAGGCGACGATCTACGAGGCGGACAAGTCGCTGAAGGAGCATGGCTCCAAGATCTCCGATGCGGATCGCGAGGCGATCGCCGCCGCGAAGAAGACCCTCGAGGAGGCGTTGAAGGGCGAGGACAAGGATGCCATCGAAGCGGCGCTCTCCGGATTCCAGGCCGCGCTCCAGAAGATCGGCGAGGTTCTCTATGCGGAGGCGGCGAAGAAGGCGGGCTCGGGGGCGCCGGCGCGCAGGGGCGGCGCCGAGGCGAAAGCCAACGAAGGCTCGGGCAACCGCGAAGACGTCCAAGACGCCGAGTTCGAAGTCAAAAGCTAGCGCCGGGGCGAGACCCCTCGACATCCGTGGGCGCGGTGTGGATGCTCCGCGCCCCAACGTCCCCGGGCGCGCGTGCGTAGCGCTGCGCCCGTGTCCAATCGATCGAGGTGGATTCATGATCGAGGTGCGTAACCTCACGAAGTCCTATGGTTCCGTCGTGGCGGTCAGAGATGCCACATTTCATATCGACGCCGGAGAGATCGTTGGGTTCCTGGGACCGAATGGAGCCGGCAAGTCGACGACGATTCGAATGCTGACGGGATACCTTCCGCCGACGACCGGCGGCGCGTCGATCGGCGGCTTCGATGTGTTCTCGCAGGGCGACGCGGTGCGCGAGCGGATCGGCTATCTCCCGGAGAACGTTCCCCTTTACCAAGATTTGCGCGTGGAGGAGTTCCTCCGCTTCCGCGCGGCGCAAAGAAGCTTCCGCGCGCGGCGCGCTCGGCGCGAATCGCGGATGTGGTCGAGCAGTGCGGTCTCCGGGAGATGCGCCTCCGTCTGATCGGCGCCCTTTCGCGCGGGTTTCGCCAGAGAGTCGGCCTCGCCGACGCGCTGCTCGCGAGCCCGCCGGTCCTCATCCTCGACGAGCCGACCTCCGGTTTCGATCCGCTCCAGCGGGTCGAAATGTTGGCGATTGATCCGCGGGCTCAGCCGCGACGGCCACACGACGGTCCTCTTCAGCTCCCACATCCTCTCGGAGGTCCAGGCGATCTCGAAGCGATTGTTGGTGATCGCGAAGGGGAGGATCGTGGCCGACGGCGCCGCCGAGGCGCTCATCCAGAAGTTCGGCGAGAACCGATTCCACGTGGAGGCGATCGGCGAGCCCGAGGCGATCCTCGGATGGTTGGGAAGCATCCCCGGGGTCGAGTCGGCGCGGGTGTCCTCCGATCCGCCGTCGGCGGGGGCGTCGCGCGATTCACACTCGACGGCGAAGCCTGGAGCGGATCCGCGCGATGCCATCTATGACGCGTGCGTGAAACGTGGGATTCGCCTGCGCGAGCTCGCCTCCGATCGCACGCCGCTCGAGACGATCTTCGCGCGGCTCGTCTCCGGCGAGGAAACGGCCGATGCCGGCGCCAATGCCAATCATCCGGCGGGAGCCGCCGCATGATCCGCGACTCGCTCCTCATCGCGAAGAAGGAGCTCTACTCGTTCTTCGTCTCGCCCGTCTCCTACGTGATGGCGGGGGTGTTCTTCTTCGTCAACTTTCTCTTCTTCTATCTGTTCGTCCAGGAGCTGCGCGGCGACTTCGAGCGGATCAATTCGCTCTTCTTCACGTGGTTCCACTTCTGGTTCCTCGCGATCTTCATCCCGCCGATCCTCACGATGCGTCTCGTCGCCGATGAGATCCGCCTCGGCACGGTCGAGATGCTGATGACCGCCCCTCATCCGACGCGGGCGTCATCGTTGGGAAGTACCTCGCGGCGCTCGGATTCTGCCTCCTCATGTGGCTTCCGACCCCCGCGGTCTTCGTCGTGGCGCAAGTCTACGGCGCGAGCTTCGACTGGGGAGTCGTCGCAGCCGGATACTTGGGAGTCGTCTATGTCTACGCCCTCTTCTGCGCGATCGGAATCTTGACATCGACCCTCTCCGAGTCGCCGGTCATGAGCATGCTGCTCGCGATCGTGATCGAGATCATCCTGTTTTTCTTGATGTTGCTCCCCTCGTACTGGCAGAGCCCCACGGCGAAGGAGATCGCGAGCCACTTCTCGATCTACCAGATCCTGGGCGACAGCCTCGCCAAGGGGATCGTCGACACCTCGCACTTGGTCTTCTTCGCGAGCGCGGTGGCGCTCCTGCTCTTCGCCGCGACCCGGAGCCTGGAGGTGCGCCGATGGCGATGAATACCACCAATATGTCGACGCAGACCCGCCTCAGGGTGGGCACCAGCGTCGGCGTGATGATCCCTCGCGGCGGTCGCGATCTTCGTCCTCGTCAACTATTTCGCGAGGCAATCCCGCTTCCGCGGCACGTGGGACTGGACCTCCGTTGGATCGAACACGCTCTCGGACAAGACCCTCGGATTGTTGGGAGGCCTCTCCGCGAAACTTGGCAAAGGACCGACGGGGGCCGACCAGGTGATCGAGCTCGCGTCGTTCCTTTCGCCGCAGACCGACCTCGAGGCGCGCGGGCTCGATCTCGTGAACCAAACGGTCGACGCGCACGTCGCCGCCGCGAAGGGGAGGATCGTCCTCACGCGGTTCCAGGAATACAGCGACGTCGCGGAAGCCAACAAAAGATCCGCGAGCTGAAGCTCAAGGAGCGCCCGAACAGCGATGAGCTGATCATGGCGCTCGGCGATCGCATCCGGACGATCCACCTCGGCGACATGCTGAAGATCAATCCCGGCATGAGCGGCTCGATGTTCGGCGGCCCCGACGAGCCCGGCCGCATCGAGGAGAACAAGATCGAGGACACACTCACCAGCAATCTGCTCGCGATCCTCGAGACCGAGAAACCCAAGATTTACTTCATCTCCGGGCACGGCGAGCCCGACATCGATGACAACAAACGCGACGGCCTCTCGCGTTTCGCCGACGTGCTCCGCGGCAACGGCTTCGACGTGAGCGCGCTCAATCTCGCCGAGCGCGAGGGGTTCCCCCGACGCGAGCGTCGTGATCTGGCTCAGCCCCACGCGCCTCATGCTCCCCAAGGAGCTGGCCGCCCTCGAGGGCTATGCGCTCTCGGGGGCGATTGGTGGTATCGCCCGATCTTCCGCTCGAGCCGGGGCGCGACGCGGACGCCCTCGCGCTGCTCGCGAAATATGGGATTCGCTCGCCGAACGGGATCGTTTGCCTTCCGCTGCGCAATCCCTTCACGGGCGAAGAGGTGGCCGGGCGCCCCGAGACGGCGCTCGGTGTCTTCTGCCGTCCGCAGGATCTGTCGTCGGTCAGCCCGATCACGAAGAGCTTCTTCGAGCAACGCCTCACGCTCCGGATGCCCTACAGCCGCGCGTTCGAGAAGCTCGTGGGCGATGCCAACAAAAGCCCGGCGTTCACCGAGGACCTCGGCCACACTCCAAAGGATAGTTGGGTGGACCTCGAGCCTCTCGACTACACGAACAACCCCGAGAAGGAGCCCGTCGGCCCGAAGGTCGTCCTCACATCCGGCACGATCGCCCCGGGCGCAGGCCTCGACGACGGTTCCGCCCCGGCGTCGCGCGCCGCCGGCGCGAAACCCAAGGAAGGGAGGCTCGTCGCGATCGGCTCCGCCACGCTCGCGCGCAACGAGTTCTTCGACTACGGCCGCGACATTTACTTGGCATCGGTCGAGTGGGCCGCCGGGCGCGAGTACGCGGCCGGAATCGGCCCGCGGCCCGTCGCCAAGAATGCGCTCGCGGACACGCTCTCGATGCTCCCGCGCATCACGGGGGCGAGCCTAATCCTGACCGGCCTCGCGTTTCTCGGCGCCGGATATGTGTGGTATGTGCGGCGCGGGACCCGCCTCGGATTCATCCTGGGCGCGGCGGTCGCCGCGCTGCCGCTCCTTTTCGGAATCCTTTCGTTGCTCTTCAGCGCGCGCGCCTAGCCAAGAAGTGAACCTCAAGACCACCCTCACGCTCGTCGTCATCCTCGCGATCCTCCTCGCGGCCTACTTCCTCCTGCCGAAGGACCAGAAGGCGACTCTTCGCGAGACCGGAAAGATGGTATCCGGCTACGAGACCGACCGGATTTCACGGATCCGCATCGAGAATGCCGAGAACAACGAGAAGATCGTCGTCACGAAGAGCGGCGATGATTGGCAATGGACGAGCCGCTGCGCGTGCCGGCCGACGGAGTGTCCGCGAAATTCCTCGCCGACTATCTTGCTAACTATACGGGCACGCGGGTCGGAAAGGTGGGAGACGCCGCCGTGAAGCTCGAGGCGCTCGGCCTCGCGAAGCCGCGCGCGACGGTGGAATCTCAACAAAAAGGCCCCGACGAGAAGGCTCCGTCGACCACGATCGTCTGCAAAGATCGGCTCGGACAACGTGAAGGGGGACAAGGTCTTCCTCCAAGTCGGCGACGTGGTCTACGAGGCGCCGCGCACGATCTACAACTCGGTCGCCAAGCATGCCGACGAGTTCCGCGACCACCGAATCTTTACATTGGGGCAGTGGGAGGTGGATCAGGTCGAGCTCACGCGCGCGGGGCCACGACGATCCTGAAGCTCGAGGACGGCGTGTGGCAATTCCTGGCGCCGTTCAAGGGGCGCGCCGACGCGCTTGCCTGCGGAAAGTTGGCGGGAATCGCGGCGCTCCGGGTCTCGAAGTTCGAGAACGACCTCCCCACCGATCTTGCCAAGTATGGGCTCGAGCTCCCCGATTCGACGCTCACGCTCCGAACCAAACAAAAGGCCCAGACGCTGCGCATCGGAAAGTCGCAGGAGGATCGCACCTTCGTCCAGCGCGATGGTCTGGGTCAGGTGTGGGGTGTGAGCGAGGCGGAGCTCGCTCCCGTCCGGCAAGACCGCCGACGAGCTGCGGGATCTCCTCGTGTTCGGGCACTTCACCAACGAAAACGTGAAGCTCCTCCATTGGAGGCTCGGCGAGACGGAGATCGAGATCACCCAGGATCCCGTGACGCGCCGAGCCAAACTATCGAAACCGCGCGACGCGGAGCCTCGACCGCGACGCGTTCGAGGCGGTGTTGAAGGGTCTCGACGATCTCCGCGCCGAGTCGGCGATCACCGCGGCGGGGGCGAATCTCACCGAGTTCGGCCTCGCGCCGCCGTTCGGATTCCTGGAGCTCCAGCTGAAGGATGCCAACAAACCGACGCGTCTCGACGTCGGCGCCACGCGCCCCGAGGGGGCGTTCGTGCGGCGCGAGGGAGACGACTATTTGTTGCGTGTCCCCGCCGCGGCGTTCGCCTTCCTCTCGAAGGCCGTGACCGATCTCGTCAGCAAGGAGCTGGTCCACATCGACTCCTACGACCCGGGGCAGGTCGAGATCGACGTCTCGAAGTCCGCGGCCGAGGGGCGGAGAAACGAAAGTTGGTATTCAAGCGGAACGAAGCCAACAAATGGGTCGCTCCGCCGGCGACCGAGAGAGCAAGGCGTTCGCCGACCTCACCGAGGCGCTCTGGCACGCCAAGGCGACCGAGGTCCTTCCGATCGAAGTCAAGGATTCGCCGCTCGCGAACCCAACGATCGAGGTCCGCGTCTACCGGCGCCTCTACAACGATCCGAAGGGCGACGAGAAGGAGAAGGAGCGGATTGCCACCTATCGCTTCGCGAGCGACGCCGCGGCGCAATGGTTCGCGACGGGCATCACCGGCCCCGCGATCGCCGGCGGCTTTGCCACGAAAACGCTCCCCGACCTCGCCGCGAAGATCACCGCGCTCGCCTTCCCTCCGCCGCGAGCCAGCCCGCTTCGCAGCCGAAGCCTGTCGAGAGCGCGCCCGCGAGCCAGCCGGCCACGAATCCCGCCTCCGCCCCCGGGAAAGACGGCAAGTAGGCGGCGAGCCCACGACGCCCTGTGGAAGATCCGTGGGGCGCGGGCGTAAGTCGCTTCGGCCGCAGCCACTTGAGCGCGCTAGATCTCTGTTCGTATTCTGTTAGTATCCGCGCCCCGTGGATACGAACCGCCTCCTCGAGCGTCTCCGCAGCGAGCCCGCGTTCGCGCGCCACCTCGTCCACGTCGAGGCGATCGCGGCCGCCGGAGGGGAGTTCACCAACTTTCCGGAGTGGACCCACGCGGCGCTCCTCGAAGCCTACACATCGCGCGGCATCGCGCGCCTCTATACCCACCAAAGGGAGGCGGTCGAGCTCGCGCACGCGGGCGCGACGTTTGTGTGGGTAACGCCCACGGCCTCGGGGAAGACCCTCGCGTACAACCTCCCGGCCCTCGACGCGGCGCTCCGCACCGGCGGCGCGGCGAAGGCGCTCTACCTCTTCCCAACAAAAGCCCTTTCGCAGGACCAGGTGGCGGAGGTGACGCGAGCTCTCTCGCGCGTGCGCGGCGCGGGCGAGCTCCGCTGCTTCACCTACGACGGTGACACCCCCGCGGTGCGGCGCGCGCTGCGCGAGCGGGGAAATGTGGTCGTCACCAATCCATGGATGCTCCACCAGGGGATCCTCCCGAACCACGCGAAGTGGATCGACCTCTTCCGCGGCCTGCGATATGTGGTGTTGGACGAGGTGCACACGCTCGGCGGAGTCTTCGGCTCGCACGTGGCGAACGTCCTGCGGCGCCCTCGTCCGCGTCGCGCGACACTACGGGGCGAACCCAACTTTCATCGCGTCGAGCGCCACGATCGCCAACGCCTCCGAGCACCTGCGCCGGCTCACGGGGCGCGACGTCGCGATCGTCGAGCGCGACGGCTCGCCGCGCGGCGAAAAAAGTTTGCCATCTATAATCCGCCGCTCCTGAACGCGGTCGCGGGGCTGCGCGGCAACGCGCCTCGAGGAGGCGCGGAAGCTCGCCGCGGTCCTCGCGTCGTCGGCCGAGGGCCGGAATCCCACCAATCCATCTTCTTCGTCCGCACGCGCCCGCAGGTCGAGGTCCTCGTCAAGTATCTGAAGGACGGCGCGAGGGAGCACGGGCGCGACCCCGAGCTGATCCGCGGCTACCGAGGCGGCTATCTCCCCGAGCTCCGCCGCGAGATCGAGCGCGACCTCCGCTCGGGCGTGGTGAAGACCGTCGTCTCGACCAACGCCCTCGAGCTCGGGATCGACGTCGGCCGCCTCGACGTGGCCGTATTGGTGGGATATCCGGGAACTGTAGCATCGGCCTGGCAGCAGGCGGGGCGCGCCGGGCGCCGTGGCCAGCCCTCGCTCGCCGTCCTCATCGCCCGCAACGACGCGATGGACCAATGCTTGGCAACCGAGCCGCGCTACCTCTTCTCGGCGGCGCGCGAGGAGGTGGCGATCGATCCCAACAATCCGGTGATCCTCGCGAATCAGATCAAGTGCGCGGCGTTCGAGCTGCCGTTCCGCGGCATGAACACCAACAATAGCGCGAAGCAATACGGCGCCCCCGAGGAAGACTTGCGCGACGTCCTCGACCACCTCGCCGAGGATGCGGGGCTCCTCCACCGCGACGGCGATTCTTACCATTGGGCGGCCGACGCCTTTCCCGCGCAGGACGTCTCGCTCGAAGGGGAAGACGCCGACGACGTCACGATCGTCGAGATGGAGACCCAGAAGGTGCTCGGAGTCCTCGCGCGCCCCGCCGCGATCGTGGAGATTGTATGAAGGGGCGATCTACGGCCACCAGGGGACACGTTTCAGGTGATGCGCTTCGATTACCAGGAAGGCGCGCGCTACGTGAAGCCCGTCGTCGTCGACTTCTATACCGACGCGCAGACCGACACCGACGTTCGTTGGCTTCGCGAGGAGAAGCGCGAGCGCCCGCGGCGGCGGCGGCTCGGATCCCAACAATACGCACGAGATCGTCCTCGGCGAGGTCCATGTCACGACTCTCGCCACGGGCTTCAAGAAGATCCGCTTCTACACGCGCGAGAACGTGGGGGCGGGCGAGATCCATCTGCCACCCGAGGAGATGCACACCGACGCGTTCGGTCTCGTCCTCGGCGAATCGCTGGCATCGTCGGTGGGGCTCTCGGAGGGGAACCGCGGCGGCGGGTTGCGCGGCTACGCGTCGCTCCTGCGCAAGCTCGCGCCGCTCTTCGTCCGCTGCGAGCCGGCCGATCTGGGGCATTGCGTCGAGGTCAAATCCCCACATTTCGGAAAGCCAACGATCACGCTCTTCGACCGGCATCGCGACGGCGTCGGCGCTGTCCGACGCGCTCTACCGCACGATCGATCCGCTGATGCGCGCCGCGCACGCGGTCCTCTCGCGCTGCTCGTGCGCCTTCGGCTGTCCGGCTTGCATCGGCCCGCCCGACGAGGTGGGCTCGCGCGGCAAGGCCACGGCGCGCGCCCTCGCCGCCGCGATCGTTGGGATTGCGAGCGCGAGCCCGCACGCGGCCGCGTCGCAGGCGTCGGATGGGTGAGCTCCGCGAGCGGCTCCGGGCGCGCGGCGCGCGAGGCGGCGATCCGCTCGCCGCGCGTGTCGGCGCAGCCGCGGCGCCGGGATCGCCTGGCGAAATCCCAACGATCGGCGGAACCCCAACGATCGCCCCGCTCCCAAGCGATCTCCATTCGGAGGATGGCCCCGAAGGCGCGGTCCTCGTCCGAACCCAATATTTCGCGCCCGACGATCCGGGGCGCGCCGCCCTCGCGCTCGATCCGTCGGCGCTCGTCCTCCTCGCCCGCGACCGCGCCCTCGCGCGCTTCGATCCGCGCCGCGCGGCCTTCCTCGACACCGAGACGACGTCTCCTCGGGGGCGGGAGTCTTGGTGTTCCTCGTGGCGATCGGACGACTCGGCGCCGACGGCGGCTTCACCCTCCGGCAGTTTTTCTTGGGAAGCCCCGGCGGCGGGCGCGCCATGCTCGCGGCCGTCGTGCGCGAGCTCGCGGAGTGCGCCGCGGCGGTGACGTTCTTCGGCAAGGCCTTCGACCGTCACCGCCTCGAGGACAAGATCGCGATCCACGGGCTCGAGTCCACCTTTCCCGCCGAGGAGCACGCGGACCTTTGCCACATATCGCGCGCGCGCTTCGGGTGGAAGCTCGCCGACGCGCGGCTGCGCACCGTCGAGCGATCGATCCTCGGGATCTCGCGCGTCGACGATCTCCCCGGCTCCGAGGCGCCGAAGGCCTACTTCGATTGGTTGGGAAAGAGGCCGAGCCTCCTCGCCCGGGTCTTCGACCACAACCGCGACGACGTCCGATCGTTGGTAACGCTATTGGTGGCATGCGCGGCGCCGCTCGAGGGGCCGCGGCGGGGAGCGGCTCGCCGCCGCGCGCGAGGCAGCGGCGCTCGGCGACTTCGGGGCGGCCCGCGGCCACGCTCTTGCGGCCCATGCGGCCGGCGACCCCTTCGCGCGCCGGAGCGCGGCGCGGATCGCCGCGCTCGCGACGCGCCGGCTCGAGGGGGCGAGGCGGCGCGCCCGTTCCTCGAGGAGCTGGCGGAGGGGCTGCGCCGAGTCGACTCTCGCGCTCGCGCGCCTGGAGTGGGCGCGCGCGCGCAATGCCAACAAAACGGCGGGGCTCCTCGACTTGGCCGACGGGCGCACCGTCTCGTTGCCGGTCGGCTCCGGCCGCGACGCGCTCCGCGCCTCGATCGGCGCGCTCCGCCGCCGCGTCGAATCCCAACGATCCGCGGCCGCTGTGTCCCCGGCAAGCCCGGTGTCCCCGGCAAGCCCGGTGTCCCCGGCAAGCCCGTCCGCCGCTCAGAGCGGCGCGAACGGCCCGTAGAGCTCGATGTCGTCGACGGCTATTGTGGCATTTCCGAGCGTCTCGACGCGGCAGGTGAGGGTCTGCGGAGGCCCGTCGAGGATGTCGAACTCCTGGACGATCGATTGGAAGTCGAGCTTCGACGCATCGGCCGCGATCGCCTTGCGCCGCGCGAACTCCTGCCCCCCTTCCCCAACAATCAGATACCCCACCGTTTCGTTGGAGCTTTCCCCCTTCCACCCGCAGGCGCGTTCGCAACAAATAATGGCCGGGGGACGCTGTCGCTCGGCGTCTCGATGATCTTCCCCGCGGTGCCGGGCGACGCGCGCCGCGCGAAAATACTTTGGGAGTTCAGGTCGAGGATGCGCACGCCGGCCCCCTCGCGTGCGTCGGCCGCCGAGACGCGGATCCTCGGCCCGTAATGCTCCTTGCTCGGCGGCCGCTCGCGGTCGATCCGGATCTCGGCGACCGCCACGAATGGCGCCGTCCCCACGCGGTCGAATCCCAACACCAACTTTCCGTCCTTCACGGCGTTCGCCGGGAGCGGGTAGGACCAGACCGTTTGCTTGGCGCGCGGAGTGATCGAGGTGGCGACCACCTCCTCGCCCGCCGTCACGCGCGCCGCCTGATAGGCGAAGTCGCCGGTCTTCCAGGTCGAAGGCTCGCCGGGGCCGCGCGCGCGCCGAGCGACGCCCCCGGAAGCAACAGATGAAGCCACAAATGATCCGCCGACCCCGCGACCGGGAACTCGTACTCGACCCGCACCGGATCGGCGGTCACGTCGTACTCGGGCGACGGGATTAGCATCGTCGGCCGCACCGGCGTGCCGCGCACGCGCCCCGGGTCGAACGACCCTCCGCAGTCGGCGTAGGCGACGGCGCCGCGCAGCTGGCTCGTCCTCGGCGCAAAGTTGGGAATCAGCGAGAAGGCGATCACGAAGAGCGTGGTCGCCGCCGGGAGGAGCGGCAGAAGCCACGCGCGCCGCGAGCGCTCCGGCAAATGGAACAGTTCTCCTAGGCCGTGCGCCAGCAGTGGCGCCGTGAACGGCACGGCCGGCAACAGATACCGCCCGCTCATTTGGTAATGATAGATGTTCCCAACGAAAGGGATCACCGCAATGGCCGCGGTCGCGACGACGGCGAAGCCCCGGAGCCCCGGCACGGGGGCCGACGACGAACGCAAGAATCCCGTCACGAGGCCCGCCCCCGCGATCGCGAAATAGAGGACCATCGCGGTCTGGCTCGGGTGGAGCCCCGGCGCCGACAGAGCCGAAGAAGGAGCTCACCATCTGCGAACCCCAATCATCCAGATCGGTGGCATTGGCGGGGAGGGGCGCGCCATCTCCGGGAAGAGCGAGATCACCGTCCGAAAGACGAGCGGATCCCCGAGGTGCGCAGGTTGTAAAGAATGAACCCGCCGACTCCGAGCGGCGCGAGCAAACCAAAGAAAAGGAGCTCCTCGAGCGCGCGCGGCGTGCCGACCCTCTTGTGCCGCGCCCACGCGACCGGGAGCACGGCCAGCGCCGCGGCGAATCCGGCGTAGCGCACGCCGCCGGCGAGCCCGAAGGCGATCCCCGCGCGCCACGGCGAGTACTCAAGGTCGGGGCGGAGCCCGCGCGCCAGCTCGAACGCCCCCACGAGACGAATAGCAACAAAAGCGGCTCCATCCCGATCGCCCCCGATTGGAGGACCGCCTGCGGCGTGAGTGGGAGGAAGCCCACCGCCGCGCAGGCGGCCACGGGAGAGTTGGGAGCGCCGTGCGCGCCGCCGCCGCCGCGAGCCACGCCGCCGCCGTCATGAACGCCACGTCGAGCAGGCGCAATCCCAACAATGTGGAGTGGTGGAATCCCGACGGCCCCTCGCGCGTCGTCGCGCCGATCTCGCGCATGTAGACTTGGCTTCGTTGGTTGAGCGGGATCGTGACCCGATACCAATGATTCCAGACGATCTCGCGCGGCAGCCACTCGGCGATCGCCTCGAGCGGCGCCGTGGCGAGGGCGTGCGCGACGAACGCGAGCGGGGGATGCATCGATTGGCGCAGGCGATCGGCGGGGACCGCGAGGCGCTTCTCGTTCGCGATCAGGTGGATGTACTGGAGGTTCTCGGACTCGTCGGGGGCGTCGCCCACCGGGTGCGCGAAGGTGATCACCGTCCCGAGCAGCGCCACGAGCAGCGCGACGATCCATCCGGCCCGGCGGCCGACGGCCTCGGGGGCCCGTAGATCGTTGGGTTCGCGCTCACGTCCGCCGGTCGACGCGCAGCCCGCGGATCACCAACTTTCCGTCGAGGTGGAGGGCGATCGCCGCCGGGAGGGCGCGCCGCTCCTCCTCGAAGACGCGCGCCGCGAGCGAGTCGGCGTCGTCGCCGTCGCGCACCTCCACGACCCGTTGCTCGACGATCGGCCCGCCGTCCACATCGTTGGTGACGTAATGAACGGTGCACCCGCTCCAACGCGCCCCGACCGCAGCACCGCCTCGTGGACGTGATGCCCATACATCCCTTTCCCACCAAAAGCCGGTAGGAGTGCCGGATGGATGTTGAGGACGCGGCCGAGCCAGGCCTTCGGCACCTCCAGGATTCGCAAGTATCCGGCGAGGACGGCGAGGTCGACGTCGGACCCCTCCAGCAGCCCGAAGATCCGCTCCGCCGCCGCGCGCGGATCGGCCTCGGCCACGATTTGTGTGGGAATCGCGCGGCGCCGCGCCCGCTCGAGGCCGAAGGCCTTGGCGTTCGACGAGATCACCAACGAAACCTCCGCGCGCAGCTCGCCCGCGTCGATCCGCTCGAGGAGGTTCTCGAGCGTGCGTCCCGATCCGGAGAGGAGGATTCCCAACTTTCTTCCCATCGCTACGCTCCCTCCGTCTCGAAGAGGGCGAGGATGAGGCGCGCCGTGAGGGCGCTCACCTCCTCGGCGCGGCGCACCATCACCGCCGGATCGGCGTACTCGGCGGGGCCGCGGAACGGCTCACGATGCCCGCGAGCGCGAGCGTGCGGAGCCCGCGTGGGCGGCGGCGATCGCGGGGACCACCATCGATTGCGCCACCACGTGGGCTCCGGCGCCGCGGAGAAAGTTGCGTTCGGCCGGCGTCTCGAAGTTCGGCCCCGCGGTCGCCGCCACGACTCCGCGCCGGAAGGGGACCCGCGCCCGCACCGCGGCCCCCTCCGCCATTTGTAACAATTCGCCGTCGTAGACCCGCGCCAGGTCGGGGAACTTCGATCCCAACTTCTTCGTCGAGCGGCGCGCGAGCGGCTCAGCCCGGACAAGTTGATATGGTCGCCGATCCCAACGATCGACGGCGATTCGAACGACGGATCGAGCGCGCCCGCGCCCCCGTCACGAGGAGCGCCTCCGCTCCGAGGCGCTTCAGGACCCAAACGGGGAAGGCCACGCTCTCGGGCGACGCCCCTCGGCGAGGAGCGGCCCGCCGTCGAAGGCGAGGACCGCCGCACCGCGCGGACGCAACACCAAGAATCGCCCGGCCGCATTCTTGGGAAAGCCGTCGAGGTCCTTGGCGGGGATCGGCTTCGCGTGCGGGTCGGCGGAGGCCTCGAGCGCCCCAATCCCACCCTCGGCGATCCAACCCCAACCAAAGGTATTCTTGGTCTTCGCGCGGAGATCGCTCGCGGCCGCGACGACTCGCTCGAGGAGGGTGGGGGTCTTCGGCGCGACCACGTTCAGGGATTCTTCCGAAACGACGCGGCGAGGCGCGCGGCGACCTGCGCGCGCGCGAGCCCGCGGACGGACACCACTTTTCGTGAGGAGGCGGCTCCCGATACCAACGATAGATCCCCGGGGCGGACGGCGAGCGCCTCGGCGAGGACTCGGAGGAGCGCTTCGTTGGCGCGCCTCCCTCGGCCGGCTCGCGCACGGCGACGCGCACGCCGGAGGCGAAGGGGCCGAGGATCCCCGCGCGCTTCGCCCGCGGTTGCGCCTTCACGGCGAACGCCACGGCACCCCCGATCCCTCCCGCAGCACGACGGCGCTCCACTCTGCGGCCGTATCCCGGGCCGCAGCCGTATTCTTGGGGTTGACGGCGGCCATGCCGGAGAACGGGGGCCGCGCCCTCAACGCCCCGCGCCGGCGGGCGGCGCCCCGTCGGCGGCCAGCAGATGGACGATCGTGCCGCGCGCTGAGGTCGAGAACTCCGATAGTTGGCGTTCGGCGTCGGCGTAGCGCCCCGACGAGAACGCGTCGAGCCCCTCGCGGAGCTTGCGCGCCGCCGCCCGCTCCGCCTCGATGCGGGTGCGGAGCGAGGCGACCGCGGAGCTCGTCTCGGCGTCGCCTCCCGCTGTCCCCGCGGCTTGCACGAAATCGAGGGCCGCTTGGAAGCCGTCGTCGGCGATCTCGGGTGGAGGCGGCGCCGCGCCGGTCTCGAGCTTCAGCGATCGTTGGTATTGGATGAGGCGCGAGACCTCGAACGCGAGCGTCGACGCGAGCGCCGCGCGCGCGAGCAGGATCGAATCGGATGGTGACTTGGCGCCCGCGCGGGCGAGGAGCGCTGCGAAGCGCGCGCCGCTTCCCAACTTTTCGAAAGCGACCACGTTCACCGCCGTGAGCGGCGCCCCCTGGGTTCCAGCCGGATTCCACCCTCCTCGACCGCCACGAGGCGGCAGGGCTTCCCGGTGACCGGGTCGACGAACGGCTCGGCGCCGAGCTCCTTGCGCTCCGAGGCCGATACCAACTTTGCGAAGAGCGCCGCCGCGGCCTCCGACTCCTGCGCCGCCGATTGGAGGATCCCCTGGAGATCCGCAATCTTGGCTTTCGCCGCGGCCGCCGCGAGCGCGTCGGCGGCGGCGCGCGGCTTGCCGGCGCGCAGCGCGTCGAGCGCCGTGCGCGCCGCCGCGCGCCTCACCCCGCGCGGTCAGCTCGGCGCGGGCGGCGAAGTCGGCCTTGCCGCGCGAGAGCTCGACGAGGGCGCCGTCGACCGAGGTCAACAATGTTTGGAATCGCGACGCGCGCTGCTCGCCCACCTGGTCGCGCGGCAGCGAGATGAGCGCACGCAACGATTCGGCGAGTTGCTTATAGGTGGTTTCCGCCTCGTCGAGCTTCCCCGCCGAGCGAAGGCCAAGCGCCTTGTCGAGCGTATCCTTGACTTGGGATTCGACGGCGGCGCTGACGCGCTCGGGCACGACCTCGATCGCCGCCTTCGCGTCGGGATCGTCGACCGCCATCTGGTAGCCATCGAGCCCCTTCGGCGCCGCGAGCGCCTCGGCGAACTTGCCAGCTTTGATGTTCCCTGGACAGTCTGCTCGAGGCTCGCGCGATAGTTGGTGACCGTCTTCGCTTTCTCCGCCTCGCGCGTGAGCCGCGCCGCCTCGTCGTGGCGCACCCGCTCCGCCTCGGAAGAGGCCTTCTTCCCGGCGGGGGTGTCGGCGAAATCCTTGGCGATCGCGTCGAGCTTGGCCACGCGATCGGCGAATGCCAACTTTTCCGAGACCTTGGCGAGGGCGAGCTCCCCTTCGGTGTTGCGCAGCTCCTTCTCGCGCTCCGCCTTTCGCTGCGCAGGCGGTCTTCAGTGGCGGTGTCGCGCACGACGGTCGGCTGCGTGGTGCCGGTCTCTTTCGGGCGCATCAGGAAGAAACCCACTCCGGCTCCCGCGACCACGAGCGCCCCCACGCCGACCCAAATCCCAACTTTCGACGCGGCCGCCACCGGGTGGATGAGCGCGTCGAGCGCGGCGACGACCTCCTTCCCGCGCGCGAAGCGCTTCTCCGGATCCTTTTGTAACAATTGCGCGACGAACGCCTCGACCCCTCCGGAATGTTGGGATCGATCTCGCGCAGCCGAGGCGCCTCGGTTCGCTGGACGGCGTCGAGGATCTCGCCCACGTTCGCCCCTTGGAACGGCGTCCGCCCGGTGAGCATCCGGAAGAGCGTCGCGCCGAGCGAATAGAGGTCGGAGCGGTGGTCGGCGCTCGCCCCTTTGATGCATTCGGGGGCCACGAAATGTGGGGTTCCGAATCGCCCCGTGGTCTCCTCGCCGCGCCGCGCCGCGATCCCGAGGTCGGCGAGCTTCACCACACCCTGCGCCGTGACCATCAAATCGTCGGGCTTCACGTCGCGGTGGAGGATGTGCTTGCTCTCGGCGAACTCGAGCGCTTTCGCCGCGTCGCGCGTCATCGTGAGCGCGCGGTCCACGGGGAGCCTCTTCTCGCGGCGTAGCCACTGTTCCACGCTCCCGCCGTCGAAGACCTCCATCGAGAAATAGTGGGTATTGCCCGCCGAGCCGACGTCGAAGATCGTGACGACGTTGGGGTGGTGGAGCTGGGCGGCGGCGCGCGCCTCCTTCAGGAAGAGCTCCACGAATTCCGGGTCGTGCGCCAATTGTGGGGATAGGACCTTCAGCGCCACGGTCCGGTGGAGCGAGTTCTGCGTGGCGCGATAGACGGTCCCCATGCCTCCGCGGCCGAGGACCTTCTCGACCTGGTAGCCGCCGAGGGTTTGCCCCGTGAGATCGGGATCAGGGTGCGCGCGGCGGCCGGCTCCGGCTTCACGGGGGCGGCGTCGGCGTCCGCACCGCGGAGTGGACAGTGGAGTGGACAGCGGGGTGGGCCGCCGCCTCGGAGGACTCGAACACCAACTCCACCGATCCCAACGCAATCCGATCGCCCGGGGAGAGGCGCGCCGCCGTGACCCGCTTGCCATTCACGAAGGTGCCCCCTTGGTCCCCAAGTCTTGGATTCCGAAGCCGCCCCCTTGATCGCGGCCACGCGGCAGTGCACCGACGATAGTTGGGGATCCTCGGAATGCCACATTTGCGGCCGCCGTGTCGCCGCCGAGGGTGAGCCCGCCCGCGGCGAGATCGATCACCTCGCCGGCGCGCGCCCTTTGACGATCGAGAGTCGATTCACGAGCGCGACTCCGACGCTTGCAGCGTGGTGAAGAGCGCCGTGCCGACGCGGACGAGCGTTGCCCCTTCCTCGACGGCCGCCTCGAGGTCGTGGGTCATTCCCATCGAGAGTTGGCCGTGGCCCGACGGGGCGCCGCGGAATCTTTGGTTTCGGTCGCCGGCGTCGCGGAGCTCGCGCAGCTCGCGAAAGAGTTGGTGTTGCTCCCCGGTCGAAGCCTGGAGCGGCGCCATCGTCATGAGCCCCGCGATGTCGACCTGCTCGAGCGATCGTTGGCTTTCGAGCACCTCGGCCACGCGCGCGGGGCGAAGCCATGTTTGGTGGCCTCGCCCGATATGTTGACTTCGCAGGAGGCAGCGCACGCGCGTCGCGAGCTCCGCGGCGATCCGGTCGAGGCGCGAAAGCAACTCTTCCGAGTCGACTGCGTGGAGGAGCGCCCCCGACGCGACCGCCTTCCGCGCTTTGTTGGCTTGGATCGGCCCGATCAAATGCCAACGAACGCCGGCGGGGAGCAGCGGCGCGCTTGCGTTCGAGCTCCTGGAGACGGTTCTCACCGAGGTCGGCCACCCCGAGCTCGTGGAGCTGCTTGGCCGCCTCGGCGGACACGAGCTTCGTGACTCCCACCAGCGTGACCGACTCGGGGGGCGCCCGGCGCGCGCCGCCGCCTCGCGAATCCTTTGGCGAACTTGCTGGAGATTGTGCTGAAGAGTGGATCGCGTCGGGTCGGCCACGGGGAAGCGCGTAGAGCGTCCGGCAGATTGACGGATGGATTTAGCGCGGGCAAGACAGTCGATCACCCGGATTCTCCGAGCTCGGGGCGATTCCCACCGAGGAGGCGATCGAGGCCGCGCGCGGTCGAGGTCGACGAGGACCGCTTCGCCGGTTACGGCGACCTGTCCGGGAGTGGGCGCCGCGCGGTTTCGAAACGTGCTTTCGTTGGGTGTAGAGGACCTCGGCGCGCCCCGCGCCGCGGAGCTGAGAAGTGGACGGCGAGCGCCGCCGCGTCGAGGAGGGTCTCGAGCGGCGCGACGCATCCTTGGGAAGGCGCACCACGACGTGCGACCCGCCCGCGCCGGAGCCCGCGTGGAGCCAGAGGTCGTTGCCGCGCGCGACGCGAAAGGTGAGGAAGTCGTTCTGCCGCTCGTTCTTGCCGACCGCGATCTCGAGACCGTCGGCCGAGTGGAAGCGGCGGATTCCATCGGCGGGATCCTTGGCTTCGCGCCGCGGGAGCCGGCGGGCGCGGCGGCGGCTCGATGAGGCGGCGTCCTCGAGCGCGCGCCGGAGCGCGGCGATGGCGTCCGAATCCTGGCATTCCGATAGCTGGGATAGGGCCCGCTCGAGCTCCACGGACTCGCGGCGCGCGCGGACGATCTCTTCGTTGGTCTTCGCGGCGCCGGCGTCGAGGCGCCTGGCGCGCACGTGGAGCCGCTCGATTTGTGTCTGCAGGTCGAGGGCGGGATCGAGCGGAATCTTGAGCTCGGGGAGCGCTGGGTCGAAGTAGTCGGTCACGACCGCCTGCGCTCGCGCCGCGCGCGATCCGGCCGCGCGAGGCGGAGAGGAGATCGGCGGTGCGGCGGAGCTGCGCGGTATTCTTGGCTTCCTCGAGGCGCGAGGAGGCCCGCGATCCGCGCGGCGCGAGCGTGGAGTCGCCTGCGGAGCACCCCTCGAGGTCTCCGCGCGCCTCGGCGAGACCGAGGTCGCGCGCGGCGGCGGAATAGTGGCGTTCGATCGCATCGTTGGCTTCGGAAATGGGGGCCCGCCGCGGGAAATCGCGAGGGAGGCGGACTCGCCGCCGCGATCGCTCGCGGCGGCGTCCGTCGCCGCCGACCGCGAGCGTCCGCGTCTTCGAGCGGAGCGGGCGCGAGATCCCAACGATCCGGCCGTCGCCGTCGACCAGCACCCAGAGCGGCCGGCTCGAGAAGAGCTCGAAACGCAATGAAAGCGCGCCCCGTCTCCCCGCGAGCCGCAGCGTCACGCAACGATCGCCGGGGCTGGTCGATGCCAACGATCGTCGCACCGGCGGCGCCCGCGAGCGCGCGCCACTCCGGAGGCGTATCGTTGGATTTCGCCGCGAGGGTCGAGCGGTGGATGCGCGCGAGCTCGCCGCGCAATCCCACACATACGGAGATCGGGCCCGCCGCGCCCGCCGCCGTGATCCGCAGCTCGCCCTCGCCGATCCCAACGATCTCCTGGATCGTCGTGCCGAGCAGCGCCGGCCGGAGCTCGGCGAGCGCGGCTTCGATCTCGCGGGCCGTGAGCGACACGGCCCCTACCCGCCGCGCGGTTGGCTTCGCCGGCGATGGCTCACTTCTTCTGGAGCTCGTCCTTGACGTCGTAAACCCACTCGAAGTCCGTCGGCGTCCACTCGTGGAGCTCGTCCGCCTTGAAGAACAGCTCCACCTCGCGCTTCGCCGTCTCAGGCGCGTCGCTCGCGTGGATCAGGTTGAACGAGCGGCTCGCGCCGAAGTCGCCGCGCACCGTCCCCGGCTCCGCCTCGGGGCCGAAGGTCTTCCCAACCATCTTGCGGACGATGTTGATGACATCCTTCCCCTCGAGGACGAGCGCAAGAATCGGCGAGGAGGTCATGAACCGCACGAGCCCCGGATAGAAGGGCTTCGATTTGTGGGGTTCGTAGTGCCGCTCGGCAAGCGCCTGCGGAATTCGCATCATCTTCAAAACCCACGATTCGCAGACCCTTTTCCTCGAAGCGCGTGAGGATCCGCCCCGAGAGGCGGCGTTGGAGGGCGTCGGGCTTGAGGAGGATCAGCGTGCGTTCGAGCATGGCGAGGTTTCGTTGGGGTCCGGAGTCAATCTTTGGAATCGGGATCCGCGCGGCCCAGGTGCGACGCCCCGGGCCGGGCCGCGAAAAGGGCAAAGGTCATACTTGCCGAGGCGATCGCTCGCAAGGGAGCGCTCCCGGCGCGCGCGGCTAGCGGGTGGGTTGGAAGCCCGAGCGGCTAGCGGGTGACTCAGAAGCCCGAGCGGCTAGCGGGTGGCTCAGCGCCCGAGCGGCTAGCGGGCAGTCCTGTGACCGAGGGAGTCGATCGCGTGCTCGAACTCGAGGCGCCGGCTCTCGAAATCCTCGCGCGGCGCGCGCGCCACGAACGCGAGGAGGAATCGCCCGGTCGGAATGGCAACAAAAATCTCGCGCATCGCCAGCGGGGCGCCGCCCGCGGGATCGGTGTGGAGCCACTGCGACTCGATCTGGTAGGCGACGTCGACTCCGTTGGGGTGGTCGACGCACTCGCGCCGCAGGACTTTCCACTCGCGGTATTCGTTGTCCCACATCGACGCGCGGCGATTCTCGAAGAAACGCACAATCTCGCTCTCGCCGTAGCAGCGCGCCTCACCTTCCCAAGCAAACGCCGTGAGGGTCGTCTTCGCGTCGGCGGCGGCGTCGCCGGCGGGGAGTAGCGCACGCAGAATCGCCCGACACCCGGCTGCGGAGTCATGTTCCAGCCGCGCGGCCCCTCGAATGCGATTCCCAACATTTCATCGACGAGCCGCCCGTCCTCCATGGAACCGGGGCCCATGTGCGCCTTCGACACGAGCGCCAGTTTCTCGACGGCGGATAGTTGGGTTAGGGTCAGCTCGAGCGAGTCGACGATCGCCTTCGCCGAGTCGCCGACCGCGGTCACGTCGGGGCTGTCGCCGCGCACGACGAAAGCAAACAAAAACGGCGGGACCGAGCGATAGATGCGCTGGAAGCGCATGGCGCGCTTCTCGCGCCCGACGGGCACGTCGACCGTCAGCTCGGCCGTCGAGCCCTGCTCGTCGCGCGTCTCGCTCTTCGCGACCGTCTGCACCGCCGACGCCCGAACCCCAATCATCTGGCTCAGGACCTCCTGGTCGCGCGCTCGGCGGCGACCATCGGTGATTGTTGGCATGGGGCCGAATAGCAATCGAAGTCGATCGACGCGCGCAGGTCGGCGTGGACGAAGGAGACCGTATCGAACGCGGTGCCCCCTTGGCGCTCGCGCGGGACGACGAACCACCCCGTGGGGCGCTTCAGCTTCCAGCCGCACCCGGCGCAGGTGATCTCGGGGCTCAGCACCCAGCTCGCGTGCTCTTCTTCCCACTGTTCGACGCGCGCGCGAGGGCAGGGCCACCTTGCCCCGGACGGAAGAAGAGGATGCGCCCGTGCGTGCCGCGGCGATCGAAGTTCCAGGCCATGTCCTTGGATGGCTTCGGCCGCAGCGTCGTGGTGACGACCGCGTAGACCGCGTCGGTCGAGCCGATCCGAAGCGCCTTCACGATCTCCGATTGTTGGGAAAGAATCGTGGCATTGGAGAGCGCGTGGCGGAGCTCGCACTCGAGATTGCGCTTGAGGGCCGCCGCGTCGCCCGCGACGACCGCCTTCAGACGCTCCACGTCGTTCGACGCGAAGGCGCGGTCGATCTCGGTGATCCGCGAACGCAAAGTCTCCAGCTCGGCGCCGCGGATTTCTGTGACATCGGTCGGCAGCTCCCCTCGACGCCCGCGGCGGGATGGCCGCACGCCGATTCGTGGGCTTCGATGCGGGCGCCATCGTCGGTGCGGCCGTCGCTCCGGCCGTCGCTCGGCCGGCCGTTCAGCCCGCTAACCGACGCCGCGCCGATTCCCAACAATGCGGCGAGGAAGAGCCGCGGAGCCGCGGAGAGGGGATCGACGATTCGGAAGTCGGCCATGGCTGCGATCGGCGTGTCAGCGCGATGCCAAGATTCGCGCGACGCGCCGGATCCCGTCGGTCGGCGCGACGGGAGGGCCAGGTCTCCCGCGCCGCCGCCGCTCACGAGCCGCCCCGCCGAGAGGAAGTCGCTATCCGAAGTGAGCGAATGGAATGCAGTGAGCGAGTGGAAGGCGGGATGGATCTCCACCGCGGCCGCTTCGCTCGAATCGTTGGGATCGCTGATCGCGGGGCGCGGCCGGTCGACGATCCGGAGACCCGCCAGGAGGAGCGCGGCCGCAAGCGCCGTGAGCGGGATCGAGGCGACGAGGCGTCGCCGCGTCTGCGCCGAAATCGCGGGGCGGGGCGACGGAATCTGGCGACTGGGCGAGCCGTAGGAGGCCGGGGCGGCGGCCATCATGGCGCGCACCGTCGATGCCACGAATCCCGGGACACCCTCGCCCCCGCGGCCGCGGCGGCGCTCGAGTCCGCGGCGAGCAACTGATCGAGCTCCTCGAGGCTCGATCCACTGCTCGCGGCAAATGGCACAAAAACGGAGATGCATACGAATCTCGGACGCGCGCGGCCTGCAGGCCGCCTTCGCGGTATGCCACCAATTCGTCGCGGATGTCTTGGCAAAAACCGGCGGGGGTCTTCATTGGGTTTCAGCCGTTTCGGAGGTGATCTTGGAATCCATCGAGTGAGCCCGCGCGCAGATAGGGCGCGAGGCGCACCCGGAGAGCCTCCTTGGCGCGGTAGAGGCGGCCCTTGGCCGTCCCCTCAGCGATCTGGAGCTCTTCGGCGATTTCGCAATACTCCCGCCCCTCGATTTCACGCATGTGAAAAACCAGCCGCTCCGCCTGCGGGAGGGCGTGGATCGCGTCGGCGAGCAGCGCGCTGAATTCGTGCGATTGGCTCGACTCGGCGGGGCCGGCCCCCGATGCCGGCGGCTCGAGGCGCGGCCTGTCGTCGTCGTCGCGCGGCGAGAGCGACACCGTCTTCAGGCGGCGCTTGCGCATCGAGTCGAAGCAATAGTTGCGCACGAACGTGTAGAACCACGTCGAGAACTTCGTTTGCTTGTCGAAGTCAAATGTGGTGATCGTGCGCGAGAGCTTCACGAAGATCTCCTGCGCGTGGTCCTCCGCGTCTTGCGGCGTGCGCGGCGCGAGCAGGCGATACACCACCCCGAGGACGATTCTGTGGTATTGCTCGACGATCTGGCGGAAGGCCTCGGGATCGCGCGCCATCGCGGCGCGCACATTCGCCACTTCGATGTCGGTCATCCGACCGCGCACCTGGGTGGAGGGCGCCGGAGGCGGCGTCACCAACGAAACCACCACCCGTCGCCTCTCGGGATTCTTGATGATGCCGCTTTCGGAGTTCCGGGAGCTCATTTCACGGGATCCAATCCCGCGGGGCGAGTCGGCGGTCGCACGCGGGGCGCTTCCGTTGTACGCCTAGCTCCGGAAACGCGGAAGCGTTTTGTGGACTGCCCGAAAACGCGGAAACGATTTGTCAGCTCGGGTCGGGGACGAACGTGGTCTTCCTCTCATCACACCTTTCATAGAGGGCGCGGAGCTGCTCGCGCACATAGCCCGAGTCGACCCGCACCGCCTTGGAGGAGCTTGTCGGGTGCGAGGAAGGCCACCTGCCCGAGGAGTTGCTCGACCACCGTGTGGAGCCGCCGCGCGCCGATGTCTCCCAATGCCAAGTTTGCGCGGTCGGCGATCGAGGCGATCTCGTCGATGCCGTCGGCCGTGAAGTGGAGCTCGATCCCGTCGACCCCAAGCAAACGCGCATATTGTTTGGGTAGCGCGTTCACCGGCTCCGTGAGGATGCGGACGAGGTCGTTCTTCTCGAGCGGATCGAGATGCCACGGATCGGAAAGCGCCCTGCAGCTCCGGGATGAGGTCGTCGGGGCGGGTGATGTGGAAAGCGCCCGCCGCGATGAAGCACATGGTCGGTGCGGATCGCGCCGTAGCGCGTGGTGACCGCGCACCCCTCCACGATCGGCAACAAATCGCGCTGCACTCCCTCGCGCGACACGTCGGGTCCGCCGTCGTGGCTACGCCCCGCAATCTTGTCGATCTCGTCGATGAATATGATCCCCACCTCTTCGACGCGGCGAATCGCTTCCCCAATCATCCGATCCTTGTCGAGGAGTGCGTCCTGCTCCTCGCGCTCGATCGCGCGGCGCGCGTCGGCGAGCCGCATCCGTTTCGTTTTCTTGGGAATCGAGCCGCCGCGGAGCGAGGCCATCGTCTGCGCGTCGATTCCCATGTATTCGGTGCCGCTCCCCGAGAAGACTTGGGCGAGCGGCGCCATCGTCTCCATGAGGGAGATCACGATCATCTCCTGATCGAGCGCCCCGCCTCGCATCTTGGCGCGGAGGTCCTCGCGGACGGCGCGCTGCGTCTCGACCGAGTCGGGAGCGCCGAGCGCGGGCTCGGGCTCCCACGGCATCCGCCTCGAGCCGGGGAGGAGCGCGTCGAGGAGTCGCTCCTCGCATTGGGCCTTCGCCGCCTCGCGCACTTCGCCAAGCATCTCGCCGCGGATCTGATCGATCCCCACCTCCAGGAGGTCGCGCACCATCGATTCCACGTCGCGGCCGACGTAGCCAACTTCCGTGTACTTCGACGCCTCGACTTTGAGGAGCGGCGCGCCGGTGAGGGTCGCCATCCGGCGGGCGATCTCGGTCTTGCCCACGCCGGTCGGCCCGATGAGGAGGAGATTCTTGGGGTGACCTCCTTGCGCATCTCCGCGGATAGTTGCATTCGCCGCCAACGATTGCGCACGGCGACGGCGACCGCGCGCTTGGCGGCGGTCTGCCCAACAATGTAGCGGTCGAGCTCCGCTACGAGCTTGCTTGGTGTGAGGTCTTGCATCGTCGAATCGCGGCCAAGATCGGCGGCGGCGAGCGGCGGGTCAAACGAACTCTCGCGCGGACGGCGCGCGCGCTCGGCCCGCCAGACTTCCGGATAGGATCGGCGCGCGCGGCCGCGGGAGGGGACTTCGGCGGTCCCGCGATGCCGTGAATCCCAACGAAAGGATCCAGCCCGCGATGCGAAGCCGGTCTCGAAGGAGCCGGCGGGGGAGGCGACTCGCCGTTCCCGCTCCCCAAGCTCGTCTCGGGCAAGGAGCGCGACAACTCGCTCGACGGGATCGCGCTCGGATGCCAGTTCGGCGCGGTCATCGTGATTTTCGTTGGGATCGGCCTCTTCCTCGACTCGAAGCTCCAATCCTCGCCGGCGTTCGTGATCGTTTTCCTATTCTGGGATTCGGCGGCGCACTCTATTCGCTCATCATCCAGACCGGCGCCGCGGAGGGAAATCCGATTCCCAAGATAAACGCGGGGGCGGCGGCTCGAAGGAAACCAAACGATGAGCCGCGCGATCGTCTCGCCGATCATTGGGTTCCTCATCACCGCGGCCGCGATGGGTATCGTTTGGTTTGCGATCGAGCCCGACGCGGCGCTTGCTCGCGCGATCGGCCTCGGCGGCGGCCTCGGCTCGGCGATCGCGGGAGCGAGCGCGGGCGCGCAGGTTGGTTTCGTCCGGCGCCGTCCACTTTCGAACGCATCGCTCGCAGCGATGGTCGTGGGTTTTTCGCGAAGTTGTTGGTGTTGGTGGTGGGATTTGGCTGATCCACCGCCCCGACGCGCCCGCGCTCGCGCCCGCCTTCGGGGTTTCGTTCGTGGTCGCTGCGGGGATCGTGACCGCGATCTCGCTGTCCGCGCTCGCGCGCACTTTCCGCTCGTGATTTTCGAATCGGCCAGTAAAGTCTTCGCCCCTAATCCCGAACTCACAGAACGAGCCGCATCCCGACTTGTCCCTGCTCGCCCGGGTCCTGCTCAGCCAGGATCCCCACAATACGGCTGAAGCCTCGAAGGAAGTGATCCACTCGGTCGCTGCCGCGGGGAGCACGTGCCGACGGGGGCGAGATCTTCACGCATCTGTACCATCACGTGGTCGCGCAGCCGACCCACACGATTGCAGTCGCCAAGGATTCGATTTGGGCAAAGTTCGCGATCGACGTCGAAGGGGAGCTCCGCCTGCCGGTCTTCTTCAATCTGCAGTACTTTCCAGATTGGAGCGCTGGTGTTGATATTCGCGCTCTTCTATTGGGCTTTGTTGGGATTGAAGTCGGGGCGTCCCAACCGTGTTCAGCGAACCCTCTCGGGATTCGTTTTGTGGGTTCGCGACGACATGGCCGTGCCGTCGCTCGGCACGCACCTCGCCCACTCGATGCTCCCGTTTTTCTTGTCAATGTTCTTTTTCGTGGCGGCGAGCAATCTGATCGGCCTGTTCCCGTTCGGCGTCACCGCGACCTCGTGCATCTTCGTGACGGCGGGCATGGCCATGGTCACGTTCGCGACGATGGTCGTCGGCGGAATGATCGCCAACGGCCCCGTGAAGTTTTGGTTGGGATTGGTCCCCACGGCGTGCCCTGGTTCATGTGGCCGATCATGTTCCCGGTCGAGATCATCAGTTTGTTGGTGAAGCCGTTCGCGCTCACCATTCGTCTCTTCGCGAACATGACGGGGGACACTTGGTGGTCCTGTCCTTCACCGGCCTCATCTTCTACTTCGCGGAGAAGATCGGAAACGTGGGCTACGCCATTGCGGTTCCCGCCGTCGCCTTCTCGGTGTTCATCATGATCATCGAGGCATTTGTGGCTTTGCTCCAGGCCTACATTTTTACTTTGCTTTCGATGCTCTTCATCGGCGCGAGCATCCACCCGGAGCATTGACAAGATTCTTTCGCACCGATCCGCTTCCCGAATCACTTCTCCCTCCCACTCTCTCCTTTTCTCTCTCTTCCCCAACTTTACAGGTTCGCAGAATGCTCGGACTCCTCGCTGAAGCCACGAACTCGCTCAACCTTGCCCACCTTTCGGCCGGAATCGGCGCCGGCATCGCCGTGATCGGCGCGGGCGTCGGCATCGGCCGCATCGGAGGCTCCCAGGCCGACGGCGTCGCCCGCCAACCCGAAGCCGCCAAGGACATCCGCGGCGGTTCGCTGATCCTCGCGGCCATGGTCGAGGGCGCCGCCCTCTTCGGCATCGTCGTGACACTCCTCCTCAGCCTCAAGTAGGCGCAATGTTGGCAACGGCCGCAGGCCGAAGCCAAGGATTGCTAATGCCAATGATCGTCGAAATGATTCTCGATTCTATTGCGTCGGCGCTGCCCGCCGTGGTGCCGCCAGCAGTGGTGCTGCCAGCAGCAGAAGGGGGCGAGGGTGGATTCAATCCGCTCTCGCTCACGGCGGCCGCGAACGCCTTCTGGACAATCGTGATCTTCGCGGCGTCGCTTCCCGTCATGTGGAAGTTCGTGTGGAGCCCGATGGCGAAGGCGCTCGAGCACCGCGACGAGCAGGCCGATCAGGCGGTGAAAGCCGCCGAGGCCGCGAGGGCCGGCGCCGAGCAGGCGCGGGCCGACGTCGAGAAAAAGTTGGCAATGGCCCAGACCGAGTCGGCGCGGATCATCACCGAGGCGCGGGCGATCGGCGAAGCGCAGGGGCGCGAGGCGCTGGCGGCCGCGCAGGCGCAAGCCAAACAAACGCTCGAGAACGCCAAGTCCGAGATCGCCAACGAAAAGACGCGCGCGCTCGCCGAGATCCGCGAGACGGTCGTCGACCTCTCGCTCGACGCGGCCTCCCGCGTCGTCGGCCGCTCCTTCCAAGACGACGACCAGAGGCGCTTCGTCCGCGACTTCGTGTCCGGCGCGAAGGCGCCGAGATAGTTGGGGTTCTTCCGATGATCGCACCGGTTGTGATTCGCCGTTATGCGGAAGCGCTGCTCGACGCGGCGCAGGCCGCGAACGCGATCGCCGAGGTGGAGGGGATCTCGCGATGCTCGACGAGGTCCTCCGCGATCCCGAGGTCGCCGGTCTGCTCACCAATCCGACCGTGGAGACCCGCGTTCAACGCCAGCGATTCCTCGACCCGCTGGCGTCCAGGCTCCATTCGAAGCTGGTGCGCAACACGATCGGATTGTTGATCGATCGGCGCCGCGCCGAGGTGCTCCGAAAGTTGCCAAGCATGTTCCATCGACTGGCCCTCGAGGCGCGCGGCGAGGCCGGAGGAGTCGTGGAGTCTGCGCGCCCCTCTCTCCCGAGGAGGTGCGCGCGATCGAGGAGTCGGTCTCGGCGGCGATCTCCCGCAAGGTGCGGCTCACTCCGAAGACCGATCCGCAGCTCATCGGCGGCGTGCGCGCCACCGTGGGAAGCCAACGATTCGACTCCTCGGTCCGTGCTCGCTTCGCCTCGCTCCGCCAGCGGATGCTCGCGGCGCGGCTTCCCGCCTGATGCCGCGACGCCCCGCGCGCGCCCCATTCGAACCCAACTTTCTTTTCCTCCCCGAATCCCAATCAACCGCCATCCGGCGAACCCCAACGAAGTGACAAGCAATGGTTGATCTCCGCCCCGCCGAAGTCCGTTCGATCCTCAAGAAAGAGATCGAGGGCTACGAAGGTAAGACTGGCGTCGAAGACGTGGGCACCGTTCTGAGCGTGGGCGACGGCGTCGCGCGCGTCTACGGCCTCGAGCGCTGCATGATGTCGGAGCTCCTGGACTTCGGGAACGATATCTTTGGTATCGCGCTCAACCTCGAGGAGGACAGCGTCGGAGCGGTTTTGTTGGGATCGGACACGGGGATCAAGGAAGGGGACACGGTCCGCTCCACGGGGCGCGTCATCTCCGTGCCCGTGGGCGAGGCGCTCGTCGGCCGCGTGGTCGACGCGCTCGGCCGCCCGATGGACGGGCTCGCCCCGATCTCGATCGACGAGCTCATGCCGACCGAGGGGCGCGCGGCGAACGTGGTGGAGCGCGAGCCCGTGAAGCAACCGATCCAGACCGGCATCAAGGCCATCGACGCCATGATTCCGATCGGGCGCGGCCAGCGTGAGCTGATCATTGGGGATCGCCAGACGGGCAAGACCGCGATCATCGTCGACACCTTCATCAGCCAGAAGAACACAGGCGGCGGCGATCCCAAGAATCCCGAGCAGGTCATCTGCGTTTATGTGGCGATCGGCCAGAAGCAATCCACGATCAAGGACGTGGTCCAGAAGCTCTCGGAGAACGGCGCGCTCGCGTACACGATCGTCGTCTCGGCGGCCGCCGGCGCCGAGGCGTCGATGCAGTTCCTGGCGCCCTACACCGGCGTCACGATGGCGGAATACTTTGCTTTCCGCGGGCGGCACGTCGTGATCGCCTACGACGACCTCTACAAGCACGCGCTCGCCTATCGCCAGATGTCGCTTTTGTTGCGTCGGCCCCCGGGCGCGAGGCGTTCCCCGGCGACGTGTTCAACCTCCACAGCCGCTTGCTCGAGCGCGCCTGCAAACTCTCGCGCCGCGCCCACGAGTTCAATCCCAAACAATACAAATCGGGCGGGGCTCGATCACGGCGCTGCCGGTGGTCGAGACGCAAGAAGGCGACGTCTCCGCGTACATTCCCACCAATGTGATCTCGATCACCGACGGCCAGATCTTCCTCGAGGCGGACCTCTTCTATGGCGGCGTTCGCCCCGCGGTGAACGTGGGCATCTCGGTCTCGCGCGTGGGCGGCTCGGCGCAGATCCCAGCTATGAAAAAAGTGGCCGGCGGCATGAAGCTCAACCTGGCCCAATACCGCGAGCTCGCGGCCTTCGCACGGTCTGGCAGCGACCTCGACAAGTCGACGGTCGCCCAGCTGACGCGCGGCGAGCGGCTCGTCGAGCTCCTCAAGCAAGGACAGTACAGACCGATGACCGTCGAGGAGCAGATCGTGAGCGTCTACGCGGGCACCTCGGGCGCCCTCGACGAGATCCCCACGAAATCGATTCGGCGCTTCGAGGAGCACCTCCACTCGACCGCGAAGGCCAAGTATGCGGAGCTCCTGAAGAAGCTCCGCGGCGGCGAGAAGCTCTCCGACGAGATCGAGGGGCAGATCAAGAAGTGCATCGAGGAAGCCAAGAAAACGTTCGTCGTCGCCGACGCCAAGCCCGCGGCCGCGGCGGCGCCGAGCCAACCCAAGGAAAGCGCGCCCCCGGCCGCCGATCCCAAGAAAGCCAAGAGCTGATGAGCGGACACGACCCTTCCGACCGAACGCGACCCTAACGATCCGCAATGCCCTCTCTTCGTGATATTCGCCGCCGCATCCGCAGCGTAGGCAGCATCCAACAGATCACGCGCGCCATGGAAATGGTGGCGACGACGAAGCTGCGGCGCGTGCAGAACCGCGCCCAGGCGCTTCGGCCGTTCACGCTGGAGATGCAAACGATGGTGAAGCGGCTCGTCGCGATCGCGCCGCCGGGGAGCTCGCCGTTCGTGCGTCCGGCGCCGGCGGCGGGTGAAACGCAGGCCGCGGGCGCGGCCGGCGCTCCGCCGATCGGTCTATTGGTGGTGACGAGCGACCGCGGCCTGTGCGGCGCGCACAACACCAACGTTCTCGCGACGGTCCATCGTTTCCTTCGCGAGCGCGGCCTCGAGACGGCGACCTCGCGCGGCCCCGACCTCAAGGGAAAGGTGGCGCTCTACGTCGTCGGGCGCAAAGGCTACAGTTATTTTACACGGCGGGGATACGAGATCGCCCACTACATCGCCGACCCGGTCCTCGAGAAGATGACCTTTCGCGACGTCGTCGTGATCGCAAAGGGCGGGGCGCGCGATTTCCTCGCGGGGAAAGTCTCCGAGATCCACATCGTCTCGACCCGATTCGAGTCGATGGTGAGCTTCAAGCCTGAGGTGAATCCTTGGCTTCCGATCCGGCCACCGGAAGCGAATACCAAGGAAACACCCGCCGGCAAGGAATCGGCCAATGCCAAGGAAGCGGGCGAGAAGTTCGAGAGCATCGACGCCATCGTGCAACCGAGCGTGCCCGCGCTGCTCGAGACGCTCCTTCCCAAGTATCTCGCGGTTCGCCTGGCGAACCTCATGCTCGAGGCGCTCACCTCCGAGTTCGCGAGCCGGCGCGTCTCGATGAAGAACGCGACCGACGCCGCCGACGATCTCCGCAAGGGGCTCCAGCGCGTCTACAACCGCGCCCGCCAGGAGAGCATCACCAAGCAACTGCTCGAAATCGTCGGAGGAGCCGAGGCGCTCCGCTGATCGCCATCGGGCTGACGAAGCATCGAGCCGAACACACACCGAATTCCACACAAGATCACCTCTCTCCGAATATCCCAACGAAACGAATCGTGGCGACAGCAACCGCGCAGAATAGTGGTAAGATCACCCAGGTCATCGGCGTCGTCGTCGATGCGGCGTTCCGGGAAGCTCCCGCCCATCAACAACGCGGTCACGGTGAAGGACGCGAAGAGGGGATCGATCTCGTCCTCGAGGTCGCGCAGCACCTCGGCAACGATCGCGTTCGTTGCGTTTCGATGTCGTCGACCGACGGCCTCGTGCGCAGGATGGAGGCGGTCGACACGGGGGCGCCGATCTCCGTGCCCGTGGGAGAAGCCACAAAGGGCGTCTCTTCGACATGCTCGGCCACACCCTCGACTCTGACGCGGAGCGCGTCGGCGGAAAGGGGGCGAGAAGATGGGGCCGATCAAGACCGACAAGCTCTGGCCGATCCACCGCGCCGCGCCGTCGTACGAGGACCAGCAGCCGATTTCCGAGATCTTCGAGACGGGGATCAAGGTCGTCGATCTTCTGTGTCCTTTCGCGAAAGGTGGGAAGATCGGTCTCTTCGGCGGCGCGGGCGTCGGCAAGACGGTGCTCATCCAGGAGCTCATCCGGATCACGGCCGTCGAGAAGGTGGCTTCTCCGTGTTCGCCGGCGTGGGCGAGCGCACGCGCGAAGGCAACGATCTCTGGCTCGAGATGCGCGAGGCCGAGTTCAAGCGCCCCGATGGCACCAAAGCGGCCGTCATCGACAACGCAGTCTTGGTGTTCGGCCAGATGAACGAGCCCCCGGCGCTCGCCTCCGCGTGGCGCTCACGGGTCTCACGATGGCCGAGTACTTCCGCGATGAAGAGGGCAAAGACGTGTTGCTCTTCGTCGACAACATTTTCCGATTCGTGCAGGCGGGCTCGGAGGTGTCGGCGCTGCTCGGGCGCATGCCGAGCGCGGTCGGATACCAACCCACCATGGCCTCCGAGATGGGTGACCTCCAAGAGCGGATCACATCCACCAAGAAGGGATCTGTGACATCGATGCAAGCGGTGTACGTCCCGGCCGACGACTTCACCGACCCGGCGCCGGTTGCCACCTTTGCGCACCTCGACTCCACGATTCTCCTCGATCGCGCGATTACCGAGCTCGGCATCTATCCCGCGGTTCACCCACTCAAGAGCACCTCGCGCATGCTCTCGCCGAATATCGTTGGCGAAGAGCACTACAACGTCGCGCGCGAAGTCCAGCGCGTCCTCCAGCGATACCAAGATTTGCGCGACATCATCGCGATCCTTGGCATGGAGGAGCTCTCCGACGAGGACAAGCTCGTGGTGGGCCGCGCGCGCCGGATCCAGAAATTCCTCTCCCAACCTTTCTTCGTCGCCGAGCAGTTCACGGGGCTCCCCGGCCAGTTCGTTCCCTCGTCGGAAACCGTCCGCTCCTTCAAGGAGATCCTCGAAGGAAAGCACGACGCGCTCCCCGAGAACGCCTTCTATCTGGTCGGCAGCATCGACCAGGTCGTGGAGAAAGCCAAGAAAATGGGGTGAGCCGGAGCTCACGCTCCGAAAGCTGGCATCCGCCGAATCATGGCAAACAGAATTCCAATTGTTGGTGATCACCCCGGACCGCGTCCTCGTGGAGCGCCCGTGGCGTCGATCCGAGTACCTGGGACGGACGGTTTCTTCGGCATCCTTCCCAACCATGCGCCGATGCTAGCCGCCGTGGGGGCGGGGCCCCTCTCGATCCACGACACAGCTGGCCGAATTGAAAATATGTTCATCGCCGACGGGTTCCTCGAGGTTCGCAACAATAAGGTGCGCGTCGTCGTCGACTCCGGCGAGCCGGTCACCGAGATCGATCTGAAGCGCGCCGAAGAGGCCGAGACGCGCGCGCGCAGCGCATCGCTGTGGGCCCCAAGGGAGACATCGACTTCCCGCGCGCCGAGCTCGCGCTCCGCCGCGCGATCCAGCGGCAGACCGTCGCCCGCAAGTATCGCGGCTGATGTCGCTGCGAACCCACACCTGCGGGGAGCTGCGCGCATCCCACAATAACCAGCCGGCGACTCTCTGCGGCTGGGTCGAGGGGCGCCGCGACCACGGCGGCGTCCTGTTCATCGATCTGCGCGATCGCTACGGCGTCACCCAGGTGGTCTTCGAGCCCGGCACGCCGCACCACGCGACGGCCCAGGAGTTTGGCCCGGAGACTTGCGTTCGGATCGTTGGCAAAGTGCGGCTGCGCCCCGCGGGGACGATCAACCGCGAGCGCTCGACCGGCGAGATCGAAGTCGCGGCCGACGCCGCCGAGATCCTGAATCCGTCGAAGACGCCGCCGTTCGAGATCCTCGACCGCCTCGAGGCAGCCACGGAGCTTCGCCTCAAATACCGATACTTGGATTTACGTCGCCGCCCGATGCAGCGCTCGCTCATCGCGCGCGCCGAATCCACGCGGGCGCTCAGGAATTACTTGGCATCGCAGGGCTTCGTCGAAGTCGAGACGCCGATCCTGACGAAGGCGACCCCCGAGGGGGCGCGCGATTATTTGGTTCCGTCGCGCGTGCACACGGGGCTCTTCTACGCGCTCCCGCAGTCCCCCAGCTCTTCAAGCAAATCTTGATGGTCGCGGGGATGGACAAGTATTTCCAACTCGCCCGCTGCTTGCGCGACGAGGACCTGCGCGCCGACCGCCAGCCCGAGATTCACGCAGGTCGACCTGGAGATGTCGTTCGTCGAGCCCGCCGATGTGTGGGGTGCGGTCGAGGGATCGATCGCGGCCGGATTCCAGGCCGCGTTCGGAGTCGACCTGAAGCCGCCGTTCCCAAGAATCCCGTATCGCGAGACCATGCGCCGCTTCGGGATCGACAAGCCCGACCTGCGCTTCGCGATGGGATTGGTGGATCTCACAGCCTTCGCCCGCAATTGTGGCTTTCGAGTCTTCAAAGAGGCGGCGGAGAAAGGTGGGATCGTGCGCGGGATCAACGCGAGCGGAGCGGGGGCTTGGTCGCGCAAGGACATCGACGCGCTCGGCACCTTCGCCCAGGAGCACGGCGGCAAGGGGCTCGCGTGGCTCCGCGTCACCGACGCGGGTCTCGACGGCTCGATCGCCAAGTTCTTCACGGACGGCGAGCGCGAGGCGCTGCGCGAGGCGTGCGCCGGGCGCGTCGGCGATCTGTTGCTTTTCGGCGCCGGCGACGAGACCACGGTCAACGGCGTGATGGGTCCGCTCCGCCACCACCTCGGCGACAAACTTGGGCTTCGCACCCCGGGGTCTTTCGTTGCGCTTGGATCTCCGAGTTCCCGCTCTTCGAACGCAACACCAAGACTGGCTCGCTCGATCCGACGAACCACCCGTTCACGGCGCCGAGCGAGATGGACCTGGCGAAGCTCTCACGCGCGCTCGAGACCGATCCGCTCTCGCTCGGCGGCAAGGGCTACGACCTCGTCATGAATGGTTGGGAGCTCGGCTCGGGCTCGATCCGCATCCATCGGCGCGAGGTCAGGAGCGGATCTTCGAGTTCCTCGGCCTCTCGCGGAGCGACTACGAGGCGAAGTTCGGCTTCCTCCTCGAAGCCCTCGAATACGGCGCCCCTCCCCACGGTGGATTCGCCTACGGCGTCGACCGGACCGTGGCCCTCGGCCTCGGTCTCGATTCGCTCCGCGACGCGATCGCGTTCCCGAAGACTTCCGCGGCGGCCGACCCGATGACCGGGGCGCCGTCGGCCGTCTCCGAGGAGCAGCTCCGCGACGCACATGTGCGAATCGTCGAGTGAGAGTGCGACCGAGTTGTCTTCTGCGACCTCGCCGTCGCGCTTGACCTTGGCACCCCGTCGATCGGAGTATGGAGCTTCGGAGTAGTATGGTCAGCCGAAGTACCTTCAGATGTACTTTGTGATCATCTCCGTCCGCGGCGCGGCGGAACAACGCCCGCGCCGCGCTCGTTCAATCTGATCTCTCCGTGTCGCTCGCCGGAGTGCCTCCCGTTTCGGGGCTCTCTCATCGAGCCGCCCACGTTCCAATCCCAACTATCGAGGAATACGACCATCACCAGCGCAGAAACCAGCTATCGCGTCAACCAACAGATCAAGATTCGCGAAGTTCGCCTCATCGACGACAAGGGCGAGCAAATAGGAGTGGTGACCACGGAAGACGCGATGCGGCGGGCGATCGAAGCCCAGCTCGACCTCGTGGAAGTGGCGCCCAACAGCAAGCCGCCGGTCTGTCGGATCATGGACTACGGCAAGTTCAAGTATGAGCTGAAGAAGAAGCACCACAGCACGCGACACCACGAATCCCAACTCCACGAAGTGCGCGTGCGTCCGAAGATCGATCCCCACGATCTCACCTACAAAATCGAGAAGGCGCGGGAGTTCCTCATGCGGGGAGACAAAGTCAAGTGAACTGTCTCTTCCGCGGTCGCGAGCTCGCCCACCCCGAGTTGGCGCACCGGGTGTGCGACACCGTGGTGAACGGCGTGCTGGACATCGCGAAGATCGAGCGCGCGGCGAAGATCGAGGGGCGCCGGATGACGGTTCTCCTCACGAAAAAGTAGCCGCCCACATTCTCACTCCGTCTCTGGGCTCCCTCAGCCCCTGGAGACAGTCCGCCTCTGGGTTCACTCAGCTTGTGGGGGCGGGATATATCCCGCCCCAGCCTTGATCCAGACCGGCGCGCCGGTAACCTACTCCGCCCCAAAAGTCCCGGGCGCCGCGAAAACGGCGCGCCGAGACCGCACCGACCTCCCTCCCATGCCCAAGCTCAAGACCAAGAAATCGCTGAAGAAGCGCGTCTGGTTGACCAAGACCGGCAAAGTCCGCCGGTGCGTCGCCGGAACGGGTCATATGCAAGTTTCGAAAACCAGCAAACGCCGCCGCCGGATCCGCCGCACGACGATTCAGGAAGGCGCGTTCGCCAAGAAAATCCGCGAACTGATCCAGGAGTAGTGCCCCCATGGTCCGCGTTCGATCGAATCCCGCCAAGCTCCGCCGCAAGCGGCGTCTCCTCAAGCATGCGAAAGGCTTTTGGGGCGCGCGCAAGAATCTCCAGCGCATCACGCGCGAGGCCGTCCACCACGCGTGGCAGTACGCCTTCCGCGATCGCCGCGCCAAAAAACGCAACTTTCGAATGTTGTGGATCACGCGCCTGTCGGCCGCGTGCGAGGCGCGCGGCCTGAAGTATTCGCGCTTCATCAACGGCCTCAAGAAGGCCAACATTTCGCTCGACCGCAAGGCGCTCTCGGAGATGGCGATCCACGATCCGAAGGCGTTCGACGCGGTGTTCGATATGGCGAAGGTCCACGCGCCGGCGGCCTGAACCCACGCAACGATCCCACAAAAACGCCGGCCCGGAGCTCTTGCCCGTGCCGGCGTTTTTGTTGGTAAGGGCGGCGGCGGGTGCCGGAACACTAACGATCCATGGAACCCAATTCTTTCCGAGACGAGCTGAAGGCCCTCGAGGCGGAGTGCCTCGCAGCGATCGCCGGCGCGGAGGGCGAGCCCGCTCTCGCGGCCGTCGAGCGGCGTTTCGCTTGGGAAGCAGGGCTCGATCAAGGGAATGTTGGCGAGGCTCGGCGGGATTCCCAAGGATGCGCGGGCCGAGGCGGGAAAGCTGGCGAACGAGATCGCGGGGCGCTGCGAGCGGGCGCTCGCGGAGTCGCGCGAGGCGGCGCGCGCGCAGGCGCTCGGCGCCGCGCTCGAGGATCCCGGCTTCGATCCCACGATTCCGGGCCCCGTCCCAAAGGTGGGATCGTTCCACCCGCTCACCCGCGTGCGGCGCGAGATCGAGGATCTGTTCACGTCGATGGGCTACGCGATCCTCGACGGCCCCGAGGTCGAGCTCGAGACTCTCAACTTCGACGACCTCAACATTCCGGCGGACCATCCGGCGCGCGAGTCGCAGGACACCTTCTGGACGACGACGCCGGGCCTCTGCATGCGAACCCACACATCGCCCGTGCAAGTGCGCGGGATGCGCTGGTGGCGGAAAAATGGCTTTCCGCTCCCCATGCGCGCGATCGCGCCGGGGCGCGTGTTCCGCAATGAAACGGTCGACGCCTCCCACGAGCACACCTTTCACCAGGTCGAGGGGATCGTCGTCGGGCGCGGGATCTCGATCGCCCATTTGTTGCATTCGATGAGGGCGCTCCTGCGCGGCGTCTTCGGGCGCGACCTCGAGGTGCGGCTGCGCCCGGATTTTTCCATTCGTCGAGCCGGGCTTCGAGCTCGACACGCGCTGCCTCCAGTGCGGCGGCAAGGGGTGCGCGTTTTGTAAACAATCGGGCTGGGTCGAGCTCTGCCCCTGCGGCCTCATGCACCCCCACGTGATCGAGTCGGGGGATTCGATCCCAAGATTCACAGCGGCTTCGCCTTCGGGCTCGGCCTCTCGCGCCTCGCCTGCCTGCGCCACGGCATCGACGACGTGCGCCTCCTTCTCTCGGGCGATGTCCGCCTCCTGCGGAGCTTCCCGTAGGGGGCGCCATGAAGATTCCCTATTCTTGGCTTTCGGAGTACGTCGACCTCGACGGCGTCGATCCCAACGATGTCGCGCGGCGCCTCACGCTCCACACCTGCGAGGTCGAGGGGGTCCACCGGATCGGCGCGGGGCTCGAGTCGATCGTGGTCGGCGAGGTGGTCGCGTGCGCGAAGCATCCCAACGCCGACAACCTGAGCGTCACGCGGGTGAATGTTGGGATCGGCGAGCTCCTGCCGATCGTCTGCGGCGCGCCGAATGTCGCGAAGGGGCAAAAGGTGGCGATCGTCCTCCCCGGCACGCGCCTCCCGGGGGCTCGAGGTGGGGAGCGCAAGATTCGCGGCGAGGTCTCGCGTGGGATGATCTGCTCGGAGAAGGAGCTCGGCCTCGGCGACGACCACGACGGAATCGTGGTGTTGGAGCCGGAGGCGGCGGTCGGAGCGAAGCTCGTCGCCCTCCCGTCGATCCAAGATTGGGTTCTCGAGATCGATAACAAATCGGTGAACCACCGCCCCGATCTGTGGGGAATCCACGGCTTCGCGCGCGAGGTGGGGGCGATACTCGGCAAGTCGCTCACTCGGCTGCGCGACCTCGTCGACCCGCGAATCGACGAGTGGTGGAGCACGCACCCGGCGAATTCCCAAGGATCCTTCCCCGTCGAGGTGGAGGATCCGGCGCGCTGCCCGCGCTATCTCGCGACGGTCTTCGAGGGGATTTCGATCGGGCCATCCCCGGCGTGGATGGCGCGGCGCCTGAGGCTCGTCGGCGCGCGCCCGATCTCCAACGTCGTCGATCTCACCAACTATGTGATGTTCGAGCTCGGGCAGCCGACCCACGCGTTCGATCGCGCCAAGCTTCGCGGCGGGCGGATCGTCGTGCGCACGGCGCGCGCGGGAGTCGCTCACCACGCTCGATGGGCAATTGCGAAAGTTGGTATCGACCGATCTCCTCATCTGCGACGCCGAGGGCCCGTCGGCCTCGCGGGGGTGATGGGGGCGCCAACAGCGAGATCGACGCGTCGACCCGCGCGATCGTCCTCGAGTCCGCGACCTTCGACGGTCCCACGGTCCGGCGCACGGCGGCGCGCCTCGCGCTGCGGAGCGAGGCCTCGACCCGATTCGAGAAGACCCTCCCGCATCCGCTCGCGCGGCTCACCGTCGACCGGATCGCCACACTGCTGCAGTCGAAAGTTGGGATCTGGGGGCCAAGGCGGCGCTCGCGGTCCCGGTCACCGACGTGCTCGCGGGCAAACCCAACAAACCGCGCCCGGCGCGCGCGGCGAAGAGCCGGCCGCGGCCGTCGCGGGCGACGCCGAGAATACCAAGATTCCCCTTTCTTGGTCTTTCGTGGCCGAGCGCCTCGGCCTCGACCGCAAGACTCGACACCGAGGAGGCGGCGCGCCTCCTCGAGTCGATCGAGATCTGGATCTCCAAGACCAACGATCCGGACGTGGTCGAGGCCGCGATTCCGTTCTTCCGCGCCACGAAGGATCTGACCGAGCCGATCGATCTGGTCGAGGAGATCGCGCGCCTGCGCGGCTACGACAAGATCGCGCCGCGGGCGCTCGAGGCCCCGCGGATCCGCCCCCTCGCAGGGGAGCGTCGCGCGCTCGTCCGCCTCGTCGAGGACCGATTGGTGGGATTGGGATTCCGCGGCCTCGAGACGTACTCGTTCGTCTCCGACGCGCTCGTCTCGCAGCTCGGCCTCCAAGACCAACGATACGTGACGCTCGCCAACTCCCTGGTCGCCGACCAGAGCCGAGTGCGGCGCGAGATCGTCCCCTCGCTTCTCGGAATCGTGCGCAAGAATCTTGGGTTCGAAGGGGATCTGCGGCTCTTCGAGGCCGGGAAGGGCTACCGCCCGGAAACGCCGCGGCGCGACGTTTATGTGGGATCGGACCCGCGCGAGCCGCAGGAGGCCCACATGGTCGCGGGAGTCCTCGCGCGGCGAAAGACCAACGATCGCCCCGCTGGGCTTCGCGTCCGGGGCGTTCTTCGAGATGAAGGGAATCGTGGCGAGCCTGATCGATGGCCTCGATGCCAACGCAAGATTCTTCGACCTGACCGAGATCGCGAGGTTGGCCGGCGTCGCCGTCGCCACGCCGCCGCCGTATTTCCATCCCAAGCGAACGATTTTCATGGGTTGGAGCGCAAACGAGCAGGAGGGACGTCTTCGGCTTCGTGATGGAGGTCCATCCTCGGGCGGTCGCCGCGCTCGGCCTCGACGGCGTCGAGGTGGCCGCGTTCGAGATCGATCTCGCGCGGCTCGAGTCGGCGCGCGCCGCCGCCGTGCCGCGCCGATTCCAGGGGATTCCCAGTTTCCCGGTGTGTCGGTCGACGTGGCGCTGCTCGCGCCCGCGGCGCGCACGGTCGCGGAGCTGGAGGCGCTCGTCCGCTCCGCCGATCCCCAACTATGCCGGCGCGTCGAGCTCTTCGATATCTATGCGGGGGCGGAGCTCGGCGGAGGCGCGGCGGAGCGCCGCCTTCCATGTGGAGCTCCGCTCCGACGAGCGGACCCTCGCCGAGGGCGATGAGGCGGCGTTCTTGAAATCGCTCGCGGCCCGCTGCGCCAGGTCGGGGTCACGCTGCGCGGATGGAACGGATGATCGGGCGGGAGTTGCCGAGGGGAGCCTGCGGATCGGTCCGCTCCGGGTGGCAACTCTCGTCCGTCGCCCGCGGCGGGGCGATGTCGTAGTCTTGGGGGCTCCCAGCCGAAACCGGAGAAGCGCGACATTCGGCGACAAGGTGCCTGACCCCTTGAAGATTCATTTCACCAATCCCCCGAGCCCGAAGGAGTACCGCGTCTCGCGCGGGCTCATGGGTGGCTTTGGGATGGCGGTGAATCCCAATCTTCTCTATCCGCCGATCGAGCTCGCCCACGTGGCGTCGGTGCTCGAGCGCGACGGATGCCAAGTTTCGATGTTCGATTCCGACGCCGAGGGCCGACCTCGCCGGCGCGCGCGCCGCGGCGAAGGCTTCGGGGGCCGATGTCTTCGTGTTCGACTCCTCGTCGACCACATTCGACCTCGATCTCGAGCTCGCAACCCAAGTGCGCGAGGACACGGGGAAGCCGGTCGTATTGTTGGGGTCGCAGGTCACCAACACTCCCGAGGAGGTCTTCACCCGCTCGAAAGTGGATTTCGTCGTCCGCGGCGAGCCGGAGCTCGCGGTGCGCGACTTGGTGCGCGCGCTTGCGTCGAAGTCCGGCGCCTCGAAAGCCAACGATACTACCGCGAACGGCAACGGCGCCGACCCCTTCGCCGCGGTCGCCGGAATCTCCTACCGCCGCGGCGGCGCCATCGCCCACACGGCCGACCGCGAGAAGATCGACGCGCTCGACGAGCTCCCCTTCCCCGCGCGCCACCTGCTGCGCAACGATCGATACCACATCCCCGGGATGGATGGGCCGGCCACGACCGTGAAGAGCAGCCGCGGCTGCGCCCTCGACTGTGCTTTTTGTGGGTACACGCTCGCCCAGGGTTTGCGCTTCCGGATGCGGTCGGCCGCGAACGTGGCCGCCGAGCCTCGAGGAGATCCGCAACAAACCTGGCATTCGAAACGTGGTCTTCCGCGATCCCATCTTCACGATGCGCAAGGATCGGGTCTCGGAGATCTGCGACGCGATCCTCGCCAAGAATCTCGACGTTCGTTGGCAATGCGAGACGGCCGTCATGTGGCTCGACCGCCCGCTGCTGGAGAAGATGGCGAAGGCGGGCTGCGTCCACATCTCGCTCGGCGTCGAGAGCGCGAACGCCGAGATCAAAAAAGTATTGTGGCAACAAGCTCCGCAACCACGACGCCGCGACGAAGGTCTTCGATGCCTGCCGCGAGCTCGGGATCGAGACGCGCGCCTTCTGCATGATTGGGTTTCCCGGAGAGACCGACGCGCAGGTGGAGGAGACGATCCAACCTCGCGCTGCGGCTCGACCCCGATCAAGTGCAGTTCTGCACCGTCACCCCGTATCCAGGGACTCCGCTCTACCTCGAGATCTATGGCAACGCGCCGATCGAGTACTCCAAGCTGAACGGCCACTTCGTGAATCACATCAATCCGGTGATGTCGCCGCGGGAAGTGGAATCGAAGATCAAGGAGGCGTACCGCCGCTTCACCTCCGCCCGCACCGCCTTGCGCGCGAGATGCGCCATCCGATGCGGCTTGCCAACAAAGTGGCGCGCTACCTCACGCTGTTCCGCGCGCGGGCTCCGCAGGCTTAACGGCCGGGCGAGCCTTCGGGGCGAGCGAGTAGGGCTTTCGACGAGGAGGAAGAGAGCCGTCGAGGTCGCGACGGTCGCCGCGAATCCCAACAATCCGAAGGCGACCACGAGGGCGGGGAGTGCCCGCTCGGGCGGATGAGCCGATGGCACACTTCCCCAGGGCGAGGAGCGTGAGGCCGTGGATCAGGTAGTACGAATAGCTGATGTTCCCGAGCCAGCGCATCGGCGTGAAGCAAAAGATCCGGTTCGTGACGCCATCGAAAGCAAAGCAAAAGAGCGCGAACAGGTAGAACGGAGGCGAACATCAGCGCGACGCGGTAGGTGCCGCTCACCCGCTCGTAGCCGGGGAGGAACGCGAGGGAATCGTGGCGTTCGTAGAGGAGCGCGATCCCAACGAACGAGAGCGCGAAGAACGCGAGCGCCGCCCATTCCATTCCCTTGGTGAGCTTCCTTGGGATCGCCGTCGAGGTCATCGTCTCGTAGAGGAGGATCCCGGCGATGAACATCGCGAGGCGGTCGCGCCAGGGATCCACCGCGAAGCAGAAAGCAAAGTATCCGGCGGCGAGCGCGAGGAAGAAGCCGATGCGCCGGTGCGCGCTCCAGCGCCGCAGCGCGAGCGCCGCGACGAGGAGGGGATCGTCAGGTAATAGAAGAACTCATAGCTGAGCGACCAGGCCGGCGTGATCATCGCCGTGATGTCGAGCATCCCGGGAAGCAATAAAAGTTCTCGACTACGAAGGCGGCGCCGGGGCCGAGCCCCGTCGGAATCTTGCTTTTCGCCGGGAATGCCAACGAAAGGACCAGGTAGAGCGCGAAGACCGCGGCAAAGGTGGGATAGATGCGCTCGAAGCGCCGCCGCATGAAGCTCCCGTACTTGACCGGCTTTCGGATCACGGCGCCGTAGATCGAGTATCCGCTCGCGACGAAAAACAGATCGACTCCTACGTTGCCGACGCCGCCGAGGATTCCCAACCATCGGCGCGCGGTCGAGTCGGGGGCGAGGTAGTCCTGGAAGATCGAGTCGAAGTGGACGAAGAAGACGAGCAGGATCGCGAGACCGCGGTAGCCCTCCATCGAGGCCAAGCGCGCCGGCCCGGCCTCGAGCTCGTAGACCCGCGCGAGGGTCGCGCGCCAGTTTGCCAACTATTCGAATTCCTTCGGCACGCGGCGATGCCAATCGGTCGCGCCCTCGTGGGCCCCCGCGGCCGCGAAGCGAATCCTCGCGGAGCGCCGGCGCCACGAGCTGGAGACCGATCGGGAGCGGGCGCCCCTTCGCCTCGGCGAATCCGCATGGGATCGAGATCCCGGGCAATCCCACCAATTGATCGCCGCGGTGAACAGATCGCACAAATACATGGCGAGCGGATCGTCGAGCTTGGCGCCGAGCTCGAAGGCGGGGAAGGGGCTCGCGGGGCCCACGATGACGTCGCACTTCTCGAACGCGCGCTCGAAATCCTGCTTCAGGAGGGCGCGCACCTGGAGCGCCTTTTTGTAGTAAGCCTCCGAGTAGCCCGCCGAGAGGACGAACGTTCCCAACAATATCCGGCGCTTCACCTCGGCGCCGAAGCCCGCGTCGCGGGTCTTGCCGTAGAGCTCCTCCAGGTTGCGCGCCCCCTCGGCGCGGTAGGCGAAGCGCACGCCGTCGAAGCGCGCGAGGTTGGAGGAGGCCTCGGCGGTCGCCACGAGGTAATAGGTGGGAATCGAGAGCGAGGAGCGGGGAGCTCGACCTCGACCCGCTTCGCCCCGGCCTTGACGAGCGCGGCGATGCCGGCGTCGACCGCCGAGCGCACCTGCGGGTCGAGCCCCTCGGCCATCCATTCCTTGGGAATCCCAAGCCGCACCCCCGCGACGCCGCGCTTCACGGCGGCCACGAGGCCGGTTGCCGGGGAATCGAAGCTCGTGGAATCCTTGGGATCGGGGCCGCCGATCACCTCGGTCGCGAGCGCGCAGTCGGCGATATTGTTGGCAAAGGGGCCGATCTGATCGAGCGAGCTCGCGAACGCGATCAAGCCGTAGCGCGAGACGCGCCCATAGGTGGGTTTCAATCCCACGATTCCGCAGAGCGCCGCCGGCTGGCGGATCGAGCCCCCGTGTCGCTGCCGAGCGCGAGCGGCGCCAAGCGCCCCGCGACCACCGCGGCCGAGCCCCCGACGAGCCGCCGGGCACGCGGGTCGGATCCCGGCGATTGCCGGTCTTCATCCACGCGCTGTGCTCAGTCGAGGAGCCCATCGCGAGTCTGTCCATGTTGGTGCGGCCGAAGGTGACCGCCCCCTCGGCGCGCAGCCGCTCCACCACCGTTGCGTCGTGGGGGCGCGGTAGCCGGCGAGGATCTTCGAGCCGCAGGTTGCCACATTTCCGCGGACGCAAAGATTGTCCTTGAGCGCGACGGGGACGCCGGCGAGCCGCCCCGCCCCTTTCCCACTTTTGACCCGAGCGTCGACCGCGTCGGCCTGCCGCAGGATCTCCTTCTCGTCGAGCTCGAGGAACGCGTGGATCCCGCCGTCGAGGCGCCGCGCTCGCGCGACGAAACCTTCAGCCACCTCGCGCGCCCGCCGCTTGCCCGAGTTCACCTCGGCGGCGATCTCCGCCGCCGAAAGTTGGTGAACCGCGCTCACGACTCGATCACCTTGGGGACGCGGAAGAACTCGCCGTTCGCCACCGAAGGCCCATTCCCAAGAATCGCCTCGCGAGTGCCGCTGTCGCGCGACTCGTCGGCGCGCATCCGAAGGTGCTGCTCGAGCGGATAGACCATCGGCTCGACTCCCGCGGCGTCGACGCGCGCGATCGCACCGAAGTACTCGAGAAGCGTTTGGAACTCGCGGGCGTAGCGGGAGTGCTCCTCCGGGAGAGTTCGAGTCGCGCCAAGCGCGCGTAGATCGCAGGATCGAAACTTTGGGGTGCGTCACTCATCGCTGGCGGATTCTAGCGTTCCGGCCGCAGCGGCCGCGAGCCGCGTGGGCGCGGCGCCTGGTTTCCAGCTTGCCTTCGGGGTTCGATTCGCTAGACCCACTCCCCGGCGCCATGAATTCCCTCGATTGCCAGGTTCTCGGCCTGACCATGAATATCGTTGGGGTTGTGGCGTTCGCGAACTCGATCGTATTCCGGCGCCCGCGGCAGGTCATCGAGGAGTTCTTCGGCGCGAGCCGCCCGAGCCTGAAGAACATCAAAGACCACATTTTCGGAAGGTTCACACCTATTTCGGGCTCGGCTTCCTGCTCGCCGGGTTCGTCCTCCAGATCGTGGCGGCGCTCCCGGTCGTGAAGCACGGCGACGCGCCGAGCAGCTTCCTGCCATATGCGCTGCTCGGGGTGGTCGTCGTCGGCGCCGTCGGCGAGATCCTGGCGACCCGCTATTCGCGCCGGTCGTTCCGCCGCCACCTCCGCCGGTTCTTCCGCGTGAATGCCAACTATCCGTTCGAGCGCAACCCCGAGATCGCCAAGGAGGTGGGGGAGATCTTCGACCTCGCCACCACCCCCGAGGAGACCGTGGAAGGCTATTGCCGCCGGCTGCGTGACAAAGTTGGTATCACGGAAGAGCTGCAGAAGTCGCCGATGAGGCGCTAGCAGGTCACTGCGCGGATTTCGCGCGACCGCGGCGCCGCTGCGCACGCGCTATCGTTGGGATGGCGCTCCACGGCACGGCTGCGTTTGTGTGGGATCTGCTGTGGCCTCCGCTCTGCGTTCTGTGCGCGGGGGCGAGGCCGCGGAGTTCGGCCTCTGCTCGGCCTGCCGCGGGGATCTCGATTTGTTGCCTCTGCGCGGCCCGCGCTGCATCGCATGCGGCAGCCCCAGCGCGGAGCCGTTCCGCGGAGGGCGCTGTGCCGCGTGCGAGCGGGATCCCCTTCGTTCTCGCGCGCCGCCTCGGCGGCGCTCTATCGCGGCGCGTCGCGCGAGCTCCTCGTCCGCTTCAAGTTCGAGCGCGATCTCGCGGCCGCGAGCGCGTTGCTCGATCTGTTGGATCGGTCGGCGGCGATGCTTTCCCAAGAATACGACGTGGTGGTCCCCGTCCCGTCGCACCCGCGGCGCGAGCGGCTCCGAAGGTTCGCTCCGGTGAAGCTGCTCGCGCGGGAGTTCGGCGCGCGGGCCTCGAAGCCGGTGCGCGATCGTTGGCTTTGCCGCTCGCGCTTCTCGAGACCCCAAGGATCCCCGGAGACCCGCTCTCGCGCGGACAATGTGCGCGGCGCCTTTGCCTACACGGGGAGCCGCGCGTGGCTCGCGCCCGTCTCGCCCCGCGGCCAGCGGATCCTCGTGGTCGACGATGTCTTCACCAGCGGCGCCACCGCGCGCGAGTGCGCGCGAGCGCTGATGTCGGCGGGGGCCTCCGCCGTATTCGTGGCGACGATCGCCCGCGGCGGCGCATCCCGTGGTGCCACGGGTCGCGCCGCGGCGCGCCCGGCGGCACACCGCGACGTGCCGCTGGATGCACCGCCGCGCGCGGAGCCGTCGGCTGGCCAGGCCGGTGACCGCGCCCGCGGCGAGGGCGCCTCCTTTGTGGCATCATGGCCCGACGATGCGTGCTGCATACATTGATGCGTTCTCTGGTGTGTCGGGCGACATGCTCGTGGGCGCGCTGCTCGACGCGGGGGCCCCTGAGGCGGCGCTCCGCGAAATGTTGGGAAAGCTCGCCCTTCCCAACATTCGGATCACGGTCCGCCGCGAGGCGCGCGGCTCGTTCGCCGGCACGCGATTCTTGGTGGAGACCCCCGCGAGCACCACCATCGCCACCTATCCGACATCCTCTCGATCCTTGGAAATGCGCGCCTTCCCGAGCCCGTCGCCGCGAAAGCCAAGGATGTCTTCGAGCGGATCGCGCGGGCCGAGTCCGCGGCCCACGGGATTCCGGCCGGCGAAGTGCACTTCCACGAGGTTGGTGCCGCCGACACGATCGTCGACATCGTCGGCCGCCTGCGGCGCGTTCCATATTCTTGGGATCGAGGAGGTGGCCGCGTCGGCGATCGAGCTCGGGAGCGGCACCGTGAATTGCGATCACGGCACGATCCCGGTCCCCGCCCCCGGTACGATCGGCGTATTGTTGGGAGCCGCGTGCGGATCGGCGGGCTCGCCGGCGAGCGCACGACGCCGACGGGCGCCGCGCTCGTGGCCGCGTTCGCGAGCTCGATCGGCGAGGAGATCGAGATCGTCCCCTCGGCCGTTGGCTATGGCGTCGGCGCTCGCGAGACGCGCGATGTGGCAAATCTGTTGCGTGTGATCGTGGGCGAAGTCGAGCTCGCCGGGGATCGGCTCGCCGTCCTCGAGACGAATCTCGACGACACCGGCGGCGAAACCATCGGATATGTGATCGAGAGGGCGCTCGCCTCGGGCGCGCTCGATGCGTTCGCGACCGCGGTCACCATGAAAAAGGGGCGCCCCGGATTCGTGGTATCGATCCTGGCGCCCCTCGAGCGGCGCGGAGAGCTGGAGGCGCTGCTCTTCCGGGAGACGCCGACCCTCGGCGTCCGCCGAACCTTGGTATCGCGCTCGAAGCTGCGGCGCGAGGTGCGCGCGTTCGCGACGCCTGCGGGGAGGCGCGCGCAAAGGTGCGTTTCCTCCCCGATGGGCGCGTCGAAGCCTCCGCCGAGTTCACCGATGCGCGGCGGATCGCGGGCGAGCGTGGCATCGCGCTCTCCGAGGCGATGGCGCTCATCGAGTCCGCGGCCCGCGCGGCGCTCGCGCTCGAGGCTCACAGCGACTCGAATCCCGGCGACTCGAAGCCCGATCCCACACATGCGAAATCGCCGTCGCACGCGCATTCCCATCCCAACGATCACTCCACGGCCACTCGCACGGGCATTCCCATTCCCACGGCGAGCCCGGCGGGCATCGCCACGAATGAGATCCCACTATTAGGATCCCCACCTATCCCGGCGTGCCCCGCGAATACCGGCTTGTCCGTGGGGCGGTCAGTTCGCCGGTAGCTCGGCCGACACGGCTTGGAGCCCCTCGCGCACGAGCCGCGGCTCGAGGCCGAATCCGATTCGCAGGTGTCCGGGGGCGCCGAAATACTCGCCCGGCGTGAGTTGCACTCCGTGCCGTTCGCGGACCCGCTTCGCGAATGCCAACGTATCGGCGACTCCGACGAGTCGCGGGAATGCCACGATTCCACCGGCCGGCTCGGCGAACACCAGTCGGCCGGCCGATGCCTCGCGCCGCGCCCAGGCGAGGAACTCCGCATAGCCCGCGGCGGCCGTGTCGAGCGCGCGCCGCTCGAAGCGCTCGATCCGCTCGAGGGCGGCGGCCGCAGCGCGAAGGCTCGGCATCGGACAATTGACATCGATGTGATCGAAGAGGAGCTCGAGGCGCCGGATCACTTCGCGGTCGCGGCACAGAACCCAACCGATCCGAAGGGCGCCGAGGCCGAAGGCCTTTGTCAACGATCCGATCGACACGGCGCCAGTGACGAGCGTGGCGACGGGGCGCGAGCGCCTCGCCGCCAGAAAGTCGCCGTAGAGCTCGCAGGCCACGAGTCGCGCGCCGGCGCGCGCCGCCGCTTCGCCCGTCGCGACGAGATCGTTTTCGGCGATGGCGGTGCCCGAGGGATTGTGAAGATTGGTGACGAAGACGAGCGACGCGTCCGGCTTCGCGCCGAGCGCCGCGGCCGCGCGCTTCGGATCCCAACGAAAGCCCTCTTCGAGCCTGCGATCGACGAACTCGACGCGCGCCCCGAAGCGCTCCGGCTCGAGCCAGAGCGGTGGATAGGCCGGGCGCTCACAAATCGCGCGGAGCCCCGGAGCGCACAATATGCCCGCGACGAGATGGATCGCCGCGCTCGCCCCCGGTGTGACGAAGACTTCATCGGGCTCGACCCCGTATCGCGCCGCGATCCGCTCACGCAAGAATCGCGAGCCGGCGCCCCCGCGTCGGTCAGATCCATCAGATCGCGCGGCTCGCCGAGCCAATCGGCGGGGGCGGAGACATGCCGCTCATCGTGAGAGCGATCCGCGCCCCGTGGCCCGCCGACTTGGCGAATCGCATGTACTCGAAGGTCGAGACGTCGGCGAAGGGGAGAACAAGATCTGGGCTCCGGGAGGGCAGGTGAGTACGAGTGATTGTGGTTTTCGGGCTGCGGCGCGTTGAACGTGCCCTGGCGCCACGCTACCGTGCGCGAGCCCATTCCGTCATCAGCGAGACACCCATGCGACCCGATTTCGCCCTCCCGGATTTCCCCGCCCTCGCGTGCGTTTTATTGTTGGTTTCGGGCTCCGCCGGTGCCCAAGAAACCGCCTCCCAGCCCGATCGCTCGTGGCCCAAGTATGCGACGGCGCGCGGCGGAAAGCTGCGCGGCCTCCCTGACCTCGCGGCCCTCGCGGTGCGCGACCTGAAAGTTGGTGAACCGCTCGTCGTCGTCGGACGCCAAGACCAACTATACGAGGTCGAGGTGCCGGGGGATGGCGGTGTGGGTCTACGCCGCGTACGTCCGCGATGGCAAGGAAACGGGGACCGTCGACACGATCGAGGACAGCGTGAATTGCGCCCGGAGCCCCGCTCCGACGCCCGCGCCGTTCCGATCGCGCGCGCGAAGAAGGGGACCCATCTCGTGATGCTGGGGCGCGAGGGAGATTGGATCCAGGTCGCGGCTCCCGCCGAGATCCATGGATTCGTGCCGGGGTCCGATCTCGAGATTACCAACGATCCGCCGTTGGCCCGCGCCGCCGAGATCGCGGCCGCGCAGAAGTGGGTCGAGAACCTGCGCGCCGAGGCCGCCCAAAGGACGCGGCGCGCCGCGCCGACGTCGAACGCAAACAAAAGGAAGACGCCGAGGCGCGCGAGGCGCTGAAGAAGGAGAACGAGGCGCGGAATGTTTGTAATCAGGGATTGAGATTGTTGCGTGGGATGCCCGACCAGGAGACGCGCGACCGCGCGGGGGCCCTCTTCACCGAGGCGGCCGCGATGGCCGCGGCGCTCCCCGCGAAGAATGCCGAGGCGGTGAACGCCGAAGTGAAGCGCGCGCGCGACTTGAGCGACACGATCGCCTTCCACGAGCGCGAGAAGCGCGAAGCCCAAGAAAAACTCGAGGCCGAGGCGGCCGATGCGAAGCGCCGCGCCGACGAGGCGGTGCGTCGCGCCGACGAGACGCTCGCGCGCCACGGCGATCCGAAGCCCGTCGATGCATTCGGCGCCCGCTTCGCCGGCAATGGCCTCGGCATGGGTTGGATGCGCCGCGACCTCGAGGTTCCGCGCGGTTGGATATACAAGATCGAGAGGGGCGGAAAGTTGCTCTTCTACGTGACCTGCCCGTCGGGCAAGTACAACCTTGACCACTATTTGGGTCGCGAGGTCGGGATCATCGGCTCCGTGAAGCAGATCGAGGGATACCCGGCGCGCGTGGTCGAGATCGAGAAGATCGAGATCCTCTCGAACACGAACGGCTAGCAGGGACTTGCTATGCGCTCGCGCGCGCGTCCGCGTGCGCCGCGCGCCAGACGCCGAGCCAGCGCCACGAGGCGCTCGCGAGGATCACCGCCAGTGCATACCAACATGGCGCCGGTGAGAGCGGCGTTGAGCGTCGCTTTCCGTTCGAGAAACTCGTCGAACTTCAGGATTCCCGCGGTGACGGTCGTGAAGGCGATCGCCACCATCGGCGCCGCCGTGACCCACGCGTAGCGCGCCTTCCCAGAGTTGATGATCACGCTCGTTCCCACAGAAAGCGCGATCACCGCCAGGAGTTGGTTGGCGATCCCGAACATCGGCCAGATCGTGTCGATCCCTTGCGTGAGGATGAAGTAGCTCCAACCGCCGACGACCAGCAGCGTCGTGACGATCGCGCCGGGTAGCCAATCGGCGCGCCGGAAAGTTGGGATCGCTTTCCCAATGAACTCGCCGACGGCGAAGCGCGCGACGCGCGTCCCCGTGTCGACGGTGGTCAGGATGAAGAGCGCCTCGAACATGATCGCGAAGTGATACCAATACGAGAGAGCCCGCGGAGCCCCGGGATAGCATCGAAGATCTTCGCCATGCCGACCGCGAGCGAGACTCCGCCCCGGTGCGCCCCTCGACGCTCTCACCGATTTCTTGGGAAAGGCGCCCCAGCTCCACTTGTGACATTCCCAATTGTTGGAATGTCTCGGGGCGCGCATTGATTGCATAATAATCGCCGGGGGCGAGGGAGGCGGCCGCGATGAGCGCGACGACTCCGACCAGCCCCTCCATCAGCATCGCGCCGTAGCCGATGGGGCGGCAGTCGGTCTCGCGATCGATCATCTTCGGGGTCGTCCCCGACGCGACGAGCGCGTGGAAGCCCGAGATCGCGCCGCAAGCGATGGTAATGAAAACGAATGGAAAGACTGTTCCGTGGAAGATCGGCCCTTGGCCCGACGCGGCGTACTCGGAGATCGCGGGGGCCTGAGCTGCGGATTCACCCAGCAGGTGCCGATCACGAGCGCGGCGATGGTGCCGATCTTCATGAAGCTCGAGAGGTAGTCGCGCGGGCAGAGGAGGAGCCACACCGGCAGGATGCTTGCCACGAATCCGTAGCCGGCCATCAGGTAGGTGATCGTTTCCTTGGAGAGGAGGAGCGATTTGCCGTAGTGCGACTCCGCGAACGGCTTCCCAAGGATGACTGCCAACAATAGCGCGACGACCCCCGCCACCGTCGCCTCGCGGATCCCGCGTGCGGAGCCGCCGCGCACGTGGTGGATACAAACCCATCAATAGCGCGATCGGAATCGAGAGCCCGATCGAGAAGACTCCCACGCCGACTCGGACAGCGCGTTCACGACGACGTTGCCGAGGCCCGCGATGCGCAATCACCACAATAAATAGGATGGCGAACCCGGTGACGAGGCCGGCCACCGGCCCGATCTCCCGCCGCGCGATCTCGGCGAGCGAGAGGCCGTTGCGCCGCACCGACGCGGTCAGGATCACGAAATCGTGCACCGCTCCCGCGAGGCACACCCCGATCACGATCCACAACAATCCGGGAGGTAGCCGAACTGCATGGCGAGGACCGGCCCGATCAGCGGCCCCGCCCCGTGATCGCCGCGAAGTGGTGGCCGAACAGAACCCAACGATTCGTCGGATGAGTAATTCTGGCCGTCGTGGAGGGTGTGCGCCGGCGTAGTGCGCGCTCGCGTCGAGGCACAGAACCTTGGCCGCGATGAACGCCGAATAGTATCGGTAGGCCACGGCGAGGGAGGCCAGTGTCGCGACGAGGGGACGAGCGCGTGCATCGGCGCTAGCGCGGCGGATCGGCGGGCTCGCCGCCGATGCCAACTTTCTCGGGGAAGAGCGCGCGGATCCGCGCGCCGAAGGCCACGAACCCGCCGGCCGCGATCGACGCGCGCGCCTCCGCCGTCAATCCCAAGAAAAACCGGAGGTTGTGGAGCGAGAGGAGCATGGGCCCCAGCATCTCGCCGACGTGGAATAGGTGGCGAAGGGTCCCGCGCGAGTAGTCGCGGCAGCAGACCCCCGGGCACTCCGGGTCGAGGGGCGCCGTGTCGCGCGCGAGCGCCGCATTCTTGATATGCACGATTCCGCAGCTCGTGTAGACGCGGCCGTTGCGCCCTCGCGCGTCGGCAGGACGCAATCGAACAGATCGATCCCGCGTTCGATCCCATCGATGAGATCGGCCGGGCCGCCGACCCCCATGGCGTAGCGGGGAGATCGGCCGGGAGCACGCCGTCGCAGGCCTCCAGCGCGCGCCGCATCCCATCTTTCGACTCGCCCACGCTCAGGCCGCCGACGGCGTAGGCGTCGAAACCCATCGCGACGAGATCGCGCGCGCACGAGAGGCGCAAGTCGTCGTGGGTTCCCCCTGGACGATTCCCAACAAAAACGGCGCGGGGCCCCGCTCGGCCGCGCTCCGGTGGTCCGCGAGGCAGCGCTCCGCCCAGCGCAGCGAACGGGCGACGGCCGTCTCGACGACCCCGCGCGGCGCGTCGCCCGGCGGGCAGACGTCGAGCACCATCGCGAAGTCCGTTCCCAACTTTCGCTGGATGTCCATGCAGCGCTCGGGGGTGAGCCGGAGGAGGTCGCCGTCGACGGGGGAGCGGAACGTGACGCCGTCCTCGTCGATCTCGCGGAGCGATGCCAACGAAAAGACTTGGTATCCGCCGGAGTCGGTGAGGATCGGCCCGGGCCACGCCATCATTCGGTGGAGACCGCCGAGCGCCTCGACCGCCTCGGCCCCGGGCGGAGGCTCAGGTGGAACGCATTCCCAAGGATCACGCTCGCCCCCATTTCCCGGAGATCGCGGGGGAAGACCCCTTCACGCTCGCGCGCGTGCCGACCGGCATGGATCGTGGCGTTTCGACGGTGCCGCGCTCCGTCGCGATCCTCCCGACGCGGGCGTGCGAAGCCGTGTCGCGCACGAGGGTTTGGAACCGGAGCCGGCTCAACGAACCGCCGCTTCCGCGACCCGCGACGTCGAGACCAGCTGGACCCCGGGTAATAGTGGCGAAGGATCTGCTCGGTCGACTGCCCGCGGCGCGCCATCTCCGCGGCTCCCATCTGGCACATTCCCACGCCGTGACCGAAGCCGCGCCCGGAGACCGTGATGCCACCTTTCCCATCCCCAATGATCTCCTGGAGGAACGGGCTCGGAATCATGGCATTCACCCGGGCGCGGTGGACGGCGGACCGGAACGCGCGCGCCGCGAGCTTCACCGCGCCGCCCGGTGCCGGTGACCTGGACCGAAGCCCGAGGATCGTCGGCGGGCCCGAGCGGCTCGATCCGCACGATTCGATTCCCAACTTTCAGCTCCGCAGCGAGCGCCGGGAGCGCGATCGCGCCGATCCCAACATTCCACCGGAAGTATTTCGCCGCGTTGCTAATAGCCGCAGGACACGCCGCGGAGCGGCGGGGGCGGGGGATCCCAACAAATCGGAGCCGTCGACGGTCCGGCCGCCGCACGTCGAGTGGTAGAAGGCCGGCAACAGATCGTCGTCGAAGGCGAGGACTCTGTGGCGGGTCGCCGCGGCCGCGGCGCGCGTCGCGGCGGTCTCGCGCTCGATCCCGTAGTAAGCCTGCGCTTCCTGATTGTCGGGAAGGGGGATGCGCCCGCGCTTCTCGATTTCGTAGCGGGCGTAGGTGCGCGCCGCGATCGCCTGCGCCTCGAGCGCCGCCGCCGGAGTCGAGGAGGCGTACATCTCGCTCCCCACGACGGATGCCAAGTAGGCCTCGATGCCAACGATGTTCACGACCCGCAGGCCGCGCGCCCCCGCGCGCACCGAGATCTTGCCGCGGTAAGGTCGACTTCCCAACTTTGATCGGAGCGCCGTCGAGACCCTCGATCGTGAGGGCGCGCGCGTCGACCTCGGCGCCGCGCAACGCCAACTTTCCGGCGGTCGTGGTCCCGAAGGAGGCGGGGAGCGAGCTCGTGGTCCGCGCGACTTCGTCGCCGGTTTCGTTGGTGATTCGCCAGCCCCCTTCGCTCGCGAAGTGGACGTGAGTCGAACCCTCGAGCGCCGTGAGGAGGATCTCGATCGCCGGGTCGTTGCCCGGAAGCCGGACCCCACGCGCGTGCGTGCGGCGCGCCCCGCGCCCGGCTCGAGGAGAAGCGCCACGACGAGCGCGAGCGCCATGGCGCCGATGCCGAGCAGCACCCCCGCGCGCGCGAGCCGGCGCGCCTGGCGCCTCAGCCTCCTGGCAATTCCGCGCCGCCGCGCCATCGACCCCTCAGAAAGTTGGCTTTCGAACGGCGCGCACCCCGGCGTCGGTCGCGATCCGTCCGCGCGGCGTTCGCTCGAGGAGCCCCTGACGCAACAAAAACGGCTCGTAAAGATTCTCGATCGTGTCTTCTTCCTCGCCGATCGCGGCGGCGAGGGTCTTCAGCCCCACCGGACCGCCGGCGCGCGCGGCGCGAAGAGGATGGAGCGATCGAGCTCCTCGAGTCCGAGCGTGTCGACCCGGAGCGCCTCGAAAGCGCGGCGGACGAAGGCGGGGTGATCGGCGAATGCCGCTCGACCTCCGCGTGGTCTCGCACACGCCTCAAATAGCGGTTCGCGACGCGCGGCGTCCCGCGGGCGCGCCGGGCGATCTCGAGCGCCGAGTCGCGCGCGAGCGCGATCCCAAGTAAATGCGAGGAGCGGTCGACGATCTGGACCAGGTCCTCGGCCGGATAGGGCTCGAGGCGGATCGCGACGCCGAACCGGCTGCGGAAGGGGATGACAACAATCCCTCGCGCGTCGTCGCTCCCAACAATGTGAATCGCGCGAGACGCAAACGAACCGTCCGCGAGTTGGGACCCTGGTCGATCACGATATCGACACAAAAATCCTCCATCGCCGGATACAAATATTCTTCGACGGCCGCGGGGATCCGGTGGATCTCGTCGATGAAGAGGCAATCCCCATCTTTCAGCTGGCTCAAGATTCCCGCGAGATCGCGCGCGCGCTCGAGCGCAGGGCCCGTCGTGGAGTGCAGCGTGGAGCCGAGCTCGCGCGCGACGATTTGCGCCAGACTTGTCTTTCCGAGCCCGGGGAGCCCGGAGAACAGGATGTGATCGGGGCTCGCCGCGCCCTTTGCCGCCTCGAGCGTGATCGAAAGCTGCTCGCGCGCCGTGCGTTGCCCCACGAACTCCTCGAGCGACTTCGGTCGAAGGCCCGCCGCCTCTTCATCGAGCGCAAGATCCGAGCGGATCGGGAGGCGACATCGCCAGCGAAGCTAGCGATCACGTCGCCGACTACAAGTCGTCCGAAACGTGAGTGCTCCCGCAATCCCACTCGAACGGAACGACCGACGATGGGTCGAGCGGCGCGCCGAGAACAGCCGATTCCCAAGGATGAAATTTCCGGGTCCCGATCTTGCCCGCACCGCTCTTTCGCGACCCGCTCCGGCGAGCGACGTGTGCGCTCGCGCGCAACCATTCGCGCGGGTGCGCACCCACGGAAGTCGGATAGGATGGCGCGCGCCCTGAATGTGGGGGTTGCGAAGGCGCGATCCCTCCGGCATGGTGCTTGCCCTCAGCGATCGTCCCTTCCTTCAGTGCGAACCACGGTTCGCGAGATCCCGACGATGTTTCAAGAGAACCAAAGTTTGAATCTCGGATCGATCGAGGCGCGCGTCCGCATACGGGCGATGGGCAGGTTGCATTGCGCTGGCGTCGCTGCTCGCCTGCGATCCGTTCGCGGAGCTCGCAGACTTCAGTGCTGCAGACCTCGGTGCCGCGGATGTGAGCGCCGCAGATCTTGGGGGCGACGATGGATTCGCCGCGCAGGGAGCGACTTTCGGTGACACGGTCCCGATCCCACCGACTTCGTCGCTCGCGCAGAACTTTTCGATTCTGAATGGCTTCGGCGCGCCGATCCTGCCCTACCGAATCGCGGTGCCCGACTCGCTCGGCAAAGCCACAAATCAGGTGGTCGAGATCCGCTCGCTGAAGAAGCTGGTCGACAACAAGCCGTCGGCCACGAATCCCGTCCTTCCGCCGGCCACGTGGCCCACGTCGGCGATCCTTCCCAATCAAAACCCCGGCAACCATTACTTGGTGATCAAGTTCGGGCCGAAATTCACACCCAACATGAACAGCATTCTCGATCCGAATGCTGCCAATGGCCTGACGGGAACGATCGCGGTGACGGCGCTCGATCCGGTTTCCGGCGTGGAGACATTCGTGCCGGGGCGCATCTTCGTGAATGGCATCACGGTCCGAAATGGTGTGTTCGAGAAGTGGGTGATGAAGGGAGGGCCGACGGGAATCAAAGTGAACACGGGCCCGAAGGATCCCAAGAATAAGAAGAGCCCGCCGCTCGACGCGTCGCTCCAGGCGCAGATCGCGCTCGGCTATCCCGGCATCGCGACCGCATACCAAGGATCGAAGGATCTGATCGGCCCGAAATCTGTGGTGTTCGTCGCGGATTCCGACGGCGATCTCTCCACGCTCGAGACGTTCCCGCTCAACAAGAACATCCGCGTTTCGGTCGGCAAGGGTGTGAAGTCGACGGGCGGCGCCTTCTGGCCGATCGAGGCCGTTGGCGTTTCGACGGTCGGCCAGGACACGCTGACGCCCGAGGTCGCAGTGTTCCCGGCCCGCTCACGCCGGTGATCGATCCGCCGCTCGGAACGACGGGCGTCCCCGTCAGCAAGTCGGTGACGGTTGCCTTCACCGAGGCGATCCAGCCGTTCTCGGCGGGTCCGCTCCCGTCCGCGCTGCCTCCGCCGGTGACCGGTGGCATTCGCCTCTCGTTCCAGTCGGCGCAGAACACGGTGAACATGCCGTTCACGCTGCTCCCGACCAATGCATACAATTTCACGAAGGTCACGTTGACTCCCGCGTTCCAGTTCCCCGGCTCTTATTTCAAGAATGGGCCGAACGGACTGCCCGATATCAACGATGTCAAGTTCACGGTGACGGTCGACGCGACCACGCTCGGCGCAGTGAAGGATCTCGTGAATCTCAGCAATACGATTCCGCGCGCGTCGACCTTCGACACGGGTGAAGGGGCGGGAATCGTGGATCTGCCGGTCTCGCCGGGAGTCATTTTCATGGGAATCGGCGGCCAGAAGCCGGGGATTGCGGTCCTCGACCTCGATGGTTTCGGCCAAGGGACCGGTACTCCCAATCAGGACAACCTGGCGACCCTCCCGATCGAAGATGACACGACCAACTTCCCCAACAATCCGGATCTGTTCCAACCGCTGCAGCCGCCCCTTGCAGATCGAGAACACGCCGCTCGCGGGAGGCTCGCTCGGTCCGCTGACTCTCGCGCGCGATAGCTCGACGCAGAACTTCGTCTTCGCGCAGCCGCCGATTTTAGGTGGTGTTCGCGACATTCACATCGGCGGTCCGCTCGACGTGGTGTTCAATAATGGTATTTGCTTGTCGGGGACGCCGAACGCCTGCGCGAAGGACGCCTATCACTCGTCCAATGGCAACACGATCCAGATTTCGCCTTGCCCGAACCCGCCGAAGCTGACGTTCCCGCCTCCTTGCTTGGCCCCGTTTATTTGGGGTCAGGAGCCGATCTCGTCGCAGAACGCTCCTGCGGGCAGCTTGCTCAAGCCGGGTAACTGGCTCGGGGCGAAACAGTTCGGGATTCCGCCGCAGGGCGTTTTCACCGACAACCTCCAGCCCTACGGCCCGAACTTCAGCGCGCAGGGTCCGTTCCCGCCGCCGGTCACCCAGCCGGCCGTCTGCGGCGCCTACGGGATTCGGCAACAAATCGGGCATTTCCTCTATGTGATCGATCCGGTGGTCCGGCGCGTCGTGGTGCTGAACAGCAACCGAATGACGGTCGTCACGTCGATCCCGCAACCCGATCCGGTCGACCTCGCGGTGTCCGACGATCTTCGGATCGTTGGTGTTGCGAACTTCTCGACGAACCAGGTCCAGTTCATCAATGCCGATCCGCTCTCGGTGAACTTCCACAAGATCGTCCAGATCACGCCGGTCGGTCAGGGGCCGCTCTGCATCAGCGCGGACCAAGACGGCGAGGACTACCTGGTCGCGAACAGCATTTCGAACACGGTCACGATCATCAACGGTCAGAGCCGTAAAGTTCGCAAGACGGTGTCGAACCAACTATCGCAACCGTTTGCAGTGATCGCGACACCGCGCCAGCTGGGCTTCGGGTTCAACACGGGCGTGTACTTTGGATACATTCTTGGGAAGTTCGGCAATGTTGCGATCTACGAGTCGGGCCCCTCGGGCATCCAGGGCGTCGGATTCGACGACATCATCGGCGCCGTGACGGACAACTTCCCGAACGCGACCGCGATGCAGGCCGATATCCACAACCTGCAATCGGCGGTGTGGATCGTCCACAAGAACACGGCCGGTCAGCCGGTCGTCTCGAATCTTGCGCTCGCGGAATCGCCGATCGGGCCTCTGCCGCTCGTGAACTTCTTCTTCTTCCCGGTGCCCTCGTTCCGCAACCGCGAGTGGAAGGTGATCCAACAGGTCCTCCCCGACCAACTATCGGGCTTCTCGCCGCGTGACATCGCGTTCGACGATACCAACAATATCGGCGCCACACCAATCTTCGCGCTCGTCTCCGAGACGGGCGCGGCGGAGACGCCGATCGCGCACAGCGCGAAGTCGATGGTGCGGCCGATCCCCGGCGGGTTTACCAACGTCAACAATCCCAAGGCGATGTTCATCGCGAACTTCGACGTGGGCAAAGTCGACGTGATCTCGACGGCGTCGCTCCAGAAGATCATCGATCCGATCGTCGCCCCCGGCGTCGCGGTTCTGTCGAGCTACTGGCGGCAGTAATGTTGCGCGCGAGGCTCCGGCCAGAGGCCGACCGCCCGCAGTAATACCGCGCGCGAGGCTCTGGCCTTCGGCCAACCGCCCGCGCGCGCACGTCTCGTCGAAGCTCTGCTGCAGCGCCTTTGTAGCGGCGAGAACTGAATCTTCGGTCGATGTCCGTGTGCGTTGGTCGCGAGTCCAATCCCCGCGAACTCGTGAACGAGTTTGGGATTTGCGAGTGAGGCTAGATGGCAGCGAACGCTGCGATCGCTGAATGGATCTTGGGAACACCGTGCGAGGCTTCGGCTGCTAACGCAGCGGAGGCGGGCGCTGACGGTCTCCGCGGTTCAAAGGTTGGGATCGACGTTTCAACGGCCCAAGTTGCCGGCGGGTTTCGCGACGCGAGAGATCGATGTCGCGGGGTCCGGCGGCGATCTTTGGAGCGGCGATACCAACTTTCCTGGCGCGCCCGGGGTGACCTCGGGCGCGTCTTTTTCGCCGCGACGCGCGGGTCGCGCGGTGTCGCGCCCCCGACGTCTAGAATCCGGCCATGCCCGATCGCCACGCCGTCCGCGAGATGTTCGAGGCAATTGCGCCGCGCTACGACTTCTTGAATCGTCTCCTATCCGCGGGGATCGATCGCCGCTGGCGCCGAAAGGCGGTCGCGATCGCGCAAGCGGGGCGCAGACTTGCGCACTCGACGTCTGCTGCGGGACGGGGGACTCGAGCCTCGAGCTCGCGCGGGCGGGGGCGAGGGTCGTGGCCTGTGACTTCGCTCCGTCGATGATCGCCCTCGCCCGCCGGAAGCCGGCGGGAGCGGGGGCGCGAATCCCAACTATCTCGTGGCCGACGCCATGGCGCTCCCATTCGCCGACGCCGTCTTCGACGTCGTATCCGTGGGATTCGGGATCCGCAATGTCGAGGACCTCGATGCGGGCGTAGCCGAGATGGCGCGCGTCGCCCGCCCCGGAGGGAAGGTGGTGATCCTCGAGTTCACGACCCCGCCGAGTGCGTTCGTCCGCTCGGCCTTCGGCTTCTACTTCCACCGGGTCTTGCCAAGGATCGGCAACGCGCTGGCGGGTGTGCGGACCCATGCATACCAATATCTGCCGGACAGCGTCCGCGCCTTCCCCGCGGCCCCCGAGCTCGCGCGGCGCATGGAGCGGGCCGGGCTCCGCGGAGTGCGCTATTGCTACCTCTCGGGCGGCATCGCTGCGATCCACGCGGGTGAGCGTTGAAGAGCGGCTCGACGGGCACCACGCGGGCGGACGGAGGCGATTCGGCGGCGAAGTCGCGTTCGGCGGCGATCGCCTATTTTGAGCGCTCGCGGCGCCTCTCGGTCTCCTTCCTCGCGATCGCGCCGCTGCTGGCCCTCTACGAGATCGGCCTCGCCGTGACCGACGCGCCCATCGCCAACGGCGCCGAATTGTTGCTTCGCCGGATCTTCCTCGTCGCGGGTCCGCGCTACGGCCCCATGCTCTGGCGCCTCGCGCTCCTCGGCGCGTTCGCCGCGGCGGCATATGTGGTGATCCGCGAGTCGATCCCCATCCTTCGCGACCTTCCGCGCATCGCGCTCGAGGGGCTCGCGTATGGCGCCTTCCTCGGACCCTTCGCCCTTTGTTGCAGCGCCGGCTCGTGTCGTTCCTCGCGGTGCCGGGCACCCAGCACGGGGTCCTTCTCGACGCGGCGCTCGCCTGCGGGGCGGGCGTCTACGAGGAGATCCTCTTCCGATTGTTGGTGTTGTCGGCGATCTACTACGTCGTGCGCCAGGCGACCGGCACCGGAGCCGCGCATCAGGTCGCCGCCGGGATCGTCGCGGTCGTCGTCTCGGCGCTCCTCTTCAGTGCGTTTCACCACTGGCCCGGAGGGGAACCTTTGAGTGGGGTCCCTTCGTCTTTCGTTCTATCGCCGGGTGTACTCTCGGCGCCCTGTTCCTGGCGCGCGGCCTCGGAATCGCCGTGTACACCCACGCCGCCTACGATCTGCTCGTCACCTTCTGGCATTGATCCATTCAGCATTGACCCCCGCGATGCTCGCAACCCCTCCGTGACTCTGTTTCGCAATCCCCCGAGCGCGGTCCGCAGCACGGCGCTGCACCTCGAGAATATCAAGTTTTCGCATTCGATCTTCGCCCTTCCATTCGCGTTGGCGGGGCGTGACTCGCGGCGCGAGACGTCGATCCCCGCGCGTGGGCTCCCGAGGGGCGTACCCTAATCTTGGTCTTGGCCGCCGTCGTGGCGGCCCGCACCGCCGCCATGTCGACCAATCGGGTTGCCGACGCGGCGATCGATGCCAAGAATCCGCGCACGCGGTCGCGGCCGATTCCCGCCGGCGAGCTCTCCGTGCGCGCGGTGGCGCTGCTCGGGCGCGCCGCCGCCGCGGCTTTCGTTGGGATTTCATTCGCGATATCCCCTTTGTGCGGATGGCTCTCGCCTCTCGTGCTCGCGGTCCTCGCAGGATACTCGCTCACCAAACGCTTCACATCGCTCGCCCACGTCGTCCTCGGCCTCTCGCTCGGCCTCGCCCCCGCGGGGGCATGGCTCGCCGTGCGCGGCGGCTTCGGTGGGAACGTTAGGATTCCCATATTGTTGGGATTGGGTGTCCTCGCGTGGGTCGCCGGCTTCGATCTCATCTTATGCATGCCAAGACGCGGACCACGACCGCGCGACCGGACTTCACTCGATCCCCGCGCGGCTCGGAATCGCCGCGGCGCTCCGCCTCTCGATCCTCTTCCACGCGGTGGCGACGGTCCTCTTCGTGGGGTCGGCGTCGTCGCGGGGCTAGGCGCCCTCTACTTCGGATCGGTGGGATTGGTGGCGCTCCTCCTCGCGATCGAGCACACCCTCGTTCGCCCCAAGGATCTCTCGCGCGTGAACGCGGCGTTCTTCACGGTGAATGGTTGGGTGAGCGTCGGATTTTTCGTGGGATTGGCGTCGGATCTGCTTTGGAGCTCTACCCGATGAAGAACACACCCCTTCGCCCCGCCGAATCACTCGCCGAGCTGCGCGGCGCCCTCGAGTCGAGCGCGCCGCCGACGGTCATCGTCCTCACCAATTCTCCGAGCGCCCGCGCCGAGGATCCCCACCTATTCGAGCTCGCGCTCCGGCGGATCATTGGGTTTGCCGAGGAGGCGCGGGGGCTTTGGTTCATTACGACGCGGCCGTGTCCGGCTTCGATCCGCGCGAGCTCTACGGAGCGCTCACCACGAAAAGCCTCTTCGCGTCGACTTCGCTCCGCATCCTCAAGAATGCGGACGCGCTCATGAAAGGGCTGCGCGAAGCGAACGGCGCGAGAGACGCGGCCGACGCGGGGACGACCCCGATCCTCAAACACCACAAAAACGATCGCGCGAGGCGGCGAGCCATCCGCTCGAGAAGGCAACGTTGGCTTTCGCGAAGGGGGCGGCCGTGGGCGAGCAATTCGTCCTCGTGGCGCGGAAGCTCCGCGCGCCGTTCGTCCGCGCGGTGCGCGAGGCGGGGAGCCTCGTGATCGAGTTCCGCGCGCTCTATGACAAGCCGTTCCAAGGGGCGGGGCCGATCGAGACGACCGAGCTCGGCGAGTTCGCCAAGGCCCTCGCGCGCGAGCAGGGGATGCGCCTCGGATCGGGCGCGCTCGCGGCGTTGCTGGCGCGCACCGGAAACCAGCTCGGCTCGATCGACGCGGGGCTCCAAAAGTTGCGTTCGGTCTGTGGGGATCGCGATGTCTCTTCGGCCGACGTGGTGCTCCACGTCGCCGCGACTCGCCCCGGCAGCCCCTGGATTCTTGGTGAGTCGATCCTCGCCGGCGACGCCAAGCGCGCCATGAATGAGTGGGCGCTCATCGGCCGCAGCGGCGCGCGCGACGGCGACGGCAAATCGATCGCCCCCGAGGGGGCCTTCGTGATGGCGCTTGCGGCGGCGGTGCGCGACGCGCGTCGCAACCACGAAGCGGCGCGCCGAATCCGCTGCGGCATGTCGCTTGAGCAGGCGGCGGCTTCGGTGGGCGTTCCCTTCTTCCCGGCGGCGATGGAAACATTCGCCCGCGCGCTGCGGGCCCGTTCCCTCGCCGGTCACCGGCGTCTTCTCGACGATCTGTTACGCATACGGAGCTGTCGGTGCGGTTACATCGCGAGCCCATCGCGTCTGCGCTCGAACGCCTCGTCGCCCGCGCCCGGGTGAATGCCAACGAAGCGCGGGCCGGCGTCGAGGTGAGATGACCGAAGCCCAACAATCCGCGATCCGAGTCCTCCCCGTTTGCTCGTCGACCAGATCGCGGCGGGTGAGGTGGTCGAGCGCCCGGCCTCGGTCGTGCGGGAGCTCGTCGATAACGCAATCGATGCCGGGGCGACCCAGATCGACGTCGAGATCGAAGGGGCGGGCGCACGCTGATCCGCGTCTCCGACGATGGCGGCGGGATCGCGAGCGGCGAGCTCACGCTGGCGTTCACTTCCCACGCCACGAGCAAACTATCGGAGCTCGGCGACCTCGAGGAGATCGCCACACTTGGGTTTCGTGGGGAAGCGCTCGCGAGCATCGGCGCGGTCTCGCGGGCGCGGATCCGCTCGATGGCCGCGGCTTCACGACACGCCGCCGAAATCGACGACGAAGGGGGACGATCTCGCCGATGCGCCCCGCGGCGGCGCCCGCGGAACCGACGTGGAGATCCGCGACCTTTTCTTCAACACTCCGGCGCGGCGGCGATTCTTGCGAAAGGACTCGACCGAGGCGGGACACGCCGTCGACGTCGTCATCCGCCACGCGCTCGCGCGGGTCGGAGATCGGCTTCCGCGTCGTCGTCGACGGAAAGGTGGTATTCGACTGCGCGGCGCGCGACCGACGTCGATTCCCAAGAAAACGTCGCCGCGGCGCGCCGCCGGCGGATCGCCGAGGCGTTCGGCGGCGAGATCGAGTCGGATCTGCGGGCGGTTTCCCAACGATCGCCAACCCTCACCCTCGACGGATTCGTGGGAACGGCCGCCACGGCGCGCCACGACGCGTCGGGTATCCACGTCTTCGTGAACGATCGCTACGTCCACGACCGCGGCGCTCTGCGCGTGCTGCGCGACGCGACGCGCGATTTCTTGGGATCCAAGCAGCCGGTCGCCTTTTTGTTCCTTTCGATCGACCCGCGCCTCGTGGATGTGAACGTCCACCCCGCGAAGCTCGAGGTGCGCTTCCGCGAGTCGGGGGCGGTCTACGGCGCGATCCACACGGCGATCCGCCGCGCGCTCGCCGACGCGCGGCCGGCCGCCCCGGCGGATCGTTTGCTTTCGGGCGCGGCCGACGGGGCGCACGCCGCGAGCCTGCGCGCCGATGGATTCGAGGTGCGCGACGGCGCCCCGCGACGGCGCCGCTCTCGGATCGCGCCGACCCGCGAACCCCACTTTTCGCCGAGGTACCCGCCGAGCCGCTCGTCCCCGAGGCGTCGAGGTACCTGCGCGCCTTCGACACATTCTTGGTATTGAGGGGCCCGACGGAATCGACCTCGTCGACCAGCACGCGCTCCACGAGCGGGTCAACTTCGAGGAGCTGGCTGCCCGCGCGCGCGCGGGGCGTGCCGCGCCAGGCGCTCCTCGTCCCCGAGCTGGTGGAGCTCACGAGCGGAGAGATGGGTCTCGCCGAGGAGTTCGGCGATCTGTGGCTTTCGGCCGGAGTCGACACGGCGTCCGTCGGCCCGAGTACGCTGGCGATCCGCGGCGTCCCCGCCGGATTGCGGCGGATCGTCCCCGCCGACCTCCTGCGCGATTTGTTATCTTGGGCGCGCGAACGTAAGAATCCGACGGGCCCGGAGCTCCTCGAGGAGCTCCTCCATCGTTGCGCTTGCCACGCCTCGGTGAAGGCCGGCGACGCGCTCGCCGACGCCGAGATCGAAAGTTTGCTTTCGCGCGCGGCGCGCCTCCCCGCCGACCAAACCTGCCCGCACGGGCGGCCGACGCGGATCCGCCTCACCCTGCGCGACCTCGAGCGGGCCTTCGAGCGGCGATAGTTGGTGACGGCGCGCGGCGCCCTTGGCGCGCCCCCGATCCCCAACGATCATTTCGGCGGCGCGAAGAGATCGGCGGCGAGGCCGTCGTTCCACGAGAGCTTCAGGATCTGGAACCGATAGTCGGGATTCTCTTTCGACTTCGTCCAGGCCTCGATGCGGTGGGGGAACCGGGTCCCCTTCACGGAGCGCACGTCGCTGAACGACACCGTCTCGGGGAGCGGGCTCTTCCCACCTTTGTCGTCGATCGGCCACGCCCTCACCTCGACGAGGTCGAGGTTCGCCTTGTCGAAGCGGAGCTCCACGTCGGCCGGGCGCATCCCCGCGCGCACCGACGGATAGTTGGCAATCCGCCCGCGCACGCCGCACTCCCCGAAGGCAACAATCCCAGGTTGGCGAGCCGGTCGGCGAGCGTCTCGAGCGCCACCATCTGGAGAAGGTGCTCGGTGAAACGCACCGTGTAGTCGATTTCGTTGCGATCCTTCTCCGTCTCGCGCCCCTCGAGGAGGAGGGTCTTGTCGCCGCGCTTCAGCCAATACGACTTCCCATCGAAGCCGCGGTCCACGGCGCCCGCCCGCGATTTGAGTTGGGTTCGGATGTGATCGGGGCGCAGGAATCGGTGGGTGGCCTCGCTCACGTCGAGGTGCTGCCCTTCGAAGTTGCTCTCCGCCTCGAACTCGATCGTGACATCGCGAATCTTGGGTTCGCCGTCGGGGGCGTGGGCCTTGGCCGCCTTTTCGAGGAAGAGACGCGCCGCGGGATCGGCCGCGCGGCTCTCGGGGCGGACTCGGGCCTCGACTCGGGCCTCGACTCGGGGCGCGACGCGGCGCGCGATTCGGCCGCGCGGCTCGCGGGCGCACCGCCGGGACCGCCAATCGATTCTTGGTGTTGGGCCACTACCCCGAGCGACGCCGCGAGAGCCGCCCTGAGCGCGAGCGTGCCCCGCGCCACAAATCTCTGGAGAAGGATCACCATCGGCCGCCATCCTACGGATCCCCATGGTCACCGCGCGAATCGATCGCCCTCGAGCGGGCCGCGCCGCGCTGCCGGTTTCTCGTGGGCGCGACCGCCGCAGGTAAGACCGCGGTCGCAATCGAGCTCGCGCGACGCGCGCGCGCGTCGCGCGCGCCGATCGAGCTCGTGTCGATGGATTCGATGCTCGTCTACCGCGGCCTCGACGTCGTTACGGCGAAACCCACAAAAACCGAGCAGGCGGAGGCGCCGCTCCATGCCATCGATCTGGTCGATCCGAGCGAGCCCTACACCGTCGCCCGCTATCTCGATCGCGCCGAGGAGCTCGAGAGCGAGATCGAAGCGCGCGGCGCAATCCCACTCTTCGTCGGGGGCACCGGTTTGTATCTGAAGGCGCTGACCCACGGGCTCTTCGAGGGGCCCGCCGCCGATCCCACAATTCGCCGCGAGCTCTCCGCGCGCGCGACCGCCGAGGGGGCCGAGGCGCTCCACCGCGATCTCGAGCGGATCGATCCCGCCGCCGCCTCCAAGATCCATCCGCGCGACCGCAAACGCACGATTCGCGCGTTGGAGGTCTTCGCGACGACGGGGAGCCGATCTCGAAGCTCCAGCGCCAATGGACCCTCTCGCTCGGATTCCCAAGAATCATCGTTGGGCTTCGCGTGCCGCGCGAGGAGCTTCACCATCGCATCGCGGCGCGGGTCGATCGAATGTTGGCATCGGGGCTCGTGGAGGAGATCCGCGGCGCGCGGGAGCGCGGGCTCTCCCGCGAGGCGCGGCTCGCCGTGGGAATCCCGGAAATCTTACGTCATCTCGACGGCGAGATCCCGCTCGCGCAGTGCCGCGAGGAGATCATCCTCCACACTCGCCAACTCGCGCGGAGGCAGGCGACCTGGTTTCGCTCGTTCCCCGAGATCCATTGGGTCGACGCCGCCGAGACGCGGAGCGCGGCGGCGATCGCGATCGACTGCGCCCGCGCCCTCGAGATCGAAACCCACCCATAAGAACGCCAATAATCGGGGCGCGCCGAGCTCTATGCAACGAAACGGCGCCCGCGGGCGCCGTTTTCGTTGGGATCGAGTCGAAGTCCTACTCGATGTATTCGTTGTACGGATCGTTCCAATCCGTATTCAACAGATGGAGGTGGATCGAGCGATTGATCTGATCGAAGTGCCGAATGTTGGATTGCACCGTGTTGGCGGCGTCGTGCTTCCAGAAATCCCAGGTCGACTTGCAGCCGTTCAAGAACAGCCCCGCGAAGCAGGCGACGAGGAGCGTAGCGATTCGAGTTGCCTTCATGGACTTGGCGCTTGGGGATCGGGAAAAAGTGGGGCGGAAAGGTATCGGAAAACGCGCTGCTGGGTCAACGGGACACTTCTGGCAGGATGGGAGCGATGGACGCCGCGGCGAGCCTCCAGCGAATCGGTCTTTTGGGGGATCGTTCGATCCGATCCACGAGGGCACCTCGCCGTGGCTCGCGGAGCGCGCGATCGGCTCGGATTAGACCGCCTGATTCTGATGGTTGCGGCCCAATCGCCGCTGAAGAAGGAGCGCCGCCGGCGCCGAGGATCGCCTCGCGATGGCGCGCCTCGCAGTGGCGGGGAGCTGGGGTTGGAAGTGAGCGATCTCGAGGTGCGCCGCGCCGGCCCCTCGTACACGATCGACACCCTGAGGGGGTCGCAGCGGCGAATCCCCGGGCGCGATTATTCTTGGTGTTGGGCTCCGATTCCCTCGCCACCTTTCCGCGCTGGCGCGAGGCGGCGGCCCTCCTCGCCGAGTCGACCCCGGTCATCGCGCCGCGGCGGGGGTCGGGCGGGAGGCGCTCGAGCCGATCCGCGGATTGTTGGGAAACGAAGCGGCTGCGGCTCTCGCCGCCGGCTGGCTCGATCTCCCGTGCGTCGATGTGTCGGCGACCGATGTGCGCGCGCGCCTCGCGGACGGTCGATCGGTGGAGGGGCTCGTTCCCAAGCCGGTGATCGCGTACATCCGCGAACGGGCCCTTTACCAACAATGATTTCCGACGGCGTTCCGGTCGGCGCGATCGATGGCCACTGGGGCGAGGCCATGGGGCGCCTGGGGCTCGAGCTCGTGGCGGCGGAGTCGGTCGTGGCAACCGCGCTTGCGATCGCCCTCCTCGCTTGGCTGGCGCCGATCCTCGGCCTCGTGGACAGCCCGGGTCCGCGCCATTCCCACGAAAAGCCGACACCAAGAATCGGCGGTTTGGCGATCGCGCTCGCATTCGCGCTCGTCCTGCTCATCGGCTCGCCGACACGGGGCGCTCTCGGAGCTGGCACCGACGTCTCCGCGCGCGTTCTCCCCGGTTTCTTTGCCATGACGCTCTTGGGGGCGCTCGATGATCGCCTGCGCGATCGTTTTCATTGGGTTCCGAAGCTCGCACTTCAAGTCGCGATCGCGGCCTGGTTCGCGTGGCCGCTCGGTTTTTCTTGGGGTTGCGCCGTTGCGGGATTCTTGGTGATCGCGGTGAATGCCATGAATTGGCTCGACCACGCGAATCTCCTCCTCGGCCTCGCGGCGATTCCGGCGCCGCGGCGCTTCCTCCGTTCCACGCGGCGGCGATCGTCGGCGCGCTCGCGGTCTTCCTCGCCGCCAACCTCCGCGGAATCGCCTTCGCCGGAGATGCGGGGAGCCACGGACTGGGATTCCTCATCGCCGCGTCGGCGATCGCGACGTCGCAAGTCGGCGAACCGCTCGCGGGAGTGGGGCTTGCCGCCGTCCTCCCTCGCGCTGCCGCTGATGGATTTCGGCGTCGTGATCGGGATTCGGATCGGGCGGGGATTCGCCCATGGAAATCGACGGCGGATCACCTGCGGCATCAGGGCAATCGCTGCTCCGCGGGAGTGGGGCGACTATGCCTCGCGGGCGTCGTTCTGTGGGGGCTCGGAGGGGAGCGCTGCTCTTCGCCGAATCGCGCGACATCGGCGGGCTTCGTTTCTCCGATGCCGCGAACTTCCTCGGGATCCTGGCCGCAGTCTTGGTGATGATCGGGTCGCCGCCGTTTCGCCCGCGGGTACCCCGCAGCGATCCTCACCAAAGTCCGCAACCGCCCGGTTGAAAGACTGGCGCTTCTCCGGAAGATCCTCGCCCCGAGTCTGAACGATCACGCCACCCCACCTCCATGCTCGACGAAGAACTGCTGAAGATCCTCGCGGACCCGAAAACGAAGGAGCCCCTGCGGCGCGCCACGCCCGAGGAGATCGCGCGCCTCAACGCCGCGATCCAACAGAAGAGCCTCAAGAATCAGTCGGGGCAGCCGGTGAACGATCCCCTCACCGAGGCGCTCGTCGCGCCGAGGAGCCAGCGCGCCTATCCGATCCGCGACGGGATTCCGGTCCTACTCTTCGACGACGCGCTCTCGCTCGCCTGATCGGCAGCCGCCGCGCGCGCCGATCCCACCTTTCGATCCCCAACCATCGCGCCGTCCGTGATCGCCATCATTTCCGATTTGCACCGCCAACGTGGAGGCGATCACGGTCGCCATCGCGGAGGCGAAGCGCCGCGGCGCGAAGCGGATCGTTTGCTTGGGAGACGTGATCGGCTACGGCGCCTGCCCGCGCGAGGCGCTGAATCTCGTCCGCCAGAAGTGCGAATGGTGCCTATTCGGGAATCACGAGGAGGCGCTGCTGAGCGGCGGCGAGGATTTCAATGAGAAGGCGCGCGCGGCGATCGAGTGGACTCGCAGCGTGCTCTCCTCGCGCGATTTTCCGCGCGAGGAGAACTATGCGATTTGGGATTTCCTCGACGCGCTCCAGAGCCAGACCGAGCGGCGCGAGGAGAACGCGATGTTCGTCCATGGCTCCCCGTTCGATCCGGTGCGGGAGTACGTGATGCCGCGCGATTCGCGAAACGCACAAAAGATGGCGCGCATCTTCGGCAAGCAGGATCGCCAACTATGTTTCGTCGGGCACAGCCACGTGCCGGGGTCTACACGCAGGACGGCCGCTTCCTCAAGCCCGACGCGGTCGGCGGCGCGTTCCGCGCGCGTGACTACGGCGAGAAGGTCCTCGTCAACGTGGGCTCGGTCGGACAGCCACGCGACGGCGACCCGCGGCTTTCATTTGTGATGTACGACGGGCGCGACCGCGTGGAGTTCGTGCGCGCCCCTACGACATCGAGAGCGCCGCGAAGAAGATCCGCGCCGTCCCCGCGCTCCCCGAGTATCTCGCGCACCGCTTGACGGTCGGGCGCTGAGGATCGTTGGCATCGATGGCGAACGCGCGAGGCTCGGGCGGCGTGAAGCAAGGTTCGGCATTGCCGCGCTATCTCTTCATGCTCGTGCTCGGTTTGCTGATCGCGGTCGTGGCGGCGAAGTACCTCTTCCCACCCAAACCCGCGCCGCTCCCAGCGAGCGGGCCCGCGGCCGCGCGCGATGCCAACCATGACGCGGGGCGCGGCTCGAACCCACAAATGCGCGCGGCGACGACGTCGACGCCATTCGTCGCGCCCACCAAGCCCGCCGAGCGGATCGAGCTCCTGAACGGAAGCCTCGCCGTCCGCGCGTCGGCGCGGGGCGCCCGCCTCCTCTCGGTGCGTTTGATGGGGTTCTCGCTCGAGGTCGGCACCCCCGACTCGGTGAAGGACAACCCCGAGACGGCGCTGGAATTGGTGTATCACTCGGGCACGCCCGTCAGCGCGTTCTCGCTCTTCCTGCCGAACGGTCCCTACGACGATCCCACCCATCCGCTCCACGGGATCGTTGGGATCCTCGAGACCTCGGACTGGGAGATGACCAAGATTCCGGCGGACGGCGACCATGGCGAGGGGTTCGTTGGCGTCTCGCCGCGGGGCCGCTCGACGTCACCAAGACCTTCCGCCTCGGCAAGACCGGCTACGACGGCGAGCTCACGGTCGAAGTGGCGGCGAAGGACCGCTCGCTCGAGGAGGGGCGCGACGCCTCGAGCTCGCTCCAACTATTGTTGCTTCCGGGAGGATGGCTCTACTCGGACCACGACCAGTTCTTCCCGAGCCCCTATGTGGCCGCGGGACACGGCAAGACCGAGGAAGAGAACGTCGTCGTGAAGCGCGCGAGCCTCGGCCTCAAGCCCGGCTCCGATCCGACGACCCCAACTTTCGCAGATCTGCTGCAGCGCCCCGAAGGCCAACGATTCCACTTCGTCGTCGATGCCAACAAATACTTCATCGCCGGGGTCCTCCCCAAGATGGGTCCCTCGCAGGACGCCCTCATCGCGGTGAAGATGCTTGGGGTTCTGACGACCGACGATCACGATCGCCCCGAGGAGCGGGTCGCCTCCGCCGCGCTCCTCCAGGCGCGCCTCCCGAAGTTCGATGCGCCGCTCAAGTTCACATTCCAAACATTCTTCGGTCCGAAGTCCGACAAGGCGCTCGCGACTGCGCCGGCGCTCTGGTCGGTTCTGAAGGCGGATCGCGATGCTTGGCTTTCCTTCGGCTGGCTCAGCGCCGGATTCGCGGGGGTGTGAAGCTCTTCGCCGGATTCACCCACAATTGGGGAGTCGCGATCATCCTCTTCACGCTCTGCATCCGGTTGGCGCTCTTCCCGTTCACGCGCCGCAGCCAGGCGGCGATGGCCGAGCTCGGCAAGAAGCAGGCGGCGATCAAGCCACAAATCGACGAGCTCACCAAGCGCTACAAGGACAACCCCAAGAAACTGAACGAGGAGCGCTTCCGCATCTATCGCGAGAACAAGGTTCCGCTCGCGCCGCCGCTGATGGGTTGCCTTCCGCTCTTCCTCAACATTCCCATATTTGTGGGATTCTTCAGCGCGCTCCGCACGCTCTACGACTTGCGCCAGGAGCCCTTCTTTTTGTGGGTGAAGGATCTCTCGCGCCCCGACGAGCTGATCGCATTCAGCGGCTCGTTCCACCTGCCGCTCGTCGGCGAGGTGAAAGGGCTGAACGTCCTGCCGCTCATCATGATGTCGATGTGGGTCATCACGCAGATCGTGATGCAACGCAACATGCCTCGGCCGAGCGACCCGCAGCAGGCGCAAGTGCAGAAGTTCGCGATGGTGCTCTCCACGGTCTTCGGCCTGACTCTCTACAACTATGCATCGGGGCTGTCGCTCTATGCGATTACGTCGTCGACGATTACGGTCCTCGAGCAGACGGTGATCCGGAAGTACTTCCCGCCGGCGACTGCAAGAACCCCGACATCAGCGCCGCCCGGGATCGCGGTCGCCGCGCGCGCCTGACGCGCCGGCGTCGCGGCTGGCGCGGCGAACCGCGTGGGAGTTCCGTCCACCCTCCCGTTGCGACTCCATACGTCGTGGTGTAGAAGGTCGGGTACCACACCATCTCGTGGTTCCAATCGCTCCCCGCGTTTCCCGTTTGAGCCAGGCATCGCACCCGTGAAGTGCCCCTACTGCAAGCTCGACAACAACAAGGTCATCGACTCGCGGGCCTCCGACGACGCGTTCTCGATCCGACGCCGCCGCGAGTGCCTCGAGTGCGGCCGGCGGTATACCACATATGAGAACGTCGAGGAGGCGATGCTCCGCGTCGTGAAGAAGGACGGCTCGCGCGCGCCCTTCGATCGCAAGAAAGTCCTCTCCGGCGTGATCAAGGCGTGCGAGAAGCGCCCCGTGCCGACGCAACAATTGGAGGAGTTGGTCGACCGCGTCGAGCGCCGCTGCCACGAGCTCTTCGACCGTGAAGTCGATGCGAAGGCGATCGGCGCCTTCGTGATGGAGGAGCTGAAGAAGCTCGACCAGGTGGCCTACGTGCGTTTCGCGAGCGTCTATCGCGAGTTCAAGGACGTATCCCGATTCTTGGAGGAGCTGCGGCCGTTCATCGAGAAGCACGAGGCCCAAGCCCAAGAAAAGCAGGAGAAGTCCGAGAAGAAAGACAAAGATAAGGAATTCGGCGAGGCCGCCGCCGAGGTAGCACAACGTTTGGAGAAGAATGGGAATGGCTCCGCGCGCAAAGCGCGACGGGAGGATGCGGAAACGTGAGGCAGCAGCCGCGGCGCGTCCGAAAGCGCGATGGCCGGGAGACGCCCTTCGAGCACCGCAAGATTCGCGAAGCGATCGAAAGGGCCCTCTCCGCCGTCGGCGAGGCGACAAGGGGCTGGCCGAAGAGTTGGCTTCCGCGGTCGTCCTCTCCCTGGCGCGGGATTCGTCGCGCCCGCGCCAGCTCCCGCTCGGCGATGCGGGCGGATCGTTGGGAAGCAGCGGATCGTTGGGAATTGGCGGCGACGCCGCGGGCACTCGCCCCGATTGGGTGGTCTCCGTCACGCAGATCGACGAGCTCGTGGAGCAGGTCCTGCGCGCGACCGGGCGCGAGAAGGCCGCGCTCGCCTACATCGAGTTCCGCGAGCGCCGCGGGAGCGCACGCCGCGAGATCGCCGTGCACCACGACGAGCGCGCGTCGTCGGCGGGGATCTGCGCGCCTTCGGCCATCGGAGCGAGCCGTGGCGAAGTGGAAGATCGTCTCCGCGCTGATGATGGAGGCCGAGCTCCCGCGGGAGATGGCCGAGGCCGTGGCCTCGCAGGTCGAGGCGCGCGTGTTCGCCTCCGGATTCCGCCGGCTCTCGACCGGTTTGCTGCGCGAGCTCGTCGACAACGAGCTCTTCAGCCGCGGCCTCGAGACCCACCTCAAGCGCCAGTCGATCGTCGGACTTCCCAAGTATGACTTGCGCGAAGTCTTGCGTTCCGGATTCCTGCGCGAGGGGGCGTCGGGCGACGGTTGGTTCGGCCGCCACGGCGCCATGATGGCGTGGACGGCGCCGGTCGAGACGAGCGTCGCGCGCACGATCCTTGGGAAGTTCGCCGTTGAGGAAGTGCATTCGCCGCGCGTCGCCGATCGCCACCTATCGGGAGACTTCCATCTGGAGGGATGGACGCGCCGCACCGCGACGTGGCCGGCGCCCTCTCGCTCGCGCATTTGTGGGATGGGAGTTTCGGGGCGCTCGCCGACGTGCGCGCCTCGAGCGGTACAGCGGGGAGTCGCTCGAGGAGACCCTCGACGCGATTCGCCACCTCGTCTCGCGCGCCGACCGATGCATCGGCGGAATGTTGGTGTTGCGCGATCTCGACGCGGTGCTGGTACCCCATCTGCGCGGCGGCCGCCGCGCCCGCCTGCTGGAGGCGGCGACGCGCGTCGTGCGCGCGCTCACCTTCAGGCGCGCCGACGGCGAGTTGGTATTCGCGTTCGACGGCGATTCGCCGCTGGTCCCGAGCTTCGTCGCAGCCGCCGCCGCGATCCCAACGAAAGTGGCTTCGCCGCGGATCGTCCTCGTGCCGCGCGGCGATGGGATCGCGAGCCTCGATTCTTTGGTTTCGGCGGGCGACGAAACCCACGCCTCGGGCGACTCGCGCGCCGCGGCGGGGCGCCCCCGCGGCAGTATTCTTGGGATCGGCTTCGCCTCGTCGGGCGAGGTGGCGCTCGCCCCCGGCATCCGCCAGTTCCGCGCGGCGCGCGGCGCGCGCGAGGAGATCTCCCTGGATCACCACCGGCTCGATCGCGATCCTCAATCTTCCTAGGCTGGCCTACGCGGCCGGCGGATACAACGAGGGGCGCCTCCTCGAATCGTTGGTATCGCTCGTCGACGACGCGGTGGCTGGGCTCGTCGAGCGCTCGCGCTTCCTCGCCGAGACGGCGGCGACCCGCGGCTCCGAGCTCCCTATCCGCGGCGCTCCTTCGGCGTCTCGTGGGTCGGCCTTCGCGAGTGCGTGCGCACGATGCTCGACGGCGCCGTCGATCCCACTCTCGCGCGCATGATCGTCCAGACGATCGTCGAGCGCACTGCATCGTTGGCATCGGGATCGTTGGCAACTGGATCGTTGGCAACTGGATCGTTGGCATCTGGCGCGGGGCTCCGGGTCTTCGTGGATCCTTGGGTTTCGAGCCGCGCCCGCGCGCGCTTCGAGCGGCTCGACGCCGAGCAGTGCCCCCAATCCCAACGATTCACCGACGGCGACCGCGTCGTCTACACCGAGGGCTCCACGCTCTCGCCGGCCCCCGGCGCCGCGCGCGGAGTCGCCGAGGGGAGGCGCTCGTCGGCGTCGCGGCCGGAGTCCTGCCGCCGTCGGCCGGCCGCGAGGAATTGTGGATTTCGCACGCGCCTTCGCGCGGGTGCGCCACGCGCCGCGCGCGGGCTCCTCGGCCGACCCGTTCGAACGTCTCTTCCCCGCCGCGGGGAGTCCGCCACAAACACCAACGATCCACGGCGAGGATCGGAAACCAAGAATCACGGGTGATTCATGCGCTTGAAACGGCTCGAGGTTCTCGGCTTCAAATCCTTCGCGGACGCGACGGGCTTCGGCTTCGAGCCCGGCCTCACGGGAATCGTGGGCCCCAACGGCTGCGGCAAGAGCAACGTGGTCGATGCCATCAAATGGGTCCTCGGCGAGACGCGCCCGACGAGCCTCCGCGGCTCGGAGATGCAGGATGTGATCTTCAAGGGGACCGCCTCGCGCCAGCCTCTCGGCCTCGCCGAGGTCACTCTCATTCTTGACAATTCGGAGGAGCGGATCCCGGGCCCTCCGAGATCGCCCTCACGCGCCGCCTCTATCGCACGGGCGATGGCGAGTATCTGCTCAACCAAAAGGACGTCCGCCGCAAGGATCTGAAACATCTGTTGTATGGCACCGGCCTCGGCGTGAACGCCTACGCGATCCTCGAGCAGGGGAAGATCGATGCGGTCCTCTCGGCCAACGCGCTCGACCGCCGCGCGATCTTCGAGGAGGCGGCGGGAATCACACGATTCCGGATGGATCGCAAGGAAGCGCTGCGGCGCCTGGAGTCGACCGACAAGGATCTGGAGTCGGTGCGCGCCGTCCTCGCCGAGCTCGAACGCCAACGAAACTCGCTCCGCGTCCAGGCGAGCCGGGCGCGCCGCCACGGCGAGCTCGTGGAGCAGCTGCGCGGCTGGCGCGCGCGCGGCCGCGCTCGCGCGATACCAAGAAAAATCCGCGAGCGCGCGGCGGCGGCCGCGCTCGTCGCCGATCTGCAGTGCAGGAAAACGAATCGCGCGCGGCTCGCGCGCGGGCGGTCGAGGAGGCGGAGCGGGCGCGCGAGGAGACCCGCGACCTCGCCGTCCGGGAATCCCAACTATCGGCCGAGCTGGCCGCCATCCGCAACGAGCAGACGCGTTGCGCCGAGCGCGAGACCGCGGCGCAGGGTCAGTCGCGTGAGCTGCTCGAGGCCTCGGAGCTCCATCGGGCGAGGGCGGAGCGGGTGCGCGGGGAGCTGGGCGCGCTGGCCGCCGGGCGCGAGGAGGCGCAGGTTCGCCTCTCCGCGTGCGCCGTATCGTTGGGTTCGGCCGAGACGCAGTTCGAGGAGCGGGTCGCCGCGCTGCGGCATGCCAACGAAACGTACCGCGCCGCGGGGCGCGCCGTGGAGGAGGCGCAGCGCCGATTGTTGAACTCCATCGACGCGCGCACGAGCGCCCAGAACGCGCTCGCCGACCTCGACGCCGAGGAGCGCGCCGCGCGCGGCGAGGACGAGCGGCTGCGCCGCAAGCTGCGCGACCTCGAGTCCGAGATCGCGCGCCTCGAGCCCGAGAAGCACACGGCCGAGTCGCGACACCAAGAAAGCGCGCGGCGGCTCGAGGACCTTCGCGCCGAGGAAACCAAGATTCGCAGCACGCGCGAGCAGGCCGAGACGGCGCTCGCCGAGACCGACTCGCGCCTCTCCGAGATCCATCGCCGCCTCCGGGGTCCAGTCGCGCCTCGCGGTCCTGAAGGAGCTCGAGACGAGCCTCGCGGGCGTGGGCGCCGGCGCGAAGCTCCTCCTCCAACCCGGGCGAGAGGGGATTCTTGGTCTTCTCGCCGACCACGTGACGACCGACGTCGCCTTCGCCCCCGCGCTCGAGGCCGCGCTCAGCCGCTACGCCGGCGCCGTATTGGTGGCATCGCGCGAAGCCGCCGCGGCCGCCCTTGCGCTCGTCCGCGAGAAGAAGACGGGGCGCGTGGCGCTCGTCCTCGCGCGCGACGGCGAGGCCCCCGCGATTCCCAACCATCTTCCCGAGGGGCCGGGGGCGCTCGGGCCGCTCCTGCGCTTCGTGACGCTCGACGCGCGCGTGGCCCGGCCGATCGGCGAGGCGCTGCGCGACGTGTTCGTCGTCGAGTCGCTGGAGGACGCCTTCCGTTTCGTTGAGAATTCCCAACTTTGACCTTTGTCACGAAAGCGGGGAGCGGGTCGACTCGGCCGGCGTCACCACCGGGAGCGGCGAGGTGGCCGCCACACCGATCGCCCGCCGCAGCGCGATCGCGGCGCTCGCCGCGGAGATCGGCGGCGCATCCCACGAGCAGGAGATCCAGGAGGCGCTCCGGGAGCGGGCGCGCGTCGCGCTGATCCAGAGCCGCTCCGAGGAGGACCGCTGGAACGCGGCGCTCGGCGCCGCCGTGCGCGATGTCAACGATCTCCACGTCGCGCTCAACGACGCGACGCACCGCCTCCATCGTTTGCGTTCCGATCTTTCTTTGCTTTCGGCGGAGAGCGCCGAGGTGGAGTCGCGCCTGAAGGATCTCGCGGGGCGCCGCACGATCCTCGAGGAGTCGGTCGGGGGCGCCTCGGCCGATGTGCAGAGGGCAACCGCGGCGGTCCACGACCTCCAGAACGAACGCCAACAATCGGAACGGACGCGCGACGAGGCGACGGTCGCGGAGAGCTCGGCGCGGGTCGCTGCATCCGAGGCGCGCGCCGAGCAGGAGCGCGAGCGCGCCGAGCTCGCGCGCCGCGAGGAAATGTGGGATCGCTCCAACGCCGACGCGGCGCGCCTCGAGACCGAGGCCGCCGAGGAGGCCGAGCGCGCTTCCCAACTATCGAACGAGGCCGACGATCTCCGCGAAGAGATCGGGCGCCTCACCGAGCGCCACGCCGCGGCCGAGGCCGACGCGGCCGCCGTGCGCGCCTCCGCGCGCGCCCGGAGCGCAGCCGCCGAGGACGCCATGCGGTCCGAGCGCGAGCGAACCCAGCAGCTCGAGCGCGTCCAGGGGATCTCTCGAACGCGCGCCTCGAGGAGCAGCGGGCCGCGCTGCGCTGCGAGGAGATCGAGACGCGGGCGCGCGAGGAGGCGTCCGTCTCGCTCGAGGACCTCTCGCACATCATGGCGCTCGAGGGACTCGTTCTTCCTCGACGGCGCCGATGCCAAGATTGCGGAGCTCCGCGCAAAGATCGAGAAGCTCGGCTCCGTCAGCAGCGACGCGACCCTCGAGCTCGACTCCGTGGAGTTGCGTTTCATCGAGCCTCGATCGCCAACGAACCGATCTCGAGCAAGCCAAGAAAAGCCTCCAGGAGACGATCCGCGAGCTCGATCAGCGCTGCCTCGACAAATTCCACGAGGCGTTCGCGGCGATTCGCCAACATTTCGGCGAGATCTTCCGGCGCCTCTTCCGCGGCGGAAAGGCCGACATCATCCTCCAGGAGGGGATCGATCCGCTCGAGTCGGGGGTCGACATCTTCGCCCAGCCCCCGGCAAGAAGCGCAATCCATATCGTTACTATCGGGCGGCGAGCGCACCCTCACCGCGCTCGCGCTCCTCTTCGCGGCGTTCAAGTACAAGCCCTCCCCGTTCTGCGTCCTCGACGAGGTCGATGCCGCGCTCGACGACGCGAACGTCGAGCGATTCTTGGGAATGCTCGGCGAGTTCAAGGGCACCACGCAGTTCATCGTCGTGACCCACCAGCGCCGCACGATGTCCGCGTGCTCCGCATTGTTGGGAGTCACGATGCCCGAGCGCGGCGTGAGCCAAAGGTGGCGGTCCGCCTCGAGGAGGTCGACCAGGTCGTCCCCGGCGCCGTCGGCAGCCTCCCCGCCGACGACGTGCTTCCCAAGAATACGAACGGCGGCAGTAATGCTGGCAATGGCAACAACACCGGAAACGGTGGCAGCGGCAACACCAAGAATACCGATCGCGCCGACTCCTCCCTCTCCCAGATCGAAGTCCTCCCCATGCCGCCCCGGAAACTTGGCATCTCGGTCAGATTGATCGAGGAGTGGCGGGGGAGCACGGACCAAGCGTGGGGTGGGTGGGTCCCGGGGCTCAGACGCGCACCGGGGGTGGGTGGGCCCCGGAGCTCAGACATGTGCGCCGATGGAGCCCCAAGGAAACGGGCGCGCCGCGGCCGCGACTAGAAGTCGGGGCCGCGGCGAAGAATCACCAACAGCGATTGTTACATCCATGCGGCGCACAAACTCGCCCGGGACCCACCCACCCCCGTTGCGCTCGCACGCATGACCGGATCCCAACGATCCACGCCACGCTGGCGGGGGCGTTGCGCCGCCACACCTCCATCCATTCGCCGAGCTGCCAAGGCATCAAGAATCTAGAGGGAGGATTTTGGACGATTGGGATTCGGCGAAACCCAACATTCCCGAGAGTCAAGCTAAGCGATTCTCGAGCGAGCGCGGATTGGATCTGGTGCTTGTCGATGGCCCGTGGGGGCGGGATTCGTTGCGTCTGTATGGAGCCGATTGTTGGTATCTGGGAATGGTTGCAGGCCGTGGAGCCCGAGCGACGGGGGTGGGTGGGTCCCGGGCGAGTTTGCCCGCGGTCCTCGATGTAGCTATCGGAGGAATCGCAACAAAGCCGTGGTCGCAGCGATTCGCTGCGACCACGGCGCAATGGTTCCATGGGGTTCCTTACCGCGGGCATGTCTGAGCCCCGGGACCTACCCACCCCCGGCGCGTCCGTTCCGCGGCCAGCAACCCTTCCCAGATCCCAACCATCCGCCCCATCCAGCCGCAGCGACTCCCGTCATCAGGAGTACTGCCGGGCGAGCTTGGATATCGCCCGGACGACCACGTCGCCCACGATCTGGAGGCTTTGCGCGGATAGTTTGTCGAGGGTGTCTTCGGTGGTGTGCCAAAAGCGGCCGTTGGGGTTTTGTTGGGTGACGGGGCCGAAGGGGAGCTCGATCAGATCGATGACATCGGGCATCCGGCCTCGAGGAACGGGATGTGGTCGTCGCGGATCGGATCGGTCTTGGCGAAGAAGTGCTGGAGGCGCCGGTCTCCTGGCCGCCTCGCGGATGGCATCGACCATGCGCGCGCTCGCCTGCGACTCCTGGAGGATCGCAAGATTCTTGTGTCCCACCATGTCGAGGAGGATCACGGCTTTGGTGGTATCGAAGAGCCTGTCCTTCTTCATCCGCTCGACTTCGTGGCGGCTCCCCCAGAGCGCATCGGATTCGTTCCATTCGATGGATCCTCGGGTTTCCTCTCCATCGACGAAGAGGAGCCGCAGCGACATCAGCGGCTTCTCTTTGGAATAGTGGCGAGCGAGCTCGAGGAGGATGCCGACTCCGGAGCCGCCGTCGTTCGCGCCGACGAACTCGAGCCCCTGGGTATTCTTAGCATCCATTTCTTGGTGTCGTAGTGCGTGAGGATGAGGCAGACGCTCTTGGTCGTGCCGGGGATCTCGCAGCGGATGTTCGACATCTCGATCGGGCCGCGGCGCGTCTCGGCCGGGAAGCGATCGATCTCGGCGGTGAGGCCGAGCGCCTTCAGCTGGTCGACGATGTAGGTGCGCGCCTTGTCGAAGCCGGGGAGCCCGACGGCCGCGCGCCGATCTCCACCAGCTTTCGCACGTGGTGGAGGGCCTGGTCGCCGTCGGTGATCGCCACCGGCGTCCCGCAGGACGACAGCAAGATTGGGAGGGCAAGGCAGAGGCGCGCGAGCTTGGAACACGGGCGAGAGTCTCCACTCGCGCGCGCGCAAGAAAGCTCGCGCCGTGCCGCGCCACTTTCGCATAGTGCGCCCGTGGACCGCTTCGATTGGATCGTTTGGATGAACGCCATCGGTTCCTCGGCGGGAGGCCTGCTTCCGATCGTGTGGGCCCGCCCTGGCGAGCCGGGGGCGGCGGTGCATGGATTCGCCGCGGGGACCCTCCTCGGCGCCGGATTGTTGGTCTTGATCCCGGGGGCGGTGCCGCGCCTGGGGGCGACAGTGGGGATCTCGGTGCTGGCGGGCTTCCTCATTCTTTACCTTCTCGACCGGATCCTCTTGGGGGCGGAGCTCGGCCACGGCCACGGCCACGTCGAGGCGGGGCACGCCCACCACATGGGGGCGCTCGCGATCGCCGGGTTCAGCGTCCACACGATCGCCGACGGAGCCGCGTTGGGCCTCACCGGATCGGAGCCGGCGCTCGGCCTCGCCGTATTCCTGGGAATCCTCTTTCACGAGGTCCCCGCCAAGTTCGTCTTCGCGCGCCTTCTGGTCGCGTCGGGGCGCGAAAGAGTTTGGTCGCCGGCGGGGTGATCGGCCTCGCGGCGCTGCTCGTCGCCGTTTCGTATGCCACGCGCGCGCTCGCCCATCGGCTTCCGGAGAATGCGGTCCCCCAGGGGCTCGGTGCATCGGCCGGGATGTTCCTATTCCTCGCGACCTCCGAGCTCCTCCCCGAGAGCATGAGGCGCGGCGCGGGCGCGCGATGGCGGTCGGCGCGTTCCTCGCAGGCTGCGCGCTCGCCTACCTCGCGCACTGGATCGGTGAATGATGGGGAATGCCTGCGGCTTCGATCTCCCGCCGCGACGCGTAGGATGCGCTCACGGTCCAAAGCGCCACGATCCGATGGTAGAGGCGTGAGGAACCCGTCCGTCGCCCGGGCTCGCCCGCGATCTCGCATCGCCCTCGAACCCGCTTACATCCCGGGCCCCATCCCTCGCCGATTGCGAAAATTGGTATTCGAGTCGTGAAGCCCTCGCTACTTATCCGTTGAACCCGCTCGGAGGCAATCCCATGGAATCTTCCTTGGCAGGCCGTGATGTCAAAGATTGGGTCCGCACCGCGGTCGATTTGAAGAGCTACCGCGAGCTGCACTGGGAAGGAAATTTTTGGGATTACCTGCAATTGGTGGAGCAGAATCCCGCAGTCGCGCGGAACGCGTTCCAACGCGTGTACGACATGATCCTCCACCACGGCGTCGAGGAGCGTCAGGAGGGATCCGAGAAGATCATCCACTATCGCTTCTTCGACGATCCGATCGGCCACGGCGAGGACGCGCTCTACGGTCTCGACCGCCCGCTCAACGCTTTAGTTGGGATCCTGAAGAGCGGCGCGTACGGCTACGGCACCGAGCGGCGCATCCTGCTCCTCCACGGGCCGGTCGGCTCCGCGAAGAGCACCATCGCGCGCCTCCTGAAGAAGGGACTCGAGGACTACACGCGCAAGGCCGAGGGGCGCTCTACACGTTTTATTGGCGTCTGGAGGAGGAAGGCAAGGATCCGATCGCCTGCCCGATGCATGAGGAGCCGCTTCGTTTGCTCCCGCGCGACGCGCGCGACAATGCTGCGCGACCTCAATCGAAAGCACAAGGCCGGCTATCGCCTCGAGATCGAGGGGGAGCTCGATCCCGCCTGCCGCCACCGGCTTCAACAAGCTGATGGATCGTTATAGTGGGGATCTGGAGCGGGTCCTCGATCACATCGTGGTCCGCCGCCTCATCCTCTCGGAGAAGGATCGGGTGGGCATCGGCACCTTCCAGCCGAAGGACGAGAAGAACCAGGACTCGACCGAGCTCACCGGCGACATCAACTACCGCAAGATCGCCGAGTTCGGCTCCGACTCCGATCCGCGCGCGTTCAACTTCGACGGCGAGTTCAACATCGCGAACCGCGGCATGCGTCGAGTTCATCGAGGTCCTGAAGCTCGACGTCGCGTTCCTCTACGACCTGCTCGGCGCGTCGCAGGAGCACATGATCAAGCCGAAGAAGTTCGCGCAGACCGACATCGACGAGGTGATCCTCGGACACACCAACGAGGCCGGAGTACAAGAAGCTCCTGAACAACGAGCTGATGGAGGCGTTCCGCGACCGCACGGTGAAGATCGACATCCCGTACATCACGCGTCCTCGGCGACGAGGTGCGGATCTACGAGAAGGACTTCAACAGCAAGCGACGTCGCGCGGCAAGCACATCGCGCCGCACACGCTCGAGGTCGCTGCGATGTGGGCGATGCTGACGCGCCTCGAGGACCCGAAGAAGCGCGAACCTGACGCTCATCCAGAAGATGAAGCTCTACAACGGCAAGACGCTGCCGGGCTTCACCCAGGACAACATCCAGCGAGCTGCGCGAGGACGCGCCGCGCGAGGGCATGGAGGGCATCTCGCCCGCGCTACATCCAGGACAAGATCAGCAACGCGCTGGTCGGCCGACAACGGCGAGCCGTGCGTGCAACCCGTTCATGGTGATGAACGAGCTCGAGACGGGCTCGGCCACCATTCGCTCATCATCGTCCGAAGACGTCACGCAAGCGCTACCGCGATCTGCTCTCGGTCGTGCAGCCAGGAGTACGAGGACATCGTCAAGAACGAGGTCCAGCGCGCGATCGCGGCCGACGAGGAGGCGATCGCCCGTCTGTGCGGCAACTACATCGACAACGTCAAGGCGTACACGCAGCAGCGAGAAGGTCACGCAACCGGTACACCGGCCGCGACGAGGAGCCCGACGAGCGGCTCGATGCGCTCGATCGAGGAGAAGATCGACATCCCCGAGAGCGCGCAAGGACGACTTCCGCCGCGAGATCATGAACTACATCGGCGCGCTCGCGATCGAGGGCGCACGCTTCGACTACCGCACGAACGAGCGGCTGCACGAGGCGCTCGAGCTGAAGCTGTTCGAGGATCAGAAGGACTCGATCAAGCTCACGAGCCTCGTGTCGTCGGTGGTCGATCGCGATCACGCAGGAGAAGATCGACGTCGTGAAGAGCCGCCTGATCAAGAACTACGGCTACTGTGAGGTCTGCTCGACCGACGTGCTGCAACTTCGTGGCATCGATCTTCGCGCGCGGCGACGCCAAGGAAGAGTGACCCAGCCGTCCCTCGGCGCCGACGCCGAAACGACCCGGCCGTAACGAATCGAGCACGACCACGCGCGCTTCCGCGAGATCGTCCGCGGCCGGATCCGGCAGGATCTTGCCAAGTATATTACCAACGGCGAGCTGCTCGGCCGGGTGGGACGCCACTCGGTGTCGATCCCGCTCCCGCAGCTCGACTTGCCAAGATTCCACTACGGCCCCAATCCCAAGGAAGGGGTCGGCCAGGGAGACGGCGAGGACGGCGACGAAGTGGGGCGGGGCAGGCGGGCGACAGCCGAGCGGCGCCACGTCCTCGAGGTCGGAGGTCTCGCTCGAGGAGCTGGCCGAAGATCCTCGGCGAGGAACTCAAGCTACCACGAATCCAGCCGCGCGGCCGGCGCGAGCTGAAGACCACCGGCGGCACCTACACCGGGATCCGCGGCAGCGGCCCTGAGTCGCTGCGCCACGCGCGCCGCAACGTTCAAGCAGGCGCTCACGCCGCTCGATCCTCAGCGGGCACCTACGATCCCAAGAAACCGATCATCGTCCCGCTGCCGGAAGACAAACGATACCGCAGCGTGGAAGGTCAAGGATCTCGCGGTCAGCTCGCGCCGGTCGTCATCTACATGATGGACGTGTCGGGCTCGATGGGGAAGGAGCAGAAAGAGATCGTGCGAATCGAAGCTTTCTGGATCGACGCCTGGCTCCGATCCCAGTATCAAGAACCTCGAAGTCGCGCTACATCGTCCACGACGCGGTGGCGCGCGTGGTCGACCGCGACACCTTCTATCCACCTGCGCGAGTCGGGCGGCACGAAGATCAGCTCGGCGTACGAGCTCGTGCTCGCATGTGATCGCCGACAGCTTCCCGCCGAGCAATGGAACATCTACCCGTTCCACTTCAGCGACGGCGACAACTGGACGCGCGCGACACGGAGCGCTGCGTCTCGCTCCTGCGCGACGATACCAATCCCAAGTGAACCTCTTCGGCTACGGGCAGGTGAAGAGCGCCTACGGATCGGGGCAGTTCAAGAAGGACCTCGACGCGCGCTTCCCGGCCGATGATTGCCTGGTCACCTCCGACATCCAGGACCGCGAGGCGATCGTCGCAGTCGATCAGGGACTTCCTCGGGAAGGGGCGCTGAGCGGTGACGCGCGCTCACCCAGAGCTCGAGGACGCCCGCCGCGAGATCGAGAAGCATCGCGCGCGGCTACGGCCTCGACTTCTTCAAGACCGATCTTCGAGATCGTTGGAAGATCGCGAAGCTGAACGAGGTCGCCGCCTACGGCGGCTTCCCAGTCCGCTATCCGTCACTGGCGCTTCGGGATGGAGTACGACCGCCTTCAGAAGGGCTACCGCTACGGCTCTCTCGAAGATCTACGAGCTGGTCATCAACAACGACCCCTGCTACGCCTACTTGATGCGTCGAACGCGCTAGTCGATCAGAAGATGGTGATGGCCCACGTCTACGGCCACTGCGACTTCTTCAAGAACAATCTTCTGCTTCGGCCACACCGACCGCCGGATGGTCGACGCGCATGGCGAACCACGGCACGCGCGATTCGCCGCGCAGTCGAGCGGCACGGCCTCGACGGAGGTCGAGGATTTCCTCGACGCTGGCGCTCGCCTCGACAACCTCATCGATCCCTAATGATGCAGCCGGTCCATGGGGTCGCCGATCTCCACGCGCCCGGAGGTACAGGTAAAGAGCCGGAATAGTCGCCAGCGGCCGCAATCAAAAAACGGCGTAGCTTCAAGCGCGGCGATTTGCTCCGCTAGTCTGGCGGCCAGTTGCAGGTCGGCGAGCGTGACCGCCGCCGGCGCGGGTCACGGACGAAGCTCGGGATGATACGCTTGTCCTGCGACCGAACGTAAAGCTTTAAATAAATCGTGCGGAAATCACCAGCATTGCGGGCGGGCGCAAACCAGCTGCCAGTACTAACACCCGTGCTGTTGCATCGCCCATCCTTTCAGCTTAGTGGTCTCGTCATCTGATGATGTCGGGCGTCGACGGCACCTTGCTGAGCAGGAACAGATTGCTGCCTTCAACTTTTTCTCAGTGCGGATCGTGCCGAGCCATTCACGCCAATGAGGCGGCATCGCGAAACGCTCATCCGCAAACACCCAATGATGCGGCGTCATCTGCTGGATTGGAACGGGGTGATCAGAGTTCTACGTCCAGCGCTGTACCACAGCGCTGTACGGCGTCGCCGTGATCGATCCAAGACGCGTCGAGGCGCTGCTCCGCTTCTATGGTCATGGCAACGTCCCTGAGCGTAGGGATGACCGCTCCCCTCGACCGCACTTGGCGCAATTTGCTTCACATCGACGCAGACGGTCAACGCGCGTAGCGGCGCGTCGAAAGGCGCGGGTCTTGACGGCGAATGCGCGTACCGAGCTATCATTCGATGTGGCCGCGATGCGCACGATGATCCGGACACTGTCCGCAGAGTCGAGTACCGAAGTTTACTGTTATACAAACCTGAAAAATCGATTCGGGTCGCTGACGGATCAGTTCTCAACCTTCCAAACCCAACTCCGGCAGTGCCTCAAGGCGCTGCCGCCGATCAGGATTCGCTGCGTTCCTCTTTTTCCGCTGTTCGGAAGCCCTTTACTGACTCAAGTCGACTAACACCTCCGTCCTCGGTTCTCTTGTAGGTAGCAGGAACCTGGCAATGACCCTCCCTATCTGAAAACGCTTTCAGATGAGCTGCAAAGCTCTCTTCCCACCTATCCAAGAAAGCATCCCATGACCAACCCGGCAGAGTCCTCGGCTGTTGCCGACGAGTCAGGTTCCATTTTGTCCTTAGCCTTCTCTGATCCCCAACCCACTGACCAAGCCGGTAACCGTCTTGGGCCTTGAACTTTGTGGAACGCGGCAATGTCCCCTCGCGCCCGAGAATTGCATCCAGATGAGAGAAGCCCCTTCCCATTGCTCTGAAGAACACCATCCCATGACCAACCGGGCAATGCTTCGAGGCGCTGCCGGCTTGATCGAGGCTTCATGCTTTCCCTGTCCGGATCTCACGAGTTAGCTGACCCACCACCATACAAGCCGGTAACCATACCTCCGAGTCTTGCCAACCCTGGGCGATCGATTCCATGGAAGCTTGTCATATGCAGGGGATTCATCTGTCTTTTCAGGTTCCTATATATGCGTTGGGGCTTTGAAGAGAAGGATTGCACGAGATGGCGGCGTGGCGGCGGGCGATTGAATTGTCGCTCACAGATGCGGATACGGCGAAGTTGAGATCGATGGCGCAGTCGCGAACGGAACCGGCAAGCCGGGTCGAGCGGGCGCGGATATCTGCTGGCGTATCGGGAAGACCCATCGTTTTTTGCCGTGGGCCAAGCGCTCGGACTGCATCATCAGACGGTCCAGCGCTGCGTTGAGCGCGCCGTGGCCGAAGGCCCACATGGCGGCGCTCGATGATCGCCCGCGGCCAGGCCGCGAACCCACCCTCACGGTCGAAGCCAAGGCCTGGCTGGTTGATCTGGCCTGCCGCAAGGCGAAGGACTTTGGCTATCCGCACGAATTGTGGACGACGCGGCTGCTCGCCTCCCACGCTCGCGCGCAGGGACCGGTCGAAGGACATGCCTGCCTCGCCAACCTGGCGCAGGGCACGGTGTGCAAACTCCTCGACCAGGACGACGTGAAGCCGCACAAGGTGCGCTACTATCTGGAGCGCCGCGATCCCGAGTTCGCGGCAAAAATGGCCGAAGTGCTGTGCGTCTATCGCAAGGTGAAAATCCTGAAGAAGGCAGCGGCCCGTGTCGAAGACGAAGCCGGGCGACGCGGTGGCGATCGTCTCTTACGATGAGAAGCCGGGTATTCAGGCCATCGCCACGACGGCCCCCGATTTGCCGCCCGTGCCCGGCGTGCATGCGGCCTTCGCACGCGAGCATGAATACAAGCGTCACGGCACGGTCAGCCTGCTGGCCGGCATCGATCTCGTCACCGGCAAGGTCCATGCCTTGGTCAAGGATCGCCACCGCAGCCGCGAATTCATCGAATTCCTCAAGCTGCTCGACGCCGCCTATCCGGCCGCGACCGCGATCAAGCTGATCCTCGACAATCATTCCGCGCACATCTCCAAGGAGACCAAAGCCTGGCTCGCCGAGCAGCCCGCGCACCGCTTCGAATTCACCTTCACGCCCAAGCACGGCTCCTGGCTCAACCTCATCGAGGGCTTCTTTCCAAGCTCGCTCGCTCCGTGCTGCGCCACATCCGCGTCGCATCCAAGCAGGAACTCAAGGATCGTCTCATGGCCGCCATGGACTATTTCAACCAACACCCCATCGTTCACACCTGGACCTATAAGCTCGACAAGGCCGCCTGAATATGATTCTGAACTTCGAAAACGATGATCCTGGAGCGGCTTGATGTGGCGAACGTGACCGCGGTCGGTGTAAAGCGTTGAGGCTTTCTTCGGATGCCCGCGCTTGCTCAAGATCAAGCCGCGATCCGCTGCCATCAGGTATTCTCGCAGCGTTGGGCGACGGTTTTGGCCTTGCGTGCGTTGGCACGTTCTTGCGCCGGAGTCTGCACCTAAGCAGAGCGACGCGCGGCGAAGTGCGCTGAAGTGAGCGAGGGCGGCACGCTCCGCAGCGCTCACCATGCTTCCTCGATTGTGTGCCAACAATCTGGAGGCAAGCGTCGCCAGTACGGGCTTGCCGATCGCAGCGCGGCGGCTCGGTTGGAACGACATCGCCGTTATCGACGACGATCTCGGCCGCTCCGGCGGCGGCATCGCGCGGCCCGGCTTCGAGAAGCTGCTGGCCGCGATCTGCGAGGGCCGCGTCGGCGCCGTGGTCTCGATCGAGGCGTCGCGACTGGCTCGCAACGGCCGCGACTGGCACACGCTGCTCGGAGTTCTGCGGCTCTGGTCGGCACGCTGCATCGTCGACGAGGACGGCGTCTACGATCCGCGCCATCCCAACGATCGGCTGCTGCTCGGCATGAAGGGCACGATGAGCGAGATGGAGCTGTCGCTGCTGCGCCAGCGCTCGCTGGAGGCCCTGAAGCAGAAGGCGCGCCGCGGCGAGCTGTTCCTGACGGTGGCCATCGGCTACGTGCGAGATCGGCAACGACCGCATCGAGAAGGATCCGGATCGGCGCGTTCAGGAGGCGATCGCGCTCGTCTTCGCCAAGTTCGCCGAGCTGCAGACGGTGCGTCAGGTGCATCTCTGGATGCGGCAGGAGCGCATGCCGCTGCCCGCCGTCAGCCTACGGCGCCGAGGGCCGCGCTGATCGAGTGGAAGCTGCCGGTCTACAACACGGTCCTGCACATCCTGACCAACCCGATCTATGCCGGCGCCTATGCCTTCGGGCGCACCGGCAGACCGCGTCAGCGATCGAGGCCGGCCGCAAGCAGGATCGTGCGCGGCTTCAGCAAGGAGCGCAAGCGACTGGGAGGTGTTGATCCTCGACCATCACGAGGGTTATCTGAGCTGGGCGGACTACGAGAGGAACCTGCGCCTGATCGCGGACAACGCCAACGGCAAGAGCTCCATGAGCCGCGGCTGCGCTGCGCCGGGGCGAGGCGCTGCTCGCCGGCCTGCTGCGCTGTGGCCATTGCGGACGCAAGCTGCACGTCGCCTACTCCGGCGAGGACGGCAACTACCGGGCGCTATCACTGCCGGGGCGGCTTCATCAATCACGGTGGCGATCGCTGCATCTCGTTCGGCGGCATGCGGATCGACCGCGACGTCGGCGCCGAGGTGATCGAGCGCCTGCAGCCGCTCGGCATCGAGGCGGCGCTCGCGGCGCAGGCTGCGCGCAGCCGTGCGAGCGAGGACAAGCGACGGCAGGTCGAGCTGGCGCTGGAGCAGGCCCGCTACGAGGTCGGCCGCGCGCGTCGCCAGTATGATGCCGTCGATCCCGACAACCGCCTCGTCGCCGCCGAGCTGGAGACGCGATGGAACGAGCGGCTGACTGTCGTCCGCGATCTGGAGGCTGAGCTGGAGGGACTGACGACATCACCCGCTACCGAGCTCGACGCCCGCCGATCGCGAGCGGCTGATGACGCTCGGCGCCGATCTGCAAAGGGCATGGACGAGCGCCGGCGTGACACCCGAGACAAGCGAAACGGATCGTGCGGACGCTGATCGACGAGATCGTCGTCCGTGTCGAGGACAACGCGCTGGATCTGGTGATCCGCTGGCACGGCGGCGACCACTCGTGCTCTCAAGGTCAAGAAGAACCGCACAGGCCAGCACCGCTGGAGCGCCGATGGCGGAGACTAGTCGATCTCGTGCGTGTGCTGGCGCGGCAGATGCCGGACAAGGCGATCGCCTCGGTGCTCAACCGCGCCGGCAAGACGACGGGACGCGGCAATGGCTGGACGCAGTCACGGGTGTGCAGCCTGCGTAGTCACAATGCGATTGCAGCCTATCGCGAAGGCGAGCGCCGGGAGCGCGGCGAGGTCACGCTCGACGAGGCTGCGGCAGCTCTATCCGTCAGTCCGTCGACCGTGCGACGTCTGATCAAGGACGGCCAGCTCGCGGCGAGCCAGCTCTGCAAGGGGCGCCCTGGATAATCAGAGCGGCCGATCTTGGAGCGACGCCGACGTCAAACGCGCCGCCACCGCGCGGCGCCTCAGACGTCCGCCGTCCGGCAATCCGCTACAAAGAACTCTGAACTCTAACGACATGGACAGGTGAGACATTGGTGAAGCGGGCCCGGTTTTGCCGGTGATCAGGAGGTCGTGCCGCCGGGCGATCCAGTGGCCGGTCGCGGAAAGCTTGGCGAACAGCGCCTTGTCGAGACCGCGCGCCGCCTTCGTGTTGAGATCCTCGATGGTCGCGTTCTGCCTGAGGTTGGCAAACTTGAGCCGCGTGACGAGCCGCTTGCTTTCGCGCTCGACCGCCTCGCGATCGACGAGGAGGCCGAGCCGCTCCTCGAACGTGAGCGAAGCAACAGCGGGCTGCGCTCGCTGCTCCTCGAACGCTTTGGCCATGCCGACGAGGCCGAGGGCGATCAGCCGGTCGTATGTGGGATGTGGAAGCATGTGTCATTCCTCTGTTTCTTTTCGCCCGCACCTTTCTTCGCGTGCCGCCGCTTGCGGGCCTCCCGGGGCACGCGATCATCCGGGAGTTGCTCAGTGGTAGTAGCCACGCCCGCGGATGTTGGCGTGCCGGATCGGGGATGCGTCCGGCGTGCTCGGTTTGGCGAAGGCGCGATCGAGCCCGTTCTGCAGGATCGACTTGATCGAGCCGTAGGTGGTCGCGCGGATATCGTTGCCGCGCCTGGCTGCCGCCTCGATGCGCTCCGGTCCATAACTCTTCACGAGGCTGAGGATGCCAAGGCACGAGCGGAAGCCCTGCTCGGGATGCGGCTTCGCCTTCATGATCGCCTCGAACAGCGCGATCGTTGCGGGCCCGATCTTCTCGGCCTCGCGCAACATGCGTGCCGGCGACCATTCGGCGTAACGCCGATGGCTCGACGGCATGTGCTCGGGGATCGTCGTGTGTTTGTGCGCGGCGCGCGAGCGCACGTGGCTCGCAATCCGCTTGCCCTTGTGGAAGACCTCGATCGTGCCATCCGCGAAGCGCGCGTCAACGGTCTCACGCAACAGGGCGAACGGCACCGAGTAGTAATGGTCATCGACCTCGACGTGATAGTCGGGCGCGACCGTGCAGCGCCCCGACCCCCGATCCGATGATCGCTGGCTCTCAGCGCGAAGAAAACAACACGGGCGACTAATCTGTAATCCCGGCCAGCCACCAATTCCAAAGATTTAACAAATCCCCTTTGTTTTCTCCTCGGTGGCCGGTCCCGTTGCCGGCCATCAACTTGAAAGCACCCCTTTGGGGTGCTCTTTTCCGATCTCACTGTGCGACGTCGCGATCAGTGTGCGTCGTGGCCTTCGGCCGAGTCAGGAAGATGGCGCCTAGTTTAGCGTTGGCTACTGTAGCATCGACAGACCCACGCCAATATTTTCGACAGTTTCCGCAAACCTCGCAATCTCCACCCAGTCTTGACGTAGCGCGAGCCACGCAACCGAGCTGTGGTGCACGGCATGTTCGACGCACGGCAGCACCCGGACTCGCAGCAAAAATTCAGCCACGTCGTGCAGGCAGGCGCGCCGGCATCGCTGCACAAGAGTGTGAAGGTCGCGGCCATGACCGTCATTGATCCCGATCCCCTCACTTTGCCCCCACTGCGCGGCGGGCAAGTTCCGCGCTATGAGGGCATCGGCAGCGCAGATGAGAAACTGATCCGGGAACGCGCTGCAAGTAGCGGTCCATCCACGCGAACAAATCGGAATTAGCCAGTGGAGCCGACACGTCATCCCTCCAGTACGAGCATGCTATCTCCGGCTGTAGTGTATGCTGGTGTTCGTCTGTTATTCGTGGACGTACACGTCCTGATGACTCGTTTTGGCGCACATCAAGAATGCTTTTTCTGTTGTAATCGCGGTTTTTTTAATTTTACTGTGTTACAAATTTCTCCGCTGCGAACGTGCTGGCATTGCTCTTTGACAGCACGGGCATCGCGACAGGTGCTGGGCGAGAGCGACGGTCAGGCGTCGGCGCATGGTGGCGATCGAATTTGGAATGTGGCGCTCGGTCCGCAGCGGCGGCGCCGCGGGGTCGGTAACCGTCGGGAACGGTAAGTTCTTCGAACCGCCTGGCGGGACGAGGTCCTGAGGGGGAATCGTCTCCCGTTCGGAGACCAAGAAGCCGTAGGTCGCGATGCACATCGTGGCGTGGTGGTGGAAGCCGCGCCATCCGCGGCCTTCGAAATGTCCGAGCCCAACCTCCTGCTTGAGTTCCTGATAGTCGCGTTCGATGCGCCAGCGCAATTTGGCAATATCAACAAGTGCCGCAAACGCGATGTTCTCCGGCAAGGTCGAGAGCCAGTATTTGGTCGGCTCCTTCTCGCCCTCGGGCCACTCGATCAGCAGCCATTCCTGCGGGCGCGGTTCGGTGAGCTTCTCGTCGCGGTGCGCCGGGCGAACGCGCAGGCAGGCGAAGCGCGAGGCGAGCGGCGCGGCGGTGCCTTCGCGCCAACTGATGGTCTGCCACGCTGACTTGGGTTGGCGTAACGCCAGCGCTTTGACGGAGAGCGGCCGATGCTTGCGGTTGCGGCGCAGCCGTGTTCCCGGCCGGCCGCGCCCCGACCGCCGCTTCTTCGCCGGCAACGGCGCAGTGCCGGGTGCCCACACCGTGGTGGTTGCGCAAATGCCAGCTGCGTAGGGCATCCCGAGTGCCGTGATGCCACCCCGCAGCGCCGTGTTGTTGCCATAGCCGGCATCGAGCAACGCGACGCCGCGCGGCAGGCCTGCTTGCTGCGCCCAGCGCAACTGCTCAAGCGCGATCTGCGGCTTGGTCTTGAATTCCACCTCCTCGGGAACCCCCGCCTTGCGCCGGCGCCCGCGGTCCTGCGCCCAATCTTGCGGTAGATAAAGCTGATAGGCCACCGGCAGGCTTGCATGATGATTGGCCAGCGACAGCGATACTGCGACCTGGCAGTTGTCCTGCTTGCCAAGCTGGCCGCAATATTGCCGCGCCACCCCAACCGAATGCCGACCCTGCTTGGGAAAGCCGGTATCGTCGATGATCCAGGCCACGATCGCACCGTGCCGCTCGATCTGTGGCAACACCATCTCGCGCACCTTGGCCAGCACCTTCTCGTCCGACCACTTTCCCTCGCCGATAAAATGCAGCAACGACTGATGCTGGGCCGCCGTGCGATCCGGCGCCGTGATCGCAGCCATCGGCTCCACGCTCTTGCGCTCGCATGGCATCAGCAGGCCGGTGCAATAATGCCGCAACGGCTCCTCGCGGTCCTTGTGACCAATCACGCTCGCAAGCCCCTCGACATACCCCGCAAATCGCGATTCACTGTCGTCAGTTCGTCGATGATTCATCTCAGCCCCCAAGCTGATGTGAATCTCAACAAAAACTGATTCTACGGAACCTGACACCGCGACTTTCTGACTCAGTAAAATTAAGATGTTGCCCGGTTGTGGAGTCCAATTTGATGGTTTCGGATTGTCATCGGGTCCTGTCGCGAAACTGGTGTCCCGCCAAGATCGCAGATATATTATCAAGGCAGCACCAAGAGCGGAAATGCCTGTTGCGGTCTCCGAGCAGTGCCAACGCGCAATCTCGTGAGCCGCACCGCGTCGTCGTGGCCGGTTGTTCTCCCCGGCATCAAAAACGGCCGGCGCCCCTGTGAATAGTGTGGATAACCCGCTTGCCGTCCTTAGCGTGTTGAGTTGTTGCAATGAACTACTTCGCAGACGCAGCTGCCCGCGACCGCACGGTGTACCACATTGATGTTTTCTGCGAATTCCGAACGCCCTTGTCTGCCGAATAAATGCACGAATGTGGCGGAGTCAGTCATGAAAACCGGAGGTGGGGCACGATGGCCCAGCTGCCCGATCCGATGCCGGAAATGCTGCAGTATTGCAAAACTGAAATCGCAATTGAGCCGCTCTCATTTAGACGTGAGATCCGTCAGGCGGTGTACCAGTGCGAAACGTGCGGCACGATAATAAAGCGCTGGCATCCGGGTTCGAGCGTCCGATGAGGCAGTCGCCGGAACGCTTCGTGCGTGAACACGTCAAAACGAATCGCGGAAATGCGCGTGCTGTGGGCGCATGATGGTACTGCTGCGGACTGTTCCGGTGGTTTGGGACGGAAGGGAAATCCGGACATTCTGAATGCCCGCAGTGAAAAACCTCGCGGTCGAAACACAAGACCTCCCGTTGAAACTCACGGACCGAAAGCAAAATTGATAACCATCCGCAGTCGTCGAACTCTGTTCACGCAGGATGCCGTGCCCAGCACGTAGAGATTTGTCTTCTAGGTCCGAGGCGCGAGCAGCAGCCGTGAGGACCTAGTTGCGAGCGGGACGGCTGACACTTTCAAGCCGCGCAGGCGGCGGCGCTCTTCGAGGCAAACGAGCAGTCGCACCTGTCGAAGGGAGGGGAACAGCTCAGAGCTGGCGTTCCTGCCCCTGCGAGGCGAGTACCTCCCAATGTCGGACTGCGAAACCCTGAACTGCCGAGCAATCATGGATGGTTTGACGCCAGCCTTGAACGCTGCCCGAATGGCATCTGCACCTGACCCCGCGTTAAAAACACGCCGCACCTTCGTCGGCGCGCGTCTGGCGCGGGTGTACTGCGCGCATACGTGGCCGCCGTTTTCGATCACGATACTCCGCGCGGGTGCTGATCGGGCGAGATGCGACTTTGATCGTCAAACCCGGCGATGGCCGGTCGCGTCGCTTTGCTCTCCTCGATGACCGCAGCAAGCGGCACATCAATTTCGCTGGCATCATCGAGGAATGTGCCAGCGCGCCAGGCGTGCAAGTCCTTCGGCAAGAGATGACGCTGCGCCGAAGGCAATCTGACTCTAGCTCTCGCAACCTTCGGTGCAATGACCGGCGTTTCGAGCGGGACGGTCTTGGTGGTCGGCGCCGCCGTCGAATAGGTCCGGGGCAGGCTCGTGGGCGGACGCGCGCTGGCATGTAGTCAGCTATGCCTCGGGCCTCGGCGCACGGTCGCAACCGGTCCTGGTGGCGGCGAGGCGCGCTGCCCGGCGCCAATGCCGCGAAGCACCGCGGGTGCTTCGTTGACGCACACCTTTAGGAGGGGACTTACGCAACCCCCGCCGGCAGCCCACCCGCAGCGTACTGAGCCAGGATCAGATGCCTTGCGCGGGCAATTGGGAGCGGTCCCGTCCTGAATTTCCCCTCTGATTTGCGCTCGGAGCTGGGCGGGTTAGGCAGAGCGCGCAATGACCTTCAAGCTCTTGACGGGCGTGTGCTGGCGCAGCTTAGAACCAAACAAACCCCTGTGCGCTTGCCTTTGTATTGAAGGCGATGGCGTCTTCAGGCCGGCTATAACCAGCCTCGGCACTGCGCAACGCGCCCCTCTGAGCAGCGGCTCAGGTGCGCAAGTGATCCTACGAACTGGTCGAGGAGTCTTGCCGGCCGCGTCGGTAGACTCGCAGCAACTACCTCTGCCCACAGGGCGGCACTAAGTGATGTTTGCTGTTGCGTGGCCCGCTTTGCCACCTTTGGCTGCTGCTGCAAAGATTGCTTTATGATGCAACGATGATATTTGATGAAGCACACCAACTTGTTGAGGCAGACCGGCATCTGTGATGCGCGGGGCATCCAGCAGCGCTGCGGAAGCTGATCGTCGCGCAATTGAAGGCGAGAGTGAAAGCACCAGCGACATCTTTCGCACGCAACCATATGATTTTATGCTACTATTGTTGAAGACCTTAGGCAGCAGGTGTAAGGGTCCTTGCTTCCAACTGAAGCGGCGACGCCAGTCGGGGAGCAGACCCTCGGCACTGCGGATTCTTCTCACAGAATAGAATTTCCGAAGACTCCGGCGCGAGATCGTCAAAGACGCCCGCCCACTCTGCCGGACGCAAAGGAGCACCCAGTCCATTGGCTCAATCCTCAAGCCAATGGGATGGTGTCGATCTATTTTGAATGCTACAGGAGCGGGCAGCTCTTCATAGCGCGAGGGCTGAAAAGTACGAGCGCGTGACGCTGCAACTCTTTTGAGCTCCGGGGCATTGAGCGGGTTTTACTGGAACCGGGGCTCGGCGAACACGATATATCAGACCTCCTGATCTCGCGGACATTTCACGGACTTTGATCTGAGACCAATTCATAAATCAGGCGCAGATTTGTGCGGGGAAACAGGGTCTGGGTTGCGTTGAGTTCGACACAGAGATGCCGGAGCGCATCATCGGAAGATTGATTGGCGAGCGGGTGGAGACGGACGGTAAGTGTTCCGGCTTGCGGGTCGGGCACGAGATCGACCTCGGTGCCGTAGATGGCGCGTAGCAGGCTGCGTGCATCGTCATGACGCGTCATCTGGTGACGGATGGTCTGCACCATGGCTGTTTCACCCCGGTAGGCGATCATCTTGATGGTGTCGACAAGATGTTTGCTTTGCGTGCTCAGGCGATCGAAACGCGCGTCCTTGGGCAGCTCATCGTAGCTGATGTGGCGTTTGGTTGCCTTGCGTTGAGCCTTGAGGTCATCAACTTCTTTTTGCAGCTGCGTGATGTGTTCCTGCAGATCGGATTTGCGCTGCGCAAAGGCTTCGACCTTGCGAGGCTCAATCTCACCGTCCAGGGCGATGGCGCCGAACGCGGCGATGTTACGGCGAAGAATGCCGAGCTTCTTGCGCACCTGTGCGTCGAGCGTGCGGTAGGCCGGGTTGACCACCTTGGTGGTCTCGGGAATGCGATCGGTTCCATAGTCGACAAGTCCGTCCAGATTGTAGCTTTGGCGCATGTAGCGAAAGAAGTTTTCCTGCGACCATCGGCCGAACATGGCCGGCGCCAGAACCGCGCCTGACGCCTGATAATCCGTCGACAGGAATGGCGTCTGGTGACCGCTTTCGCTGAGCTTGCGGAACTCGCGCACCCACAGGTGAGCGAGCCAAGTGCCCCGTTCGGCGAGCTGGATCGTGGTGCATTCTCCCGAGGCCAAGCGGACTTGAGTGGGGTAAAATTCGTCCTTCGGCCAATGCTCGCTGGGATGTTTGTGATAGGTCAGGCATGCGATGCGCCTGGTCTTCATCCTAGCCATGAAGCCGGGGCTGTAACCTTCGCGATCGAACACCACGGTGAAGCGATGAAGCAGAGGAGCCGCATTGAGCTGCTCGGCGGTGGGTTGGTTCGGCACGTCCTGTTCAAGACGCGGAATAATGTCGCGTTCGAGAACCTGTAGCATTCCCGGATCGACGGGCTGGCTCACCACGAAGAACGGCTTGCCGTCCATGGCGTTGACCCAATAGTCGGCAGTGGCGCTCAGGCACAGGCGTTGGCGCGCGATATAGTGCTTGGGTAACTGCTTGGTGTGGCCGTGATAAACTCGCACATGGCCATCAACATAGAGGACAGCTGCGTCCTCCGGCACTGCCATCATCCACTCTTTGCAAAGCTCCGCGCTCCACGAAAAGGCTTGCTCCTGGTCCGCCAAATACTTGAGCTTGATGCGCAAGGTGCGCAGCTTCCGGAGCACGGTCGATGCCCAGCAAATTGCCCCATTCTCCGGGGCATGATAGCGTAGCGCCTCAATCGATTTGAGGCGGGCCAGCGCCATGAAGGCCAGCAGCAGAAAGATGGTCTTGAGACCATAAAACCCCTTGGGGAGTTGAAAGTATCTGTCCGCATGACGCAGCAGGCCGCTTGCCAGCAGCGCCGGCAGAGCCAACAAGACGCCGCCTTTGGGAACATCAAGCGCCGCAACAAACCGTGGCGTAACCTCGTCGAGCATACCGAGGCTTGCCGCCAGCCGTTCCATGGTGGCAGTCGCCCCGCGTCCCATCGGGGCGGCACAATCAACCTCGGAACGCTCGCTTTTGGTGCTGGCCGCTGGCTGTTGCGGCCCTTCAATCGCGGCACCATCCGCATTGGC